>ERZ857503.1-NODE-1-length-557545-cov-75.961041_pt1 | contig 557545 bp, 407 predicted proteins | sample MGYA00519766_ERZ857503 | MGnify/ENA primary metagenome ERZ857503 (study PRJEB31778, sample SAMEA3449345) | human gut metagenome | biome: human gut; feature: human-associated habitat; material: faeces | place: United Kingdom | collected 2010/2012 ...
TCACCATCTCGTAAATCATACCCCAGTCCGGGAGACCACCAAGATTACGGTCATCGATAAAAAGATCTACTTTCAGTTTGCGGGAGAAATGGTTGTTCTGCCCTTTCTCCTCCTCCGGATAATCACGGTTTACGGCATAAAACTCCAAGCCACGGTCACGGCAGAAGGCAATAGCATCATCTAAAAGCTGGCCCTCACGCACACTCCATAAGATTAGCTTGTGGCGTTCCGATTGTAACTTTTTTAATGTCTCAATGGCGAAAGGAAGCTCCTTCCCGATCGCTGGATATTTATGCTCAACGATCGTACCGTCAAAGTCTACCGCTATTAGCATGTCAATTGATTTTTGTTTTATGATTTATGATTCTTGATTTTTGATGTCCAATTCCGAGAATTTGGAGTTTTGGCTCTTGAACTCGGGGACAAAAGATTTCATCTCCTTTACCATCGGAAGGATTTGGACACGAAGGGATAATTCTGCCAATAAATTGATATGCTCTACCACGTCCGTATAAGTGTACTCCCGGACCGCAGCCACACGAATCTTCTCATGAGGAGTCTCCTTCGTATTCTCTTTCTTGCTCAATAACTCCTCATATAATTTCTCTCCGGGACGAAGACCGGTATATTTGATCTCGATATCTTTATTCACCTGTAAACCAGACAACTCGATCATACGTCTTGCCAAATCCGCTATCTTCACAGGCTCCCCCATGTCAAAGATAAAGATCTCACCACCTTTACCTAGCGTACCGGCCTCCAGCACCAAACGGCAAGCCTCCGGGATCGTCATAAAGTAACGGATGATATCGGGATGGGTCACCGTAACAGGACCTCCCTGAGCGATCTGATCACGAAAACGGGGGATCACGGAACCGTTACTGCCCAATACGTTACCAAAACGGGTCGTGATGAATCTCGTATGACCACTCACCTCTCCTCTCCCGATCGCTATGCTTAAGCTCTGTACGTATATCTCGGCCAAGCGCTTGCTACATCCCATAATATTCGTGGGGTTAACCGCCTTGTCCGTACTGATCATCACGAACTTCTCGACACCATAAGCGACCGCAGCGTCCGCCATCACACGGGTTCCAAATACGTTCGTTCGAATTGCCTCGCAAGGATTCTCCTCCATTAAAGGTACATGTTTGTAGGCCGCCGCATGAAACACCACTTGAGGAAGCCAATTACGGAACACATAATCCACACGATCCGGATTACGGACATCTCCGATTACCGGAACAAAATTCAAGTCCTTGAATTTCTCCTCCAATTCCAAACGGAGGTTATGCATCGGAGTCTCGGCTGAGTCGAAACAAACAAGCCTCTTTATCGGGAAATGAGCTAATTGGCGGCAGATCTCACTACCGATACTCCCTGCGGCTCCCGTGACAAGGACTGTCTTCCCTTTCAATAGATTACCGATCTCACCCAAATTAATATTGATCTCCTCACGCCCTAATAAATCCTCTATACGAATCTCACGAACAGAGCGTTTCATGTTTCCACCACGGAGTTCTTCCATCTCAGGAACAACTAACGTTTTCAGGGAAGTCTGCTCACAATAACGGATCAGACGATCACGTTCCTGCTGGACCACCTTTATATTAGGAAAGAGAATACCATCCAAATTGTTGCGTGGGATCAAGCGACACAAATCTTCCAAGCTTTCTATCTGGTAAACAGGCAACTCCGCAATTCGAATACTTTTCTTGAAACTTCCAAACGCAACAAAGCCCACTATACTATAATTTTGCATGAAGACATGACGATTCGCAGACGTAGCGATCATCACGCTCTCTTCCTCCGTACCAAAAACCAATACACGCTTACGTTTTTTACCGAGTTGCGACAGGACACTATTATAAACATTTATTACGAATACACGCAAGGTGATCAGCATCACAATTGTCAACGTACAGTCCGTGATTCCTCCCACCCAATATACGGAGGGGCTGAAATTGGCCTTTAAAGCCACAAGGATCAAAAACATAAAGATCGATTTGGAGATCGCCACGCCACCGATCCTCCACACTCCCCGCAGCGTGGAATGACGAATAACCCCATGATAGACCTTGAACGCAAGGAAAGAGGCAACACTGGCCACAAATGAGGCCATGCCTACTTTCAATACATTGGACTCCCCTATATGTATGCGCAGGAGAGAAAATAACCCAAGCACTCCCACCAACGACACACCAAGGGAAACAAATAGATCCGCACAAAAAATGACCCAACGGTTGATATACCGCAAATTTACCAGACGGCCCAAAGCCAAGCGCCATCTGCCCTTACGAAAGTTCATCATTTGCATTTATTTTTTCTTATATTTTACAGAGCATAAAAGTTTAGCGACCGAACCTACCAAAAGGCTGGAGTGGTATAAGCTAAAGCAAGAGTTTAGTCTATCGGTTAAAGAAAAAGGGCTTCTCCTCGCTACTAGAGATAGCTGACCCCTTGATCGATACCGGTCGCCTTATCCTTATATATTTATTAATCAAGGATATATAAATTTAGTATTCAAACTTTTCCCAACGGCGGTGCCTGTGACTCGTGGCGTCCCGAAGCGGCGGGCGTAATACAGCTTTCCGTCCGCAAGATCGTACCATCACCCTGGTGGATGATTTGGATCGCATGGGTTGCATTGGGCAGGATCTGCACATTACAACCGTAGATATGGAAGACGGAACGTGCTTGTTCCGCCCGCCCATAGTTTTCTGTCATATCGTAATTTTTTCAGTAAGGTTATCACTTTTCGTTTCCCTTGGAAAACGAGGTATATATGAATTGCCCTATGAAGTATATATCAATTGCCTAACGCAGTATATATCCTCGGGCATATGCAGTATATCTTCTCAAAAACGGCCAGTTGAACGGTGTCTGAGACGACTGCTCCATGCATCGTTGATACGGGCACGGATGTTGCTGACGCTTTTACCCTTCGTGATTCGTGGGGTGATGGGTAGAAAGAGGCGGATGAAACGCTCTTTGACCATCTCCTCGGGGGTTATTTTCGGCTCGTTCTCTTGCATGACCAGAATGACTTGGGCCAACTCGGTAACCGTCCGGCACTCGACGATCTGCGCAAGATAGCGTTCCAGATCCTCTTCTTTATTTATATAGGCACGAAAACGGATCGTTTCAGGCATGAGACCGGATCTACCGTCCCCCTCTTCTTGGGAGGTTTCCCCGCAATATTCCCCCACATAGAAGTTCTGGATGGCTTCCGTAGCGTTGGGGAGTATCTGGTTATTGCCGCCGTGTATGGTAATCGTTATATCAGACATAAGGTATATATGAATCGTTTGTCAATGAAAAGTAAACAGTTTGTCAACGGTTATCAACGGATTTGATTTCGCTATCCGGGGGTTGTACTTTCGCATTGTCAACAATAAATTTAATCTTTTAAAAAAAAGAAGTATGATTAATTATTCAACTTACATGTGGAAAAGTCCACTGGATGAGACAGCAAAGGAACAGGCGTACGCCAAGAACCAAGTGACGAAAGTGATGAGTTTCGATGATTTCGTGAAGCACATCTCAGATCACAACGGTGTTTTCACACGCGGCACGGTAAAAGGCGTGGTAAGCGACACCTGCTCATGTCTAGTGGAACAACTGCTGAACGGCTACAAGGTACAATTTGGCGAACTAGGAATCTTTAGCATCTCCATCACCTGCGAGCCGGCCGCTACACTCAAGGACTTCTCCAGCGATAATATCAAGGCCGTGAACATTCTATTCAATCCGGGTATAGACTTCGAGAACCTACGTTCTAAGGCAGAATTCAACCTAGTAACCAGCCGTGCGATCCAAGCCGCCTCGCTGAAGGCGGTAAAGGAGAATAAAGACACGGTGGACTTGGCAGCATTGAAGAAAGGAGACTCAGAATCTCCTGATGAGATCTAAATCCTACCATTGAGAAATACGGCTTTTAAACCATGAAGCTTATTTTATTCATTTATTTAAAGACTACAAGTATGAAAAAAACAAATTGGAAGAGCGTCTTGCTCTACATCATCCGTATTGTCGAACTGGTCATCACCGGTGCCGCCGGTGGAGCCGCTAGCGGTTGGATCGGATGAGAACCATCACGCTGATTATCGTGCATTGCTCTGCCAATAGGCAGGGCAGCACTTTACGGATGATGGACATCGACCGTCTGCATCGCTCTCTCGGCTGGAATGGCTGCGGATATCACTTCGTTATCCCGACCGATGGTACGATCGAGACCGGTAGGCCCCTTGAACAAGTGGGCGCTCACTGTAAGAACCACAATCGGCACAGTATCGGGGTTTGCTATATCGGAGGACTCGCCAACGATGGAAAGACTCCCATGGATACCCGAACGGAAGCCCAACGAGAAGCCCTACAGGGTTTGCTTCGTGAATTACATCAGCGATTCCCCAAAGCCCTGATCGTGGGACATCAAGACTTGGACCCGTCGAAATCCTGTCCCTGTTTTAATGTCGTGAACGAGTTTTCCGATTAGTTTAACGCAGGGAGTCCCTTCACCTCCCTCGTATGCCACGCTTGGTAGGCGGGAGCGGAGAGTTCAGGTACAGTCAATAACTTGTAATCCGCCCCGTTCTGCTTAGCTATATGTTTTCGTTCATACAAACGAAGGGAACGATCCGTTACGGAAACCATGACAACCGGAAAAGGATAAGCGTACAGGCGCATCGGCGTGATCTCACTATCCGGAAAGGCACGACGCAATTGATAAGCGGAACGTTCGAACGCGACCCAATAAGATCCCGTACAATATAAATGGATCGAGGTCTGATTCGCACACTCACGATTCATGATCTCTCTCAAATGCCCTTTCAGCAATAGCATCAAACGGATACCGGAGGGAGTTTCGCTTTCCTTTCTCATGACAGTCTACTATTTAATGTTTTAGCCAAATATCGTAATCGTGTAAACGCTGTATCAACAAGGCCTTGCTTCTCTTAGGCGAAGGGTCATCCCGCCAGGGATCTACCAGCTCATGCGCCATACGGTAATACAGGTTGCTATTCGTGCAGCCGTAAAGCGTGACGAGCAGCAAGGCACGAGAATTCACTGCCTTAACCAATGGAAGCATATTGCGTAGGGTGGAATGCAAGCGTTCAAACTCCTCTTCCTGATCCAACAGCTTATAGGCCGGAAGGAGTAATGAGTAAACCTTGCAACGCATCACGTCGGTCTCCACACGAAGGGAAGCATAGCCCTTCAGCACCTCACGAACCAAAAGTTTGTCTTCCTTTCCCAATTTGCCCGAGAGATAATAACGCCCCAACGCCTTGTGCATACCTTCCGATAAACGATCGTTATCCAAATGGGTATAAACATGCTTGCCTTTCGTATTCAACTCAATCAGCTCATACTCGCCTTGCCTTACCTCAAATAGAGGAACCCACATACAGTCAAGGATACGTACCATGACATCCTTATGACCTCCACCCGGTTGCACCACCACCTCAGCTTCCATCCCCATGAAAGAACCCGAGGTGATACGTACACGGTCACCTTTCAGCAAGCGACCGCTATCCGGTACGTACACCGGAAGCTCATTGGAATAAGATTCTGCCATCCAGCGTAAGGTCTCCATCTCATGATCTGACAGGTAAGGGAAATAAGAGTGTTCGCCCACGGATACCCGAGGAAGAAGATTATATAAGGGCATGATACGTTTCAAACGGAAAATCTCATTCTCCGAAGCATGGATAAACACATAGTTGTATAAAAGAGGCTTCCTCGTATTGACCATCTTGCCTCCCACCTTGCGAGCCTCGACATACGAGGGGGCAAAGTACTCGAACAAGGGTTCCCCACAACGTTTACGACGGGAAAACTCGGCATCTAATCCTTTTGACGAATAGATATTATCACGTCCCCCTATGGCGGTAGGAAGCGTCAGTACGTACCAGCGTACAGCCTCCTGACTACGGCGATTGCGTATATGCACCATAGCTCTATCAGAGCTATTACTTGTCATGATATTCATTGAGGAAGATAATTCAGAGCCTTATCAAGATATTCTTGTAATACCCTGACAAACAAACACTTATGTGAAAATAAAAAGGAATTACTGAAAATTTGCATCCCTTCAATACTCATGCTACTTGGCGAGTAGCCTTAACAAGAGGAGTAAAAGGATATCCCTTAGTTGTAGAGACGGAGCGTGCTCCGTCTCATCCTCTCAAAATGGTATTTTAAGTTACTATCAGGCGGTGGGAGACGGAGCACGCTCCGTCTCTACATGATGTATGTAGAATTTACTTCGGATAACGTGATGATTTCGGGAATACGAGGCCATTTCGTTTCTATTGCCATGTCTATACATCAGAAATAAGAACGAAGATTTAAAGAGAATCAAGGTTGAAACACAAACAAAGCCTAATGTTTGCTTGTGTTATGTTATTTTTTACTACATTTGCGGCATGAAATGAACGCTACTCGCCAAGTAGCAGTCAGTTTGGCTACTCGCCAAGTAGCGTACTTTTCTTCACCCTACTTTCGGCGCATAATTATACACACTCTCGAAACAAAGTTTGTTTACGGTTGAGAGCTTTTCTAAAGAGAAACTCTTCAAGTATATTTGCGTAGTCTTGATAGATTTATGCCCTAACAGTTCACTGATCATCTCAATCGGTACGTTTTGCTCCTTCAAGGTCGTGGCGAAAGAGTGACGAATCGTGTATGAGGTAACCCGAGTATGAATGCCAATGGATTCCGACAGTATTTTCAATCTGCGGTTAAAACCTCCTAATACGGTATTATATTCCTTGTAGGCATCCTCACCGGTCTTCATTCCCTCTAAAAATGGAAACAGATAGGGCGAATCCTCGGTTGTATCGGCTGCCAACTCATTCAGCAGCCCTTGTGCCTCCGCTGGAATCTCCACCTGTATAAGGGATCCGCTTTTCTGCCGATAATAAGACAAGATCCCTTCCTTGATATCCTCCTTTCGCAAATGCGCCAAATCTACGAAAGCCATCCCGCAAAACAAAAACATCAGGCAAAAGGCTGATTGGGTCCTCTTCTGTTGCGGATCTGTCACCGGGCTTGTCATCAGCAAGCGTAAGCTTTCCGAAGGCAACGCCTTTTTACGTTTACTCTCAACCCCCGTAAACACATTCTTAAACAAATGAGGAATATAGGCAGCCTCACCCACCTCTACCGCTAAATTATAGATGTGACGAATCCGGCGCATATAAGTAGATACCGTGTTACGAGCACATCCCTTGGCCAACAGCCAAGATTGATAACGCAAAAGTGTATCCGGATTAATATACGCATAAGGAATCTCTTCCCGGCCACAAAAACATTTAAACGACCTCAACGCATCTTGATAACTCTTCGCCGTGGAATAACGCTTTTTCTCACGCAGGCAGGTGATATACGTAAGTACACCCACCACAAAATCATTCTCATTCATACTTTATCTCCTTAAGAATTAATACATAAAAAAATCCTCTATCTCTCCGTTGACACGGGAAAGATAGAGGATCTTCATAAAATCCTTAAAGGAAGATATTATTTTCCGGCTTTCTCAGCAGCAGCTTTCTTATTGATCTTCTTCTTCTGCAACTCGTAAGCGATCGGAGTAGCGACGAACAAAGTAGAGTATGTACCGATAATGATACCTAATAAGATAGCGAACGTAAAGCTTCGGATCGTGCTACCGCCCAAGATGAAGATACACAATACAACCACCAACGTAGTCAATGATGTATTAAATGTACGACACAAGGTAGAGTTCAACGCATCATTGATCACTTGATAACGATCACGCTTCGGATACAAAGCGATTGTCTCACGGATACGGTCGAATACAACCACGGTATCATTGATAGAGTAACCGATAATCGTCAAGATAGCGGCGATAAACGTCTGGTCTACCTCCATTGAGAACGGAAGAACCTTCCATAACAAGGTATAGAAAGAAATGATACACAATGTAGTCGTAGCAACAGAGGCGAACGCACCAACAGAGAATGACACATCACGGAAACGAAGCAGGATATAAGCGGCCATACAGATCATGGCGAAAATTACCGCTAAGATAGCGCTATTCTTGATATCGTCTGCCATGCTAGGACCCACCTTCTGCGAACTCTGAATGAAAGTAGTCGTGAACTCATCTAATGTAGTTCCTTCCGGAAGTAAGGATTTCACGCCCTCAAACAATTTATTCTCGATCTCTTGATCTACCGTAGGATCGTTATCATCGATCTTATAGTTGGTAGACACACGTACTTGATCTGCTGTACCGATCTGGATAACACTAACAGAACCGTCTAACTGAGCGTCCAGCATATTACGAACATCGTCAGTCTTCACCTCTTGATTGAAACGGATCACGTAATTACGTCCACCCGTGAAATCGATACCATTATTCAAACCGATCGTCATAAAGGAGATAGCACCTAAAACGATGATTGCCGCCGGAATCAAATAGCCGACTTTGCGAGCACCCAAGAAATTGATCTTCGGGTTTGTCAATAAGTCTTTCGTCAGAGAAGTCGTGAACGTCACGTTCTTCAATTTATCTTTCGCTAACAATGCCTCATAAACGATACGAGTCAAGAACACGGCTGTAAGGAAGGAAGCGAACAAACCGATGATCATCGTTGTAGCGAAACCACGGATAGGACCTGTACCGAAATAGAACAATACGATACCGGTAATGATAGATGTCAAATTGGAGTCGAAGATAGCGGAAAACGCATTGCCATAACCATCAGCGATCGCCTTTCCTAAAGACTTACCGGCGCGAAGTTCCTCTTTTGTACGCTCATAGATCAATACGTTCGCATCGACTGCCATACCTAGCGTCAACACCATACCGGCAATACCCGGCAAGGTAAGAACGGCTTGGAAAGAAGCAAGGATACCCATCGTGAAGAAAATGTTCAATACCAAAGCACCATCGGCGATCAATCCCGGTACCAATCCATAGAATGCGCACATATAGATCATCAACAGCACCAATGCCAACACGAAAGAGATCACACCGGCATTGATAGCCTCTTGTCCTAATGACGGACCAACGACGTCTTCTTGAACGATATGTACGGAAGCAGCCATCTTACCCGATTTCAATACGTTCGCTAAGTCCTTCGCCTCTTCCGGTGTAAAGTGACCGGTGATTTGTGAACGACCTCCCGTGATCTCATCGTTTACGTTCGGAGCGGAATAAACCATCTCATCCAAAACGATAGCGATCTGGCGACCGATATTCTCTTTCGTCAAACGAGCCCAAGCCTTAGAGCCTTCGGCATTCATAACCATGTTAACCATTTGCTCTGAACGACCGGCTTGTTGCATAAAGTCAGCGTTAGCATCTGTTACTACGTCACCACCTAAAGCGGGACTTCCGTCACGGTTCGTTACCTTCAAGGCATATAATTCATAGAACTGCTCCTTATCATCGATCGCCTTTACACCCCATTTTAAAGCCAAGTTACGAGGCAATACCTCTTTCACTTGTTTCATGCTCAGGTATTCGCTGATCTTATCCATATCTTTCGCATGAGCGATACCTACCGTAGAACCCGGAGACAACTGACCGTTGTACTGACTAATCTGCAATAAGGCAAATAATGGATGTTGCTTAGCGAACTCTTCCATGCTTTGGTTAGCCTCAGTCTCTTTATTATCTTGACCAAGCTCTGCCAATAAAGAATCGGCCTCACTTACATTCGCATCAGCGGCATCAGCGATTTTCTCAACATTATCGGTAGCAACAGAATCAGCGGAAGCCTCCTTACTTAAGATAGTAGCCAATACATTATCAGCGGCAACCAATTGTTGATAGATTTCCGGTAACTTATAAGTTTCCCAGAATTCCAAGTTAGCGCTACCTTGAAGCAACTTACGAACACGTTCCGGTTCTTTCACACCCGGCAACTCAACCAAGATACGACCCGCTGTCTCCAAACGTTGGATGTTCGGAGAAACCACACCGAAACGGTCGATACGAGTACGCAGTACGTTGAATGAGTTATCAATCGCACTTTGCAACTCTTGTTTCAAAACAGAAACAACCTGAGCGTCTGAGCTCTGGGGCGTGATTTTATCTTTTAACTCGAATGTACTGAAAATAGCGGAAAGACGTGCGCCGCTATCCAACTTCTTATACTCCTCAGCGAAAAGGTCGATGAAATCTTTTTGGCTAGTCGCTTGATGCGCATAAGCTAAATCCAACGCCTTGTTGAAATTCTCGTCTTGGTTGTTGTTAGACAACGAACGGATTACATCCGCCACGTTCAACTCAAGGACAACGTTCATACCGCCCTTTAAGTCAAGACCTAAACTAATTTCCATTTCACGGCATTGCTTAAGCGTATAGCCTAACCATACCTTCTGAGTAGATAGTGAGTCTAAATAAGCACTCTCTTTCGCAGGATCTCCACCCGCATACTCAGCGGCTTTACTGTTGTAATGTTGCGTCACGAACGAGAACGACAAATAGAACAAACAGACAAGCGTAAGTAACACCGCGAAGACCTTTACAAATCCTTTGTTTTGCATCTGAATCTTAGGTTTATGTTATTACATTATTTATATTCGTTTTTTCACAGGGTGCAAATATAGACTTTTTTTCTTTGATAAAGAGCAATTAGTATAATTATTTGTCACGCTCATAGTTTATTTCAAACGCAAATGTATATCTTTGGGGCTAAAATAATAAGGAAAATATACCATGAAACAGTTATTATTCGCTCTGTTATTTATCCCCGCCCTGCTATTCGCGCAAGAGGATCAACACTATCTGGCAGGGGCCGTTCCGGTTGCAGACGGTAAAGTCGTTTTTACCCGAGAGATTAATGCCCCCTCTTTAAGCAAGGCACAAATCTACCAACAACTATTAAAATGGGGACAAGAAAATTTTAACACAAAAGAAAGTAGAGTAGCTTATCAAAATGAGGCAAAAGGCGAGATCGCCATTATCGGGGAAGAATATATAGTATTCTCCAGCACAGCCTTATCCCTCGATCGGGCGATGATGAAATACCGTATTATCATTGAATGTAAGGAACATGCTTGTACCCTGCAACTTGCGGGCATCCGATATGAATATAACGTGTCTTACCAGAACGAGCCGGAGAAATACCTAGCCGAGGAATGGATCACGGACGAGTATGCCTTGAATAAGAGCAAGACGAAATTGAACCGTATCAGCGGTAAGTTCCGTAAGGCCACGATTGACTTCGCGGATAAGACGTTCGATAGCGCAGCCAACGCATTAGGCGCACAGTTGCTGACAGCCGCACCGGTAGAACCAGTATCCGCTCCGCAACGGGAAACACGACCTGTGGCACCGATGGAAGGTTTCGTAGCGTTCCAAGCGGACAAAATACCTAGCACGATCCTCCAGATGTTACCGGACAACGCTTTACAGATCAAAGCCGTAAAAGGAAATACGACCGACGCAAACGTTGAATGGAAAGGCATAGGCAATATGTTCGGTAAAACGATCAGTACAATCTCCATATCCAAAGATAGTCCTGCTTATAAAGCGATTGGCAATAACGACGTATATCGATTATCCTTCTCCAAGCCCGGCACATCTGCCGATGCGCCATGGATTATTATCGAGTGCCGTAAACAAGGCGAGACCTCCGAAGGACAGCAAACGATGTTAATCGGCGAGATTACGAATGTATGGATCAAATAACGAAAAAGAGAGTTGCATTTATGAAAAAGATTCTATTATTAATATATATGATGTTCCCTGTGCTAGTCATGGCGCAGGGGCATAAAGGCGAGGTAGACGAATGCGCCCCCATGAAAAACGGGAAGGTATGCTATAGCGATGATGTAGAGATCGAGAATACCTCTAAACTAGAAATATTCAACGCTATTAACGCATGGGCTAAGAAATCTTATGGAAAAGATGTCTTCTTATCCAACGTAAACTCGAACAAGAACAAAGGGACCATCTTCGTAAGCTCTAAGGTTGAATTATTGTTGAATGATACAGACAAGACTATCATTAAATATAAAATGCGTATCACCTGCTTCGACAACCGGTACACGATCGAGGCGAGCGATATCGTATATCAATATGATCCGCTAAACGATAAAAAGTACAAGACCTATAAAGCGGAAGATGTGATCGCCAATAATGGGGATAGCAATACGATAGCGCTGATCAAAGATCCTAAGCTATTCTGTAACGCTACCTTCTTCTTTGTCGAGAACTTGTTCGCCGACGTATTTGACGCTGCGCAGAACGCAGAATCCGAGTGATGAAACCCTTTTATTCAAGTTTCAGATAACACCATAACGGGTAGTGGTCTGAATAAGCGACCTTATCCACGGAACAATTCATAGAGGTCATGTTCGGGGAATGCAGGATATTATCGATACGGAACCAGAAGAAATTTTGATTATAGGTAATACCCATTCCCCGGCCAGACTCGGCAAAGGCATCCGTCAAATCCCCTTGGATCGTACGGTGCGCATAAGAAATAGGCGTATCATTAAAGTCACCGCATACCAAGACATAATCTCCTTTAGCGTTCTTAATCTCTTCTGATACCGCTTCCGCTTGCTTAGCCCGAATCCGGAAAGCAGGTCCTAGCTTTTGCTCGAACGCTCCTTTCAAATCGTCCAACCCATCCGAGCTAAAGCTCTTTATAAGGGATGAATAACGGGTCCGATCCTCCATCGTCAGTTTAAACGATTCCAAATGGTTATTAATCAAGGTCAACTTCTTTCCCTTGATGTTCACTTCATGTACGGAAGAGCCGTTATAATCCGAATCGTATTTCACCATCCGGGAATTCGACAGCGGATATTTGGAGAACACAGCGATGCCGAAACTCTGGAATTTCGTGGAGCTTTGATAAAATACGGAACGATAAGGATACATGCTCAACGCATCATAGATCTTAGAGGCAGTAAGGCTCTTCTCTGACTTAGCCGTGGCATATTCCTGCAAACAAACAATATCCGCGTCCGAGTTAGCGATATATTGGATAATCTTGTTCGGAGCTATCTTCGTATGATTCTTGTACCCAAAAGCCATCACATTATAAGTCAGCACCTTTAGTACCTCTTCCCGAGGAACATCCTTATGCGAGTGAAACGGAAAATAGCGTTTTACGGGACCCCAACATAACAAGAAGGAGAATATGCCGATCAATAAGAACTTCCATTCCCATAAGAACAGCCAATAGATAATAAAGCAAAGATTGACTACACATAAGACTGGAAAGGCTAATCCCAGATAAGATAACGTCATACTCGTCTCAGGAGACACCCGATCCGAATAAGCCGAGACTATCAACAATACGACAGCCACCACATTCGCTACGACGAATAAGAATTGAAGAAAAATCCGTAGAGTTTTCATAAGTATCTGTTATTTCTTACTGGCGTCGAAAAGTAGCTTTTTCTCTTCAGCGGAAAGGCTCTCATAACCGGAACGTTTCAATTTATCCAGTATAGTATCTAGATCCACCGACTCCTGATGTTTACGTGCGTTATACTCATAATCCGTCTCGTTACGTTTATAAGTCACACGCATCTTCGGTTTCCGTTTGCCCAAATTCACGAACCAGTCGATCAACCGATTCATTGGAGCGGTCAAGTCCTTTCCATTACGAATACGGGAAGCGAACCAGATACCAAACAAAGCCCCGCCGATATGGGCGATATGTCCTCCCGCATTATCAGAAGTCATCGCCAACAAATCGATCACCAGCGTAAAGATAGCCAAATAAATTAATTTGATCCTTCCGATCAAGAATAAATTAATCTCCAAATCCTTCCGGTAAAACGACACGGCGAAAACGATCGCCATAACAGATGCCGAGGCTCCCATCAAATAGCTAAAAGAAGCCACATTCTGGAAATAAGGGAAAATATTATAAGCAAGGACAAACAATATCGCACCGGCAAGACCTCCCAATATATACAAGCCTCCCAACTGCCGCTCACTGAAGAAATTCAAGAACAATCCCCCGAACCAATACAACCAAAGCATATTGAACAAGATATGCAAGAAGTCAAAATGGGTGAACATATAAGTAAACAACGTCCACGGACGGAAGAGCAAAAGTTCCGGAGAAGCCGGTAACTGCAAATACTGCAAGAAAGGCACCCCTTGCACATTAAAGAGCATAAACAATACGCTGGCCAAACGTATCAAGATAAACAAGCCTACATTTATATATATCAGTTTCGACAGGATATTACCCGACTGAAACGTACGCTTCAAATTAGTAAAAATACCGTCCATTGTCTGCATCTTTCTTTTTCCAATAACGAATTAGGAAATAACCGAATAACATACCCCCCAAATGAGCGAAATGCGCTACCGTATCGCCACCAAAACTAGCCACACCCATAAATAGTTCGGCAAGACCATAAAATATTACGAAATATTTGGCTTTAATCGGGATCGGTATGAACATCAAGTACAAAGGAACATTCGGGAAGATCATCGCGAATGCCAACAAGATTCCGAATACGGCACCCGAAGCGCCAATGGTCACGAAATAATTCAAGAACTCGCTTTTGCTGATAATCTGGGCTCCATTCAAGTTTATCATGTCTTGGCTAGCGAAGATCACATCCCGCAAATTAAAGAACCATACCACCTCTTGTACCAAACCGGCGCCTATACCCGTCACGAAGTAAAAAATCAAGAAACGTTTGGGGCCCCATACGTTCTCCAATACCCGGCCGAACATATAAACGGCGAACATATTAAAAAACACATGCGCGAACGAATGGGTATCGTGCATGAACATATAAGAAACGATCTGATAAGCCTTGAAGTCGGTAGCACCCGGGAAGTGAAGCCCTAATAAATCCACCAAATCGATGCCGACTTTCGGCAGTGCAAGGCTGGCTACCCAAAATAGCAAGTTTATAATGATAAGATTTTTCGTTACCGGCGGGATACTATTCAAGAACCCCGAATTTGTCTGATTCATCATATACTACGTTAATTTAGCGGCAAAGGTAAATATATTTTAGCCGTTTTTGCCCATAATAATACTAAAACATATGTAAATCGGTAAAAAAAGTAGGTTTTTCTTTTGTGATATTTCAAAATAAAACTACATTTGGAGCCGTCTATCGGTTATCATAGTTTTGTTTAATATATTAACAGTCAAACCATCATGAACAAATCAGAATTTATTAGTGCAGTCGCTGAAAAATCAGGTCTCAGCAAAGTGGATGCTAAAAAGGCAGTAGAAGCTTTTGTTGACACAGTTTCTAACGAATTAAAAGAAGGCGGCAAAGTCGCTCTACTTGGCTTCGGTTCATTCTCTGTGTCAGAAAAGGCCGCTCGTAAAGGTGTTAACCCGAAAACTAAAGAAACCATTGAAATCGCAGCTCGCAAGGCCGTGAAGTTCAAGGCTGGTGCTGAATTGAACGAGCTAATCAAATAAGAAACACCATTATTCTCTATAGAAGAAGGATACGATGCAAATTGTATCCTTTTTTTGTGTACCTTCGCGTACAAATAAAATCCGAATTATAGTTAGACGAATATGGTTATCGAACAACAGATTACCGGGGCTATCATAGCCGGCATCAAAGAGCTGTACGGAGCGGATGTCACCGCTGGCCAAGCGCAGTTACAAAAAACGAAAAAAGAATTCAAGGGGCACTTGACCCTAGTCGTATTCCCATTCCTTCGCATGTCGAAGAAATCTCCGGAGCAGACCGCTCAGGAAATCGGTGAGTACTTGTTGAGAAACGAGCCAGCGGTAGCTGAATTTAATGTAATCAAAGGATTCCTTAACCTGACGGTCGCTTGCTCTTGCTGGATCGATTTACTAAACTCGATCAATGAGCAGCCCGCTTACGGTATCATTCCGGTTACCGAGCAGTCGCCTTTGGTTATGATCGAATATTCCTCTCCCAATACAAATAAACCGCTTCACTTGGGCCATGTCCGCAATAACTTATTAGGATACAGCTTATCGAAGATCATGAAAGCGAACGGTAACCAGATCGTAAAGACGAATATCGTAAACGATCGTGGTATCCATATCTGTAAATCCATGTTGGCTTGGCAGAAATGGGGAAATGGAGCTACCCCAGAGTCTACCGGAAAGAAGGGCGACCATCTGATCGGTGACTTTTACGTATTATTCAGCAACAAATTAAAAGAGGAGACCCATGCGTTAGAAGCGAAAGGCCTTACCAAGGAAGAAGCCGAGGCTCAATCCACCTTGATGGCGGAAGCCCGTGAGATGCTTCGTAAATGGGAAGCCGGAGACAAAGAGGTGCGTGCGCTTTGGGAAATGATGAATAATTGGGTATACGCCGGGTTCAACGAGACCTATAAGATGATGGGCGTAGATTTCGATAAGATTTATTACGAGTCTCAAACGTATCTGGAAGGAAAAGGTAAGGTGATGGAAGGCCTAGAAAAAGGGATTTTCTATCGCCGTGAAGACGGCTCCGTATGGGCTGATTTGACGAAAGACGGGCTGGATGAGAAATTATTGCTTCGTGCGGATGGAACTTCCGTCTATATGACGCAGGATATCGGTACCGCCAAGCTGCGCTTCGATGATTACCCGATCAATAAGATGATCTATGTGGTAGGGAACGAGCAGAATTATCACTTCCAAGTATTATCGATCTTATTGGATAAGTTAGGCTTCGAGTTCGGCAAGGGATTGGTCCACTTCTCCTACGGAATGGTAGAGCTACCGGAAGGTAAGATGAAGAGCCGTGAGGGAACGGTCGTAGACGCCGATGATTTGATGGCCGAGATGATCAGTACCGCACGCGAGATTTCCCAAGAATTAGGGAAATTGGACGAGATGACTCCGGAAGAGGCTGAGAATATCGCCCGTATCGTAGGTCTTGGCTCCTTGAAATATTTCATATTAAAGGTAGACCCTCGCAAGAATATGACGTTCAATCCGAAAGAGTCTATCGACTTCAACGGAAATACGGGACCATTCATCCAATATACCTACGCCCGTATCCGTTCCGTATTGCGCAAAGCAGCGGAACAGGACATCGCATTACCGGAGCAGTTACCGCTTACTTTCGCCATTTCCGAGAAAGAAGAGAACCTGATCCAAATGATCGCCGATTATGCGGAGATCGTGAAAGAGGCAGGTAAGCTATACAGCCCGGCCTGTGTCGCCAACTATATTTATGATCTGGTAAAGGAATACAATCAATTCTATCACGATTTCTCCATCCTTCGCGAAGAGAATCCGGAATTGAAGAACTTCCGTTTAGTCTTATCCGCCAATGTAGCTAAGATCGTGAAATCCGGTATGGATTTATTAGGCATCGAGGTCCCGGAAAGAATGTAACGATAGAAGATGAACATAAACGAGAAAACAAGAAAGGCTCTCCTTCGATTTCAACAAAATGAAATCACGGAGAGCCTTCTCTATACGCAACTCGCCGCTATCGAGAAAGATCCAAGCAACAAGGAAGTATTACTACAGATAGCGAATGACGAGAAAGGACATTATACGATCCTGAAAAAGTATACGGGGCAAGAGATCTCCCCGAATAAATTACGCGTCACCAAATACTACTGGTTGGCACGTATCTTGGGGATTACTTTCGCCATTAAGCTAATGGAAGGTAGCGAGGAAAGCGCCAAGAATGATTACGCCTCTTATGATGAGTATCCGGATTTGCAACAAATCGCACGTGACGAGGATGAGCATGAGCAGAGGTTGATCGCCTTGATCAATGAGGAACGGTTGGAATATATGGGTTCTGTCGTACTGGGGCTAAATGACGCTTTAGTAGAATTTACAGGTGCTTTAGCTGGCTTTACCCTTGCCTTGAGCGACTCTAGATTAATAGCGTTGACCGGAAGCATCACTGGAATAGCCGCCGCATTATCCATGGCTTCCTCCGAATATCTATCTACCAAGTCCGAGAATGGAAATGAAAACGGGAAACATCCTGTTAAGGCATCGATCTATACGGGAATAGCTTATATCTTTACGGTAGTCGCCTTGGTCGCTCCATTTATCTTTATATCAAACGTATTAATGGCTTTAGGGCTTATGCTCATCATAGCGTTGAGTATCATCGCCCTTTTCAACTATTATTATTCCATAGCGAGAAGCGAGAGTTTCCGGAAGCGTTTTACCGAGATGGCAGTACTTAGTTTTAGCGTGGCCGCATTAAGCTTCTTGATCGGATATGCGTTAAAAGAATTTACGGGCATCGATGTCTAAAAAATCATAGTTATGTTTTGAAAAATTCATAGTTATGAGTTTAGTAAATCATAACTATGAATTTTTAGAGCTATAATCAAGCCTTTTTCCGTGTCGTACGTTTCTTCGTTGCGGCTGGTTTTTCTCCCGCCTCGGCGATTATCTTCTGGCATTCCTCCAAGGTCAAGTTCTCCGGTTTCTCTATCGTCTTAGGGATTCTGTAATTCTTTTTCTTATAAGAGATATAAGGGCCGAAGCGACCATTCAAGATCTCCATTTCCGGGTCCTCATCGAACTTCTTGATAAATCGTTGCTCATCCTTTTGCTTTTTTGCCTCGATCAACTCGATAGCTTCCTCGGCTGTTATCGACAAAGGATTCAAGCCCTTCGGTATGGATACGAACTTTCCGTCATGACGGATAAACGGGCCAAAACGTCCGACAGCGGCAACCATGACCTTACCTTCATATTCACCGATCGTACGGGGTAGATCAAACAATTTCAAGGCTTCTTCCAAAGTAATCGTCTCGATAGACTGCCCTTTCATCAAGGTAGCGAACTGAGGTTTAGGAGCCTCTTTATCCTCCGGGTGCGCCTGCCCGATCTGTACGACTGGGCCATAACGACCTATCTTCACGAAAACAGGTTTGCCGCTCTTCGGATCGATACCCAATTCACGCTCACCCACTTTATGCTCCGTACGGACAGAGGCTGCCTCTTCCACGATCGGATGGAATAGTTTATAGAATTTATCGATCGCGTCCGTCCATACCATCTCGCCTTCCGCTACGGCATCGAATTCCTTCTCCACGCTCGCCGTGAAGTTATAATCCATAACGCCCGGGAAATACTCCATCAAGAAATCATTCACGACCGTACCGATATCGGTTGGCATCAACTTATTCCGGTCCGCCCCTACGATCTCCGTCTTTTGGACTTCCTTGATCGTATGCTGAGCCAAGGTTATGATATTATAAGTACGCTCCGTTCCTTCCTTATCCCCTTTCACGACATACTCTCGATTCTGAATCGTCTGGATCGTAGGCGCATAGGTAGAAGGACGACCGATTCCCAATTCCTCCAAACGGCGAACCAAACTTGCTTCCGTATAGCGGGGAGGACGTTGCGTGAAACGTTCGGTAGCGACTATATCCTTCATACTCAATACCTCGTTCAAGGTAACCGGAGGAAGAAGGCCGTTTTCCTGTTCCTTCTCATTCTCGTCATCAAAACTCTCGCGGTACACCTGAAGGAAACCGTCGAAAGTAATGACCTCACCGGTAGCCACGAACTTCTCTTTCTTGCCGCCGATGCCTACGGAGATCGTCGTACGCTCCAACTCGGCGTCCGCCATCTGGCAAGCGATCGTACGTTTGCGGATCAATTCGTATAATCTCTTTTCCTGAGCGGTCCCGCTTATCTCATCATTGCTGATATAGGTCGGACGAATCGCCTCGTGCGCTTCTTGCGCTCCCTTGCTCTTGGTATGATATTGACGGAATTTATAATATTTCTCACCGTAGGTATCCAAGATAGCTTCTTTTGCCGTCCCCAAAGCCAAATCACTTAAGTTCACGGAGTCAGTACGCATATACGTGATCAATCCGGACTCATACAGGCGTTGGGCGATCATCATGGTCTGCGAGACCGAATAACCCAACTTACGGGCGGCCTCCTGCTGCAAGGTAGATGTCGTAAAAGGAGGGGCTGGTGTCTTGCGCACCGGCTTTTTCGAGATATCATCGATCGTGAAAGAAGCGTCCTTGCAAGATTCAAGGAATGCCTCCACCTCTTCCTTATCTTTCAAACGACGGTTCAGCTCTGCCTTGAGGATTGTCGTACCATCCGGCAAGATAAAGCTGGCGATCACACGGTAAGCGGCCTCCGAGACAAACTCGTTGATCTCTCGCTCCCGCTCTACGATCAGACGTACGGCAACCGATTGCACGCGCCCCGCGGATAAAGCCGGCTTCACCTTACGCCAAAGAATGGGGGATAGCTCGAAACCCACGATACGGTCTAAGATACGACGGGCTTGCTGCGCATTCACCAAATCGATATTGATATCTCTCGGCGTCTCGATCGCATGTAATATAGCGTTCTTGGTAATCTCATGAAAAACGATACGTTTCGTATTCTCAGGTTTCAATCCTAATACCTCATATAAATGCCAAGAGATGGCCTCTCCCTCCCGGTCCTCATCGGAAGCCAACCAAACCTGCTCGGCTTTCTTCGCTTCGTTCTTCAATTCGGTCACGAGTTTCTTCTTGTCAGAGGGAATCACGTATTCCGGGGCATAATTGTGTTCGAGGTCTATACTGAAATCTTTCGTTTTCAAGTCGCGGATATGACCATAGCTAGACATAACCTTATAGTCCTTTCCGAGGAACTTCTCGATGGTTTTTGCCTTGGCGGGTGACTCCACTATTACCAAATTCTTTTGCATATCTATTTTTTGCTGGTTAGAAATCGGGTGCAAACTTACACAAATAATTAACGTACGCGGTATATCGGTCACTAAAAAAGCGTTTTTTCCTATACATTATATATATAGTCACTCGTTTCTATTTACCTTCGCGAGACAAAATCAAAAGGTTATTCAAAAATATGGAAGAGATAAAGCGACTTATTTCAGAGAATAAACTAGAAGAAGCGATCCGGCTCTTGGACGCTTACCTCACGGAGCAACCGAGATCCGACGAGGCTTGGTTTCTCCTCGGAAAAGCTCATTATAAACTAGGCAACGTACGCCTAGCCCTCAACAGCTACCTACAAGCGATAGAGATCAATCCGGAAAGCCCGGCACAAGCGGCCTACGATATGGCGATCAAGGTGCTGGACTTTTATAATAAGGATATGTACAACCATTAAGAAGACAGAGCACCCGCACCCAAATAAATTCCAGAAGTACAAGTAGCCCTACTTTATACGTTTATGAAGTTAGTTGTTATTGATATAGCGTTTATTTGTATAATGCTCATTTACAACCTATAACGTAAGCTCTTCATAATAGGCATCGTTAAAGGCTTACAATGGGCATTATAAAGTGCTTATAATGGGCAATGTTAGGTGCTAAGAATGCCCATCGTAATTTGTAGAGACGGGGCGTGCCCCGTCTCTACAAGATATACAATGAATTTATGTTTCTTTAGATTTCAATCTTCCATGGGAGTAATCGTATAGTCATGCAGACAGAAGAATTCCTCTGTCAACATAGTAGGTGGAATCTTTCCCTCTTCCAAGGAATAGCCCACTCCACTGAAACGAACATTCAGCCCTTCCTGCTGATAAGCCATCGGCATATCCTCCACATAGTAATTACCCACGAAATCGATTGGTTTGGAACAAACTATGGCCCATAGATTCACCCGATCGTCCCAACGAATACGACCAAACTCATCAACTAGATCCGTCCTTCGCCCCATGCTCATGCTTATCCTCATGCTCATCATCACCGCAAGCGGTAAAGCCTAGCATGGTAATAGTACACAGGCAAAATGATAAAAATACAGAAAATGCTTTTTTCATATAAGTAAACTTTAAGAAATTACCTTTATCCAAATGATTATCCTTTATAAGTCAGCGCCAACATCGTAATATCATCGCTCTGCGTAGCGCCGTTCACGAATGATTGGACGGATTCGGATATACCTTCGATCATAGATTTGGGGGATTGGTTCTTTACGGAGCTACAAGCCTCTACCAAACGGATATCTCCATATTGCTCATTCCGCAGGTTCATCGCCTCACTGATTCCATCCGTATAGAGGAACAAGCTGTCTCCCGCCTCCAGTTTCAAGGATTGTTCTTTATAAGCTAATCCCGGCACGACTCCCAAGGCCATCCCACCAGTCATCGGCAAAAGAGATACCTTATCGTTCTTACGAATCCAAACCGGACGATTATGCCCCCCATTGCAATAAACCACGTCGCCCGTATGGATATTCAAGATCGCATAAAAAGTAGTGACAAACATCCCATTGACACTCTCACGGCACAATAGATCATTCGATTCCTTCATGCAGACCGCCGGGGAAAGCTGCCTAAGCGCCGTAGCACGGATCACCGTACGACTGATCGCCATGAAAATAGCGGCGGGAATCCCCTTATCCGACACGTCAGCGATCGTAAAACCCAGATGATTATCGTCCACCAAGAAGAAATCATAGAAATCACCCCCCACGGCTTTCGCCGCACTCATGGTCGCATAAAGATCGAATTGCTTATATTGCGGGAACGGAGGGAACTGCTTCGGCAAAATCGATTGCTGTATCTCACGTGCCACGTTCAAGTCATATTGGATCTCCTCTAGCTGATGATGTTCCTTTTGGGCCTCCTTGATAAAAGAAATCTGCTCGACCGCCTTCTCGATCGTACGTTCCAGATCCTCCATATCGATCGGCTTGGTAGCGAAGTCGAAAGCACCATGGTTCATGGCGGTACGAATATTCTCCATATCCCCGTAAGCCGATACGATGATACATTTCAAGGCCGGGTTACGCATCTCGTTAATCTTCGTCAGCAATGTCAAGCCATCCATCTCCGGCATATTGATATCGCTCAATATGATATCAAAGTCCGGATGGTCCAACATCATCCTCAACGCCTCCAAGCCATTATGGGCAAAGGAGAACTCATACTCTCCCTTACGGATCTTCCGACGGAAATATTGGGTTAGCAACGCTTCCAGATCCTGTTCGTCGTCTACGCTTAATATCTTGATCGCCATAATTCTTCTGTTTATTTCGTTAATGGAATAAGGAATATGAAACGGGTAAACTCACCTTCTTTCGATTCCACCTCTATCTTCCCGTCATGCTTCTCCTCTATAATGGATCGAGTGATAGATAGCCCCAAGCCAGTTCCCTCTCCCACCGGTTTCGTGGTGAAAAACGCGGAGAATATCTGCTCCCGGATATCCTCCGGCATACCGATACCATTATCCTCGATACTTAATCTTAAAGAATCTCCCTCCTTCCGTAGATCCACGGATATAACCGGCTCATACCCGATCGGCGAGAGCTTGGATTTACTATAGACCGCATAGCAAGCGTTATTCATGACATTCAATACCGCACGGCTCAAATCCTGCGGGATCACTTTCAGCATCGGAAGCCCCTCCTCGTAATGCTCCCGGATCGCAATATTGAAACCTTTATAGTTCGCTCGCATCGAATGATAAGCCAGCCAAACATATTCCTTCACCAGATTCTTGATATCCGTAGGGATGTACTCGTCATCCTTCCCTCTGGAATAAAGCAAGATACCCCGGATGATACTTGTCGCCCGGTTTCCATGTTCCTCGATCTTCTTCAAGTTACCATGCAAATCGTTAACGATCTCGCTAAACTCCTCATGCAAGGCGGTCAGCTTCTCCCAAGATTCCGGAGGCAAGACATCTTTCTCTTCTTCTAAAATATCTTCCAAGTCATCCACTAACTTAGAGGACAGCTTACTGAAATTGATGACAAAGTTGAGCGGATTCTGGATCTCATGCGCGATCCCGGCACTCAACATACCTAAAGAAGATAATTTCTCTAAGTTCTTCACTTGCAAACGTAGCCGTTCTATTTCCTTACTCTGGTCTTCCATATCTATTCCTCCTCTTTAGGCGGTGTAATTGTTTTCGGTTGATATACAGGGATCGTAATTAGAAACTGGGTATATTCTCCTTTCTTACTCTCCACCTCGATGGTTCCCCGATGGTTTTGCACGATCTCACGGCATAGGTAAAGCCCTACGCCGGCCGCTTCCCCCGTTGTCTTTGTCGTGAAGAAAGGAGCGAATATCTTATCTTTTATATTCTCGTCGATACCGGACCCGTTATCCCGGATCGTTATTTCCAGCATATCCTTATTGACTTTCAATCCAAGGAATATCTCCGGACTAAAAGTCACGGTCTCCGATTTCTTCAACAGGGCATACATGGAATTTTTCAATATCCCGGCCAGAACCTTACTGAACTGCTCCACGTTTACCTCCATCATCAAAGACAGCGTCAAATTATCGAAAACAATCCGGATATTCTTCTCTTGAATATCCTGCTCATACGTTTTCTTCAATTTATCCAAGGCGATCCGGCATAATCCGTTTATGTTGGTAAGCGTAAGATTACCTCTTCGGTCTTTCAGCAATTCCTCCATCGCCTTAACGATACGGACCGTATTGAAACCATGCTCAGAGATCTTCTCCAAATTACTGGTCATCATATTCAGCAAATCTACCGAGTCGTCATACACATCCGGTTTCAGATGCTCTTTCTGACTATCCAGATTTTCCCGGAGATCCTTGGCCAACCCCGATGTCAGATTTGCGAAGTTATTGATATAATTCAGTGGGTTCAAGATACGGTCCACCAAACCTTGGGTCAATTGCCCTACGGTAGCCATCCGTTCCTTACGGACCAGCTCGTCCTGCGCCTCACCCAAGGCTTTCAAAGCCGCCGCCAATTTCTCGGATTCCTCTTGGATCGCGTCTTTCTCCGAACGGATCTCCTGCGTACGCTCCTCTACCTCTTTTACCAAATACTCTTTTTGTTTGAGTTTCCGCTTGAAAACCAACTTAGAGGTCTGGCAAAACAGAATCAAGAAAAGCAATCCGATCCATTCTTGATGACCGAACTTCACAGATACACAAATACCGACCAAGCTACCCAGCGTAACCCGCTCGCAAAGTTTAATCCGCCTTTTTAACCGATCAATCTCGGTATGTAAATCCTGTATCATGATGAACCTCCTTTCCTAACTATAAATAGGCAACGTAATCGTAACTTCCGTATATTTATCTTTCTCCGACTCGATAGCGATCGTACCCTTATGGTTCAAAACGACCTCCCGACTCAAGTAAAGACCTGTTCCTGCCGCTTCCGCGGTCGGTTTGGTGGTAAAGAACGGAGAAAAGACTTTCGTCTTTATCGTTTCTTCTATACCGACGCCATTATCACGGATAACCACTTGCAGCTTATCCGCTTGAATACGCAATACCAACGAGACAGAAGGCTGATATCCCGGCTCTCCGGCCTTTTTCAAGACCGCATATATACTATTATCCAATATCTGCGACAAGGCTTTTCCCATCTGATCGATATTCACCTCGATTGTCAACGGTACGGAAAGCCCGGAGAATGATAGATCTACTTGATTCTTCTCGATCTCCTTCGCGTAATTCTTTCGCAAGATATCCAGATTGACCTTACATAAATCATTAATATCCACGCAAGTTCGATTCGCCGAATGATCTTTCAGCAATTCTTCCATCGCTTTTACGATCCGCACCGTGTTATCACCATGCTTGGCTATCTTATCCAGATTGCTGGTCAAAAGAACCAGCAGTTCTTGCGTATCATTATAATTATCGTGTTTACCGGTCTCTTCGTCCTCATCGATATTCTGCTTGATATCTTTCGCTAATACAGCAGACAAATGAGCGAAGTTATTGATATAATTCAAGGGATTCAAGATACGGTCTACCAGACCTTTCGTTAATTGGCCGATCGATGCCAGACGTTCCTTACGAACCAACTCGTCCTGGGCATCCGCCAAGGCAGAAAGGGCACGGGATAGTTTTTCCGACTCCGCTTGCATCGCATCCCGCTGGAAACGCAATTCCATCGTTCGCTGCTCCACGAGATTAGAGACGAACTGTCTTTTTCGCAGACGGAATTGCGTATAATACTTTAACAGGAATAGAAGGACTACGGCTCCCACCAAATAATAAACCAGTTCTTCCTTCTTCTGGTAAACCGCCAAGGCGATCCACGCTGTCCCGATCACGGTCAGCGTCTCGATCACCCGCATCCTCCAGCGAAGGCTTTCCAGTTGTTTGATATTTATGTCACCCATCCTTCCTATTTCAAGTGTTAGAAATTGATATTAACGCCAATCATCGCACTAAAGCTTTGCAAAGGATATCCGTAATATACCTCATACTTCTGGCAAAGGATATTATTCAACTTAGCGTAAACACCAAAGGTATCGTTGAAGGTATAGGTACCTGTTAGGTTTAGCTCGTTGATGTTGTTCATCTTGTATTCGCCAGCTCCCGCAGACACGCTACTGTGATTTTCAGCTTCCCAGTAATTCTTTACAAAAGCATAACGTCCGGTGGCCAAATAATAATCCAAGGCAACAGATAACTTATCGATCGGACGCACGGTTACATTTGCGTTAACCTCCATTTCTGGCTTTCCATAAGCATGGCTTAGTTCAACACTCTCATCCCCTTGATTTGCCTTCCAATTATTATACACCCCTTTTAAAGAGATATCCAGCAATTGCTGATAGCTATATTTCAAGTTAGCCCCTACAAAAAGCTGCTTAGTATCGACATCCGGTATCGCTTCACTGAAATTGGAAAAAAAGTCAGGTTTAGATGTGGCCACTTGACTGAAAAGCACATCGCTACTAGTTATCTTATAACCAGCGAACACGTCGAACCAAAATCCCGGTGCCACGCCACTCCGGATACCCAAGATAGCATTCAACCAGTTACGAGAAGGAGCCAACTCTTTCATTGGATACAGATAACGGTTGATCTGTGACATATCGTACATGCTGTTGGAGTAAAGCTTTCCGTCAGCCTTTACATATAGCTCCGTTTTATCAGCAACCTCCACATCAGCGGCAATATTTGGCGAGGCCATGAACTCCGCATCATCACCTGTAGCCAACATCACATTCGCACCTAATTTGATTTTCCAATTATCACCCTCAACTTTATAATATGGTGATAACATCACCTCGGCATGATTCTTAAACTCATAAACATACGAATTAGAAGCTGCCTCCGGAAAGTTGTAGTTGAAATACTCCACCAATCCACCCAAGCCAATCCGCATATTCCCATTAAAACCTGCGTTCAAATCAAACTTCGCCTCTAAAGTATGCTCCGTCGGTCCATCTATATTCTTGTTCAACCCATATTTATGGGAGAAATTTATATAACCTAAATCCAGCAAATATCCGAACGGGGCATCTTCCTTCGACTCAAATCCTATATTAGCAGCTATCGTCTGGTTTACTTGGTTTGTTTCCCGATCCACTCTATCCAAACTACCCTCTGCCATCATAGACCAAGCATCCGCAATAGGCAGTCCATAATAATTAAACGCCGAATATCCGTACTTCGCACCAATACTAAATATCGTCTTATCAAAAACATGCTTGAAATTGATGCCTCCCAGATTATCGTTGATCTTCGCCTTCACCTTCTCATCGTCCATCTGAATATATTTCACCTTTCCATTCGTAGAACGATGTGAATACCAAATATTCAACTTATCCTTCTCGGTACTCAAGATATGATATCCCAAATCACCGTTTATATTCAGATATGTGCCTACACCGAAGTTAAAATATCCCCGGCGCTTGTTGTAGTCCATCTGCGTCATGATATTTCCGGAAGGCAACAAACTAATCTCTTTCTGCGGATCGGCGGCGATCGTATAATTCGAGTAATCGATCGGGATCTTACGAACCTCCGGCTCTTTCACCACGGGAAGCGTATTTACCTTGCTAGCGTCCTGCACGGAAGGATCATACTCCCGTTCAAGCGTCATCTCTCGGTTCAGGTTCTTTTCTTTCGTAACATCCTCTTGCGCACTCGCAGCAGCAGCCGAACCCAGCAAAGCTACCACACACAACGCCTTTACATTATATATAGTCTTCATCGCTTTCTTTTATTTCTTTAGTTTACCCAATCTGTCTTCGATCATCGCGGCGATCTCATCATCGCCCTTGTAGTTGTTTTGCAAACTGGTCAGATATTGACGAGCTTGGAAATCATCACCTTGGCGGATATAAATATCAGCCAACAAGATAAAGCCCCGTGCCAACCAATATTGGTGAGGCGTACCGTTCTCGATGAAGTTCATCAAGACAGTCTCGGCATTCTTATCATCCTTATTATCATAATACAATTGAGCCAATAGATATTTAGCCTCCGCCCCGTGTATCGTACGGGTATCCTTGCTGATCTCCTTCAAGTCGGCCAACGCCTTGTTCTCCTGCTTCAAGCTGATATAAGCCTTCGCACGGACATAACGGGCCTCGGACATAATCTCGGGAGATAGCTTCGGTTCCTTCAGCAAATCGTTGGCGGCAAGCAAAGCCTCTTGCGGCTGACCGGTCAACTCGGCGCAACGCATCAAGCCCAATTTAGCGGCCTCCTTATTCTCCGGATTCTCCGCTACCGCCTGTAGATGCTTGAAACTTTCCATAGCGGCGGCGTAATCCTTATCCAGATACTCGATCTCAGCCTTACGAGCCCAAGACTCTTCCCTGAATTTCGTATCACCGCTCTCCAATACCAACGAGAACAGACGTTTCGCCTCCTCCAGATCTTTCTTGGCAAAAGCGATACTTGCCAAATAGAAATTAGCGTTCGAGCTAAACGCTCCCTGCGGGAAGGTTTGCAAATAATTCGTCAAGCTACGACGAGCGCCCTCATTATCGCCTCGCATAAATAACTTCTCGGCCGCCAGATAGGTCAAGGAGTCTTGCTCACTCACCTCGAAACGAACATTTCCACCTAACGAATTCGCATAGGCGGCAAACGAATTGATATCGTTCAGCTCGATATATACGGACTTCAAGTCTTGCAAGGCCACTTTCGCCTCCTCGCTACCCGGATAATTGCTAATCACGCTCTTATAAGCGTCGGCCGCTTTCTCCGGCTGATTGTCGTTGAAGTAAATCAAACCAAGCTGTACGCCGGCCTTACGAGCCAGACTGCTTTGCGGGAAATCACGCATCAATTGCTCAAAGCTTGCCGCAGCCGCTTGATTATTATCCAATAACACGTAAGAACGTCCTTTCTCAAACAAGGCATCGTCCACATATTGTGATTCCGGGAACTCACGGATCAAGCGATCCATCACGCTGATCTTTCCCTTATAATCTTTCTGCAATCCCAGCAAGAAGCCCTTCTGATACACCGAATAATCTCCGGCGGACGGTTGCAATTGCGCCGCACGGGTATAATTCTCTTCCGCCATAGCGAACTGACGGTTGTGGAATAAACAATCGCCGATACGATTATAAGCGTCCGCATAAGCCGGAGTCTGCTGATTGCTTTCCAAATTCACGTATTGACGGAAGCGGTTCAACGCCTCGCCATACTCTTTCAATTTGAAGTAGCTGTAACCTAAGTTATAATGTGCCAAGGCATACATATCCGTATTACGTTGGCGGGTATTATTCAAATAGGTACGATAATCGGAAATCGCCTTGTTATACTCACCTTGGCGATAATAAGATTCCCCACGCCAGAAATAAGCGTCGTTACGAGATTCCAGATTATAAGCGCCCAACGAAATCGCACGGCTGAAAAGATCGACCGCCTTATCCAATTCCATATTCGTGAACGCCTGCGTTCCCAACTGGAATAAGATATCTTGCTTCGCCTCCAAGATCTTCGTGCTCGGATGCTTGATCTTATCGATAGAGTTCAGAGCCGCTTGATAGTTCTTGGTAGTCAAATAAACCTCCACCAGATAATCGTTTACCTTATCGGCATATTTGGAATTCGGGAAATCATTCAAGAAATCCTCGAAGATTGTCACCGACTCGCCAAAGCCAGTGAAAGCGGTCTCGTGGATCAATAAAGCGTAATTATACATAGCCGCCTCTTTCACTTGCTTATCGAAAGAAGAAGTCGCGGCAGCCTCGAAGGCCATACGGGCGTTATTCTTATCTTTTAATTTCAGATAACTTTGCCCCAGATACAGATAAGCGTTCTGCGAAAGGGCATCGTTCTCACGTACGGTCCGCCCCAAAGCGTTCACGGCGCTACTGTAATTACCCTTATTGTAATAACATACGCCCAAGATATATAAATCGCCCCTCAACGGGCTATCCGTCGAGGATACATATTTACTCAGCATATTAATCGCCTGATCCTCATTTCCCAGATGATAGTAGGCGTTACCCATGATACGGTAAACCTCGCTATTGTTCTCGCTATCCGGATAAGAGGCTAGCAATTCCTTACCTTCGCTGATCACTTTCTCGTATTTATTCTGGATAAAATAAATTTGCGTGATATAGTACAAAGATCGCTCCTTATAATCAGGCAAGTCCTTCAAGCGGGTAAATTCCACCAAGGCATTGTTGTATTTACCGGTTGCGTAATCGATATAAGCGACATAATAGGTAGATGCTTCCCGGTACTTCGTTCCGATCTGCTCGATCCGTGCGAAATAACCACGGGCCTTCTCCATATCCCCAATTTGCAACAAGGAATAAGCCAAACGGAAACAATAAACCTCCTGTTGTTCCGGACTTAGCATATCAATGTTCGATTCGTTAAACCAAAAGATAGCTTTCTGATATTCTCCCTGTCCGAAATGGGCGGAACCGATCAAGAAGTTCACCTCGTCCGCATGACGGGAAGCCGGGTACACATCCAGATAATCTTTCAATAACTCAACGGCATTGGGACGGCCTTGCTCATAAGCGGAGTAGACCAACATATAATCGGCTTCTTGAATCAAGTCGGCATCCGTGGAATGCTGTTTATACGCCTCCAGCTTATCGATGCAACCTGAATAATTCTTCAAACTAAACAACTCCTTGCCTTCGACAAACAAACGGTTCGGCGCATCAAATTGATACGATCTCTGCCCGCTTGCCATGTGGCTGCCTACTACCAGACACAGCGGAATAAGTATTCTTTTCATCACTCATTTGCTTTTTAATACAAGCACTTACTTCAGTGCCTATTCGTTCTAATTCGCAAATATAAGTAATATGCGCCAAACAGCAGGCAAGTTCTATCAATATTTACCAAGATAGATCGGTACCGCCTTTCGGATAGAGTCTAAACCGAAGTCTTCCGGATTCACATCCTCCGGGTGAAGGATCACGATCTCGGCGGCATCATCTTCCGCATGCACGTTATTGAAATCATCTACCAAACACTCATAAAACATATCCAGCGTATGCACCTCAAAGCCGGAATACATATATAAATTAGGCAAGGAAAACAAATAACGACAATTCTGGATATGCAACCCCGTCTCCTCCCTTACTTCCCGGCGAGCGGCCTCCTCCCCCGACTCAAACATATCGACGAAGCCACCGGGCAAATCCAATGTACCCTTAGCCGGCTCTTTTCCTCGGCGAACCAGCAATAACTCCCCCTTAGCGTTCTTTATGAAACAAGCGACAGCCGACGACGGGTTGAAATAATAAACAAAACCGCACGCCATACATTTTTTCGCTTTCTCGTTATGTTCCACGAAAGCTTTTGCCCCGCAAACCGGGCAAAACTGAAATTGATACAACGGATGTCTCATACTTTATGATTTATAATTCAATTAAAAACAACAAGCCGCACCTAAATATAGATGCGGCTTGCCTTATTTCGCAAATGTCTTTTCGTTATACGCAAAACCGGATTTAGACTTCCAAACCAGCGCTTTGGTCTCTTACTTCCCAACCCAAAGCACTTGCTCCTAATACGGCAGCATCGCTCTCTTTCAATTGAGAGAATAATAATTTAGTCTTACCTGCGTAAACTTTCAACATATTTTTCTCCATTGAACGTTTAATCGGGTTCATGATCAAATCACCAGCTTTCGTAAGACCGCCAAACAAAATGATAGCCTCCGGGCTAGAGAATGCTACGAAATCAGCGAAAGCCTCTCCCAACATAGAGCCGGTAGCCTCGAAAATCTCAAGAGCGATCTTATCATTCTTCATAGCTGCGTCGTATACGTCTTTTGAAGTGATTTCATCCGGATCCAAGTCGCGAAGAACACTCTCGTCCTTACGGATTTCCAGATATTCACGAGCCGTACGAGCCACACCGGTAGCTGAAGCATAAGCCTCCAGACATCCTTGGCGACCGCAACCGCACTGACGACCATTGTTACGACGCATGATAACGTGGCCCAACTCGCCGGCAAAACCGTCATGTCCGTATACCAAGTTACCACCGATTACGATACCGCTACCCACGCCAGTACCCAAAGTGATCACGATAAAATCTTTCATACCGCGAGCGGCTCCATAAGTCATCTCACCGATAGCGGCAGCGTTGGCGTCGTTTGTTAAAGCAACAGGAATACCATCGATCTGTTCGCTGATCAATTGAGCCAAAGGAATCTTACCTTTCCAAGGCAAGTTCGGAGCGAATTCGATACATCCGTTGAAAAAGTTTCCGTTCGGAGCACCTACACCCACACCTTTAATCTTATCCGGACCACCAGCCTGATCAATAACAGACTTCAGACCTTTAGCAAGTTCCGCTACATAGTCATTAACGTCTGCATATTTACCAGTCTTAATTGATCCACTATACAAGATTGTTCCTCTTGCGTCAACTACACCAAAAACAGTGTTGGTACCACCTATATCGATACCTACTACATAAGGCTTCTCCATGATTTTATATTTAGGATTAATAATGATTTTCCTCTTTCTGGGTAGCAAATATAAGAGGTTTAACACAAGTTGCAATACGATTTGAAGAAAATTTTACAGATTCCTGTCATTTTATCTTCTTTTTTCGAAAACTTATGTTAAGCAACATTGTTATATAATAATGGAGAATTATCGCAACGGTAATATCTCGATCCAATAGTCATCCGGATCATTAATAAAATACAATCCCATCTTGGTATTCTCGAAGCAAACCGCTCCCATTTCCTTGTGGTATTTACGTACCTCCTCATAATCGCCGGCTACCCGGAAACAAAGATGGCTCTCATTGTCGCCTAGCTCATAAGGTTCTTTCCGGTCACGCAGCCAAGTCAGCTCCATCAAGAAACCGGTTTGCTCATCCGTTAAATAAACCAATATAAAAGAACCGTCTTCTGCGACCTTTCGATGATGCTCTTTCAATCCCAACGCTTTGTTATAAAAAGCGATACTTTTCTCCAAATCCAATACGTTAATATTGAAATGGTCAAATCTGCCTTTAACTTCCATACCTAAATAAATTTATATGTTTTCTAAAACCTATACATTAATAATATATTATATATCGGTACCCTCACCCGGTACAGAAAGGACAACATACCGGCAACCTTTCGATTCGGCATACGGGGCAAAAGCCATGACCTCCGCCGGACGTTCCCAGAAATGCATCGGCACAAAGATACCGGTCTTTATCCGGTCGATGAATTGTTGGGCACCTCGCATAAAATCGGTCCCTAAGCGGGGATCTACCGGAAACATGACAACATCCATCGCCTGCGTATATTTCGCTATTATATCCAGTTCTTTCAGGTAATTCCCTTCCGCCTCCGCAACTTCCTGTGGAGTAGACTCATCTTTCCAATGCCAATTATTCAAGTCTCCGGCATGAAAAATCAGTTTACCTTGCGCCTCGATCAAAAAAGAGATACCGACATCGGTCGATCCGAACGCCCTAATCGTTAAATGCTCATCTTGGTACACATCTCCCTTCTTCATATAAAAAGCGTCCTCGGCTTTTGCCCGGCGGCGTTTCAAGATATCCTTGGAGAAAATATATTTGATATCGTCTTTCTCCTCTTTCCATTTCAACACGTCCGGATTAAAATGATCCGGATGGAAATGTGATGCCAAGACGTACAACGTCCCCGGACGTTTTAATAGCTCCCCACGCACAAACCCCTTCGCCGGGCCCGGATTCGTATCTTTGAAATAATCGATCAAGATGGAGAAGCCTTCCGCCTCTACAACAAACCCGCTATGATAAATATACACCAGTCTCATCCTATTCTCTTTATTTGTTTATTAAAAAACACCGAAACCCTCCGGGTTGTTGACTTCATGCCGCAAATATACAAAACGGTCAGACATATCACATGCCTGACCGATACAGATTATTAACCTACGATTTATTTCCAATTCTCATTCTGGACTAAAACGCCTTCCATGGTCACGATTTGATCATTCGGGATCGGAAGAGTTACCCATTTAGCGTTATAAACGCAGTTGGCAAACTTTCCGAGATGCCTCTTCTCGTAAGTGATATAATTACTTATCTCATCGTACGCTATTCCCCAACGAGCTAAGTCGTACCAGCGATGACCTTCCATCGCCAACTCTAATTTACGCTCGAAACGTAAAGCGGCTAAAGCACCATCCTTGCTGTTGAATTGCGAATCCGGATACAAACCTACACGATAATTAGCCGCAGCGTTCGAATCCAACTTCCCATTCACTTTATCATCCAAGACATAAGATGTAGAAGTGGGCAACATCGTGGCAGCATCAACGCCCTTCACATACGAGTTTGCCGCACGGGCACGTACCTCATTTATATACTTCCCGGCCTCCTTATAATTTCCGTCGTGAATCAAGACTTCGGCATACCAAAGTAAAACATCCGCATAACGGATCAAATGGTAATTCTTGGCTGTAGAACTCGTCTCCGTAGATACGCTCGTACCGCCTTTATCCGCTTTTTTCGGTTGCCGCTTCTTATTCATATAAGGACCACCATTCGCGATATCACGTACCCACCCATCCAAGATAGAAGGAACCGTCCAGTCCCAATAAGGGACATCAAAACGACCGGTACTGATATCCAGACGAGGATCGGTAAAAACCTCTAAATCCGTATGTGGAATATTATCTGTCAAGGTAGTCAACGCCGGTTTATCTTGATATGATTTATCCAGATACGGCAAACCACTCTCGTCTACGATATGTGAGTTTACCAACTCATAGGAAGGTTGATAGAAACCCCATCCGGATGTACCCATACCTCCCGGAGGAGCCGTATGCCATGAACCTTCGATAGAGTTCGTGATTACCTGAGAACCAGAGATAGTCCGCTGTATATCGAACACGGACTCACCGCTCCAATCGGCACTACCTGCCGTAAACAAATCCTCATAAGTATCCGCTAGTTTGAATTTCGTGCCATTATTATCCTGCCCATTCGCGATAATAGCCTCCAATAAAGCCTTGGCATCCGCCCAATGATCGGAAGTACCATTCGTACCGTTATAGGGTGAAGACTGATACAGCCTCAATTTTGCCAAGAAAGCGGCGGCGGCCCATTTATTGACACGCCCTTTATCGCTCGCCCAAATATCCGGCAAGTTATCATAAGCGAACTGTAAATCCTCAGCCACCTTATCCCATATGTAAATATAATTGCCAGACTCATCCACATTGGAAACTTTTGGGTTTACATCGCTAGCGAACTCCTCGCTTCCCACGTAAGGAATAGCGGCACCAAATAATTTCATTCCCTCAAAATGCCAGAATCCGCGGAAGAATCGGGCTTGGGCGATCGCTTCGGTATAAAAATCCTTTGATACGCCTTTTACGGAGGAAAGCTCGTCCTTGATTTTATCGATCATATTAATCACGTTGTTCGCACGATAGACACCTTCATAAACCACTTTCCATTTGGTATTCAAATATCCGTTGTCCGTAGTGATCGCATACGTTTCCAAGTTCGTAAAGTCAGACTGGTCCGTAAACGTAGACCCTTTATTCGCGCTTCCACCCAGTACATCGCCATAGGCATAATTTGTCAAAGGAGCCGCAAAATACTCCTGTGTAAGCATCGATGAATACATTCCTGTAATCGCATAATTTACGCCTTCCTGATTCAGTAACTCTTCTTCACTGACCGCACCCACCGGCTTCACATCCAAGAAGTCAGAGCAAGAGGTCATCGCTCCTAATGAAGACGCCACTAACATTGAATATATAAATAGTCTTTTCATACTGTTTTTTTTAATCGTTATCAATATCCTTATCGAAAATCCTTTTAGAAAGAAATATTCACGCCTAAAATGAACTGGCGTGGCATACCATAAGAACCGTAGTCGATACCTTTCATCATATCGTTACTGCTATCTTCATTATTGCTACGAACCTCCGGATCCAAACCTGAATAGCCTGTTAATGTAAACACATTGGAAACCTGACCGTAAACACGAATCTTCTCAAATTTGATCTTATTCAAGATACTCTTTGGCAACGTATAACCGAGCGTCAATGTCTGCATACGCAAGTATGAACCGTCTTCTATATAAGTAGAATTGGATTCATTAGCCGCCTCCGTACCTTCATTAGATGTACCAGCCCATAATGGATAGATACCATCCGGGTTTGTAACGGGATCCCAAGAGTTTTCCAAGCGATCTTTAGAGAAGTTACTTTGTAATGCCCCGAAATGCGTATAATACTGATAATGTTTATACAAGTCGTTACCTACAGAGAAATAAAGGTATGTACTCAAATCAAAACCTTTCCAACCAACACTAAGGTTCACACCTCCCGTGAAGTCCGGATGCGGATTACCGATAATCGTACGGTCTTCCGCCCCAATCTTTCCATCTCCGTTCACGTCACGAATCTTATAACGACCTACCCATGATTGAGGATTCAAGCTGGCCTCGTCCGCCACGGCATACGGTAAAATCGTTTTTCCATCCGCGGTCTTATAGTTCAGCACATCTTGTTCACTCGTATAGATTCCGTCCACTTGATAACCGTAGAACATCGCTACCGGTTGACCAACCGTGGTGATGTTTACCTTACTCAAACGCGTATTCGTAAATAGATCCGAGGAACCTAATTGGGTAACCTTATTCTTATAGGTTGAGATATTGGCGTTTACCGAGTAACTAAAATCACCGACTTTATCTCTCCAGCCCACACTGAAATCAAGACCTTTATTCTGCATATCGCCAATATTGATCTTTGGCTTAGTAGCGTTACCGGCCAAAGCGGACCAGTTAGCGTTCACCAACAAATCTGAAGTCTTCTTAATATAATAATCGATACTTCCGGTCAAACGATTATTCAACGCCGTTACGTCTAAACCGACGTTAAACATCTTGGTTGTTTCCCACTTAGCATTCACATCACCCAGATTTGAGATCGCATAGCCCGGAGACGCCCCTGAATCCGCACCTGTGATTCCATATAAATAATCATTTCCGGTCGCATATTGAAACGCATAATTATAGGCTCCGATATTAGAGTTACCGGTCGTTCCATAACCCGCACGCACCTTTAAATCATCCAACCACGTACGTGTCTTTTCCATAAAGACCTCATCCGACATACGCCAGCCTAAAGAAAGAGAAGGGAATGTACCCCAGCGGTTATCCTCGCCAAACCGGGAAGAAGCATCCCGGCGAACCGTTACAGTTGCCAAGTATTTACCTTTATAGGAATAATCGCCACGGAAAAACAAGCCGAACATCGTACTTTTATCAAACATTTTTCCTTCATTCTTCATATTGTCGGAAGAACCATTGTTTAATATCCATGTATTGGGATTATTCTCGAAGATATAATCATAGCGAATGGCTTTCATACTTCGTCCCACACCAAATTTCATAGCTTCCGTACCGATCATAAATGTCACGTCATGATCTTCATTGAATTTCGTCTTATAAGTCGCCGTATTGGTCCACTGATAATCCAACCTCCAATTCGCGTTTTCCTCCAGATAATTTTGAGATTGCCCCTCTTTATTGGTAGCGATCGTCTTCTCACTCAACGCTTGGCTCCACATACCCATCAAACGAACACTGAACTGCGTACGAAGACTCAGGCCTTTGATCGGTTTCAACTCGGCGAAAGCCGCACTTTGCAATCGCATGAAACGAGTCCAATCATCCTGTTGATTCATGGCTGTCTGATAAGCCGTATTCGCACGTCCACCTTCCGAGGCCTGTGATCCCGCATAATCGCCACCTACATTATAAACAGGTACCCATGGCTGGATCGTATATGTTTGGGCGAATACGCTCGCATCCCCTTGACGACCCCGCTCACCGCCCATCTCCATTACGGCGATATTGGAATTCTGGCCTATCGTGAAATATTTATTCGCGTTATAAGTAGAGTTGGCACGCAGTGAATAACGTTTAAAGAAAGAAGAGATAATCGTTCCTTCCCGATTAGTATAGCCTAAAGAAGCCGAGTAAGTTCCTTTCTCTCCACCTCCTAATAAAGAGATCTGATGATCCTGTACTTTACCCGTACGAGTCACCATATCATACCAATTCGTTCCTTTCTGGGCCTCCGCTTCCGAATATCCATCTTCCAACATCTGGTAATAAGCGGAGCGTGACCACGAATTACTACCATCCGGTTTATAGGAAGCCACCCACGCATCGATACTACCAAACTGCGAGATTACTTGATCTTTTGATAAACCAGCCGGTTTAATCGCATAAGGCATCGTCAATTCATCTTTATCGTTCAACGATCCGAATTGAGGATGAGCGGTGGGTGTTTGTCCGCGATAATCCCGCACGTTTCTCATACCTTGTGCTTGCCATTCCATCGCCTCCCATCCATTCAACAAATCATAACCACTATTCGCCATCTTCGCCACACCAAAGTAACCATCATAAGATACTCGTACCCGGCCGCTTTTAGTTCCTTGCTTTGTCGTGATAATGATTACACCATTCGCTCCTTGCGCACCGTAGATCGCAGTAGCGGAAGCATCTTTCAAGACTTGCAAAGACTCGATATCATTCGGATTGACCGCATCGATATCCACATTCGAGACACCGTCCACAACAATCAATGGGTCCGAACCATTCAACGAGCCGACACCACGGATACGGATAGTCGTCTCACCACTAGGTCCACCCGAGTTCGAGATATACACACCGGAAGCCTTTCCTTGCAAGGCTTCTGAGAATGTCGCTACCGGAGTCTCCTTCAACTCTTCCGTAGATACGACAGCGACAGATCCCGTAATATCTTTCTTCGCTTGGGTACCATAACCTACAACAACGACCTCATCCAAGGCTTGTGTGTCTTCCGCTAATTTTACTTTGATATTGTTCTGGCTATTCTTCAGAGAGATCTCTTGAGTTACATAGCCAATGTAAGATACCACCAATATGGTATTATCCGGCACACCATCAAGTATGACCCGTCCGTCCATATCGGAAATATTTCCGATAGTTGTCCCTTTAATAAGGACATTCGCTCCAACAATTGGTCCAGCTTTGTCTGAAATAGTGCAAGTGACTCTACGTCCATCTTGTTGCAGGGCATTGCCCCTTACGTCTGGTACTAAATCGCCTACTTCAGTGGCCATGACTGGACTTGCGCCACATAAGAATAAAGAGGCTCCTAGAAACACCTGTTTCCATAATACTACATTATTCATACAACATTAGATTTTAAGGTATAAATCAATAAAAAACACAATCTAACAGCAAAATGATCTTTCCATATACAACAACATTCTAGATTTCAGTAAATTTCTGAATACTTATGGTCTAAATGTTTTTTCATAAACGACTAGTCTAAACGATCGTTTCTATTAGTCGTTTGTAAAGGTCTGTTTTTTTTTCGACACGTGCAACTTTTTGTTGATTTTTTTTTATTTTATCTTATTGCTAATGGGAGAGATAACCCTTCATCGATCTAAAAAAAGCTTTTCTTTTTCAAATCATCATTTCCTCTTTTCAAAAACGCAAGATTTAAACGATCGTTTAGACTAGTCGTTTTTTTAGTATTATGAAAGAAAGCAAGAAGCGGCTTTTATCATTAAAGACATGATAATGAAGAAGCTACACAAATAAAGTTGAGAAGAAGAGAATGATGTTTGCCTATTTTGAGATGTAAACAGATGTAACATACCCTAGAGGTATGGCAGAGTAGTGAATTCATTTTGTTAAAAGTCTGTGTTTTTTATTTTATTATACCTTAAATTCTAAATTTGTATGAGAAATGTTGTATCATGGAAGCCATTAGTCTTAGGAGCTTCTTTTCTTCTGTACGGAGCCGGAACAGCTTTTGCTACAGAAACAGATTATTTGTATCCAACATCCAGTACAGGACTTATGAGCGTACAGCAAGATGGACGACAAGTTAACTGTACCATCGTAGACAAATCTGGCCCTATCCTCGGAGCTAATGTAGTCGTAAAAGGGACTACTATCGGAAACATCTCGGACATGGACGGTCGTGCTATAATCGACAATGTGCCCGCAAACGCAGTCTTAGTAGTATCTTACATCGGATACGTAACTCAAGAAGTGCATCTTAAAGATAACCAGACCTCTATCAAAATTACATTAGTAGAAGACTCCCAAGCCTTGGACGAGGTTGTCGTAACGGGTTATAGTACCCAAGCGAAGAAAGACATTACCGGATCCGTGGCCGTAGTCTCTACAGATGACTTAAAAGAGACTCCAGTATCCAACTTCGCCGAGGCCTTGCAAGGCAAGGCAGCCGGTGTATTCGTACAGGCTGGTGGCGGTCCGTTGGGTGAGACTACGATCCGTATCCGTGGTGTAGGCTCCGTGAATGGTTCCGACCCGTTAGTGATCGTGGATGGTGTATCCGGTGTAGATATCGATGCCGTGAACCCGAACGATATCGAGTCCATGCAGATCTTGAAGGATGCCGCCGCCGCCGCCATCTATGGAGCGAAAGGAGCGAATGGCGTTATCATCATCACCACCAAACAAGGAAAGAAAGATGACCGTGTAAAGGTTTCTTACAACGGTTATTTCGGTGTGGCCAAGATGGCTAATAACGGTTATGATCTATTGGACGCATGGGAAGCGATGGAATTCCAAGAAGAAGGTCAGCGTAACTTGTTGAAATATCGCGGTTTGACCACGACTCACGCACAGTTCGGCTCAATCGGAGCAGATGGTTCAGGCCATTTAACAATGCCTTACGCACTGAAACCTGCTGGTTATAGTAAGGATCAAGTCATTCAAGAGTTTGGTTCAATCGACGCATGGATAAAATCCTATAAGGATGACGGAACAAACACATGGTCTCGTTCCGCTTACTACCAAATGCTGGAGGATGGTTATTCAGAAGAAGAAGCTCGTAAAGGTACAAACTGGTACGACGAGGTAGTACAGACCGGTAAGGTGCAGAACCACGAGATCTCAGTAACAGGTGGTGGCGAGAAGGCTACCTACTCGGTAGGTTTAGGCTACATGAACCGTGAGGGTACGATCAAGGAGTCTTGGTTCCGCCGTTATTCTTTGCGTGCAAATACCAACTTCTTCGTAAACAAGTGGTTCAACATCGGACAAAATACGAATCTCGCCGTAATAGAGAACTCCGGTGAGCGGGGGCGCCAAGGTGACGACAACACATTCGGTAAGACTTTCTCCATCCAGCCGTGGGTACCTATTTATACGGTAGGTGGAGACTATGCGGGATCCGTGAACAATGAGGGTGGACGTGCGGAAAGTGCCGTGATGTCTGTTAACCACGGTAAGGATAACCGCCGTCGTTTCTTGCGTGCGCAATCCGCTATCTATGCGGAGATCAAACCATTGGAAAGCATTGGCGAGGACTTGACGATCCGTACGCAGTTCAGTGCCCGCTTAAGTGGTGCTTGGGACTTTTGGATGAACAAGCGTACTATCATGACCAACAAGGAGGGACGTAACAACAACGAGTTCTACGAGAACGCCAGTTATTGGTTAGGTTACCAATGGACGAATACGGCCACTTATAAAAAGACAATCAACGAAGACCACTCAATCGGCGTAGTATTAGGAACAGAAGCTATCCGCGAGGGCTTAGGCCGCGTGATACAGGCCGGCCGTATTGATTACCAGTTCGAAGATGACCCGAACACATGGCAAATCGACAACGGTTCTGCCGCCAACTTACGTAACAGTGGTTACATGCACTCACCCAGCACCATGTTTGGTATCTTCGGACGTGCTGATTACGCTTACCAAGGCAAATACTTGGCTACCGTGACCGTTCGTCGAGACGCATCCTCTCGATTCTCCGAGAAAAACCGTTGGGGTACATTCCCTTCCGTATCTTTGGGATGGCGTATGTCAGACGAGAATTTCATGGAAAAGACTCGTACATGGTTAGACGACTTCAAGTTGCGCGCCGGTTACGGTACGACGGGTAACTCTAATATCGGAGCATACAACTGGGCATTCCGCTACGGTACAGGTAACACGTGGCTCTATAGCATCACCGGTAGTGATACGGACGTAATGACAGGATACGGTGTTACGGCCTTAGGTGATATCGATGCGAAGTGGGAAACCTCTAAGATGGTAAACGTAGGTTTCGATGCGACAGTCTTCGACCAACGCTTAGGCATCAACTTCGACTGGTACCTGAAGAAGACCTCCGATATGTTGATCGATGCGAACTGGTCTGCTTTGGCTGGTAACGCAGACAAGCCTAAAGTAAATATCGGCGACATGGAAAATAAGGGCGTTGACTTGAATTTGACATGGCGCGACAAGGTTGGCGAGGTAGATTACTCGATTGGCGTGAACCTTTCTCACTATAAGAACAAATTGACAGAGATCGGTACGGAAGCCGGTATCTTCGAAGGTACTCGTATCTCCAACATGAATGTCATGATGAAGGGGCATGCGGTTGGTATGTTCCACGGTTATCAGGTGGATGGTATCTACAAGAGCGAGGATGAGGTTCGCAACTATAAGAATGATGCTGGAGGCGCAGTATTACCATACGGTACGGCAGACGCCGCTTCGTTAAATCCGTCTCAATACGTAGGTCAATTCAAGGTGAAAGATGTGAACAACGATGGTAAGATCGACGCAAGTGACCGTACATTCATCGGTAACCCGCATCCGGACTTGACTGGTGGTGTTAACTTAAGCGTAGGCTGGAAAGGTTTCGACTTGAGCACTTACTTGTACTTCTCCGTAGGTAATGACATCTTTGCCATGTATAAATACTATACACACTACGGTTCTTTGCAATCTGCTTATTCAAAAGATCGTCGCGACAACTCTTGGAGCCCGGAGAATCCAAACGGAATCTACCCGATGTGGGCAACCGCTACAGGAGAAAGTACGATTGCGGCCAACGAATCTAATTCCAGCTACATAGAGGATGGTTCCTTCTTGCGTATGCAAACATTAACGTTGGGTTATACCTTGCCGAAAGCATGGATGAACAAGATCAAATTCGACAAGATCCGTATCTATGGTCAGATCTCTAACGTATTCACATTGACCGGTTATTCCGGATTGGATCCTCAGGTTCGTACGGATGATGGTTCCGGTAATTCTAAAGACCGTAACATGGGTACAGACTATGGTTCATACGGTATGCCACGTCAATTTATCCTTGGAGTTAATGTTACGTTCTAAAACTAAGAATGAAAATCTGATTATATTAACAATTAAGTAGAACAATAATGAAAAAAATATTTATATATTCCGCAATGGCGGCAGTTCTAGCCTTAGGAAATACGTCTTGTTCGGATTTTCTAGAGGTTAAACCCGCTGGTTCAGTAAGTGAGCAAGATTTCGTGTCAGCGAAAGGGGTAGAGCAATTGGTGACAGGTATGTATGCAAAAATGCACGACAACTCCTATTTCGAGGCAACATTGAGTAACTATGTATATGGCGACGTGATGGGCGGTAGTGCCAATAAGGGCTCCACGTATCAAGACCAACCGGACTTCACAAGTTTGGAGACCTATACGTTTACCACAGACAACGGTTACCTAAACGTGAAATGGAAAAAATGCTATAACGGTGTTTTCGTGGCAAACAACGTGATCAAGTTGGCAGACATGGCCAAAGAAGAAATGTTAACGGTCAATGGAGAGGCGAAAGACAACTATACGGAAACGATCGCACAGGCACGCTTCTTCCGTGCTTTCTGGCATTTCGAGGTTGTAAAATTATTTGGAGCCGCTGTTCCTTACGTGGACGATCTGGCTATGCAAGAGAACGTAAACCCGCAGGTTTCTAATGTAGACGAGAGTGGTAACTACATTTATATTTGGGATAAGATCATCGATGACTTACAATTTGCGTACGACAATCTTCCAGATCGCTGGACTACCGACAAGGGGCGTATAAACAAATGGGCCGCAGGTGCCTTATTGGCAAAAGTAAAAATGTATCAATCTTCTCCATACGATGGAAAGAACGGCTCACAAAACCGTTGGACTGAGGTCAAGAGCCTTTTGGAGGAAGTCATGGCGAACGGTAAAGACAATAACGGCACAAAATACAAATTGGCTGACACATATGAGGAGCTTCACATCGCAGGTGAAGCCGATTGGACTGGCGAGTCTGTATTTGATATCCAAATGGCAATCACTGGTACTGTGGAAGAAACTTCCAGTATCAACGGACCATGGCACATCGGTTTTAACGGTGCGTTAGGTACAGGAGGTTGGGGATTCTATCAGCCCTCCAACGATTTGGTAAACTCACATATCGTTGACGCAAACGGTCTGCCGATGATGGATGGTCAGTATAAAAACAGCCCTGCGCTTACGACACTAGACGCAAACAACATTCCTCATACGGATCTAACGGTTTACACCGACCCGCGTCTGGATGTTTCAACCGGACGTTTCAATACTCCGTTCTGGGATTGGACAGTTCCTTCATCTTTGGATGGTTGGGTACGTGATTATAGTAATGGTGGCTTGTACCTGAACAAGAAGAACATCCCGCGTAAGGCAGACAAGGGTAGCTTGTCTATCGTAACAGTAACGAACTCTTCTGCGAAGAACTTCCACCTGATCCGTTATGCAGACGTATTACTATGGTACGCCGAGGCATTGATTGAAACAGGCAACCATAAGGAGGCTGGTAAATATATCAATCAAGTCCGTGCCCGTGCCGCCAACGGATATGTAAAGGCTGCCGATCCGAATAATGGTATGGCAGAGACTACATCCTCATACGTATTAGAGGACAAGGTAAACGGAAAGACTTTATCGAATGCCGCGGCAAACTACCGTATCGGCTTATATCCCGATTCTCAATTCGCTTCCAAAGCATCTGCGACGCAAGCGTTACGTTGGGAACGTAAGATTGAGATGGCTCTTGAAGGTCACCGCTGGTATGATTTGGCCCGCTGGGGTATCATCGCCGATGAGTTGAACAGCTACGCTTCTTTTGAAAAGAAATTCTTACTGAAATATGCGAATAGCGTTTATAACGCAAAATGGTGCGTATTGCCTATTCCATTGAATGAGATTCAAAAGATGGACGGTCTCTTGGTTCAAAATGAAAATTGGAAATAAACAAGTGGGTTAACATTAATATCGGGTAACCAGACATGTGATATGTGTGGTTACCCCCTCACAAAAGCGAAAAGCGAATGCTTATTCGCTTTTTTCATTTTAAATATATATCTTTGTTTGACTTTAAATCATAATGAAACGTATACTCTAGCCATGAGATATAAACAAATACTCTTCGGTTTGATACTGTTTGCCATATTAGGGGTTTTCTTGCAAATAACCAGCAAGTTTCATTTCTTTTATATCGAGCAGCTTCAACTATTCCAATTTTCCGGAGACTATCTTGCGGATAAAATCAGTTATCCGGGAGGTTTATCTTCGGTCATCGGGGAATTTTTGACACAATTTTTTATCACCCCTTATCTCGGTCCCTTTATCTTTGCCGCATTGCTCACTGGCATAGGGCTTACCATGAGGGCTGTCGTAAGACAAATCACCCCGGAAAAAGAGTTGTATCTGATTTACTTACTCCCCGTCTTATCCTTATTATTGGCTCAATACGATTTCAATTACTTACTACAAGGAACAGTGGCCTTTTTAATTTGCCTACTTTGTTTGAATGGGTGGATACGGATCAATAACTTTCGATTCCGATTATTTACGGCCCTACTTATCACACCTCTACTTTTCTGGATAGGAGGGCCTATAGCCGGATTATTCACGGTCTGCGCATTCATCAAGGAATTATTCGGCCAATTCAAACAAGGAGTTGTCTTCTTGGTGATCCCCATCGAGTTTACACTCATAGCGACCAGTTGCGTATGGGCGACAGTCATCACCGATTATCATTTCGCGTTCCTACCGGATGCCTATTATCATCCGATCTTACAAGCTCCGAATGTCATATATTTTTCCTGGGTCAGTTTGCCGCTTTCGCTGATCTTCGCATTTACATGGCCTAAAGGCACTTCGAAAAAGAGAGATTGGATAGAGATCTCCGTACAACTTATCATAATTCTCGCACTTTGCAGGTTCGGGATACCAAGATATAATGATCAAAAATCTTATCAACTAAAGGAACTAGATTATTATGCCCGAAACGGACAATGGGATCAAATCATCCGGAACTGCCAAGGTCCGATCAAGAATTACTTATACTTGACTTACCTAAACAACGCCCTTGCTGAGAAAGGCGAGTTAGGAAACCGGATGTTTGCGTTCGATCAACACGGGCCTCAAGGATTATTAGCCTCTTGGAATAAGACTTCTTCCGTATCGACCTTACTTAGCGACGCCTATTTTACGCTTGGAGAAATCGCCTTATCGCAAGAGATGGCATTTGAAGGATATGTCACCGTGATTGGGGCCGGTAATCCCCGGAACCTACAACGTCTAGTCCAAACCAACTTGATTTACGGTACATATCCAATCGCAGAGAAGTACATCGATATATTAGAGAAGACTTACGCTTATCACGACTGGGCAAAACGACATAGGGAATTTCTATATAATGATAAAGCCATAGAAGAAGATCCGGTACTGGGGATTAAACGAAAAGGACTTCCCCTTCGTAACAACCTTTCCGGTGTAAACGGGTTAGAACATGATTTATTGATCCGGGCAGAACAAAACCCGGAGAATCAGATTCCCATCCAATTTGTCGGAGCCATCTATCTTTTATCCAAGGATATGAAATCTTTCCAGACATTCATTGAGAAATATTACGGTACATCTACACTTCCTTCCCTTCCGACGAGTTTCCAAGAAGCGGTTATTTTACTAGCCGAGAAAGACTCGGATTATTGGAGACGGTTCAACGTGTCCGAAAATGTCATCCGGAAATTCACAGGTTACAGGAATCTTGTATTGCAGAACCGGAATAACCCACAGCTACCCCAATTGATAAAAAACTCTTTTGGAGACACCTATTGGTCTTATTACCTTCTTAAATGATTCATTGCCATGAAAAAGCACTATCTATATATTATATGTGTATGTTTTATCGTACTGGGGATATTTTCATGTTCAGACACGGTTCCGGTAAGCAAGGAAACCTCTGAGAAACCGATATTATACCCAGATTACGCAGATGTAACGATACCGAATAATATCGCTCCCCTGAATTTTAAAATACAGAATACACATACGGAAGCGTTCGCTGTTTTCTGTTTTGAGGAAGTGAAGTTGCAGGTGAAAGAAAAAAAGGGGCAATTCCATATTCCTGCCGCCAACTGGAAAAAGCTACTTAGGAAAGCGACAGGCAAAACGATACAAGTAAAACTTTATGCTAAGGATAAGGAATGGCTGAGCTATCCGGAATTCTCGTTGTTTATCGCACAGGAACCTATGGATTCCTATCTAGCCTACCGTCTGATAGAGCCCGGATATGAACTTTGGAACCAGATGGGTATTTACCAACGGAGCCTGGAAACCTACGAACAAAGTCCCATTATGGAAAATAAACACAGTGGACAAAATTGCATGAATTGCCATTCATTTTGTATGCAAAACCCCAACAAGATGTTATTCCACATGAGAGATAAATACGCCGGGACTTATTTGATAGACGGAGATAAAATAGAAAAATTAAATACGAAAACGGAGCAAACAATTTCCCCCTTGGTTTATCCCTCTTGGCATCCCTCCGGGAAATACGTGGCATTCTCGGTAAACCAAACGAGCCAGAGCTTTCATTCCAATGACAAAAACAGGGTCGAGGTTTTCGATAGCCAATCGGATGTAGTGGTGTACGATACCGAGAAACATGAGATCATCAGTACTCCCGCTATTCGTACGAAAGAGGCTTTTGAGACATTCCCTACCTTTTCCCCCGACGGAAGAACGCTTTATTTCTGTACCGCCGAGGCACGTTCGATGCCCCACGAGTATTCGGAGGTAAAGTATAATCTTTGCTCCATAGCGTTTGATCCGGTAACAAGGAGTTTCGGATCAAAGATAGACACATTATATAATGTACGAGAGAATGGAAAAAGTGTCTCTTTTCCCCGTGTCTCTCCCGACGGGAAATTCTTGTTATTCACCTTATCGGGCTACGGGAACTTCTCTATCTGGCATAAAGACGCTGATTTATATCTTCTGGATATCGAGAGTGGTTTTTTCCATCCCTTACGAAACGCGAACAGCACAGACACGGAGAGTTATCATTCGTGGAGTAGCAACAACCGATGGATCGTTTTCAGCAGCCGACGAATCGACGGATTATATACCCGACCTTATTTCGCCTATATCGACGAGAGCGGAAATGCCTCCAAACCGTTCCTATTACCACAGGAAGATACGGATTTCTACCACCGGTTCATGAAATCATATAACATACCTGAATTTATCACAGGAAAAGTATCATCTAACATACGGAAAATCAGCAAACTTGCCAAAGAAAGCAAGGGGGTTGACGTTACTTATCATAAATAGATCGAATCTGGGAAACATACATAAAGTAAAAAGAACATGAATAATTCAAGCAAAAAGATCATACCTATTCTTCTGCTCTTATTATGCACCAGCCTTCTAGGGTTACATTTACAAACCACTCAAGAAGCAACCTTCTTCTACCGGGAACAACAGCAGATCTTCCTATTCAATAGTGAATATGTATTGAATATACTTAAGACAATTGGAGGATTGGCTACGATTTGTTCCCAATTTATTATACAGTTCTTCAAGGTGCCGCTGATCGGATCGCTGGTGACTGCATTGATCGGTGGAATCTCCGGTTGGTTATTCTGGCTGACCTTACGAAAGATACATCCAGCATTGTATCTTCTGCCCTTGGCCTTTCTCCCCATCTTATTCCAATATCTTTACCTAATGAAAGATAGCTATCATTATGAAGGGCTGATAGCCATGTTATTTTGGTCATTGGCTCTTAGCCTGTACAGTTACGGGGCACGAAAATTTAATTGGACCTACCGCACCTTAATCGGTTGCTTGCTGGCGACCGGATTGTTTTACACGATGGGATCTGTAGCTATATTATTCGCCCTTAGCAGCTTACTATTTGATGTATTACAAAAAAGCGAACGCTGGTACGCAAGCTTCATCCCGTTGATCCTGCTGCTTATCGTAGGTTCTCTATGTGTCCTAGGGGGCAGTAAACCCGATTATGACTATGTATTTTGGATGAAAGATTACGTAGAGTATTTCATTGAGCTGGAACCATTCTACAGCTTCTCTTGGCAAGTAGCGCTACTCGTTATGCTTCTATTCTTCCTATCACGTTACTTAGATCACATAAAAACCTATTTAAAAGCTTTAGTAGCCGTAGCATTACTTGCCTTATCCGGTATGTATTATACGCAAACGGCTCTTCAACAGAGGAATAAAGATTTCTATACGTTGATGCAAATGTTTCATTACATAGATACCGAGCAATGGGACGCCATAATCTCGTCCGCCGATCTGAACTATAATAACTATTTACACCTGAATTGCTTAAACCTTGCCTTATCGCATAAGGGGGTCATGCAGACTGATTTATTCAAATATCCGCAAAGCGGAATACAATCTTTGATCTCAAAGTATCAAGCGCATATAGAGGAAAGTTTCCTATTCAGCCAGATATACTACCATGTAGGAATCACATCTTTGGCATACAATTTCGCTTTTGGTACCTCGGTGGGAATTACATACGGCAGTCCTGTCATGACCAAATTATTAATAAAATCCCATTTGATATACGGACAGTATCCCGCGGCCGAGAAGTTTATATCCTTATTGGAAAAGACATGGGCCTATCACGAATGGGCCTCCTCACAACGAAAGTTCTTATATAATGACCAAGCGGTGGAGAGCGACCCGGAATTAGGTACAAAAAGAAAAAGCCTATCCAGCGACAAAGACCTTTTCGCCAATATAATCGGATTGTTTGATAACCTGATGATTATATTGGAAGAGAATCCCCAGAATAAAGCCGCATTGGATTATACGATCGGTACGTTATTATTATCGAAAGACCTGCCCGCTATAAAAACGTTTGTTGAAAGATTCAGTGGGACGGAAGTACTCCCTATATTACCCGAACCCTTGCAACAAGCCGTGATCTCTTATGCGGAGCATGATCCGGAATATTGCCGCAAATATGGGGTAACCGATAAAGTCCTGTCCGAGTTCTCGATATTCAAGCAACGTGTATTGGGACTAAGGTATGCCCGACAAAATCTAGCGACTGGAATAGCCGACTATCAACCTACTTTCTGGTACTATTTGATACTCTCTAAATAAAACACATATGGAAAGACAGACTTATACAAATACAAACCGATATCTTTTCCTTTTTCTCATCGCCTTGATGGTTTCATGCTCCAAAAACGACATACAGATCGCCAAGAGCTTAACAAGGAAATAACCATTTATCCGGATTACAAGGATGTGACCATCCCTGTGAACATCGCCCCGCTCAATTTCTCTATCGCCGATAGCAGTGAGCACTGCCTTATCATTAAAGGGGAAAAGACTCAACTCCAAGTCTATAGTGATGAGGGGCTCTTTGAGATCCCACAAAAGAGATGGAAAGCCTTATTGAAAGAGAATGCCGGAAACCAAATAGAATTGACCATTGCTAAACGCATACAGGGCGAATGGAACGCCTATACGCCTTTTCATATGGACATCGTAAATGATTCCATTGATAAATATATAGCCTATCGGTTATTAGCCTTGAGCAATGATATGTGGAACAGGATGGGTATCTATCAACGAAACTTGGAGAATTATGACCAAAGCGTAATTTATGAGAATAGCCTAACCGACTATAACTGCGTAAACTGCCACACGTTTTCCTCCGGGAACCCGGATAAAATGATTTTCCATATGCGAGGCAAACACGCTGGTTCCGTACTGATTGATGGAAAGAAAATCACCAAGCTAAATACCAAGACTCCCGAGACCGTCTCAAACTTTGTCTACATGTATTGGCATCCGAATGGTAACTATCTGGCGGCCACCGTATGCGATACCTACCAAAACTTCTTCATCAATAATCCCAATACGCTGGAAGTATTGGATCATAACTCCGATATCGTGATCTATGACGTAAAGAAGAACGAGGTATTCTCTTGCGAAGCGTTAAATTCCAAAGACACATGGCAAATATTCCCAGCGTTCTCTCCCGACGGGAAGAGCCTCTATTTCAGTTCGACCGCCGCCGTAGATTCTATTTCTAAGAATTTCAGACAAATGACCTACAGCCTATGCCGTGTCGACTTTGACCCGGAAACCCGCACTCTAGGCCAGCAAGTAGATACTTTATACAATGGCCGGGCCAACCACAAAAGCGTATCCTTCCCTAGAATCTCACCGGATGGTAAATATCTGGCTTTTACCCTACAGGAATATGGCGGTTTCGGGGTTTGGCATAAAGACGCCGAATTATATATGATCCGCCTATCCGACGGAAAGACGTACCCGCTAACCGAGGCGAACAGCGCCGAAGGAGAAAGCTACCATTCATGGAGCCACAACAATCGTTGGCTGGTATTTAGCAGTCGCAGGTTGGATGGATTATACACACGCCCGTTCTTTAGCTATATCGATGATAAAGGCACGGCCCATAAACCATTCCTCCTGCCACAAAGAAATCCCGTAAAATATTATAAAGACTTGTTGTGGACTTACAACCTCCCGGAGTTTATACAAGAAAAGGTCCAAGTAGACACTCATGCCGTGATGGAAACAATGAGAAATACAAAAGGAATCCATGTAAAATAAGAACAATAGCTAGGGTGGGTGAAAGGAGATAAGGATGTCTGTTTGGTTAAATCTACCCACCCTTAGCTATTGATCTGTTTGCTCACTCTTTTATCTTCACCGAGAATAGAAATAGAGCGTTTCAAATCAACGCCCATATTTCCATTTGTCGTATTCATAAAATAAGTACAAACTTTCGGCAATCAGATTTCACTCTTTAGTGAAACAAACATATGTAATCTGCGTTTATAGATTATCAAATGTCTCTTTAAAAACTTGAGACAAAAATAAACTATTTTGATAGAAAAATAGGTCTGTAAATATTCACATTTTATTCACAACACACACCAAAACGTTCATTTATCCTAGGAAGCATCACAATTTAACATCTAACCGCTCCATCATCACTCCGGTCTTCTCCCTTGCCTCCGTCACATCCAAACCACGAGCCAGCAAGACGGCCATACGGCGATGTCCATGAACTTCCGGTTTTCCAAAGAAACGCATCTGCGTATCGGGTTGTTCCAAGACCTTATCCAGATTCCCCAAAGACAACCGGTCACTGTCCCCTTTCACTACGACGGCACGGGAAGCTCCCGCTCCATGAAATGCGATATTAGGGATCGGCAAGCCAAGCACCGCACGGGCGTGCAAAGCGAATTGAGACAAATCTTGCGTAATCATCGTCACCATTCCGGTATCGTGCGGACGGGGGGAAACCTCGCTGAATATGACATCGTCTCCTTTAATGAATAATTCCACGCCGAAAATACCACGTCCGCCTAAAGCCTCGGTGATCTTACCGGCGATCTCACGGGCTTTCGCTTTAGCGGCAAGGCTCATGGCTTGCGGTTGCCAAGACTCCCGGTAATCACCATCCACCTGAACATGTCCTACGGGTTCCAAGTAAGACGTTCCTCCGATATGCCGAACCGTCAGCTGGGTAATCTCATAGTCGAAATCCACGAAACCTTCCACGATCACCTTACCCGCTCCAGCACGTCCGCCTTCTTGGGCGTACTGCCAAGCACGATCGATATCCTTTTCCTCACGAACCACGCTCTGTCCGTGTCCGCTCGAGCTCATGATCGGCTTCACCACGCAAGGCATACCGATTACCTTCACCGCTTCTTTGAATTCCTCCTCGGTCTCGGCGAAACGATACGGCGAGGTAGGCAAGCCCAGTTCCTCGGCCGCCAAGCGGCGGATTCCCTCACGGTTCATCGTCAGCCAAGTGGCACGGGCGGTAGGAATCACATGGTATCCCTCTTCCTCCAGTTCCATCAAGGTACGGGTAGCGATCGCTTCCACCTCCGGCACGATATAATCCGGTTTCTCTTTCTCGATGATCTCCCGCAAGGCATCGCCATCCAGCATGGAGACCACATAGGAACGATGCGCCACCTGCATGGCCGGAGCGTCCGGATACTTATCCAAGGCGATTACCTCCACGCCATAACGCTGCAACTCTATTACAAACTCTTTCCCCAATTCGCCCGAGCCACAAAGCACGACTTTAGTTGCCGTAGCCGATTTGGGCGTACCAATTGTTACCATAAATCTTTCTGCTATTTGAATTTCGCCGCAAAGGTAAGGGTTTAGATAAAGATAGCCTAGGGCTTTTTTCTTTATCTATTAAGTGGAAGAAGCAGAGAGATTCATTATCTATCAGTTGTTGGACGATCATGCACCAACTGTTGGATGATCGTCTACCAATTGGTGCATGATCGTCCAACGGATGGTAGAAGATGTATACATATAGTACCGGCACGTAAAGTTACCGCACGTACAAGTTAATAGATATAGATGGTAGAGCTAAACCTTTTCGATCAAAACCTTTTGTTAATATTACATAATTATAAGTACCTTGCGATACAAGGTATCTTAGTAAAGCATATATTTGTAACCAAATGATAAAAGTGTTCACCAACAGTGTAACTTATTTAGCAAACTGTACGTCTAATATATTAAAGTAACTACATAATATGATGATTCAACTGAGAGGAATAAACAAAACGTACTTCAACGGAGCCCCCCTGCACGTTTTGAAAGGTATCGACCTAGATATAGAGAAGGGAGAGATGGTATCTATTATGGGAGCGTCCGGTTCCGGTAAGTCAACCTTATTGAATATCTTAGGGATATTAGATACGTACGACACGGGCACCTATCAATTAAACGGGCAGTTGATTCAGAATCTCAGCGAAAGCCGTGCCGCCGAGCTGAGGAACCGTATGATCGGCTTCATCTTCCAATCATTTAACTTAATCTCGTTTAAGAACGCAGTGGAGAACGTAGCTCTCCCACTCTATTACCAAGGCGTAAGCCGGAAGAAGAGAAACGCCATGGCACTGGAATATCTCGACATGGTGGGATTGAAGGATTGGGCGGAGCATATGCCGAATGAGATGTCCGGTGGACAGAAGCAACGGGTAGCGATCGCCCGGGCCTTGATCGCGAAACCCCAAGTCATATTGGCCGACGAGCCGACCGGAGCGTTGGATAGCAAAACGACCGTGGAGGTAATGGAACTACTACGCAAGGTAAACCTAGAAGGGATGACCATGGTGATCGTTACCCACGAACCCTCCGTAGCGGAGGCTACAGACCGGATTATCCGGGTAAAGGACGGGTTGATTGAACGTATCGAAAAAGAAGAGAATCATGTTTGACTTTGATAATTTCAGGGAAATATGGAGCACCATCAAAAAGAATAAGCTCCGTACCTTCTTGACCGGCTTCTCGGTCTCATGGGGTATTTTCATGTTGATCGTGTTACTGGGGGCGGGAAACGGGTTGCGCAATGGCATCATGTACAACTTCAGGAATATGTCTACCAACCGGGTCGAGGTATGGACACGCTATACCACCAAGCCTTGGAAAGGTATGCAATCCAACCGCAGCATCAGTTTCAAGGAAGAGGACCTAGGCGCCTTGAAGAGAGACTTCAAGGAGGTGGATCTTTGCTCGGCTACGATCTCCCACAATGACACGATCACTTACAACGAGGAATATGTGACGGGACAAACCAATGGCGTATATCCGGATCATGCCCCGATCAATTACGTGAATGTAGAGACGCATAACGGCCGCTTCATCAATGAGCAGGACATGAGGGACCGAAGAAAGGTGATCGTGATCAGTCCCCGTATGGCGGAGGTCTTGTTTCGTGACGAGAAGCCGCTGGGTAAATACGTGAAATGCGGGAATATGATGTATCAAGTAGTCGGCGTGTACAACGATGATGACAAAAGTAATAACGCTCCCGCTTACATCCCATTCTCCGTAGCCCAATTGCTATATAATAAAGGATACGGTTTCGGATCGCTAACGTTTACCTTGAAAGGGGTGACTACCGAAGAGGAGAATGAGGCTTTCGAGGAAAGTTTCCGGGAATGGATGGCACGCCGCCACCAATTCGACCCGACAGACAAGAACGCTATCGGTATGTGGAACATGGCGAATGAGTTCTTGATGTGGAATAATATAATGAACGGGATTACCTTGTTTATCTGGATTATCGGTATCGGAACGTTGATGGCAGGAATCGTGGGAGTTAGCAACATCATGCTGATCACCGTACGGGAACGGACCCGGGAGTTCGGCATACGCAAGGCATTGGGAGCTAAACCCGGCTCGATCTTGGCATTAGTAATCGCCGAGTCCATCCTCGTAACAGCCGTTTTCGGCTATGTCGGGATGATCATGGGGATCGGGCTCACGGAGCTAATCAATCACGCGATGGAAATGGCCCAAGCCGGAGCCCAATCCGGTGGGAATATCGGAGAAGACACGACGGTCTTCCGTAACCCGACCGTCAATCTGGCGATAGCTAGCTCCGCTACGGTATTGATCATCGCGGCCGGTGTATTGGCGGGTTATTTCCCGGCACGCAAGGCGGTGAAAGTCACGGCTATCGAAGCCATGAGAACGGAATAATCATAAAAAAGAAAAGAACCATGTTTGACATAGACAGATGGGTAGAGATATGGGTGACGATCACCCGAAACAAGACACGCAGCTTGTTGACCTGCTTCGGCGTATTCTGGGGAATCTTGATGTTGGTGATTCTATTGGGAGCCGGAAACGGGATGAAGAACGCCATGTTCTCGAATATCAACGGATTCGCCACGAACTCCGCCTTCTTTTTCTCCGACCGGACCAGCGAGTCGTACAAAGGCTTTAACAAGGGGCGTCAATGGGACATGCGAAACCGGGACGTGGAGAGCATCCGGAAACAGGTGAAGGACATCGAGGCCGTCTCCCCCATCATCTGGGGAAATCGCTCGGACAAGAATATCGTTTTCGGCCAATTAAGCGGTACTTATAACGTAAAAGGCGTGCAGCCCGATTATTTCAAGATCGAGACCCAGCAGCTTTATTACGGACGGTTACTAAACGAGATCGATGAGATCGAGAAACGTAAGGTTTGCTTGATCGGCACCAAGGTGAACGAGGTATTGTTCAAGGGAAGTGATCCCTGCGGGAAATATATCCGGGTAAACGGGATTTACTACCAAGTGGTAGGCGTCACGAAGCAACGAGCCTCTAGCGTCAATATCGGCGGACGGGCCGAGGAAAGCGTATTCCTCCCTTTCAGCACCATGCAACAGACGCTGAACCAAGGGGATATCATTCACTTCTTGTGCGTGAGCGCCAAACCCGGCTATAAGATCGATCCGGTGATCACACAGATCAAGGATATCGTAAAGAGCCAGAACCAGATCTCTCCTACCGACCCGCAGGCCGTGACGGTGATCAACTTGGCGGCTCAGTTCGAGACTTTCAATATGCTATTTATCGGTATCGATATCTTGATCTGGCTCGTGGGTATGGGTACGTTATTGGCGGGTATTATCGGTGTAAGTAATATCATGATGGTAACAGTCAAGGAGCGTACCCGGGAAATCGGCGTACGCAGGGCTATCGGAGCGAAACCTTGGAACATCATCTCGCAGATCATGAGCGAGAGTCTGCTACTTACGGCCTTAGCGGGTTTGTTGGGGTTAAGCGCCGGGGTATTCCTGCTCGATCTGGTAGATAAGATCATGAGTGCCCAGCCGGCTTCCAACGGAACCATGATGGAGCATCCGGAGGTAAGCATCCAGATCGCGGTAGCGGCCACGGTGATCTTATTATTCAGCGGTCTGCTGGCCGGGCTGATCCCCGCATGGCGAGCTATGCAGATCAAGGCGATAGATGCCATACGAGAAGAATAAACAACAATTGTCAATTAATAAAACTATATAATCATGAAGAATCGCATTGTAAAAAAGATCCTGCGTATCATCTTATTAGTACTTGTGGGAGCAGCGGTAATCGGTACATTCTATTTCTTATGGAAGAAAGCGCAACCGGTCATCACCGTTTATGAGATCGTAACCCCTGAAAAAGGGGATGTGGAAACCAAGACGGTCGCTACCGGAAACGTAGAGCCTCGTTTCGAGGTGGAGATCAAGCCGCAGATTTCCGGTATCATCTCCGAGCTGAAGAAAGAAGCGGGGCAGATGGTCCAAGCGGGAGAGATTATCGCCATTATCAAGGTAATCCCCGAGATGGTACAGCTCAACAGCGCCGAATCGCGCGTGAACCTCGCCAATATCTCTTTGAAGCAAGTGGAAGAGACTTATAAGCGGGATACGCAATTATTTAAGCAAGGTGTTATCGCCCAAGAAGATTTCGACCTTTCCAAAGCGAACTACCTGAAAGCCGTGGAGGAAAAGGATAACGCGCAAAGTGCCTTGGAGATCATCCGCGACGGTATAGCCAAGAACTCCAGCGTAGCCAGTACGACCCAAATCCGTAGTACCATTACCGGTATGATCTTGGACATCCCCGTTAAAGTAGGTAACTCGGTTATTCAAGCGAATAATTTCAATGATGGTACGACGATCGCTACCGTAGCCAATATGAACGACATGATCTTCAAAGGAAACGTAGACGAGACCGAGATCGGGCGCATTCACGAGGGAATGCCTATCAAACTTACGATCGGAGCCATGGAAAGCCGTTCGTTCGAGGCCTTGCTGGAATATGTATCACCCAAAGGCGTTGAGAAAAACGGAGCCATTCAATTTGAGATCAAGGCAGCCGTGACGATCCCCGAAGATGCTTTCATCCGTGCGGGATATAGCGCCAACGCCGAGATCGTGCTAAAACGTGCGGAAGACGTGCTTACGATCCCGGAAAGTACGGTCGAGTTCCAAGGGGATTCCGCATTCGTTCAGTTAGTTAAACAAGAGCAACCGGAGCAAGTCTTCGAGAAGCATCCTGTAAAGGTAGGTCTGTCCGACGGTATCAAGATCGAGATTCAAGAAGGACTGGCCGCGACCGATAAAGTCCGGGGCGCAGCTATTGACCCGAATAAGAAATAAAAGAAAGATTGTATGATGAGAAGAAACTTATATATACTGGCAATCGCTTCCCTCCTGTCCGGAAACTATGTTTTCGCTCAGGATGCGGTGAAGCAATGGAGTCTGGAGGAGTGCATCCAATATGCCATCGAGCATAATATCGACTTAAAGCAAAAGGAGCAGGAACAGGAAAGCCGAAAGGTAGACTTACATACCAGCAAATACAGTTGGCTCCCGGCCCTAAACGGCAGTCTTGGACAGAGCTTCCAGTTCGGACGCTCCACGTCTAAATCCGGGGTGATCGTAGACCAGAACGCCGCCAATTCCACATTGGGGATCAATCTGGACATGCCTTTATTTGACGGGTTAAAAATACCGAACGATATCGCCGCCCGCAAACTTGATCTAAAAGCGTCTATCGAGAACTTGAATAAGGCGAGAGAAGACCTATCCATCAATATAGCTTCCTACTACCTGCAAGTACTTTATAATAAAGAGCTGCTGAAAATAGCGCGACTGCAAGTGGAACTGGACAAGGAGCAGGTGAATAAAACGGAGGCCATGGTGAACGCCGGAAAGGTGCCTCTTTCCCAACTGTATGATATCAAGGCCCAATTAGCGAAAGATGAGGTCACGCTTACCGAGTCGCAAAACAATGTGAACCTCGCTTTATTGGATCTTGCGCAAAGTCTGGAACTAGAGCGAAGCGACCGGAATTTCGATATACAGACTCCTGTAATTGAAGATGCTGTGGCTGATAATATGAGCAGTATCCTACCTCCGGAAAACATTTACGATCATGCGGTTACGTTCAAGCCTCAGATCAAGGAACAACAGTATTTGCTAGAGAGCCAAAAGAAAATGTTGCGTGTCGCGCAAGCGGGCTATTACCCCAAGTTAAATTTCGGGGCTAGTTACAGCAATGGATATTATCATTCTACTTCCGGAGGTGAATTTGCCGATACTCGTTCCTTTAGCGAGCAGTTTAAGCAGAATGGGCAAAAGATCGTCGGATTCTCATTGAGCATTCCACTTTTCAACCGCTTCCAAGTACGCAATAGCGTTCGTACCGCAAGGATCAACATTATCAACCGGGAATTGCTGATGGAAAATACAAAGAAAACATTATACAAGGAAATCCAGCAAGCGTACTACAACGCAACGGCTTCCCAAGAGAAATATACGGCTTCCGACAAATCCGTCACGGCGAGCAAGGAAGCGTTCAATTATGCCCAAGAGCGTTACAACGCAGGTAAAAGCACTGTCTTTGAATTTAATGAGGCTAAAACAAAATACGCGCAAAGTCTAGCGGAACAGGCACAGGCCAAATATGATTTTATCTTCCGTACGAAGATTCTAGATTTCTATAATGGTAACCCTATCCGTTTATAAACGTTAATTAATACTTCATTTTTTTCATTATACACACAAAGTTTAAGGGAAGATATCCTTTATGGACATCTTCCCTTTCAGCATCCATTAAGGCATTTAGTCTGCACAGAACTATGTTTAACAGCATAATTAACAGATAGATAGCTAAGACTAAAAACCCTCCTGCCAGCTATCATAATGCAACAAGATCCCCAGTACAACTAAATTGAATTTGACAATATCAATCAATATTATATTAGTTTTAGAATGTTTTATAACAGTTTGCTTTTTTATAATAAAAATTAGTATATTTGCGGCTGTGATTTTCAGGAGTCTTGGTGTGTACATTTTTTTGATAAGTATTTTAACTGTAGTTCTGTGCAAACTATGGTCTCTTGAAAAAATAATGTGTGTCTAATTAACAAACAAATTCATTCTATGAAGCACAAATTAACGCTTGTACTACTCTCATTCTTTCTGGGAATACAGTGCATGGTCGCCCAACAAATGAAGGTGACGGGTGTAGTGATCAATGAAGACGACGGAGAACCTGTTATCGGCGCATCCATCGTAGTAAAAGGAACCACTGTTGGTACCATCACGGATCTTGATGGTAAATTCGAATTGGAAGCAGACAAGAACGCTAAGTTAGTTGTTTCTTATGTTGGCTTGAAGACATTAGAAACCACCGCTCAAGCAAACATGAGAGTCGTTCTATCCTCTGATGCCCAAGAACTTGACGATGTCATTGTTGTAGCTTATGGTACCGCTAAGAAATCGTCTTTCACGGGTTCCGCGGGTGTTGTTGGAACAAAAGACCTTGATATGCGTCCATTAACAAACGCAACCGCAGCTTTGGAAGGTAACGTATCTGGTGTACAAGTTGGTACTGGTAGCGGACGTCCGGGTGATTCCCCAAATATCCGTATCAGAGGATTCGGTTCAATTAATGCATCAAACGCTCCTCTTTATGTTGTAGACGGGTCTATTTATAATGGAGAGATCGCTGATATCAACCCGAACGATATTGAATCAATGTCTATCTTAAAAGATGCAGCCTCAACTTCTCTTTATGGTTCTAGCGCTGGTAATGGTGTTGTATTAATTACAACCAAAAAAGCAAAAAATGATGATACTCAAGTTACATTCAGTACTTCTCAAGGTATCTCTTCTCGTGCAATCAAGGAATATAACCGTGTAGGTGTATGGGACTATTACCCTTTGCAGTGGGAGATGCTTCGTAACCAGTATATCTCCGCAAATGGCATGTCCGCAACAGATGCGGCAACAGAAGCTTCTGCCAAAATTTATAACCAATTAATGTATAACCCATACCGAGGGGTTGCTAATGATCAAATCGTGGGGACGGACGGAAAATTAAATCCTGCAGCTACCCAATTGTTATGGGGAGATGATATGGACTGGAATGACGCGATGGAACGTACAGGCTATCGTGGAGAATATAATTTGTCTTATTCCACCAAAGGAAAGAAAAGCGATACTTATGTTTCATTAGGCTATTTAAATGATAACGGTTATGTGATCAAATCCGATTTCGAGCGTTACTCTGCCCGTGCGAATGTAAATGTGTATCCCGTGAAATGGTTTAAGACAGGTTTAAACATTTCTGCCAGCCGTTCTCAATCTCAAGTAGCCAACACAAAAGATAATTCAGGAGGTTATTCAAACCATTTTATGTTTGCTCGTACAATCGGCCCGATCTACCCGATCCACAAACATGATCCGGAAACAGGTGCTTATATCTTGGATAACCTAGGACAGCAGCAATATGACTATGATGGTGTACGCGCAGGTTCCGCTTATTCGGGCCGCCACGTAGTAGCAGAGACATTATGGAACAACGATGAGTTTGTACGTGACGTAATGAACGCACGTGCTTATATGGATTTTAATTTGTACGAAGGGCTGAAAGTTACATTAAACGGAGGTTTGGAAACTTCCAACAACCGTAATTCCGGCTATGATAATAAATTAGTAGGTGACGGTTCTCCGAGTGGACGTTTCAACCTTGAAAATACCCGCCGGACAACAACAACTTTCAACCAATTGATAAACTATAATAAGAAATTCGGAGATCACAACTTTGATGTATTATTAGGTCATGAAAGTTTCGCTTACAAATACCAATATAACTACACAATGAGACAAGGTCAAGTTATGGATGGGCTGATGGAGCTGGGAAACTTTACAACAATAAATTCTGCCTACTCTTATACGGACGAATACAAAAAAGAAGGTTATTTTGCCCGTATCAACTATGACTTCATGGATAAATATTATGTATCAGCCTCCTACCGCCGTGATGGTAGCTCACGCTTCCACAAAGATAACCGTTGGGGTAACTTCTGGTCTTTCGGAGCCTCTTGGCGTATAGACCAAGAGAGCTTCATGGAGTCGTTGACTTGGATCAACAGTTTGAAGTTAAGAGGTTCTTATGGACAAACCGGTAACGACCAAGTATTAACAACCAGTGGACTAACAAACTATTATCCATATCAGACTTTATATGACATGAACCGCAATAACGCATTGGAAGCAGGTGTGTTATTCAACTCTTTTGGAAACATCGATTTGCAATGGGAGACTCAGGTTTCTTCTGACGTGGCAATCGAATTTGGACTGTTCGATCGTTTGACAGGTAGCGTTGAGTATTTCAACAAACAATCCAAAGACCTGTTGTTCAACGTGCCTCTACCTCTTTCTTCTGGAGCGGTAGACTATAAAGGAACCGCATCTATCTGGAAAAACATTGGTAAAGTAAATAATAGTGGTGTAGAAATCTCCTTGGATTACCGTATCTTAAAAAATGCGGATTGGACATGGAACTTCGGTGTAAACGCCACATTCATTAAGAACAAGGTGAAGAGTTTACCACAAAAAGAAATTATTGACGGAACAAAGAAAATCATGGTAGGCAAGTCTATCTACGAATTCTGGTTAAAGGAATATGTAGGTGTAGACCCTCAAGATGGAGCTGCTCTTTATCGTTTCGACGATACTGTAGATGAGAACGGAAACGTGGCACAAATCTGGGATGACACAGATTGTCGTACCGTAAACGGAGAGAAAGTGACAACGAACCAAGAAAAAGCAAAATACCATTATGCAGGTAGTGCAATTCCTAAAGTATATGGAGGTTTCAATACAAGCGTAAAATTCAAAGATTTTGAGTTATCCGCCGTATTCTCTTACGCATTAGGAGGAAAGGTTTATAACTCTAGCTATTTATCTCTTATGAGTGTAAACAAATATGGAGCGGCTATGCATACAGATATCTACGATCGTTGGCAAAAACCGGGAGATATAACGAATGTTCCTCGTCTAGACGGCAGTGAGTCCGCTAATTTCAATGCACAGTCAGACCGTTGGTTGATGAGTTCTGATTATCTAAGCATGAAATCTTTAACTTTCGCATATACGTTACCAAAGGCCTTCCTTTCTAAGTTCGCTATAAAGAACGCACGTGTATCATTAAGTGGCGAGAATTTATTCCTGCTTACTTCCATGAAAGGTATGGATCCACAACAACAGTTCAGCGGTATCACGAACAATGCTCATATCCCAGCTCGTTCATTTACATTCGGACTGAATTTCACATTTTAATTCATCATTATATTAAACATTGATTACAATGAAAAGATTCAAATATACAATTCTAGCCTTATGTGTTGCAGGCCTGACAGCTTGTTCCGATACATTCATGGAAACAAATCCAACCGACCAGATTGGCGAAACAACAGTCGCTTCATCTTTGGAAAACCTATACATTGCTTTAAACGGAACACATCGAGCCATGGTTAAGCAATACTTATCTTCACAAGGTTGTGGTGGCGAACCTTCTTGGGACATCGATCGAGATGTATTAGGAGAAGATTTGGTACACCCAACTGCCGGTAACACTTGGTTTTTAAAAACTCTTCAATGGGTAGATCATCGAGATTCAAAATCGACATTGACTAAGTTTGGCTTCTTCTTCTATTACAAATTAATATTGAACAGTAACTTACTTCTTAATAATGTAGATGCGGTGGATCGTACGGATGAGAATTTATACTCCGGTGTAAAAGGGGAGGCACTTTGCTTCCGTGCGTTTGGTCATTTTCAACTAGTACAGCTCTACGCAGAACGTTATAAAGCAGGAGGTGGCAATACACAATTGGGCATACCTTATCGTAAGACTCCGGAAACAGGAGAAATCGCTCGTAATACAGTAGAGGAATGCTATCAATATATTAACGAAGATCTAGATGCCGCTATTGAGTTATTGAAGAACTACGAGGCAAAAGAAGTTACTCACTTTTCTTTGAAAGTGGCTTATGGCTTAAAGGCTCGTGTTTTACTAGCGCAGCAAAATTATGCAGAAGCCGCAAAATACGCGGATTTGGCAATACAGACCGCTGAGAAAGAAGGCCATAAGTTGATGAATGGTAAAGAAGAATTAATGGGAGGATTCGCATCCATGCTGACAGAGAATAAGGAGGCTATATGGGCAGCCAATACGCAGGATGACCAAACAATCTATTTTTATTCTTATTATGCATATATGTCTTGGAATTTCAACGCGTCTGCAATACGTGCCGTCCCCAGATGTGTAAACTCGGCTTTGTATGATAAAATATCAAATACAGATATCCGCAAGCAATGGTGGGATCCAACAGGTAAAGCGGAAGTTCCGGCTAGCAATTTCAAACGTTTCCCGTATCAGAATCGTAAATTCACTGCCAAATCTTCTTCTAATGCGGTTGGAGACTTTCCTTTCATGCGCTTAGCTGAGCTATACTTAATGAAAGCAGAGGCATTAGCTCGTAACAATCAACTTCAAGAAGCGCAAAAAACGTTGACGGCATTTGCCTTGACTCGTGATCCTGAATACAAAGAAACGAGCAAAACAGCAGTCGAATTAGCAGAAGAGATCATGATTCAACGTCGTATTGAGTTGTGGGGAGAAGGATTCCGATTCACAGATTTAAAACGTTTAAACTTACCGTTGGATAGAAATAACACTAATCACGATAAGGGTATCTCAATAAAGATGCACGTAGACGCAGGTTCTCCTGAATGGCAATTCAAGATTCCAGATGACGAAATGAACGCAAACAGTCTTATGACTCAAAATAGATAATCACTCTATTTCTTACTAATTATATCAAAAAATCCCCGTCTATACCCCTAACCGGTTTAGGCGGGGATTTTTTAAGATCTAAAAGAAGTTATTCCAAATCATTAAAATAAATTCAAGTGATTAAATCCATGAAAACAAACTATCTATTCTCCACCTTACTATCCTTGGCTCTAGCCAGCCCGGGAATGGCACAAGAGACCAATTACCAAAGGCCTCCAGCCGTAATAGAAGAAGTGGCCTTGGCCAAGCTTTCTCCTATCATCCGAATTAGTGATAACAATCAGTGGGCACTCCAGTTAGAGCGTTCCCCGTACCGGTCTATCGCCAAGCTTGCGCAACCGGAGCTTAAATTAGCGGGAATGCGTATCAGTCCCGAAACATTCAATACGAGCCGGCAAGCCGAATATACGGGTGCCAGTTTAATGAACATCGCTACTCAAGAAGAAATCAAGATAGAAGGAATTCCTGACAACGCGGTAATCACAGAAGCCTCATTCTCTCCTTCATCCAATAAGGTAGCTCTATTCGTGGAAGAAGCGGATGGCGTATACCTTTATATCTGTACCCCGAAACAGCCCGTAGCACAGAAAGTAAGTACCCGCAAAATCAACGCGACAAATGGAGCGGAGATCTTATGGATTAGCGACAATGAGTTTATTACGCTTATGGTTCCGGAAAACAGGGGGAAGGCACCGGAGAAACCCACAGTCCCATCCGGTCCCATCATTCAAGAAAGTACAGGAAAGGTGATGCCCGCCCGTACCTATCAAGACTTACTCAAAAATCCGTACGACGAGCAATTATTCGACTATTACTTCACCTCCCAATTGGTACGTATAAAAGAGGGCATTGTGTACGAGATCGGAAAACCGGCAATCTACGGCAGTACACTTTCATTATCCCCGGATAAATCTTTGCTACTTATCGCGACAGTTCATCGTCCGTATTCCTATCAAGTACCGGTATATAACTTCCCACAAAAGTTCGAGGTCATAGACTTACAAGGCAATTCCATTTATACGTTAGCGGATAATCCAACCGTCAATATTCCGATGGGATATGACACGACCTCGCCTTATCCCCGCCAATTCGGATGGAGATCGGATCAACCGGCTACCGTTTACTGGGCGGAAGCGCAAGATAAAGGAGATCCTAAGCAAAACAAGACCGATTTCATGGATATTATCTACCAAATAAGCTATCCGTTCAACAGCGAGAAACAGGAAGTCGCAAAGACAGAGAAACGTTTCCGCAACATCCTGTGGAATGACGATGCTTTCGCTTTATTGATCGAGACTTCCCGGGAGACTCGAAAAAACAGGACATTTACTTTTAAGCCTTGCTCTTCTGAGTCTCCGGTTCTATTATTCGATGTATCCACCGACGATAATTACAACAATCCGGGAAATCCACTTACGGTTAAAAATGCGTATGGTAAATATATCGTTTATATCAATAAAGCCCACAATGAGTTATTGATGCTTGCCCAAGGTGCCTCTCCTAAAGGGGATATGCCTTACCTTAGCCGTTACAATTTGAAAACAAAAAAGAACACGGAACTTTGGCGCTGCGAGGACGGATATTATGAGACCATCCTAAAGGTAGCGAATCCGGAAAAGCTTCAATTGATCACTTCACGTCAATCCATTACAGAACCAGCGAATCTCTGCTCTCGTGACTTGAAAAAGAAAAAATTCGCTCAATTGACTCATTTCGCCAATCCATATCCGGCCATGGCAAACGTTAGCAAACAAAAGATCAAGTATAAACGTGCGGATGGTTTGGATCTAACAGCGACCGTATACCTCCCTGCCGGATATGATAAAGCGAAGGACGGTCCATTACCTGTCTTAATGTGGGCCTATCCGAGAGAATATAAAAGCAAGGCCGAGGCTTCTCAGGTACGAGGTTCTCAATACATGTTTACGAATATCAACTATGGTTCTCCCGTCTATTGGGTTTTACGTGGATTCTGTATAATGGAAAATGTCGAGATGCCGATCGTTAGTACCAGTGAGGGAGCGGAGCCGAACGATGATTTCATTGAGCAATTGACAATGAACGCCGAGGCGGCCGTAAAAGTTATTTCCGAGATGGGTGTAGGTGATCCGAATCGTGTAGCCGTAGGAGGACATTCCTATGGAGCTTTCATGACAGCGAATCTATTAACACATACCAAACTGTTCAAAGCCGGCATCGCACGTAGCGGGGCTTACAACCGTACGCTTACCCCGTTCGGCTTCCAAACAGAGACCCGTACTTATTGGGAAGTACCGGAAATATATAATGCCATGTCGCCATTCATGTCTGCCGATAAACTACATGGAGCTTTATTAATCATACATGGTGAGATGGATAACAACTCCGGAACCTTTCCGATCCAATCCGAGCGCCTGTTCAGTGCCCTAAAAGGCCACGGGGCGATCGCACGTTATGTCGTATTGCCCTATGAGAGTCATGGCTACGCCGCCAAAGAGAACATATTACATCTATTGTATGAATGTGACCTATGGCTGGATCGTTACGTCAAGAACGCAAAAAAGTAAGTAGTACTGACTTTGCCAATGAAGTATATATCCTCTGACAGGAAAAGTATATCTCCTCTAACCAATGAAGTATATCTTCTATGAGGAAGCCAGCCGGCAGCCACCAATTGCCCTAAAACAACGATGCCCATCGTAAGGTTATAAGAATGCCCATCGTAAACTCCTTACAATGGGCATTCTTAACTCCTTATGATGGGCATTCAAAGAAAGCCCTATCTGAGATTCGTTTATTTTAGCAATGAACAAGGACAAAGATGATCCTTCTCGATATCCTTGAAATAGTTATAAGTACCTACCTTAAGATCCGCGCAAGCCGCCTCATCGCAAACAATGATTCCCTTCGGATGCAACTGCAAGGCGGTAATTGTCCACATTTGGTTCACGGCACCCTCAACGGCTTGTTGCAACGCACGAGCCTTGTTATGACCATTTACCATGATCAATACCTCCTTAGCGTCAAGAACCGTACCTACACCAACCGTTACAGAAGTCTTCGGAACTTTATTCACGTCATTATCAAAGAAACGGGAGTTAGCGATAATCGTATCTGTAGTTAACGTCTTGATACGAGTACGAGAACTCAAAGATGAACCCGGCTCATTGAACGCGATATGGCCATCAGGACCGATACCACCCAAGAACAGGTCTACGCCACCGACCGCTTTCATGCGAGCCTCATAAGACGCACACTCAGCCTCCAAATCCTCGGCGTTACCATTCAAGATATTTACGTTCTCCGGTTTGATATCGATATGACTGAAGAAATTATTCCACATGAAAGAATGATAGCTTTCCGGATGATCTTTCGGAAGGCCGACATACTCATCCATATTGAAAGTGATCACGTTCTGGAACGATACGACACCCTGCTTGTTCAATTCAATCAGGTTCTTGTACATACCCAGCGGAGAAGATCCGGTAGGCAAGCCCAGTACGAATGGTTTTTCAGCGGTTGGATTCGCGGCTTTGATCTTCGCTGCTACATAATTGGCAGCCCATTTTGAGAGTTGCTCGTAATTAGGTTCGATAATTAATCTCATAACGTTATGTTTTTTAATTGAAAGTTGTATCAACTTTCTTGTTTATAAATTAGATTTGTCGTTAATTGTTTTCAATTTCCCAGCCATTTCCTTGCCCAAAGCTAAACACTCCTCGTATTTAGTAGCGCTTAAACCTTGCTTCTGCTCAACCGGCGTACCGACAGTCTCCCACTTCATCTTCTCGCCAAAAGCCGCCAAACGTTTCACGGCGGCTCCAGCCCATGTGAAAGACCCGAAATAACCGAAAATACGATTTTTCACCTCACGCAACTCGATCTTACTCAACACAGCTTCCACCTCCGGGAACAATTGATTGCTATAAGTCGGGCTACCTACGATAACTCCCTTATATTTGAACACATCTTTCAAGATATAAGAAGAAGGGCTTTTGCTAACATTATGCATCACGATATTCTTAATGCCATTATCAGCCAAAGAAGCGGCGATCGCCTCAGCCATCTGCTCCGTGTTACCATACATGCTGCCATAAATAATAACCACGCCTTCCTCACCTTCGTAGCGGCTCATACGGTCATAGATATCGATCGCTTTCGACGCATATTCACGCCAAACAGGTCCATGGGTAGAGCAAATCGTCTGGATATCCAAGCCCGAAAGCTTCTGTAATGCCCTTTGTACTGGACTTCCATATTTTCCGACAATGTTGGAGTAATAGCGAATCATCTCTTCCCAATAATGCTCCACGTTCATCTCCGTATCGATCACACCACCATCCAATGTGCCATACGTACCGAACGCATCCGCGGAGAATACGATTTTATCCGTAACGTCATAAGTAACCATCACTTCCGGCCAATGCACCATCGGAGCCATATAAAATACAAGCTCATGACGACCCGTATTCAAGGTATCACCCTCTTTCACCTCAAACAAGCCTTCCTTGATGCCATGATATCCTTCCAGCATTCCGAAAGTCTTATTGTTTCCGACAATCTGTACGTCCGGATATTGCTGACGCAACAAACGGATACTTCCCGCATGATCCGGCTCCATATGATTTACCACGAGATAATCCAAAGAACGTCCGTCCAAGGCATCCGCTACTTTTTTCAAGAAAATATCAGAGTAACAAACATCGACCGTATCTATCAATACGGTTTTCTCGTCTACGATCAAGTACGAGTTATAGGAAACGCCGTATGGCAACGGCCACATATTCTCGAAGAGGGCCTTTTGACGGTCATTAACTCCTACATAATAAACTTTATCCGCAATTTCTTTTAACTTGTACATCTTTTTTAATTGATAATTGATAATTGAAAATTGATAATCACGAAGCGTGTGCTCTCTAATCTTCAATTTTCAATCTTTAATTTTCCATTTCTTAGTGCTCTCCAGACAAACCAGCACCCTGCCAAAACAAACGGGATACTTAGCCATTGCCCCATATTCAACATCATTCCAGCCTCGAAAGGCTCTTGGTCATTTTTCACGAATTCTATGAAGAAACGAGACCCGAATACGCATATCATAAATACGCCGAAGATAAGTCCTTGCTTTTTCCAAGCCTCTTTCTTGAAATATAGCCACATACAGATAGCGAACGTCACCAGATAACAAGCGGCCTCATACAATTGCGTCGGATGGCTCGGAGCGGTAAAAATAGGCTCCGCCCCCATTCTCCATGCGTGTAAATTATCGATAAAACGAAATCCCCAAGGCAAATCAGTGGAATGACCGTAAATCTCATGATTCATCAGGTTTCCCAGACGAATCATAGCAGCTACCAATCCTGTCGGAACCACCAACTTATCGAAAGCCCATAACATACTTTTATGGCTTACTCGCTTCGAGTAGAAATAAATGGCGATAATTATACCTAACGTACCACCATGGCTAGCCAAACCTCCCTCCCAAATCTTGAAAATCTCAATCGGGTTGGCTAAATAATATTCCGGCGCATAAAACAAACAATGCCCCAAACGGGCACCAATCACCGTACCGAGCATCGTATAAATCAAAAGGGAATCGATCCATGCGGGCGGCAGTCCCTCTTTTTTCCACATCCGCTCTACAATCATATAGCCAATAGCGAAACCAATCGCGAAAGCCAATCCATACCAACGAATCTCCCGGGAACCGATGGTAAAGATAGCGGGATCGGCAGTCCATGTAATAAAATCAAGCATAATTATTTCAGTTGGCAATTGACAATTGACAGTCGACAATCACAAGTCAGGATTTCCCGAACTGTCAATTGCCTGCTGTCAACCATCAACTTATATTAAACGAGTCTTCTAATTAAGTTCTCTCTCTCGCCGTACAGCATATCGATTATCGGCAATTCGATCATCGTATATGCGCCCGGTTGTTGCTTCAAGCTCGCACGAGCGACAGAAACCAAGATTTGAGCGGTCAAGGCAGGGTTATTGATCTTCATATCGAATTCGATCAACTGGTTCTGAGTCTTGCCCGATACACCTTTACGAACCAAGTTCACACCATGTCCCATGTCCAACAAATTATCGACACATTCAACCTGCATTACATGAGTCTCATCATGAGCGAAATAATCATCCGCCTTGATAGCGGCAGACACTTGCTTGAAATCGTATCCGTCTTCTACCTCGATATAAACCATACGACGGTGTACACCTGTTCCCAAAGGAATCGTCATACTTAAAGCCGCTTTCACGCCTTCGATAGCCTTCACGGCAACCGTATGCCCCATACTCATTCCCGGACCGAAGTTCGTATAAGTAATACCTTTCGGCACCATCGCTTCTAACAAAGCACGTACCACTGAGTCGCTTCCCGGATCCCAACCAGCAGAAATTACAGCTACCGTATTATGAGCCTTCGCTACAGCGTCCAAAGAACGACGTAAATCCACGATACCTCCGTGGATATCGAAACTATCGACCGTATTGATGCCTAATGCCAGAATCTCTTTCGCATGCTCTTCCACGCTGCGTGTAGGAGTAGCCAAAACCGCTACGTCAACCTTATCTAACTTGGTGATGCTATCAGTAACCGTGTATGCCTTCAACTCGTCCGGAATATCATTCGGATTACGACGAATAATACCTGCTACCTCAAAATCCGGGGCAGCTTCAAGGGCCTCTAACACATATTTCCCGATGTTGCCATAACCTACGATGGCGGCTCTAATTTTCTTCATACTCTAGTTTTTACTTTTCAACCAACCGCAAAGTTAGATATAATTTAGAGCTTTAACAATAAGGAATACAGTTTTTATATCATTTTCAGAATGATATAGATCCTCACTCTTTCACGAATGAATCCGGATAGGTAGTAAGCTGCTCTACACCGGCTTTCGTACGAATCCAAGTCTTGAAGGTACGGGCTCCCTCGTTCAACTCGATCACACGTGCTCCATTTGGTATATGGATGTATTCCGTCGGACCACCCGTAAAACGACCGTAAGCCAATAATACGTCATACCAGCAAACCGCATAATCATCGTCATGATCATGGCCGACAAATACGCCCATCACGTCCCCGTTTTCCTTAATCGCCGTAAATAAGCCGGAATTCAAGGCCGGAGCGCATGCCTTTTCCCTACGTATGCCATAGAGTTGGGCATTCTCATCGGAAGACGCTTGATTAAACTCCGGCAATGCGATATGGAAGAAAGCCAAAGAAGGAACCGGCTCTCCCCCGTTATTCCGGGTAAACTCTGCGCTTTTCTTACAATACCAATCGATCTGGTCACGCTTAATATAATCGTATCCTTTTACCCCCTTGATAGTTGAATAGGTATTCGAATCGATGCAATACAAGACGAAAGCATCCTTCTTCCCGTCGGAGGAACGTACGGTCAAGGCGTAATTACCCACGCCTGAGATTTCGGGAACCTCATCCGCCGTTAAACTATACGGTAGGCTTTCGGCTACTTTCAGCAACTCCTCTTTTGTCGCCCCCTGCTCATTATCATGATTTCCGAAAACAATGGAGAATGGTATTTTACGGTCGGAGACTGTCTTCAATACATTCCGCATATTTTCCAACGCAGGCTTGCTATAGATAATATCTCCCGTAAAAATCACCAAGTCCGGTTTCTCGTCATCCAACACTTGGTTCATACGCTCAAAAGCGATGTCCGAACGAGGGTCTTGCCATTTCACATGCAAGTCCGTAAACTGTACAATCTTAAACTTCTTATCCGGATTAAACTTCAACCCCGGTTTCTGGGCAAATCCCAAAGAACTCAAGCCGGCGGCCAATAACAAGGCCCCGGCAAACATCCACTTTCTCACACTCATCAAATCTCGTGTTTTTTGTAATTAATAATTATTTATTCCTTTCCGAAACAAGCGTCGAACGCATGTGCGGAAGGTTGGAAATCCACTCTCTTCACCAATTCGCAAGATTCCCGTGCCCCATGTTCCCGATCCATAGCGCTATCTTCCCATTCCACGGAAAGCGGACCTTGATAGCCAATTGAATTCAAAGCACGGATAATCTCCTCAAAATTAATCTTTCCTCGTCCTAAGCTACGGAAATTCCAATATCGACGGGGATCGCCGAAAGTAACATGACCGCCGAATATACCCACCTGCTTAGGGGTATCACTCCAATATACGTCCTTCATATGCACATGGAAGATACGCTCCGGAAACTGATAGATGAAATCCACATAGTCCACCCCTTGATATCCTAGATGACTCGGATCATAGTTAAAACCGAAAGCAGGATGGTTATTTACCGCCTCCAATGCCCTGCGTGCAGAAAAAGTATCGAACGCGATCTCTGTAGGATGTACCTCCAACGCAAAATGTACACCCAGTTTCTGAAACTCATCCAAGATGGGCGTAAAGCGACGGGCGAAATCATCATACCCCTTTTGTATCATAGCGTCCGTTACCGGAGGGAAAGAATACAAATAATGCCAAATAGAACTACCCGTAAAACCTACAACCGTATCGACTCCCAACATCTTTGCCGCATGGGCGGTCCGGATCATCTCCTCGGTAGCCCGTTGGTGAACCCCTTCCGGATCGCCATCTCCCCAAATGTAATCCGGCAAGATCGCCTTATGGCGCTCATCGATATTATCGCATACAGCTTGTCCAACCAGATGGGTAGAGATCGCATAAAGCCGTAAGTCATATTTCTTTAACAGATCCTTGATTCCTTGATAATAAGCCGTATCCGTACGTCGGACATCCACATGATCGGGAAGCCCTAATTCTATACCGTCGTATCCGAATTCTTTCGCTTTTTGACAAACTGTTTCCAGTGATAAATCTCCCCACTGGAGGGTATACAATGTTACTGGACGTGCCATAATAGTATTATTTTTAGTCGATTATTTTTATCCATTTATTCTCTGTCGATCCGGTAGCTACAATCGTCTCGATAAACCGCATGCCACGGACACCATCCTCTGCGGAAGGGAAATCCAATGTCTCAGGAGCCGGTTCCTCTCCCGCCAGAATCGATTGCAAAGCCAAGGCGAAATTCCGATACAAATTAGCGAACGCCTCTATATAACCTTCCGGATGCCCACCCGGCGTACGGGAATTATGAGCGGCGATACCCGACATATATCCATTGGAAGTACGGACGATCTCCGCCGGACGATCCGGCCAACGCATAACCATCGTATTCGGTTCTTCTTGACGCCATTCCAACCCACCTTTCTCTCCATACACACGAATATTCAAGCCATTCTCTACACCTACGGCGATCTGGCTAGCGGTCAGCACCCCTTTCGCGCCTCCCTCATAACGGATCAATGCCGCCCCATCATCATCCAAAAGACGATCCGGCACGAAGGTATTCAATTCACCGCATAATTCCACGGCCTTCAGCCCAGTTATATATTCCGCCAGATTAAACGCATGCGTCCCGATATCCCCCATGCAACCAGCCTTCCCCGACCGATTGGGATCCACCCGCCAAGCCGCCTGCTTATTAACATCAGCGCAGTCATTATACAGCCAACCTTGAGGATATTCCACATAAATACGGCGTATCTTACCTAAATCACCCTTACGCACCCTTTCCCGAGCTTCCTTCACCATCGGGTAAGCGGTATAAGTATGAGTCAGCATAAACAATTTTCCGGTTTCCTTCACTTTGTCTCGTAATTGCTTCGCCTCATCCAAGGTATATGTCATCGGTTTATCCAGTACGACATGGAAACCATGTTCCAACGCCATCATGGCCGGACCGAAATGCACATGATTCGGGGTAACAATAGACACAAAATCCATCCGTTCGCCTTCAGGCAGGGTGGCCTCTTTCTCTATCATTTCCTGATAAGATGCGTAAATACGATTATCCGGTAAAAATAAAGATTGTCCGGTAGCCAATGAATTCTCCGGGCGAGAACTGAAGCATCCACAGACCAACTCGATCTGTCCGTCTAAATTAGCGGCGATACGATGAACGGCCCCGATAAACGAGCCTTGTCCTCCACCGACCATTCCCATTCTGATTTTTCGTTTCATGGTATTATTCCGTTTTATTAAACTAAGGTAATTACATTGTTGATTCACAAAGCTATGAAAAATAACCCTGCATACGCCAATTTAACAGCTTAATATTTTTTAATTCACAAAATATATCGTTCCTTTGCGTCAAACATTTACCAAAAATATCAACTATGAAGAAAAATGAATTAGTGGCTATCGCCTGTCTGCTTTGTTTTTGTTGTTGTAATGGAACGGAAAAGGAAGTACCTAACCCCGACCTACAAGAGGAATTATCCCCCATACAGTTTACGATCGATTTACAAAAGGAAGTATTACCCTTCCCCGTAACCAAGAGTATTCCCGAGCTGAATATCCCTGAGCCTATTCCCCAAAATCCCGATGCCGAGGAAGATCCTTCTACACCGGATATCGATCCAGATAATTTATACAACCGGATCGATTATATCGTATACCAAAGCGGAAAACCGGACATTCTGGTAAAACATAAGCAATTCACGCCTCAAGATCCGGATTTCACGATCATTTATGATTCACTGCCCTCCGGCAACTATCATATTTGTTTCCTAGCCCACTCAGACAAGAATATCTCCGTGTCCGGACAAACCGCACTATTCAGTAAAGTATCAGATACGTTTCATCTTTTTCTCACCCAAGAAGTACAAGCGGGAGAAAGAATCATTAAAGATATCACCTTACAAAGAATCGTCGGCAAAATAGAGTTCATATCCGCCGATGCCGTACCTAAAGCCCTAAAAAGCTTCACGATAAATGTCTCCAATTATCAAAACAAGATTGACTTAACCACCGGGAATGGCATTTCTCAAAACACGCCTTATACACAAACCGACACTTTTAACGACTCTGATATCGGGAAAACAAATTTCTCCCATTCCTTCTTCACGTTTATCCCGACTCCGGAATTCATGCTCAAAGCACACCTCTCGGCCAAAAATCAGATAAATGAAGTAACCCGGGAAAGAGAGGTTAATGACATCCTGCCTCTCATAAATCACATTATTCGTTATACTGGGATTCTCTACACCCCGAAGGAATCAGACGATACCTTCACCCTTGATATATTAAACGGTGGCAAATGGGATAGCCCCATCGACAAAGATCTAAAAGATTAATACAAAGCCGGTGTGCCAAATTTGACACACCGGCTACCTTTTTCCTAACCTTCACACTTATTTTGCGTCTTCTATCTTGAAGAGAGCGTTAAATCCCGTCAAACTAAAGGTCTCACGAACCACATTCCGCATACCGATCAAACGTAAAGACCCTTTCTTGGCAGTCGTCATTTTTTGTAATATTAAAAACAATCGGAGGCCCGCACTACTCACATATTCCAAATCAGAACAATCGACACATACTTTTACTCCCGGATTCTCCCATACCGGCAAAACCTTTTCCTCGCATTCGCGAGCCGTATTCGTATCCAATCTTCCTTTGATCTTAATTACAGTCTCTTCACCTTTTTGGTCAATAACTACTTCCATATCTTTATATTTTATTCGGTTATTTTTTTCTTCATGATAAAGACATTCCGCTCATCTACTCTCTGATAAGAGACCTCATCCATAATCTTCTTGATCAAGAAAATACCCAACCCTCCGATTGGACGGTCTTCGGCAGATAAAGTAATATCAGGGTCTTTTCTTAAAGTCGGATCGAAAGCAATCCCATGATCTATCAAAGTCACGATCAATTCCCCACCTTCCCTGACCAACGAAATGTCTACGGCATCCTCAACATCTCCCTTATACGCATAAAAAATTATATTTGAGACAGCTTCTTCCATCACCAGATTCAGGCTCATCATGAAAGCGGTGCTTAATCCCAATTCTTCTCCAGCTTCTTCCAAGAACTCATTCATCATGGAAAGCTCATGAATATCGTTCTTAATGCGTAATGTTTTTTGCATATATCTGAAAATTTTGCGCTAAAGATATAAAAAAAAGAAATATCCTTTCCTTAAATTTGTATCTTTACCTCCGAATCGTATTTAAAGGTATAGAGTTATGGCTAAAAGATATTTAATAAACATATTCTTATTGATCGCCGTCTTATGCGGGTTCAGTAGTTGCGAGGAGGATCCGTATTATGATCCGTATGAGGAAATCACCTATGATTTATGTAATTATGTATGGACAGATTGGTTTGTCGTAGACGGCTTGGATTGTGAGCAGCAACTTACATTTAATCCGGATGGGAAAGGATGGGATACAAGAATTTACCATTACCCAAGCGGACGCATAGATCGAGAGGAAATTCCATTCTACTGGGACTGGGACAATTACTATACCGATATACTTTATATGGACTATGAAGACGGCCAGACGGTCTTGAAGGACATATGGATAAGCGGCCGAACTTTTGAATGTCAATACAATGGCGAATGGGTGACGTTTAAAGCCTATTAAATGATACTCACCTCTGTTGCGATCATATTAAGGGTATTATCGAATCCGCTTGGTAATGTTTTCCAAAAGCAATTAACCAATCGGTATAACTACCCTTTATTAATCAACTTCTTGACATTCCTACTATTGAGCGTATTCTGTATCATCCCGGCGATCCAAGTTCGCTGGCTTGAGTTGCCTTTCGAATTCTGGAAATATTGTATTCTAGCCGGAATCGTGGGAGCTACCGGGAATGGATTCTTAGTAAAAGCTTTACAATGCGGGGATCTATCGGTACTGGGCCCCATCAATTCCTACAAATCCGTAGTAGGTATTATTGTCGGTATCTTCTTATTAGGGGAGATCCCAAACCTATGGGGTATCGCAGAGGTCCATCTTGTCAAAGAATTCAAGCGAATCAAAATACGGGATCTTTTCTCCTACTTTTATTTGGTCCTTTGTATCGGCACCATGCAATACACCACCAATTACGTATTCGATCATATGGAGGTAGGTTATGCGTTAGCCTTGTTCCAACTCTCTACGATCGTAAGTATCTTCTTAGGATACCGTATATTCAAAGAGGAAAATATAACGAAGAAATTGATTGGCTCCGTTATCATGGTAGCGGGATCGGTCATGATCATCTTATTAAAATAATACATTGAGCTTATTTACAGATCAACCGTTCTATCTTATCCTTAAGCGGAAATAGATCTGTTTGAATGGTTCCCCACACTATCTCATCCCGAATCTGATAATACCCATGCACTAACACATGGCGCATGCCTATGACCTCATTCCATGCGATCTCTTGATGTTCCTCCCGAAATTCCTTTGTAATCAAATAAGCCGCCTCCCCTATAATCTCCAAATTCTTGATGACCGCAAAACGCAATATCTTGTTCCTGGAATACTCCTCAAAAGTCACATCTGTCGTGAACTCAATGACATTATTTATCGCCTCCAGCATATGCCGTAGACGTGTATTGTCTTTAGGCTTCTCTCTCATATACCAATATTTTATCCCGATCTACAGAAGAAACGGCAAAATCCTTCAATTGTCCTTCCTCCACCAAATCAACCTTACGATGCAACAATTGGCTTAGAGCTTCCACCATACCCGCATACTTGAATAATGTAATACGAGCGTGGGAGTCAAAACGAACCAGAATATCAATATCGCTATCCTTCGTCTCCTCTCCACGTGAACAGGAACCAAACACCCATGCTTTCTCTATTGGTTGCAAAGAGAAAAAGCCTCTTAGCTTATTAATTATCTGTTGTTTCATCTTTTAGTGATTACCTTGCGCAAATATAAACAATATTCTCACCACAAGAAACAACCTGCAGTAAGAAAACGCTTATTTTATTTACTCTCTCTTTATACAAGAGACAAAAAAACGTTTAACAATAAGGAGATCAACTTACTTGTTTTGACCAAGTTTGATAAAAAAGAGAGGAAATAAAAGTAGTCTCGCCGGGAATCGAACCCGGATCTAAAGTTTAGGAAACTTCTATTCTATCCGTTGAACTACAAGACCAACTCTTTTGAGATTGCAAAAGTATAATCTTTTCCTCAAATAGGCAACCGTTATCGGATGTTTTTCCCGCCTATCCGGAAGCTTCTCATTATTTCCGAAAAAACATGTACGTGTTTCAGGAAAAACATGTACGTCTTTTTCAAAAAACACGTACGTGTTTTCAAGAGCTAATATAACATCAAATAGATCAATCAAATAAGCTTTGCATCACCGATAACGATTTGATTTCCGGAAAATCCGGAAGATGTAGACGGTAATACTCAAGAATACGATGAATAATACGGACCCGCTCTTGCCGGGAAAAACCATAAAGCGACATATTCTCAAAACTGATACGCAGCAAACGGGAAAAGAAAGCGCTCTCCACCTTATTTAAATAATGCCGATGCATCGGGATATGATCCGTAAACACCCCATTCAACATATCGAAATAATATCCCACCCTATGCGATTCCATATTCGGGAAAATACCGAGATGGTGGAGAAGACCTAACAAGAAAACCATATGAAAATTAGCGATACCTTTATCCGCATACTCCAATAGATGTATGGACTCGTATAAATAATCAAATAAACGGGGATCCGGCTCCGTATCTTTCACGACCCTAAAAAGAACCTCCGAGAGGAAAAGCGCCAATACATTCTTAACCGGATCACAACAAACATCATTCAGCGGAAAACAAATGCGGGTCTCCTTAATCCGGTGCAAGTCCCGCTTATTCAAGTGCTCCACCTCCATTTCCAGAACGGACAAAGGTATAAACAAAGCCTTCGACACCGTGCTTTTCTTCCCACGGCTACGACTAACCAGATACGAGGCCCGGCCAAACGCCTCCGTATACATATATATAATAGAATATTTATCATTGTAAGGGATCGTATGCAAGACAATCCCCCTCGTTTTACACAACATAATTCGTATCTTTGCGACGATGATTAAGAACAAAGATACTCAAATTAACGTTATACATATAATTAAAGTATAGAATTATGTTGGACTTAACGACCCCTTCTTTATTATTTTCCGCCATATCATTGATATTGCTGGCCTATACGAATCGCTTCCTTTCATACGCCAGCGTAGTGCGCGCCTTGAAAGAAAAGCATCAGCAAACCCATGACCCCAAGGATATCGCCCAGATAGCGAACCTGCGGAAAAGGCTCTATCTGACCCGTTCCATGCAAATATTAGGAATACTCAGTTTGCTGCTCTGCGTGATCGCTATGTTCTTCATTTATGTATCGTGGCAGATTTTCGCCGCATGGATATTTGGCATAGCCTTATTGCTATTAGCGGCGTCGTTATGTGTATGTATCTGGGAAATAAATATTTCCGTTAAAGCCTTGGAAATTCATCTGGAAGATATAAGTTCTAAAGAGAAGTTAAAACAGTGAGTAGTATTAAATTTTCCTTCGAAATGTTTTGCCAGTTCGGAGAGATCGTCTATCTTTGCACTCGCAATCGGGAAATCACTTTCTTAGAACGCTATAAGTGAGAGCTTTGACATTTTGGCCCATTCGTCTATCGGCTAGGACGCAAGATTTTCATTCTTGAAAGAGGGGTTCGATTCCCCTATGGGCTACCAACCAAAAGGAGAGAGATAAGTTCATGGCTTATCTCTCTCCTTTTTTATTATACCCGTCCTTTTTTCGCTATTTTCACATCCCCCACTTCGCTATCTCGATAAAAATCACTACATTTGTTAGATTTTTTTTTGAGGACATAGATAATTACAGATTTTAAAGAAAGATAAACTCATGAGTGAAGAAATTAAGAATACTTCTACAGAGTACTCCGCAGATAGTATTCAAGTACTTGAAGGGTTAGAGGCAGTACGAAAAAGGCCATCCATGTATATTGGCGATACCAGCGAGAAAGGTCTCCATCACTTAGTGTATGAGGTCGTAGATAACTCCATAGACGAAGCGCTAGCCGGATATTGTACATACATCGACGTGGTAATCAATGAGGACAACTCGATCACGGTTACCGACGACGGCCGTGGTATCCCCGTGGATATTCATGAGAAAGAAGGTAAATCAGCCTTGGAGGTAGTATTGACGGTGCTGCACGCCGGCGGTAAGTTCGACAAGGGAACCTATAAAGTATCCGGTGGTTTGCACGGTGTGGGTGTATCTTGCGTAAACGCCCTCTCTACTTATCTGAAAGCGGAAGTTCGCAGGAACGGCAAAGTACATATGCAGGAGTTCTCTTGCGGAAAGCCGTTGCACGACGTACAGGTTATCGATAATACGGATAAAACAGGTACTACGATCTCTTTCAAGCCGGACGGTTCTATCTTTACGGTCACGGAATACAAGTATGATATCTTGGCTACCCGTTTGCGTGAATTAGCGTTCTTGAACGCAGGTATTACGCTACGTCTGACAGATAAGCGAGTTCTGAAAGAAGACGGTTCATTCAAGTCCGAGGTATTCCATTCGGATGAGGGATTGAAAGAGTTTGTCCGCTATATCGACCGTTCTAAAGAGAAACTGATTCCAGACGTAATCCATATCGTTACCGAGAAGCAGGGTATCCCTGTCGAGGTGGCGTTAACTTATAATACTTCTTACAACGAGAGCGTATTCTCTTATGTAAATGATATTAACACGATAGAAGGTGGTACACACTTAGCCGGTTTCCGCCGGGGTCTGACCCGTACATTGAAAAAGTACGCCGAGGATTCTAAATTATTGGAGAAAGCCAAGGTGGAGATTCAAGGGGATGACTTCCGTGAAGGTTTGACCGCCGTTATCTCTATCAAGGTAGCCGAGCCTCAGTTTGAGGGACAGACAAAGACGAAGCTGGGTAATAGCGAGGTTACCGGTGCAGTGGATATGGCGATCGGCGAGGCGTTAGGCTATTATTTGGAAGAACATCCGAAAGAGGCGAAAATAATCGTCGACAAGGTGATCTTGGCCGCTCAAGCCCGCCATGCCGCTCGTAAGGCTCGCGAATTGGTACAACGCAAATCTCCGCTGACAGGAGGTGGGCTTCCCGGTAAATTGGCGGACTGTTCCTCTAAAGACGCAGCGATCTGCGAATTGTTCCTTGTCGAGGGAGACTCCGCAGGGGGTACGGCTAAGCAAGGGCGCGACCGTAACTTCCAAGCGATCCTACCATTGCGCGGTAAGATATTGAACGTGGAGAAAGCGATGGATCATAAGATCTTCGAAAGCGAGGAAATCCAGAACATCTATCGCGCGATGGGCGTAACCGTCGGTACGGAGGATGACCCGAAAGCGTTGAACATGGAGAAGCTGCGTTACCACAAGGTGATTATCATGACCGATGCCGATGTGGACGGTAGCCACATCGCCACATTGATCTTGACCTTCTTCTTCCGCCGTATGCGTTCCTTGATCGAGAACGGATATGTGTATCTGGCGACTCCTCCCCTCTATTTGTGTAAGAAAGGTAAGGTTGAGGAATATTGCTGGACCGAGCAACAACGTCAGCAGTTCATCTTAAAATATGGAGGAGGCAACGAGAACTCGATCCATACACAACGATACAAAGGTTTGGGAGAAATGAACGACCATCAATTGTGGGATACGACCATGAACCCGGAAAACCGTACGTTAAAGCAGATCACGATCGACAACGCAGCCGAGGCTGACCAAATCTTCGCCATGTTGATGGGTGAAGACGTAGGCCCTCGCCGCGAGTTTATCGAGGAAAACGCTACATATGCTAACATAGATGCTTAAAATCATGAAAGTCCGTCGTCCGAATCTAGAGGCCCTATACAAAGAAGTTGATAATTATATACCGGCTAAAGAAAGCCTTCAACCTCCCCGAATAGGAATATCCGCTAACCGGAGAGACGGACTTTCCTGTATAGCGGAGACCTACGTGCAAGCCGTGTTGGACGCGGGGGGAGCCCCGGTACTTATCCCGGTGATCACGGATCTGAAAGCATTGACCGTACTGGTTTCCGAACTAGACGGATTGGTTATGAGCGGGGGTGGAGACATCAATCCGCTCTATTTGCATGAGGAGCCTATCCCGCAATTGCAAGACGTAGATACGCTACGTGACGAATACGATTTGATCTTGCTTCGCTTGGCCGCTAATCGACAAATTCCGATCATGGGTATTTGCCGAGGGCATCAGATCATGAATGTAGCGTTCGGAGGAAGTGTCTATCAAGACATCCATTCACAAGCCGGTCAACCGCTATTGAAACACAGCCAGACATTGGCGCGGGAATATCCGTCGCATACGGTAACTCTCGAACCGGGAACGAACCGGCTACGCGCTATTTTCAATGGAGAAGAACAAATCCTTGTCAACTCTTTCCACCATCAAGCGGTAAAAGAGGTCGCCCCCGGATTTAGGGCGACAGCGACCGCCCCGGATGGAATCAATGAGGCTATGGAACATACGGAGAAAACGATATTCGGCGTACAATGGCATCCGGAGGCCATGGCTCCGCAAGAGGATGAGGCCATGAAAGCCCTATTCGCTTACCATATCGAGAATGCCCGCCGTTTCGCGAAAGCCAAAGCGATCCATCAACGGATCGTGACGATCGATTCCCATACAGATACCCCGATGATCTTTCCCGGTGAATTTAATATCGGGGAGAAAGAAGGAGGGAAAGTAAATCTTCCTTTTATGGAAGAAGGGCGTATCGACGCAACCTTTATGGTCGCCTATATCCCGCAAGGTAAACGAGATGAGGCATCCTTACAGGCAGCGACAGCGTATGCGATAGAACGGCTGAATCAAGTAAAACGCCAGCAAACCTTACATCCGGACCGGATGGTTATAGCGACTACCCCCCAAGAGATCCGGACGATTAAGGCGCAAGGGAAAAAAGCGATCTGTCTCGGTATCGAGAACGGGTACGCTTTAGGGAAGCAGATCGAGAACCTACGGATGTTCAAGGAGATGGGAGTTTCTTATATCACCTTATGCCATAATGGGGATAACGATATTTGTGATTCCGCTAGAGGAAAACAGGAATGGAAAGGACTAAGTCCTTTCGGTAAGGAAGTGGTAAAAGAGATGAACCGATTAGGAATCATGGTTGATATCTCGCATGCGGCGGAAAGTACCTTTTATCAGGTACTGGAAGTGAGCGAGACGCCAATCATAGCCTCCCACTCTTCCGCACGTGCGCTTTGCGATCATCCTCGCAATTTAACGGATGATCAACTGAAAGCGCTGGCCGCTCAAGGGGGTGTCGCCCAAATCTGCCTCTACAAAGGATTCATCAATAAGGAAGAGGACAAAGCTTCTTTAAGCGACGCTATCCGCCATATCAATCATATCGTGGATTTAATCGGTATCGATCATGTAGGAATCGGCTCGGATTTTGACGGAGACGGGGAACTGATCGGTTGCTCGGCTACCAACGAGTTGATTAACATTACCGTCCGACTTTTAGAAGAAGGATATACGGAAGAAGATATACGGAAAATATGGGGTGGAAACTTGCTAAGGGTTATGACCGCTATACAAGATTTCCCAAACAAATAGCAAACGAAAACAACTACATATTATGAAAAAGATCTTATACACAGCAATATGCGCCTGTAGTATCTTATGTGGAGCACAGGCACAGACACCCGGATCGGAGGTACCCAACTTAAAAAAGCTATATGAGTTGACAGACTCTTGCGATGTAAACGTGCGGGCACGATTCTCCCCATTGATCGGGATTTCCGCTAGTATCTCCAATGGTGCTTCCCGGGTGGGGGCCACCTATATCCAATCCATCGTAAAGGCAGGGGGAACTCCGGTTATCATCCCGGCTGTTACTGACGGTAAGGTACTCAGAAATATCGTATCGAATTTAGACGGGCTAGTTCTTATAGGAGGAGCGGATGTAAACCCTCTATGGTATGAGGAGGAGCCTCGGGAAAAGCTGGAGGAAGTCGATCCGGTACGCGATTTGTATGAGTTGAAACTAATCAAGATGGCTACCGACCAAAATATTCCCGTCTTAGGCATATGCCGGGGATTGCAACTGTTGAATGTAGCGTTTGGCGGTACGCTTTACCAAGACATCCCCTCACAACGTGGCGATCATTCTGTCAAGCATAGGCAAGATTTACCCAGTTCGTATAGCTCACACCGTGTCTTTGTTGACGCGAACTCACAGCTAGCCACTATTCTAGGGAAAGATACCTTAGCCGTAAACTCTCTTCATCATCAAGCGATCAAGGAGTTGGCGCCTATCTTCAAGGCTACCGCTTATGCGCCCGACAGTATTATCGAGGCTATCGACGCTTATCCGAATCGATCCATCATGGGAGTTCAATGGCATCCGGAAGCATTGACTTACGGAGGCGACACTACGATGTTAAAGATATTCCACCATCTGATAGGAAAGGCCGAGACTTTCCACCAAGCCAAAGAGATGCACAAGCATTTCCTTTCCGTAGATACACATACCGATACTCCTTTCTGGTTTAAACGTGCCGGATTCAGCATCGCCGACCGGGAACGTAACCGGGTAAACATCCCTAAGATGCAAGAAGGGAAACTAGACGGGGTGTTCCTTGCGGCCTTCATCGGACAAGGTAAACGTGATGAGGCCTCTTTACAAGAAGCCGTACAAAAAGTAACAGGCTTGATCGAAGGTATTCGCAAGCAAGCTGAATTGAATAAGGATTTATGTGGCATCGCCGTTACGAACCAAGACTTCATCCGCTTGAAGAATGAAGGGAAAAAAGCGTTCTTTATCGGTATAGAGAATGGATACGGCATTGGTAAGGATCTGGCGAATATCGCTAAGTTCAAGGCGATGGGTGTCAATTATATCACGCTCTGCCACTCCTACGATAACGATATTTGCGACTCATCCACCCATACCAAGAAAGAATGGGACGGTTTAAGTCCGTTTGGTGAAGAGGTTGTGAAAGAGATGAATCGCCAAGGTATCATGGTGGATATGTCTCATGCCTCTGAGAAGTCATTTTGGGATGTTATCAAATTGTCCAAGGCCCCGATCATCTGCTCGCATTCCTCATCCATGGCGATGTGCAAGCACGACCGTAACCTGACCGACGAACAACTAAAGGCCCTTGCCCAAAATGGAGGCGTAGCGCAAGTTTGCTTGCTCGACCGCTATATCAATGAGGATTATAAAAACGCGAGCCTTACCGACGCGATCGAACATATCGATCATATGGTGAAAGTCGCCGGTATCGATCATGTAGGTATCGGCTCTGATTTTGATGGCGGTGGCGGAATTATCGGTTGCGAAAGTGACAACGATTTCATACAGATCACTGTTAAATTAATAGAGAAAGGATATACAGAGGAAGATATCGCCAAGATATGGGGTGGAAACTTGATGCGTGTATTAGACGAGGTTCAAGCGACTGCCTCCGTAAAAACATTATAAACAAAACAGATTTATGATCAGATTATTTTTTGCGTTATTGAGTTTTGCTCTTTTATCATGTGGAGCCAAAGGAACCAAAGAGACAGGTAATATGCCGGAGATCAAAAAACAACCGATCGCCTCAGCTGTTCCCGATTTCAACGCAGACAGCGCTTACGCCTATGTAGCGAACCAAGTCGCTTTTGGTCCCCGTGTACCTAACACGGCGGCTCATAAAGCATGCGGGGATTACTTAGCATCTGAATTGAAGCGCTTTGGCGCCAAAGTCTACCAACAGGAAGCGATACTGACCGCCTACGACGGAACGAAGCTGGAAGCGAGAAACATCATAGGCTCGTTTGATCCGGAGAATAGTAAACGTGTTTTACTATTCGCGCATTGGGACAGCCGTCCCTATTCGGACCACGATCCCGATCCTTCCAAGCACCGGACCCCATTGGACGGGGCGGACGATGGCGGTAGCGGCGTAGGTGCCTTATTGGAGATCGCCCGCCAAATCGGACAAAAAGCCCCGGGTATCGGCATCGATATTATTTTCTTCGATGCGGAGGATTATGGTACGCCGGAGTTCGTAACCGATTATACACCGGATAGCTGGTGCCTAGGTACCCAGTTCTGGGCAAAAAATCCGCATGTCCCCAATTATACGGCGGAATACGGAATCTTATTGGATATGGTGGGCGGCAAGAACGCCACGTTTTTCAAGGAGCAACAATCCTTACGTGCGGCAGTCCCGATCGTCGAGATGGTATGGAGCGCGGCCCGCGATCTGGGATATGGCAAATATTTCATTAACGCCGCAGGTGGAGCCATCACAGACGATCACCAATATGTGATTAGCGGACGTAATATCCCGAGTATCGACATCATTAACTACGACCCTGAGTCTAAAACAGGTTTCGCCAGTTATTGGCATACTCAAAAAGATAATATGGAGAATATAGACCGTGAGACTCTAAAAGCTGCCGGTCAAACCGTACTGGAAGTAATATACAATCGATAAAATACTGATAAAATGACAATCAATGAACTTCAAGACAATGTAATCGAAGAATTCTCAGTCTTCGATGATTGGATGGATAAATATGCGTTATTAATAGATCTGGGAAACTCCCTTCCCCCGCTCGATGAGAAATATAAAACGGAAAGCAACTTGATCGAGGGTTGCCAAAGCCGGGTTTGGTTCCAAGCGGATTATGCGGATGGAAAGATTATTTTCCAAGGAGAAAGCGACGCCGTGATCGTAAAAGGTATCGTATCCCTTTTGATCAATATCCTATCCGGCCATACCCCGCAGGAGATACTGGATGCCGATCTTTACTTTATCGACAAGGTAGGATTAAAAGAGCATTTATCCCCTACTCGTTCCAACGGGTTGGTAGCGATGGTGAAGCAAATGCGTCTGTACGCAATGGCTTACCGGGCAAAGGAACAACAATAAAAATAGGTGTTTTCACACGTATATAGGCACGAGCCGATACGTATATACGTGTAAGCCTACACCGATATAGGCATAGCCTCATACGTATATACGCATAAGGTTATGCCTATATACGTATTAAAAACCTAGTGTAAGCTGCTCCGGTAAAAGCGTGAATGTCTTGCGATGATAAGGCGTGATTCCGTGGGTACGAATCGCTTCCCTGTGGACCTTGGTAGGATAACCTTTATTGTCCAGCCAATGATAAGCGGGGTATTCCAAGGCCAATTCATTCATATAATCATCACGATAGGTTTTAGCCAATATAGAGGCGGCGGCGATACTCAGGTATTTGCCATCGCCTTTTACTACGGTCGTATGCGGAATATCGGGATAAGGGGTAAAACGGTTTCCATCGATCAATAAATGTTCCGGCCGTACTTTCAGTTGCTCGATCGCACGATGCATAGCCAAGAAAGAAGCCTTTAAGATATTAATCTTATCGATCTCTTCCGGACTGACGATGCCTACCGCCCAAGCGATCGCCTCACGTTCGATGACAGGACGAAGCTTATACCGTTTCTTCTCGCTTAATTGCTTGCTATCGTTTAAATCCTCATTCTTAAAATCTTCCGGAAGAATCACGGCGGCGGCGAATACCGCACCCGCCAAGCAGCCTCTTCCCGCCTCATCACACCCGGCCTCTATACGCCCGGTTTCCATATAGGGTAATAACATATCCCAGTTTATTATTTATCGTATATATAGCTTACATTATTTTTGCTCCTTTACAATCCAAGGGCGAAGCACGAACCAAGCGAATGTCGTAGCGGCGATCACCCCGCAAGTATTCGCCAAGAAATCAAACCAATCCCCGCCCCGGTACGTCGTACAATATTCTTGCAATATCTCAATAATCCCACTCATAACGATCGGGCATAAAACCGCCCCGATCCAAGCATGCCATAATACCGTCTCATACTTCCGGTGATTCCGCAAGAACTCCAGCCATAGCATACCCGACATCCCCCCATACATACAGAAATGAACCACCTTGTCCACTCCCGGAAACAAAGGCAGATTCTCCATCGACGGCGGTTTGAAGAAAGATAGATAAATAACGATCAATATAATCGCCAGAGAAAACGGATATTTCTTAATATAATACATCATACTCAAAACATCTTCCGAACTCGTTCCACACCTGCGATGAACGTATCGATCTCCTCTTTCGTATTATAAAAAGAAAAAGACGCCCGCACCGTACCTTCGATCCCTAAGGTATGCATCAAAGGCTGGGCACAATGATGCCCTGTACGAACCGCTATTCCCAGACGGTCCAGCAACATCCCCATATCGTAATGATGGATATTACCCACCAAAAAAGAAAGCACCGCTCCTTTATGATCCGCTTGTCCGAAAATACGCATCCCTTCGATCGTATTTAATCCAGCGGTCGCATATCGCAAAAGCTCATCCTCATAAGCAGCTATATTCTCTATACCGATCCGCTCTACATACCGCAAGGCTTCCGCCAATGCCGTGCTACCGATGTAATCCGGAGTTCCCGCCTCGAACTTAAAAGGAAGCTCATTAAAAGTTGTCTTCTCGAACGAGACCGTAGCGATCATCTCGCCTCCTCCCTGATATGGAGGAAGTTTATCCAACCACTCCTCTTTGCCATACAAGACCCCAATACCCGTCGGTCCGTAAATCTTATGCCCGGAGAAAACATAGAACTCCGCATCCAAGTCCTGCACATCCACCTTCATATGCGGAACGGCTTGAGCCCCGTCTACCAACACCGGCACGCCTTGTTCATGAGCGATCTCGGTCATCGTCTTTACCGGATTTACCGTACCCAAGACGTTAGACACATGAGTCACGGAAACCAGACGAGTCTTATCCGAGAATAATTTACGATACTCATCCAGATTCAACTCCCCTTTCTCATTCATCGGGATCACCTTCAACGTAATACCTTTCCGGGCCGCTTGTATCTGCCAAGGAACGATATTGGAATGATGCTCCATAACGGACACGATCACCTCATCCCCTGCCGACATACATTCATCCGTAAAGCTGGAAGCGATCAAATTAATGGATTCCGTAGTTCCCCGGGTAAAAATAATCTCATTCGAGGAACGGGCATTCAAGAAATGCTGTACCGTTTTGCGAGCCTCCTCATGCGCCTCTGTCGCCGCTTGGCTCAAGAAATGTACGCCTCGGTGGATATTGGCGTTTACGTTATAATATCCATTCTCTATCTTTTCTACCACTTGACGAGGTTTCTGGGTAGTAGCGCCATTATCAAAATATATAAGCGGTTTATCGTATATCTTATGATCCAAGATCGGAAAGTCTTTTCGGATCGCTTGAACGTCTAACATAGTCTTACTTCTTTTTGTCTTAAAATTACGAGAGCCAAAGATACAAAAAAAAGGCTTTCTCGCTGAAAGAAAGCCTTTTTTATCATTACCTAACAGATATTACGCCTACACTTTATCCTCTACTCGCACGCCTACTTTTCTCTTCCAAAGTCAAAGTACGGAGACTCTGTACGGGCGTTGTCCATTAAGGATGCTAGTTCTTTTACCTTATCGGGATACTTCTCCGCTAGATTCGTATCCTCATGTATATCATTACTTAAATCATACAATTCCAATATAGTCTCACCCACGATCGGTTGCCGGATTAGTTTCCATTTACCGGAGCGTAATGCTTCCCGGCCATTCAACTCGTGAAATTCCCAATATAAATAATCATGGGCCTGTTGATCTTTCTTTGATAACAAGGTTGGTAAGAAAGAGATTCCATCCGTCTGCTCGGGCAAAACCGTACCTGTAAGCTCTGCCAACGTAGGCATGACATCCCAGAATGCGCTGATATGATCCGATTGAGCTCCGGCCTTGATCGTACCCGGGCACCATGCCACCATAGGTATACGGATGCCTCCTTCATATACATCCCGTTTGATCCCCCTGAAAGGTCCGTAGCTCTTGAAAAAGTCCGGATCAGCTCCACCCTCATGATGCGGGCCGTTATCGCTGGTAAAAATCACGATCGTATTCTTATCCAAACCCAACTCTTTCAATTCAGCCATTACATCCCCCACGTATTTATCCAACCGGGAGACCATGGCGGCAAAGGAGGCCAAGGGTTTCTCCGAGGTATTATAACCGCCATACACTTTATCAAACTTACCAATATAAGGAGTCTCCTCGAATGAGTTCTCGTACATCTTATAAATAGAATCATGCGGAAGATTCAATTCCGCATGAGGCAGCGTATAGGTAAGCATCGCGAAGAACGGTTGCTCCTTATGATCCCGGATGAACTTCAATGCTTGCTCATGAATCAAATCTTGTGAATATGTTTTGCAAGCATTGTTCTCGTTTTCAGGAAAAAGAACCTTCTCCTCATTATGCCATAAATGATCCGGATAGAAGGAATGCGACTGCCGTTGACAATTATACCCATAAAACTCATCGAAACCCATCTTATTGGGAATGGAGACAGAGCCCGGATTTCCCAATCCCCATTTACCAAAGATACCGGTCGTATAACCGGCCGATTTCATTAATTTACCCAACGTATAGGTATCCTCCCGCATCGGCTGTTGGCCTTCGGGCGTGATCTCCCGGTTTCCCCGGACTTGCGTATGTCCCGTATGCAATCCGGTCATCAAGGAGCAACGGGAAGGGGCACTCACCGTACATCCGGCATAATGCTGCGTGAACAACATTCCCTCCTTCGCCATCCGGTCTATATTGGGAGTCTTGATAATCTGTTGGCCATAACAGCCAACATCTCCATATCCTAAATCATCCGCTAAGATATACACAACATTCATAGGACGCTCCGGAGTTTTTTCGCAACCGGACATTCCGATAAGCAGCAATGTCCCGGATATACATAAAGTCAATTGTGTTTTCATATACCTTTAAAATAAATAGAAGTGTTAGAAACCAATTACAATCTTCTGATCCTGATTCGTAGACAAACGGTTCGTCCGTACCTTAACCCTTCCCATACGATCCGAGGCATCGAAGTACCAGCCTTCTTGTCCGGCATTGAACGCTTCGGGGGAGATGGCAGATAGCGGCTTCCCGGCTACGGTTACGTTTGACGGGCTGGATTCTGAGCGGACATCCAATAGGTAAGTACGCTCTTGGTAACGTCCTTTATAATCTCCTTTCGCTTTCGCTATATCCACGGTGATCGTTCCTTTCTCACCTTTCGGGGAGGAAACAGAGATCAAGGTACGGGCAAACTCGCCTTTCTTATAATCACGGGTGAGACCGTCATCCTCATATAAATTGAAAGAGGTGTTTCCGTAGGGATATAAGTCCAAGGTCAAGACATCCGCAGGTTTCTCGCCGACATAATTCATATCCGGGTACATCGGGATAATGGCGCCTTGACGGATAAATACCGGGCAAATATCCAGTTTAGCCTCATATTTATCCAACCACTTGCCACCCTCGTATGTCTTTCCGGTCCAATAGTCGTACCATTCTCCGGCAGGGAAGTAGATACTGTCGCGTACGTTCTTACGGGTATATACAGGAGCAACCATCATCCACTCGCCACTCATAAATTGATATTGGGTGGTCGTATCACGGGTAACCACGTCATCCGGGAATTCCAGTACCATCGCACGAGCCATCGGTACACCGGTCGTATGCGCCTCATGACAATAGGTATAGGCGTACGGGTTCAGACGCATCTTCAGCTTTAGGAATTTACGGTTGATATCCGTGTACGGATGCCCATATACCCAAGGCTGACGGTCGGCATCCGCCCAGCCGCTCATGGTCATAAAGATCGGGGTGAAGACCTTCCATTGCAAGTCGCGGGTATAGGTTTTCGGGGAACCGCCGAAGATACCGTCCACATCGCTAGTAGCGGCGTTCATGGCGGAAAGGCCGGCACCCGTGATCGTCGGGATATGGTAACGGATATAATCCCAGTTGCTCACTTGATCACCGCTCCATACCGTAGAATACCGCTGGGTTCCGGCCCAACCGCAAACAGCCCATACGAAACCCCGTTCGTTCGTATTGTTCTCGATACCCTCGAATGCGGATTTACAGCCGTTCAAGGCAAACTCATAGCCTTCTCCAACCCAAGCCACATCCAATTTACACAGGCGGGTACCACATTTACCAACCTCGTAGGCAATCTTATCCACACCATTCTCTGTCCACAAGCCCGTATGGAAACCTCGTTTACCTAATTCCGTCACAACAGAATCCAATTTCACATAGCCGCAACCATAGCCATCGTTCGGCAAGATCCAGCCACGGGGCATATCATATTCCACATATTTATCAGCAACTTGGCTGATTACGTCCGGGGTGGATTGAGGCCATCCGGTGCGCTGTTCCCCTTTGTTATAGCAGTCGGCGTCTCCCATCGTAAGCATCCACATCGCCGGCATAAAAGGTTTTCCGGTGATATCCGTATAGTCGTTCAATAGGTCTTTCAAGGAAGGGCCGTAGAAGTAGAACGCATCAAAGCGATTCTCGTTATGCGTCAACTGACTGGTGAAGCCCATCAGCTTAAAGCCATCATCATAGTTCTTGTCCAGCATCTCCGTGCCGTTGAAGGCATAATGGCCCGGGGCAAACGTATTGCGGAATACGCCATATCCTTTCGTGGACATATAGAAGGGAGCCGGGTTAGAGGATTGATCCTCATCCCAACCGGTCACCTCGATATCCGCTTCCTTCCCGGCGTATGAGAAATTACCTTGTTGCATACCGCAACCGTAGAAATCCTCATCACCGCTACGGCGCATCGTTTGGGTCGTTTTCAGTCCGAAGGCAAGTGGTTCGGCCTCCTCGTAGATCACGGCACGGTTATTCTTGTCATACATGGCGAAACGAATAGGGTTCTTATAGACACGTACGACACATTGGGGAGTCGTGAACTTATAATAGCTGCCGTTGTCGGCCATGGAGACTCTCGGGTTCTTTACCCCATAATCCACAACGATCGAGTTTGCCGCCGGATTGGTATATGCCCCATCCGGTGCCAACCAGATACGGAAGATATCATCCCGGTAAAACATCAACTTAACCTTAGCGTACCCGGAGACGAACTCATATTCCGTGTTGCTGATCTTATTGAACTTCGTCAACTTACCCAAGTTCATACGGGCGGCGAACAGGTTCGCTTTTAATACGTTGTTTGACGAACGCTCATCCTTCGGGTATTGGATAGCGAACTCTATTTTATAGGAGCCCATCTGGGTTAGGTCGGTAGCAGGGAAAGCTACCTCATATTCCTCTTGTTTAGCGATCGGATGCCCGGAGGCGGTTACCGTGGCGGTTAGTTTCTGACCGTTGTTCAAGGAGGCGGTTACCGTGAAATCCTCGTCTACGGGCTGGGAACCAACGTTCTTCAGCTTCACTTTCAACACGTCTTCCTTCGTGAACGTATTCCCGGTTTCTTGGTGTGAGGTCACTTTCTCCAAAGCCAAATCATGCGCGAAAGGCTCTGTCAGCTCAATATCATCGACCATCCAGTACCAAGAGAAGATATCCCGCCAGAAGAAACGCAAGTAGACGGTTTTCTGGTTCGCGGCTACCTCGCTGATGTTAATCTCCTCATTCACCGGGGCGTGAAGCTGGGTAGCGGCGGGGATCTTATCCATCACGTTATACTCTTTCCAATTCACCCCGTCGTTGCTGACGCCAACCCAAAGGCCGGCACGTTTTCCGGTGAACCAATTATTCCAACGAAACAAGTGCTGGAATTTCAATACCACATCGTTCTTTCCCGCACAATCGATAGCGCTGGTCTGGAAATAGCCGTTCGGGTATTCCTCCCGTTGATTCCACTTCGTGATCTCCTCCCCGGTGACTACGCCCGGCCGGAATTGCATATGATAGCCACGACTCGTAGAGGCGATGGGAGGCGCTTGTTGCTCAAACTGGAAAGAGCCGGGATAAGGCTGATCGGTTACAATCCATTCACACTTTGCCGATTTCGTCGAATCGACAATCATCCAGCCGTCGGGTAATTTCCCGGCGGAGAAATCTTCTTTCCAAAAACTTTGTTGTGCGGACAGGGAGGAAACGCAACCTGTCAGAAGCATGGATACAATTAGACTTTTTATCATTTGAATTAGTTGATTAGATTTAGGCAGTAAAGATAGTCTTAATTTACGAGGGTTCGCAAACGTTCGCGTGATTTTTATTCTCTTTTCGCTGGGCAGAAACGTGTTATTATCAATGGAATCCTTCTATCTTTGCGTATGTACAACCTTGTCATATAAATCAATAAACATATATCATGAACAGACATTTATTCTTGAGCCTTTTACTGGCCCTTTTCGCTTCCAGTACGCTTTCTGCCGATAACCTTAAAATCGAGCCGGCCTTCTGGTGGAGCGGTATGAAGAACCCGGAACTCCAGCTGATGGTGTATGGTAAGGATATCGCCGGATATCTCCCTAGCGTGAAATATCCCGGCGTACAGTTGAAAAGCTCGGTAGCGTTGGAAAGCCCGAATTACCTATTGATCTATCTGGACGTGGAAAAGGCCAAGCCCGGCAGGTTTGATATCACGTTCACGAAGGACAAAAAGAGTTTCAATTACTCGTATGAGTTGAAGGCCCGTAAACCGAACGCCGATCGGATCAAGGGGTTTGACTCTTCCGACGTGCTTTATCTCATCATGCCGGATCGTTTCGCGAACGGAGATCCCTCGAACGATCAGATCCCGATGCGCACCGCTTATAAGGTAGACCGTAACAGCCCGAACGCCCGTCACGGAGGTGACTTGGCCGGTATCGAACAGCATTTGGATTATATCGAAGATCTGGGCGTTACCGCTATCTGGCTGAACCCGGTATTGGAGAATGATATGGAGGGAGGCTCTTATCACGGATATGCCACGACGGATTATTATCGGGTAGACCCACGCTTCGGCACGAACGAGGATTACGTCCGCTTGATCGAGAAGACACACGAGCGGGGCATGCGTGTCGTAATGGATATGATCTTCAACCATTGTGGAAGCGATCATCCTTGGATGAAAGATATCCCTAGCCACGACTGGTTTAATAATCTCGATAACTACGTGCAGACCAACCACGATAAAGAGGCTTATTTCGATCCTTACGTGTCGGATTATGATAAGGAGACGATGCTGAACGGCTGGTTTGTCCCGAGCATGCCGGACTTGAACCAAAAGAACCCACATGTAGCCAAATACCTTATCCAGAACTCTATCTGGTGGATCGAGTATTGCGGCGTGGATGGTATCCGTCAAGATACGTATCCGTATGCCGACGTGGACATGATGCGGAATTGGTGTACGGAGGTCATGAACGAGTATCCGGAGTATAACATCGTAGGCGAGGCGTGGATGAACTACACGATCGGTTCCGCTTATTGGCAGAAAGGCAGCCGGTTGAACTTCGGGCAGGATACCGAGCTGAAATCGGTAATGGATTTCCGCTTGATGGGTATCGCGAGTAAGGCGTTCCATGAGGAGACTGGGTATTCCGGAGGCTTGCACACGATCTTCGAGCATATGTGTTATGATTATGTATATCCCGATATCTATAACGTATTGCGTTTCTTGGAGAACCATGATACGGATCGTTTTCTTCCCTCCATGCCTAAGTCTGTCGATGATTTGTACGCGTTCAAGCAAGGGGTGACATTCTTGTTGACGATCCCCGGTATTCCCCAGCTCTATTACGGGCAGGAGTTGCTGATGAATGGCACCAAGGAGAAGGGAGACGGATATATCCGCTTGGATGTTCCCGGTGGCTGGCCCGGCGACAAGGTGAATCAATTCGAGGCATCCGGTCGCAGCGAGGTGCAAAATGACGCATGGAATTTCCTCCGGACTTTATTGAAATGGCGCAAGGGCAACGATATCATCGCTAAGGGCAAGATGAAACATTTCATGGTGAACCAAGGTGTCTATGTTTACGAGCGCAGTCTGGATGGCCGGAGCGTATTGGTCTTGATGAATGGCAGCGATAAGGAGGTGAACCTCCCGTTGGCCCGCTATGCGGAAGTATTGCGAGGTAAAACCTCCGGAAAAGAGATATTAACCGGAAAGGAGATTCCATTGGGAGACGAATTATCCTTGGCACCGAAAGGGATCTTCGTACTGGAAATGTGATGCCATTAGCCCCGATGATTTTTCATTCGAGGACCTATTCATAGATTACTAATAATTAAATCGGGAGGCCTTAAACCTCCCGATTTTCTTTTCATATATACTATTTTAATCGCTTTTCAAGAATCAATTGATGCCTGCATTGAATGCCGTTCTCCCAGATAGGCTCGGCATAGTTCCGTACGAAATAATCGCGATCTACGGCAACCAAGTCGAAGCCTTCCTGTTGATAAAGCATCATCGGGCCGGCGGCTGAGGTTCCGGTGCAAATACGCAAAAGCTCGACATCTTGAGCCGGAGCCCATTTATTAGATACATGCCGTAATAGTTTCCGGGCGATTCCTCGCCGACGGAAGATATCCGCCACGGCAAGGTTCATGATCTCCGCCTTGCCACCCTCCTCCTTGCGAACCACGATCACGCCGGCAACGGAATTTCGTACCGTAGCGATAAAGCAATCCGAATCCTTTAGGTAAGCCTCTACTTTCTCCCGATCCGGATCGGCTTCCAGCAGTAACTCATAAGGAGGAAATAAAGCTACTTGTATCTCCGGCTCCCCGCCCACGACGATCTCTACTATATTTCCGTCAGGATCTCGGATTACACCCTCATAGTAACCATCCCCGGAAGTGCGGGTCTCACCGGCGATCGTGTATCCATCCATCCGGAAACGTTCGATCATTTGACCCACTTGCTCCTTCGTATCCGCATGAAAGGCCAGATGAGCCAAGCCGATATGATCCTTGTCGTAAGCCTCAGTAATATCTTGCCGTTGCATGATCTCCAAAGCGGGGCCACTCTCGAAAGAGACGAAATAAGAGGCGAACCCTTTCTTTGGATTCACATATTTCTCATTACTCTTACCGTTGAAATACTTTACATAGAAATCCCGTAAACGTTCCAGATGATTCGTCCATAGGGCGATGTGTGTTAACTGCATAAGTTGGTGGTTTTAATTTGTCACTGCCAAAGATATAAAAAAATCAGACATGGTTCCCTACATTATCGTCGGGATAATCCATGCCTGATTATAGTTTTCCTCTTATTCGCAATTATTTACAAATCCGGCAACCGGCGCATTTAGCCAGTTCACCGCGGAAACGTTTCTCTACCAGTTTATGCAAACGGTCTTTCAACGCCTCCAAGCGTACATGGTCGATCACGTCGGAAGTGAAAGCCACGCTCAATAACATACGGGCCTCGTCACGCGGGATACCGCGGCTTTGCATATAGAACAAAGCGTTCTCATCTAACTGACCGGTCGTCATACCGTGCGAGCATTTTACGTCATCCGCGTAAATCTCCAATTGCGGCTTGCTGTACATACGGGCCTCACGGGTAGCGCACAGATTACGGTTCGTCTGGTAAGCGGCGGTCTTCTGGGCATCCTCTTTCACCAAGATACGTCCGCTGAAGACACCTACGGCATGATCATTCAGTACGTTCTTGAACAACTCGTTGCTGGTACAATTCGGGACCGCATGGGTGATATGGCTATAGGTATCCATCTGTTGCTCCTTGTCCAGAACGGACATACCGCATAAGGTAGACTCGGCATACTCGCCATTCAGTTCCACATAATAATTGTTGCGAGTCAAGCCATTCGTCAACGTAATACCGTTTACCAAGACATTGGTCGAAGCCGCCTGCTTTACGTGTACGGAAGAGAAACGGGTCGTAGACTCGCTGCTTTCTTCCAAATCATAATAATCAAAGCGAGCACCTTCCTCCGCGAAAATCTCAACCACTTGAGTCGCCAAGAATTTCACGTCATCGATACTATGATCGCAAACCAATAGCTTCGCTTCCGAATGAGGTTCCATAATCACCAGAACACGACGGTTCGCCATCGTATCCACATCGCTACGGAAAATATTCACCAATTGGATAGGACGCTCAACCACGACATTTTTCGGTACATACACCACGAAACCATCTTGGGCTAACATCGTATTCAACGCGATAATACCATCCTTGCTACTCGGCGCCGCCTTTCCGTAATACTTGGAAGCGATCTCCGGATATTGCTCCGTAAAAGCCTTCAACCCTCCAGCATACACACCTTCCGGCAAATGCGCTTTCGGTAAGTCCTTATCGTAAAACGTATCGTTCACGACAAAGTATAACGATGTGCTCAGGTTCGGCACGTCACAACGGAACACGTCATAAGGATTCACCGGGATAGCGACCCGGTTGATATTCAAACCGTAATCCGGAGCGAACGCTTGGGCTACATCCGTATATTTATAATCCTCGCTTCTCGTGGAGGGGAATCCGAGTCGCTCAAAGTTCGCCAAGGCATCAGCCCTAAGGGCATTCATCACCGGCGTACTATGACGACATACCAGATCCTCACATTGGGCGAAAAGATCGATATATTGTTGCTCGGCCTTCATATTACTCATCTCCCATCCCTTTCTTGATCCAGTCGTAACCTTTCTCTTCCAGTTCCAAGGCCAATTCCGGACCGGCGGTCTTCACGATACGGCCTTTGTAAAGCACATGAACCACATCCGGCTTGATGTAATCCAACAGACGCTGATAGTGCGTGATTACGATAGCGGCATTCTCCGGAGTCCTCAACTGGTTCACGCCATGCGCTACGATACGCAAGGCATCGATATCCAAACCACTATCCGTCTCATCCAAGATCGCCAATTTCGGCTCCAGCATCGCCATCTGGAAGATCTCGTTCCGCTTTTTCTCTCCACCAGAGAAACCTTCGTTCACGCTACGGCTGGCCAGTTTATTATCCAGCTCGACGATCGCACGTTTCTCACGCATCAATTTCAAGAAGTCCGTAGCCGAAACCGGTTCCAGACCGTTATATTTACGGTGCTCGTTCAACGCCGCACGCATAAAGTTCACCATACTAACTCCCGGGATCTCGACCGGATATTGGAAGCTCAAGAAAATACCCTCACGGCTACGATCCTCGGGAGAAAGATCCAGCAGATTCTTACCGTTGAAGATAACCTCTCCTTCCGTTACCTCAAAAGCGGGATTACCTACCAATACACTACTTAACGTACTTTTTCCGGAACCGTTCGGTCCCATGATAGCATGTACCTCACCCGCTTTCACCGACAGGTTGATACCTTTCAATATCTCTTTGCCATTTACGTTGGCATGTAAATTCTTAACCTCTAACATCTTTTCTAATTGAAAATTGAAAGTTGAAAATTGAAAATTATTCTATCCTACGCTGCCTTCCAGCGAGATCGTTAGTAATTTCTGAGCCTCGACGGCGAACTCCATCGGTAACTTATTCATTACCTCACGGGCATATCCATTCACGATCAAACCGACAGCCTCTTCTACCGAGATACCCCGTTGCTGGCAGTAGAACAATTGCTCCTCGCTGATCTTACTCGTCGTAGCCTCATGCTCCACGATCGCCGTCTCATTCTGAATATCAGCGTAAGGGAACGTATGAGCTCCACAAGTAGAGCTTAGTAACAAACTATCGCATTGGCTATGGTTACGGGCGCCTTCCGCACGGGCGGACACCTTTACCAATCCCCGATAGCTATTCTGGCTATGACCGGCAGAGATACCCTTGGATACGATCGTACTTTTCGTATTCTTACCCAGATGGATCATCTTCGTACCCGTATCGGCCTGTTGGTAATTATTGGTCACGGCAACCGAGTAAAACTCACCTACCGAGTTATCACCCGCCAAGATACAGCTAGGATATTTCCAAGTGATCGCCGAACCGGTCTCTACTTGCGTCCAAGAGATCTTGCTACCCTCACCTTTGCACAAACCTCGTTTCGTCACGAAGTTATAGATACCGCCTTTACCTTCCTTATCACCCGGATACCAGTTCTGTACGGTAGAATACTTCACCTCAGCACGCTCGTTCGCCACGATCTCCACGATAGCGGCATGCAATTGGTTCTCGTCACGCATCGGTGCCGTACATCCTTCCAGATAACTTACATACGCCTCATCGTCAGCGACAATCAAGGTACGCTCGAACTGTCCGGTATTAGCGGCATTGATACGGAAATACGTACTCAACTCCATCGGGCAACGTACGCCCTTCGGTATATAAACAAACGAACCGTCCGAGAACACGGCCGAATTCAAGGCGGCGAAGAAATTATCACGATAACTAACCACGCTGCCCAAATATTTCTGCACCAAGTCCGGATGATGTTGTACAGCCTCGCTGAACGAACAGAAAATAATCCCCTTCTCCGCGAGATTCTCCTTGAAAGTAGTCTTCACGGAAACACTATCCATCACGGCATCTACCGCCATTCCGCTTAAATGCTTCTGTTCTTCCAAAGGAATACCCAGTTTATCGAATGTTTTCAACAACTCAGGATCTACCTCATCCAAGCTCTTTGGTCCCTCTTTTTTCTTAGGGGCGGCATAATAGATAATGTCCTGATAATCGATCGGCGGGATATTCAAGTGAGGCCATGTAGGCATCTCCAACGTCTGCCAATGGCGAAAAGCCTTCAAACGGAACTCGAGTAACCATTCCGGCTCGTTCTTCTTGGCAGAGATAATACGGACCGTCTCCTCGTCTAATCCACGATGGATCACCTCCGTATCAATATCGGTAACGAAGCCATATTTATAATCTCCGCTCGTTACCTCATTAATTATATGATTTGAATCCTGCATAATTAAAAATTAACCATTGATAAAAGCCCTTCATTCTCCTAATGAAAACAAATTATGTGGGAAAATTGTTGGTACTATTTGCTTCACGCTATAATAAAAACGAGATTCTATCTTTGATTGGCGATGAATCAAGACCGATCCGCGATCCACGAACTCCAGCGCGTTCAACAGCAAACTGGTAAAGACCAAAACGACCAACAACCCGAAAAAACCACCAAACAAATGGTTGATAACACTCAACGGTGTCGCCCCTACCACCTTGGTAACCAGTTCACCCGCTAGGATAAATACCCCCATAATCAAGATAAAACCCGCTATATAACTCAAGATCGTAACCCCTTCTTCCGGAAACCAACCCAACGCCAAGATATATCCTTTCAGCCAAGCCGCCGCTTTCCCGCAGAAAAAGATCGCGATCACTAGGGCTATAAGCGAAACAACCTGTTTGATGATTCCATCAAACAGGCCTTTCACAAATCCTATCCCTGCCAGACATAGCAATGTAATGTCCAACCAGTTCATCGTTATAACGTCTTCTTAATTTCTGTCTCTTCGTAAGCCTCGATCATATCGCCTACTTGGATATCGTTGAAGTTCGTAATATTCAAACCGCAATCCAAGCCAGCCACGACCTCTTTCGCATCGTCCTTGAAACGTTTCAAAGAGCCTAGCTCGCCGGCATAGATCACGATACCGTCACGTATCAAGCGGATCTTGTTCGTACGCTTGATCTTGCCTTCCTTAACCATACATCCGGCAACCGTACCGACCTTGGTGATCTTGAATACCTGCTGAACTTCCACATAAGCGGTAATCTCCTCCTTGATCTCCGGAGAAAGCATGCCTTCCATAGCGCTCTTCACCTCCTCGATCGCATCGTAGATGATAGAGTACAAACGGATCTCTACACCTTCCTTCTCGGCGTTTCTACGCGCTTGCAAAGACGGACGAACTTGGAATCCGATAATGATAGCGTTCGAAGCCGCCGCCAAAACCACATCCGACTCGGAAATCTGGCCAACCGCCTTGTGAATTACGTTCACCTGAATCTCCTCTGTAGACAAACGGATCAAGGAGTCGGACAATGCCTCTACGGAACCATCCACGTCACCCTTCACGATCACGTTCAACTCTTGGAAATTACCCACGGCGATACGACGTCCGATATCATCCAAGGTAAGCATCTTCTGCGTACGAAGACCTAACTCACGCTGCAATTGCTCACGACGGTTAGCGATCTCACGCGCCTCTTGCTCAGTCTCCAATACATTAAATGTATCACCGGCCTGAGGAGCACCGTTCAAACCGAGAATCAATACCGGCTCGGAAGGACCAGCCTTCTCCACCCGTTGATTACGCTCGTTGAACATCGCTTTGATACGTCCTTGATGAGTTCCCGCCAAAACGATATCTCCCATCTTCAACGTACCGTTCTCCACCAATATGGTAGATACATAGCCACGTCCCTTGTCCAAAGAAGACTCGATGATAGAACCAACCGCACGTTTTTTCGGATTCGCTTTCAAATCCAACAGGTCGGCCTCCAACAAGACCTTCTCCAACAACTCCTCGACACCGATACCTTTCTTAGCGGAGATCTCTTGACTCTGGTACTTACCCCCCCAGTCTTCCACCAAGTAATTCATATTCGCCAACTCCTCCTTGATCTTCTCAGGATTAGCATGTGGCTTATCGATTTTATTAATAGCGAAAACAATAGGAACGCCGGCAGCCGAAGCGTGATTAATCGCCTCAATCGTCTGAGGCATCACGTTATCATCAGCGGCCACGATAATAATCGCGATATCCGTCACCTTCGCGCCACGGGCACGCATAGCGGTAAACGCCTCATGACCCGGAGTATCCAAGAACGTGATACGGCGGCCATTCTGCAACTTCACGTTGTAGGCTCCGATATGCTGCGTGATACCACCGGCCTCACCAGCGATTACGTTCGCGCTACGGATATTATCCAATAAAGAAGTCTTACCATGGTCAACGTGTCCCATCACCGTTACGATAGGCGGACGGGCTACCCAATCCTCCTCGTTATCATCTTCCTCATCAGCGTTGATCGCCTCGACAACATCCGCGCTTACATATTCAGTCTTATAACCGAACTCCTCAGCCACGATATTGATCGTCTCCGCATCCAGGCGCTGATTGATCGAAACCATAAGGCCGATGCTCATGCAAGTACCGATAACCTCCGTTACAGATACGTCCATCATGTTCGCCAAGTCGTTGGCCGTAACGAACTCGGTCAGCTTCAATACCTTGCTTTCCAGTTCTTCCTGTTCCATCAACTCGTGCTCACGTTTCACAGCGGCGTCACGTTTATCACGACGGTATTTAGCCCCCTTATTATTCTTATTATTCTTGTTGGTCAAGCGAGCCAAAGTCTCCTTGATCTGCTTTTGAACATCCTCTTCGCTAACTTCCGCTTTCACCGGCTTCTTCAAGCGAGGCTTACGGTCGTTATTCGGACGATCGTCACGATTCGGGCGCGGATAATTCGTACCCGGCGTATTATTCACGTCTACTCGATCTTTCTTGATACGTTTACGCTTCTTCTTAGCGTCACCTTCCTCACCCGGTTTGGCGGGAGCGTTCGGTTTAATCAAAGTAGGCGAATTCGGACTCTTATGAGGAGCGCCCGGACCGTTGCTATTATTACCCGGCCGATTGTTATTAAACTTTTGCTTCTCATCACGCTCTTTCCGCTTCTCCTCCTTCGTTTTCTTCTTCGGACGAGTCGATTGGTTAAGCGCATCCAAGTCAATCTTACCGGTTACCTTGATCTTTGATTCCAATTTAACCGAGTTCAAACGGAAAAGATTATCGTCTTTTTCCTCGGTCTTCTCTACTTCCTGTTCCGGTTTCACACTTTCCACCTTAGGTTCCGCAACAACCGGTTGCTTCTCTACGGTTTTTTCTTTTTCCACTTCCACTACTATAACTTTTTCTTCTTTTTTCTCCGTGGGAGCCTGCGCAGGCTGCGCGGGTTTAACAGGAGCTTGAGCAGCGGGAGCGGCAGGCGCTTCCTTCACTTTCGGCTCTTCCTTTACCTTAGGCTCTTCTTTCACCTTCGGCTCCTCTTTAGCCTTCGGCTCTTCCTGCTGTTTTTTATGTTGTCCACCATCCAAATCGATATGACCCTTCATTACGATCTTAGGCCTGAATTCTTCCGGTATCACTGTCTTTATTTCCGCAGTCTTCTCTTCTTTCACAGAAGGAGCCTCTTTCTGCGCACGATCCGCCGCAAAATTACGATCTTTCTCAGGCAGATCCTTTCCAAACTCTTTTACGAGCAAAGCATACTGTTCATCACTGATCCTCGTGTTGGGATTATCCTCAACCGAGAACCCATTCCGGTGCAGGAACTCAACCACCGTGTTGATTCCCACGTTCAATTTTCTCTGTACTTGAATTAATTTTATAGGCATATCTAACTTTGTCGTAATACTTATTCGTTACCTTCATCTTCAAATTCCGCAGATAAGATAGCTAAAAGATCGTCCACGGTCTGCTCTTCCAGATCGGCACGTTCAATAATCTCATTGCGGTTCATAGCAAGGACGCTCTTCGCCGTATAGCATCCTATATTCTTCAGTGCGTCGATCACCCAGCTGTCGATCTCGTCGGAGAACTCATCCAAGTAGATATCCTCCTCGTCCGCTCCTTCAATATCACGGAATACGTCAATCGTATACTCAGTCAACATACAAGCCAACTTAATATTCAGACCACCCTTACCGATCGCTAAAGAAACCTCCTCCGGACGTAGATAAACCTCAGCTTTCTTTTCTTCCTCATTTACACGGATAGAAGAGATCTTAGCCGGGCTTAAAGCACGCTGGATAAACAAAGAGAGATTTGAGGTGTAATTAATCACATCAATGTTCTCGTTTCTCAACTCGCGAACGATTCCGTGGATACGAGAGCCTTTCATACCTACGCAAGCACCCACCGGGTCAATACGGTCATCGTATGACTCGACAGCCACTTTGGCACGCTCTCCCGGGATACGGGCGATCGCCTTGATCGTAATCAAGCCGTCATTAATCTCCGGAACCTCCAACTCGAACAACCGCTGCAAGAAGACCTTATCCGTACGGGAAAGAAGGATCTTCGGGTTGTTATTATAGTTATCCACACGTTGAACGATCGCACGTACGGTCTCTCCCTTACGATAGAAATCGGTCGGGATTTGCTCGGATTTCGGCAGTAGCAACTCATTACCATCGTCATCCAGCAACAGGATTTCTTTCTTCCACACCTGATAAACCTCAGCGGCGATGATGTGGCCGATTTTATCCTTATACTTAGCGTACAAGCTGTCTTTCTGCAATTCAAGTATCTTTGAAGCCAAAGTCTGGCGCAAGTTTAAGATCGCACGACGTCCGAAGTCCGCGAAATGCACCTCGTCGGTCACTTCCTCGCCCACCTCACAGTCGGCGTCGATTTTACGGGCCTCCGTCAACGTAAGCTGCAAGTTCTCATCCTCCAATTCATCATCAGCCACAACCGTACGGTTTCTCCAGATCTCGAAATCACCTTTCTCAGGATTGATAATCACGTCATAGTTCTCATCCGTGCCAAACATCTTGGCGATCACGTTGCGGAACGAATCTTCCAAAACGCTAATCATCGTATCTTTATCGATATTCTTCAACTCCTTGAACTCCGCAAGGGTGTCAATCATACTGATTGTTTCCTCTTTCTTGGCCATAATCTTACTTGAATCTTATTAAGTATTTTGTATATTTTATTTCATCAAATGTATACGACTCATCCTCTATCACGGTTACCTTCCGCTTAGCGCCCTCCGGTTTCACCTTCTTCTCGACAGAGACAACCACACCGTTCTCGTCGGCAGATTTCAACACACCTGTCAGCTTCGAGCCGTTTTTCAACAGCATCTCCACCTCGTTTCCGATGTTCTTGACGTATTGGCGAAGTACCTTAAAAGGAGAAGTAATGCCGGCGGAGCCAACCTCCAGCTCATAATCCTCGACGTCACGATCCAGATGCTCCTCCAAATACCGGCTCAACTCAGCGCAATCATCAATGCTTACCGCTTCATCGTTATCAATTTCAACGACTATCAGGTTCCCCGGTTTAATCACTACGTCTACTAAATAATTGCTTGAAGAGGCTAGTTTTTCCTCTACTAATTGGCTTACCACTTTCTTTTCTATCATACACATATCTGTTAAGAACAAAAGAAGGGGACTACCCGCCCCCTCCTCAACTTCACTTAATCGCCCGCAAATATACAAAAAATCAATGAGTTCTCAAAATATCCTCATCTTTTTGCAGAAAAAATTAATACGACACAAACCGGATTACGATCGATAGTAATCAGAATTAATATCTATAGAAATCCGATTTACTATTGATAGTAATATTTATTAACATTTTTATGCCTATCTTTGCTGCCGAATACGAAGGGGTGCTCGCGGAATCCTTCACGAAAGGAGCGGGCTGAGATCATACCCATAGAACCTGTACAGGTAATGCTGTCGTAGGGATTCATGCTTCTCCGATCCTTTCTATTCATCTATTTAGTTTTAAAGCAAAAAGATGAAAAGATGAAAAATGTATTGGTTATCTTGGCCGGCTCCTTGCTGGCTACAACCGCCAAGGCACAAATGCCCAGTCCGGTCGACTCCTTGAAAATCTCAAAAGACGTATCTTTAGATGAAGTGGTTATTACCGCTACCAAAGTCGGGAAAGAGACCCCGGTAGCTTATAGCGACATCTCCAAACAAGAACTAAGCAGCCGGAACAACGGGCAAGGTATCCCATTCCTTATCTCCCAATCCCCGTCTGTTATCATGACCTCGGATGCCGGAACGGGTATCGGTTACTCCGGTTTTCGTATCCGGGGTACAGACGCGAACCGTATCAATATCACGATCAATGGCGTACCGGTTAATGACTCCGAGTCTCATACCGTATTCTGGGCTAATATGGCCGATATAGCTTCCTCGGTAGAATCGATCCAGATCCAACGAGGTGCCGGAACCTCTACGAACGGAGCCGCGGCTTTTGGCGCTACGGTCGCCATGCAGACCGAGAAACCGTCCTTAAAGCCTTACGGCGAATATTCCGTATCAGCAGGTTCTTTCAGTACGCTGAAGCATACGGTAAAAGGCGGCACCGGATTACTTTACGATCATTTCGCTTTTGATGCCCGCTACTCCAATATCCGTAGCGACGGCTTTATCGATCGTGCCTCCGCCCGTATGAGCTCTTACTATGCCTCCGCCGCTTTCTATGCCGATAATACATTGATTAAATTCCAAGCCTTCGGGAACAGCGAGAAGACCTATCAAGCATGGAACGGCGTTCCGTCTTATTTACTTGACACAGATCGTAGCTATAATCCATGCGGAGAATATGAGGAAGATGGAGTGAAGAAGTTTTATAACAACCAGACGGATAATTATTGGCAACACAACTACCATTTAATGGCCAGCCAGCGTATCGGAGATTTCTGGAATATGAACCTGACCCTTCATTACACCGACGGAAATGGATATTACGAGGATTATAAATCGAAAGCCAAATTCAGCAGTTATAAGCTACCGGAATATATCGATCCGGAGGGTAATACCGTAAAAAAGACCGACCTCGTGCGCCGTAAATGGCTCGACAATTATTTCTATGGGGCCGTTTATAGCGCGAACTATCAACGTGACAATACCCGCCTTACGCTGGGAACCGCCGTCAACAACTATGTAGGCGATCATTTTGGCCGGGTAATGTGGACCAAAAGCGCAAACGTCTTGCCACAACCGGATTACGAATATTATCGCAATACCGGTAAGAAATTAGACTACAACGCATACGCTAAATTGACTCAACGTCTTTCCCCTCTTTTCACCGGCTATCTGGACTTACAATACCGTGGGATCCATTACACCATTAAGGGAAACGATGACAAAGCCGGGGAAGGACTGGACATTCGTAAGAACTGGAACTTCTTCAACCCGAAAGCCGGAATAAACTTCCATAACAATGGCCATAACGCCTTCGTCTCTTTCTCCGTCGCTAACCGGGAACCGAACCGTGACAATTTCACGGAGGCAGGCCCCGAGGAACGTCCTACCCACGAGACCTTATATGATTACGAGGCCGGTTATAGTTTTGGTAACGACCGTTTCCGGGTTGGAGCCAATCTCTATTTCATGGATTACAACAACCAATTGATCCTGACCGGCAAGATCAGCGAGATCGGCGAGGCCCTCACTTCCAATATAAAGGATAGTTACCGAATGGGTATCGAGCTTACCGGAGGTGTACAAATCACCTCTTGGCTAAATTGGAGCGCGAACGTAACCCTCAGCCAAAATAAAATCAAGCATTTCGTGGAATACGTGGATAATTGGGATACCGGAGGACAAGAGATCAATGATCTAGGCACAACGAATATAGCTTTCTCACCCAATCTAATAGCGAACAGCATGTTCGATTTCGTTTACAAAGGGTTTATCGCAAGTTTCAACTCACAAATAGTAGGCCGCCAATACATAGACAATTCAAGCAGCAAGGATCGTTCCATCGATCCCTACTTTATCAATAGCCTACGTATCGGTTACGCCTTCCAGCCTAAGTTCATGAAAGAAATAACCCTAGACGTGACTATCAACAACCTCTTCAACGAGAAGTACGAGACCAACGCATGGGTATACTCGTATATCGAAAACGGCACACGTAAAAAGGATGACGGTTATTTCACCCAAGCCGGCACGAACGCCATGGCCAGGATCACCTTCAAATTCTAACTTAATTTTCAATTATCAATTATCAATTACTAAAATGGTTTGGCTAGAATACTTCGGAGTAATAACCGGTCTGCTCTATCTCTTTCTAGAGATTAAACAACATAAGGGCATGTGGGTGGTGGGATTCCTCACCTCCCTCGTGTATGTCTTTGTCTTCCTGTCCGCTAAGATTTATGCGGACATGGGATTGCAAACCTATTACGTAGGAATCAGCATATACGGTTTCTATCAATGGACCCGGAAGAAACATGAGATACACACGGAAAACGACAGTCTTCCCTCCGACCGTATCCTATACACCCATCTGAGCCTTCCGCTTTTCGTGGGGATTATCGGAACATTGGCCGTTGTATTCGCCATCTTATGGTATCTCCTTCGTCAATTCACGGACTCTCCCATCCCCGTAGGCGATGCGTTCACCACGTCGGTAGGCATTGTCGCTACTTGGATGCTGGCAAGGCGAATTATCGAGCATTGGATTTTTTGGGTAATCGTAAACCTCGTTTCCGTATATCTTTATTACCTTCGGGGCTTGTATCCGACGATGCTACTCTATTTTTGCTATGCGACACTAGCCATTGTGGGCTATTACAATTGGCGGAAGAAAGGGGAAGAGTTTTAATTTATAATTTATGAATTATGGGAGATAATACGGAAGTGAAGGAAAGAGGATGTGTGATCGTAGCGAATGGGAGATTTCCTTCCGCTGAGTTACCCTTGAGATTATTAAAGGAAGCGAAAACGATTATCGCTTGTGATGGAGCCGTGAAGACACTTTATGAAAAGGGTATTCATCCGAACGCTATCGTAGGAGACTTGGACAGTATACCCGCCGATCTGCGCAAACGTTACGCAGACCGAATCCACCATGTAGAGGACCAAGAGATCAACGACCTCTCCAAATCCATCCGCTTCGCCCATGCCCAAGGCTATCGAGAAGTTCTCATATTAGGAGCTACCGGATTGCGTGAGGATCATACATTGGGAAATATATCCCTTCTTATGGAGTATGCCCCCTTATTCAAGCGGGTGGAGATGTTATCCGACTATGGTCTTTTCACACCTATCTTAGAAACAACGACTTTCGCTTCTTATCCGGGGCAACAAATCTCCATTTTCGTTCTTTATCCCGAAGGGGAGATTAGTACAGAAGGACTCCGCTGGCCCATTTGCCAACGAAAGCTCACCTCATGGTGGCAAGGAACTCTCAACGAGGCTTTAGGAAATCAATTTACCGTCACCCTCTCCCCAGATTGCCGGGTGATCATTTACAGGGAAGCTCCCCATACAAAAAAATAGTCCTGAAAAGTATCACTACTTTTCAGGACCGTTACACCCCTCAACTTTACATGCTTAAATAAGAAGCGTTCGCTTCCTTATCAAGCAGATAATTTTTTTAACTCATTCTCTTTCCATTCGGAAAAACCTTCTACCCTATCCCTTATCTGGAACTGTAGCTTATCGTCGGCAACCAACTTCAGCACAGCCGTAGGAGAAAGGGGCAAATACATATCATTCACGGCGAAAAAAGCTTTCAGTAAAACCACGTCATAGTCATCGTGGATTACTTCTTTCTTTAATACAACCGAAACCTCCATCTGAGTCAGATAGTAGGCTGAACGTTCGTATGCGCACCAAGCATCTCCTTCCAGATACAGATAGACATTGTTTGGATTATCTACCTCATGAGGCAGAACCAACTCTACTACATCTGATGCTTGTTCCATATAAAAGAAATTATTATTAATATTTGTCTTCATGACATTTACAAATTAAGTGCCTTCTACCCTATACATAGGGAGGAATAGCTATCATTTTACAGCGTTGAAACTATCAAATACCGCATTATCCTCTATTTTCTTGCGCAATTCCTCTAAATTTATCGCCGCGGCCTTTACTCCCATATCCTGAGCCTGCTTCAATAGAGATTCCGCTTCCGTCAAATCACCGGTCAACATACTTAACACTCCTTTCGCATGAACCGCCTCCGGGGCGTTCCCCGCTTTCGCCAAATAGTTCTTAGCGGAAGCATAATCACCCTTGCCCATAGCGATATTCGCGGCGTTAAGATTCGCTACCGGATCATTCGGAAACATACGGACAGCGATATCAAATACATTATTATATTCGTCACTACCGATCTCATAGCTGTTAGCCACCGCGAACATCTCCCCTAAACTTAGCTGTTGCGGACGAGTCTTGATAATCTCACGCCCCTCATCCACCGTAAACTCACGTACCGTATAATCAATCTTATATTCCGAGCGACGTAACGAAGGGAAAATATCTTTCAGCACATAACGGAAAGCGGCGCCACCACCCAAGGCACGTAACTTAGCCTCCTTGCGATCCGGATCATCCGAGCTATCGATAATCGCCAATACCTCGCTACGATTCGGCACATTCGGATCGGCCTCTACCTTTTCCTTAAAACCGACCCAATCTTCCGGTTCCGAGCTCATCGTGAAGAAATCAGCCTTGAAGTCATTCTTCTGGCGGATATAGTCACGTAACGCTTTGACACGATTATCCGCCAATTTCTTATTACTAGCGTAAGAGCCTTCCGGTGAGGCATATCCTTTCAGTACGATACCTGTCGGTTTCACGTTCTTATCCTCTGTAACGGTACGGATCGTATTATTGATCTTCGCCAACTCCACCGCATTATTACGGAAATCAGGAAGAATCTGATATTTACCCACTTGGAAGTCCAAGAAAGCCGTACCGACTTCCGCACGATGCTTCTCCGTCTCTGCCATCGGCGTGATATAAGAGAATGTAGGCTGAACCTCATAGCGCTTATCCGGACGACGACGAATCTTGTCCGCGATCAATAACGGACTACCGGCCTCTTCCTTACCGCAACCGCATAGATTCGGGTCTAACACGACACGTACGTCTTTCATCCAATCCTCAAAAGGCACGGCGGTTTTATAACTTACCACTTGATCTTCCTTCCCGGCTTTCAAGATAGTATAATGAGGTACGTCGTTCAAATTATCCAAGGCGACCTCACGGTTATATACTTTCTGGCGGATACGTCCGTTCACCAAAATAGAAGGAAGCCCCTCTTTTTGCGAAGCCGATTCCAAGACGGGGGTCAGTTCCAAATAGCTACGGGATTTCACCGCATCGCTACTTACCGTCACCACGGCATCGATATATACCGAGTCACCCTTCTGTACCACGTCGTTACAAATCACTTTAACCCCATCCGAGGCAGTCTGTCCCATGATTGCCGGAGACACGACGGCCATCATAGCCGCCATCATATATGCATTTATCTTCTTGTTCATCGCTTGGGTCATTTAATAAAGTAAATAATAGAAATAGCCGCTTTCGTAACCCCGAAATAATCTTTCGTATCGCTTTTCAATACGGTTCCGCAAGTGGCGCAAGGATATTTATCATAATCCAGATGTGCCCAACCAATACCCAGCACGGCTTCCATGCTCCACCGGTCACTCAACAACCACTGATAACCATAAGAAAGTCCGGCTCCATACAAATTACCTTGATACCGATGATTCTCCATATTCTTGCTCAAGAACTTCAGACCTCCAACATTGTAATCCGCATAGTGCGCATGCAATCCGAAGAAATGTCCATTGAACTTCTCGCACAACCAATAACGAGCTTCTGGTTGTACCAGCCAATGTTTCATACGAGCCTCATCGCCAAACTTCCATCCATTATAGTTACCGGATAAATCTAGCGACCACTTTTTCGCCAAGCCAACCTCTACGCCCAAGTTGATCGTAGCAGTCGCATCATAGAGCAAGTTCGACTTCACCGCGAACTTCTGGCCGTAAACGCCTGTCGTAGCTACCAAGAGCAGGACTAGGAAAAGAATTCTCTTCATATCGAATATTTTTTCGTTTTTATTATACATACGTGAATGCCTTCACTTCGACGAGCTCGCATTCAACCGTTTAAGTAATAACTTACCAGGCTTAAACTTCACGCTTCTACGAGCTCTTATCATATAAGCCACTCCATTCCTAGGATTTCTGCCGATCCGTTCGGTTTGTTCCCAAGCGGAGAACGTCCCAAAGCCCAATAGCATCAAAGAACCATCACTTTCCAAAGCCTCTGTCGTAGTCTCTTCCCAAGCTTGAACAAAGCGCATTGCCTCCGCTTGCGTAACCGACATTTTATCAGCCAATGTTTTCACGAGTTCTCTCCTATTCATCCCTTTCACTTTTAATTTGCATCACAAAAATAGATTATAACATTTCTTAGCACGATAGGTGTGAGTTTCAACTTTAAAGGGTAAACCTACCAACTATCCTTGATTGATAAGAACACCTATTCATTTCAAAGAAGGTGATAGGAACACCGACACTTTATAAAGACAGCAAGGGGCAGACTTGTGTAAGCCTGCCCCTTATCAGTCATACTGTATTTATCAGACTCGGATTCTATTAACACCATCAATCCGCATCATCCACTTCTAATTCTTAATCTCCTCCTTGCGGATAAGGTTCTCAAGGTCATTCACCTCCTCCAAGGAAAACCCCGTAGATTGGGCGATCACAGCCGGATCCGCCCAAAAGTCTTACCTGTTTGCTCGTTTGCCAGAACCACGTCCGTTCGCCATGAAGGGAACTCGGGAAGGCTGAAGTTCAGAAAACGTATCTATGCCGTAAAGGTAAGGACTATTTTCCGAATAAAAAATCTCGTCTAGATAAAATAAGCCATTCATATCACTTTAGTATCAAAGATCAACCTGTTAGCCAAACGAACATTATCTGATCCTTTTGATCAATATAAGACGCATATCGTGGCATTCCCTTTTAATGAAAGCCACGTAATAAAGGCGTGGAGCGCCGCTTTATTCATGTTTTAGGATAAAAAAGGACGGTTTTCAACGCACATTAGGAGGCAAAAGCCTACACATACGGTGGCGTTGGGCAACACCTACCGTGCCGTTGGGCATCGTAAGCGGTCGCTAATAGGGTTATAAGCGGTTGCGAATGGGCATTCTTGTACCGTTACACCCCAGTCGTAAGCCTGTTTTTCCCCTTTTCACCCTACTTGATATGAATTACGATGAACTAATTTAGCTAGAATGAATGGGCGTTTTTCAGCATCTACGTATATGCTAAGCAATTACTGTTTTTTTCTTGCGTATTTGGAGGCAAGCCGTAGGTCGGGACGGAAAAAGGGATTCTCCGGGAGTTAAGAATACAAAGTGTCAGATTGATTTCTGTTAAATAGAGAGAGACGCAGCATGCTGCGTCTCTACAACTAGATATATCAATTTATTTTTCACTCCTCACACAACGAACAAACATGCCGTTATTCGTATTTAATGTTCCGACATTAATAGGAACATTGGTATTCAGAGAATACCAAAAATCTATAAAAAGCATATTCGTATCAGCATTAGAGTCACCAGATCCAGACCAATAAAAAGCCCCATATCGATGGGCTGTATTATAGAGAAGTCGACCTCCACCCAAATACCCAATACCAATCTCATCAATCCCTGTATCCTCTGCAGCACTCCCATGCTCAGTCATAACAGCCTTTCCATAAGAGAAGAACAAATTGACAGGTTCTCCAGTAGAACGAACCATTAATGTCCCTTTAGCCGGATTGCAATCTATAGTTTCATCTATAACCGCATTGCCTTCTGAATCCCACTGCCAACCAAAAGGAGTATTCTCAACCGGACAACTATCATCATACACATATCCTCCATATGTAAATAATGTATTTTTCTCCGTAGCACTCTTAATAGCACTGTAATGGCTAGCCGCAGGAACTTTATAACCACTCGGACATGGACCTTGTCCATACTCCCATTTGTATTTTCCATTGCGCATGTCCTCCGATGTTTTTTCTTTCCAATTCAAATGCTTATTACCATAAGTCACATCCCATGGTGTATAATAGGAATCTGAAGCCCCTCCTTGATAAAAATATCCAGATTGGGTCGGAGCGTTGGTGATAGAGCCTTTTGTCGTACAATTGAATAAAGACCAAGTTGCCCCACCATCCAACAATTGCGTATCCGCATAACCTTGACGCAAATAAATCATATGCTCGCAACGGTTATTATGATAGGTTACCTTGATAGCGCCATAACGATTGGTGGAAGAACTTCCTGTGCTCGAATTCGGTTTATAATTAAAAACAATATCACCTCCAGTACCTGTAACAGACTTCGATGTTCCGACGACAGACTGTCCGTCATCTGTAGATAGCGTAAACCAATCCCCAGCGGTAATAGTAGCTGTCCAAGGGCCAATAGAATTCAATATCTCATACTTTCTCTTCTCCTTATTAAATTCTCGCACCTTAACTTTGACAAGCTCCCTGTTGTCCCATTTCTTATAGAAAGCTATCGGATCGACCAAACGGATAACTTGATTGACAGTTACAGTTTTAGAGATTGATTTTCCGTCCTTCCCTGTAGCCGTAATCGTCACGGTATTAGTTATGTGATCCTTACTACTAATATTCGTTTTCTTCGTGATAACTCGAATCGTATTCGTATTTTTATCATACGCACCAATCTGGAAATCCTCACGATTTGAACCTTCCACACTCCATGTACAATTATCAAACCAACCATGGTCTGTCGGCAACTTCACTTGGATATCACTTATAGAGCCTATCCGATACCCGATATAAATATCATCCACCGTAAAATCCCAGTTAAAATCTTTCGTCACACGCCAAGAAGCCTCGTCAACCCCGCCCTTACCGGTAAGATTAAGCGTCACGTTATAGTGGGCGTTTCGCTCTACCGCAAAATTGGTAAAAGCGTCATCTCCTAAGAAAAAGCGATAAACAATCTTCCCACTAGCACCCATTTCTGAATACTCCGCTTCCACACGAATATAAGAACAAGTCTTATCCGCTTCCACAGTGGCAACATCCTTTATTGGGGTGTTACCTAAACTGGCCGGGGTTTTATATGCCTCTACATACTTTCCGTCTTTCAGTAAGCAGACACCATCCGGTTGCTTATTCTCATACATAAAGAAAACACTGTTATCTTTCATTGAACTAACATTCTCTACCGGATTGGAAAATTCGATCATATCAGCCTCCGTTATATAATCTGAAGGTGACGGATTTGCCGGGATTAAGTTGTTCATAAACAATTTACCAGTAGCCGGTACTTGATGCAAAGATACTTTTAGGGGCTTGATCGTACGATCTTTCAATCCAGAAGTATTCACAGATACGGATATCATAGCGTAAATACGCTTTAACGAAAGGATGGCAAAACCTTTTCCTCCGCTAACTGATACATCATCAGCGGATGCGCTCATTACCATCTTTGGCAAATTATCTAACGTTCCATACGATAGATTATCTATCTTATCGAACGGCTCCGCACTCAAATCAGATTCTGCGTTCGCAATTACTCGTACACGATAAGAACCATTCTGTAAAGCTATATCGTAATTAACCGCCTTATTCTCTTCGTTATTATTTACGGTAAGGCCATTCAAGGCTGCACCGGTCAAATACAATCCTTTAACTAAGCGATTATTATCCTTATTATACACAAGGATATTCAAATCGCTAATAGCATTAGCATCAGTAGCTGAGGCTTTCGTGAGCGGAGAGATCACGTCGCTAGCGGAAACGCTCAAGGACAGTCGTAATCCATCAACATTCTGCTCTCCTCCATTCACTTCCGTCTCTTCCATGCAGGAACCTAGTCCTAGCATTAACAGGCCCAAGAACAAGGCATATATATTTTTTATCGCTTTCATAATATTCTATTTACTGTTTAATTAAAGTTTGCGCTAACATCTTTCCCAACCCAAGGAGCTACCCATATATTAAACTCACCTGTTGATTGTTTCAACATTCCTGTCACATGATAATAGTTACCGTGGATCAAACCGTCCGTGCATTCATCCGCTTTATATTCAGGGTTGATTGGGATGGAGTATTGATAGTCCGTACTCTCTCCGGTAGAAGTTATATCTATTTTAGATACGGTTCCACCCATTTCCAATTCTTCCGTATTGATAATAAACTTAGTGTTTGAACCTTCTCCCCAGCCCCCATCTTCATCCCATGTGGGATGAAAACCTGTAGACTTCAACTTATAAGTTGCTATTTCCTTTTTATCACCCTTAACGTATTCCCCAACTATCTTCACAGACAAGGCTTTTGTTAGATCACTGACCTTGTCTCTTTCATACGTGTAAAAAGATAAATTGACCTTAGTATCTGCCATTCCTCCTAGGATAGATCCATCTCTCAAACCAATCGCATCATTCAATTGATTTGTGGGGATAATCAGTTTCGATTGTGTATTCACATTCAATACTTGAACACTTATCAAATTAAACAACCATGTTGGAGTTGTAGTAGTTATCGCCATTGTAATAGGGTTTCCCGAAGAAAAACTTTCTATATGCGCATATTTATTACTAGTATTAGGTTGATTAGCACAGTCTTTATCCGCAGAGTTATTCCATGCCCGCGCTAACGCCTTAGCACCAGCTGGAACTTTTTCTCCCGATCCTGTTGCCTTCAATGCACCAGACTGATCCACATATACAATAACAGGTTTATTTTTGTTAGATGCGCTACTCATTCTTTTAGATAACTTATTGATAATGTCATCCATAGAATAACCATCCAACGTCCACTTACTCGTAGTCGTAGAGCCTTCCATCTTCGGCAACTCCACATCCAAGTCCAACTCTACTTTCGCCGCCAATTGCTTCAAATGGACATCCTTGCCGCCAGAAATCACACCGCTAGTAGCGGTAAATTTCATATCCTGCTCGCCTGCCTTTATCAAGGTTTTCGGATCGAATGTATAATAACCCTCTCCACCCAACGTACCAGTATAAGTTACCGTCTCGGCACTTAACCCATTATAATCCATTTCCGCATAAGACGCAACCTTGTCCTCCAATGGATTCACGATAGCTACCACCTTCAGTTCCGTGTTAAGCGGTAAGGTTAAACCGGTCAATTTAAAAGAGCCGGAACTTTGTGTCCCGACAAAACTGCCATCACCTAAGGTTCCAGTCTTAGAAATCAAGTATTTCCACTCGTTATCCACCTTCTTGAAGATGGAGACGAAAATATTGTTTATGTTAAGCTCATCCGCCGTAGCGTACTGATAAGTACCACCGGCATTTATCGCTTTCGTCTCCACGCCCTCAGTAGAGAAAGAGATCGAAACCGTACCTGTTTCCATCGGTCGCTCATCTATCAGCTTCTCTTCCGTACATGCGGTAAAGGCCAAGAGCGCCAAAAATCCTGTCAATACTATATCTTTTAACTGCTTCATGTTATGTTTATTTTACCCTGTTTACTTAACTGGTTCTCCAAAAATATCACCGACACTCAAGGTATTCGGTATCCAATCTTCAATTACAAAATCAATATCCTCGCTGGCATTACCTATTGTCACAGATAACTTATAGAGATTCCCCCCAACAACCTTCACCGCATCTCCCGGCTTTGTCTTGATCGGATAGGTACGATCCATTACCGCACCATCGACCTTATAGGTTATTTTCATGGAAGTCTGACGATCCACATCCGTATTATCATAGCCATAAAAACGGATCTTATCGTAAGTACCGTAAATGTCTTTCTTCGGATCACTCTGGTTCACATCGGTTGGCTTCAGAATATTATCATCTACTCCGGAAAAAGAGCTACCATACTCACCTACCACTTTAGCGCTTAGCTTAATGTTCAGCATCTGTACGGAAACGACCTCTACATTCGGTACTACCGGATATTCACCACCCACCTTTTCTTTACTTGTGTCTACCACCTTGAAGGAAGCCAGTTCAAACGCCGCGACTCTCTGCGATACGGGAATTGTTATTTTGTTACAATTCCCGTCATCGTGAGTAGCCAATTGAGTAGTTGTTTTATAAGATCCAATGGGTTGTTCTCCTACTTTTACTAGAAAATTAGGATGTTCTGCCAACTCTACATCTTGAATATCCGCTATGGTTGTACAAGCCAATAACTTATCGGCAGTCGTCTGTGTCAGGTTCGCCACCGCATAAGCCGTAAGTGCCGGCTTATCACTTGGCACTTTCACGATCATGTGGCGCTTGATATCCGTAGTAAAGGACTCGCTACTCGTCTGCAAATCGCTTGTTGCGTACCAATAAGAAGACAATACATTGTCATCTTTAATAATAGCTACAAAACAATTACTGATAGAAGATTCCGTAGAAGTAACATCATTGGGATTTTCCGTTATTTCACCAGCCTTGGTCATAGAGCTATTGCCGGAAAGAGAGAAGGCAAAAACGGCCTCGGTGTTTGCGATATTCGTCCCAACGCCTCCCATATCCACGTTATTCAAAATATCGTCTTCCATGGAGCAGGACACTCCGATGCAAAGGAAGCATAACAATGCTAGTATATTCTTTATTTTCATAATGGATTGAATTTTTCTCTTGTTTTTACGCTAGCAAAATTAGAGGAATCCATTATTCGGCACGATAGGCGTAACTTTCAACTTTAAGGGGTAAAACTAGCATATTGAATATAGGCATTTGAGGGTGTGGTTAAAGCTATCTTTGGAGATAGGGATACCTATGCAGAGCGCAAATCCATTCATCATAGGACAAAAAAAACGGAGTCCGGAAATTCCGAACCCCGTTCTCGCTATTAATCGTTATGAAAGAGTTTAATCAATTCACGTCTGTCTCAGTTTGCGTGATGACCGTCCAAGGCTCGACCTTAATACTGAAACTGATACAAGCGTTCAACTCGCTTGTGTCGGGATCCTTAGAGCCTTCACCGGTTATCGTAGCGTATATCTTATAGATGGTATTACGTTGTACACCAATAATGCCACTAGTCGCATCTTGCTTAATTGGTATACGGTAGTAGCGATCTTTTTTAACCACATCATTACTTTGTCCATTCGTTTTTCCATTCGTTTTTCCATTTGGATACCAATTGCCCCGAAGAATTAACATGGTCTGTATATTTCCAGATGGAGAAGCACCTTTATTCAGATCATCTGCAAGCATCGGTTTATCCCCCTTCATTTCAAACACATAAAATTGAGGCATCTCTTTACGTCCATATCCATCACCACTAATCGTTTGGTCATCAAAAGAGAACCAACTGCTACCATTATAATTTATGGAACCATCGCCGTTCAAATTAGAAGAATGACTATGACCCGTCATTTTGATGTCTACCCCTGCATCCATTGTCCAAGCTAAAGAAGCTATATTTTTAGTACCATTCACTAAGAAATAGTCATCTCGCTCATAGCTACAACCATGAGAATAAGCAGTAGCATTATCCAAACTATACGGTTTTGTTGCGTCAGCATAGATAAGGGAAGTATTGCTAGCGTTAGCGATATATACATGTGTCAACTCAAATGACGCGTCTGCATAATTGTTCTTGAAGTCGCAATCAATAGCTTGAAGTTGGACACGGGCTACATGGCGGGTTAATGGGATTTTATCATCATCTGGAATATTTGCCGGATCATAAGAGGAATTTTTTTCAGTCCATCCTTCCGCTTCACTTTTTTTCTCAATCTCCTTATGTGCTGCACCTACTACCGCATTGTTTGTATATGTAATAGAAGGGGTTGTAGATCCTTTCACCCAATTATCATATGTTGTTCCTGCCAGAAGCTTAGAACTACCTCCACCGATCGTAACTATCTGGCTAAACATCGGTACATACGTTTGCGTACCACTGGGCACTGGATGCACTTGCATAAAATCAACAAGACTTTCAAGTTTGGCTGCTTTCACATCCCCCAAATTAGAAGGAGGCGTAGCAAGTTTCGTATTCGCTAAAAAGACCACCGCCAATTGCGTATCAGAAAGTTCGCCGGCCGCCGTAGCTTTTACCTTGACAACGATATCCTCAATAGTCTTTACGGAATGACCATCAGCAGCAGAGGATACCGTCTTCATTGCGGCGAATTTATATGCATCCTCGTTCACCCCATTGTCTACATAAAACAAATAGGCGGTTAGTTCATTAATAAATTGCTCGTTATTACTGCCAGATTCTAGCACAGCATCACCGCCCTCTTCCGTTGCACCTTTTGTCTGTATCCCATCCAAAGCCGTAGCGGTAAGAGAGACGTTCGCGTCTATCATCTGATAGTTCTCTTCCGGTATCTCGATGCCATTCGAGCTATCGTCCGAGCAGGAGGCGAAAGTGCATGCGGCGAAGGAGGCTAATAATAAATGTCTTAGTTTCATATCCTTTTGTTTTTTCTTGTTTATACTAAATTTCATTCCCTATGATTCCATAATTTAGTCTATTACCGGATGTTGCATTACCGGGCCCCAGCCTACTACCTGCACGGCTATATTCAAGTTGGTATCTACCTCGGGTTCCGGATCCGGACCTGGGCCCGGGTCTGGCGTTACGGGAATATTGTCGAAACTTTCGCCGTCAAAATAAATACGGAGACGGTAAACGTAGTTGCGACGGATGAAATTATGATCATAGCCGTTCTGCAAGCCACCCGCATTGATCACCGCCGTGAAGATTTTCGTATGGTCCTGATAACTGGAATTTCCCCGTAAGGTAGCTTTTACGGCGATCATCGTGTGATCGTCGCTTTTCATATTTTCCATTACATAATGAACGAATGGCGTATTGGATATCGAAGCGCCATCATTTACCAACAGATCCTCGAACGAGGTATTCTCCGAATTTCGCACGGCATCGGGAGCCTCTGTCTCTCCCCAATCCGCCTCACTGAAATAGTAAGACTTTGTCTTCATATTGTAGATACCTACCGCATCGATTCGCACCTCACGTCCGGCGAACGGCGTTCCGGCAAAACGAGTGGATATATTCACCAAATCAATACGTGCGGCTACACGGGTCAAAAGGATCGGGTCGGAGATGCCATCCACATTCTGATCGCCAAGATCCTCATATCCTAAATAGTTATTTTCCTCAGACAAAGCGGATTTTGTAACGATCACTTGACTACTCATCGTTAGGTTCGTTTGCGATTGCGAGGAGAGGTCTATCAAGCGAGTCTGGAACTCATCGTAGGTAGAAACGGTAGATAATAAATCTCTCGGCACGTTCGCCAAGACAATGATCCGTGCCCGGACAGCCTTCGTTGTCGGCACATCGGCTATTATGGCGGAATGTTCCGCCCCGGAAAGAGCCTCCCATTTATAACCGAGCAGTTCCGTGCCGGTCTCATTAAAAACTACCACTGCCAAATTATTGATATAAGCCTCACCCTCCAACTCATTCACGTCATTGGGATTATAGGCTTTCGTAGCCGTACCGGACGCCTTGACAGCGACGGACAGCTTAGCGCCTTCTAAGGAAAGAACCGGATCCTCATCTTTAGAACAACTCACACAAGCGAGAATCGCCAAACCGGATAAAAATATGTTTGCTAATAATTTCATGTTCGTATCGTATTTCTTAATTATATATGATGAGGTACCCTTTAATGCATTGGAATATCTTCTTCCACTACTCCCCAAGGACGAACGGTTGCCCGGACGGATAAGGTTCCGCCCTCACCCCATTCAAGGATCAGATGGGTATTCTCTCCCGCGCTCGTATAAATAGGATCACCGTTCTCGTCTACCTTGGCCGAGCCTAACGAGACTCCATTGGCGCTTATCGACACAGCCATATCCTGTCCCGGGCAAGCGGTTTGCATAGTAGGGGTTATCCATTCAACCCCGGACTCGTTCCACGCACCTTCCGGATTATAATATACGCTATCGCCAATCTGCGTGCCACGGTAATCAAAACCACTTAATGTATTATTCAAGTAGAAGTCGCAATCCACGGAACTTCTCAACCCCATCCTGCCGAGTTGCTCTTGCAACCCTCGGGTCTCGATCGTGACCGTACCCACTTTCGGACGAATCACGATCTCAGTCTCCTTCGCTACGCCTCCGGCTTTTGTCAACACTTGTTCGCTACCATAATAAAGGCTGTCCGGGGTAACCGCCAAACCATCTTGGCTTTTCAACATCACTTTCAAGTCCTCTATGGTCTGGGCCTCCGATACGGATTGCTTTTCACCCAAGGCATTCACGTTGCCCCATGCCACGATACGTAGACTACGATCGGCGGTATAGCCATCCAATACGATCTCATTGCGGGAACGGATAAAGTTCTTATCCAAGCGACGTTTCTCCAAGTAATTCAGATTCTCGTCGAATATATACAGATCGGTAGATTCCATCCATCCGTATTCCGTTATATCATCTCCCTTGATATTCTCGACCTTCAGTTTGAGCGTATAGCATTGATCCAAATCCTCCTTGATGCAGCTAGTCGCTATCATAACGAACAAAGCCACAACTAAGAGAAGCAATTCCTTTATAAACAGTATGTGTTTCATAATCCTAATTTTTTCTTATCAATTATTTTACCCAATATTGCTTTATTCTACTTCCTCATGGATAGTCTTCACGTTCCATGGCTCCACTTTCACGGATGCGCTCACATTGGTGGAGATCATCGGGTCGTATGGGATCTCGGAACCGGGGCCGATAATCGTTAAAGAGATCGCGTATTTGTAGTTACGTTGAACATAGAAACCTTTTTGAGTTCCAGTTTTCCCGTCAATCGTAACTTCCGCTCCTAGAGGTATCGCATAATAACAATTTTCTTTTTTCACATAATTAGTTTCAGTATCAGCCAAACCATTCGGCAGATAGGTATAATCTCCTTTTACGATCAATAAGGTGTGGTTAGCGTAATCCCGGTTCGCGGAAGCTTTGTCCGCTTCAGCGATCTCTCCCAATTTATTTTCATAGACATAGAATTCATGATTCAAGGCTGTATTGTCTTTTGTATGAGCCTTTGCTAATTCATCTCTTTTTGTCTGAGTTCCTTTTTTATAAGAACCCTCGTCGATATTCGGAGATCCTGAGAATTCTTTACCTACCATATAATTTGAATATCCAAAACCTGTGTTTGTAAAGTCAAATGTTTTCTCTATCCCCCCCCAATTGGATGCGGAAGCCACATTAGAAACACCTTTCGCGCTAGCGATAAAGACTTCTTTTAAAACGAAGCCTTTACTTATATAATTCGCATTTTCCAGATTATCTACCTTAAATTCTTTCAAAGCGATCGAAGCGACATCGCGGACTAATTTAACCGGGCCTGCTCCGTAAACTTCTTTACCGGCTTGACCTCCTACGGTTATATCGCCCGGCTTCGTACTATAACCAATATAATTAGTCGTATTCGCGACCAAAGTTACTGTAAGCACCTCGCTGCTCATAGTCAAACCTTTTTTCAGAGTTTCCTCCTCCAGCTTAATCACCGTAGCAAGAAACGCGTCTTTCGTACCGGCATTGGCCAACGCTGCCTGAACATTTGCCGAAGCATTGGCCACGACAACAACTTCTGCCGCACCCGCATATACCTCTTTCGGACCGATTTCTTGCGTGGTCACATCTGTACTTGTAGAGGTCGTTATGTCCTCACCGCTCACCGTATATACCATACTCCAACCCGTACCGAACACCCCGACCGTAAGCGTATTCACGTCCGCGTCCGTAGGAGTAGCCTCCTCTCCCGCCTTCGTCATCGCACCCTTCTCGCTCTTGATCGCCAAGGCCAGTTGCGCTTTCTCCAGTACCGGCGCTTCCGGAATCTCTATCGTGTTATCGTCCGAACAAGCGACCAGACCACATAACACCAACGATAAAAGAATATATCTCTTGAATCTCATTGTATAATATTTTTTTATTTCCACATTTAATATGTGGCAAAAATAGGAAGGATATATCGTGGCGCTGATAGGCAGAACTCTCTATAATAAGAGACAAATGTATCAATTTCATAAAAGTGATAGGTTTCCCTACCTTTTGCAACTTTCACCTATAGAAAAAGGCTCAATCCGTGTATTTTATGCTACCGGGATGGTACTCGGATCATCCTAGTAACAAATATACATAATCACTTAAATTCAGCAAAATCATGGCAAGAAAAAAGCAAGACCCATTTCCATGCAGGGATCACCTTGATCTCCTTGCCTTCTCTATTGAATGTATTTTCCTCGTCTTTCGTGACAATGATAAGATTCTCGCATCCGGTCACCGAGGCGGCTTCCAGCAAGCCTTTGATTTCCCTTTCTCTCGTACTCGCATCCACCATATCCCAAGTGACCTGTATGAGTTGTATCACGTTATCCTCCCGTTGAAGCACAAAATCGCACTCACAATTTCCTTGATAGTAGGCAATCTTGTCCGAAGGGAGCCGCATCCGGTTCAGTTGCATGAACACGGTGTTTTCCAGATTTTTCCCATTGTCGTTGCTCTGCGGCATAAGCACGGCACCACGCATACCGTTATCTATACAGTAGTATTTATCAAGCGATTTCTGTTCCTTTACCAGCGAACGGTCGTATTTGGAGATTCGTGCGAACATGAAGATGTTACAGATATAATCAGCCCAAAGATACAGGTCATCCTTACTGACTTTAAGCCCTTGGGACTTGATGTCCTTGTAGATGGCATTGATGGAGGTAGGCTTGGTGAGATTGGCCATGACGCGCTTGACGAAATACCGTACCACACCCGTATTGGATATCTTGTAATGTTCGGCCAAGTCTTTCAATATCATCGTGTCGAAATAGCCGTGAAGCAGTTTCAACTGCTCCGACCGGGATGACGTCAATACGATTTCGGGAAAAGCGCTTGCTTGATTGTATGCCTCGAAAGCCATCTTCAATCTAGCCCTGTCCTGTTCCAAATAGCTATTAGTGGTGATCCCCTTGAAGCGGCAATATTCATTGAACGAAAGCGGGTAGGTCTCGTATTCCAAGGGATATCCGCGCAGAGCCGAACTTAACTCTGTGGACAGCATGGTAGCATTGCTTCCGCACATATAAATGTTCTTACAATAAGATTTATAGACACGCAAGACGAAGTATTCCCAATCCTTAATCAATTGAATCTCGTCGAAAAACATATACACATCTTTTATGGGTATATCCGGAAACATCTCCATGTATGAAACTATCACATCATCCAAATCATCGGATGACATATTTTTCAAACGCTCATCATCAAACCCTAGCCATAATATATTTCTAGGGGAAACCCCTTCACGGACAAGCCCATTGATAGCGATCTCCATTAATGTGGACTTACCGCAACGACGCACACCCGGAACCGTAATGATCTTGTTTCGGTTGATCGGTAACTTTATGTCTCGCTCAATCACATCAAACGGAATTTCGCTTTGCTTGATGGCAATAAGAGATTTGATGACATCTTTCCTCATGATTTTCTTTTTTTATAGGACAAAGATAGGATTTATTTCCTAAATTACAGGAAACAAACATATTGATATTTCCTTGAAATTAGGAAATACTATACTGAAAAACTTACATAATCACTTAAATTCAGCAAAATCATGGCAAGAAAAAAGAATGAGGTGAAAGCGAAAGAGCCCGTAAAGCTCCGGTTCAAGAAACTGTCGAACGCGAACCAGTCCATATATCTGGACATCTATTACAAAGGAAAGAGGTATTATGAGTTCCTCAAGCTCTACCTCACCCCGGAACGTTTCCCTGAAGACCGTGATAAGAACCGGATCACTTTGCGCTTGGCCAATAGTATCAAGGCACAACGGATCATTGATCTTCAGAACGAGATTTATGGTGTCCGTATGATAAACGGGCTCGGGAAAAAAACACTTTTAGAATTCCTCTCGGAATTGTACACCGATAAATCCGCGCATGGCGACAAAGCCTATTCCCTACGATTAAGAAGTCTGGCCAATCATCTTAGAGACTATATGCCGCAATGCTTGCTTAAAGACATAGATACCGGTTTCGTGAAAGGTTTCATCGCTCACTTGCGTAAACAACCCAACCTCAAAAGCGACTTCACGATTCACGGTTATTACCGGCTCCTGAATGTCACACTCAATAAGGCGGTCAAAAAAGGGCTGATCCTCTCGAATCCTTGTGGTTCGCTGGATACAGACGAAAAACCCCACAAACCTACCAGCCTGCGTACTTATTTGACCCTAGAGGAACTAAAGAGGTTAATCCGGACAGATTGCGCATGCCCAGAGGTAAAAAAGGCTTTTCTGTTCTGCTGTTTCTGCGGACTCCGGATCAGCGACTTGACCGCTCTTAGATGGGAAGATATGCAAAAAGAAGGAAATGATAAATTCCGTTTACAGATCATACAGAGAAAGACGAAAGAGGCTATTTATCTCCCATTGTCCGAGGAAGCGATAAAATACCTTCCCGCAAGGGAGAATGACAATGACAGGGTCAGCTTGATATTCCATCTACCTAGCCTCACGATTATATGTCAGGTATTAAAAGGCTGGACTTTAGCCGCCGGCATCAAGAACAAGAAAGTGACCTTTCACGTAAGCCGCCATACTTTCGCCACTCTTTCACTAGCTCTTGGCATTGACTTGTATACAGTATGTAAATTACTAGGACACAAGAACATCATCTCCACACAAGTATACGCGAAAATCATCGATGCTAGTAAAAGACAGGCAATAGACCGGTTTAATGGCGTATTAGACGCATGAGACGGATATTACTTCAGATTCGTATGGCACGGATCAAGAAAGATACTTCTCCCCAAGATCCGTGTCATCCGCTATAGTTTCAGTCCGCAACTGGCTTATCAGATCAGAGACTTTGTATTATTTCCAACGAAAGCCCCGTGCATTCGGCGATTAATGAAAGATCGACACCGGCTTTCTTCATGTTACGAGCGTTGCGTAGGGTAGCCAAACGCTCACCTTCTGCTTTACCTTTTGTTTCCGCCTCCTCCACGGCGTACTCCATCGTGGCCTTCCAGTCACGGTAGATCTTCAGATTCTCATCGTACGTCGCACGCTCCTTGGGGGACAAGGCATTCACATTCGCTACGTCGAGCAAGCGTCGGAAGTATGCCTCTTTTTCTTTAAATGGGGACATATCAAATAGATTCATATTCTTCAATACATAAATTGTTTTTTCCAACGGAGTCTCGCCCTGACGGGAGATCATACGGCAAATGTAATAAAAACCTCGATTAAAGAAGTAACGTTGAGGGTAATTAATACTACTGAGTTGTTACTTCCCTTCACACAACAAAAGCCTAATCAACTAAAGAACACCCCCCTATAACCATTCCCCAATAGAACTTAGAAATTTATTATTCGGGACAATGATCGCTTGCGTGTTCGCAGCGTGTTCAAACGAGGATGATCCTATCGTAGGACCGGATCAACCGCAAACAGGGGAAAATAACGCAACACTGACTATTTCTGTGAAAAATGTGGCTAGAAGTTTGACTAAAGCTGCAGCGGAGGGGACACAGACTGAAAATGAAGCTAAAATTACAAACTTAACAGTTGCTCTTTATGATGCTGAAACTAGAGCGCTTGTCGCTTCAACCTCTGATATTGCCAATGAGGATGCTGCTGCGGATAATGATGAGGTTCAATTTGCCGGACTGACAGAAGGTGCGCAATTACGTGCTATCGCATTTGCTAATATGCCTGAAATCTCACTGGCTGGTACAACAATTGACAACTTTGTATCTCCTGTATATACGATGCCAGCTGCCGGATTCGCAGAAAACTATTTACCAATGAGTAGTGGTTTGTCTGATCCATTCACTTTACAAGCAGGTAAAAACTATTATGGATATACTAAAACAGCGGGAGAAGGTGAACATATTCTTGTAGCAGATCCCTTGTACTTGATAAGAAATGTAGCGCGCATTGATTTTACGGGACTTAGCTTAGACATGACTAGAGCTGCAAAAGATGTATACGTTGAAGGAATTGCGACGATTGTACCAGAATGTGTATTCATCATGCATGGGCGGACGAAGTCCAATGCAGCAGATATGGGTAATGACAATAGCTGGTGGAATGTCGTTAGCAATACCGTATGGGGTAATGTGTCCGCAACTTATGCTGCTAATGCTACAGATTATGCTTCAGGTTATAGAGGAGATTTCGTGAATGATGACGCTATGTTTACGAATATGAGAGGTCCTATTATTGAAGGATACAAGGCCAGTTTACCAGCCACCGCATTGGTACAGGATATCGCAACTGAAGATGGTGTGTCTGCGACTATCACAATCGCCCCTAAATTCTATGTGTTCGAAAATCCCCAAGTTAAGGCTGCTCGTGAAATGAATGGTGCTGAAAATTTCAAACCAGAGGATCTTGCAACTGAAATTGTAGTTAAAGGTACTTATAAGCTCGAAAATGCTAAAAAGAGCGGAAGTGATGCAGTATACAACTATGCGGAGAAAACAGCATATTGGCCTATTAAAATTGCTGCGACGAATGAAATGGCAGCAGCTACGGCTGAGTATTTAAAGGATGGAAAGATCCATCGTAATATAATTTACAGTATTGACGCAACTTTAGCCGGTAGAGGATATGATGATCCTACTGTTCCTCCAACAGACTTTGTTGAGTTGTTTGTTAAGACAAAGGTGCTTGATTGGGGTAGCGCAAATCAATCTTCAGTTGTCGAATAATATCTATTCTTTGAATAACGTCCAAAAGGCATTCCTTTTATCGGGAGTGCCTTTTTTGCATGTATAATTCTGGTTATAAATTGATCCGGAGACTACAAAATTTACTATCTTTTCCTTATGATGGCGATCCCATATGTCTTGAACCTAAGAGCCGGAATATTATTTCATGAGAATATCTACAATATCTACAATTCAACCTCATACTTATTGTAAATAAATATGTTATATAGTGGTTGCAGATGGAATAACATCTACAATTTTCATTCTGCATCTACCATGTTTTAATGGGAAACGCAAAAAAATCACTTCCCAAGCTTGCGGACTCGTATATTTAGTATTATACGATTTTATAAGAGACAGACAAAGGGATTAAAGCCAATAAGAGTTTCAATAGGTGAAGTTAGTGGTTTCATACTGAAGAAACTTTTATTTCATACTAAAGAAACAAAAGTTTCTCTATAGCAAAACTTTTGTTTTTCTATGCAAAAAACTATTATTTATTGAAATACAGAATGTTATACATTATTTATCGTTAGTAGTAATTGTTCGTGCTAATCTTTCCGGTAACCTAATGATGGTAGATCGAAGTTTGTAGTGGTAGATGTTCGCCATCTACCACCATAAGATAAATGATTTACAATCAAAATATTACATAAATAATGGTAGATGTGGTAGATGATTTGGATTATTAACACATAGAATGGCATCTGGGGCGTGTCCGGAGAGAACAACTTCTTAAACATAAATCTTTTAACTTTCTAACTTTGCCAACGGGCATTGACATATTATATTTATAACAAAAAAGGCATTCCCTGTTGATAGAGAATGCCTTTTGGTTATTATTAGAGAATTGATATTATTCGATAACAGGAGCTTGAGTGGCTGTACCCCAATTCATAACCATTGTCTTTACAAACAAGTCGGCTGTAGGATCCCCCTTAGGAAGAGTAGGATCTGCATAACCATTACCTGCGATAGTAGCAGAAATGTTATAAACCACGTTTCTATGTACCTGACCATAATATGTGTCTTCACTATCTAATCCATCGATACCAATCTTTATCGGCCAATAGCGCAATACAGGAGTACTCTCTTCGCCGAATGTCCAAGATGTGTTATCGTTCATTATAGCTTTTATATAAACTTCACCACTGATTACCAATTCGGATGCCAAAGTTGTTTTATCCAAGACGAAAGCCGGGCCTTCTTCTTCCGGATCTTCTTGTTCTCTGGCCGCTTTTGTCTGATCATTAGGCAACACATAAAAATATAAAGAGTTAGCAAGAGCAATTTCTTTATCTCCGGAAATAGTAGCACCAGTCCAATCCTGAGTATATGTTTTTGTTGTTGTACTCAATGCCTTTATATAATTAGTCGCATCGACAGTTCCAGCAAAACGACCGAATGAGCTACTAGCGTTAGTTCCGGAATAATAATCATCTCCATTAGCTGTTTCATAAGTAGCGGCAATATTACCCCAAACCCTATTTGGCAGATTGAACCACAGATTATTATTTATGCTTTGGTCTGCCACATTCGCTTTTTTACGACCATGTAATACAAAAACATCTTTAGGTACAAACTTAATTGTTCCTGATTTGTATTTTTGAATATTATTAACCTTGACTTGAGTCATATCCAAAGAAAGAGCACTCAATTCCGCACGAGCCACATTTCTAATTAATCCTAAAGGTTTTCCAGATTCAATACTGTTTCCTCCTGTAGCGTTTGAGTAACCATAATAATTTTCACCTTCAGCAAGAGTGAATACTGGACTAATTCCACTACTCATAGGCAATCCATTCGCTTCTGCTCCGGTTAAGACATAGTAAGCAGATGTCAAATCAAAAGAGTTAGCAGTTGCAGTAAGAGCCTCTTTGGGGACATTAGCGAAAGCCAACGCACGATAAGAAGCACCTGCCTTTAATCCCTTAAACTGAATCTCATTGTTTGAACTAGTTTGCTCTTCATCCTTATTAGCAGTAATATCACTAACTTGCAAGAATGTCCCATCCTCATTATAAAGTGCCACAAATAAATTGTGAATCGCAGTTTCGCCCTCTTTAGCATTAGAATCATCAGCAGCTTTTGTCTGTGTATTCTTTGCCAAATTCTTTACCACAACTGTAAGATCCGCAATCCCTGTCTCCGGTGTCGGATCCACGCTAGGGATAGGATCATCCTCGTTTGAACACGCCGCAAATGCGCAAGCGATCATTGTCCCGAATAATAAATTTCTAAGTTTCATATACATATAATTTTATGAGTTAATAAATCTTTTATATAAACCTTTCTTTCTCAATTGCTTTTTAAGTTTTCAGTCACATAACAAGAACTCTTTGTTCAAATCTTCCCCATGACCAATCTGTTGTTCGTTAATGACATTGCAAAGGTATTTGGACGATAAAAAAAAGTAAATAGGTGTTACTTTCATAAATAAGAGGTAAAACTATAAATTTTCATTCGGGATATTTTCGGGCTGATTAGCACCGTTGTAAGGCTATCAAAAAGAGGTTGAAAAATATCGTTTCAAAAAACAAATAAAAAATTTTGCCATTCCCCGACGATTATTCGGGAAATGGCAAAACGATTAATTCTTACCCGGCAGATACTGTGAAGGAGTGACGCCGTATTGTTCCGTAAAACGCTTACGGAAAGTGGCGGTATCGTTGAAGCCGACCATTTCCGAAACCTCTTGGATAGAGTATCGCTGCATACTGATCAGCTCGGCGGCTTTCTTCAAACGTACCATACGGGTAAGCTCCAATATACTACTATCCGAGTAGAGTTTTATCTTTCTATATAATGTAGGGAGACTCATGTTTAAAGAATCCGCCAAAATCTTCGCCTCAAAACTAGGGTCATCCAAATGTTTCTCGATCGTTGAGATAACCGCATCCATAAAAAGATTGGAAGGGGAATCATCTTTCTTTACCGTTTTCTCTCCCTCGGGATGCGCACCTACAGAATTCGACGTATAGAAACGTCTCATCTCATCCCTACGTTTCAATAAACTGTTTACCTTACTTCGTAACACCTCTACATCGAATGGCTTGGTTATATAATCATCGGCGCCACATTCAATGCCAGCTATAACATCCTCACTCTCTACCTTTGCGGTTAGCAAGACAACCGGCACTTGCGCTAATTCTGGGATGCCTTTGATTTCACGACAGGTAGCAAGCCCATCTTTAACGGGCATCATCACGTCACATAAAATAAAATCCGGCCGTTCAACTCGCGCGATCTCTACACCCTCCTGGCCATTATGAGCTTCCGAAACATGATACTCACTGGCAAAAACATGACGCAGGAACCAACGGATCTGATCACTGTCATCAATCACCAACATTTTCTTCCCGGTCTCTTTCTTTTTCGGAACAACTTGGATCAACTCGGCGATCTCCTCCTTCTGCATCTCATTCAGCTTTACCAGATCACCATCCGGCTCGATGAATTCCACGGCACGTTCCATATAATGGCTTCTCCCCAAAGGAATCAATATCGTATATTGGGTTCCCGTCTCGTCCTCCGATGAAATTCCTTCGAAAATAGCGCCGGAAGATTCTGTCATATCCACGATCTGTTTCAAACCCAAACGGGTACTTTCGCTTTCTCCTAACCCATCATCTTGGATAGAGAAAGAACAATAAGCCTTGCCATTTGAGCGCACCACGGAAATATTGATCGAGATCTTTCCAAAGCGGTAGGTATTTTTTAACGCATTAGATAAAAGTACACGCAAGGCAAACTCCATCTTCCGACGATCTATCCAGACCCAAAGAACAGAGGTTTGGGTATTAATATGAAATTCCACATTATTCATGGCTATCCAGTCCACGAATAAATCACAAATCTGCTTTGTTATACTGATCATGTCATAACGAGCTATCCGAAGATGGTTTGCCACGTCATCTCCATGACGGGTATTTCGCAATTGCTCGATAAGGTCTTGAAGAGCCAAGGTATTACGGTAAGCAGACAATAATTGAGTCGCTTCACTAGAGTCAATATCATTTTTACGTTGCAACAACTCACTCAACGAACCAAGCACAAGCGATAGTGGAGTACGCATTTCATGAATCGTTTCAACAAAAAACGAATTATGGAGCTTTTCCATTTCCTCAAGGCGCTTTTTCAAATCCTCCCGTTCTACCTCATTATCCCTATTCCAATTATCAGTCTCACGGATTTTATTGACCAACATTTGTTGGATCTCCCGATTTTTTACGCTTAACGCATCGACAGACCGAAGAAGCTCATCGTTTCTCGCCATAAGCTCACCATCTTTGGCAATATACTCTTTCTTCAACCTATACATATAATAACTCAAAAAAGCTATTACACATATGGACACTATCAGTAAAATGATAAAAGGTAGAATTCCTTGAGAGCCCTCCATTGTATCATTGGCCGCAGCAATATAATGAGCTTCAACGAACAAGCCCCAAAATGCCATCATAAATTTCGCTTTAAAACCTTTTGATCTCATATCATTGATTATTAAGATGTTATTTATATAAAACGCCAGTAAAAAACGTTCGTTTAAATCTTGCGTTTTTATGTGTATAAATTATGAAGTCTCATTGATAATCATGTTGTTTTTTTTATTATTTTTATCCAACTGAATAACTGAAATTTAAATAAAATTTTTGACCTTTGTAAGGCTGCAAAAAAGTTGAAGATAAAAACGCAAGATTTAAACGAACGTTTTTTACTGGCGTTTTAATAGACGTTAACAACAACTGCATTCCTATCACACAACAGAGGCAAGGCTATCAGTAAGGACCAGCGATGATATATTTACCACTCAAATTGATAGGAACAAACTAATTAACATTATTTAAGCATCATCCAAAACATGCATCAATAAAGGGACATAGAGGTATAATGATAGTTTTACCCACTTTTTTGATAAAAATACCCATCATAAAAGATACAACCTATGATTTTTATACATACATTCGCGATGTAGTGATAAGGAAAGACCGTTGAGGGGCGGTCAAAAAAAACCAAGTCACTTAGATTAAGGGTAAAGCATATAAAAAGTAGGGTCATGAAAAAGGGTAATTTTTTCGCAAATTGCGTATTTGCGGTTTCTGTTATTTTCACAGTTTTGTCATTCTCCGCTTGCACGGATGATTCAAATGACGTAGTAGCAACAACGAGTGAGGTTATTGAACAAGCCGAAGTGCCATTCTCCGTGGTATTAAAAGCAATGAATTCAGATGGTAACGACATTACGACCAAGGGAGAGGTGAATGGAGCTACATTATTTGTCTTCGATCAAAACAACGATTTCTTCGAGCAGATTAATGTAAACAAATCTACAATTTTATCTCGCCGGGCTATAGACATTAACTGCCCGAACAGTAATGACATAACCGTGATCGCATGGAGTGGAATCAATTCTGGAAACGAAGAGATTTCAAACATGAGCAAAGCCAATATTATATCCGATTTGCAAGTCAGTCTAAAAGAGAATAACGGCATAGCTAATATTCCGAGCGATTTGTTCTATGGACAAGTTACGCTTCATAAGAACTCTTCAACAAAATCCACCGTATCAAACGAATTACAAATCATTCGCAAAACTTCAATTTTCCAGCTTTCAACGAAAGGACTGATCAAGTATCTAGGGAGTAATGCCGGAAATTTTGAATATCGAATTAAAAATACAAAAAGCTCATTGGACTACAATGGCAACCCAACAGGAGAAGAGGTTGAATTCGCTTTCCCCGCTTCTTTTGACGAAAAAGGTAATTTGACAACAGAAGCCCAAGCCATTTTTCCGGCTCAAAATATAACGATAGAGCTTTACAAGGACGGTGATCTTATTTTTTCTAGCGAAAAAGACAAAAACGGAGAATTATTCGCTGCAAACCCCGGAAAACGCACCGAGATCACTTTCAAGTACTCTGGAGAAGTTTCGGCTAATATTGTAATTGCCGACTGGGCAACCGTTATCCAACATATAACACTGAATTAAGATACCCTCAATTTTTATATGCTTTGGCGCACGTCACGAGATTAGAGAATTTCGGGCGTGCGCTGTTTTTCTCTCAAAAACCGCATTCTCCGTGATAGGAATACCCATGATATTGACACGAACACCGTCTTAACTTTATTTAAATATTAACGGAAACCCGCTTCATCACAAGGCCCACTCCACCTGTTGATAGTTTTACACACTAAACTGATACAAATACCGATCAAATAAAGATACAACCTATGAATATTATGAATATATTCGCAACAGACATTAGGGTAAGCATATAAAAATCACAGCAGGGTCACTACATAAACAAGGGTAACTAGATTTAAATTTTATATGCTAAACGCACGCTTCAGATGATTTCCGAGGCGTGCGTTATTTATATGATAGAAATACATTCTCCTATTGAGACAAATACCATCACTCAAAACATTTAGACATACATATCTTTGTATTTATAAATCAAGCAAAGCAATTTGCGAAATTTTACCCTATGACCCTGCTTACATATATAATTACCCTTAAATTATGATGTAGGCAAACCTAATTAACATAACCGCGAGGTTACATAATTATTTTGCCTGAACAATCAAGATCGTTTACGAGAAAGATTGTTCAGGTTTTTTTATACTCCCAAAAGACCATCTGATAGCAAAAGAAAAAAGGAGATCGAAAAATCGACCTCCTTTTCTAGGTAGCGAGACCCGGGATTGAACCGGGGACCTCATGATTATGAATCATGCGCTCTAACCAGCTGAGCTATCTCATTTACAACAACTTAGCTTATAATATCTTTTACGGTTTAACTCATGGTTTAACAGGCAAAGCCATACCAATACTGATTAATAAATTAGTTAATTATCTCATTTTCAATTCAAATATACGCAAGATCACCCAAGTAAGCAAGAATACTCTTTGCTCGCTTGGATGATCTTCTTTATATCCTTGCTACTGGGTGGGGGCTTTAAATAAGAATGAGTATCTTACTTGATATTTTCGTAAGTGTATTTATAAATATCGCTTTCTCCAGTAGAAAGTAAAACTTTGACCTCTTTCACATAACCATCTTCATCTAACTTGTATTCAAAATAATCAGGTTCTTCATCTTCTTCCCCTGCATAATTATATTCTTGCACCAGATATTTTGAAGTCTTTCCAAAGAAACCAACAGATCCCAATATATCCAAATCTTCTTTTTCTCCTAATCCATCTGATATATATAAATTCCCTTTATTGAGAATTTTATCAGGATAAAGTATATTTGGAGCAGCCAAATATGAAGATGCAATCATATTCCATTCTTTATCATAAGAGAATGTCTCTAAATCTCCATCTTTTTCTATAGATTTCAAATAACCTTCGTCATAATAATTGTATTTTGTTCCATGATTATCATTTATGACATACCCATTATTATTCAATGTATAAATGGTTGTCCTTCCTTCATGCCATGCTTTAATTTCTGTTTCACTTATTTCGAGTGTTGTATATATTTCTGAATCATCATCTAATACAGTAATTCGTGAAAGTCTATTTCCATCATATTCATACTCAACACTACCACAATATTCATAATCTGTCTGGTAGTCAGCAGAAGAAATTTCAACTTTCGTTAATCTCTTCTCTGTATTACCATCAATACCACCTTTGTTTTCTTCATCATCATCACAAGAAACGAAGTTCATACACAAAGCCACAGAAAGAATAGCTGTAAAAAATCTGTTTGTTTTCATTTTTACCTAATATTTGATGTTGTTTTTTGTTTATTTACATATACATCTTCATTATCAATAGAAGATGAAACATTTAGAAAAAGATCATTCTTCAATTATACTGCGAACTTCTTGCCAATACTTCGCTTTTTGATACAATTTTTTTGAACCCTTTGGGACATATAAGTCAATATTATCACCAACATATTCATTAATTCCAAATAATCCTTTGTCTGCAACTGGTGGAACTGGATTTTTCACATGTACTTCTTTCAATTTTTCACATCCACTAAATGTGTAACTACCAATTGTTGTCACATTTTGGGGGATTGTAATGATTTCTAAATTTTTGCAACCACTAAAAGCACTATTCCCAATACTTGTAACGGTTATCGGTATTGTAATTGTACTTAATTTAACACAGTTCTTAAATGTTTCAGATTCTATTTTTGTAACCTTGCTTGGAATATCAAATGCAGATAAACTTTCACAACCATAAAACGCTTGATCTTTGATTTCTGTAACATTATCTGATAATGCTATTTTGGAGAGTTTTTTACAATCACTAAAAGCTGACTTTCCGATATAATATACACCTTGGGGTATTTCTATTGTTTCCAATAGAGCAGAACCAGATAAAGCATCTTCACCGAACTTCTTTAATGTTTCAGGAAGTTTTATTGAAGTTAAATATGCTCCACCTCCATTTTCATATTCTTCTAAATTATGAGGTAATATCACTATGCGAGCAGCACCATGCACGGTATTAAGCATATCTATCTTGTTGGCTGGTGTAGTGTTCCAAGTTCCATTATAAATTTCACCTTCAACAACTGTTACTCCACCCATATCTATAGTTTCTGCTGCTCCAAGTAAATTTTGAGCATCATCTATATCTTGTTGGTTAATTTCTCCTGTCAATCTTAAACATTTAAAAGGAAGATAATGCCAAGTTGCATAATTAGGGGCTGGCATTAACTGTTTTAATGTTCCTGCTTTTTCAACATGGATTTCATACACTTCTTCTGAATTTGAATTATCATCTTTACAAGCAGAGAAATTCACACAGAACACAATTGATAAAATTGCTATAAACAGTCTATTTGTTTTCATAAGCTATTACTTTTGATTGTTAAACTCATTCAGATCAAAAAGAAGCTCATCTCCCTTTTTATAAAGTCGAAGTATTTCAATAGATTTATCATCCAGCCATAACCCTTCTGTTTTCAAAAAATCAACAGCCTGTGAATAAGACAAATCATTAAGAATGATAGGGGAATCACTAACCTTGTATTCCCTGTCAAAAGAACGATATAAAATATGTTCTTTACCATTGTACCTGAATTGAATTGTGTAATTCATACTCAAATAAATTAGCTTTTCCTTGTCCCCTACGGAAAGTGAAATAATAAAAAAGGTGTGGGAACACTATTTACTTTATCCTATTATCAGGTTCTCGCATACCTATAGCATGGATAAAGCAACAGCGACCCACACCAATAGGTATATAAACCATCCTCACAGATAGTTGTACATATCAATGATGCGGGTGCTATTGCTATCACCTTCATGCTATATTCAAATTTGCGAGATTTGATAATAGAAGATAATATCAATAACACCTTTCGTTAATTATGTCCTTCCACAGAGGTTCAACGCCATGAACGTGTAGAATTGCCACAAAGGTACGAAAAGTGTTTATACATCAACCAAGTAAGAGAATGAAAAATCTTTACTTATCCTTGAATTTTTCTCTTATCCAGAAAAAGAGAAACAAACAGCCAGAAAACAGAAGAAAAAGTGCTGCTATGATTGGATATAAATCAGGATTCCCAATCAAACAAAAAAGAACCACCAAGAATGCCAACCATTTCATAATATCCTCCCTTCATCCAAATAAGAGTAATATCCGCTATCTGTCACTATTATATGATCCAACAACTGAATATCAAATAGTTTTGCAGCCTTTTTCACCCTGTCCGTTAATAAATCGTCTTGATTGCTTGGTTGTTTATTCCCAGATGGGTGATTGTGACTAAGGATCATTGCAGAAGCGTTTCCCAATATCGCAGCCTGCATAATGATCCGTATATCGGCAGATGTTGAATCCAATCCACCCTCTGATATATGCACAATCCCCAATACCCTTTTAACGTTGTTCAACAGGATCAGTTTCATATACTCCCTGTATTGGATTGTCTCAGAATCATATATATGATTCATTAATAAGGAATAAGCACTGTTGGAATCCTTGATAACAGCCCTTTCCGAACTCTTTACTTTCGTGTTGTACGTCAATTTAACGTCACATACCTTATACATTCCTTCCATACGTTTGTAGTTTAATAAGTTAATTGATTATGAATTACGGATTTGCAAGAATGAAAGGAATACCACCAAGTAAGAGATATAGCCTATCTTTTCAATATCAGACAGTAGATTCAATCAGCTAAATATATTCTATTCTGGATTGAATGGTAGTGTACCCGTCTGAACATGAAATCGTGATCGGCTGATCCTATAGGCTTTTGTGTAGGATATTCCTTTTTCCTTCTCCTTACTGGGTGGGGGACATAAAAAGTAGTGAACTTATGAAGGCATAGGATATACTTCTTACTTGGTTAGGCTTACTCTTTGGCGTTACCCAAGTAAAAGGAATATATATAATAATGCATAGAGAAAAGGATTGGTATTATTTCAATTGCGCATAATAGTAATTCAGAACTTCTTTGGCTGGTCGTTTCAATTTGATAATAGGATCAATGAAATACAGTTTCTCTCCATCATATAACACATTGTCTCCCATAGAAGAAATGTCCGTTATTGAAAGATACTCATTCCCATAAAAATAGCGGTCTTCTTTTTTTAAGCCTAATCCTTCTATCAAATATCTGTCTATAAGAGAATCGTTTGGTAATATGAACTGATTGGAAATATAAGGTTGTGATAAGATGATACGAACGCCATCCACATCTTCACTGATTCCCATAAACTGATAACGTGTATCAGGAAAAAGGATATTGTGAAACAAATGTTCATAAATGATGTCCCCTGCATGAAGTTGCTTTATAACGGCTTTTGCCATTGGATTCCGCACTTTAACAACCCGATTGTTTGTATCATCAAAATAAACAATACTTTCTCCTGATGGCACTCTTTTTTGTTCCCCAAAATCAGCCCATGCACTTTTAGGGATATATAAATTATGAGCCTTTGCGATCTCTATTAATTGTGATGATATTTTTTGCGCATCAAATCTCGTGCTTTGCTGGTGATCTCCATGTTGTTCAGAGGATAACCCAGCCTCAAACACTCCAATATCGCTTCGGTCACAATCTGCCTCACTTCTCGATTCAAGCTCCGCACATATTGGAGCGCATTTTGTCCGTCTTTTAAATAAAGCATTGATAACTGTTCTTCCATATTTCCAAATCATCTGCATTGTTTTCCACAAAGATACGTGTTCAATTGGAAAAATCAAACAGGAAGTATCGTTCTTCTCTCTTTTTGGATTTACTCACAAATCACTTTTTTAAGTTCCTATTTATCTGTAACTTCGTGTGTTCTTCCAAGTTAAAGAGATTCTCCATGTTTCCAGATAATCCAATATTCATTCCAAAGAAACTCATTATGCAAGAATATAGACCATTTGACAGAATCGAAGTTTACAGGGAAATTGTGGAAACCATCAAAAAAAGACACATTTTGCCAACAGAGACTTATATATCTGTTCCCATTGTTAAAAATCGGATCAGGAAAAAGAAGAAAAGCTCCTAACCAATTTTGCATTGATAATTAAGTATTTTAAGACGGATGTTTCCAGAAATGGGAATGTCCGTTTTCTATTTGACAGATACAAAAAACACTTCCAGTCTGTAATCGCTGGAAGTGTAAAAATCAGGATTTAAGTCTATTTAAAGTCCAAGAATATATCCGTTCAACTTTTTTTGAACAGGGTCTATAAAATCCTTATCTTCAAAAAAAAGTAGTATCTATCATATCAACTCCGTAACCAGTAACAATGCTTTACTTTTTCCAATCCATTTGTCTTCCGTTCTGAAAAATTCTTTTATGGATTGTCCTGTTATCGTTTTCTGGGGTCTGACACCAACCAGTTTATAAATTCGGGTCAATTCTGTTTTTATATATTTCAGAGTATATTTCTGTCCCGCCTTGAATGAGTTTTTGAGTAACTGGATAAACTCCGTCCCTTCTGTTTTTTCTCGAAACCTTTTCAAGATCATAGCCTCCTTAATGCGTTTTACAGAATAACCAAAGGATTCTATCATTTCCCTGCCAATTACCTCGTATGCCTCGTAAATAAATGGATCTGCCTCTCTCAAATCATTTTTATATTCCCGAATCATTTCTGTTTCATCATCACCTTTCAATAATTCCAACTGGCGGACAATCTCTTTGCGCTTTTCTTTGAGTGAGACTGATTTATTCTCTCTTCTCAAACGCTCATAGTCTCCAAGTGGAAAAGGGGAATGTACATGGAACACATCAAAAAGTTTGTTGTCTTGGTAACACTTGAACACTCCAAACCTGTTATTGTAACAGGATTTTAACAGGGCTTCATCTTTATAATTGTCTATCGCAAAGTAATTTTTTCTTCCTTCCTTGTCCAGCATTTTATTGTAGGGGACTATTTCCAATGCGGCTCTGAATGAATCCCTTGCACCTTCCGTTGCAGCACAATCATATAATGTTTTCAATTTTTTGTAGACATCCTCGCAACCTGCTATATATCCGTCTATCTCTTCCACTGTGCGAACCGGGAAATTTGTGTTCGTATTAAAAATATGACAGACCTGTTCAATCCCGTTACGAAATCTCCCTATTGCCTGTATAGCGTCTGTGTTAGGGTCGATCATCGAATATTCAGAGAAATAAACCTCGGTTATCATAATGACTGTAGGTTTTATCTCCAATTCAATGTCCAACGCATTATAAAAACGACTGGTAAAGAAATTGTATTTCCTCATTTTTGATTCATTCCATTGCTCGAATGCGTATTTAAAATGATTGTTCCTCAATTTTTCAACACTCTTCTTTGCACAGAATACGGTGGATTCATTTTCAATATCCAGTTGCTTGATAAATGAATAAATCATATCTGTTGAATTGATAAAGAAACATATTGTCGTGTCCAATTTGCCAAGTTCCCTTTTTAACTGCTCCAATACATTATTAGTATGGATCAGCTTGATCGGGAGTTTATTCTCAAAGGTCGGTTCTATCTTTATGGTCTGGAACTCTTGGCTTTCGAAACGGGGATCACTGAAAAAAATAGGGGTTGCTGAGACCAAAGCCTTTTCATTGAACAGAAAGAAATCATCGAACGGAAGTATTATATCCGATCTATAATCCACGTCTTTAACGATCTTATGGCATTCGTCAAACAAAAGAAAGCATGTACCATATACATCCATGTCCATTAATTCAAAAGCGTCTTTTACTTTTGTGAAACTTTCGGGAGTGGTAAGTATCTTTATTCTCTTATTTGTGGAAGCCTCCAGATATTTGACAAGATCATCCGTATAAATGCCTTCATAAACGCCAAACAGGTTATCCCCTCTATGTTTGGGATCATTGCATTTGCCAATGATAACAGGAACATTCGGTTCGATAATGATGGAATTACGGTCTGCTTTTAATTCTCCGTAAGTGGCTCCCAAACCTGTAAGTGTCTTATATAAGATGGTATTGGCTGGAATCATTGGAAGTACCTCTGTCAGATATTGGATTTTGCCACTCTCATTTTTACCTATTTGGATTGTTTGAGTTCTCATAATTATTTCTTTTTTAATGGTTTGTAAATAAGAGAGGAAGCGAAAACACTTCCCCTCATTGTTTTTCTTTTATCAGATCAATTCTTTTTCAGTCAGGTACTCCATCAAATCATCTGTTCTTTTCAATCGAAATATGATCTTCCCTTTTTTGTAAGAGGCATAAGCGGTTATATAGCCATTTGTTTCACGGAACATCGGTACAAATTGAAGGATTTTCCCACTCTCTATAAGTTGTTTGAAAATTGACATCTGTAAATCATTATCTTCTCCATCTTTGTAGGCTTCTACCTTTTCGGGTTCTGTTCCAAAGTCTTCCGCTTTTCCCTCTTTCAAATATCCCATCAGCCAAGTAAGTTCTTTTTGATTCAAGATCAGTTTGAAGCCTGCCGTGCTTTTGGATTCCAACCAAGCATAAGGAAAATTGTCTTTGCCAGTCTTGAATTGGATGTTCATGTTCTCGAACTTCCTCATAATCAATTTGGCTGCATTGTGTGCACCATTGTTATCATACGCTTTTACTGTCTGGTTCTCGAAGTTGATGTTTAATGTTTCCATTTCTTATTCTTTTTATTGCTCCCTCTTTTCTGTTCAGGATTTCAGGCTTTCGATCTTAGAGATGTGCACCTCTCTTTGTCGATTGCGCTGCAAAAGTATAGCGGTAAGGGAACGTATATAGGATAAGTTTTGGCGGTGCGATTTGTATCCTTTATTTTAATATCCAGCCAGCATGTATTTCCAATTCATATTTATGGGACATATTCATGGATAAGCCTTTGAAGTCTTTCATCAGTTTGTTGTAATAGCCTAAGTCCAAGTAGTTTTCTGGATTATCCGCAAATTTGCATACATAGAGGGAACATAGGATCAACTCCTTTTCTTTATTTGAGATAGTGGCTTTTCCCCTTCTTTTAATATTTGAGATTCCTTCTATTTGCAAGAATTGGGTTAGTTGATACGCAAAGAAATAGCTGATCTTTCGTCTGGAATCCGCCTTTTCTGCCGCTGATAATGATCTGAGTTCACTGTTGAACCGTTGCTTTTGGCGGTTACTCATCTTCTCTTCTTGCAAATAGATAGCCAGAAAGTCAAGGATCAGTTTATCAGACAAGGTATAGGACTTTTTATTAGAGGATTTGAATGTAAGTGATTCAATACGGGGATTCTGCTCTAAAAAAGCACAAAATTCATTGTAGGTCTCTTGGTGCGTCTTTTGTGGTACAAGTAAATTCTTGCAAGCGTCCGTAGTATAGTCATACAGATACAGGATCAGCCCCCAGAACGATTCCTTGTCCAGATTCAATTCCGTTAGAAGTTCCTGCAAACGCTCATGTTTATCATAGTCTGATCTTTTAAAAGGAATTGATTTTAGAATATCCTCATACCAGTGGGCGAATCCAACTGGAAACCAATTATTAATTAAATAAGAATCCCCATATTCATCTGTTTCTACTATTGCTTGGTAAGAGCCGAAGTATTTCAGCACATACGTCAATAACGGGTTGTCTATATCCAGTATCATTCCTTTTACTTGTTTGATGTGGCAAAATTAAATAATAATTATGCAAAAGTAGAAATACAATTCAAATCACTATCTTTGTGTAATTATCAAATTTGTTGTTTTATGTATAAAGATATACCTGATATAGAACCATTGAACGATGATGTTCAGATATGGAAATATATGGATTGGGCTTCTTTTACAAGCCTTGTATTAAATAAGCGTTTAATGTTTCGTAGAGCAAGTTTTTTCAAAGATTATTATGATACTTATGTTGATTTGGATAAAGAATCCATAGATTCTTTAGTTTATGCTTTTAAGCAACTAAAAGATCAGCCTGATAATTTTTTGAATATATCATATACGGAAAATTGTACAAATTGTAAAAATGAAGAAGATAGAATTTTATTTGGAGGAAAACCTATACAGCCTTTTTATCGAGGTGAAAAAATATCTTTTGAATTAACTCATGAAGGGTTGCCTATAACAATATCAGATGTGACTTATTGTTGTTCATGGCATGAAAATAATAAAGAAAATTATGCTTTATGGAAAATTTATTTAGGTAATCACCCTGAAGGGGTTGCGATAAAAACATCTGTTGGCAATTTGCGAAATATATTGAATGTTCGATCGAATAGTGATTTTTATATCGGCAGGGTTAATTATGACAGTAAGAAAATAAACATTTTTAAAGACAAAGAATCTAACCATACTATTATATTGAGAAAAAAGGAAGAATATGTTTATGAACAAGAAATACGTCTTTATACTATAGATGAAAAGCATCTTGATCCATTTTTTTATCTCCAATTATCAAATATTGAAGATTTAGTTAAAGGATTGTGGGTATCTCCTTTTGTTGGAAATTGGTTTTTTGAAGATGTCAAACTGTTTCTTAAAAACAATGGAGTAACTATTACTCCTCAACGATCATCTATAAAAGAACGGTAAAATGAAAAGAATCCCGTCCCCATTTCTGGAAACAGGATTCTTTGGTTTAGAGTAGGTTTTTCATTGCATCTTCCATCTGGTCATTACCGAAGCTGTCCAAATAGATTTGGGTTACTCTCTCTGAACTGTGCCCTAAAGCCTCACAGATTAAAGAGGTATTGACTCCTGAACGCTTCAAAGAGGTGGCGAAACTATGCCTTGCGACGTATGTTGTCAAGTCTATAGGCAAGTTTAATTCCTCTCCTATTTCTTTCAAACGTTTATTTACCTTTTTGATAACTTTCCTTACTCTATTGATTTTTTGTTGTTCACTTTTGTGAAAATCATTAAGAATTGGAAACAAAAAGAGATTGTCAGCCTTCTTATATTTATTAATCAACTCAATAGCAATAGGTTGTAATGGCAGTTTAATTCGCTTTTTAGTTTTCTTTCTAACATATACCAATTGATTATCAATAATATTATCCTCTGTCAGATAAGCAATATCAACAAAGTTTATACCACCCATGAAATAGGAAAACAGGAATAAGTCTATAGGGAATCTCAAATACGGATTAGGAGATCGATATTGCATGATTCTCTTTATATCGTCCTTTGAAATAGCACGCTTTACTGTTTCTTCCTGCAATTTAGCCACCTTATACTTCTTAAATGGATAACACTCCGATTTGACAAGATTTTCCTCTATTGCACGATTATAAACAGCCCTCAATGTGCGTAATCGAATACCTATCGTATTATTCGCAAGTCCTTGTTGCCTCAAAAAAGATTCATAGCTTTTCAACCAAGTTACACCAATTTCACTAAAAGGAATCTCCAGATTCTTTTTATATGACAACAAAGAGTTTAGAAGATGTTTATGCGACGAAGCATAATTAATCCGATTCTCTGCTTTTAAACGTTCAACTTCATTCTCTATAAAAGCCTTTACAGTTACTTTTCTTACTGGCTGATCTATTTTTTCAACTAATGAAGAAGCTGTAAAATCTTTCTTAGAGACTTGGAAATCAACAATCTGATTAGAATATTCATTTAACTGTTCTGTTATCAGCAAATGAATACTGTTGTAGTTAGGACAATTCCTTTTCAATTTACCTTTTGTATAGTCCCAATAGATAGGATTAATAGAAACTCCAATACTCTTATACTTCTTTTTACCATCTTTACAGATACGAAGCATTAAAGGGCTTTCGCCATTTGCTAAAACTTTAGACTTGTAACACAAGACGTTAACCGTTGTACTCATACATTTTTTGGTTTAACTCTTGGTTTAACTCTGCCTCTGAAAACCACGAAAATTCAGGTAAAAACCATCCGAAAAGACATAAAAAAAGCAGTCACTCTTACCGTAACTGCCTAATACTAATCCGTAGCGAGACCCGGGATTGAACCGGGGACCTCATGATTATGAATCATGCGCTCTAACCAGCTGAGCTATCTCGCCATCATTTTATTGTCACTGTTTCTCTTATTGACGGTGCAAAAGTAGGGGTTATTTTTGAATTACACAACATTTTCAATAAAAAAATTCGCTTAATTTTTAAGGCCTCCACCTAATCAGTTAGTTATTAGTTACTTTTTTCATCATTAAAATTAGTCGTTTTCAAATCTTTTATGTATCTTGCGGCAAATATAAGGATAAGAACAATGAAGAAAGAGAAGTTTCATATCGAATACATTTTCGATAAAGTTTCACGACGAAGCTTGTGGAATCACCTAACCACCGCTTTGGGACTTTCCGCTTGGTTCGCCGACGAGGTCATTATAAATGATAATCTCTATACCTTTAAATGGAGTAAAGAGGCCCAAGAGGCAACAGTGATCGACTCCAAGCCGGAGAACTTTATCCGTTACCGCTGGGTAGACGAGGAAGATGAGAACGCTTATTTCGAATTTATAATCCATACAATCGAATTAACAGGTTCTACGGCACTTGAGATTACGGATTTCTCCGAACCCGGGGAGAAAAAAGATTCCATTAATTTATGGGACTCGCAAGTGGAAGATTTGAAGCGAACGCTTGGTATTTAGAGTAGTTTTACAGAAATCTGTGGGGTGTTATCGTTTTTTACACTACTTTTGCCACTTCAACCAGATTAGGCAATGTTGAGAATAAAACGATTATATACATTTATGCTGCAGACATTCCTGCCGTTGTTTCTTATGACATTCGGTATTTGTCTGTTTATTGTGTTGATGCAATTTCTTTGGCGATACATCGACGATATGGTGGGAAAAGGCCTCGGCATCCCTGTATTAGCGGAGATGTTTATGTATGCGGCCTTGTTTCTTGTCCCGATGGCACTTCCCTTGGCTATTCTATTAGCCTCATTAATGACTTTTGGAAATTTAGGGGAACGTCTGGAATTACTGGCCATGAAGTCTGCCGGGGTATCATTGATACATATCATGCGTCCTTTGATCGTAACGCTACTATTTGTGAGCGTGGGCGCCTTTTTCTTCCAAAACAACGTAATGCCCGTTGTCCAAGTCAAGCTATATACATTATTATATTCCATGCGCCAGAAATCACCGGAATTGGATATTCCGGAAGGTTCATTCTACAAAGATATTCCCGGATTCAATGTATATGTGAAGAAAAAGGACCCGAAGGACGGTTTATTAAAAGACGTGATGATCTATGATTATTCGGAAGGATTCAATAACGCCCGTGTAATCGTAGCGGACTCCGGACGGCTAAAGACATCTGCCGATAAATTATTCCTTGTCCTATCTTTATTTAACGGAGAATCTTTCGAGAACGTAGGTAAAAGCCAAGCCAACACGACGCAAGCGAGAACCGCCGTCCCCTATCGACGAGAATCATTCAGCAGCAAAGATATCTTGATTGAATTCGACGCGAATTTCAACCGTACCGACGAATCTTTCATGCAGAACCAATATATGGGAAAAAACTTGAAGGATTTACAAACCTCTATCGATTCGATGGGCGTACGCTTGGATAGCATCAAGGACGTGAACGCAAAAAGCATTTACGATGCCTCATACGTAAAAACACTAAAGTCCTTACGGGCTAAAAAAGAGAGTGAAGCCGAGGGGCAGCCAGACGAGCAACAGGAAAAACTGCCGGTAATCACTCCTACCATCAAGTTGGATTTCGACAGTCTTTACCAAGCGCAGGCACCGAGTAGTAAAGCGGCTTTATTAGGCCGAGCCAAGTCCTCGATCGAGAATATCAAGACCGACTATTATTTCCGTGCGGCCACGGTTGGCGACGAGGCCTATAAGGTACGCCGCCACTTGACGGAATGGCATAAGAAATTCACGGTATCGTTCGCTTGCATCATGTTCTTCTTTATCGGAGCGCCCTTAGGAGCCATCATCCGTAAAGGTGGGTTGGGGGTACCGGTCGTTATCTCGGTAATCTTGTTTATCTTCTATTATATTATAGATAATATGGGCTTCAAGATGGCACGCGACGGCGTTTGGGACGCATGGGAAGGTATGTGGCTTAGCTCCGTGGTCCTAACACCTATGGGTATATTCCTAACCTATAAAGCGGTAAAAGATTCTGTTATCTTGAATGCCGACACTTACGTGAATGCCTTGAAGAACTTAATAGGTAAGCGTGAAGGGAGAAAAGTGGAGCGGAAAGAGGTTATCATATACACCCCCGATTATGAGGCAACCCTTCCTCAACTGGAGAAATTGGTGGAAGAAAGCACGACTTATCTGGCAAACCATAAACGTTGGATCAATTATCTGACATTTTGGAAACAAGGCGGAAAAGATAACACAGCGGAACTGTTAGCTCAGGACACGGAAAATATCGTGGAGGAATTAAGTAATTCCGACCAGAATTTACTCCTGAATAAATTGATGGACTACCCGGTCATCGGAGGTTACAATAATAAGCTAAGCAAGCATATAAACGGGAAACTTGCCTTGGCTATCGGTATTTTCTTCCCACTGGGATTGCCGATCTACCTATTGGCTACGTACCAACGTAAATTGCTACGGCATGATATCGTCATGGTACAAAAGACCAGTAAGGAGCTGATCAATATGATATATTCATTACATTTGCTAAAAAATAACTCGGATATAAATAATCAATAAATATGAGCGAGATTCAATTAAACACCATCGAAGAAGCTATCGAGGATTTCCGTGAAGGAAAGTTCTTAATCGTTGTAGACGACGAGGACCGGGAGAATGAAGGAGACTTTATCATCGCGGCCGAGAAAGTAACCCCGGAAAAAATCAACTTCATGTTGAAAAACGGACGAGGTGTATTATGCGCCCCGATCACGGAAGAACGTTGCCAAGAGTTGGAGCTGGATATGCAAGTTGCCAATAACACCTCTTTACTAGGTACCCCTTTTACGATAACAGTAGATAAATTAGGAGGGAAATGTACGACCGGCGTTTCCATGTACGACCGTGCGGAAACGATCTTGGCGCTGGCTGATCCAAAGACCAAGCCATCCGATCTGGGACGTCCCGGACATATCAATCCGCTCCGTGCCCGCTCTCGTGGCGTACTTCGCCGTGCGGGTCATACAGAGGCTGCCGTGGATTTGGCCCGGTTAGCCGGTTTATATCCCGCCGGAGCCTTGATCGAGATCATCAACGAGGATGGAACCATGGCACGTCTGCCGCAATTAATTGAGGTAGCCAAGAAATTCGATATCAAGATTATTTGCATCAAGGACCTGATCGCTTATCGCCTCCGGACCGAATCGATCGTAGAGAACGGCGTAGAGGTAGATCTCCCTACCGAGTACGGACATTTCCGTCTCATTCCTTTCCGCCAGAAAAGCAATGGATTAGAGCATATAGCTTTGATAAAGGGTAAATTCGAGAAAGACGAGCCTATCTTAGTACGCGTGCACTCATCTTGCGCTACAGGTGATATCTTCGGTTCCATGCGTTGCGAGTGCGGAGAGCAACTGCACGAGGCTATGCGCCGCATCGACCAAGAAGGCAAAGGCGTTATCGTTTACCTGAACCAAGAAGGACGAGGCATCGGATTGATGGAGAAGATGAAAGCATACAAGCTCCAAGAGGATGGTTTGGATACGGTGGACGCGAACTTGCATTTAGGCCATCAAGCGGATGAGCGAGATTATGGTGTCGGAGCACAGATCTTACGTCATATCGGCGTAACGAAAATGCGCCTGATGAGCAATAATCCGGTAAAACGCGTAGGTCTGGAAGCTTACGGACTTGAGGTAGTAGAGAACGTTCCTATCGAGGTGAAACCAAATCCATACAACGAATTCTACATGAAAACGAAGAAAGAACGTATGGGGCATGTGCTGCATAACATTAAATAGTTATCAGAACGTTGCAAGAATTCCGATTATTGATTACTTTTGTCGCATAATAATAAAACAACCTATACAAAAAGCAATGTCATGACACAAGTCTCAGATCGTTTAGCGAGTTTATCGCCTTCAGCAACATTGGCGATGTCACAAAAGAGCGGTGAGTTGAAAGCTCAAGGTATCGATGTTATCAACTTAAGTGTGGGAGAACCCGATTTCAATACTCCCGACTTCATTAAAGAAGCCGCGAAGAAGGCGATTGACGATAATTTCTCACGTTATTCTCCCGTAGCGGGTTATCCGGCATTACGTAATGCTATCGTTGCCAAATTGAAGAACGAGAATGGACTGGAATATACAGCAGGCCAGATCTCTTGCGCAAACGGTGCCAAACAATCCGTTTGTAACACGGTCATGGTATTGGTAAATCCGGGGGACGAGGTTATCATCCCTGCCCCTTTCTGGGTAAGCTATCCGGAGATGGTGAAGTTAGCGGAAGGAACTCCCGTTATCGTTCCGGCTGGTATCGAGCAAGATTTCAAGATCACTCCAGCTCAGCTGGAAGCCGCTATTACACCTAAGACAAAAGCGTTAATCCTTTGCTCTCCCTCCAACCCGACGGGTTCTGTTTACAGCGCCGAGGAATTGGCAGGTTTAGCGGAAGTATTGAAAAAGCATCCGGATATCATCGTTATAGCGGATGAGATCTACGAACATATTAACTATATTGGTAAACACAACAGCATCGCTTCTATCAAAGGAATGAAAGACCGTACGGTTATCGTAAACGGCGTTTCCAAAGCGTATGCGATGACTGGCTGGCGTATCGGTTTCATCGCCGGACCGGAATGGATCGTGAAAGCGGTTAATAAATTACAAGGACAATATACCTCTGGCCCTTGCTCCGTATCTCAAAAAGCGGCGGAAGCGGCTTATACAGGCTCACAAGAACCCGTTGAGGAAATGCGCAAGGCCTTCGAACGTCGTCGTGACTTAATCGTTAATTTAGCGAAAGAAGTTCCGGGCTTCGAGGTGAATAAGCCGGAAGGCGCCTTCTACTTATTCCCCAAATGTAGTTATTATTACGGCAAGACAGATGGAACCCGTGTAATCAACAACGCTGATGACTTAGCTATGTATCTCTTAGAAGTAGCGCACGTAGCTTGCGTAGGTGGTACCTCGTTCGGGGCACCTGAGTGTATCCGCATGAGTTACGCTACCAGCGATGAGAATATCGTGGAGGCGATCAAACGTATTAAGGATGCGTTGGCCGCATTGAAATAAGAAAAAATTAAACAGATATACTTACTTGGCAAAGTAAGATATACTGCATTGGACAAGTAAGTATATCTTCTATGGGCAAGTAAGCTATACTTCATAAAAAAGGCGATACATTGGGTTGTACCGCCTTTTTCTTTATATCAAATACGTTACCGCAATTATTCAGCACGCAAAGTGAAACGTTTGAACGCCAAGATTTGTAACTCAGGATCGATCTCCTTCATTGTCTCTCTTACAGTCTTCTTGCCATCCATAATGTCTTCTTGGTTCAACAAGCAAACCTCTTTCAAGAACTTGCCTAGACGACCCTTAGCGATATTCTCGATCATCTGTTGAGGTAAGTTAGCCGCCTTCTCAGCGGAAACAGTAGCGATGATTTCTTTAGCCTTAGCTACATCCTCTGCCGTGATCCAACCCTTATCCATGTTACTTTCCATGTGAGCCTCGCTATCTACATGCGAAGGATTAATACCAGCCTTCTTCAATGCAGCCTCTACAGCCTTCTGTACCTGCTCAGCCTTCGTCTTCTCGATAGCAACCTGGATCTCTTTCTCTTTTACAGACTCAGGAACACCAGCCTCATCGATAGCGATCGGGTTCATAGCGGCGATCTGCATAACGATATTGTGAGCGGCTTCCTCAGACTCCTTGTTGAAAGCGGCGATCGTACAAAGTTGGTTCTTACCCATATGGTTGTATACAGTAGTGTAAGCACCTTCAACTACGCAGTAGCCATCCAACTCCATTTTCTCGCCAGTGATACCGCTACGATCCGTAACAGCTTCTTGGATAGTACCCTTGCCCATAGGCAAAGCTTTCACCTCGTCCAAAGTATGGCATTTGTTAGCCACGGCAGCGTCCAAGATAGCCTGAGTCAAAGCTACGAAGTCCTCATTCTTAGCCACGAAGTCCGTTTCGCACTTCAAAGCGATGATAGCGGCGAACTCGCCATCCTTCTTAGCCAACACACAACCCTCGGCAGCCTCACGATCAGAACGTTTAGCGGCGATAGCCTGTCCTTTTTTACGGATAATTTCCATTGCTTTCTCGATGTCACCGTCAGACTCTGTCAAAGCCTTCTTACAGTCCATCATACCAGCTCCACTCATTTTGCGCAGCTTGGTAATATCAGCCATTGTTACAGCCATAATCTTATTTCCTTTATCTTTAAAATGTTTATACTTTCAAAAATTGACAATGGACAGTTGCCAATTGACAAATCCTGTCAAAAGCCAACTGCCCATTGTATTTGTATTCTAATTGTCAATTGTCAACGTCAATTGTCAATCGAATTATTCTTCGTCTTTCGCGAACTTACCGGCAACGTTAGCGTTCAACGCATCGTCGTCTTCTTTCTTCGTACGTTCTTTCTTAACAGCAGCTTTTGCCTTACGCTCTCTTTTCGGAGCTTCCTCAGCAGCCTCTGCGTCAATTTTCTCAGCCTTACGCTCTTGCAAGCCTTCGTTCATAGCCTCGCAGATAGCGCCCAAGATAACCTCTACAGACTTTGTAGCGTCATCGTTAGCCGGGATAACGTAGTCGATATTGTTCGGATTAGAGTTCGTATCAACCATACCGAATACAGGGATACCCAAACGGTTAGCCTCACGAACAGCGATATGCTCTTTCATCACGTCTACAACGAACAACGCTGACGGAAGACGAGTAAGGTCTACGATAGAACCTAAAGTCTTCTCCAACTTAGCGCGTTGGCGAGTGATTTGAAGTTTTTCTCTCTTAGAAAGATTATCAAATGTACCATCTTTTGTCATCTTATCGATAGTAGCCATCTTCTTGATAGCTTTACGGATCGTCGGGAAGTTGGTCAACATACCACCCGGCCAGCGCTCGATAACGTAAGGCATACCTACGGAAGCAGCCTTATCAGCGACAACTTGTTTAGCTTGTTTTTTGGTAGCCACGAAAAGAACTTTCTTGCCTTGTTTAGCCAAGTTCTTCATAACTTCAGCGGCTTCGTCTACTTTAGCAACTGTTTTATAAAGGTCAATGATATGAATACCATTGCGCTCCATGAAGATATAAGGAGCCATAGCGGGATTCCACTTTCTTTTTAAGTGTCCGAAGTGTACACCAGCCTCTAATAATTGATCAAAATTTACTCTTGACATTGTTTTTTTCTTAAATCGTTTACTTTCTTTGTTTAATTTCAACCATCAGGTAGTCTTTCCGCATGTCCACATGTAAAAAGAATCCCGATAATTTAGATACTAAACGCTTCGCTTTACTTGTAAGGGACTCACAAATAACATTAACGTTTACTGAACTGGAATCTCTTACGAGCTTTCGGACGACCCGGTTTCTTACGCTCAACAGCACGAGGATCGCGAGTTACGAATCCTTCCGCTCTCAAGACAGCCTTATCTTCCGGATTAATCTTTATCAACGCACGAGAGATAGCCAAACGGGCAGCCTCAGACTGACCTTTGAAACCACCACCGTCAAGGTTGATCTTAATATCATATTGCTCAGCAACGTTCAACTTTGCTAACGGCTGCTTTACGATAAACTGAAGGATTGAAGAAGGAAAGTATTTTTCCAGCTCACGTTTGTTGATCGTGATCTTTCCCGTACCTTCGCTAACGAATACGCGAGCGACTGCCGCTTTACGTCTTCCTATTGCATTTACTACTTCCATCGTGATTATTTATATGAGTTTATATCGATTAACTTAGGTTGTTGAGCCTCGTGCTTGTGCTCAGTTCCCTCATAAACGTACATGTTGTTCAACAACTTTGCACCCAGACGGTTCTTAGGCAACATACCTTTTACTACTTTACGGAACAGACGGTCGCCACCTTTCTTCAAAAGATCAGCCGGAGTATACTCGATCTGTCCACCGGGATATCCGGTATATCTCAAATAAATACGATCGTTCCACTTGTTACCAGTCAGAACGACTTTGTCTGCATTGATGATGATTACATTATCACCACAGTCAACGTGCGGAGTGAAATTGGGTTTGTACTTACCGCGCAAAAGCTTCGCTACTTTAGCGCAAAGGCGACCTAACGTCTGGCCTTCAGCATCAACAATGACCCACTCTTTGTTTACAGTTGCCTTGTTTGCAGAAATGGTCTTAAAACTTAAAGTATCCACTGCTTAAAAATTAAATTAATTAATAACTCAAAAAACTAGCCTTACCAACATTGTCACAACGGACACATGATGCAACAACGTGCTAAGAACTAAACTCTTAGTACAATTTGATAATAATCGGCTTGCAAAGGTACGGGTTTTATCCGAAATACCAAACAAATCTAATTATTTTTCAAGTTATTATGAAGATACTCATCACTTACGGAAGTAATACCCCAAAGAGAATGTCACGTTATTTTGATAAACGGAAGTCTCGCCGTCACGCTTCAAGGCACGGCGGTCTATCATGCCGCATAGGGAGCTTACGGAGAAGAAAAAGTTACTATATTCTACCGATAGGCCGACATTCATGCCAAAGTCGCAAGGTTTCAAGTCCTTCTCCTCGGACACGCCGAAATGGAGATCCGGATTGGTCTCCCGGCTCTTCATCTTGCCAAACAAGGACCAATCAAAGGTAGGACCGGCGAATACGGACAGATGAACGTCCGTGAAGGTAAATGTATAAGCCACATTCACGGGAATCTGCAAAGAGTAATACCAACATTTATTATGAAGCGCCATCCCATGTATATCCTGATTCGAATAATAAGCGCCACCTTGGTTTACGAACGCCACCTCAGGACGAAGCGACCATTTTTTATTCTTACTCAAAGGAATATCCGCCAAACCCGCTATGCTGAAACCGAAGCGGGCTCCCGCCTCATACGTATCCTCCACTTTCTGGATCAACGAAGAATAAGCGCCTCCGGCACGTACGCCGAAAGAAACCTGAGCCATCGCCGGTAAAATCATCATCACGGCAATCAACAACAATCCGATCTTTCTCATAAACTTCCTCATTTGCTTTTCCTTCTAATAGCAAGCAAAGATATACATTTTTCAATAACATCTACATTTATCCTACTGAAACCTATAAGAAAGCGGTATAAAAAGCGCAGCTTTGCCATTTAAGCTTTAACGAATGCCACAACATGATACATCTTATCCCCATAAGATGATACATCTTATCCTTGCAACATGATACATCTTATTGCCACAACACGATACATCTTCAACAGAACTGTTTTGAAGCTGATTCCCCTACTGAGTAAAACCGGAATCTCCAAACCAATAAAGCCCCGACTGGACGAACCGGCCGGGGCTTATTTTTTTCCGCCCTCGCTCCTCACGGAGGTGACGACAGATGAACTTTAATTTATTACTTTAGTATTAATATTAATCCATTCCCGCCTGTTCGCCCTCGCGGGCTACTTGAATCACTACAACTCCCGCGGGAATGCATTTTCGATTTATGTTATTTATCGTCATTGTTCTTATTTAACGACTGCCTTAACAGCGGCCTCACCATCAACGGCTACCACGATGATACCCGCAGGAGCGGCGATCGTAGCGTTGTCGGATGTAAGAACCGTGCTAGTGATAACCTTACCAAGAACGTTCGTGATAACCACGTTCTTTCCGGCAGCGCCTTGGATATCAACAGTACCGTTGCCGGCGATTACCTTAACGCCTTCAGCAGCGTCGGCGATAGACTCGTTAGCTGTAGGATCGCCTGTAGTGATAGTGAAGCGCATTGCTTTCTCCTTGCTACCGCTCCAAGACAACTGGTCGTTGAAGCTATACAGATAAGAACCCTTCTTGGCTACAGAACGGATACGATATTCGTTCTCATTGTCCTCGCATTGGATGATCTGAACCTTGAAGTAATCCAAGCCACCTAATACACCCTCATCATCAGCCTCTTCAGCCACGGAAACCTTGTTACCCTTAACGACCGTAGTCAAAGTATCCTTAGTCTCCCAAAGAGTGGCCGGCTTGAAGATCGCCTTTGTCTCATTCTTGATCCACTCATACTTTCTGTCGTATGTACCATCTGCGACATAATAGTTTACAGAGTCTGCCGGGTTGAACAAGAACAATCTGTCACCATTCTCAACCGTACCCTTGTTAGAGATATAGAAAGAAGGAACAACAGCGTCCTCATCGGTTACTTGCAAGTAGAATGAGTATTGATTCTCGTTTACCACGATACCGTCGCGATTCTCGTTCATGGAGATATAGTTACCCTTATCGCTTACCAAGGAGATATGACCTTCCTCTGCCGGGTAGCTGATCTCCGGTGCCTCTACGATCAAGTAGGTGTTCAATAACCAATCTTGTTGTGTAGAAGTTGACGGCCATGCGTAAACAGAAGACGGAGTCTCATATTGGCATTCGTCGATATTGTCCTTATAAGTAGCGTCTACAACAGACTTCGTATACTTATTCAAAATTGAAGCGATAGTACTGCTTGTGCTATTCACCGGAATCAGGTAAACAGAACCATCGGCGGCTAGCTTGATCACGAACTCAGCTTGACCTTCAGCTACTAACTCTTCCTGTTCTCTTACAGAAGAATTTCCTTTCGGGAAATATTTCTCAGTCTCGATACCATCATTGATATACTGCAACTGATAAACATAAGCGTAGCCCTTATCTGCTCTAGCCTGTACCGTCACGCGGCCATCCTTATTGTAAACGAAGCTGCGCTCGATGATCGTACGTTTTTTATCATCTTTCACCAATTGCCATTGAGCGGCATCGGATACCTCGTTAGCGAACTTACCGTTCTTGTTCAATTCATATCTAACCAACGGGTTTGCTTGTTTCTTAGCTGCCACATACCACTTATTGGAAGTCTCGTTGTTATCGCGAGCGAAAGCCATCGTCACCAAAGTCTCATCATCTAGGTTCAAGAAACCTGCGTACGGATCAACCTCAGCCGGGGTCAACTCGACGATCAGTTGTTGCATTTCAGCGGCTTCACCCTCTGTCTCATTGTATGTGTTCGCGTCTACATAAATAGCGGTAACCTTTTTGCTCTTTGTGGACAATTCGTAAACGTTCTCGCCCAGATCAGCCTTCGGGAACAAGCTTGCTGTGAAATGCACGCCGGTCTCACGGTTCGTGAATGTCACCTCATACTCATTGTCTACGCTGGAGATAGCCCATTGATAAGCCGGAGTCTCCAATTGAGAAAGAACCTTAGCCTTAGCTACCAACTCGAATTGAGAAGCTCTAACGGCGTTCGTCAAGTACTTGCCGTATACGCTCTTGATGTCTTTCTTGTCGATATTATCGGTAGATGGCGCATATTCCTTACCGTCTAAGATACGGATCGTGTAAGCAGCGACCTTAGCCTCCGTGTTCAACAACTCGATACCTTTCTTCATACCGGCGGCAGCCAACTTGAAGATGAACTGGTCGTCTGTAGCATGTGTAGTGGTCAGATAGTACTTGTCACTATGTTTCAACACATGTAACTTAACAGACTTAGTAACGTGCTTAGCCTTGCTAGCTTGCTCACGATAACGGAAATCATCAACGTTCAACTCATACGGATAAGCGTCCACATAGCTCTTTTGCACACGGAAGTTAGCGTTATTGATAGAGATATCGTTACCTGCTGTCATCCAAGCATTATCCGAACCTTGATAGAAGTTCAAGTCGCTGACTTTCACCTCTGCCAAAGCGAAACCATCACCAGAGGCACGTCCCGCATTTGTAGCCTCAACGGTCTCCGTTGAGCTTACGACCAAGATCGTAGCGTTCATCCATTCTTTATAATCAGCGCCATCTTTCGGAGCGTTCTCTGTGAAGAAATACATACCCGGCTCGATCCTCAAATCACGAGTATTACCCGAATAAGAAGGATACTGAGTAGCGTCAACTTCAATAGCGGTAGATACATAGCGAGCTACCACCTTCTTCGTATTGAACAAGTTGCCGATCGGCTCCTCGGTTTGATCCGTATCATAAGGCTTGGAAGCGAATGAGAATCCAGAAGTGTTATATAATGCGTTCAACTCGGTAACATCCTCAAGTTCCTCGGATTTAACCTCATAGAACGTAGGAGCAGAGATCGTAGTAGTAGAGACCAATGGGCTGCCAGACCATGACAGACCGTTCCAAACAGTCGCGCCCGCTTTATAGGCAACCATGTACTTATTAGAGGCAGAATACTCCGCACCAGTGGGAGTAGAAGCGACAGCAGCTGTATTCTCAAACACGAAATCCTTAAAGGTATCCTCGGCTTTCGCTGCCGGGTCTGTCTCTATCGCACTATATGCACTGTTGTATCTCAACGCCTTTCCAGTCTCCGCATTGGTGAGGGTATAAGAGAAGAAACCTCTCGGAGCCTCTGTCACGCTGACCGTCCAAATGTACTTCTTAACGCCGTCTTTGCTATCGCTGTCATCGTAAAAAATCGGAGTGTTTATAGCCTCCCCTACCTCAACAATCTTACCGGTAGTAGTGCTTATTTCATGACCATAGGCTAGCGATGAAGAGGCATCTACCATCACATATCGAGCCCCGTTTTTCAGTTCATTCGCTACTGTAGATCCGATTCCGGTCAAATCTTTAATGGAAACCGTCGGCGTCTGAGCGAAGGCACTACCGCACAGCGACCCCGCCACAAGCAGACCCGCCGTTAACAATGTAGAAATCTTTCTGTTCATAATTTAGAATTTAATATTAATAATAGTGTTAATTAAGCACTTAGCTATTTTCTGATAGCAGACTACCGTTAGAAAACGACTAGTCTAAACCATCGTTTAGATCTTGCGTTTTTAAAGAAGGAAAACGGGAGGTTCGTTTACGGAATCGGTTGTTTCGTAAAGGATAGGATATCCTATTGATAAGAAAGCGAATAAGGGAACAAAAAAATAGCTCGGAAGGGTTGCAGAAGTCAAAGAAACGCGTACCTTTGCAAATGACTAATTAAAACGATCGTTTAAATCAATCATTTTTCTCTTCTATTATTTAATGTGCATGCGTACATTAGTAAATACACCATCGAATAATCAACAAAAGTAAGATCACCTTTTGCGATAGATCGGAATATTAGTTTCCCTTGTTCTAACAAAATGACACTTTGTAAACAGAACTCCCGGAGATTCGCTTTTTCCAAGCATAAGTACAGTATGCTTCCAAATTCGTAAGAAAAAAACAGCAAGCATCTGTCTGATAGAACACTATCGAAAAACAGTCTTTTATTCTAGCGAAATAATTCATCGTAGTTCATATCCGAAGAGGTAAGAATGGGAGAAAACAGGGTTATAACAAGGTTATAAACATATAAGAATGCCCATTCACGACCGCTTACAACCCTATTTGCGACTACTTACGATGCCTAATGGCACTATCGGCGTTGCCCAACACGACCTGTCGCATAGGCTAAAACGGCTTTTCACACAGAAAAACGCCATTCATAACTATCTTCCATCCGCTAGTTCGAGCACCTCACGAAAACCTCCTGTCACGATATACGGCTTATATCAAGCAAAATATCAATACAACATCTGTTTATATAACATATAGATTCTATAGAATCACCCATATTATAACCTCATTATATCCTTCAGAAAACACGTACGTCTTTTTCCAAAAACATGTACGTGTTTCCGAAAAAAGACGTACGTGTTTTTTTAAAAGCAAAACAACCTCTCTCGTACTAAAAAATATTTCCTACCTTTATGCACTCATTTCAATATGCACCAGACTATACATTAATATATATGGAACCGTTTATTCATTTACACGTACATACCCAGTATTCCTTGCTGGACGGACAGGCATCCATCGACGCGTTGATCGACAAAGCGTACAAAGACGGAATGCGTGCGATCGCCGTAACAGACCATGGCGTTATGTTCGGTATCAAGGAGTTTTTCAATAAGGTTAGCAAAAAGAACAGTAAACCTCTCGGGATCATCAAGGACTCCGAGAAAGAACTAAAACCGCTGCTGGCCAAGGATGCGCCAACCGATGAGGAACAACAAAGGATAACGGAACTACAAAAACAAATCGCCGAAGCGAAAGCTTCCATCTTCAAGCCGATCATCGGGTGCGAATGTTATTGCGCTCGCAACGGAAGGCATAGCAAGCTGGCCTCGCAAGACGACCGTAGCGGCTGGCACTTGATCGTTCTGGCCAAAAATAAGAACGGATACAAGAACCTGATCAAGATGGTATCCCTCTCATGGACGGAAGGATTCTACGGACGTCCGCGTATTGACAAGGAATTGTTGGAGAAATATCATGAGGATCTGATCATCTGCTCCGCCTGTTTAGGTGGAGAGATTCCACAGCATATCATGCACGGACGAATCGATAAGGCCGAGGAGTCTATCAAATGGTTCAAAAACTTATTCGGAGAAGACTATTACCTTGAGATGCAACGGCACGAGACACACGACCCCAACGCCGATTGCACGATTTTCCCGCATCAACAAGAGGTGAACAAGGTACTGATCGAACTTGCTCACAAACATAATATCAAGCTAATCGCCACCAACGACGTCCATTTCGTCAATGCCGACGACGCTGAGGCTCACGACCGCCTGATCTGCCTTAGTACCGGCAAAGACTTGGACGACCCCAAGCGTATGCGCTACTCCAAGCAAGAATGGATGAAGACAACCGCCGAGATGAACACCATCTTCGCCGATATCCCCGAAGCTTTGAGTAATACGCTCGAGATAGCCGACAAAATAGAATTCTACTCCATCGACAGCGGTCCTATCATGCCGACTTTCGCCATTCCCGAGGAGTTCGGTACCGAGGAGTCCTACCGTCAGAAATTGACAGAGCATGATTTATTTGAGGAATTCACCCGAGACGAGAACGGTAATGTCGTATTAAGCGAGGAAGAGGCGCACTCCAAAATCAAGAAATTAGGTGGATACGACAAACTATACCGCATCAAGCTGGAAGCCGACTATTTGGCGAAATTGACATATGACGGAGCCAAGGAGCTTTACGGAGACCCCTTGAACGATGAAGTAAAGGAGCGTCTGAACTTCGAGTTACATATCATGAAGACCATGGGTTTCCCCGGCTACTTCTTGATCGTGCAAGATTTCATCCGTGCCGCTCGTGAGGAACTCGGTGTATCCGTAGGACCGGGACGTGGTTCGGCCGCCGGATCTGCCGTAGCTTATTGCTTAGGGATCACCAAGATCGACCCGATCAAATATGACCTCCTGTTCGAGCGTTTCTTGAATCCGGACCGTATCTCCCTCCCCGATATCGATACCGACTTCGATGATGATGGCCGTGGCGAGGTCTTACGCTGGGTAACGGAAAAATACGGTGCCGAGCGTGTGGCTCATATCATTACTTATGGTACGATGGCTACCAAGTCCGCTATCAAGGATGTCGCCCGGGTACAGAAATTACCGTTATCCGAATCGAACCGGTTAGCCAAATTGGTTCCGGATAAGATCCCTGACATGAAGAAGTTCAAATTGGGCGACGCCATCAAGTATGTGCCGGAACTAAAAGAGGCGGCTAACGGAAATGATCCGCTGGCACGGGATACCTTGAAATACGCCCAGATGCTGGAAGGCAACGTCCGTAACACGGGTGTACACGCCTGCGGTGTCATTATCGGACGTTATGATATATCGGATGTCGTACCTGTCAGTACGGCGAAAGACAAGGATACCGGCGAGGAGATGCTGGTTACCCAATACGAGGGTTCCGTGATCGAGGAAACCGGATTGATCAAGATGGACTTCTTGGGCTTGAAGACCTTGTCCATCATCAAGGAAGCGATCGAGAACGTGAAACTGACTACCGGACATGATCTGGATATCGACCATATCAGTCTGGAGGACCCCAAGACTTATAAATTGTATTGCGACGGAAAGACAACCGGTACATTCCAGTTCGAGTCCGCCGGTATGCAAAAGTATTTGAAGGAGTTGCAACCTTCTAAATTCGAGGACTTGATCGCCATGAATGCCCTGTATCGCCCGGGCCCAATGGACTACATCCCTTCTTTTATCGCCCGTAAACAGGGTAAGGAAGAGATCAAGTACGACATTCCCGTCATGGAACGCTACCTGAAAGATACGTACGGTATTACGGTCTATCAGGAGCAGGTCATGCTTCTATCCCGTTTGCTCGCTAACTTCACGCGTGGTGAGAGTGATGCCTTACGTAAGGCGATGGGTAAGAAGTTGATCGAGAAGATGAACCACTTGAAGTCTAAATTTATGGCTGGTGGTCAAGCCAACGGCTATAAAGAGGAAACTTTAAATAAGATCTGGTCCGACTGGGAGAAGTTCGCCTCATACGCATTCAATAAGAGTCACGCTACTTGTTACTCATGGGTGGCTTATCAGACCGCTTACTTGAAAGCGAACTTCCCGTCCGAGTATATGGCCGCCGTCTTGAGCCGAAGCTTATCCAATATCACGGATATCACGAAGTTCATGGATGAATGTAAAGCGATGGGTATTCAAGTATTGGGACCGGACGTGAACGAGTCTATCTTGAAGTTCAGCGTAGATAAGAACAAGAACATCCGCTTCGGGCTAGGCGCCGTGAAAGGCGTAGGTGAGTCAGCCGTACAAAATATCATAGAGGAACGCAAGAAGAACGGCCCGTACAAGAGTATCTTCGATTTCGTAGAACGGGTGAACTTGACCGCTTGCAATAAGAAAAACATAGAGTCCATGGCTTTGGCCGGAGCGTTCGATAACTTCGGTATCCAGCGTGAGCAGTTCTTCACCGACAGTGGAAAAGGAGAATTGTTCTTGGATACCTTGGTTCGCTATGGTAACAAATACCAGATGGATAAGAGCACGGCAGTCAACTCTTTATTCGGTGGAGACGCCTTGATCGCCATCGCTAAACCGGAGATCCCGCAATGCGAGCGTTGGAGCGATCTAGAACGCCTGAATAAAGAGAAGGAGTTGGTCGGTATTTACCTATCCGCCCACCCGTTGGATGAATACCGTATCATATTAAAGTATGTATGTAATACCGGCATGGTAGAACTTAACGAGCGGGAAACCTTACAAGGCCGGGAAGTTTTATTAGGTGGTATCGTCACCGGTTTCCGGGAAGGAATGACCAAGAACGGAAAGCCTTACGGTATCTTGAAGATCGAGGATTTCACGGGTAGTGGCGAGATCCCGCTTTTCGGACAGGATTATATCGAATACAGCAAGTATGGTAAAATAGGGATGTATCTCTTGATCACAGCCCGTGTAGAGCCTAGCCGCTGGGACCCCAATAAACTGGACTTCAAGATTGGTACCGTCAACCTTTTGCAAGACGAGAAAGACAAGCTGATCGAGAAAATCAGTATCACGGTCCCGATCCATGATTTGGACGAGCCGACAATCAATGAGCTTTCGGTATTGATCAAGAACAATCCGGGCCATAGCCTGTTATATTTTAAGGTTGTCGATGGGGAACATAATATTTCCCTAAATCTCTTCTCCCAAAATATCCGCTTAAACGTGACCCGTGAGCTGGTAGACTTTTTACAGGAGAACGAGAATATCGATTTTAAAATTAATGGTTAAAGTTGTACGACGCTGAAAGAATTTGTACTTTTGGCGTCATAACAATCATTAGATTATAATTCATAATTAAATAATACGTAATTCAAAATGGCACTACAAATTACAGACGCTAATTTCGAGGAGTTGGTTAACTCCGGAAAGCCCATGGTTCTTGACTTTTGGGCAGAGTGGTGTGGCCCTTGCCGCATGGTATCTCCTATCATTGATGAGTTGGCAACCGAATACGAAGGTCGTGTGACGATCGGTAAAATGAACGTTGACGAGAATGACGATGTAGTCGGACAATTCGGTATCCGCAACATCCCTACCGTTCTTTTCTTCAAAGACGGTAAGATGGTTGATAAAGTAGTAGGCGCTACGGCTAAGGATAAGTTCGTAGAAAAGATCGAGGCAATGCTTAAATAATTGAAAGTTGAGAATTGAGAATTGAAAATACCGAGGAATACGCTCTGTAACTTTCAATTCTCAATTTTTAATACCCCTAAGTATATGTCGCTTGCCCGGAGGACCGGGAAGACGGCTCATCTCAAAACCAGCCGCTTGCATACCTCTGCGTACCTCTCCTTTTGCGCAATAGGTTACGATCACTCCGCCCGGTGCGGTATGAGCATACAAACGATTATAGATTTCCTGATTCCACATCTCCGGTTGTTTCTCGGGCGCAAATGCGTCGAAATAGATCAAATCGATATCATCCGGTAGTTCACAGGCGTTACTATTTCCTTCTATTTTATGAAGTGTAAAGCGCTCTGAGATTGAAACGGGAGTATTCCACTCCGCCTCATGCAAGGCTAAGAATAACTCTTTTCTCTCCGGCCAGATCAGCTCCCCATAATTCAAGGCACGAATCGTATCTAAAGGAAGCGGGTATAACTCTACTGTATGATAATCAATATGATGTGCTTGAGATAGCTCGACATCCTTCAATGTCAAGAAGGCGTTCAGCCCTGTACCGAAGCCAATCTCCACGATTCGGATAAAGTCTTTTTCAAGCGCATGCAATCCCGCCTCTATAAATATATGTCTTGATTCCTGCAGGGCCCCGTTCACGGAATGATAATGTTCATCCATCGCCGGAATATATAGCGTATGGCTTCCATCTGCCGTTATCTGTAATTCTTTCTCCATATGTATGCAAAGATAATACATACGAATCAGAATAATACTTATCTTTACCGCTATAAATATGATATAAGATATGGATAGACGCCATCTTTACTTCTTACTATTCTTATTATGTACCATACAAGCCGCTATCGGTCAACAGCGCTCCTTCTCTATCAAGGGAGTTGTAAAAGACGCATCGAGCGGACAGCCGATACCTTTCGCTAACGTAGTGGTATGGAACACGACGCAAGGGGCGGTCACCGATTCCACCGGATTATTCGAGATATCCGACATATCACCCGGAAGCTATCGTCTCCAATCCTCCTTTCTGGGATATAAGCCATTCGTTACCGCCGAATTCAGACTAGCGAATAAAGATATATTCTTCCCGATCGAGCTAGAGGAAGCCAGCCAGAATCTGCAAGAGGTTAGCGTAGTAGCCTCTCCGTTCCGTAAAACCGCCGAAAGTCCGCTAGGACTTCGTGTAATCGGTTTCAAGGAGATAGAGAAAAGCGCGGGAGGAAACCGGGATATCTCCCGGGTAGTACAAACCTTTCCGGGAGTAGCGTCTACGGCAGCGTTTCGTAACGACTTGATGGTAAGAGGAGGAGGTCCCTCGGAAAACCGTTTCTTTTTGGATGGCGTAGAGATACCGAATATCAACCATTTCTCTACCCAAGGAGCCTCCGGAGGTCCGGTCGGTATTATCAATCCCGATTTTATCCGGGAGGTCAACTTTTATTCGGCCGCATTCCCCGCATCCAAAGGGAACACTTTAAGTTCGGTATTGGATTTTAAACTACAAGATGGGAATAAGGAGAAATTCTCATTGCGAGGAGTCCTAGGAGCCTCAGATATCGGTGTGTCCGCTAATGGACCGCTAGGAAAAAAGACCACTTACCAAGTGTCTGTTCGTCGCTCTTACCTTCAATTCCTTTTCGATATGATCGGCTTGCCGTTCTTACCTACTTTCACGGATGCCCAATTCAAGATTAAGCACTCCTTCAACCCCAAGAATGAGCTTACAGTTCTCGGATTAGGGGCGATCGATGATATGAAGCTGAATACAGGAATGGAAGACATGAGCGAGAAAAACCAATATATCCTCTCTTACTTGCCGGTCGTAAAACAAAAAACGTATACCCTTGGAGCGGTTTATAAACACTACGCCGGTAAAAATCTCTACTCGGTCATTATCAGCCGTAGCCAGACCAACAATAAGAATATTAAATACAAAGACAATGACGAAAGCAAGGAAGAGAATCTCTCCTTAAATTACCGTTCGGATGAGATCGATAATAAGTTCCGAACGGAAAACACGTTCCGCTTACCATTCATTCAATTGAATGTCGGAGGAAACATCGAATACGCCCAATACACGAATGACACCTATCAAAAGCAATTTACCTCTATCCCCCGTACCATCGTATATCAAACAGACCTTGGCATATGGAAGTGGGGTATCTATGCCACGGCTATTTATGAGAGTTATAACGAGCGGTTTACCGCCTCTTTAGGTGTTCGTGCGGACGCAAACAATTATTCCTCGGATATGAATAATTTGTTAGATCAGTTATCTCCTCGCCTATCCTTATCCTACCGCTTGTCCGATCCTCTTTATATAAACGCGAATATCGGACGCTACTACGAGCTTCCTCCTTATACGACATTGGGATTCAAGGATAATGAAGGTAATTATGTAAACCGGACAAATCATTTAAGCTATATCCGAAGCGACCAAGCCGGATTAGGCTTGGAATACCGTCCTACCTCATACTTGAAATTCACGGCCGAAGGATTCTATAAACATTATGATCGTTATCCGATGTCCATACTCGACAGTATCCCACTCGCGTCGAAAGGTACGGACTATGGTGTCTTGGGAAATGAGGCCGTATCGTCTACCGCTACAGGGCGAGCTTATGGACTTGAGATCATGGGACGTTGGTATAATTATAAAGGGCTTACTTTCATCGCATCCTACACTTTGGTAAGAAGCGAATTCAAGGATGGGAGAAATATGGACACTTATCTTCCCTCGGCTTGGGACAATAAGCATCTGTTCACGTTTAGCGGGACTTATTCTTTACCCAAGAACTGGGACGTAGGCGCCAAGTTCCGGGTAGTAGGAGGCGCTCCCTATACGCCTTACGATGTAGAAAAGAGTAGTTATGTAGAAGCTTGGGACGCTAATAACGGGCTATACTATGATTACAGCCGGTTTAACAGCGAACGGCTCAAGCCATTCACGCAGTTAGATATCCGTATCGATAAAACATTTTACTTCAAAAAGATCATGCTTGGAGCCTATATCGACATCCAAAACATATTGAATTTCAAATACAAAGAGCAAGACGTATATATCAAAACGGGTAAAATTATCAACCCGGAAGCTCCCATATATGAACAACGGTACGAATTAAGACCGATAGAACGTCTTACAGGAACGCTTCTCCCAAGTATCGGAGTGATGATCGAGTTATAGATTTTAGGCGTAATAGATTCTTTTTATTTTGAATTTCAGCAATTAATCATAAATCTTTTCTATTTTTGTAGACTGTATGAACAAAAAATAGTACTTTAATCGCAAATAAGCACATGAATAGGTAGGTAAAGAATGACATTATTAAAATACTACATACGATTCGTACTCTTTATCGTGTTAAGTCTGGTCTTTTCTTTCCACTTATACGCTACAGATAATGCAGGCCCTATTTTAATCATTAGCTCCTACAATCCCGATACACGTAATACGACCGCCAATATTTCCGAGTTTATGGAGGAATATAAGCGGGGAGGTGGTATCTCGCCGGTGGTTATCGAGAACATGAACTGTAAGAGCCTCCCGGAAGCCCCCTTATGGGACGGTAAGATGAGAGGTATATTGGATAAATATAAGGAAAATAACACTCCTCAGCTTATCATTATCTTAGGTCAAGAGGCATGGGCTTCTTATATCTCCCAAGAATACAAGCCTGATATACCGGTTTTATGCGGTATGATCAGTAAGAATGCGATCTTATTACCCGACTCGGATTTAAATGTCGCCGAATGGGAACCGAAATACATCGATATCCAAGAGTACGTAGATAAAGGTTTACACCTTGGCGGGTTCTTGTATTCTTATGACGTAAAAGAAAATATCCGGTTAATACGTAAGTTATATCCCCAAACTCAAAATATAGCATTAATCACCGATAATACCTACGGTGGTTTAGCTATGCAGACCTTGGTAAAAAAGGAAATGGAAAATATCAAGGATCTGAACTTGATATTACTGGATGGAAGAAAGAATAATATCTACACCATCGTTGAGCAAATCAAGAACCTGCCGGATCAGACCGTGATATTGATTGGTACATGGCGTGTAGACGTGAACGACGGGTATTATGTTGGAAATGCCACGTATACCATGATGACCGCCAATCCCAGAATCCCGACATTCACATTGGCATCCGTCGGCATAGGGCACTGGGCCATCGGAGGTTTCAGTCCCAAATACAGGCCTATAGGTTCCGATTTGGCGAAAGAGGCTTTAAGTATATTGGAGAAGAAAATCGCCCCTAAAGATATCCATCCACAAATCATTCCCAATGGATATATGTTCGACGCTTCAAAGATCAAGGCTTTTGATATCAGCAGATTGTCATTGCCCCACGACGCTACTATTATCAACGAGGACCCGAGCCTATTCTCCAAATACAGGTTCGAGATCTTGCTAAGCGTAATCACCGTATTGTTTATTTTCCTGATTATGATATTAATCTTCTTTATCCGGACCAATAAACTGAAAGATAAGTTATTGGATCTACAGAAGGATAATATACTAATCATGAATAATATCCAAGCTTCCATCTATTTCATCAAGCCGGATTATACCGTAAAATGGAGAAATGAGGTAGAGTTCCATGACTGTATCCCTGAATTCGGTCCGGCTAATTGCTTCTTGGTCAAGAACGGAGTAAAGCCTTATTGTACCCGTTGCACGGTCGCAAAGGCCATGGAAACCAAAAAGCAGGTCGATATCACGAATGAGTTCGGCGATGGAAAGTATCTTCATATTTTGGCGAACCCTGTATTAGACGAGCACGACAACCTTATCGGGGTTATTTTCAAGAAAGAAGACGTGACAAAACAAAAACAGGCGGAGAACGAACTGAGGAAAGCGAAAGAGAAAGCGGAAGAGTCCGATCGTTTGAAATCCGCGTTCTTGGCGAATATGAGTCATGAGATTCGAACGCCATTGAACGCGATCGTCGGTTTCTCCGGATTATTGGCCGTAACCGAGAAAATGGAGGATAAAGAGGAATATATCAATATCATTAATAGCAACAACGACCTGCTATTGCAATTGATCAATGATATTCTCGATCTGGCCAAGATAGAGGCGGGTACGCTAGAATTCGTGGATTCAGACGTAGATGTCAATCAACTATTCTCCGATATCGAGCAGTCTTCCCGTTTGAAGGCGCAAGATGGTGTGCAGGTATGCTTTGTCGAGAAGATCCCGAATTGTATCTTACGCACCGACCGTAACCGAGTCTCCCAAGTCATTACGAACTTTATCAACAATGCCATCAAGTTCACGACTCAAGGTAGCATCCTGTTTGGCTACCGCCATAGAGATGATGAGTTGTATTTCTATGTAAAAGATACGGGATGCGGTATCGCCAAGGATAAGATCGGTCAAGTTTTCACCCGTTTCGTTAAGTTAAATAGCTTTGTGCAAGGAACGGGGCTGGGATTATCGATTTGCCAGATGATTATCAAGCGTCTGGGTGGAGATATAGGGGTGGAATCAGAGCAAGGGAAAGGTTCTACATTCTGGTTTACGTTGCCCTATTCGATACTAGAGATGCAGGAAGTCCCGCATGAGAAACCAAAGACCGAGAATGTACAGAAGAGCCAGTCATCCAAATCTGCAACCCTATTAATAGCGGAAGATAACGAAAGCAACTATACTTTATTCCAAGCCATGTTGAAAGATTATAACCTTATACACGCATGGAACGGGGAACAAGCGATCGATTTATTCAATAAATATCAACCGGACTTAATCCTAATGGACCTAAAAATGCCGATCGTAGACGGCTATGAGGCTACACGGGTAATTCGGGAAAAGAACCAGTCCATCCCTATCATCGCCGTAACGGCTTTCGCTTTCGCGGAGGATGAGGAACGGGTAAAACAAAGTGGATTCTCCTCTTACATCGCTAAACCGATCAAGCCGGATAAGCTAATCGCATGTATTAATACTTATTTATAGAATCCGTTTGGTAACAATCGGAAAACGCAAGACGAAAGAGGAACCCTTCTCTACTTGAGAGTCGAGACTAATACTTCCTCCATGACGGTTCATGATCTGCCGGCAAAGACTTAATCCGATACCGGAACCTTTAGATTTAGTCGTGAAGAAAGGCACGAAGACCTTGTCGATCGCCTCGGGAACAATTCCGCTACCATTATCAATCACCGAAATAATAACCATGCCGGCTTTTTGGACAGCCTCCACGACTATTTGAGGAGATAAGGACTCTTCACAAGCCTCTATCGCATTTTTCAATAGATTAATTAATACTTGTTCCACCATGATCCGATCCGCATATAAATTTAAATCTTCCGGTTTTACACGAAAGAAGAGGATGTCGGACTTCTCCGGAAATAGAAGCCGGATATCGTCAAAGAGAGCCGAAACCGAGAAGTTTCGTAAAGTAGGTAAAGGCAGACGGGTTAATTGCCGATAATTCTCGACAAAATCCAATAGCCCCTTACTTCTCCGGTGGATCGTTTGCATGGCTTGTACCATGATAGCGTAGTCTCTCTCATTCATGCCATTTATCGTCGCACGCTCGGCTACCGTCTCCGATAAAGAGATTACCGGAGCGATCGAGTTCATGATCTCATGCGTCAATACCCGGATAAGTTTCTGCCATGCCTCGGTTTCCGCCTCAGCGACCACCGAATTATACAATCGACTCCGTAAAGCTTCCAAGGCAGCGTTCATAGAAGAGGCCAAAGCCTTTTCGTCTTCCGTCATTGAATCGGAAGGATAAAACAGGCTCAGATCCCCGTAATGAATACTCTCTATCAGGTATTCCATCCGCTTAACAGTCTTTTGCTGATCCTTATATAAGAAAACCGAAAGCGCAAGAATACAAAATCCGAACAGCGCAGGAATAAACAAAAACCCTTTCAGCACTAAGAATGAGGCAGTAAAAGACAAGACCACGATCCCCAAAATACGAGCGAACAACAAGTAACGTATCATAAGCCAAATTTCTCCAATTTACGATACAAGGTAAAGCGGGTAATCCCTAGAAGCTCGGCGGCACGAGTGATATTCCCCTCGGCACGACGTAAGGCACGTTCGATCGCTTCTTTCTCCAATACCGTCAGATTTAACTCATCGGATGGTTCCTTATCCCTAAGCGGGACAGAACGCAGAATAAAGTCTTCCGGCCTTAGCCAATTACTTTCAGACAAGATAACCGCCCGTTCAATCGCATGTTGCAGTTCACGTACATTACCAGGCCAAGCATAATTATGTAGCTTATTCTTCCCATCCCTGTTAATGCCCTTCAAGTCTTTCTTATATTTACGAGCATACTTCGACAAGAAATGTTCAGCCAATAAGATCACGTCATTTCCTCGTTCCCTCAAGGGAGGAATATGTAACTCGATCGTATTAATACGATATAAAAGATCTTGCCGGAAAGTACCTTCTGCCACAAGATGATGGATATTCACGTTCGTTGCGCAGATCAACCGGATATCAATCGGTATGGGTTGCGTTGCTCCCAAACGGGTTATCTGTCGTTTTTCCAAAGCGGTCAACAGTTTCGCTTGCATGGAAAGGCTTAAGTTCCCGATCTCATCCAAGAACAAGGTGCCACCGGAAGCTACCTCCATTCGTCCCGGCTTTTCCTTACGGGCATCCGTAAAAGCCCCTTTCTCATAGCCGAATAATTCACTCTCGAAAAGTTGTTCCGGAATAGAGCCCACATCGATCCCGACGAAAAGATTCCCCGAACGCGGAGATTGATGATATAAGGCGCGGGCAACTAAATCTTTACCGGTTCCATTCTCCCCCAAGATTAATATATTGGCATCCGTATTCTTTAATTTATCGACCGTAGCGAAAATAGCCTGCATCGGTTCGCTTTCACCGATGATCTCGAAGCCAGCATCCTCGGGTGAACTAAGAATCTCAACTTGTTTCTTTAAATTTCGCACTTCCGCCCTACTCTCCCGAAGTTCCAATGCCGAAGAGAGTGTAGCGAGTAATTTCTCCTTTTCCCAAGGTTTCGGGATAAAGTCGGTAGCTCCCGCCTTAATCGCCCGCACGGCCTTATCCGTATCCGAATAGGCAGTCATAAAAAGAACCACCACGTCCGGGTCTATCTTCTTTATCTTCTCCAGCCAATAGAAACCCTCCTGACCACTAATAGCATCCCGTTTGAAGTTCATATCCAACAAGATAATATCCGGGATAAAAGTCCGCATGAAATGATCGATGCGCTCCGGTTTCGTAGCCACTCTTATTTGTTCCATATAGGGCTCCAGTAATAAATTAAGGGCAAAAAGAATGTCCTCATTATCATCTATAATTAATAGTTTTCCCTTTTTCATAAGCGCTGAACTAGTTTGTGATGCCTCAAAGGTAGGTATTAAATCAATGGAAGAAGCGTGCGTAATCGAACGATTATCGTGCGCAGATGAACTGTTAAATTAATAGTCCGCAAAGAGGGTTAAGATTAAGTAAACGGTAAGACTATTTAAGCGAAAGAAAAAACGAGGAGAAAGAAGGAAGACTATCTTTGAACACAATTAACAATTCAGGCATTCATGAGACCACTATTGATTGGATTTTTCGTCTGTATAAATATACACTTAGGCTATGCGCAATGGACTGAGCAAGATTCGATCTGGCTAAAGGATGTATTAGCAGGCAAAGATTCCATCAAATTGAACCCTGAATTCCAAAAAGCAATCCAAAGCGGTTCTTTCCTCAACCCGGAACCAGGAAAACCGATGGGGAAACCTCAACTGGCCGCTCCCAGCAATATCCCTATCACCAAAGATTTCTCAGAATATATCCAACAAGACGATACGACACACCGAAAAGTAGCATTGAAGGATTTACCACCATCGGTATTCTGGCGACATAATCCACCGTATAAAAAGATACTGCCTGTCTATCAATCTATCTTAGATGAATTGAAAAGGACTCCGTCCAGTGGTCGTACTTCACTAGCTACCTTCGATCTAGGAAGGATGACCAGCCGGAAAACATATGTCCATAAACGCAACGCAAAACGCAACGGAACTTGGCAAAACTACGGTAACCTCCCTACCCCGGATGTCATCTCTAAAAGGAAGAAATTCGAAAGACAACAGGCAGAGGCCGCAAAAAAGGACTCCTCATTGATGATCCAACCACCAATCGATTAGCTTACGGGCCAAGCTCAACTTACGGGGGATCTCCGGTAAGTTATCTTTGGTATAGAAGGCACCAGAACTTAGTTCCTCATCCTGCAACTTAATTTCCCCACTTACATAATCCGCTACAAAGCCTACCATCAAGCCACTCGGATAAGGCCAGGGTTGGTTTCCGAAATAAGTGATATTATCGACCTCTAAACCCGTTTCCTCACGGACCTCCCGACGCACACACTCTTCCAAGGTCTCGCCAACTTCTAAGAATCCGGCCACTAATCCATGGAAAGTTCCCCGGAAATTACGGGCATGTACCAAAAGAATCGAATCCTCCTTACGGATCAAGACGATCATCGCTGCTGAGATTGTCGGATAAATCTCATGTTTGCAAGAAGGACATTGCTTCATGATCGACGTAGTCTGTACGGTAGGAGTACCACATACCGGGCAGAAACGGCTATGGCTATCCCAATAAAGCAATTGAAAAGCCTTACCCGCCTTCTCGTAACACGCTCTCGAGATATAATCCCAAGAGGCACGCAACCCCATATGTACGTAACGGTCATTCCCCTCCACCGGAGTATCTAATTCTGCCGTACGTGCGGGAAGTCCATCCCGGTAATCAACCTCCAGAGTATGAGAAACCGGAACCGGAGGATTCTCGCCATAAGGGATGGTATACGTATCATTCTCTTTCTGAAGCAACAGTTGGTCTTTATAAAAAAGGAACCAATAACAGAGTTTATTTGAAGTTTCCATGCTAATATTCCCGAATTATCTTTCTGTATGTAAAACATCCGCGAACTTACGAATTAAAATCCAATAACGTGCGAAAGCGAACGTGCACCGTGCGAAGGCACACACAATCGTTTCTAAGCATTTTTCTATTATCTTATGATTAGCAGAACGTTACATCGATGGCACATTATTTGCCTCCTTTCTAAAAAATGAATATATTTAAAACCTGTTACAATGAAACTAATGATTCGAAACTTACTTTATCTATTCAAGCGGTTTAAGACCGCTGTCGTGTTAAACCTCTTTGGCTTAACAATCGCTTTCGCCGCTTTCCTCCTGATAGTAATGCAGGTGGATTACGAGATGAATTACGATGCCATGCACAGCAAATCAGGCCGGACCTTCCGGCTAGAGGCAAATCACGGAGAATTCGAGCATAACGCCATCCATTGCCTAATGTTTAGCGATGCTTTTGTTAACTCATCCGCTCATATCACGGATTACTCCTACCGTTATCCATTCTACGGAGGAGAACGGTATTGCCAAATCGACGAGGTAGACGATCAAGGAGAAGCGAAAGTCTTTAAGGAAAACTTCCAGCTTTGTCTACCCAATATCTCAGATGTCTTTGATTTCCACATGAAAGAAGGTTCCGTCGAATGCCTATCCATTCCCGGCTCCGTACTCATTCCAGAGAGTGTCGCTAAAAGGCTGTTCGACAAACAATCCGCTATAGGTAAACGTATCCGGATGTCCGGCAGTAGTGGCTGGCAACCTGTAAGTACCACGATACTTACTATTGGGGGTGTCTATAAGGATTTCCCGGGAAATACTACGGTACAAAACCGTATTTACGTCCCGATGGACCAACTGGATCTATTAAAAAGTTCTTGGCAAATGTATGCCAATGAAATATACGTCACGCTAGACGATCCCCTAAATAAAGAGGAGGTATTGGATCATTTCAACAAGACTTTCGATTTCGCTAAAAGCCAAATGGGTTCAGCGCAAGAGATCGCATTACGTCTAACCTCCTTAAAGGATGTTTATTACACACATGATACAACTTTCGACTTTAATCCGAAAGGTCACCGGGAGACAAATTATGTGTTACTGGGTATCGCTTTCCTCATCTTATTCATCGCCGGAATCAATTTTACCAATCTCACAACCTCGTTGATTCCCCTACGATTGAAAACGATCAATACGCACCGGGTATTAGGATGCTCCATCTATAAGTTACAAGCCATCTCACTGATTGAATCGATCGTGATCTGCTTGATATCCTACATTCTCGCCTTATTCATCGTAAACGATTTGTCTTACACACCGATCGCTAATTGGGTAGATGCGGATATACGTCTTAGTCAATACAAAGGCCTGATCCTTCTCACTGCACTGATCGCTATCTTGACGGGTTGCTTGGCGGGACTTTATCCAGCTATACGAAGTACCTCCTATGCGCCGGCCTTGGTACTAAAGGGCTCTTTCGGTCTTAGTCCCAAAGGGAAAAAAGTACGTGTCGCCCTGATCGGTTTCCAATACACGGTATCGATCGCCTTGATTATTGTCACCTTATTCATGGGACTTCAGAACCATTTCATGACCTCTAGCGAGCAACTAGGATTCAATAAAGACCAAGTAGCCATCGTGAACCTGACACCGGAGATCTACGCCAAGCATAAGCCCCAATATATCCAGAAACTTAAAGATTATCCGGGAATAGAGGATGTGGCCTTCTCCGTCTACGAATTATCGAAAGAAGATGACATGATCGATCTCGAATATGCCCGTCATGAAGATAAGGATGTATTCTTCAAGGTATTCTATGCCTCCGAGAATTTCCTTTCCGTCATGGATATCCAAGTAGAGGAAGGAAGGGATTTTACACGGGAGGATTTAAACAAGGCACAAAGTGATTATATCATCAATCCGGCGGCAGAGCGGGATTTCCACTTACATCCCGGAGATCGTTTCAATGATCGTACGGTTCTAGGAGTCAGCAAGGATTTTCGGTTTAACTCTTGCCGGATCGCAAGCTCGCCTTTCGTATTCGCATTGAATAACGATATACCCAATCCTAAATTGGTATCCTATATCCGCTTCAATTCGAAAACGAATTTACAGGAAGCTGTCGCCCACGTCCGGGAAACATTGAAAGAGATCGATCCGACTTTCCCTTTCGAGATCTCTTTCTACAACACCATTTTAAACAATTTATATCAGAAAGAACAAACACTGGGTAAACTAATCTCCCTATTCGGAATAATGGCGATCTTGATCTCTATCGTAGGTGTATTCGGACTCGTGCTATTTGAGACGCAATACCGCCGGAAAGAGATCGGTATCCGCAAGATCAACGGAGCGACTACCGGACAGATTCTTTTGATGTTCAACAAGACTTATATCCGGATCGTCTCCGTTTGCTTCATCATCTCGATCCCAATAGCATGGATGGGAACACAACAGTGGCTAGAGAATTTCGCTTATAAAACACCACTCCATCTTTGGGTCTTCATCGTAGCTTTCCTAATCATTCTCTCGGTTACGATCGGTACCGTTACTTTCCGGAACTGGCAAGCGGCGAATGAGAATCCTGTGAACTCGGTGAAGTCTGAATAAACTCACTCGGAGTGATCCCGTAAATTTCTTTAAAGCAACGGGTAAAATAGTTCGGATCGGAGAAGCCGACCTGAGCAGCTACCTCCCCGATCGAATAAGCGTGCTGCCCCAATAACTCGGCGGCACGCTTTATACGTATATTACGGGTGAATGAGGAAGCGGAGCAACCAGTAGTAGACTTTAATTTCCTAAATAAGCTGGCACGGCTCATCGCCATCTCGGAACAGAAAAGCTCTACATCAAACTCCGGGTCCTGCAAATGGGCCAGAACGACCCTTGTCACTTTCGAAACAAATTCCTTATCCGGATCGGCGATGGTTTGCTCCGGAGTACGCAAGTCGAACCGATCCCTGAAATATAACTTTAGTTGCTCACTACGTTTGAGCAGATTCTTGATCTTCGCTTTTAGGACAGCAAGACTGAACGGTTTAGGCAGATAATCATCCGCTCCGGCTCCATACCCTTCCAATTGTTGACGTTCTTCCGCTAAAGCAGTCAATAGGATAACCGGTATATGGGCCGTCCGTTCATCCGTTTTCAAAGCCTCGCAACATTCAATCCCATTCATGACCGGCATCATTACATCCGAGACAATCACGTCCGGTAGGATCTCCATGGCTTTCTCCAAGCCGACCTTTCCGTTTTTCGCTATCACGACCCGGTAATCCGTTTGAAAAGCATTCATCAAATAACGACATAGATCCTCATTATCCTCTACAAACAAAAGCGTTTGTCGTAGATTCTCCGGGACCGGGTTTGTTCCTTCCAATGGAACTAATTCCCGCAAAGATGCCTCTTCCATTTTAGGTTCCGAATACTCCAACCACTCCTCAGGATAAGCCTCTTCCGATATAGGCAAGGCAACCGTAAAAACAGAACCTTTCCCCAATTCACTCTCACATTGAATGGTTGCCTTATGTAACTCCAATAGCTCTTTTGTGTACGCAAGGCCGATCCCCGAACTCTCCGAGCGGCGAAACGCTATCGATTCCCCCTTATAATATTGATCAAAAATATACGGTAACGATTCGGGGGGAATGCCGATTCCACTATCCGTAATTCGTAAAGTCATGACCGCATCGGATGAGCTTTGCTCCAATAAAGCGGAAAAGCTTACCGAACCACCATCCGGCGTATACTTAAATGCGTTCGACAGTAAATTATATAGAACCTGCTCTAGGATATTCTTGTCAAAATAAGCGATTGAGATATCCGGGGCAATCGAATACGTAAACGCAATTTTATAGGAATCGGCCAAAGGAATAAAGGTTTCCGAAATCTCCTTTAAGAATCGACTGAGATCCGCACAAACAATATGCGGGGAAGGAACTCCCCGGGTCAATACCGATAAATCCAGTAATTCATTGACATGCCGAATCAAGCGATTGGTATTCCGGGAGATCGTACGCAAAGTTTCTTTATCTCCACAAGATTCTTCTGAACCGGAATGCCGTTCCAGATCCTCCGTCAATCCCTTGATTATCGTCAGAGGGGTACGAAGCTCATGAGAGACATTCATAAAGAAACGAGTTTTCAACGCATCTTTTTCCTCCAGTTCTTGCTTGGCCTGTTTCAACAGCCGTGTACGTTCTTGTATCTTACGCTCCAACTCGGCTTGGCGAAGCTGATACCAGCGCACCCGGCTCTTATAGGCGATATACAACAGTACGCATACAACCACGAATACCAGCAAAATAAACCACCACGTCCGCCACCAAGGAGGAAAGATCCTGACAGGTTCGGTAATGGGAGCGCTCCAATAGGAACCATTGCCGGAAGTTTCCACCCGAAACACATAGTTTCCCGGTGGTAGGCGGTTATATATAGCCGTACGATCGCTGGCGTCCACCTCCCGCCAATCCGTATCATATCCATCCAGACGATACCGGTATCGGATACTACGGGGATGAGAATAATCGAACGCGATAAAACCCACCTGTAAACCTTGCTTCTCACGTGAGTCTCCGATCGTGAGGTTCGTGATTCGCAAAGACTCAGGTATTTTTCTCAAACCGTCCGTTAACTGAACGGGATCAAAAGAAACGATCCCCTCATTACTGCCAAATACAAGTTCACCCGATTTGCGCTTACAGCAAGCGCCACCCATAAACTCATTCGATAATAAACCGTTTGCCGTCGTATAATTAACGATATGCCGGTTTTGTATATCCAAGCGACTCAGCCCTTTATTCGTGCTGACAAACAGGATGCCCGGCTCACCTTCACGGATTCCTCGTACGATATTTCCCGATAAGCCATCCTGTACCGTGAAATGATCAAATCGCCCGGTTCGCTTGTCGTATTGATCCAACCCCGCATTCGTACCGATCCACAAATAACCGGAAGAGTCCACAAACAGACAATGAATATGATTCGACGCAAGGGGATTCATCTCACCCGGTATATATCGATACGTGATAAGTGCTCTCGTCTTCGTATCCCACACCCGAAGCCGCCCCTCATCCGCTCCTCCCCAAAACCAAGATTCTTCGCTCACGCATAAGTTACATAACTCCGACAACGAGTTGATCGGATAATCATAAGAGACTTGGTAATCCGGTATAAAAGGGCGGATTCGGAAATCATCCAGATTCAACCGGTCCGGGTTGGCGTCTTGATAACTGATCCATAGGTTCCGCTCCGAATCCTCACGGATAGAACCTATAATCTTTCCGGATAAAGAGGACGGACTTTTTCGGGGTGAGAAGGTAAAACGCATATCTACCCGGGAAGTCTTATGGTTAATCCGATCTAATCCCCTAGAGGTCGCAACCCAAAGATTCAGGTCCGAATCCTCATAAACGGCTAGGATATGAAGAGAAGACAGATTCTCTTTTTCCGTGTATCCCAAGGTATATCGAAACAAGGAAGGTGTTAAATCCGCATGGCTCACCCCATACGTGGAATGCCCCGCCCACAGATGATCCGAGTCATCCAGAAACAAACAGGTAATCTGGTTACTGCTGATAGAATGTGCGTCTTCCGGCACGTTCCTCAACTGTCCCATTTTCCTCTCCTTCGGAGAATAATAAAAAAGACCTTGATTGAAACGGCTATCATCAAACCAGACCGTTCCGTCCTTACTCTCGAAGATGGATCGCACTTGGCATTCTCCCGTAGGTTCCAGATCCTCCGGCCGGTCAAAGAAATGCTCACATCGCAAGGCAAGCCGGTTCATCCGGCTAATCAAGCTTACCCCCTTATTATGTCCGATCCAGAAATCACCATCACCGGTCTCCAAGAATTGATATACCCGAGTATCCTCACGACCGACAGATTGGAAGATCTCTCGCTCTCCCATATCAAGCGAACGAAAAGCCCCTTCACGTCCCGTACCTAACCACATATAATCAAACCGGTCGATATAGATCGCGTTAACGCCATTCAAATTGCCGGCATTGATATCCTCCCGGTCATTTGTCCGTATCGTATAATCTTGAAAGTGGTTTGTTTCTTTGTCATACAAACTAAAACCAGCTAAAGTCCCTACCCAAAACGAATGATCCGGCGCCGAATACAAACAATTCACAGGAGACGACGAGACTACCGAACCCGCCGGCGAAAGGCGTACCAATTTCTTCTCTTTAGCGTCATACTCCAACATCCCGTTCTCCGTACCTATAAAGATATGTCCCGGAACGGAGGCCAAGAAACAAGTAGGACTACCATACACACGTAACTGTTGTCGAAGCCATTCTTTCGTGAAATTCAAAAATGTATCCGAACCTCTGTCATAACGGCTAATCCCACCCGAGGAAAAAAAGATCCAGATACCTCCATCTGAATCCTCGAATAATTTATCGATAGAACTGCTTTGTATACTTTCCGGACAATCCGGTACGGGCAAGAATACTTTAAACGTATATCCATCGTAGCGGTTCAAGCCTTCAGTCGTCCCAACCCAGACATACCCGGTACGATCCTTCAAAATAGAGGTCACCGAGGAAGAAGAAAGCCCGCTATCCATTGTTATCCGGTCAAAAATAACGTTGGTAGCTTGCGCTCTCGTTATCATAAGTACAAACAGCAGTAAAAGGTATATTCTCATCCATTCATCCGATTAATGCCCCAAATATAAAGATTAAGTGGGTGAAAATCACAGAAAACAGAAAGATTGAACGATTTGTACGGTATTATGAAACATATGTCCGGCCCGCTCCCTCCCTATTTCCCTAGCTTTGCGGTATCAATTCTAAAACGAATGTAAAATATGAGAAAACTTTTTCTATCGCTAGTATTCCTTAGCGTGCTACTATCTATCCATGCGAATCCGGGTATTAAAGGAATCGTAATCGATCAAACCACCCGTAAGGCATTAGACTACGCTCACGTTGTATTATATGATGGAGATCATATCGTCGAAGAAGCTATGACTGAAGCGAACGGTTCTTTTCTAATCCAGCCCGTAAAACCGGGAACGTATTCGATCCGTATCCATTTTCTGGGATATGATGTTTATATGGGAGAGGAGTTTATCCTTACAGAGCAGATCAAGGATCTGGGTATTATCCCGATGCAAATGCTTGAGGTAGGCTTACAGGAAGTGGAGGTCGTAGCCAACAAGAAACAAGTCATCTATAAACTGGATAAAAAGATCATCGAGGCTTCTTCCAACCTGCTTTCCTCGGGAGGAACCGCTGTCGATATCCTAGAGAACACGCCTTCCATCCGGGTGAACGCCGAGGGAGAGGTTACCTTCCGGGGGAGTAGCGGATTCACGGTCTACGTAGATGGAAAGCCCAGTATATTTACCGGGACCCAAGCCTTGGAACAGATCCCGTCCGGACAAATCCAGAATATAGAGATCATCACCACCCCGTCCGCCCAACATGATACAGGGGGTGATGTCGGGATCATCAATGTCATTACCAAGAAGAACTTCGGGGAAGGGCTGAGCGGAGTAATCAACCTAAGCGGGAATACGGTATGGAGCCGGACCTTGGATTTCTTGTTGACCGGACAAAACAAGGCATCTCAATGGCGTATAGGCGGTTATGTGGGAAACCGACTTCGTAAAAGTCATTTTACCCAAGAGAAAACGACGTTGGTAAACGATACGACAACGACTTCTTATTCCAATGGCCCCCGTGAAAGTAACGGCTACGCATATATTCTCAGCGGAGGTTGGAGCTATACACAAAAACAAACGACTTTTTCTATTAACGCGGAAGGCGGATATGCCGGACTCAAGCGAAAAGGAGATCTGGAATATACGGAAGAACGTTCCGCTAATGGCGAGCAATTCGAGAACGGAGAGTTCAAGAGCCTTGACGACTTTGATATCCATGAGACTTTCGGACTAGGGAATCTGGCCGTGGATCATAAGTTCAATGATAAGGGGCATAACCTTAGCGGTAGCTTCTTCTTGAAATATGGAGGCGACGCTCTGGAATATTTCCAAAGCGATCTGTTCGACAAAAACAACGTACGCCAGCAAGGTCATCGTGCGTGGGAGGCCGAACATCGTTGGACCGTCCGTGCGAAAGCCGATTATGTATTTCCATACAGCAAAACCGGACAAATCAAGGCGGGTTATCAATATTTCTCATACTCGGAAGACGGCGATTATAGTATGCAGTTTTGGAACCCGGATACCAAAGAGTTCTTCTGGCGTGACGATATTTACAACACGTTCTATTTCCAACAAGGGATCAACTCCCTTTATGCGATCGTTGGGGATAGCTACCGGTCTTTTGATTTTCAAGTAGGATTACGGGGAGAACATACGCATCAAGTATTACGTAGCTCCAAAGATTGGGCGAACCGCCTACAAAGGCGTTTTGAGTTGTTCCCATCCGCCCATATCGGTTATAACCTCACACAAAATCAGAAGCTTCTATTCGCTTACAGCCGTCGTACGACCCGACCGGAGCTTTATTTCATGGAGCCATACATCACTTACAAGGATTACTATACAGCCGAGATCGGTAACCCGGATATACGCCCGGAGTACATTCATTCTTTCGAGTTGAATTATTCCTTGACTTCCGGCGACAATGCCTTGTCTGCCTCCCTATTCCACCGAACCCGCAAAGACAAGATCGAACGATTACGGGTTCCTTACCAAGCCGGGGTTACCTTGGATTCCATGGCGAACGTGGGACATGATTATTCCACCGGAATAGAACTATCGGGCAGTTTGCAGGCCACCAGTTGGTGGAATACGCAAATAAACGGTAGCCTTTATCACTACCGGGTAGAGAACGAGTATAAGACGGACGGGAAGAATGAGACCAGTACCAATTACGAGATCGCATGGAACAACGCTTTCACGACCGGGAAATACACAAGGATACAGCTTGACGGCAATTTCGTAGGCCCTTCCGTAACCACCCAAGGAAGAACCCAGTCGTTCTGGTTTGTCAACCTAGCGATACGGCAACAATTCTTCAAACGGAAGTTGACGGCCACCCTCTCTTTCCGGGATGTCTTCAATACGGCCCGTTATGTCAATACGATCACTTCCTCGAACTTGATTTCCAAAACACGAATCCGGCCCGATTACCCGTTGATAGGCTTGACCCTTAGCTATACGTTCAACCAGTTCAAGCTAAAGAATGGCTTATCCAACAATTCAAAGGATTTATTCGAGGGGACGAATCATTAATACCGAATTACCCTACTTTCAAAGTAAGCTAGCTTCGTTGGCAAAGTAAGCTAATTAAAATGCCCAAGTAAGTTAACTTACTTTGCCAACGAGATAAACGTAGTGGTCCTTATATCTTGTTTACCGAGGATAGAATACATCATTGGGTAACTGTAACTTTTTTGAATCCAACTTTGTTACTTTCCAATTTTAAGTTACTTTTGTGAACACTTAGTTAAAAATGAGGTATATTCAATGATTAACAGCATATTACTGACTAATTTCACGGGCTTTGCAAACAATCGTTTCGATTTCACCGAAGGAGTAAATGTCCTCATCGGCAAGAATGGTACCGGCAAGACACACGTGCTTAAATGCTTGGCTGCCACCTTGCAGGCACGTCACGACTTCCTCGGCAAGAACTCTGCTTCCAAAGAGCAGTTTGAGTATATCTTGGCGGAAGATATGATCTATTATTTCAAGCCGGACATCATCGGCAATTTGGTCAGCAAAGGACTACCTTCCGGTAGGGCGAACATTGCGGTTACGATAGATAGCAAGGTATTGCAATATAACTTTTCCTCTGCAGCCAAGACGACTGTGAAATTGGAAACGGACGAGAAGTGGAACGACCGTCATTTCATCTACATCCCTCCTCGTGAAATGTTCTCTTTGTTCGAGGGTTTTATCGGTTTGAGCAGTAAGCGTGAGATTTCATTCGACCAGACCTACATCAATCTAGCACACGCATTGGCTCTCCCCGTATTGCGTGAGTCTGAAGATAATCCGTTGAGACCGGCTGTTGAGTTGTTGGAACGGGAATTGCAGTTCAAGGTGCTGCAGATGAACGGACGTTTCTATATACAGACGGAAAGTGGTAATATGGAAGCGCATTTGGTGGCAGAAGGTCTTCGCAAGTTGGCCTCTATCTTATACCTCATACTGAATGGGGAAATTAATGCGAACACCATTCTGTTCTGGGATGAGCCGGAAGCCAATTTGAACCCGGCTCTTATCAAAGTGGTGTCGAAGTTCATCCTTGTGCTTCAGGAATGTGGTTTGCAGATTTTCATCGCTACACACGATTATTTGCTTACACATACGCTTTCTCTTTATTCCGAGTATAAAGAACACACCGGTGTATCTGTCAAATTCTTTGGGCTGAAAAAAGAAGGCAAGGGAATCATTGTAGAGGAAAGCGAAACCTTGGCAGGCATACAGAGCAATCCGATTCTGGAGGAATATGCAGCCTTTTACGACTTGGAACAACAATTCATCAGCAAATATGAGTAATTTTCAGGAAAGCGGCATAAACTTCAAGTTTCAATCTCCCAAATGGAACGTTGTCAAGTACGACGAACATTTGGCGCACAAAAAAGTAAGCAATGCCTTGCAGCCTACCAAAGCGGTGGACTTTTTAGGTATTCATGACAACAGACAGTTGTTTTTGGTAGAAGTAAAGAATTACAGAGGGCATACACACGATGCAGAGACTCAGGAAGTGCTTCAGGCAAAAGGCGAGGAATTAATGCGCAGGATTGCTGTCAAAGTTAGGGACACAATCGCCACGGTAACTAATTCTGCTCGTTTTTCGACCAATGATGAGGATTTTTTTACCCGGATTAATCAGTTGCTACTTGATAATCAGAAAAAGATAGTCATTATTGCCTGTATAGAACTAGACATTGCTGGTGAAAAAGAACACAAAGCCCGTATGAGTGTCTGGATGCAAAAATTAAAGCAAAAGTTGGCATGGTTACATGCGGCTAAAATTTCCATCAATCCGATTGAAAATATCTCTGCTGTCTTGCCGGATACGGAAATCTTGTTCGTGTAATCTCCCGGCAAACTTTAGTGACCTTTGTTGCCGGTCTTTTATTAGTCCGTCTTTTTCTCTTCTGTGGATTCCCCAAAAGTAAGCCCCGATCGAATAAACGACCGGGGCTAATTCTTTTCCCGCTTTCCTTCCTCACGGAAGTACTAAGGGATGAACTTTAATTTATTACTTTAGTATTAATATTAATCCATTCCCGCTTGTTCGCCCTCACGGGATACTTGGGCCGAGGCCCTCACGGGAACTTAATATCGTCATTATATTTTTATTTAACTATTGTCTTAACAGCGTTCTCGCCTTCTACGGCTACTGCGATGATTCCAGCAGGAACAGCGATCGTAGCGTTGTCGGAAGCAAGAATAGTCTCGGCTACTACCTTACCTAAGATATTAGAGATAACCACCTTCTTACCGGCTGCGCCTTGGATCTCTACGATACCATTGCCACCTATTACCTTAACACCGGCAGCGCCATCAGCTACAGACTCGTTGGAAGTAGGATCACCAGCAGTGATCGTGAACTTCATGGCGCTATTCTTATCAGTACCCCAAGCCAATTTGTCGTTGAGGCCATATAAGTAACGACCTTTCTCCTTAACGGAACGGATCACATACATACCCTCATCGTCAGCGCATTGGATAATCTGAACCTTGAAGTTATCCAAGCCGCCTAATACGCCTTCGTCGTCAGCATTTTTAGCAACTTTCACTTCCTTACCCTTTACTACCGTAGAGATCGTATCGTTGTTTGCCTCGATAGAAGCAGACTTGAAGATAGCCTTAGTAGCTTTTTCAGCCCATTCATATTTCTTGTCGTACATGCCGTCCGCTACATAATAGTCCACAGAATCCTTCGGATTGAACAAGAACAAGCTTCTATTAGGATCTTCCGTACCCTTAGAGATATAGAAAGAAGGAACGATCGCTTTCGTATCGGTTACGCGCAAATAGAATGAGTATTGCTCATTATTCACTACGATACCCTCTTGGTTCTCGTTCAAGGAGATATAGTTGCCTAACTCGCTTACCAATGAGATATGGCCATTCTTAGCGGGATAGCTGATTTCCGGAGCTTCCTCGATCAAGTAAGTCTTTAATGTCATGTCTTGATTATTACCCGGCAATGCATAAACTACGGATGGAGTTGTATACACATACTCGTCATTGTTATACTTAACAGCTACTACTGATTTCGTAGTCTTGCCAAATACAGTTGTAACATTCGCATTCGTACTTGATACAGGAATCAAATAAACAGAGCCATCAGCAGCTTGTTTAATAACGAACTTAGCCGCATCTGCCGCAGCCATAACGTCTGCACCGTTAACATGGGTACTAGTACCTGTACCTTGCGGGAAATAGGCATTAGTCTCTATACCATCATTGATATAGCGCAATTGATAAGCATAAGCATAGCCTTTATCGCCCTTAGCCTGTACGGTCACGTGGTTACCTCTATTGTAAACGAAGCTACTCTCGATGATCGTCTTCGGAGCCTCGTCTTTGATCAATTGCCATTGAGCGGCATCGGATACGCTGTTGGCGAACTTACCATCAGCATTCAATTTGTAGACATTACTATTATTGTCTTTTGTAACAGCGGTATACCATTTATTGGAAGTCACGTTGTTGTCGCGAGCGAAAGCCATTGTTACCAAAGTCTGGTCATCTACGTTCAAGAAACCTGCGTATGGATCAACTTCTTCTACTTTCGTCAACTCCACTAACAGACGCTTAAACTCTACGGTCTGAGTCGAAGCAGTCTCACGGTAGGTATTCTCATCAACATAGATAGGAGTGATATCCCGAGTTGAAGGAACAGCTGTCTCATATACATTCTCACCCAAATCTGTTTTAGGGAACAATGTCGTAAGGAAATGATCACCTGTCTCACGATTCGTGAAAGTGATCTTATAAGTATCATCCACGCTTGTAATCATCCATTGATAAGCCGGAGTCTCTGTCTGTGACAACACCTTCGCTTTTGCGACAAGCTCAAAACTACCATTATCAACCGCAGAAGTCAAATATTTTCCATATACGCTCTTCACATCCCCTTGCTTACCGCTCAATACACGGATCGTATAAACAGCTGCCTTAGCCTCCTTGTTCAACAACTCGATACCTTTCTTCGTACCGGCAACGCCCAACTTAAAGATGAACTTATCCGTCTTGTCTGAAGTGTTAGAGATCGTAGTCAAGTAGAAATTATCATTATGCTGCAAAATCTCCAACTTGATTTGAGCATCCTTATGATCGGCCTTGCTACCTTGTATTCTGAAACGGAAACGATCCAGATTCAACTCATACGGATAAGATTCCACGTAACTCTTTTGAACACGGAAACAAGCGTTATGGATAGAAATCTCGTCACCTTGTGTCTTCCAAGCCGCACCTGTTCCTACATACAGGTTCAAGTCACCAATTTCCTTCTCTACCAAAGAGAAACCATCACCATTCGCACGTCCGGCGTTCGTTCCCTCCATTGTCTCTGTAGAGCTTGCAACCAAAACCGTAGCGTTCAACCACGCATTATAGTCCCTAACCACTTGGTCACTATTATCTAAAGCTGGAGCATTTTTCGTAAAGAAGTACATACCGGCAGGAATCTGCAAGTCTGAAGAAGATCCTGAATACCCCGGGTATTGTGTAGCATCAATCGTAATTGGGCGAGCCAAATAACGAGCTACCACCATTTTGTCGTTAAACAAGTTACCGATAGGTTCTTCACCTTGATCTTTAAGACGTTTAGAAACGAAAGAGAAACCAGATGTATTGTACAATGCGTTCAATTCCTCTGAATTCGTCAACAACTCAGACTTAACCTCGTAAAAGATCGGAGCCGCAATCGTCGTAGATACTGTTGACACATTACTACCCCAATTCAAGCCGTTGAGAGGAGTAGAAGATGAATAAATATACAAATTGTTATTCGTGCCAGAATATGCACCTCCCGTAAGAGCAGAAACAGAAGATCCATCAAATACGAAATCCTTATTCGTATTCTTATCCTCTACTTTCGTGTTTTTCTCTATAGCCGTAAAGCCGACATTAACCCTTAAAAGCTTTCCTGTCTCAACATTCGTAAAATTGTAAGAGAAGAAGCCTTTCGGAGATTCAGTTATGCCAACAGTCCAAACATACTGTTTAACATCATCATTATCAGCAAGAGGCGTAGATAATCCTATCGTAGACTCTGTAATGGTGCTACCCGATAGCTCATGACCATAAGCCTCATTATTCGTCTGATCATTAACAAATACATACTGGTGTCCAGCCTTCAATTCCGTAGCAGGCGTTGCGGTAAACGTCCCCTGTCCATTCACAAAGCCAGCCAATTGCTGAATAGAACTTTGCGCCCAAGCACTACCGCACAACGAACCCGCCATCAGCAGACCCGCCGTAAACAATGTAGAAATCTTTCTGTTCATAAATCGAAAATTTAAATATTAATAATAGTGTTAATTGAATATCTATCAAATCCTTAATCATCCTTCGTCTATACCGAAACGACTAGTTTAAACGATCGTTTAGATCTTGCGTTTTTAAAGGAGGAAAAAGAGAGGTTCGTCTGCCGAATCGGTTGTTTCGTAAAGGATAGGCTATTCTATTGATAAGAAAGCCGATAAGGGGCAAAAAAAATAGCAAGGAAGGGTTGCAAGTGTCAAAGAAACGCGTACCTTTGCAAAAGACTAATCTAAACGATCGTTTTCACCGTTCATTTTCATGTATATAATATAATGTACGTGCGTACATTGAATAAAGGCTTACTAAAAATCTTCCTACAATAAATAACATATTCAATATAAACTGCCCTGTTTTGGGTCTCCCAAGTGAATAACTAACGGCTTGTCGAGTGAATAACTTACGGCTATACCTAGTGAATAACTTACGGCTTGGGAAGTGAATAACTAACCACTTACAAACCTTTTTTCCTACCGTTGACCAAAGGAATTTCCTATCACCACAATGCCCATTATAAGGTCTTTACAATAGGCATTGTAACACCTTTATAATGCCCATTGTAAGCTGCTTATAACTGCGATCATTAGAACGCTCAAAAAGAACACTGATAATCAACACATTAAAAACGCCATTACCTTATCCAGAAAACACGTACGACTTTTACAAAAAACACGTACATGTTTTCTCGGAAACACGTACGTGTTTTTCCAGAAGCAAATTCCGGTCAAAAGCAACAAAGATTCTGATAAAGCCATTATCTTTGCTTCAAAATCAATATACAACCACGATGAGACACTTAAAGTACTTGGCTTTTGTAGCATGTCTGGGAAGTCTTTCCCCAGCCTTTGCGCAAAACGCCTCTAAAAGCCTAACAGTTGATGACCTGATCACTTGGCAACGAATCACGGACCGGGAGATCTCGGACAACGGAAAATGGGTAGCTTGCAAGATGGAACCTTGGGAAGGTGACGCTACCGTTTATTTGTATGCGGCCCAAGGGCAAGAGACCGCCACTTTTTCTCCGGCCGATAAGTTCGCGTTCTCCGCTTCCTCGGGTTATCTGGTTGTCACGCAAACACCCGGAAAGTCCACGGTAGATTCCCTGAAAGTATTGAAGACGAAAGAGGACAAGATGCCGATGAACACCTTGGTAATCTATTCCGTCGCCGGTAAAAAGGAGACGATAGACTCCCTCAAAACCTTCAAATTAGCGGACGAGGCGGATTGGATCGCTTATCAAAGAGGCCGGAAGGACTCCACGTTGTACGTCCGTTCGCTGGATGGAAGCAAGACCTTCCAGTTCCCGACCGTAACGGATTTCCAATTCGCCAAGAAAAGCGGTATGCTATATTACACGAGCGCGGCGGAAGGAGAAGCAGGTATATTCACCTTGAATCCGGAGAAAGGAAGTCCGGCGCTCATCAAAGAGGGAAAAGGCGTATTCAAACAAACCACGTTCGACGAGAAAGGGGAACGGCTGGCTTTCTTATATTGCGCCGACAAAGATTCTTCTTACAAAGCGTTAAGCTTATGGCTATCCGAACATAACGCTCCCGCGAAAGAAATCGCCACCCGTGGAAACAGGGCTTTCCCCGCTGAATGGGTAATCAATGAGAACGGGATGCTTCAATTCTCGAAATCCGCTTCCCGTCTGTTCTTCGGTACCTCACCGGAGCCGAGGCAAAAAGACACGACCCAACTAGCCGAGAATCGTCCGAACGTACAGGTTTGGAGTTGGGATGAGCCCGTACAATATACCGTACAGAATTATAACAAGGAAAAAGACTTAAAGAAAAGCTATCAAGCGGTTTATAATCTGGGCAACGGCTCTATCTTCCAATTGGCGAATGAGGAATTACCGAATATCCAATTGGGTAATGAGGGTGACGCACCCTTGGCGCTCCTTTCCACTTCCCGTCCCTATTCTTTGTCTTCCATGTGGGAGGCCCGCACACGCAGCGACTATTATACCGTATCGTTGGATAACGGGGAGCGCAAGCAAATCGCCCAAGCGGATTATGGCCGTTTCCGCCTCTCCCCACAAGGTAAATATGCGTATTGGTATGGCGAGACGGATAGCTGCTGGTACACGATCGCCTTGGCGGAAGGTAAGCAATATCGCCTAACCACTCCGGAAAGCTTCCCGGCTTGGGACGAGGAGAACGACGTTCCCGATTATCCTTATGCGCATGGAGCCGCCGGCTGGACCGCGAATGATCAAAATCTCTTGATCTATGATCGTTACGACATCTGGAAATTCGATCCGACCGCGGCCACCCCACCGATCAACCTGACCGTGAACGGAAGGAAGGAGAAACTGTCCTACCGCTTGGAACAACTGGATAAAGAGGCTCGCTTTATCGACCTCGGCAAACCGCAATTATTAAAAGGATTCAACGAGGCCACAAAAGGATACGGATTCTACAACGCACGCCTCTCCGCTCCTGCCGCCCCGAAGACTTTGCTGGCGGGCAATTATATGCTGCGATCTATCAACAAGGCGAAGAATACGGATGACGTGATCTATACGATGGAAACCTTCCAGCAATACCCGGATATCCACTATTCGACCTTGGCGTTCAAGAAATCCGTGCAATTGACACACGGAGACAAACAGCAGGAAGGTTTTATCTGGGGTACCGCCGAGTTGGTATCATGGATTTCCTTGGACGGCCGTCCACTGGAAGGTGTCGTTTATAAGCCGGCGAATTTTGATCCGAACAAGAAGTACCCGATGATGGTAAACTTCTACGAGCGGAATTCGGAGACTTTATATAATTACCGTATGCCGGAACCGCATCGTTCTACGATCGATTATCACTTATACAATAGCAACGAATATGTCATCTTCAACCCGGACATTCGCTATGTAGATGGTTATCCGGGAGAAAGCTGCTATAACTGCTTGATGCCGGGTATCACCATGATGATCGCCAAAGGATATATCGACGAAAAAGGGATCGGTGCGCAAGGACATAGCTGGGGAGGTTACCAAGTAGCTTATTTAGCGACTCGCACGAATTTATTCTCCGCTATCGAGTCTGGGGCGCCTGTCGTAAATATGTTTAGCGCTTATGGCGGTATCCGTTGGGGTTCCGGCATGGCCCGCTCTTTCCAATACGAGCATACACAAAGCCGTTTAGGAGCTACGCCATGGAGTTCTCCACTTCGTTATCTGGAAAACTCGCCGTTGTTCACGATGGATAAGGTGCAGACCCCAATATTGATCATGCACAACGATGCCGACGGCCATGTGCCTTGGTACCAAGGTATCGAGTATTTCGTTGCCATGAAACGGTTAGGTAAACCTTGCTGGTTACTGAATTATACAGGCGAACCGCATTGGCCGATGCATATGGCAAACCGCATCGATTTCCAACGCCGCATGTTCCAATTCTTCAACCATTACCTAAAGAACGATAAAATGCCTAAATGGATGTCCGAAGGCGTACCTGCCGTAGAGCAACCATTTGAGTTGGGGTATTGATCAGACAATCTTATAAGAGATTATGGCCAAAGCGATAGTTATACCATAAGCTTTAGCCATAATCTCTTTTTCCATTTAAACAGGAGATCTTTTGAAATAAATACGTATATTTGCCAATAACATAAAAACAAAAGATATGAGAACGACAAAAACCAGACCAACTAGAAATGTTTCGTCGCCCAAGATGGCTAAACACAACATTTCCAACCAAAGGAAAAGCGATAGCCAACCTTTCAGTCCTATGAATGAGAAAGATTTATTTCTAGCCCATTCCAGACAATCCATGGCAGCATATATATCCAAATATCTCATCGAATGAAAATACATCAACGAGATGTTGTAGAAGTCAATTATCTATTTCCTAATGGAATAACCAAACCTCACATGGCTATCGTCATCTCAAACGATGATTTGCAAGCAGCTGAAGATTTCTTTTACCTAGCTATGATATCTTCCAAAAACTATAATCCACAATATACATTTCCTTTAGAAGACTCTATGCTAACAAAAAACTTAACAAAGAAAAGCTTCGTTATTTGCCAATTAATAGGAGGTTACACTGAACGAGACGTTGTGAGAATATGCAGCCATGTAAAAGCCGAGCCTTTCAACTTGATTGTTGAAAAAATCAAGAAAGTCATATTCTAGAACGTCATACGAAACTCGGTACGGACACCAGGCAAGGAATCAACGGTTAAATCGCCGCCATGCAATCGCATTATGCGGTGGGAGATACTGAGACCGATGCCGCTACCACCGGACTTCGTAGAGAAAAAAGGCGTAAAGATAGCAGACAATAGTTCCGGAGAAATGCCGGGGCCATTGTCTGTTATAGTTATATATACCCTACCATCAGCCTCCAAGGCTTCTACGGAGACGATGGCATCCGCTTGCCCCTCTATCGCCTGTAATGCGTTACGGATCAAGTTAATCAGAGCCAGCACAATCAAGTTTTGGTCCGCATGCACCGTTAAAGCTTCCGCAGAGGAGAAACGAATACGGTCGCTACCCGCCTCGGCACACAACAACCGTTCCATCTTCCGAAATAAAGAGGTTATAGGCACCTCGGTTCTTTCCGGCTCCGGAAGATGCGTCAGACGATGGTAGGAATCCAAGAAAGCGGATAGATTTTTCGCTTGCCCATGAATAACCTCCAAACCTTCCCGTAATTGCTCCGGAGTATATGTATCGGAATATTTCAACAGATCAGCAGATAAGGAACGGATTGGCGTAATCGAATTACGAATCTCATGCGTCAGTACCCGCAAGATGCTCTCGTAATACAAGCGCTTCTCTTCCATCTCATTCTGGTTTTGACTGAATAGGAGGATAATCCGATTCATTTCCGCATATAAGTCCTTTACAAAGGGATCATTCGTTTTATCCGGGTATCGCAAAGTTGTATTCCCATTACGAACCGACTCGAAGAAAATAGCGATCTTATGGTTTGTACCGTTTATCCACTGGATTAGCAACAGAGTTATCAACAGGATAACACACAGACATACAAAGGATAAAAAATAAGAAATACCGGTTATCAACAATACAGATCCAAGTAACGCAAAAAGTACGATTAAGGAAACGCTCCCTATAATCTTCAGGTATAAATTCCAGTTGACCATGGTTACTCTCCTTATAATCTACAACCCGTATTTACGCATCTTATTATAAAGGGTCTGGCGGCTAATATCCAATTGTTGAGCCACAAGCGTCAGGTTCCCTTTCTTTTCTTTCAATACCTCGGCGATAAACTGCCGCTCCATATCCTCCAACGTACAAGGATGGGAGACTAGAGATTCTGCCACAGACGAAATCTCGCTCTCATCTGATTCCGCACAACGTTCCAAGACGTATGTAAGTGTTTGAATCAAATTCTCGTTATCCCAAGGTTTCACGATAAAGTCCGTGGCTCCCTTTTTAAGGGAAGATACAGCCAACTCGATATCCCCAAAAGCAGTTATCAAGATAACGGCCGGAGGATTCTTAAGCTCCAAGATACGATCCAACCAGAAAAGTCCTTCCCCTCCGCCTTGCTTTCCAGTGCCGAAGTTCATATCCAGTAAAACCAAATCCACATCTCCATTCCGCAAAAGGGCAGGCAATAATACGGGAGATGATACGGTAACGATCGTCTTAAACTCATGGGATAAGACCGTCCGCAGACTTCTCAATATCGCCTCATTGTCATCTACGACTATAATCTTCGCGTCACGCATTAAGCCTCCTCTTTTTTTCGTACGCAAAGATACGATCTTTTCCCGGGTCTCAGTGTCCAATATTTAGACAAATCCAGTTCTTTACGATCGTTTCCTCCGATTTTATTTGCCATATTCCACGCAACCGGATAGCTTTGAACCAACAAACAGATAAAACCATGGAATCCATATCTCTAAAACTTATATTCCGTAGCTGGTGGCGAAACAAGACGTTCGCCGTCATTTCCTTATTGAGTCTGGCGGCAGGCATCACTTGTACCAACCTACTGATCTCATACGTCATTTATGAATCTAGGATAGAAGCCCATAATCCCAATAAGTCGCATATCATCTATATGGCACAAGACTCTCCCTTGACCTCCGGAGAGAAAATATCTTTTATTAAAGGGAAGATCCCTGTGCAGCTAAAAGACCAATACCCTGAAGTTGAGGATTATTTACGACTGAACATAGAGAATGCCGCCTCCATCACGATAGGAGAAAAGCGCTTCGACCCAATCTCGATCGTCAGAGCAGATCCCTCCTTTCCTCGCTTTTTCCCTTACAAGGTAGTGGCAGGAGATATAAACAAGGCATTAACCCAACCAAACGCAATTGCGTTGACCGAATACCAAGCGAAGATATTCTTCGGGAACGAGGATCCTATCGGTAAAACCTTCTCGGCAAAGTACGCTTATGAGAACGAGACGATTACCTACGAGGTCGCCGCCGTTATCAAAGAGTACCCTCAATCATTCTTGAAGTTCAACGCATTGGCAGGCACTACCTCCCAATTCAATGGCGGCCCTACCTTATTACTGGTAAACGATCTCTTCAACATCGATACGTTCACTCAAAAACTAAAGGATGATAAGGTACCTACTTTCAACGGAACCGGACAGTATTATTTCTATACCCTCCAAGAGAGTTATTTCCAAGAGCAAACCTATACACAAGAATACATCCCCTATATCCACCGAAACCAGAAAGACTTACTGTACGTTGGTTTGTTCTCGGCCATCCTAATCCTCGTGATCGCCTGTTTCAATTATGCCAACCTAAGTTTCTCCCGCATTTTGCAACAGGTAAAGATGATCTACACCCAGAAAGTGATGGGAGCATCGGCTGGGCAAATCCATCGCCAGCTATTCTTGGATACTTTCCTTACCGTGCTGATCGCTTTCTTTTTATCCTTATTACTTACACTGGATTTCCTGCCGGCTTTCAACCGGATCGTTTCCGGACGTATCTCCTTGGGATTTTTCTTTAGTGGACAGGTCTTACCTGTGATCGTGGCACTCATCCTAGCTCTATCCATTATCCCCTCATTATATATGAGCCATAAGATCAACTCCCTTTCCCATTCCGAGTATAAATCATTCACCACCGGTACCCGGAAGCGGACAATCATAGGCGGGCTCTCCATCTTACAATTCGCCATCTCAATAGCTCTGGTATTCGCCACGCTGATCGTACGGCAGCAACTAACGCTCACTCAGACAAGCGGTGAACGTTACCGGGATCTCATCGAAATAGCCGACTGGAGTGGGAACCATATACAGACCTTCTCTGAAGAGATCCGGCGTTATCCTTCCATAGAAGAGATGTGCCTTTCGAAAAGCGGGATCATACAGTTCAACTTGCGGACAATGGTCTTGAAAGACGAAAACGGAAACGAACTAAATTATACGCTAGGCCAATACGAAGGTGATAGTACTTTCCTAAAGGTTATGAAGATAAACATTCTTCAAGGACTCTCAGAGCGAGAGGCTCTAAAACGATACAGCACACCCGTCTATATTAACGAACAGTACGCACGTTTGCTCGTGCCCAAAGGCGAGAATCCCGTGGGTAAGCCTGTCCGCCTTTACGACACTGAATTCGGGAAGATGGAAAAGGAGGGAGAACCGATAGCGATTATAGCAGGGATCGTGGAGAATCTATATACAGGAACCTTACGACAAGAGGTTTACCCTAGCTTGACCTACCTAACGCATACTCCCCCCTATAACCTCGTCCAAATCCGACTGAAAAAGGAGCACAGAGCCGAGGCTCTAGCTTTACTGCAACAAACATGGGAAAAGATCAACCCCAACGTACCTTTCGAATATCAAGATATATACGAGGAATTTATGTTATCTAACCGAAAAACGATCGAACTGGCACATTTGCTCATCATGTACTCGATCATCAGCCTCCTGCTAACCGCCTTCGGATTATTCGGCATGGCTCTCTATGCCATCCGGCAGCGTACGAAAGAAATCGGTATCCGTAAGGTAAACGGGGCTACGGCCGAGGAGATCTTGTATCTATTAAATCGTCGGTTTATCGGCTGGGTAGGGATCGCTTTCGCGATTGCCGTTCCTATCACGTGGTATTCGCTGAGTTGTTGGCTGGAGAATTTCGTATATCGGGTGGACATATCCATAGGAACATGCCTGCTGTCCGGCGGTATCGTATTGATGGTTACGCTACTGACCGTAAGCAGGCATAGTTATAAGGCGGCATCCCGCAATCCGGTAAATGCCTTACAGAGCGAATAGCGAAAAGGAATATTTTGGATACTCACCTCAGTGTCTTCTCATCAAGGAATGCATCACAATCATCATACAAATTGAAAACCAATTCCTCGGGAATTACCGACCTTGATCGCCACGTTTCGATGGAGGAATAAAAACGTTCGAATAACTCCTCCTCCAATCGCTCGGTTTGCTGCATATACCCATTGCCGCTTAGATTGAAAAGTAATTCCCAATGGAAATAACTTTCCGTATTCGTCCCCCGATGATAACTGTAAATCTTATCTCGAAGCATGTTCGACGCGTCACATAACGGAGCATGTTTATTTTGATCGACAGTTAACGCCTTGGGCAACTTCTTATCGGCGCCTTTCAACCAAACCGGAACCGCAGGAGTAACCGGTGGGTAACCGATAACCGTCCACATCGTAGTGAACGAAGCATCCTCGTCCGGCCGTACACCTTGAATAGCCACAGCGCAAGAGGTACTTCTACGAGCGATAAAATCCTGCTCCGCAAACCAACCGGAAGTCTCTGGCTTATTATGTTTTCCATCTTTCAAGTCGATACCCATCAAAGGATTATGGAACGAGCGAGATAAATGGGAAAACAACCACCGAGGAGTAATCTCTCCAGAGGCCGAAGCTGTGAAGAGTTTCTCATGTGCCTCTTGATAACGTACATAGCCGGCTCCTTCATTAAGTTGCCCACTAAACGAATAATTGGTACGGACAATAAATCCGTGAGGAGCTACTTGAGGATCGTTCACGTCATACTCCACATACTTCGTGCTGTTTACCTCGAAATAAGAGCCATTCCCCTGGGCATCTATCACCCCATAATTGGAACGCACGCTCATCGGGCGACTCAAGGTATCCAAATAATGCCGAAAATCCATCACGGTAGCACATATTTCCAACGCACGTTTCATAACCGCCCCATTACGCTTACTACTACCTTTCCCCTCTTCCTCAATTAAATTATAAGAGAGTGTATTCATAATAGAGAAACCCATATCATTCGTCCCCATCCAAACCGAACTAGGATTATCGGCGTAGCTTGTGACCGCTATGAATCCATACCTCTCCCCCTTCATATACCGCACACAATTCTTCAAGTTGTCCGTATCGCGATTTTTCCACATAATCGGACGTCCGTCAGGTGTTACCTTGCCAGAAATGATAGCCGACGTGCAAGCATTGGCAAATTCCATGGCTCCTGATAAAACAAGAGCCATGAGACACAATATATTTCGTTGAATACTCATCTGATAACTACATACATTTATTATAAAACAACGCATTCATGAACAACTTACTAGTTCCAAAGAAGTAAGAACGGAAATTCATATCATCAGCAAAAACAATCACCTTACCGCTTCTATAAGGTTTCACCATTATAGCAGGCTCCTCTCTCAATAGGTTCGCATTATCCGCCGACAAGAATCCCGACAACAAGGGCTTCTTGGTATAATATAAAGGCGAAACATATGGATCCCTATCTTTCTGGAAAATGATATCATTCGTTTTTATAACAGCGATCTCATCTTGATCAAGTCCCCAAGCTAGCGGATGCGTCTTATCCAAATGACAGTTCAGAATTACCCCTTTGATCAACTTTCCGGCTTTTGCTTCCGCCTTATCCGCAAAAGAACGATAAACCGATAAGCTGTCCGCCTTTTCAAGCAATGTTTCCTTTGTCTTTAAAGAGATAAGCCCTTGTTTGCTAGCCCATGCGCTAGCCTTTCCGGTAGCGATCAACACTCCTCCGGCAGCAACCCACTCCTTCAAGGCAGTCTCGGTACCCTTAGTTAGATTTGGAACACCATTAGCCAAAATGATAACATTGTAAGCCTTCAAGTCCTTGCCTGTCAAAGACGGGTTCTCTATCAATACCGGACGCATCTGAAAACGCTTATCCAACAAGAACCAAATCTCACCCGATTCCGGGATACTTACGCCACGTCCTACCAACATAGCCACTTTCGGCTGCTCCAATGGTTTAAAAGCCGGGCTGCCAAAATCCACATCAGCCATCAATCCCGTGTTGGCCGAATAGATATCCACTCCCGTATTTTTCGCCAACTCATCCAATGTCGCATAGAGCACATCCGAAGGAAGCGGCTGATTATGCGTCAATACCTGGTAGGTACCATAGCCCATCGTCCATTCTCCCTCTTCGTTCTTAAATTGGAACGGACGGTTGGTCGCACTGACCCGAATCCCCTTACGCTGCAACTCATAGACTACCTTAGGCGCATAAAACTCCCGGTTCTCAAACACATACCCCACCCGGCTTTCCCCGCCGATGAGCCGTCCTTGCGGAAAATCATTTCGCTCAATCCGATCACCCATCAATCCGGCGACACTCTTCACCGGAGCACACTCCAAGTTAAACGCATGCGGGAACGTCCATGTAGAGATATCATAGAAAGTACTATCCGTATATTCTAAACAATCCTCCATAAGCACCTTAACCATCGTACTGTATTTTTGCGCCACCGGAATGACATAGGCTGAACCTTTTTGGAACTCCTTGTTACCTGCGACTTGATAGTCCTTCGCCAACTGATAGACCTCGATATGATGACGGGCCATATTCTCCAAGAAATGAAAAGCGACAGACTTAGATCCGCGTGTATCGAACACATAGCCCTGTACCGCCTCCTTCCGCGCCTCAGAAGCCGTACGTTCATAATATTCCTTCTGATAAGTCAGCAAACGGGTACGCATCGCCTTGGCCGCTTCCAGCGTAGCGCAAGAGGCTAGGGCCTGATTCCGGATTGTCCAGCCAAAGGTCCATTCCCCGCTCGGGGTATTACGCAAATGTCCGCGCGTGGAACCTTGCTCATATAGCAGGCAAACGGATCCATGCGCATCTCCATAAGCAGCCCCTTTTCCGTAATAGAAGTCATCATAACCCTCCTTCGAATAATAAGTCGTCCCAATCCGATCGAGTGCCTTTGCCGTATAAGAAGAAATCTCGGCTGTCAAGTCTTGATTAAGCTGGGGAGTAAACGGATGGGTACGCTTAGGATGTCCCGGACTGAAATAATAAGGACGTAACGCCCCTTGCTCATGTTGATCCACGACCACATTGGGCAACCATTCAAAATATCCATTTAAGCCATTGATCCCCTCGGGATGTTGTGCCATAAGCAGGTCGCGATTGCAATCGATCCAATAATGGTTCGTACGACTGGAAGGCCAAGGCTCGGTAAACTCACGTGATTTTATATCGCTAACATTCGTGAAACTTCTAGAGGAATTCACCCACGACGCAAACCGATTGATTCCATCCGGATTGGCTCCGGGAGTCATCACGACAATCTCTTGGTCTAGTAATTCCTCGATCTCAGGCCCTTGTGCCGCCGCCAAATGATAGGCAACAGCCAACGAAGCGTTCACACCCGATGCCTCATTTCCATGAATGCTATAAATCAAGCTTACGATCACAGGCATGTCGTCTATCACTACGCTTCTCGATTTCGCCACGTCGCTCAACTTTAAGTGCTCCTCCTTCAGTCGATCTATATTCTTTTGGTTCTCGGCCGAAGTAAACACGACCTCTATAAAAGGACGGTGCTGATAGGTACGCCCCGTCTCCCTAATCGTGACACGGTCGCTGCATCGCGCCAATGTTCTCATATATTCCACTACTTGATCCCATCCGGCATGTTGTTCTCCAAGCTGGAATCCCAAGATTTTTTCCGGGGTAGGAACCTGAGGGTCATAAACCTGAGAACCTTCCGGTAAGAAATACGTCAAATCATAAGGATACTCATCCGCTTGTGGTTGAGCAAAAACACCTGTCGCCAAGAAGATTGGCAACAGGCACATTAAAAAAAATCTTCTCATAACTATTTATTTACTTTATGGATTCGGTTCGCAAAGCGGATTCAGTTGAGTCTCCTTATCAGGAATAGCCCATTGCCAATCCCTATGTCCGGCCGGACGATATCTGTTCCCGTTACCCGTCACCGTTCCATCTCCATACATATTGTAATTAGAAGCTTCTGGATCCACCACTTTAGGCATTGCGTCTTTGTTCCAATACTCAATCAAACCATTCGGGAAAAACTCAGGACGAGGAGCCGGTCCACGGTCCAAATCCATATTCAAACGTTTCAAGTCGAACCAACGGAAACCTTCCCCCCAAAGCTCTATGCGACGTTGAGTCATCACCTCTTCGATCAAGTTTTCGCCCGTTTTCGTAGACAATGTATACTCCGGATCCCGATGACTTGCCAGCGGATAAAGAGCCTGAGCCGCTTTGCCTGGCTCCCCAGCACGTGCATATCCCTCCGCCATGATCAACATCATCTCCGGCAAGCGCATGAAAGGAACATCCCGGCCACCTTTCGTCGTAGGATCCGATACGATAAACTTATTGGCCATATAATTAGCATACGCTTTACTGTTACACTCCGCCCGGATCGGTCGCGGAAGAGTATTGGGATCGGTCGCCCTCGGAAACCAAATTCCTTTACGCACATCGGTATCACTGATCTTGTCGTATAACTTATTATAAATCGCACGAGGGGTATTGCCATTATACGAGATGATCTCATTCGACATATATCCATGGAAGTGAGTCAAGTTCGGAGCTTGCTGCAACAAAGGATTCGATCCCCACAACCATTCTGTATTTGATTGATCGCTAAAACGATCATTCAATGTCGTATAGGTATCATCTTGCAATTTGGCTCCTGATAGATCAACGACCAATTTAGCCATTTCAGCCGCTTCCAACCATTTACCTTGCGTCAATAAGATACGAGCCTTCAAACCGCGAGCCACGTGCAAATCAATATGCGACTTATTAGTCCGTTTCTCCTCCGTAGCACCCAATAATTGGATCGCCAAGTCGATATCCTCATTGATCTGCGTATACACCTCCTCTACAGAAGCTCTCGCTCTCGGCTCCGTTGAGTTATCGTTACGAATTACCACACCCAATTGCGTGTTATCGCCCTCTGCCTTATAACGGCCGCCATACATCTGTACCATCGTGAAATAGGCGAAAGCCCGGTAAAAATGGGCTTGTCCCTTGATATAATTCCTCTCGCTCTCCAAACCTTCCGCAGCATCGATATTATCGATAATCATACTACTGTTAGAGATAAAATATTGCAACAAGCGATAAAAATGGGTCGCGCTACCGATCGTCGCATTCCGATGGCTCGACCATTGAGCCTGCTTTTGGAACTGCGCATTGCTGTACGTATATACCAAATCATCCCCCATCACCTCATACCAAATCATCAACATATCGTAACCGCCATAAAAAGCCGAACTAGACAGATCACCCGTCCACATCAATTTATGCAAGCCATTTACAGCCAACATAGCCGATTGGGTATCATTGAACACTGCTTGCTCATCCACCGTTTGTGTGGAAGTTGTCTCCAAAAAATCCTCCCTGCAGCCATTGAATAATACCACAAGAGATAGCAACACTACTATATATATATTTTTCATATTGAACATGATTTAAAAAGTAAGATTCAAACCAAAAGTAAATACTCTCGCAGGCAAATAAACATCCGCATTACCACTATATCCTGAGAATATGTTTGAACGAGGGAAAATACCTTTTCGTTTCGTCAGCAAGAATAGATTCTCTCCTGACGCATATACCCGGAGTCCTTGCATGGAAACCTTCTCCAGCCATTGCTTCGGCAGATCATAGCTCAAAGTAGCGGAAGCCAACTCCAACATATTCGAGCTGATCAACCAACGAGTAGAAGTTCCCGCATTCATATTCGTATCTGCGAAATCCTCGATGCGAGGCACATTCGTGACATCGCCCGGTTTCTGCCAACGATTCAAGATATCCACATGCTTGTTGGAAGTCAAGGATGCGGATCCTGAAGGCTGTGTCATCAAATCGGAATATCCTACATCATACATCTTGCCACCTAGCTGGAAGTTAAACAACAGGCTTAAAGAAAGATTCTTCCAAGATACGTTCGTATTAAGACCTCCCGATACCTTCGGTGTAGATTCTCCGGCCCAATCATAAATGGCCTCATTCACGTTAGTCGTATATGTTTTTCCATCCACCTCTACCAGGTCAACAGACTCCACCGTCAGTTCCGGATCCGGCACATAGATAGAGTTTCCGGTAGCAGGGTCTACTCCCGCCCACTGGCGAAGATAAAACTCATAGCGCGAATGGCCCTCTTCCACCCGATGTACTCCGCTGTTATAAGGTTCTACCGGCAAAGAGGTAATCCGATTTTTCAACCATGTAGCGTTAATTCCCACAGACCACGTCCAATCCTTCGTTTGGATGATTCTTCCGTTCAAATCAACTTCCACACCTCGATTGTACATCGTACCTGCATTCTTATATGCGCTGGTAGTACCCGTATCCGGTGCTTGCGGGATCGAGAACAATAAGTTGCTGGAACGGCGATCGAAATACTCTACACTACCCGACAAACGGCTTTTAAACAACTCAAACTCTAACGCCACATCGCCATTGCGAGACACCTCCCATTGCAAATCCTTATTACGAACGACACGTTGCTGGATATAACCGGCCTCCAATCCGTTCATGGCCTGCTCGTAAGCCGCTTGCCACGCATAGTAGCTACCGATGGCATCATTACCCACCTCACCGTAAGCGACACGCAACTTCAGCAAATCGATGAAATCAAGATCTTCCATGAAACGCTCCTCGTCAATACGCCAACCAGCTCCTACCGAGAAGAATGTACCCCAACGGGAATCCTTGTAAAAGCGGGAGGATCCGTCGCGGCGCACGGATGCAGAAAGGAAATAACGGCTGTTATAGTCATAGTTCGCACGGGCAAGGAATCCCTCCGTCTTGTAGGTATTCGTATAAGAGTCTTGCTCGTCCGGCACCGAATAATTGCTGAACTCAAAGTTGCCATTATGGATGGTCTGGTTTTGCATGGAGCCTTTCAGGTAATTGTACTCATAATCATAACTCTCATGTCCTAATAAGACATCGACATGGTGATTGCCGAAATTCTTTGTATAGGAGAGCAATTGGTTGAACGTCCAAGTTGTCTCAAACGAAACGGTCTTCGTGCTTGACCCCACCTCAGTCTTCTCCGGATAATAGATACTGGCCGAATGCCCTAAACGAGAGCTTGTTCCCACGGCTCCGTTCACCGTAAACTTGAAATCATTCAAGAAACGGATCTCCGCATACAATTTCGCGTTCAATTGATTCCGCTTGTATCCGTTGCTGATATTTTGCAACTCAATAGCCGGGTTATTACCAGAGATATACGCACGCGAAGGCGCTTCCACACCCTCCTCGATCGTATAGGCCTGACCGAAGTCGTACACTTTATTGCCATTGGCATCCAGCACATATTCTTTGGTACGAGGATCGTGTACATGGATCGGATAAATCGGTCCGATATAGCGAGTGAATCGGAAAGGGTTGTTGTTATTTCCCGAAGCTTGCGACTGCTGCCCTTCCGCCTTGCTGATATTCCCGGAGAGCGTACCGCCAATCTTCAAGAACGAGGTGATCTGCGAGTTAACATTCGTGTTCAAGGTATATCGGTCAAACTTCGATCCGATGATATAACCACCTTCCGTCAGATAACCGGCGGAAAGATAATAATCCGACTTATTATTACCTCCGCTCACGCTCACGCCTATATCCGTACGGCTGCCCGTGCGCTGGATAGCGTCTTCCCAATCGGTATCATCCGCCCACATGAACGTAGCGTTCGAGTTAAGCACACCGTTCGCATCCACGACCTGATCGTCCGGCACGTTAAACGGATTGAAGCCCAGCGTTCCTGAAATCAAGTTTTGAGCGGCTGCCATTCCCGCTTGCTCTGGTGACGCACCACCACTTATCAACTGGTTGCGTGCGCTCTCCCAATATACTTTCAAATAATCATTCACGCCCAATCGTTCATAATCCTGACTTTGCCGATTCGTGAATCCTTGGTTGATTTTCACATTCACCGACATACGATCCTTACTACCCGTCTTGGTGGTTATCAAGATAACACCATTACCACCTCGTGCGCCGTACAGAGCTGCAGATGAGGCATCTTTCAAAACAGACATACTCTCTATATCACTGGGATTGATGCTACTGATACTCTGATCGTAGGGCATACCGTTAAGTATAATCAAAGGGGTATTCGTCGCAGAAATAGAGCCCAATCCGCGAATATAGATATCCGAATCTGAACCGGGCTGACCACTGGCTGAGGCTACTTGCACACCCGGCGTAGATCCTAGTAAGGCTGAAGTTGCCGATGTAACAGGACGAGCCTCTATCTTCTCTGACTTCAGCAAACTGGCAGATCCAGTAAACGTACTTTTCTTAGCCGTACCATAGGCCACGACCATCACCTCATCCAATGTTTCCGAATCATCCTCCAGAAGTATCATCATTTCTGATTTGATCGGAAGCGTTTGCGAAGTCATGCCAACAAAAGATACGGTAAGCGTACGGGCATTTGCCGGCAAGTTGTCCAATGAGAAACGTCCCTCCACATCTGTAATTGTACCGATTGTTGTACCTGTCACAACAATATTAGCACCAATGACCGGCTCGTTATCAACTCTTTGCAAAACACGTCCTGCAACTTTCCGGGATTGTTGTTCAATGCCATTTAAATAAGAAGTAGGCAAAGCCTCGGCGGAAACACTACCTGCCACTGAAAAAGCCAATAAAAAATGAGCTAAAAGCACGTTTTTAAAAGTCAAACAACGAATGCATCCTTTTAGTCCGTGCATATTGTCAAAAAGATTCATAATAATAGTTTTAGATTTTAATTTATCAAACACAATAACATCCGCAAGATCAGAATAAATATTATAACATCAAAGTAGGAAGCTCATTTTATTTACATTCTCGCATAAATAACACATAAAAAGTAGCGAATTTTCGTGAACGTACTCCATAGGAACATGCCTGCTGTCCGGCGGTATCGTATTGATGGTTACGCTACTGACCGTAAGCAGGCATAGTTATAAGGCGGCATCCCGCAATCCGGTAAACACCTTGCGAAGCGAATAGTGAAGAGGAATATTAAACTCTATTCGCCCATTGGCAATTTACTTAACTGAGATATTGCCTGTAAATTGGAATAATCGTATTGGTAAAGGCCATCATCGGCGATCATCATCAAGGTATTCTTAAAAGGGATTACATCGTAACCCTCCATACCTGCATAATGAACAAGCTGATTAGCCAGCAAGGTCATAGGATCTTTCGCGTTGAAGACCTTTAACCCTTCGTCACAGAGGAATAAAGTACCGTTATCGATACCTAGTCCTTTCGGGCATTTCATGCCATAAGTAACCAGCAAGTTCGGTTGGTCTACATCACTCACGTCTATGAGCATCAGTTCATTGGTATTTTGCCCACAAGTATTTCCGGAATGCACGGTCACATACGCTAAGTCCTCCTCCACGACAACCGGATCACAACCAAAGACATGACTTACGGAAGAACGATACTTAGGCGCTAGCGGATCTTCCAGCGAATAGATCAACATGCCGGTCGGAGTTCCCATGAACATCTTATCTTTATAGTTGAAAAGAGTCTCGACACCACGTTGCAACCAAATGTCGTTTGTCGTCAAGACAGGCTTGTCTCCAGACAGGTCGAAAACACACATGATATTCTGTTCTACCGTATATAAGTACTTACCATAAATAGAAAAACGAGCCATAGATCCGTTCACGCCCTGCGTGGAAGTACCCGACGCCGCATCGTTCGCCATCAGATCACCGCCATAACTCGGATAATGGTAAATGGTTTCCTCCCGTTCCTTCGGCTCCCAACCAACCACGACACCTTTCGCTCTCGCTTCTTCCGAATAACACATATTATAATCGAACCCATAGCCATTCTCTATGGTCGGAAGCGCATAACGGAAAGCGTTCTCCACACGACCTTCCAATTCAGGTCTCTCCGGATCGGAGATATCGAACCAGACCAGATCCACATACGAATCCGCATACAATTTATCATCCTTGATCGAGAGATCCTCGTTACCGATCAACTCTACAAAGCCCGCTATCCGGGGAGATGCCGGATTCCTGTTATCCACGATATGGATGCCCTTATCCGGGGAAGAAATATACAGGTAATCCTTATAGAAACAGATCTTTCCCCGCTTGGTGATTGGCACCACCTCATCCGTCACCTTCACTGAATTCCGAAACTCGGAGATCGACATGAATACCGGTTCGTTGATAGCATACCGCACGACCTCCACTCTCACTCCATCATCCTTGCATCCCATTAAGACGCAAAGGCTAAAGGCAAACGCCCAATAAAAAAGTTTCCGCATAATTATAATAGATTTAATCATTAAAAAGCATATCGTATACCTGCGCTCAACCCAAATCCCAACGGCTTGTCCGTACGAATACTAGCCGGTTGATCACAGTCGAAATAATGGGAGAAGCGAGGCTCGAAATAGAGACTCCAATCCCCATAGAAACGATAAGCGGCACCGACCGAGGCATTCACGGACCATTGCATACCGTGGATGCCCTCCTTTTTGCTCTTGGAGATAGTCGTTCCGTTTCCGGCGATATAACCGCTATACACGGCCTGCAAACCCTTCTCCATCATAAAGCCTCCGGAGAGATAGACATTCCATCGCTGATTCTTCCATACATAAACCACCAGATTCAAGGGAATACCCAGATAATGCAAAGACGATTTCACCTCTGACGGGAAATCCCCTCCCCTCTTGAATGTAGTGGATAAATACGTATACATCAATCCACTTTCCACGGCTATACGCCGGCTCAAATCCTTCCGTACCGTAAAACCGAAAGATATCGGAAGGGAATAGCTAACGTCCGGATAAGATTCGAACGAACGATTATCCAAGAAGTTCTCATCCACCTTAGAACTCCGTAATACCGGGGCATTACGGAATGAGGCCGTTTGGAGAGGCGTATTGCCATTCTCCTTCTCATCATCGTCTTTATCCGGCTTATTCGGATCAGGATCTTGGGAAGGAACATTCATATCTCCCGGAGAAGAAACATCGCCATAACTCATATCAGTATTTAAAAAGCTATCTACATAACCACTAGAGCCAACGGCGGCCGCCAATAACCACTTGTTCCGTTTACTCTTCTTGGCTTTCTTTTTCAAAGAGGCTTTTCGTCGGGGACTCCGTTCGCCTTCCGGTAGAGGAACCTTAGAGTCACCTCGCTTAACGACTATGTCCGTCGAATCCTCGGACGCCTCCTCCTTCACAGACGGTTCTTCTACGATAGCCGCAATCGCATCCTTCTCAATAATCCCGATAGTCTCACTCCTCTCATCCTTCCGGATCGTTTCCTTTTCCCAAACAATAGCGGAAGGCTTAGCCCTTTTTTCCCATTTCAGCACTTTCGCCATACGTTTCTTTACAGGTTCTACAGGTAAAACGGGATGCTGCGGAAGAATATTCATTTCCTCCGCTTTCTCCGATATCTCTTTCTGAAAGGGGCTCAATTCCTCCAATGGCATCTTCTCCGGGGAAGGTAGCAGCCAAATAACCAAGGCCAGCACCGCGGCGGCGGCCAAGCCTCCCGTCCACAACCAACCCCGTGGTCTCGCTCTCCGGTTCATCCGGGCCTCCACCTCATCCCAGCAGCCGGCATCTACCGACAACCGGTGCTCTTCCAAGCGCTGCCGCATATAGCCGCTGAAATCATCCAGCCGTTCGTTATGATCCTTATCGTCCCGCATTTTCATGCCTTATTAAAGATTGTACACTCTTTTGCAAAGCGTTCCTCGCCCGGATAAACTGGGAGCGGGAAGTCGCCTCCTGTACATGCAGCATCTCGGCGATCTCGCTATGCGTATATCCCTCTATCGCATATAAGTTGAAGACCGTACGATATCCCGACGGCAATTGGGCCACGCAAGCCAACAAGTCGTCCGCCGATAAACGGTCCAATACGGAGTAGTTGATATCTTCCAAACTGTCGTCATAGCCATCCAAACCTACACTTAGCCTCGTGTTCTCTGAAGACCGGAGATATTCAAGAGCCGTAGTGACAAAGATCCGCCGTATCCACCCCCCGAAAGCCCCGGAGCCGGAATACGACCGGATCTTCGTAAATATCTTCACGAACCCGTCCTGCAGAAGATCACGGGCCGTCTCCCTGTCACCCACGTAACGCATGCAAACACTCATCATAGCAGGAGCATATTGCTCGTACAATTCCTTACGAGCCCATGATTCGCCTCGCATACATCCATCAATTAACAGTTGTTCATCCATAAGTACTTATGCTCTCTATTATATGGATGAAATAGGTATCCTAAAAGTTGCATCTTATTCAAAAAAAAGTTACCTTCACATCAAAAATAGGAGGAGAGTGTATGAGACGAGGATTATTTATATTCATGGCATGGATATGTGTCGTTGGAATCCAGGCACAGTCTGACTTTTCGTTTATTTTAAATAAAGAAGGTAAAATCATCGTCCTGCCTAAAAACAAGACGTATGAGTTGAACATCCCGAAAGCCTCTTATAAGACATTTACCCCTGCGGGGACACGGGATATCGATATTAAACTGCGGGAGTTCACGCCCGATATTCCCCATACGTCCCGACAAGAGCGTCCGATGGATATGCAGATATCTTCCGCCGCCTATCAGCCGTTCTTTAACGTATATACCCCGATGCTTCGGGAGGTATCGCCAATGGCGTTGGATTTCAATGAGACTTATATGAAACGGCTAAACGAAAGTTTCGATCTTATCGCTAACGGTGTTCAATATACATGGCCGGGAGTCGGAGGCATGACGATCATGAACGGGGGTATTTCTTGGCACAGCGGCAATTGGAGTCTTTATGGCGGAGGATTCGGGGGTCGTTTCTTTAGTCCCTTCAACCCTAGTCCCGGAATAACAGCGGGCGCAAACGTACAAGTGGAATATCAACCTACTGACTGGTTGAAACTGAAAGGCTGGGGACAATACGCTTATTACGCCGACGAGTACAACAACCCCCATATGCTCAGCAACCCTTTTCTCTACCATACCCAAGTGGGCGGCTCAATGGAGTTCAAGGTTACTGATAATTTTTGGATGGGAGCCGGTATCAACTATGAATACAACCCGGTACGACGGAAAATGGAACCACAGTTCCTAGTCTATCCCGTCTTCAAATCGGGCCGCTTCAAGATTGGAATGTGAGGAAGACGCTATTTCCGTCTCAAACATTCCTACGTGGCAACTGCCTAGGATACCGAAGCCACCGTCTATATTGCTAAATACACGGATCGGTTCGGCCAGACCGCCATTGATCAAAAGGTTCGAAACTGAATCCGTGTCTTTATCTTGCAAAACTTTCAGATATCGATAGTATTCCGCCGAGATAGCATATAGGTGTACCCGTAGGTGCTTAGGAGGAATCGGAAGAAAATCTTCCTCATTTAGATCTTCTATCCCTATCGAATCTGGAACTACTTTTAGCGGATATGATCCATAATAAGGTTCATAATAATACTCATCCGTTAGGCGCAAGGTATATTCTTTACCGTTGATCAATTCGTCTGAAAAGACTTTCCCCCCATTTCCGGAGATCCAATCATTGCCTAATATCTGATCCAAGGCAGTCAAGGATTCCCCAAAAACAGGTTCAGTCGCATAGTTTGGACTCACCGAGAACCATTTATATTCTCCTGTATATTCCTTAGCTATTCCATCAAAAACAGGAATGCCCTCTTCCATACGGAGTAAATAATAATTCTCCTCGGCAGGGTTATCTTTGAGCGTTACCTGATAAATCGCATTCTGGCGAGCAGAACCAAAAGAGCCAGCTACCGTGGCATAGGTTACCCCCGCTTTCAAGACCTGAGCAGGCTCAGGCATGACCGTCTCAGCACTTGCCACACCATATTCCGGATAAGAGGCTTCCACACGGATACGATCCCCTTTCACCGGTATAAAATCAGACTTGAAATAACCTTTCGTGTTAAATGCCTCATCCCCCTCCTGAAAGCTCATACGCTCTTTAAAAACGCCATTCACGAATAAATTCACCTCGGCTTTATCCAAAGTCACGTTCGGATGATCATCCGTGAAAAACCAAGTACGGGAGACACTTACAGTTAAGGGTTCGCCGGTTATAGCGACACAGTTCACTACCAAGGTAGGATCCGGCCGTAAGGATTCAAGGTCGATCTCCTTGATGCAAGACATCAAACCAAACAGGCTTACTATACAAATCGTATTTATTAGAATATTCTTTATCTGTTTCATCTTCCTAGAATTTATAAGTATATGATATGGAAGGTATGATAGGCATAATACCTATCAACTTAAAACAAGGTTTTGTTTTACCGCTATAGGGAGAAGAAGAACCCGGGACTAAGTTATTCGTTCGTTCCCAGTTATCACTTTTATAGACCATAAACGGATTCATCCGGCTATATACATTATAAATACTGATATTCCAGATGCCCATTCGTCCCTTCTTCTTCGGACGGTAAATATTAAGTCCCAAATCCAGACGATGATAAGCCGGCATCTGGTAATTATTACGGCGTGTATACAAATCCACCACTTCCCCGGATGATCCCGACCAGTTATCCTGTCCGTATGGGTCAAGGGAATTAAGCGTGCCAGCCTGCGCTTGCTCATAACTCTCCAACGACAAGGTCATTCGATTGCCGGAAGTATACGTCCAAGCGGCTGTCAGTTCCACCTTGTCCGACAGTTTATGCGAAACCACGATATTCAGCTTATGCCGGTTATCGTAACGTGCCGGAAAGCGTCGCCCGTTATCGATCTCATCGAAACGCCGATCCGACCATGAAAGTGTATATCCTATCCAACCGGTCGTACGTCCGCTTTCCTTGCGAGCCAAGAACTCCACGCCATACGAACGTCCCTTGCCGACCGCCATTTTTTCCTCCCAAGCCGCCGTACCGGGCAAGAAGGAATAGCCGTCTTTATAATCCAACAGGTTCTTCATCCATTTATAATACCCCTCCACCGAGAAACTATAAGAACGCATCAGATTATAATAGAAACCAGCGGAGACTTGATCGCTGATTAAAGGTTTCAACTTACGGGTAACAGGCATCCACGCATCCGTCGGCAAATTTATATAACTGTTGCCCAATAAATGGATATATTGCCCCATACGGGCGTATGAGGCTTTGAAGCTAAGATCGTCACGTAGCAACCATCTCAAGGAAGCGCGAGGCTCCAATAAGGTATAAGACTTCCGCTCCACATTGAACAGGCTAAACCGAAGCCCCGCATTCAAACGCAAGCTAGGTAAGACATTCCAATCATCCTCTCCGAAGACAGCCGCCTCACGGGCCCATAGCAGATCATTCGTATATATTTTCCCTATATTCGAAAACTCCAGCATACCGGAACCGGCTGCTTTCACCTCATTATACTCCGGGCGGAAACGGTGCATCAAGAAATCCCCTCCAAAACGAATCACATGCGACGTAGAAGGCGTGTAATCAAAAGAGGAACGGACGCCCATATCCAAGATAGAGGTAGAACTACTCGTTTCCGATGAAGAAGAGAGATAATTATCTTCTCCTTCCACACCATAATTATATTCTTTTGAACTCCGTACATTCGAGCGATACCGTGAAAAGACCCCGGAAACCCGTCCGAACAAACGGTTATTGAAGACATAAGTCCAGCCCAAGGTTCCCATCAAATTACCCCAACGCAGCGATGAATGGGTACCATCCGTATAAGGGACTTGCTCTTCTTTTGTTGAGAAATCCGTTCCCCCTCCTTTTAATACATCATTCCCGTTATATAAGCTGAAAAACATCCGGCTGCGATCGCTGAAACGATGATTAAGCTTTAAATTCAAATCGTGAAAAGCGTAACGAAGATTTATTTTATGACCGTCTTTTCGAATCTTATTTGCTATCGCTATCGCTGGGGCAGAGAGTACATCCAGCCACGAGCGTCTAAGCGCTATCTGAAAAGCCGTGCGGTCCTTGATGATAGGGCCTTCCAAGCTCAGATTACCGGAGATCAGCCCGATCGTAGCGCTACCATGGTACTCTTTCATATTGCCCTCTTTGGTATGGACATCTACTACAGACGAGAGTCGCCCGCCATATCTCGCAGGGAAACCCGCCTTGAAAAAGTCCAGATTACGGATCGCCTCCGGATTGAAAGCGGAGAATAGCCCGCCGACATGATTGATCTGGTAAACCGGATTACCGTCTATCAAAAACAGATTTCCATCTTGGTCGCCGCCACGAACATATAAACCGGCCAGTCCCTCTGTCCCACTGGCTACACCCGGAGTCAGTTGCAAGGTCTTCACGATATCGGACTCACCAAACAGGGTCGGTGTCGCCTTGATCGTCTTCTGGCTAAACCCCATCGTTCCCATCAAGGTGTTATTTACAGACAAACGATCCCGCTCCGAAGCCGTAACTACCACTTCCTCCAGACGGGCGTTCGGACGCAACTCAATATTTAACAAAGTATCCCTATCCAATTCCGTGAAATTAAAGGAACAGCTCTCATAGCCAATGTAAGAAGCATGCAAGCGGATATTCCCGGCGGAAGCGTCAAACTGAAAAAACCATAGCTATTCGTAGCCGAGCCTTTCCGGCTGGCGACCTCATAAACAGAGGCTCCGATCAGAGACTCCGAGGACGCTTGGTCCCTCACGAAGCCGCTGATCGTTACCTGTCTCTGTCTACGCTTCAGAATCACGATCTTTCTACTCACCTTATACACGATCGGATACGACTCGAACAAGCGGGTCAAACAATCCGTCAATGCCTCATCTTTCACTTGGAAACTGATCTTCGGAAGCTCTTTCAACAAAGAAGACTCATACGAGAAGCTCACGCCCGCCTGCCTTTCGATCTCCGACAAGACCTCCGGCAACGAAACCTCCTTCATACGCAACGTAATCCGGGGATCATCCTTCGTCTTGGCTGATTGGGCCAAGAGGTCTGGTACAGGCATAAAAATCATCCAGCAAAAAATGGCCATAAGCCATTTATTCATCCACTCTGTCATCATTCTACTTTATTGAGTTCATTGATAAGACAGGATCTCCCGGGAATACCCTTATCAAGGAAAAGCCTTTTTTTCATACCTCGTGAACTTACCGCTTCATGATGTATGAACCGGCAAGCGCAGGTCGTCAACGCGGGATGGGCTTATCCATCCCAAGGATTCCAATAAGGAGGCACCGTGTCTCTCGGCATCGTGATACGCAATTTATCCTCTTGATATCCGGCGACAATCCCAAAGCCGTTCTCCACATTCGAATACGTATCGGCAGGCTCTATCAACGCCCCGAAATTCGCGTCGCCGATCGTGATAGAGTACCCCCTCATAATCTTCATATATCGATAATAATCCTCGGAGATAGACAACAGGCGCACATCGTAATGAACGTCCATAGAAAGGGTATCACTCTCATACGAGTATTCAACAGGAAAAACAGAAACCTTAATAGCATTCGTATTAACCAGATCCTCCCCTCTAAATACACCCATACAGTAACGCCCATCCATCTGGCTCGTGATAGGACTACCTCCAAAAGACTGGAAAACAGGATCCTCATAATCCACGCTAAAACCAGAATAATACCAACTATATCCTCCTAAGCTACGGAAAGAGGTTACGGTACGGGTACTATCCCCCTTCCGGAAGTCCAAGATCTGCTCCACGATTAAACGATAATAGGAATCCGTCTCAACCCCGATTTTAACAGAGAAACGCAGATATTCGGCATAGCAGGCAGAAGATCGATAGGATAAGGTATCCACCTCATAAATCCGTGCCCGACCGGGGATACGAGTTTCCCCGGATACCGGCTCATACCCATCGGCCTCGGCCTCTATACGCAAACAATCCCCCTGTCTCACGAAACAACCGGGCAGAACATATTGCCCCCGTGAATGTATAGAATCTTCCGGCAGGTCATCATTGCGCATAAGACCTTGAAACTCATCATTGACATAGACACGGACTTTTGCGTCGGATAGCTCAAAATCGGGAACGCTATCCATGATAAACCATGTTTTCGAGAGATGAGCACACACCTCCTTTCCGGGACATACCGATGCGTTCAGTACAATCCGATCCGGCAGATCCTCCAAATCAATCTCCACATCCCGAACGCAAGAGACCATCAATAATCCTAACACGAACAGGTAAGGTAAATATCTTCTCATAAGCTAGAATTTATAAGTATAAGAAACCGAGGGCATGCAATAGAACAAAATCGTCTCCTGTAGCACTACATGATATCGCTGATTTATATCCTGGTTTACCATAACCTCCGTCATGAAGGGATTCGGTTTCAAATACGTATTGTATATACTTATGTTCCAAATCCCCATCCGACCCTTCTTTTTATATCGATAAAAATTCACGCCCAGATCCAAACGGTGATAAGGAGACAATTGATAATTATTACGAGCGCTCAAACCTGAATTCATCGGTCTGTATGAATCTACTCCGGCATACCCGTTCTCTTTCTGATAAATCGGAGACAGATATTTATACTCCGGCAAGCTAATATGGTTTCCTGAGGCGAACACCCAAGCTCCCGTTAACTCCACCTTCCGGGATAACTTACGAGAAACGACCACATTCACCTTATGCCGGTTGTCGAAGCGAAACGGGAAATGACGCCCCTTATTCACGGAACCATCCGGAAACCACCGATCCGACCAAGAGAGCGTATACCCGATCCATCCGGTTGTCTTCCCATTTGTCTTTTGCGCCATAAACTCCACACCATAGGTCTTACCCTTTCCCAAACCGACCCGGTCTTCCCAACCGGAGAAATGTGTCTCAACCGGCCAATGATCCTTATAATCAATCAAGTTATTCAACCGTTTATAATACCCCTCGATCGAGAAATCATACATCCGTTTCAGATTATAATAAAGCCCGGCAGTAATCTGGTGAGAACTCATCGGAGGGACTTGCTCCGTCACCGGGACCCAAATATCCGTAGGCTGGTTCACATAGGTATTCGATAATAAGTGGACATATTGGTTCATCTTACTGTAGGATATCTTCGCCGATAGATCCGGACGAAGTAAATAACGTGCCGACAAACGAGGCTGAAAAGAATGATAGATCTCATTCTCTACATGAAACAAGGTATACCGCAATCCGGCATTCACCCGCAAGCGATCCGTGACCCGCATCTCATCCTCGGCAAACAAAGAGAACTCATGCCCTTTTATCAAGGAATAATCATACAAAAGCTCATATACGGGATTTACTAACGAATCGTTCACCCAAGACCGTTGCTGGCTATTCTCCGGGCGAAAATTATGATACAGGTAATCCGTGCCCATTCGTATCCGGTGATTCATTGAAGGACTGTAATCCACTGACAGCCGTACGCTCAGATCCTCCATCTCCGATTTATAACGGCTATCCCGCTTAATTGATTGCCGTTCTGCCCTATTTCCTTCGATTTCATACCCCTTCGCCTCTTGCCGGATATGCGAGCGAAAACGGCTGTAGCCCACCATTAGATTACCAAACAGCTTTTGCCCGAACACGTAGTTCCACCCTGCGGAGCCGATCAAGTTTCCCCAACGCCAGAGAAACATATCATCCGAATCCTCATGCTTCTCCTTGCTTCCCTGCCGAAAAGCATCTTGCCCCATATAAAAGCTCAAATAGGCCCGGCTACGTTCCGAGAAAGAATGGTTCACCTTCGCATTTATATCAAAAAAGTGATAACCGAAACTCTCCTTGGTATCACTGTTCTTATTAACGATCGCCAAAGCCGTCCCTGTTATCAAATCCAACCACGTACGGCGTACCGAGACATTAAACGAGGAGCGATCCTTAACAATCGGCCCCTCTAGATTCGCCCGTGCGGAAAGCAACCCTACGGAGATATTCCCGTGATACTCCTGCCGGTTACCGTCATTCATACGGACATCTACAACCGACGAGAGCCTTCCCCCGTATTCCGCCGGAAAGCTCCCTTTATAAAACCGGGTATTCTTTATCGCGTCCGGGTTGAACGCCGAGAAAAACCCCAACAAATGGTTCACATGATAGACCGGATTTCCATCCAGCAGATACAAATTCTCATCGGCCCCGCCCCCACGAACATACAAGCCGGTCATTCCCTCGGTGCCTACCGCCACGCCCGGCAACTGCTGTAAGGTCTTCACCAGATCCGCCTCCCCCAGCAAAGCGGGCATCGACTTCACCCGCTCGGCAGGTACGTCGATCACCCCCGCACGGCTACTCAATATCTCGTAGCGAGGCCGGGTCCCCCGAATAACGACCTCGCCTAACGAGGCCAATGACCTCAACGGGAAGTCGATCATCGTATCCCTTTGCAAATCGATCTCTATCTCCATCGCCTTAAAGCCCACGTACGAGGCCCTAAGGCGAACCTTACCGGGTGGAAGTATCAAGCTGTAAAAGCCGTAATTATTAGACATCGTCCCTCCCCTCGAACTTTTCACCAGAACCGAGGCCCCCAACAAACTCTCATACGAGGCTGAATCCCTGACGAATCCGCTGATCGTATATTGACGGGGCTTTCGCTTTAAGATGATATATTGCCCCGTAACCCGATAAATAATCGGTAATGGGGAAAATAAGCGCTTCAAGCAGTACGACAAGGATTCATCCCGGACCGACAGGGAAACCTCTGGCAGCTCTTTCAGCAGAGAGGACTCGTACGAGAAGAACAATCCGGTTTGTTTCTCAAGCTCCATCAATATATCCAACAGGGGAACCTGCCGCATATCCAACGTAACCGTCGGCGTAGGTTCGGGCATCTGCGCATATAGATGTCCCATCCAACCGGGAAGCAAAAGAATCCCTATCAGCCATACAACAATAGATCTCATAAATGATCTGATTTTATTTCTTCGAAGTGGAAACCAAACGTGCGTCCAATGTCTGGTTAACAACCTGCAAGACATCCTCCAAAGGCAGATTATTAAAAGTAGCGGTCAATCTCGCTCCCTCATTCTTTGTCTGGTTCGCAATCTTGACTTGATAATAATCACTCAAGTCCTCAATCACCTTATCCAGCGGTGTCTCCATAAAACGAAGTTGCCCTGTCCTCCAAGCCAACTTGTTCACGTCTTCTTCCGTCACTACCGTTATCTCCTTGTTCTCCATAGAATACTGAGCCGACATTCCAGCGGTAAGTATCACATTCTCCTTTTCCTCCCCGGCGGTAAAACATACCTTGCCGGTAACTACATTGACTTCCGTAACGGTAGGCTTCTCATCTATCTGGAAACTTGTTCCCAGCACCGTAACTTCCGTTTGGCTCGTTTTCACTGAGAAAGGGCGTGCCTCGTTCCTCGTCACTTGGAAAAAGGCCTTTCCATTCATCTCCACGGCACGCCTCTCTTTATCATATCTCTTCGCGTCATACCGGATCCATGAATCGCCGGCCAAAGCGACCAAGGTACTATCCGGAAGGTAAACATCTTTCATTTGTCCGGGGGCGGTAGTAATCGCAACCCAATCCGGGGCGTTTCTCTCTACCGTAAACCATGTCCCCAGACCTACGAGCACTAACACGACAGCGGCCGCCCCGATCCAATACCGGCGAAACGAGACCTTCCGGCTAATCACATGCTCAGAAGCGAACTTCTGCCATGCCTTATCCGAGTCAAGGCTTCCTTCCCGATAGCGTTTCGCTACGAAACGGATGCGTTGTTCCAATTTATTGTCATGCTCGTTATTATTCATAACTATTCCTTCTATTTAATAAGTCCTTCCAGTCTCATACCATTGGAATCCGACATTTGGGGCCTGCCCCTTCTTCAATGGAACTCCCACGCTCATACTCGGCGAGATCCTAGACGATACGCAAGATGAGAAAATCATCATCGACACCGCGAATATAAATACCCACTTTATACAAACCATCGCTTTCATCCTATTTTCTCTTTAAAATGTGTATCCCAAGGTAAAACTAGCCGTATGATAGTTCAGACCTATGTTATAAGCATATCCCTTGTATTGCTTATCTATACCCAGATCATAGCCAACCTTAAAAGCGACCCGTTTCACCTCTATACCAGCCTCTATGGTAGCTCCCCAGTCAAAACGAGGCGCTACCGCATATCCTTGGCCGGGATTAAACGGGTTATATGATATTTCCTTATTATAGGGCAGCTTTCCTTTTAAAGAATAATCACTTTCCTCATACGTCACTTTTCCTCCCAAGCCAACCGCCAAATAGGGACCGACCGCCAAATGTAACCGAACATCCTTACTTACCTGCCAATCGAAACGAGCCAAGATCGGTAATTGGATATATTCACGATGCTCCTTCTGACTGCGATGCCTTATACCTTCTACATCAAAATCCTTAATTCCATAGGTATCATAATAGAAGCCCGTAAAGCCGTAACCATTACCATAACCGTATCCCCACAGATTCAAATAATCACTGGAAACGGGATAGAGAAATATACTCGTACCTTCCCGTCCCCCATATGGACTCTCACTAGTTCCATAAATCTCACTATAAGAAGACAGCCCCTTCCCCCGTCGCACATAATACAAACCGGATTGAAGCGAGAACCAGCCCGATCCGAATGTATAAGAGACTGCGGCCCCAGCCTTAAAGCCTACCTTAGCGGCATCTCCCTTATACTTTGTCACGTTCATACCGGCTTCCGGCGTCACTTTCCATTGCGCTTGGGCCGAGATCACGCACGTCATCAACATCACAAATACCACCAACTTCCTCATACACTCTCCATGCTTTAATGAAATAAACAAGTAACCTTTATCTCTAAGACAGAGAAATATGAAAAACCCCCATTCCTTTCTATAAAATTTATCCGAAAAAGAACATATAAACACGGATAGCGGTCTCTCGCAAAGCTTTCAATGCCTTGCTCATCTGGTTCTCAACCGTTTTTACCGATAAATTCAATTCCTCCGCGATCTCTTGGTATTTCAAGCCATCCCGTTTGGATAACAAGAAAATCTTCTTCCGTTCGGGAGGCAACCGATCGATAGCGTCCCACAGGCGGGCGTCACGCTCCGATCGCAGGATGTCTTCCTCTTCCGAGGTATCTTCTACGTCGGGTAACTGCTCGGTGGCCTCAGCGTTTACGGGTTGTGAGGTAAATGAAAGAGAACGGTTCCTCACCGCTTGATATAAATAAGCCTTGAGATTCCCGATCACATTACCAGCCCGGTTCTTATCCCATACATCCGCAAAGGCCTGTTGCACGATATCCTCGGCATCGTCCACCTGATCGGTATAACGAAGCGCAAACAAACACAAGGGCTTATATAAACTCTTGAAATGATGTTCAAATTCTTGGGTGGTAATAGCAGCCATACGTTTGTTATCTGTAACTATTCACCGCAAAGTAACAACCTTTTCTTTTTAACAAATCGCTTTTCAGGTTCTTTATAATGGTTTTAATAAAAAGAAAGCGTTTAAGGACTTATCCCTAAACGCTTTTTCTTATTTTTAATTAATAAGCATCAATATGGACGAAAACCGATAATCTGGCGTACCTCATTTAAAGTCTTAGAAGCGCTCTCACGAGCTTTCTCCGCACCCATACGGGCTACCTTATCCAGATATTCCGTATTGGCGGCCATATCCAAGATACGCTCACGGATCGGAGCGCAGAACTTATTGATATCCTCGGCCAACTGCTTTTTCATATCGCCGTAACGGATCTCGCAATTGTTGTATTTCTCATTAAAGAAATCATAGGTCTCTTTCTCGGAGACAATTTCCATCATCGTGAATAAATTGGCGATCGGCTCGGGCTTCACGCTATTCGGCTCGGTTGGTCCCGCATCGGAAACCGCTTTCATAACCTTCTTCTTGATTGTTTTCTCATCATCGATCAAGTAGATCGCGTTACCCTCACTCTTACCCATCTTACCGGAGCCATCCAAGCCCGGTACTTTCACGGACTTATTGCCCAAATGGAACGACGCAGGTTCCGGGAAGAAATCTACTCCATAGGTAGAATTGAAACGGCGGGCGAAACGACGAGCCATTTCCATATTCTGCTCTTGATCCTTACCTACAGGAACCTTCAACGCCTTATGGATAATAATATCGGCGGCCATCAAGGTCGGGTAAGTCAACAAACCAGCACTTACGCTATGTTTATTACCTTCATTAAAAATCTCTTTCTCTACATCGCCTTCACATCCTTCCCGGCTGATATGCAACTGCTGACGGGCTTTATCCTTAAAGGAAGCCGTACGCATCAACTCGCCGATACCGGCGTTCATATTCAAATATAGATACAACTCTACCACCTCCGGCACATCGCTCTGAATATAAATGGTAGCTTTTTCCGGATCGATACCACAAGCCAGATATTCCGAGAGGATCGTCTTTACGCTATTTCGTATATTGTCAGGATGCGGGTGAGTAGTCAACGAATGCCAATCAGCGATAAAGAAGAAGCAATTATACTCATCTTGCATCCGCAAGAAACTCTTTACCGCGCCAAAGTAATTGCCTAGATGCAGATTACCTGTTGGTCTGATTCCACTTACTACTGTTTCCATGTCTTGTTATTTTTAGTTTTCAAGTGGCGGCAAAGATAGTAATATTCTCACAATATACATATATTATATGCCGCAGATCCTCCTAACCACCTATTATAACGGTGGGACATCCCAATACGATTTGCCCTCCGTGAGCTGTCGTATCTCCCATTCTGGCGGCAGGTTTACCGCAGATCATCACGGTGGAAGATCCTTTAATGATCGTATCCGGAGGGCCTACACAAACGCAATTATCTCCCATTACCGCCGCCGGTAGCTTGCCGATTAGAACAGTCGCCGCTCCCGGCCCTACAATAGGACCGCCTACATGGGGTATCGGTGATGGCCAAGCCGGGGTTTGCATAGGACACGTATGCATATCTGTCAATCTTGCTGCTGGAGGCATATTTATTACTTTTTAGTTAACGATTTATTGAAATGATAGTCTACAAATATATAATATTTATCATGAATATACTACTTTTGCGCGCTAATATTTTTAATCATGAATGCAAAAGCAAAAGGATATGTTCTAGGGGCTATCGCCGCCGCGACTTATGGAATGAACCCCTTGTTCGCCCTACCCTTGTATAAAGCCGGTATGAATCCGGATTCAGTCCTGTTTTTCAGATATTTATTCGCGATCCCGGTATTGGGTATCATGATCAAAGCGAGAGGGCGGAACTTTAAGTTGAAACCCAACGAGATCGTTCCTTTAATCCTCATGGGGCTGTTGGTTTCCTTCTCTTCCCTAGCGTTATTCCAAAGCTATAATTATATGGAAGCAGGCATCGCCTCGACTTTGCTGTTTGTCTATCCGATCTTAGTGGCGCTGATCATGGCGTTTGTCTTCAAGGAGAAATTAACGTTACAAACCATCTTTTGTATCTTGCTGGCATTAGGCGGTATCGGCTTACTTTATAAAAGTGGCGACGGAACGACTCTTAGTTTAACCGGTATCCTGTTGGTCATGGCTTCCGCTCTTTCCTATGCTATTTATATCGTAGGCGCGAATCGTCCGCTATTGAAGAATATCGCTACGTTGAAACTTACGTTCTATGTCTTGCTTTTCGGAATGACCTTGTTTTTAGTCCGTATAGATTTCGGCAGGAGCCTTCACATTGTCCATGATTGGTATTTATGGGGTAACCTGATCGCTCTAGCCATATTCCCAACCGCTATCTCTTTCCTTTGCACGACACTGGCGGTCCAATATATCGGCTCCACCCCGACGGCTATCCTCGGAGCTTTGGAACCGTTGACCGCCGTATTCTTCGGAGTGACTGTCTTCGGTGAATCATTAACGTTACGATTGTGTTGCGGAATCATCCTGATCATCCTAGCCGTTACCCTCATTATCGCAGGAAGTAACGTAACAAGCCACCTAGTTCGTTTTCGAAAGCTTTTCCCAAGGCTTCCGCTTAAGAAAAAGAACGCTAAATCATAAAATCATATACAGGCATCATTTCTAGACACTATTCTACGGGGCTATCGCAAATCTATGATAAATTCGTAAAATCATTTGTTACAATCAATTATTTTACATATGTTTGCGAGAAACAATACGTATCCAATCATGATCACCAAGTTCTCAACATGCTTATTGTTCCTTGCATTGCTCTTGAATAGTTGCCAACAAAGGAATCAACCCACCTCTCCCCAATATGAAGCGGAGTATAATCGTTCGACAACTCCGGCCCTCATTGATATAGAAAAGGCGCTGGACCATCCAGCGATGTTGAAACTGAGTCAAATAGCCTCTAAGCTGGAATATTATAATGTTGGAGACGCTCGTTACACGGTAACACAAGCGATCGCTATTCCGGATAGCGACGCTTTTATCACATTCAATAACCCACGTATTTATTATCGTAAGCAAGGCATTCCCAGCAAACGATATGGATTTAAGGCCTTGGATTATAAATGGAACCATGGGATGAACGGCCTTAATCTATTTTACGACAAGAAAACAACCCGTATGTACTGCGCCTTGAGCGGCCTCGACCAAGACAATAAAAAAGATTCGACCACATTCAACGATATAAGGCCATGTATCGGGGAATTACCCACATTAGATACGATGCTGACCATTCAGAATTATATATTCCCCGAAAACCTGCCTACCAAATATTCGATAAATGCGGATGCCAGTCAAATAGTAGGCTTCTCCTCCTCGGGATATATGCTTTGTGATTACGCGGAAGGCTCTAAAATCCCGAAAGGAATAACGACATTCAACCTTCGAGGAGATACGCTTTGCAAATTCATCCTTGCGGATGCCAAAGATATTAACGTCTCTCCGGATACGATCACCCGGTTTCAAACCTTTTATTGGAATACGGATCAAGACCGAATAAATTTCTTGATTCCTTATCGAGATACGGTATACCAGCTTTCAAGTTCCCACTCGATCACCCCTTTATATGCGCTTCATAAAGACAATCAAGATAAACCGACCGGTCTTCGTTCTTTCTTGGAGAATCCGAATGGGCTATTTATGGGAGTCTTTCAAAAAGGTTCTCCCGCCATCTATAATTGGCTGGGATGGCTGGACGATTACAAACCGGTTATCACCCATCGAGTAGTCTATCTCAAGAAAGAGAAGAAAACATACGCCTTACCCAAAAGCTCCGGAGGATTTATCAATGATATAGATGATGGACTTCCGTTCTGGCCAGACGGACAAACCGATGACTGTGTTTATATGATTCGTACCGTCACCGAAATGCGTGAGACCGTTAAACGCACAGGCTCCTCCCGCCAAAAAGACCTGATCAAATTCTTAGACGATCCTAAAGTGTTCGAGAGGGATTATGTAATGATCGTGGCAAGACCTTGATGGATATTCAATAGATAAAGCCAAACATCCATAAAGGAATCATATTGCGGAAAGCATACTCTATGTCATCTTTCACCACATACCCATCCGCCGCTTGCTTGATCTGTTGCCGCGTCTTATTCTTTCCCCCAATCTCAAAGGTTCGGCCATCTATCTCAAAGTCTGAAATCGCAGAAGAAGTAACGAAGCATACGACTCGCATCCAAGATAGAAAAACCGTCTCACGCACGGAACCGATATCCGGTACCTGCTCCGACAACGCATAAGCCAGATTCGTATTATTCAGATAGATCTTCTCTACTTTCTCCAATAATTTCAAGCCCTGCGCTTTTTCTCGCAGTAAATTAACCAGACCTGCCTTCTCCAAATAACTCATGTAGTCGGGCAACACATTCCGGCTGATATCCAAATCTCTCGCCAACTTCGTATAATTTGGTTTGAAAGGGACACTTTGAGCTAATACATATAATAATTTCTTCAACTTTACGGCAGAAGCCACCGTCATATCCGCAAAAATCGGAATATCAGATTCCACCATTTGGTTAATCACGCTACGCAGACGCAAGAGATATTCCGTATCTTGAAAAAATGGATAATAACCTGTCGATAAATAATCGTTAAATAATTTGAGTGGACGAGCTTCCTTATAAGGGAACTCAACCTTCCCAGCAAGAATCTCTTCCAACGAATACGATGGAAGCTGCCACCCCTGCGATATATTCAAATATTCCCGAAAAGAAAGTCCGGGTAATCTATACTCTACCTTCCTGCGACTTAAATCCGCACCACCTTTCTCCAGATCAAGAATAGACGAACCTGTATAGATAACTTGAAGACCAGGAATTTGATCGTATATATTCTTCACCTCCCTAGACCAATCCTTGTATTTATGAATCTCGTCAATATAAAGTTTTTTCCCACCCAGATTATAAAATTGATAAGCCATGTCGAATAACCGATACTTGGTAAAATAGAAATCATCTGCCGTAACATACAAAGACTCATCCTCACGATCATACAATTTGATATGCTGCAACAATAGGGTAGTCTTCCCAACACCACGAGCACCTAAAATCGCAACCAATCGGCTATCCCATGCGATCTGATCGTGAAGAAAACGCACGACTTCTGTCGAAGTATGCTCTAATTGAGTTCTAAAGGAACGAAATAAGGTCTCCATATCGATTCATGTTTAAAGGACAAATATACAAAATTGCACGATACGATGTGCAATTTTGTATAAAAATTGCACATCGTATCGTGCAAATACCTTTATATAAATTGCCCTAAGGCTATCTGCTTAAAAACGCTCTCGTCCCACTCACTATTAATTTACCACCCTATCCTTTCCTATAAATAATCAAAAACATCTACAACATCTACAACTTCGCATATAGACCTCTGGTTATATGATGTTTAACCCATGATTGCAGATAAAAAAACATCTACAATAATCCGATCCTATCTACAATCGCTTACGCTTTTTCACCACAAAACAGAACGATCTTCTTACACTCGCCGTATTTCATCACTTCAGCAGTCTTCTTGATACCTATAAAGCATTAACGTATAATAGTTTACAGTTTTTCTAAGCAAAAACAAAAGTTTTCCGCTTATGAAACTTTTGTTTTATAACTGTAAAACTTTTGTTTCCCTAGGAAGAAACTAAAGTTTCCTACAGGAGAAACCATTGTTTTCCCTACGAGAAACAACAATACCCCTGTATGTTAACGTTTTTAGTTGACTACTTAGCGTCTTATTTATAAAGCAGGTTGACCAGTTTGCGACTTAGTAATAAAAGAGGTTGACCATGTTCTATCTTATTCATGAACGAGATTCACCCGGACAAAAATAATTAACATTGTTTGCACAAATTCATTCAACTCACGATATAAATAGGTGACCTTAGACTGGCAAGCCTCTTATTCTGGGACTATCAGCTAAAAGTCAGCCCAAAAGATTGGCAATCCTAAGACCAATACAGACTTAGCTAAGTAATATATACTGTGTTGGGCAAGTCAGTATATATTACTTAGCCAAGTCAGTACTACTGCCGATAGCAAGCTCATCACACAAATAAACCATCAAATGAACGTTGAGATAGAGAATTTACTCTCCCGAAACGATCTTTAGCGAATATCCTTTACCCCGAGCACTCTCTATCACCAAACCCGGAATAGGAGACAAATCCTCTTTAAGCCTTTTAGCCGTAGCGGTAAGAGCATCTTTGGACACACTTCCATCCGGCCAGATTTCTTCTTTCAGCTGATCGGACTCTATGAAATATCCTTTATGTTCTAATAAAATACAAAACAGTTTCAGCCGTTGATTTGCCAATTCGATACGATGCCTATGATAATGCAATACGCCATGTGTTTCATCGAACAAGATATCTTCTTTTATTTGTATCATCTCTTTAGGTGCTTCTTGTAGTGGCAAGATATTTATCCTTGGTCTTTTCCATGTCAAGACAATCGCAATAACCCAGAGAATAACCATTGCCAGAATCCAAAATATATTTCGCAAAAACACTTCACCTACTATATAAAGGAAAGGAAATTGAACAAACGCTTGCAAAACGATCGCCCGATTCGCTCCAAAAACAATTTCTTTTAATGGTATAAAAGATTGATAAAAAGAAGTATCCGAAGAGCTACATTCCGTCTTGTCTATAAAGGTATAACAAGTTACGGTCTGAGCCGGAATCGCATGTTCATACAAAGATGCACGAAAAGCGCTATCCAGCAAGGTTACTTGAATCGGATTCTCCATGGACAAATAATGTTGGAGGCTAAAATCAGACTTCTCCTGTGAAGACATCCTCCGTGCCACCTCCTTATTATTCTTCATATGTATAATCGTATCGGCAGTCTTGATTGTAATGCTATCTCGTTCCAATCGATTAGCGCCTGAATAGGAAAAACAAAAAGCATCCCCTAAATCTTTTATCCGCCTATTTGTATCATCTTGAACTGCCCGCTGAAATAACGTTTGAGACTCTTCTTGTAATTCATACTTTACATTTTGGTATGATTTATAAAAAGACAACAAGCAAAGCATCGTCATCAGAACAAATACACTCCACTTCCAATAAAATTTCCAATTTTGCTTCTCCATAATGATTCCTCGTTGAAACTGCAAAGATACGTTTTCCATTCCTTTCTACGAATAAATTCATTCAACTCGCAAGATGAAAGATGACTATAGGTAGACTAAAGGCTTATTTTTCAACTGTCAGCTAAAAGTCACCTAAAAAGATTGGCTATCCAAAGACCAAGCCGTACGTTTGTAACAAAAATTAGAAACGACATGAAACAAATTACTTTCAAGAAAGCTTTCGCTATCATTTTCATTTGCGCCTTGTGTGCTTCGTATTTTCTTTTGAAAGAAGGAAAACAAAATTTCACAGATCTTACTTTCTCTAATATTGAAGCTCTAGCTTCCGGTGAAAGTGGATCCGGAGATTGCTATGGGGCTGGCTCTCTATCATGTAATGGAGGATATTACAAATATATATACAACCGTTAAAATAACACATGAACTACTACGTGTACATAGTTCTATTAATAGGTAGTCTGGTATCCTGTTCGGAATCCTCACGGCACTTCCCCCGCTACGAGGATTTTCCCGATGAAAAGGCATTAAATGCGCAGGTTATCCACCTAGATACCGCCTTGTTCCGCTATCCTTTCCGGGTAGCGGTCAAGGATGGTATCGCTATTATCATGGACTTGCACAACGTAGATTATTTCTTCCATGCCTTCTCTTACCCCGAATGGGAATATATGACATCGTTTGGCAAACGAGGCGAGGGACCTGAAGAAATGGCATCGGCAGATTGCTTCCGATTTATCTCCAAGGATTCTATCTGGACGCTCGATGCGAACAAAATGCGAACAACCCGGTGGAAGATTGAACAAAATATGAACAACATCATCCCCGTAGAAACGATCGATATGGACAAGCGGCTGGTTAGGGCATTGGACTTTTACCCGATGGAATCGGGCTTTTTGGTATCTGACTACCTCGGTGAATATAGACAAAAGTGGACAGACCGAGAAGGGAAATGGATTCACTCCGCTAATCAGATCCCAACCGAAAATAATTATGAAGACATCGCTCGCCCCGCATTGGCGCAAGCGTGGCGAAGCTTCTTCGACTATAATCCCCAAAAAGGCATCTTGGTCATGGCAACCCAACTAGGAGAAGCATTAGAAATATACAACTTCACAGATACTACACAAACCGTACGATACGGACCTAATGGAGAACCTCAATTCGCAATCTCACAATCGGAGGGAATTCCAACGGGTATCATGGGATTCAGTGATGTTCATATCACAGACAATTTCATTTATACCGTATTTCATGGCCGTAGTTTCAAAGATATCGGGCAGGCATACCAACGAGGGGAAGATATCGAGGATGGCGGGCGATACATCTATGTATTCGACCTCAAAGGAAACCCCGTCCGGAAATACGTGCTCGACCATGCCATTTATGGTATCGACGTAGATGAGGATACGGGGACGATCCTTGCCACGGATGTAAATAGCAACGATCCGATTCTTTCATTTAAAATATAACGACAAAATATCATGAAATACTTAAATCTAATCATACTATTATTATTCCTTCTAGCTTGCCAAGACAAGAAAAAAGACGAGATCAAGCATTTAGTATCCGAATGGCAAGGAAAAGAGATACGATTTCCGAAAGACATGGTCTTTGCACGGTTTGCAACCGATACGGTAGACTTCACCCTGCCAAAATCCCCCCACAAGGTGCTGGTTTTCGTGGATTCCATAGGATGTACCAGTTGCAAACTCCAACTGCACCGATGGAAAGAACTGATTCAATACACCGACTCCATTACCCAAGGAACGGTTCCCTTCCTCTTTTTCTTCCAGTCCGATGACAAGAAAGAAATACGGTATCTATTGAAAAAAGACAATTTCGACAAACCTATCTGTCTGGATCAATCCGACAAGCTGAACGAACTAAATCATTTCCCGGCCGATGGGAGATTTCAAACCTTCCTATTGGATAAGTACAATAAGGTCGTAGTGATAGGAAATCCTATCCACAACCCGAATATCCGGGAGCTATACCTAAAAGAGGTCACCGGAAAACAACCCGCTTCACAAATACAGACCACCGTGAAAGTGGAAGAGGCATCCATACAGCTAGGAACTATCCAAATGGGAGAAAGCAAAGAAGCTGTTTTCCGATTAACAAACACAGGAAATAACCCGTTAGTCATACTAGACGCAGCTACAACCTGCGGCTGTGCCCGCCCATCTTTCGACAAACATCCCGCCAAGCCGGGAGAGATCCTTCAAGTAAGAGTCATCATGACACCGAAAGACAAAGGAGTCTTTGACGAGACGATTACCGTGAAATGCAATACGAATCAACTGATAAAATTAAACATTCGGGGGATGGCTCAATAAATAAAAAAGAAGGGAGAGCTTGCCGGATATATTGGAACGATCACAAGCAAGCCTCCCACCCCACTTTTACTCATGAAGCAGAAAGGAGGTGACACAAAAGTAGTAAATTAAATTGAAAGAGGAATTCGAGAATATCCTTATCTTGCAGAAGAATAGTAAGCAAGAGATTAAATTCTCAAAAACATAAACTATAAAAAAGAAATATCATGAGAAAAAAGATTTTAGGAATAGCCGTAATGGCAGTCGTAGCAGTAGCTGCGGCATGGAACATCAACCAGAGTGAAAACGAGATTAAACTCTCTGATTTAGCGCTTGACAATGTGGAGGCATTGGCTAGTGGGGAAGGTGGAAGCGGATATTGCAGTTACTCTGGGGGAGGATGTATTATCAAATATTCCGATGGGACATCCACTTACATACCGGGACGTTGGAACTAAAATTTAATCAAAGGAGGGTGTGCCAAAACGAAAAAAATCACAATGGAATACAGTCGGTAAATCAATGGAATGCAGATGTTTTCTCATTGATTTTTAATTTGTATTTCATAGACTCTAGGTATCTTGAGCAAGAAGAAAATGTGTTCAATCCCTTAATTTGGCATGCCCTCCTTAAAAAATCAGTATCATGAAGAAATACATTATCTTACATCTTTCACTCATCCTATTAGTATTCATCGCTTGTACCGATGATCAAAAACAAGATGACAAAAACATAACCTTCCAGAGAAGTGATTTCAAAGTCCGAAAATCACTATCCGGAAAAACTATTGAATTTGACAGTCTTATTTTACGACCTTCACAAATCCAATTATTCGACTCCTTCCTAGTTACTTGCAATCAAGGGGCGGAAAAACAATTCCACATCTTCAACCTCAATACGGCACATAAGGAAGGAGAATGTATCCCTGTAGGACAAGGGCCTAAAGAGATGATGACACCATGTTTCGTCAATCGGAACGATTCCGTAGTCATTTTTGATATGATGACCTCTACGATTTTCACTTACTCTATCCCGGAATTTACCAGTGGAAAAGAACCGGAATACGCCAGCCGTATCTCCCTAGATACAAAACCGCTATGGAGCAATATTCGAAGCTTGGGCAACGGGTTCTTAGGCGTATCCTATCAAGAGACGAGTCCTGGATTCCTTTTTGATCAAACAGGTAAGAAAACGATGGATTTCGGTACTTATCCTAAAACTGAGCAGGAGTATACTCCTGCCGAATTAATCAATGCGTTTCGGGCAGACCTAACCACCAACCGAAAAGAGAAGGTTGCAATCACTCACTACTTCACTGATTTAATTTGCATCTATAACGTGAACGGGACCTTGGAAAAACAATTACGGGGACCGGATCATTTCGCATCTGTTTTCAAAGAATTTAGGGATGGAGACATTATCGGAAGTAAAGCGAGCCCGCAAACTTATAGAGACGCTTTTTATAGTCCTGTAAACGTGGGGAATAGTTTATTTGTTCTTTATAATGGAAAAATGGTGACAGAGCCTAATTACAATATATTATGCAAAGAATTATTTGTAATCGGATGGGACGGTAGCCTTGAATGCCATTACACATTAGACCAAGGAGTCTCCTCCATCGCTGTAGACAATCAAAAACGGAAGATCTATGGTATCAGTGATGATCCGGAATATCATATCGTAGTGTTCGACTATTGATGACTGATATCCAAAGAATTTGGATTTAGGAAATGAGGCATAAACATAAAAGAATGGGAATAGAAAAACGTATATACAAAACAAATATAAATCAGATGTTACGATATCTGACACTTATATTTTATGGGGTATTTGGTATTGGTTGCATATACGCATTCTTCCTCATCTTCTGTTTCAGCACGTTCAAAATCCCTTCCGATTCCATGGAGCCTCAACTCCAAACCGGAGATCAAGTATTAGTAAACAAATGGATAGCCGGACCTAGGCTATTCAATATTTTCGCATCTATGAAAGGGAAGCGGGTAGATATATACAGAGTACCCGGAGTCGGGCAAATCAAACGGAATGATATTCTCGTATTCAACTACCCGCATCCCTATTCATGGGAGCGGATCGAAATGCACATCATGCAATATTATATCAAACGCTGCCTCGGGTTACCGGGAGACTCCATCCGGATCGAACAGGGATTCTACCGAAACAACCATACAAAAGAGCCTTTGGGGAATGTGGAAAGTCAAGCGAACTTATCCAGACAAAAAGCGGATCGGATGCCGGACGGTGTCTACCGTTGTTTCCCTTTTGATTCTACATTCAATTGGAATGTTCATGATTTCGGTCCTTTGTATATCCCCCGAAAAGGGGATAGAATTACCGTGAATCAAACAAATTATAAGCTATACAAACAAATGATCGAGTGGGAATCAAAAGATTCCCTATCGTGGAAAGATAGTAAAGTTTATATAGGAGACAAACAGGTAAGACAATACCAGTTCCAAAGCAACTATTACTTCGTGGCCGGAGATAAGACAGAAAACTCTAGAGATTCCCGTTATCTCGGACTTATACCGGAGGAATTTATCGTAGGGGTAGCTTGGAAAGTGTGGAAATCCGTTGACCCTTACACGGGGGAATACAGAAAGGGACGTTTTTGGAAAAATATTCGAAACAATTGAAGAATTATGAATAAGCTTATTTTATATGTATGCGCTTGGATCTGTCTGCACTCTTGCGGTTTCTCAAAAAGCCAAGAAGAAAGTATGTTGGAATATGCGTTGTCGCAAGCCGGCGATAACAGGAAAGAGTTGGAATATGTCATCAAATACTATGAAGGGGATTCATTAAAAAGAGAGGCCGCCCGCTTTTTGATACGCAATATGGTCTATCATTTCGGATATGAGAAGCGAGAGAGGGTATCAGACATCACCACCCTATCCTCGGACTATCTAATCCGTAATATCGAGCTGGCGTTTCAGGCGTGGCCCAAGCCCTGGAATAAATCGGTAAGTTTCGAGAATTTTTGCAGGTATATACTTCCCTACCGGGGGTTATACGAACAGCCCTCCGGTTTACGTGAGGAGCTGATGCGGACGTACCTCCCTTTGCTGGATAGTTTGCATATTGATAACACGTACGATGCGGCCGTGAGGTTACAAAAGATACTACGAACCCGAGTCACCTATCAAACGGAGATACCCATCCACTATCCAACCGCAGAGGAGATCCACCGGACAGGGGTTGGACGTTGTGATGGGGTAGTCTTGTATGGTATCCAGCTGATGCGTGCGGCCGGTATTCCCACTGTAGCAGAACATACGATCTGGACTCGTAGGAACGGGGAACATTATTGGTGCGCATTCTTAAACGAGGATGGGCGATTCCTACCTTTCGCTCCGGAGTACGAAGGCCCGGATTCCTTGATCTACAACCTAACCAAGCCGTTCTTGACCCCGGCCAAGGTTTACAGATACAGATTCGCCCCCTTACATCCGGTAACGACCGAGTCGACCGATGAATACCGTACGTTCTTAAAAAATCCGTTATTGACCGCTGTCACGGAGCAATACCTACCACCTGTCGCAGATATCCATACGACTTGCGACCTCCCGGTGAGATCAAAAAGAGCACCTATTTACCTCTGTACCTATAATCATGGTAACTGGAGGCCTTTCGCCATGAGCGAACGGATCGGCAACCGCTGTACCTTCCCGAAGATCGTAGGCGATGATGTGTTTATCATCGCCGAATATGACAAAGAGGCTTATGGCTCACTACGCTTCATCACATCCCCTTTCCATGTGAGCAATACGGGGATCATCACGAAAATTAAGCCCGATCCGGCCCGAACCGATTCCATCTTTATCGCCTCGGACAACCCGTATCAACAGCAAGTGCCGTATACACTCGCTTATTGGGAACAGGAACAGCAGTGTTTTAAAAACGGATATTTCCCGACAGACACGATACCCGGTGGCATCCTCATTCGCAAGATACCTAAAGGGAGCCTGTTGAAAGCGATGATCTCGCGACCGGAAAAGGCTGCGGAAGATCGTATCTTTTTGGTGGAAAACGATACGGTAAAAAGATATTAACCATGAAAGAGCTGTTGAAACTCGGCGTATATACCCTACTCGGGACACTTTTGCTAAGCGCCCCTTTCGCAGGATTGGGAATGCTATCCACACACTTGGTGACAGAGAAAACCTTTTGGATTCAACTAATCGCCCTGTTCTTATCCGCCGTGTCCCTACAAGGTTTGTGGTTGAATCCAAGCAAGGGGCTGTGCCCATGGACTTACGTGGATATCCTCCCCCTTTCCCTCTTGGGGCTTATCCTCCTCTCTTATCCCTACTCCATACACCCGGAGCCGGAAAAGCTCCTGTTTATCGGACAAATGGTTGTCTTGTGGTATCTGCTTCGGCAGGTGTTCCATGAATATCCGGTGCTCATAGGATATTTTTCAATGTTCTTTATCGCGACAGGCCTTATAGAAGCCATCTGGGGCTTCCGTCAATTACAGGGATGGGCCTATTCGAACCATTCCCTGTTTCGGCTGACCGGCTCTTTTTTCAATCCGGGGCCTTATTCCGGATATTTGGCGATCACATTACCGGTGGCTCTTGGCATCTTGCTGGAACAGTCCAAACGAAATATGCCCTATTACCTGTCCATGGGATGTATAGGCACAGCGATCGTTGTACTTCCTGCGGGAATGAGCCGATCGGCATGGATAGCGGTGGTCGTTTCTTGCGCCTGGGTATATGCCCTGTACCGCCTTGACAGGAAACAGGCAGCGACCAGACTGAGACAACACAAAAGGTGGTATATCATAGGCGGTATCCTAGGCGGCATATTGCTTCTTGGCGGGAGCGCATCACTCTATACATTAAAGAAAGATTCGGCAGACGGAAGGTTTCTGATGTGGAAGATCACGACGAAAGCGATACAAAAACAACCGATTACAGGTACCAGCCTAGGTGGGTTCCCTGCCGCTTACGCTGAAACACAAGCGGAATACATGGCTTCGGGAAAAGCGACTGAACAGGAAAAGTTGGTTGCCGGATGCCCGGAGTACGCATTTAATGAATACTTGCAGATTGGATTAGAACAGGGGTTAGTAGGATTAGCCCTATTTATAGGCTGGCTGGGGCTTCTATTTTATAAAGGAATAAAGAACAAAAGGTATGCTTGTTGCGGGGGATTGATGTCTATGGCTATATTCGCCTTCTCTTCTTATCCATTACAATTGCCGGAGTTTTGGGTAGTATTGATATTCCTAGGGGTGATGAGCGTAACACCGGACAAGGATGAGATCCGTGAGAACCAAGCCGAATCAAATGGCCATAGATGGGGCAAACAGATATTTTTTATGGGAATCGCTATCCTTGGAATTGGTTTGTTCTGGATGCAAAAAGATCATTATAAGGCTTATCAACAATGGAATAAGGCGCAAATGTTTTACAATAATAAAGCTTACGAAGCGGCCTTGGAGGTATATGAACCTTTGTATCCATTATTGAAGCATAAACCGGAATTCCTTTTCGAGGCCGCTCAATCTCTTAGCAAAACCGGACAATATGAGAAAGCGAATGAATATCTGGAGAGAGCTGTCTTATTAAGCTCCGATCCCATGCTTTATTACGTAATGGCTAAAAATGAGCAGTGTTTAGGTGAATACCGACAAGCGGAAAAGCACCTGTTACATGCCATTGATATTTTACCGGAACGTATCTATCCGTATTATCTGTTAATGAATCTTTATACGGAACCATCTTATTTTCAACCTGCAAAATTGAAAAAGGCGATTGATTCCGTATTAACTAAGAAACCCAAAGTGGAAAGTTCCGCTATTAAAGAAATGAAAGAGAAAGCACGAAGTATGTTAAACAACACATCAATATGAATACAATATCCTTATTTTTATAGCAATTACGACTACATCGTAACAATAAATACTTATATTTGCGAATGACAAATTGTACAAACCGATCAATCATACGAGTATGAAATACTATAAATTGTTGACCTTTACGCTTTTATTCTGTTTAAGCGCATGCGGCGGAGAAAAGAAAGATACAGATGCCACACAGGATTCCGTAGAGACCGTATTGCCGGATGAGGCGAACGAAGTCACGATCATGACATTGAAGCAAACGGAATTTAATCATGAGTTGATAAGCAATGGTAAACTGTCCGCTCGCAAGTTGGTGGACTTACGGTTTGAGTCGGCGGAACCCATCGCCCGTATCTACGTGAAGAACGGAGACCGGGTAAACAAAGGACAGAAAATAGCGGAACTCGCTACTTTCCGGCTCACGAACAAAACAGCGCAAGCCAAAGATGCCCTAGAGAAAGCGAGGCTTGAATTAAAAGACGTATTGATCGGTCAAGGATATATGCTGGAAGACTCAGCGAAAGTCCCGCCCGCAACGCTCAACCTAGCACGGGTAAAAAGTGGATATGATCTGGCGCTCGCCCAATATCAACTTGCCCAATATGAGGAACAGAATGCGACGCTAATCGCGCCTTTCGACGGTATTATCGCAAACCTTTTCGCTAAACAAGAGAACGTGGCGTCTACGACGGACGCATTCTGTACCGTTATCGATCCTCATAGTCTGGAAGCCTCTTTCACCGTATTGGAAAGTGAGTTGCCGCTTATCCAAAACGGAGATAAAGTGGAAGTTACCCCTTTCGCCACCACCAGCTTAAAGACTGAAGGACGTATATCCGAGATCAACCCGCTAGTGGATGAGAACGGGATGGTACAAGTGAAAGCGGCGGTAAACGACAAAGGTAAATTATTCGAAGGCATGAATGTACGGGTTAGCGTACAACGCTCGCTTGGGAAGCAATTGGTCGTACCTAAAACGGCTGTGGTATTACGTTCCGGAAAACAAGTCGTATTTACTTTAGTTGATGGGCACGCTTATTGGAACTACGTGCGCACCGGACTGGAAAACGCGGATAGTTATACCCTTTTGGAAGGATTGAAAGAAGGGGATGTCGTGATTACAAGCGGCAATATTAATCTGGCGCATGAGTCACCGGTCAAGGTAATTGAAAATTGAGAATTGAGAATTGAAAATTAGTTGCGTATGATTCGCTTCCTGCTACAACGTCCGATAGCGGTATTGATGGCTTTTACGGCTTGCTTTATCGTGGGGTTGGTGACTTATTTCACCATACCGGTCTCCTTATTGCCTGATATCGCCATACCTGAGATTACCGTTCAGATATCCGGACAAAATACATCCGCACGGGAATTGGAAAACACCGTCGTGAAGCCGGTCCGTTTGCAATTGATGCAAGTGGCAGGATTACGGGATATCCATAGCGAAACTCGTGATGGAGCGGGTATTATCCGCCTTAGCTTCGACTTTGGCACGAACACGGATCTTGCCTTTATAGAGGTCAATGAGAAAATAGACGCCGCCATGAATTACCTGCCCCGTGAGGTAGAACGTCCACGGGTAGTCAAGGCGAGCGCTACGGACATTCCGGTGTTTTGCCTCAACCTCACACTCAAGACAATTGAAAATGATGCCGCTTTCCTCGATCTTTGCCAATTCGCGGAAACAGTGATCAAACGAAGGATTGAACAGTTGCCGGAAGTGGCGATGGTGGATATCACGGGCATATTAGGACGGCAATTACAGATCGTACCGGATATGAAGCTCTTGGATATGGCTGATATTACGTTAAATGATTTGGAATCAGCCTTGTCTGCCAATAATATAGAGCCGGGAAGCATGACCGTACGGGATGGTTATTATGAGTACAATATCAAATTTTCTACCTTATTACGTACACCGGAAGACGTACAAAATATCTATATCCGTAAGAATGACCGGATCTTCCAGATAAAAGATCTGGCAAAAGTAGCTGTCGTACCAGAAAAAGAAACCGGCTTATCGCTAGCCAACGGGGAAAGGGCCGTCACGTTAGCCGTTATCAAGCAAGCGGATGAGAATATGGACAATATGAAAGAGGCGCTTGCCGAGGTTACCGATTATTTCAAGTCTATTTACCCGGATATTGAATTTACGATCACAAGAAACCAGACCGAGTTATTGGATTATACGATCTCCAACCTCAAACAGAATCTATCGTTAGGTTTCTTATTTATCTGCATCGTGGCGATCCTTTTCCTCGGGGACGTAAAAAGCCCGGCGGTAATCGGACTAAGTATGGTAGTCAGTATCATCATTAGTTTCTTGTTCTTCTACCTTTTCAATATGTCCTTAAATATCATCTCCCTATCCGGATTGATTTTGGCATTGGGTATGATGATAGACAGTTCCATCATCGTGACGGAGAATATAGCGCAATACCGGGCAAAAGGAGATAATCTGGAAGAAGCGTGTATAAAAGGGACCACAGAAGTAATCACCCCCATGCTTAGTTCCACATTTACCACGATCGCTGTATTCGTTCCGCTGGTATTTATGAGTGGTATAGCGGGAGCGATTTTCTTCGATCAGGCGTTTGCCGTTACGGTTGGTTTAATGGTCTCTTATTTCACCGGAATCATGTTACTGCCTGTACTTTACAAATTAGTTTACAGCATACCGGAGATCAAGCATTCCTTTTTCAACCTGAAAATAAACAATTTGATCAAGGAGCATACGCTGGACCGGTTCTATGACGGAGGGGTTGATTTCATATTCAGGCATAAGACCACTAGCCTACTATTTGTAGCTGTCACCATCCCCCTTTGCGCAATCCTATTCTATATGATCCCCAAAAGCCGGATGCCGGAAATCGATCAGAATGAGTTAATCGCACATGTTGAATGGAATGAGAACATCCATATTGATGAGAATAGAAAGAGAGTCACCGAATTATTTGGTGAGGCCGATCGGTTAGGCGCGCAACACACGGCCTATATCGGACAGCAACAATTCCTGCTAAACCGAGACAGGGAATTATCCATCTCGGAAGTAGAGCTTTATTTCAAGACAGAAGAGACCGATGCTATCGCTCCTTTACAACAAGAAATCTCCGCTTGGGTAAAGCGAAATTACCCGACAGCCGTATTATCGTTCTCTCCGCCGGAGACTGTGTTTGAGAAACTGTTCGTAACCGGTGAGGCCGATATCGTAGCCGAGTTCTATGCCCGTAACAAAGAACAAGCTCCGGATGCCCCTACTTTGCAAAAACTAGAGAAAACACTAGAGAGTAAGACCGGTCTCGCTCCCGTTGGCGTAGCTTTCGAGAATCAATTAAACATATCCATAGACCATCAGAAACTATTACTTTATAATATCTCCTATGAAGAGGTCTACCGGGTACTTAAGACGGCCTTCAAGGAAAATGAAGTCGCTACCTTACGCTCTTATCAACAGTATTTACCGATCACGCTAGCCGGAAACGAGCAAACGGTCGATCATATCCTACATAATACGTTAATCCGTACGCAACCGGACGAAAACCAAAAGACGAATCATGTCCCTCTTAGCGCAGTAACAAAAATTACTCCCGGAGAGGATTTGAAGATACTCACCGCTGGAAAGAACGGGGAATATATTCCTTTTAGCTTCTATCAAGTAGAGAACGCGGAACAGTTAATGGAAAATATTCGGGAGCTCGTACGCAGCGAATCCAAAGATAAGACGAATTGGGACATCGATTTCTCGGGAAGCTTCTTCTCGAACCAACAAATGCTGAATGAATTGGTCGTCATCTTGTTCATATCCATCCTCTTGATGTATTTTATCCTAGCGGCTCAATTCGAGAGCTTCTTGCAGCCCTTGATCGTCCTGCTGGAAATACCTATAGACGTAGCCGCCTCCTTACTGGTATTATGGATATGCGGGCATACCTTAAACCTGATGAGTGCTATCGGTATCGTGGTAACTTGCGGTATCATCATAAACGACTCTATCTTGAAACTGGACGCGATCAATGAGCTTCGGAAAGAAGGTGTACCCTTGATGGAAGCGATCCATGAGGCGGGTCGTCGCCGTCTGCGCCCGATTATCATGACCTCATTGACAACTATATTCGGTATGGTACCGCTACTATTCACGTTCGATATGGGAAGTGAGTTGCAAAAGCCACTCTCCATTGCCATGATCTCGGCGATGCTGATCGGTACGGCAGTCAGTTTATTTATTATTCCTTTGGTTTATTGGTTTATCTATAGGAGACATGCATTATGAAAAAAAGATACAAGAGGACATTCCTAGTTTTATACGCATTCTGTTCGCTATTAGCCGAAGGAGTATCGGCCCAATCGCTCGTCCTTTCCCTTGAGAAGACGATCTCATTGGCCGCCGATAGCTCGCTGGAGGCTTTTCGTACGAAAAACCTATTCTTGTCCGGCTACTGGGAGTTTCGTAATTACAAAGCGGAGCGACTGCCTAGTCTTACATTGAATATCACGCCCGCCGAATATTACCGGGATATCACGAAACGATACGATTCAGAAAAAGACATCGACGAATACCGTAAGCAACAGTCCTTTTATGCGGGAGGAAACTTAAAGATCAAGCAGAACTTCGATATGCTGGGTGGTAGTTTCTTCGTGGACACGGATCTGGGGTATATGCGCTATTTCGGCTCGAATACTTATAATCAGTTCACCTCCGTTCCAATCCGTATCGGATACAGCCAAGATTTATTGGGATACAATCCTTTCCGGTGGGAGAAGAAGATAGAGCCTCTAAAATATGAGAAAGTAAAGAAAGAGTTGCTTTATAATATCGAGACCGTCAGCGAGCAAGCCACCACTTATTTTTTCTCTTTAGCCATGGCTCAAGTAGAATATGATATGGCCAAAGAAAATGTAGCGACAACCGATACGTTATACCGTACCGGCCAAGAGCGGCATAAGATCGCGGCTATTAGTCAAGCGGATTTACTGACACTCAAGCTGGATGCGATCAATGCCCGCAATACGTTACAAAACGCCGATATAGCCTTGAAGCGAGCCATGTTCAGTCTGGCCTCGTATTTGAATTTCGATAAGAATACGGAGATACGGCTTCGGCTGCCGTCACGCCCCCATGATATGGATATTCCGGTGGATCAAGCATTGACGTTAGCCAGGGAGAATAACCCCAAGTTTCTGGAAGTGCGACAAGAGGTGTTAGAGGCCGAGCAACAAGTGGATAAGACCAAAAAGGAAACCTTATTCAACGCTTCCTTGAATGCCAGTATCGGTTTCAATCAAGTAGCGACCCAGTTTAAGGAAGTTTACAAGAATCCGCTGCAGCAGGACTTGGTATCGATATCTATCTCTATTCCCCTTATAGACTGGGGAGTACGGAAGGGTAAATACAATATAGCCAAAAGCAATCTAAATGTTACGCAAATATCCGCACGGCAGACGGAAGTCACTCTGGAGGAAGACGTAATCATGACTGTCGGCGATTTCAATGTACAGCAAAACCTGATCGCCAGCGCCGAAGAGGCTTTGGACATCGCGATCATGGCCTATAACGAGACCAAGCAACGTTTCATGATCGGCAAAGCGGATATCAATAGCCTTACGCTCTCCTTGAACCGACAGCAGGAAGCGCAACGTAATTATATCACGGCCTTGCAAAATTATTGGTTGAGCTATTACAAAATACGTAAGCTCACCTTACATGATTTCGAGACAGGCATCTCATTAGCCAACGAATTTGATTACGAGCATGGGTTCTAAGCCGAATATATCATCCTTTACGATCATCGTCACCTTCCTTTGTATCGCATTGGCGGGGATCGCTTTCGTGCCTTTATTGCCGATCAAGCTATCTCCCTCCCGTACGCTGCCGAAATTAAGTATCAGCTATAATATGCCCTCCAACTCAGCGAGGGTTATCGAGATGGAGGTAACCTCCCGGTTGGAGGCGATGCTTGCCCGTATCAAAGGAATCAAAGAGATCTCCTCGACCTCGGGAAACGGATGGGGAAGGATTACCTTAGAACTAGATAAACATACGAATATAGATGCCGCACGTTTTGAGGCATCAACAATTGTTAGGCAAACGTGGCCGGACCTTCCGGAAGAATTAAGTTATCCGATTTTAGAGATGAGCCGTCCGGACGACAAGGAATCACGCCCGTTCATGAGTTATACCTTGAACGCTTCCGCTACCCCGATATTCATCCAGCGATTCGCCGAGGATCAGATAAAGCCCCGGCTTAGCAGCGTGCAAGGTATTTATCGTATCGATGTTAGCGGGGCAACCCCTATGGAATGGCGCTTGGAATACGATAGCCGCCAGCTACGGGATCTGGGGATCACGATAGAGGATATCCAATCGGCGATCAGCCAATATTACAAAAAAGAGTTCCTTGGAACCGCTAATATGGGACAAGGAGATACCGGCAAGGAATGGATTCGTCTGGCGTTAATGCCGGAAAAGATCACGAATGGGTTCGAACCATCGCATATCACCGTCGCAAACAAAGATGGTAGCTTAATCCGGCTGGATCAATTGATAAAGGTAACCCGGCAAGAAGAGGCCCCACAAAGTTACTACCGGATCAATGGTTTAAACTCTATTTACCTGTCTATCCGTGCGGAAGAGACTGCCAACCAGTTGCAATTAGCCAAGAAAGTGAAGGAAGAAATGGAACATATCCGCACCTTGCTTCCTCCCGGTTACGAGATCCATACCAGTTACGACGCTACCGAATTTATCCAAGAAGAATTGGATAAAATCTACGTCCGTACAGGCTTGACCATCTTGATCCTCTTGCTCTTCGTTCTGCTGATTACCCGGAATGTACGTTATCTATTCTTGATCATCATCAGTTTAAGTATCAACCTGTGTATAGCCGTTATCCTTTATTATTTATTAGGGTTGGAGATGCAATTGTACTCGCTGGCGGGTATCACGATCTCTCTCAGCTTGGTGATCGATAATACGATCGTGATGACTGATCACATCCGGCACCATCATGACCGGAAAGCTTTCTTGTCTATTCTGGCGGCAACTTTGACGACTATGGGTGCCCTCGTGATTATCTTCTTCTTGGATGAGAAGATACGGTTGAATTTACAAGATTTCGCCGCTGTCGTGATCATTAATCTGGCCGTATCTTTGTTCATCGCGTTATTCTTGGTTCCGGCATTGATCGATAAGATGAATTTGCACCCGAAGAAAGCCGCTTCTTCTTCCCCAAAAGCTCGAAGTCATTGGAAACAACATCCGGTGGTCCGTCCGATACGGTCGTTCATACACCGTTTCCCAGTCTATTTCTCTCATTATTACCGGGCGCAGATCCGTTTCCTTTGCAATTGGAAAAAGCTGGCTTGCCTTATTCTAGTACTGGCTTTCGGACTACCGATATTTTTATTGCCGGAGAAGATCGAGCCGGAAGAGAAGGATCTATCCGCAAGGGACTCTTTGTGGATCGCCCGCTACAATGAATTCGCAGCGAAAGATATTTGGAAGGAAACAATAAAACCTATCGTCGATAAGAGTTTGGGAGGAACCTTGCGGCTATTTGTCCAAAAGGTATACGAGGGAAGTTATTTTACCCGGAATGAAGAAACGGTATTAAGTATCAGCGCTTCCATGCCAAACGGTACGACCCTTGATCAAATGAACCACTTGATCAACCGAATGGAGGCTTACTTGAGTACCTATAAGGAAATACGGCAATTCCAGACCAGTATCTATAACGCACGTCAAGCCAGTATCAACGTCTATTTCACCCGTGAGAACGAGCGAAGTGGTTTCCCCTACACCTTGAAAAGCAGGGTGATTAGCAAAGCGTTGGAATTAGGTGGTGGAAGTTGGGGCGTATGGGGACTTATGGACCAAGGTTTCAGCAATGATGTCCGTGAGAACGCAGGTTCTTTCCGGATCGAGATGTACGGATATAATTATGACGAGCTATACGAATGGGCGGAGAAACTGCGGGAGAAATTGCTTACGTATCGCCGTATCAAGGAAGTATTGATCAATTCCGAGTTTTCTTGGTGGAAGGATGATTATCAGGAATTCTACTTCAACTTGAATAAATCCCGTATGGCGCAAGCGGATATATTGCCTATCGATTTATTCGCGTCTATCCGGCCTGTTTTCGGTAAAGATATCTACGCAGGTACCATCGTCGTTGATAACGAGACGGAAAAGCTAAAACTTTCTTCCCGCCAATCAAAGGAGTTCGATATATGGAGTATGCAATATGTACCTCAAACCATCCGTGATAAATCCTATAAGTTGTCCGAACTCGCTATCGTCGAGAAAAGCCAGACCCCTCAACAGATAGCGAAAGTAAACCAGCAATACAGGCTCTGCCTGCAATATGAATATATCGGAGCTTCCTCACAAGGCGAGAAGATACAGAAAAGGGAACTTAGAGAGTTTAACAAGATCCTGCCTATGGGATATACGGCTAAAGCGGAAAAGAACTATTGGTCATGGGATCAGAAAGATAATAAACAATATGCGTTATTATTCTTGATCATCGTTATTATTTTCTTTACGACCAGTATCTTGTTTAATTCCTTGAAACAACCGCTGGCGGTCATTTTTGTCATACCGATCTCTTATATCGGGGTATTCCTGACCTTCTATTGGTTCAAACTGAACTTCGACCAAGGTGGATTCGCCTCCTTCGTTTTATTATGCGGTATCACGGTAAACGCCAGTATCTATATCTTAAACGAATATAACCAAATTCGGGAACGGATACCCGCTATTTCCCCAATCCGTGCTTATCTAAAGGCATGGAACGCCAAGATCACGCCGATTTTCCTAACCGTTATATCGACCATACTCGGATTTATCCCGTTCATGCTAGGCACCGATAAAGAAGCCTTTTGGTTCCCGCTCGCCGCCGGAACGATAGGCGGCCTTATCATGTCTATCCTAGGCATCTTCTTTTATTTACCGATATTTACGCTGAAAAAAGAACGGCATTAAACAGGAATACGTATCTTTAACGGATAAATCGTTAATCAAATTCATTAAACTTATGAGACACATAAATTATTTAGTATTGCTTCTGGTAGCTTGCTGCGTAGGTGCTTGCAGTTCCCCGAAAAATGATACGAAAGATGCTTATCCGATGTTCTGGACTTGGTTGGATTACCAGCCCGGAATGAATTTCGACTCCATCTGCACGATCATGAATGAGGCGGGGATAGACGGTGTCATGCTAAACGCCCCTACTCCGGATGATTATCGGGCCGCTATTCCCATCGCCCAAAAACATGGGATAGAGGTCTACGCTTGGTTATGGACGATGAATCTGGAACATGACCGAGACGCTATCTTAAAAGAACATCCCGAATGGTTCAGCGTAAACCGTAACGGACAAAGCTTGGCCGATACGACCGCTTACGTGGATTACTACAAATTTATGTGCCCTGCCTTACCCGAGGTACGGGAGTTTATCAAGAAGAAAATAGAGGCTTACTGCGAGGTAGAGGGTTTGAACGGTATCGCTATCGATTACAACCGTTTCGTGGACGTTATCCTGCCGACTACCCTTTGGCCGAAATACGGTATCGTGCAAGATCAAGAATATCCGCAATGGGATTTTGGCTATCACCCGGCTATGATCGAGAAGTTCAAGGCCGCTTACGGATATGATCCAAGGGAACAAGAAGATCCCTCGCAAGACGAGAAATGGCTTCAATTCCGTTGTGACCAGATTACCGAGGTTGCCAATATGATCGCCGACGTGGTTCACTCCTATGGAAAGAAAATGGCGGCCTCTCCTTTCCCAACCCCCAAGATGGCGTCCAAAATGGTTCGTCAAGACTGGGGTAAATGGAATCTGGACATTGTCTTCCCCATGGTATACCATAACTTCTACACGGAAGATATTAGTTTTATCTCAGACTGTATGATAGAGGATGTTCGGGATAAGAACCCGAAAACAACGCTTTACTGCGGCTTAATGGTTTCAGACGATATGCAAGCCAGCATGGACGCCGCGCTAAATCATGGGGCGGAAGGAATCTCTATCTTTACCGTATCCGCTTTACGCACTCCGGAAAGCCGTGCGATGTTCAAGGCTTATGCGGATAGTGTTCGTGCGGTTCGTGCCGAGAACAATGGGGTGAATCCGGCTTTATCCAAGAGTACCAAAGTAACGAATCCTTTCGAGAACATGGATATCTTGAACATGATAAACGCAAAGATCAAGGAGCTCGCCAACGTGCCTATTCCGAATATCGCCGATTATAAATTGGTGAACGAAAAAGGTGCCACGAAATACTACGAGGTCAAAGAGCTAAACACAGGAAAAACATTCTGCGTAGACTTTTACTTCTACGGAGGTATTCTTTCCGGATGGAATGTTACGGTTAAATAAGTACTTGATAATAGCTATTTTTATGCGGCCTACCTCGTAAATTCATGAGGTAGGCCGCACGCGTAAACACCCCTATTCCAGAACGCCGAAACAAACAATCACCTTTAACAAGAATACTTAATAAAGCCCGACGAGACGGCCTATTGGCAGATCATCAGCCCGAGACACCTCGCCTCATTGAAGGGAACTTGCCCTTATTACCGTCCGAACAAGAAAGTACGCTATGCCGCGGGATTCGTAAGCCTATTGGAGAGCTTGCCGCACAAACAGATGCTCTCCGTTATCCCGGGACTCATGAGGCACTTCAGCCGGCGTACTTACTACCGTGTCCGCAAGGGAGAAAGGCCGCTTTCACCCTCCGAACAACAGGTCGTATTGAATGCGCTTAAACGCTGTGGGGTGAAGGAACCAAAAGACTTCGACGCTTATTTCGAAGAGTACGACTGGTAAACCAAGGAAGAGAGGCTTGTGCCACTACCCATGTTACGAACGTGCCATCACCGTGGCATGCGTGTGCCATCGCAGTGGCACGCCTTTGCCATCGAGGTGGTACGGGCGTGCCAGCATGGTGGCACAACTGTGCCAATAGCATGGCACATCATTGGCACCACAAAGTACTATTAATAAAGCAATTGGATTGATATCACGGAGTCACCTCCCAGCATTTCCATCCTTTGTTGGCACAGATATATACAATGTAGGAACGGACATGGTAGTACGGGAACTTCTCCTTGGTATCCTTGGCGTAGGCGAGTACTTGCGCCACGTCCTCGGGACGGGGATCGCTGAGCGCCAGCATGCGCTCCGCCTCCTTCGCCTTGAAATACTTGAATTCCACCAACCGGTCATCCTTGTAATAGTCCGTACCGGGGATACCGGTCATCTCGAAATCCGAACGGCCCGCCGAATTGTTCTGCTCGATGGCGAACGTATAGTAGCTGCTCAGGTAACGGGAACAAAGCTCGAAGAAGGAGCAACGGATGAAATTCTCGTTGATCCTGTCGAACACCTGCGCCGGGAACTGCCCGAGGTATTGCTCGAAGTAGTTTTGTACCAGCGGCTCGAAACGACGCTCTTCCGTGAAACGCTCGTAAGTAGGCACATAGCGTTGGGCGTTTCCCTCTATATGATTCATCTCGTTATAATAGTCCATGTAGATGCTGCGCATCGTAAGGTTGGGTAGCACCATGCGGTAATTATTCCGCAGCGTGGTCATACCCAGATAAAAGAGGCTGACCGGATAGAAGTTCTTGTCGAAGAATTTCCTCTTGTTGAACTTGCTCGACAGGTCGGAAACGTTATAGGATAACTCGTCGTCAATCACCAACGCATCCAGCATCTCCTTGGAGTTCTCTTGCGAGAGGGTCAAGCGACGGATCCAACCGATATCCGTACGCAGGTTCTCATCCACCAGCTCACTCGGGATCATACCATCCATCGTGGCGAAGTTCTTAAAGAAATAGGTCAAGATCGTGGAATTGAACAAAGGCTCCGCGCCGGGACGGAAACGATAGCCGTCGTAGTTGTTCACGATCAGTTGCCAAAGTTCCTCAAAAGAGTCCTGCCCCGTGCCGTATTTGTCAAGGACATAACGAAGATAAGCGCTCGCTTCCTCATACGTAAAACCAAGCATATCCAGAAACCTCGGATGCAAGGTCAGGATCTCCGCTATATTATATCCGCTTGTCAAATCGTCCATCGTGACGGGAAGAACCCCCGTGCAGAAACATGTACGGATACTACCTTCGCCGATACCCGCTTTGATCACCTTGAAGAAAGTGCGCAGGAAACTATCCTTCGTGGTTACCTGCTCATAGAGCGGATCCTTGTAGGCCGTCAACAACTGATTGGTGAAATTATCGTACTCATCGATCAACACATACACTTTAGGCAGTCCATGCTCACGGGCGTACCCCAAAGCTTCCTCAAGCATCTTGGAGGCCTCTTTCTTGCTGGAGAACTGAAAATCCTTAAACAAGTCCCGGTTATGCGTTACCATGATCTCCACGGGAGAACGATTCAGATCGTTGAAATTCCGCTCCAACCCTTCCATGTCATCGGCCATCACCATCTTGGAAAAATCATAGCGCACGATCATATAACGATTATGCTCCTCCGTCGGGTGCTCCCCGATCCAAGTCCCGCCGAACAGTTCCTCGAACCGGTCGGCCTTGGTACGGTCGTAGTAACAGGTCAAGGTAGAGATAAACAGGCTTTTCCCGAAACGACGGGGACGCAAGAAGACTGGAGCCTTATAGTCTTCCAAGCCCGGAATGAAATCGGTCTTGTCCACATAGTAGAAATTGCGTTCCCGCATCTCTACAAAATCCGCTACCGCATAAGGAATCGTTATTCGTGCCATAAGCTTTCTTTTTTCTGATACAATACTACAAATTTAAGAAAATAACTTGTTCTTTCAAACAAAAGCCCTATCTTTGCCGAAATTTTGAAGAGAGAGCAGATGACAAACAAGACACATAAGGATAATCCGAAGTTCTATTCCGGTTATATGTCGGAGGTTGAGGCTCTTTTCTCTATTTTACGGGATTATAATTTGGTTATATAAGATGCGTTGGTTACTTTTACTAACGCATTTTTTTTGTGTCCATCGGTCCGGTGATATAATATAAATATAATATTCTAAAATCATTATAATAAACAAAACAACCCAAATTACTATGTCGAAAAGTGATATCAAAAAGGTGATTGTTCTGGGCTCGGGTGCCCTGAAGATCGGACAGGCCGGGGAGTTTGACTACTCTGGTTCGCAAGCGTTAAAGGCTCTGAAAGAAGAAGGGATCAGTACCGTATTGCTAAATCCGAATATCGCGACTATCCAAACATCCGAGGGAGTAGCCGATAAGGTATATTTCTTGCCTATCACTCCTTACTTCGTGGAGGAAGTTATCAAAAAAGAACAACCGGACGGAATCCTATTGGCGTTTGGCGGGCAGACCGCTTTGAACTGCGGTACTCAACTTTACACCAGCGGCACGTTGGCTAAATATGGCGTGAAAGTATTGGGTACATCCGTTGAGGCTATCATGTACACCGAGGACCGTGACCTATTTGTTAAGAAACTGAACGAGATAGAAGTGAAGACCCCGATCAGCCAAGCCGTAGAAAGCATGGACGACGCCGTGGCTGCCGCTTATAAGATCGGTTTCCCCGTAATGATCCGTTCCGCTTACGCATTAGGTGGTATGGGCAGTGGTATCTGTAAGGACGAGGCCGAGCTTCGCACCTTGGCGGAAAGCGCTTTCGCTTACTCATCCCAGATCTTGGTCGAGGAATCTTTGAAGGGTTGGAAAGAGATCGAGTTCGAGGTGATCCGCGACAAGAACGACCATTGCTTCACGGTAGTGAGCATGGAGAACGTAGACCCGCTAGGCGTACACACCGGCGAGAGTATCGTAGTAGCTCCGACTTGCTCCTTGACCGAGAAAGAATTAGATTTATTGAAAGAACTTTCTACCAAGACGATCCGCCACTTAGGTATCGTGGGTGAATGTAATATCCAATACGCTTTCAACTCCGAGACTTGCGATTACCGTGTGATCGAGGTGAACGCTCGCTTGAGCCGTTCTTCCGCCTTGGCATCCAAGGCCAGCGGTTATCCATTGGCTTTCGTCGCCGCTAAGTTGGCGTTGGGCTACGGATTGGACGAGATCGGCGAGATGGGTACTCCAAACTCCGCGTACAAAGCGCCGGAGGTAGATTATATGATCGTGAAGATCCCGCGTTGGGACTTGACGAAGTTCGTGGGTGTCAGCCGCCAGATCGGTTCCAGCATGAAATCCGTCGGCGAGATCATGTCGATCGGTAAGAGCTTCGAGGAAATCATGCAGAAGGGTCTTCGTATGATCGGACAAGGAATGCATGGTTTCGTAGGTAACAACGATATCCATTTCGATAACTTGGACGAGGAGTTGGCGAACCCTACCGACTTGCGTATCTTCGCCGTGGCGCAAGCCTTGGAACAGGGATATAGCGTAGACAAGATACATGAGTTGTCAAAGATCACACGCTGGTTCTTGGAGGGCTTGAAGAATATCGTGGATTACGCCAACGTATTGAAAGGTTACAACAAGATCGAGGATCTTCCGGAAGATGTATTGAAAGAGGCGAAACGCCTTGGTTTCTCAGACTTCCAGATCGCTCGTTACGTAGAGAACCCGGAAGGAAATATGGAGAAAGAGAATATCCGCGTACGCAACTTGCGTAAGAAAATGGGCATTCTCCCTACCGTGAAACGTATCAACACGATCGCTTCCGAACACCCGGAATTGACCAACTATCTATATATGACTTACGACGGCACGCCGCACGATATCACCTACTACCCGAATGAGAAGAGCGTGATTATCTTGGGGTCCGGAGCTTACCGTATCGGCTCGTCCGTTGAGTTCGACTGGTGTTCGGTGAATGCCGCCCAGACCGCTCGTAAGCTAGGTTATAAATCGATCATGATCAACTATAACCCGGAGACCGTATCTACCGACTACGATATGTGCGACCGTCTGTACTTCGACGAGCTTTCATTCGAGCGCGTGCTAGACGTGATCGATCTGGAATTGCCGAAGGGCGTGATCGTCTCCGTAGGTGGACAGATCCCGAACAACTTGGCGATGAAACTGTACCGCCAGAATGTTCCGGTATTAGGTACTTCCCCGCTATCGATCGACCGTGCCGAGAACCGTCATAAATTCTCCGCGATGTTGGATTCGCTAGGTATCGACCAACCTCGTTGGGCAGAGCTTACCAGCATGGAAGAGATCGACGCGTTTATCGAGAAAGTAGGTTTCCCGATCTTGATCCGTCCGTCTTACGTATTGTCCGGAGCGGCGATGAACGTTTGCCATACGAAAGAGCAGATGATCGAGTTCTTGGATTTGGCCGCTAAGGTTTCCAAGGAATATCCGGTGGTCGTATCCGAGTTCATGCAAGGAACGAAAGAGATCGAGTTCGACGCTGTCGCTATGAATGGCGAGGTGGTTGAGTACGCGATCTCCGAGCATATAGAGTTCGCCGGTGTTCACTCCGGTGACGCTACCTTGGTGTTCCCGGCTCAGAAGATTTACTTCGAGACAGCCCGCCGTATCAAGAAAGTAAGCAAGATGATCGCGAAGGAGTTAAATATCAGCGGTCCGTTCAATATCCAGTTCTTGGCGAAGAATAACTTCGTGAAAGTAATCGAATGTAACTTACGTGCCTCACGTAGTTTCCCGTTTGTATCTAAAGTATTGAAACGCAACTTTATCGAGACGGCTACCCGTATCATGCTGGATGCTCCGTATACGAAACCGGATAAGAGCGCATTCGATATCGACTGGATCGGAATCAAGGCTTCCCAGTTCTCATTCGCCCGTTTGCACAAGGCAGACCCTGTATTAGGTGTGGACATGAGCTCCACCGGCGAGGTAGGTTGTATCGGCGACGATTTCAACGAGGCTTTGCTTTCCGCCATGATCGCCGTAGGCAACAGTATTCCTAAGAAGAACATTTTAGTATCTTCCGGCGCAGCTAAGAGTAAGGTCGATCTATTGGAGCCTTGCCGCATGCTAGATGCCAAGGGTTACACGATCTATGGTACGCACGGAACCGCCAAGTTCCTGAACGATAACGGAATCAAGGCAACCGCCGTTTGCTGGCCGGATGAGGAAGGTGATTTGAATATCATGGATATGTTCAGCAATCACGCTTTCGAATTGGTAGTAAATATCCCGAAAGATCATAGCAAACGTGAGTTGACCAATGGCTATAAGATCCGCCGTGCGGCGATCGATCATAACATTCCATTGATCACGAACGCCCGTCTGGCTAGCGCCTTTATCGACGCTTTCTGCAATATGAACGTAGAAGATATACAGATTAAGAGCTGGCAGGAGTACAAGTAATCAAAATTTGATTATATTTGCATGTGTGTAATATAAAGAGACAAGGCTTTATGCCTTGTCTCTATAGTTTAAAGACCATGTACAGACGGCTACCTTTTATCATATTATTATCTATACTGGCGGTTTTCGCCTTGCGTGCGTCTGTGGTCGCTCCCTCTATCCTCGTACAAAATTATTCCGTAGACGATTATAAGGCTAGTTGCCAGAATTGGGATTTAGCGGTTTCCTATCATGGCATCTTATATGTAGCTAATAATTCCGGTCTGGTTACTTTTGACGGGAATACATGGAACACATATCCATTACCGGATAAAACCCCTATTTATAAAGTATCTTTCCAGAACGATTCTATCTATACCCAAGGCAAATCATCGTTAGGCTATTGGCTATACGACGAACTCGGGAATCTGGAATACCATCCGATCGATACGCTCCCATCGCACGTCGGTTTCGATAACCCCGAGACGAACTACACGATCCCGAAAGAAATCGAGGAAAAGCACCCTACTTCTTTCGCTAGCGCCGGAGGTCTCAATTTCACGGGAACATCTACGTCCGGCATTTATATCACCAACGACGAAGGGGAGATCTTTCAACATCTCAACATCAATAATCAGTTACAAGATAATATCGTACGTTCCATCTGCGTACAGGATAATAACTTAATCTGGGTCGCCTTGGATAATGGTATCTCCCAAATAGATATCAATCCTCCCATCGCCATGTTAGGTAAAAGAAGCCAGATCGGAAAGTTGGAAGACGCTGTAAAAGAGGATAACCGCCTCTATATCCGGACAAATCTCGGCTACTTCAGCCGGAGCTTGATGTTTGGTGATAAGTTTACCCCGATATCCGGTGAGATCGGACGTTCATATATCCATCCGGATACGGCCGACAATCATTTATCGGTAAGCACTTTATTTAAGAATAAAGATGTATTGGGCGTATTCGCCAACGCAGAAAGTATTTACCCGGTTCCAGACAATTTGTATTGGCTCACGATCCAGAATGAGGCCGGACTCTTCCATCGGGAAAACGGTACAGGAACTTTAAAATGCCGGATCCTATTCGATAATTACGATCTGAATCTGGTGACCAACGGCAAACGGATCATCCCCTTGAATGATTCTCTTGATTTGGTATCCGCCATGCAAGGAACCCTATTAATCAACACCCGCCAATTAATAGAGGGAAGCCTAGGAGGATTGACGATGCCACGGTTTATGCGCATCGAGTATCAAGATCAAGAAGGTACACATTATTTATATCCAGATACTCAAAGAATCAACATGCCCCATAACTTCCAAGAACTCTCGCTATACATCGGGACAACGGTATTCACCCCTAATCACCAAATCAGTTATAAGCTGGAAGGGGTATCCGCCGATTGGTCTTCTTGGCAGAAAGACGGCAAAATTACCTTCTTACAACTTCCGGAAGGAACTTATGAGCTAAGGGTACGTAAATATGTAACCCGGGGGCCGTTTCCCGAGATCACGATGCAAATCACGGTGCGCCCTCCTTGGTATAATACCGTATGGGCCTATTTGATCTACGTCGCTTTGATATGGTTCGCCATTCAAGAAGGGCTTCGGTATCATTTAAGGAACTTGCGAAAAAAAGAACAAGAAATGTTGGAGGCTGAACGACAAGCCGAACAGCAAAGGCTTCAACAAATGAAAAGCGAGATGCTGGAAACGGAGTTGCAAAACAAAAACAATGAGCTTACTCTCCAAACAACAGCTTTGGTAAAAAGAAACGAGGCAATCCAAGCTTTGTTGGAAGAACTGGATAAACAGAAAGAGACATTGGGTGACCGATATCCCAATAAGTTATATACCCGTTTACGTTCCTTGATCGAATCTACCTTGAACGATCAAGCGGATTGGGTGCAGTTCGAGACCTATTTTAATAGCGCCCACCAGAATTTCATGGATCGTTTACGCCAGCAATACGCAGATATAACGGCAGGCGATTTGCGCATTTGTTGTTTACTCCGCATGAACCTTTCCACGAAGGAAATCGCGTCGTTAATGAATGTATCCGTACGAGCTATCGAGCTAAGAAGATACCGCTTAAGAAAGCGATTAGCCCTTGATGGGGATACGAATCTTGTCGATTTCTTAATGAACTACTAAAAATATTTTCTAGAATATGCTTAATATATAATATTCTACATAACAGCATATTAAACGCACATAGAAAGAGATTGAGAAAGTCTTGTAGTAGTCTTATTCAATAAAAAAATCATTTGCGCAAGTCGTGTAGTAGTCATTTTCATGGCTACCGTAATTTATTATGTTTCCTTTGCCGGCGAATAAAATCTTAAATTCTTTCGACATGATGAAACACGAACTGGAGAAACAATTAGATGCGCTAGAAAAGAAAGGTGTCGACAGACGACATTTCTTTAAGTTATTAGCGGCGACAGGACTGATCGCGGGAGTTAATACCGGAAAAGCAAACGCTTTTTCAAGCAGCGCAAAAGGTAAAATCGTTATTATCGGTGGAGGAGCCGCTGGTATCAGTATGGCTGCCCGATTAAAACATTGGCTTGATGAACCGGATATCACCCTGATTGACCCCAGCGATCGTCAGTTTTATCAACCGGGATTCACTCTGATCGCCTCAGGTGTGTACCAACCGGAAGATGTTTGGAAGAAGCAAGAGGATTGTATGCCTAGCGGTATAAAATGGATAAAGGACTCGGTCGCCGCGGTTGATCCCGTATGGAATCAAGTAACGACCAAAAGTAACGGAAAGATTCCATACGACTTTTTAGTACTGACCCCGGGATTACAATGTAACTGGGAAAAAGTAGAGGGTATTACCCACGATACCTTGGGACAAGGAAACGCAAACTCTATTTACGATTTCGAAGGAGCCCAAAAGACATGGAAAGCTCTTCAAGAATTCGCGAAAAAAGGAGGCAAAGGTATTTATACCGATACCTATACAAAACATAAATGTGGCGGCGCCCCCAAAAAGATCTGTTTATTATCCGAGCATTACGCAAGGAAACAAGGGACACGCGACAAGCTGCAATTGAATTATTTTACCGCATCGAAGGAACTATACGATATCCCGTATTTCACACCTCGCTTGCTAGAAATATATAATGAACGTAACATACCTATTAACTTGAATGTACGTGTAAAAGGTGTAGACACATCCGCGAAGCAAGTACATTTTGAGAAGATAGAGACAAAAGGCGAAGAAAAGATCGTAACGCCGTTCGTAGAGGATTACGATTTCTTACACTTCACCCCGCCTATGTCCGCTCCCGATTTCGTTCGTGATGCCGGATTAGGTTGGACAGAAGGTAAATTGGCTGCGGACGCATGGGTAATGGTCGATAAAGAGACCTTGGTACATAAGAAATACCAGAACATCGTTTCTCTGGGTGATGTAGCCGGTATCCCGACCAGTAAAACATCTGCCGCTATCCGCAAGCAAGTACCTATCGCCGCCAAGAACCTGATCGCGCTCATGGAAGGCAAAGAGCCGACCGAGAAATACAACGGTTATGCCGCTTGCCCGATCGTCACGGATTACGGTCATGTGTTGCTTTGTGAGTTTGACTACGAAAAGAAACCAGACATTTCATTCCCATTCTCGATGATCGATACATCAAAAGAGCAATGGCTTGCTTGGATCTTAAAGGTATATATTTTAAAACCGATGTATTTCAACGGAATGCTTAACGGTTACGCATAATATGAATAAAAAAAATCTATGAAATAAAACTCCCTATAATTTCGAATGCCAAACTACAAAGCCCCGGGTTTCAGTTGTACGAAACCGGGGTTTTTGATTTTTAACGAGTAGCCTTTTCCACTAAATAGACGATCGATTTATAGGATATCCCACTATTCATCGTCAAACCGATCTCGCACGTACGGCTATTGCTATATCCTTCCGTCGCCCCATGCAAGTTCGGTTTCAAGTAATGAAGACCGGAAGCGTTTAGTTCCGGATAGAAGAAACCACGATCGCCCGCCCAACCGCAACAAGTAACTTGAGCGGGAGAGACCACCCGGTTCGCGCATAAGCCCGCCAGTTCCACCAGCTTGTCTTGTACTCCCATCTTCGTTGTACTACAAGTAGAGTGTACCGCTACCGTAACCGGCAACTTAGTAAAGTTCAGACGATCACGCATAAAGTCATAGATAAACTCCACAGGTTCATATAATCGTAAACGTTTATCCAAGGTTTCCCTCATATGCAGCAAGCAAGGGCTCATGTCACACAAAATAGGCAAGCGGCCGTTATCGCTCGCCCGCAAAAGAGCCTCATTCAATTCCTCCGCCTTCTGCGCCGCTTGCTTCCGGAACCCTTTACTGCTAAAAGCCATGCCGCAACAAAGCTTACTTAGATTCTCAGGATAACGAATCGTAAAGTCCGCTCTTGTCAATAAAGCGATTATTTGTTCCGTTACACTTACAAAATCCACATCTTCATAATCAGCTGAAGCTCCCATCGTACGGGTAATACAAGACGGGAAATAAACCATTTCCATCCCATTCTCTACACCCGTCAGTTCCTTGAACTTTGACGCGCCAGAAGGTGTATGCCGAGTCCAAAGCGGGAATTTATGAGCGGAAGCCCTAAACAAGAAAGAGGCAAATCTCTCGAATGCGTTATACCCCACCAGCTTTGAAAGCACATGGGGCAGCTTAAGCAAAGGACGAAGCATACCCGTTACGGTTCCCATATTCCCGGCGATGCCCGAAGCGATAGCATTCGCCAAGACACCATTCTCTTTCCACCGTAACTCTTTGATCAATAAACCGGTATTAATGCCAACCGGACATGCCGTAGCACATAGGCCATCGGTAGCGCAGGTAGCGTTACCTTTATAGTTAAAGGCTTTCTTGAGTTCTTTATATCGCTTAGAGTTTGTTTCCCCCTGTTCCGCCAAAGCCGATAATTCCCTATAGATCACGATACGTTGCCGGGGTGTCAATGTCACATGCCTTGACGGACATTGTATCTCACAAAAACCACACTCGATGCATTTATCGATCAGCTCATTCGCCAACGGTATTTGCTTTAAGTTCTTTATAAACACATCCGGGTCCCGATTTAAAAGGACACCCGGATTTAATATATTTTCCGGGTCAAAGAGCCTTTTGATCTTCCACATCAACTCATAAATCTCCTCACCCCATTCATCTTTAACAAATGGAGCCATATTTCGTCCCGTGCCATGCTCCGCTTTCAAGCTACCGTCGTAGTAAAGTACCACATCTACAAGGCTACGCATAAAAGAAGCGTAATGATCGATACCTTCCTGTGCGTTTATATCCGGAAAAATCGTGAAATGAACGTTTCCATCCAATAAATGTCCCCACATCACCGCATTTCCGTATCCATAATCCGACAAGACCCCACGCACTTGTTCCAAAGCCTCTCCTAAAACCTCTTCCCGGAAAGCGATATCTTCAATAATAGATACCGTACCCCGTGGCCGTCTTCCCGCAGCGGAAGTAAATAAACCGTTTCGTACCCGCCAATAAGTAGCGTAAAGCTTCGGATCGGTCGTAAATGATACCGGATATAAGGTCTGTATATCTGCTAGCCGCTCCTCTATATCCCGGAATTGGATTTGAAGTTCTTCTTCCGAATTAGAAGACGTGTCGATCAGCAACGCTACCGCATCCTCGGGTAAAGAATGTAATATCTCCGGCATCCCCGGTTCATCCTCTACCGCATGTAAGGCGTTTCTATCCATCAACTCGGCGGCGGACACTTTGCATTGGCGTAACGGGGCTATGGCTCTGCACGCCTCCATCAAAGAGGGGAAATAAATCAAGGCGGAAGCTTTTAAAGCCTCATCGGGGACTGTCTCGAAAGTAACCGAAGAAATAAACCCTAAGGTTCCTTCCGAGCCAACCATTAAATGCATGAGTATATCGTATGGATCGGTATAATCCAAGAAAGAGTTCATTCCATAACCGCATGTATTCTTCAACTCATATTTAGATAGAATCCGGTCTTCCATGTCTGGATTCAACAAGATCTCCAAACGGAAATTCATCAACTTCTCCAATAAGCCTATATGCGTTTGCATGAAATCCCTGCGACTCGCTAACGAAGAAGTATCCAAAAAGGCTCCATCCGCAAAGATAATCTCCATATCCCGGACCGTATTATAGGAGTTATGGATAATACCATAGCTAGAACCACTCGAGTTATTCGCTACGATCCCGCCGATACGTGCGGATTTGATGGAGGCAGGGCTAGGCCCTAGCTTACGGCCATAAGGTTTCAACCAGCGGTTCGCCTCTTCTCCAGTTATACCACAAGGGAATTTAGCCAAACTCCCATCTCCTGAAATCTTAACCTTTCCATAGTCAGGACTGATTTCCATCAATACAGAATCTGTAATAGTCTGGCCGGATAAAGAGGTCCCCCCAGCTTTAAAGGTTACAGATTTACCAGTCTTCTCACATTCAGCAAGAACACGTTTTACATCTTGCTCACGACTCACGATTTCAACTCGTTTGGGATTCAACCTGTAAATCCCGGCATCTGTTCCCTTCGCTAATGTAGTTAAAGCATCAGCATATACCTTTTTTATCTTCATAGTCTAATACCTTTATTTGTCTAGAAACGACATTTCAACAAAGATATGAAACCTTTAAGACAATCAGGGCATTTCTCTAAAATAACGGGGAGAATACCCGAATACTAGCTCCGGATGGAAAATCCAGATTAAATCTTTCAATAAATATTCCGGATGTATAGGGAATTCCTCGTAATAAGGAACTGCACCTGTATTACAGGTATAAATCCGTTTTTTTTTAAAAGCGTCGAAATTCTCGTAAGGAGTATATTCGGAGCGTAAATCGTTATAGGTCATCTCAGAAGACTGATTATATTTAACAAGCCAAATATCCGCATGGATCGCTTTATCAAACACGGTCTCAAACGCTAAGGGGGTACTTCCGGCACCCGGTAAATCCTTAAACATATAATCAGCTCCGGCGTCCTCGATAAGATGAGCCATATAACTATCTCCGGATGGTACATACCACGAAGAGCCGAACTTTTTCTCCGACAAAACAGTAGGACGATTATCTATATTTGCGGTTAAGTCCTTTAGAGACAAATAGGCTTGCTCTGTTTCTTTAAATATAGAATCGGCCATCTCTTCCTTTCCGAATAGCAAACCATAAAAGCGAATCCACTCCGTACGCCCCAAAGGAAATGCCTCCATATAGTCGGCTCCTTCGATAATGGGTATCCCTATCTTCTCGACAGGCCCATAACTACTGTTCTGGAACGGGGAAGCGATCACTAGTTCCGCGCCGATCTCTATCATTTTTTCTATATTCGGAGAGGTAGCCTCACCTAAATCAGCGATTCTTCCGGCCTGTATACCCTCTTGTATGGCAGGAGTATCCATATAACGAGGCTCACAAACACCTATAACCTTATTGATTTCGTGCAATTGATCAATAATAGCCGCATGGACAGAAGTATAAACCACAATATCTTTTACCGGGACCTTCACGATCGTCCCTTTGGGTAATCCGCCGGGAACCGACTTTGTCCGGTCTACCAATAAATAGCGTTGAAGCAGACGGGTACTATCCCACGGATCACGAACTTCCACCATTGTATAGGTATCAAAGCGCTGAACCGTGAAACCTTGGGCATATTGAATACTATCAGAGGAAAGAGCTTCCTTGGAAGAAGTTTGCTTTCCGGATGGCGTACATGCCACCATCCAGAAAGCGAACCCTAAGAGAATCAGTAATCGCATTAGATATTATCTTTTTGAGCGAGGACTACTTTCATGGGATTTAAACCGGCCTCAAACTTCTTGAACAATTTACCGTCACCTCCGAAACAATAGATATCGCCATTATTCTTATAATCAGACTCTGCGACATAGACATTTCCACCCACGGCACTGATTGAATAAGGGGATTGTATTGAGGTTCCATCTGTAATAAAGCTCGTTCCCGCAGATTGGCTCTTTGTATCAAATGTTAAAAATGCAGGGCTAGACATTCCCCATTGCGCATAGAACAGAAATAGCTTGCCATCCTCATAGGCCATCTCCGTTGCGTTTGGACAATTCGTAAGGGAAGTAACCTCATAAGTCTCCGTATTTATCTTTTGTACCGTATTGGGTATATCCGCATAGTTACCCATAGAAACCACATATACATTTCCTTGCTCATCCGCCTGTATCCGTGTGGGATTCAATACTACATCCAACTTCTTTATCTCTGTAAAAGTAGACAGATCAACCACTGATACCGTTTTATCATACCCAACCTCGGTACTGTAATCCATACCTCCGGAGTTTGAGACAAACAATTTATTAGAAGATACCGCCAATTGTTCCGGATTCCGTCCGACCTTTACTTTCGCCTCAACCTCCAAGGATGCGGTATCCAAACGAGCGACATATCCATTATAATAGCTAATATAGACTTTTCCACCCTCTGATACCATATAACGGGGCTGCCCCTCTGTCTTGACTTGCTTAATGGATTTTGCCTTCAGATCTGTCACTTCTATCGTAGACTCTCCATATACCGCGATATACATCTTATCGCCATACACGATCATATCCTGTGCCGTATCTCCCAGCCCCCTGCCATTTTGAGCCAAGAAATAATCGGGGACAACCTCATCCTTTTCTATGTCGTACATATATAAAGAAGAGTTGTTATTTCCCATATTGCCCGAATTCAAGAAATATAAAGCCATGAAAGAACTATCCTTCACAAAATCAATAACTCTTACGGAAGCATAAACAGAAGACTCACCTTCCGCATTTGCGGCTATAACTAATAAATAGCCTATATTTACGACATCCGTAATAGCATATGAATGTGTTCCAACTTCTACCTCCGCAATTTTCATATCTTTAGCGGTTCCATCAGAGGAGCCATAAATCACGTACTTTGTTACATTGTCAACAGAAGACGGAGCTGTCCAATTTAAGGTTCCACTAACTTTTAAAGCTTCCGGATTCTCATCCGTAAAACTGACATTTGTTACAGATACATTTGGTATGTTCAGTGAAGGCTCATTATCATCATCACAGCTGACAAACGAGAAAGACATCAATGCACACAAGGCAGAGACACAAACTAAATTCTTCTTTTTCATTACTTTACTTTTATAGTTTATTAATAAGATAAACAAATGCTTAAACGCCAAGAACGGCCCGGCATGGGATAATACTGAATAACATCATAATTCACGTTCGCAAGATTTAACAATTCACCTTGCAAACGCAAACCGAAATATCGAAAACGAAAATCTCGATTTATAGAAATACTCTGTTCTATATAAGAATCAATCCTGTTCCGATCTATATTTTGCGGCAATGCATAGCGATCACCAACCGCAGTCAGTATATAAGAGACATTTACCCATGGATTTTCCAAGGTTACGGAAACCGTGCCAGAATGACGAGGTGTATAAGGAATCTGATCCTTATAATTCTTAGCTTCCGGATCTGTCACATCAACCGCGTATTGAAAAGAATAAGTGGAAGCCAAAAGCAAGCTCATTCGTAAGGGCAATCGGAATTGTGTAGATAAATTTACATCTACCCCTTTAATATCCACTTCGCCCATATTCATCATCTTCCAAACATACATGGTAGGTAAAGCCACGATCTTATCTTTCACCGTATTATAATATCCATCCGCCGAAATACTGAAATGCCGCAGCCAATCCCCACAGGAAGAACTCCATGTTACCCCTACATTATATTGGGAAGTTTCTTCCGGTTTCAAATTTGTATTTCCCATACGGAGGTAATACAAGTCCGTAAATGTAGGAACCCGGAATATATCTTTGTAAGAGGCACGTATCCGCAAAGTACTTTCCGAGAATGGCCGCCAAGACAAACTTACAGCCGGGGATAAACGCCTCTTATCATCCGGTTTTTCCCCTTGCTCCACTTTATCTGTGATATATGTTCCCAATAAACTACCGGTAGCCGTGAATCGACTGTTCTTATATTGCACCGCTAGTACCGATTGAGAGGCCATTCGCTTTGGATTAGGGCCGTTCACAAAATTATTGTCCAGCATAGAGCGAGTTAAATCCGTTGTTAACGTCGCCGATACATACTTTATAGGAGTATACAGCAAACCTACAGAGCCATAATACTCATTCTGTGTATTCAAGTCGACTTGTTCGCCTGCGGCATATTTATCATTTACATCTAAATAACGAGTAAAAGCATAATTATACTTAGCCATGGCCCGTAGCGTAAATTTCTCATTAAGAACATTCTTATACCCCGATTGCACGAAAAAGTTATTATCCCATAATCGCTCCGAGGTGTTCTTGTTATATAAATTGATAGAACCGGGCAGTCCCCGCTCCGAATCAAAATAGTACGCCTTAAAGGAAAGTTCGCCTCCCCTTCCGAAATCGCCGAATAGATTACCTTCCAAATGGTAAGAATGGATATCGCTATTTCTACGCTTCTCTCTCGTTTCCAATTCCCCATTAATTAATGTATAGGGATATTGTCCATCCGCACGCACGAAATCACCATGTAAGGATGCGCTCCAACGCTTTCCTAATTTTTGATCATAATGCAGCACGGGATTAAAAAGCCCGAAGGAACCTCCCTTTACCTTAAGATAAGTATGAAACGATTTGTCTTTAAACGTGGGCTTTCCGGTTTGTATATTCAAGGCTCCTGCCGAGGCATACACCCTTGCCGTTTGGAAGATGTCATCCGATTGCCCGATCGACAAGGAAACCATCTCCACGTTATCCAACGAGAAACGGCTAATATCGACTTGTCCGCTTTGCGCGTCCGTAATCGTTACCCCATCGTAACTGACGGCGGTATGCTTCGCTCCCAAGCTACGTACCGAGACCGTTTTCAATCCTCCGATCCCCCCATAATCCTGTACCGTAACTCCAGAGAAGCGTTTCACGGCCTCGGATAGGTCTTGCACTCCCAAGCGATCGATTCCCGCCCGATCCATAATTTGCAAAGGCGTACCTTCACGGGTGACCGATGGACGTGCCTTCTCCACTACTTCCACCCCGGAAAGCTCGTGATAGGCCGTCGTATCGATCTGTTGACCGGAAACGGCACCCAAAGACAATAGCCATACGCTAAAAACGCACAGACATCTTATAAAATATAAATCTCGCATAATAATTCTTAGGTTTACCAACGTCTTCACCCGAAACGTCGCATAACAAAATCATGGCAGGTTTTCTGGCTCGTCCACCCTCTGTCGGCTACCTTCCCACCTATCCGATAGGCAGTGGCAACAAGATTCGCCGGGGCTACAAGGACTTACAGCTACGGGTACAGCTCCGGACTCGCACCGGATTCCCTTTTACTAACCGCCACCGGAACTGGCGACAGTTACACCACAATCGGTCACAAAGATATAAACTATGCTTTATTTTCGCAAGTTATTCACCATTTAACAACAAGACATGATACAGAAAAGAAAGAAGAGAAAAGAAGTTTCTCCCCTGTTGCAGACATATGCGGAAGGACGGATCCGACAGAAACGAGCGTTAAACAAGATGGCTACCGCTGAGCTATATCAAGTAGCCATTGGCCATTTCCTACGGTTCGCGGGGGATAAGGAGATGCGTATGGGGGCGATCAGCAAAACCACGGTGACCGACTTCACCGCTTACCTACAGCAGCGAAGGCTGGCTGCCAATTCCATCAATTCCTACCTCAGTGCCCTCCGCGCCGTCTACAACGCCGCCTTGTACGAGGGGTTGCTGCACCCAGAGGAGTCTCCTTTCGCAGGGATGAAGCTGAGACGTGCGCCCACCACCAAGAGGGCCGTTGCTGTCTCACTCATTTACCGGTTGGCCGAGACTCGTGAGGAGAAAGAGGATCCGCAGCGGGAACTTACAACCGACCTTTGCCTTTTCAGTTTCCTAGCTTGCGGTATGCCCTTCGTCGATATGGCATACCTTACTCAAAAGAATATCCGTGGCAACGAACTGGTCTACAAACGGAAAAAAACCGGATCGCAGATACGCATGGAGATATCCGATGGCATGTGGCAGCTGATTCGGAAATATAGGCCGGCCGATGGTAAGAGACGTTTCTTGTTCCCCATCCTGCCAGACGTGGAGCGACTCACCCATGCGCAATACAAGTACCGCCTGGCTTTGCACAACAAAGAATTGAAAGAGTCGGAATCGAGCAGGGTTTCCCGATACGGCTTACATCTTATGTCACACGCCATTCATGGGCATCGGCGGCCTTAGAAAATGAAGTACCGGTAGCCATCATCAGCCAAGCGTTGGGACATAGCTCGGAGAAAACGACACGTTATTACTTAAGCGAACTGGATATATCCAAACTGACGAAAGCCAGACAAAAGATTTCCGGTGCGATAGAGTTATTAATCAAAGGAGGATGAGGGGGAATATCCTTATTTATGAAATAAGGAGGAGCATGAAATATCCTTATTTATGAAATAAGGATTTTAGCTTGTCAAGAAGCTTGTTCTCAGAGCATACGAATGTTTCAAAAAACATCTGTCCCTTATTTCGAGCGGTAAAAATAAGGTTTTATCTCCAATAAATGGTAAGATAAAGAAGGGTTTTTTAGTAAAAAAGACTCCTCTAGGCTTTTTATCGCCTAAATTTAAGAATATTTATATATTCGCCCTCTCCTAAGGCTGGTAAAAGACACGTGGCGACTCGAAACCTCCCCCTCTTAACCTCTAATTACATTTCATTACGATTCCTCTCTTTTTTTAGCTTAAAGCCGATCGTCCTAAAAGGCAAAAAAGGTGTTCCGATAAGGCTGTCCCGTATAAGGGTAAATAAGTTTCTTTCCAATTCTGGGGGCGATTTACCTTATTTCATAAATAAGTATCAAACGCTTCTAGCAAAGATATATATGAAAGAAAAGGAAAACACGAATCCACAGGCTACCCCTGACGCTATCACGGTGAAATATGCGGAGGCGGTACGTTTGTATGCCAGCACGGAAATGACCGGCAAGCAGATTGCGCTCCAATGCGGCCTTAGCCTGCCCGCTTTCCGGATTTATCTGAGGCGGCACCATCGCTCCTTGATGCTGAGAAGGAACGGGCTGGAGGTGAACGCCGACGCTACCAACGGTATCCTATTACGCAAAAAGAGTGGCCAGACTCCCGCCGCCTACCAGAAATACAAACAGGCCATCGATGCCTGCGACGATCTTTCCTACATCCAATATAACGTATCGCAGATCGCACGGCTGTTCGGGCTGGACGGTACGGCGTTGGGCAACCAGCTGAAACTGCATTATCCGGAGATCATCGAGCGGCGTGAGAAGGCGAGGACGCGTCTCGGACTGAAAGACAACTTCGCACGGGGCGCGAAACCCGAGAGTGTGGAGATATACGCCCAAGCGGTGGAGATGTTACGCTCCACCGACAAGAACCTGCCGACGATCGCGGAGGAATGCGGCGTGTCACTCGCCGGCCTCAGCCAATATCTGCGCTTTTATCACAAAGACCTGGTGGATCGGAAGAACCGACGGAGGGAGTCGGCGATTGGTTGCCGGCAATGGGGCAGGATGAATGGGAACGACCAGCTTACCGAGCCTTCCCCCGAGATCCGGGAGAAATATGCCGAGGCACTGAGACTTTACAAGGAGACAAGTTTTACGATACGGGAGATCACCGACCGTGCGGGTGTCCCTATCGAGGGATTCCGGAGTTACCTACGCAAATGGCACCGCGACTTGATGCTTGAGCGCAGAGGAGGGAAGCCCGCCGCGGATTGCGATAAGTGCAGGCTTGACCTGAGTGGCAGCAAGCGTTACCTCAAGTCTACCGCCGCCAAGTACGCCCCGGCTATCAAGAGCCTCAAGGCAAACCCACGCCCTGTCATGCGTGTGGCCATCGAGCTGGGAATCCCCCCGGAGAGCCTCCGCCAATACCTGCACACGCACGAGCCGGAGCTGGTTGCTGCGGTCAAGGTTGCGAGGCAACGAGCGAAATCCAACGATTAACAAGAACGATTAAAAACGAAAGAGTATGATCAGAAAGTGTATCTGCATGATGGTTTTGGCCGCGATCTCCCTGTCGCCCTATGCGCAGGAGAGGCTGGAAGGGCAGAAGGGATCGGTGGTCGGGATCAAGACCAATATACCGTATTGGGGGGTGTTGGGCACGTTCAACGCGGGTGTCGAGTTCCGCCTTGCACGGCATTGGAGCCTCGACATCGAGACGGGCCTGAACCCCTTCTCCGGCAAGAACGATGACGGCAGCTACGGCAAATCGCTCAAGCACTGGAGGCTACATCCCGAACTGCGCTACTGGTTCTGCGAGACCTCTCACCAGCATTTCATCGGTCTGCATATCCCTTACCTATTATATAATGTATCGGACATCAAGTTGCTGGGTACCGAGGGCGAGCGGCACCAAGGATGGGGCGCAGGCGCGGGACTGAGTTACGGATATTCGTGGCTGCTCTCCAAGCACTGGAACCTGGAGGCTACGCTGGGCGTTGGCTATCTCTACCTGGAGACCGAGAAATACCCCTGTACCAACTGCGGCACCAAGTCGGGTACCGAGAAGAAGCATTATTTCGGCCCCACGCAAGCGGCAGTCAACCTGATTTACCAATTCTAATTCCGACATGTCATGAGAACGAACAAATATCTACTGATAACGATCGCCTTGCTCGCTGCGATGATCATGCGGGCACAAGAGATCAAGGTGAAAGACCAGACGGTGGAGAAGTCGGACGGCACCTTGCTGATCCACATGACGCTCGACTTCAGCGAGATCGAGCTACCGGCCAACCGCGGCCTGGTATGCACGCCGGTCATCGCAGCGGGCGACAGCCTGCGGCCCCTTACTCCGGTTGTCCTCAACGGCCGCGACCGCCACATCCTCTACGAGCGCACAGGCCGCAACCTTGCCGAGCACGGCGAGTATGAGCTGCGCCGCCTCAACGGCAGGGAGCAGATCTTCGCATACGCCGTCCGCACGCCCTTGGCGGACTGGATGCTGAAGTCGGAAGTGGCGCTCGTGACCGACCAGTGCGGATGTGGCTGGGAAGCCCTCAGAAACGACCGCTCGCCGCTCTTCCCCATCGACATGGCGGAGCCGGAACCTGCGGGGGCAGGCATTCTTGGATTTCCCCGTGAACCGCACGGAGATCCACCCGGACTACCGCAAGAACCCCCGCGAGCTGGCCGCCATACGGGCTACCATCGACTCCGTACGCCAGAACCCCTACGCCTCCATCGCCGAGGTGTCCATCAAGGGATACGCCTCGCCCGAGGGATCGTACGCCAACAACGAGCGGCTGGCCAAGGGTCGCGCCGAGGCGTTGCTGGACTATATCCGCAGGCTGTACGACTTTGGTGACGCACGCATGACCGTGGACTACGAGCCGGAGGACTGGGAAGGACTGGAGCGGGCCGTGGCCGAGGGCGACCTCGCGGACAAGGAGGCCCTGCTGGCCATCATCCGCGACCCCGCCATCACCGACCCCGACCGCCGCGACGCACGCCTGAAGACCGTGGCCGGGGGCGTGCCCTACCGCTTCCTCCTGCAAGAGGTGTACCCCGCCTTGCGGCATTCCGACTACGGCGTGAGCTACACCATCCGCGCCTTCACCACCGAGGAGGCGAGGGACTTGATCTATAAGAACCCGGCGCAACTCAGCCTCGAGGAGATGTACCGCGTGGCGCAGACCTACGAGGCGGGCAGCCCGGAATACAACGAGGTGTTCGAGATAGCCGTACGCATGTATCCGGATGATCCCGTATCGAACCTCAACGCCGCCAACACCGCCTTGCTGAACGGCAACACCCCCGCCGCCCGCCGCTACCTGGCGAAGGCGCAGGAGGGATCGGAGAAACGCCTCGCCGAGGCCGTGGCCTGCTGGCTGGAGGGAGACACGGAGCGGGCGGTATCCCTGCTGCGCGGCCTGGCGGACGACCCGCGGGTAGGCTCGCAAGCGAAAGACAACCTGAGACAGGTGGGGGAGTGACGCGCTCCCAACCACCCCATATATATATGTATAACTAAAAGAAGGAGGTAAATCATGCCAATCAGGTACAAACTGATACAACGCAAGGACTTCACGAAAGACGCCCCGAAAGACGGCAAGCGCTTCTACGCGCAGCTCGTCAGCAACGGAACGGTATCGCTCGACGAGCTTTGCGAGAGTATCGCCGAAGAGACGGCGCTGACCAGCGCTGACGTGAAAAGTATTTTCGACCGCCTGCCTCGCATTTTACGTCGGCACCTAAGCGAGGGCCGCAACGTGCAGCTGGGCGAGCTCGGAAGCATCCGCCCCACGCTGGGCAGCCAAGGTTCGCTCACGAAGAAGGAGTTCGACGCCGCCACGATGATGAAGAAGCCGGGCTTAATGTTCACGCCGGGTAAGTTGCTGCAGAAGATGCGTGACGACACGACCTTCCAGCGCATGAAGGATCCGAACGAGGAGAACACGTCCGACAGCGAGAGCCCGGACGAGATTTAAGCCTCATCCGGCCCCCCCTCCGAGGTCTGCCGCGGATCCCTTCCGAGGACTGCGGCAGATATCCAAGGAGATCTGCCCGAGATGTCGGAGGAGATCTGCGGCAGATATCGGAAGGGATCTGCCCGAGATATCGGAGGAGGGCTACGGAAGCTCCCCCGAAGGGGGATAAAACAGTAATAAATCAAAGTATAAATATTTAATTAAACAACAAACAAATGAAACTAAAAAGTACATTATGGGCACTCGCCCTCGCTTGCGCGGCGGTGTCTTGCTCGGACGATCTGGAGAACGGGCCGGGTAGTAACGGGACCGATGAGAACAATGGCCAGAAAGCCTACTTGAAAATCAACATATCGACCGTATCGGATGGTATGATGACAAAGGCGGATCCGCAGCCGTCAAATCCTAATAATAATCAAGATGGTACTACGGCCGGTGCCGGCTGGGGCGAAGACGGAAACGGCTGGCTTGGCGAGCTGCCGGGTAAGAACGAGGGTATGGTGTATGACATCAACGTATTCTTGGTTAAAGCGGATGTAAACAACCGAACATTGAATTCCAACAATCAGTTAAATCTTTTCAATCAAACAATAGAAGAAAGTAAACCAGTTGCAATCGATGGACAGGGCTATTATGATCTTAAGACCAATGAAGGTAAAGGACTAGATGCCAGTGTGGGTGGTGAAGAGGATGAGCATGGCAGTAGAAATGTAACAATCACGATGCAAGAAGATTTGGGCGAAACCGATGAGCATTTTCAAGTGTTCACCATCGTGAATGCAGGTACAAATTTAAGCAATATAACAACGCTAAAAGCGTTGCGGGAGTATATACAAAATGGAGCCGTACAAGGATTAACGGCAAATGGCACAAACGCAGTTGCTGATGCTGACAAATTCATCATGTCTACCCACAAGATGATAAGTAGTTCTAATAACCTTAATTCTACCGTAGCACTTTCCAATAAGAATACGGCTGAAAATCCGGCTAAGACCGCTGTCTACGTGGAGCGTCTGGCGGCACGTATCGACTTGGCGTATCCTGAAAACGGGACATTAGCATTTAACAATACGTCCTCTCCGGTAAATGGCATGGGTGACTTTACATTGACCGACTACATGGTCGTAAACCAATGGAACGGGGGGACAAACATGTTCAAACAGGTTTCACCAACAGTGTCAACAGGTACAGTAAATATTACTACAACAACATACGCCTCAGATGATCCCAAGCAATATTTGGGAGATGAGGTGTGGAGCAACGTTACCAGCAGCCAGAAATATAATTTCGTTTACTCGGAAGAGTTTGCAAATAAAAAAAAGGCAAGTACAAATGTAAATGATGCGAAGTGGGATAATTTATACATAAACCATTTCGATTTGAACTTAAATAATGAAAATCTTTTGGCAGGTGCTCTCCCAGCAGGTTTATCATATACAGAGGAATCGAATTCAAAAACATATTACCCCATCGCCTACGTCCGGGAAAACACGATGAACACGGATGCGCAAGTGCATGGCTATTCTACTGGCGTGATCTTCCAGACACAGTTCTCTCCGAATAGCAGCTTCAAATTAATGGAATATAACAATAATGCTATCTCTGAGGTAAATTTGAGTAAAGACAAGGATGGTAATTTCCAATTCTTAACTGCGGAGCACTTTGATGGAAAAGAAGTGCATAAATTGGTCTATAAAGACGTGAAGACCGTAGCCGCAAGAGCGTTTAATATTGCAGAGGGAGATACCAAAGGTTTATTGAAGGGATTCATGGAGGGTTGGACTGGCAATACTACTGCAACATTGGCGGATGTACAAACCGCTGTCGCCGGTATGTCAGAGAAAAACTTGCTGTCAAAGAAGTTTAAGAGGTATTTGAATGAGAATTTGGAAAATAAAACTGCATGGGACGAAACATTACAAGGACTCATGACATATAGCACCTTTATCGGCAAACAGACTCAAGCCCAGCAAAATCTTTTAAATATAACTGATTTATCTACTTATACCTCTAGCAATATCGAAGATTTGGCAAGGGATTACGGCATCTACTTCTTCCGCAATGGGAAGAGCTACCATAAGTTCTGGATCCGCCACAACGACAATAACGATGACTATAAGATGGGCGTGATGGAGTTCGCGATCGTGCGCAACAACGTCTACCAGCTGAACGTGACGGGTGTGAAAGGTTTGGGCGACCCGCTACCTTTCACGCCGGGTAAGGATAAACCCGAAACACCGGACGAGAGTAACGAGGTGACCATCAACGTGACCATCTACGTGAAGGACTGGGTGAAACGTACGAATAAGGATATCATCCTGCAATAACAACACATCCCTCAAGAGCGAGCCGTGCCCGCCACGGCCCGCCCTTTGGAGGGCTTCGGCCCTCACCTCCCCGCCGGAGAGATACCGGGAGGAGGAACGAATAAGAAACAACAAAACATTCAAGAGATTATGAACCGTTTATTTCATACTTGTAAAGGACTGGTCGCCGCGGCTATCTGGATAGCGGGCTTCTCGGCTTGCGACTGGATACACGACGACTCGATCCCCCCTTGCGAGTATCGCCTGCATTTCGTGTACGATTACAACATGAAATTCGCCGACGCCTTCCAGCACGAGGTCAGCAAGGCCGCGTTGTTCATCTGCGACGACAAGGGTAATTTCATCCAACGCAGAGACATCGAGGGCGACGAGCTGAAAGCCAACAACGTCGTGCTCAACCTCGACCCCGGTACCTACCAACTGCTTACCTGGGCCGGGCTGGACGACAGCTCCTACGAGTGGCCCGAGCTGACACCCGGCGCCTCCACCCTCGAGGAGATCCGCGTGAGGACACAGCGCGCCGCCGACGCTACCCAACCCAATGAACTGACACCTCTCTGGCACGCCCTCGACACGCTCGTCATCACCGGCACCCAGCATGAGGACAAGGAAATATCGCTGGCCAAGAACACCAACAAACTGCGCCTCGTGCTGCAAGATACCGATGGTAACTGCATGGACGTAAGAGACTTCACGTTCCGCATCGTGGCCGACAACGGCTATATGGACTACGACAACTCGCTCCTGCCCGATCCCGCCATCACCTACCTGCCCTACCTGACGAAAAACGTCGACATAGCCGAGGGCGACAGCCTCATGGGCAGACCGACGAACCAGACCGTCGCCGTGGCCGAGATGAACACCATGCGCCTGATGGCCCGCCGGAACTTCCGCCTCATCGTGCGCCACAAGGAATGGAAAGACGACGTGATCAACGTGAACCTCAACAACTACCTCCTCCTCACGCAGATGGAGGGACACGCTATATCGGCGCAAGAGTACCTAGACCGGCAGGACGAATACTCCATCATCTTCTTCCTCACCCCCGCTTATTGCCCCGATTGCCCGGACCCGGATCCTGACCCTGATCCCGATCCAGACCCAGACCCCGATCCCGATCCGGACCCGGATCCAGATCCGGAGATACCGATCGTAGGCTACGCCTGCTACAAGATACAGGTCAAGGACTGGGTGATCCGTATCAACAATGGTGAATTGTAAAAACGACTGACTATAAATGAATTTGAAGTATCGACATATCATAGGTATAGGTCTCCTCCTTTACGGCCTGTTGGGACTCGTCTCGTGCACGAGCGAATCCCTCGAGCTCCCCCGTGAAGAGAAGGACGACTATAACATATTCCTCACGTTCCAGGCGGCCGTGGCAGGAGTCTCTACCCGTGCGGGCGAAGCACCGGCAGCGGACGACCGTGTCGAGACACTGCGCATCGTGATCGTCTCGCGGGAGAAGGTGGACGGAGCTACGTGGGAAGTGGAGCATAACGAACAAGTCTCATTGACAACGCCGCTGCCGCACGAATACACCTTCAAGGTAGCGCCCAACAGCCAGAAAAGGATCTATCTGATCGCGAACGAAGGCAGGTTAGCCGATACCAACGGGACACGGCTTGACTTTTCCGACGAGCAGTTCATTCCGAATGCCGCGGACAAGGCGGCGGTAGACGATTATGTGTTTGATGTATCCGTTTCCGGTTATTCATACACCCCTTCCGCCTTGCCGATGACCGGCCTGTATGAGATTGAGGTGCCGGCCCTTGAGGAAATCAAAAACGACGAGTTCAGAGGGCCCGGCACGCTATACTTGGTACGGGCCGCCACCAAATTCACCTTCGAGTTCACCAACCAGTCGACACAGAGAGACATCACCGTGACCGGCATTGATATCGAACAGGTGATAACCGACCGGATGTACCTGATGCCCCGGGTGAACAAGAACAGCGAGGACAAGTATTGGGTAGTCGAGGAAACGGGAACGGACGGCACAGTACAATATGCGAAAAAAGAGGTAACGGATTGGACTGACTGGCTGGGACAGGAAGCCGAAGACTCAAAAACAGGCGAAGACAATGAATGGCTGACCGATTATGAGGTACCCACAACCGAGACAACAACTGCCGAGCTGCATACCGAGCTGCATATGTCAGCGGCTACAGGCACAGAGCCCTACCCGTCGGTCGAAGCGCCCAACGCCATCTACCTACCGGAAAGCAAGACGGTGAAAACCCCTGATGACGAGTATCATCTACAGGAATACAGCATCACCGTCCACACGACAGAAGGTGGAGAGACAAAAAAATATACGGCTACCTTGCCCCATCTCGCCTCGCTCTTCCGCAATACGCATGTGGAGGTGGGGGCCATCTTTACGGATCATACCCTCAATTGGATAGTGGACGTGAAGCCGTATTGGGGCATAGAATTGAAGCCGGTATTCGGACTGGACGAACCAACGGAAGAACCGGATAAACCTATTGAAAGACCTGGTGAGAACTCATAGTTAAACCGATAGATGGATCTGAATAAAAACAAGAAGATATGAAACGTAACATAACGATATATACCCTTTTATGCGTGCTATTCCTTGGCACGCTCTCTTGCAAAGACGATATGCCGTATGGCTATGGTGAGATCGGCGAGGGAGAATGTATGATCAGTGGAACCGTAAAATTCAAGTCCTTCACCCCTGCGCTGAGCGTGAACACACGTGCGGCCGGAGAGGCTATAAAAGAGATCAACAGCCTGTGTGTGCTGCTATACAAAGAAGACCAAACTTTGCAGGGAAAATATCCACTTACGCCGGGCACGGAGGCAGGTGAAGGTGTTTTTGTTGTTAACAAAAATGTTCCCAGAACGAACGGAACAGGGAGTGCCGGGGAGACTGGCGAAATAGCGGAATCCAGTACACCGCAGGCGAAGTTCCAACTGACAATACCCTACGGGAAGTATCATATCTATGCGGTGGCTAATATGGATCTATCAGGTTCCGAAGATGCCATTCAAACGGTAGAAGGATTGAAAAGTATATCTTTACAATGGAAAGAGGATGATGTGAGCAAGAACTGTCAGATGTTCGGCCATTTCTTTTCCGCCTCAAATACAGATGAGGCTCCCTTATTGGTGATCAATAGAGCGACCCAGAAACTACAGGCATGGGTGCGCCGGGCAGCTTCCAAAGTGACCGTGGCTTTTGATGGCACGAGATTGGCGGATGGCGTCTCTATCTATATCAAATCCGTAGCGATCAAGGATATACCAACTATGTGTTACTTAGGAAAGGATAGTAAGATCGTGAAGGAGGCAGAAAACACCGCTGATAATTATGGAGACCTTATCGCAGATGGCGAAAGCCTCGCATACGGTACGGGAGAGGCGCACAATGCCTGGCCGACGATCACGAACACCGCCTCGTATTGTTATTATGACAAGGACAATAAGAAAGGAACAGTCGTAGCGGGCTACGACTCAAGCCAAGAGGCTAAATACGCAGCGAAAGCCCATGACGAATACAACGATGCCCTCTTTTTCTATGAAAACATGCAGGGCGAAGGCATGGATAAGAGCCAAAAGGACGAGGATGGTGACGGCAAACCGGATTCAAAGCCCGAAAAAGATGGCAAGCCCTACGGTACCTACATCGAGGTCGAGGCGTACTACAATTCTGAAAATCCGGAATGCTTGGGAAGCGGAGATATAAAGTACCGCTTCATGCTCGGCAAGAACACCACCACCAACTACGACGCGGAGCGTAACCACCATTACAAGCTCACCCTCATATTCAACCGTTTCGCCAACGACCCCGATTGGCATATATACAAAGAACGATATTTTGGGGTGACGCAGCCGAAAGATGTCAATTACAAGGGAGAGTTTTTCACACCCACAAATGATATACCCAACTTGGGCTATGACTTCAACACGCGAAATACGGTAACGGTCACCAGCTTTGAAGAGAATATAGAAACGAAGGAGAAAAACAAGTTAGAGTGGCAGATAAGCTATAGAGATCTGTCAAAAGGGGAGACAGATTTTAGCGCAACGGAATGTTCTTGGCTTAAATGTGATATCGGTGAACTCAACGAAAATTTTGAGCAGGAGGTGACATTTGTGGCTGATACGAACTATATCGAAGTCGACATAGATGCTAATCTGAAGAGTGCCCCAGAGAAAGGCTCGTCATCCGCCCCTCACAACCTTGCCAACCAAGGGGGAAAGACAAATGGATATGGCATAGAGTGTACGGCCAATTGTTATATGATCGGTGCTCCGGGTTGGTATCAACTCCCTTTGGTATATGGCAACGCCCTTCATGATGGGGGAACAAACTCAAGTTCCTATCAATATACCGGAACCACAGGCGATAATATTCTCTCGACATTTAGGAATCATCTTGACAAGGAGATTACAGACCCTTATATCAACAACAACGAGGGGTGTACAGCAAAAGAAGCCTCTTTAGTATGGCAAGACGAGCAGAATTTGGTTACGGATATAAGTTATGACGCTTCTCTCTATGGAGAAATGGGGGGGATTAAATTCCAGGTTAGTCAAGCCAACATCCAGCAAGGGAATGCGATAATTGCCGTGAAAGACAATAACGGGACTGTGATGTGGAGCTGGCACATTTGGGTAACCCGCTTCGACTTCGAAAAGACCATCACTGTCACCGGACATGACGAGTTCAGGAAGTTTGAGCTTATGCCTGTGAATCTGGGCTGGTGCTCCGACCATGGTGCCAAGATAAAGTATTACAAGAGCCGTGAATGTGAGATAAAATTCACCGCCGGAAGCATGGAAAAGACTGTAAAAATAAAACAATATCCGCATACGGCTCTCCCACGCGGGAATAATCCTTACTACCAGTGGAGACGAAAAGATCCGTTTATTGGTACGAATATAAACTATGGGAATAAGCCGAGGTGGGATGGATACGGGACTTTTTATGATATATATGCTATCAATAATCCCCCCCGCCTCACTCGAGATAGAAATGATTCAGGAATTACTACTGAAGAGTATGACTATCTGCGCCTTACTACAAGAAATGCTCTGGGGCAGCTTATTCAGAAACCCGACACATGGCATAATCCACCTCGAAAAAAAGTCGGTACTAATCCTGATGGAACTCCAAAATATGCCAGTGACAATCTGACATACATCAATCTGTGGCAAGGAAGACCTGGACTTGATCCTAATGCTCCGACACGTAAGACGGTTTATGATCCATGCCCCGTAGGTTATCAGGTGAGCCATGTTAATGCATTTACCGGCTTTACTGTTTCCGGCGATAATCAGGAAAATGGTGCAACCGACTATTGGTTTCATGTGAGGAAAGAAGACATTCCGGATGAGAACCCGAAAGACGCATTATTTGAGTTCTATACCGATAAAGGTAAACTTCAGTCGATCATATTTCCCGAGACCGGTTACAGGGATTGGGACTCTTTTGCAGGTATATATCAATTCGAAGCAATTGGCTATATATGGGCAGCCGGAAATTATAACAACGAAGACAATAATTCATATAATTTTGAATTCTCACGTACGGATCAAGGCGGTTACGTTCGTCCCAAGAACTTCTTCTATCCTTGCGATGGTTTCCCGATACGCCCAAGCGTATATGAGAAACATGGTACGGAATAACCCTTGCCACCACCGACGAATGCCGGTATAGGCATCACCCCGAAGCAGTATCGGCGTAGGCCCACACCGATACTGGCATCTCCCGATGCCTATACCGACATTTTTATCTCCCTCGTATCTTGATAAAAATCGTATCTTTGTCACTCCCCCGGAAGGAAGCTCTGACACATCTATCGTTTAACTAAAAGCCATACGACTATATGAGAGCCGAGAAAGCCCAAAAAGACAAGAAAGCCATGGAGAAAGCTCTGGCGAAGAATTGCAAAGAAGGCTTGGAGAAAGGTATCCTCGTCAATACCATCGCCCAATGTACCGACCTCACAGCGACGGAGATCGCAGCCTTGAATTTAAGCTAAACAGCAGTTATACATGCTGGGGCTACCGATGGTATTGATATTGTTCATGGTAAGCCGTATAAACTACTCATCCTCGCCCATATAATTCTTCAATAATCTTTCAGAAAAGCCTCCCCGGCGAATCACTTCAGCGGAAGGCTAGGGAGTTTACACTTTTCTAAACATTACTAACAACAAAATATTTATTCTATGTATAAAAGAATAATATCATTAACTGTGCGGTCAACACACGCAAAAACATGGTCAATGGATAAACCGTCGCATATCCAACCGCCGGAGCGTCGTTTCCTGCCGTCATATTGGAATAGGCTAACGCAGGAGGATCGGTCGTACTTCCCGCGATCAATCCCATCAACGTAAAATAATTCAGTTTATAAAAATACCTTCCCACACAACCGATAATCAGTAGAGGCAATAACGTTATTATAAAACCATAACCGATCCAAGCCACACCACCCTTATTGACTATCGTATCGACAAAACCTTCACCTGCACTCAATCCCACGCAAGCGAGGAACAGCGTGATTCCTAATTCCCTCAATAGTAAATTAGAACTTTGCGTGGTATAAGTAACCAATTTATAACGATAACCGAACCTGCTTATCAATATCGCAACGATCAACGGGCCTCCCGCTAATCCTAATTTCACCGGTTGAGGAATACCCGGAAAACTAATAGGGAAGCTTCCCACGATAATACCCAAAACTATACCAACGAATATAGTCACCAAATTGGGTTCATTCAAGCGTTTCATAGAATTACCCAACGTTTCGGCAACTTTCTCCACTGCCAATTCACTACCGACCACTGTCACCCGGTCGCCTATTTGCAAGACCAAATTAGGGGTAGCTACCAACTCCAATCCCGCACGATTGATCCGAGTCACGTTAATTCCATGTAAACGGCGTAACTGCAAAGCCCCTAATTGTTTACCGTTGATTTCAGACCGGGTAACCAAAATACGCCGGCTAATAAACTGGCTTTCCGCCGGAATCCATTGCTTACGATCCATCTGTATTTCTTGACCGATAAAAGTCATTATCGCTTCCACGTCATGCTCTGCGGTAATAACAAAAATCTTATCATTCCCATTCAATACCGTGTTCCCCGCCACGATCTCTATCCGATTCGTATCGTTACGTAAAATACGGGAAATAACAAATTCACGGTGTTCCAACAATTTAGATAGCTCACTTACGCTACGACCAAAAATCGCCGGATTCTTCACCACCAAAGAGATAGGTACAGCCTCTCCTCCCGATTCCGTATCCGTCTCTTCTTCCAATTGTTCTGTCTCCTTCGCAAAAGAGACACGGAAAACATAGCGGATAAAAATCATCGACAAGATAATGCCGATCACACCTAACGGATAGGCGACCGCATATCCTAAAGCGATCGTTTCATCCGAGATCCCCGTCATATCCGAATAAGCCTGTTGGGCGGCACCCAATCCCGGCGTATTCGTCACAGCCCCGGATAAGATACCCACCATTGTCGGTATAGGAATACCTGTAATATAATGTATAATCAAAGCAGTAATCACCCCTAGAAAAACGATACCGCAAGCAAGCATATTCAACGTGATCCCCCCCTTTCGAAACGAAGAGAAAAATCCGGGACCTACTTGCATACCTACCGAATATACAAATAAGATCAAACCAAACTCTCTAAAAAAATGAACTACCGACGGATTCGCCGTAAAACCAAAATGCCCGAGAAAGATCCCTACAAACAATACCATGGTAATCCCTAAAGAGATACCGAATAGCTTCAGTTTACCAAGCTGGATCCCCAGAGCGATCACAACGGATAACAAAAGGATAGAATGCCCTACCCCTTCTCCCCATAACAATTCATTAATCCATTCCATATCTATTCATGTACATATTAATTTTTCGAAAAAAAGTACTTCTGGCGAATCACTTCGGCAGAGATACACATATTGAACATTTAGTATCCCAGTTTAATTTGGCATCCATTCTAACAACATTTACTAAATATATTTTCTATTTCTTATGCTGATAATTTAGACAAACTTTCCCCTTCCGGCAAAAGGGTTACCGGCCATTCAAATGTCGCACGACAGCGCGAACAGATCCTTTTCATACGTCTTTGTTCCTTTTAAGATATTGCTTATCTTTTCGTACTGCTTTCCTAATCCCTCGAGCAAAAACAGCCTTTAATGAATGGCAGGTCTTCTGACTGACTCCCATCTTGAAGCCTTCCCGGTCGCTAAAACCAGTGGCGATAGTGTTGTTTCAAGATGTTCTTCGGAGCTTCACAGCAGCGGGACTGTCCGGGATTCACACCCGATTCCCTTTTAATCCACATACCCGAATGGTATATGTGGAACCGATTCGGGGGCAAAGATATAAATTTTTCTTATGTACGTTCTAAATCCTTCGTCTTTTTATCCGGAACGATCCGGATACACTCATTATACATTACTTGCATATCTCCCGAATTTTTACGAATATTGCGCCATTGATAAATAACGAACAAAATAAAGAAGAAAATGGGTATCGGGAAATGGATAGGTGGCGTCTTGGGATTTATGGCGTTCGGACCGCTAGGCGCTCTAGCCGGCATTATATTAGGCTCTTTCTTTGAGGAAGAGGCAAGCATGGCGGGGCAGTCTTTCGGTGGCGGCACCAATTACGATGATGAACATACACGAAGAGACCCATACGCCGGGGAACGTAACAGTTTCCTTTTCTCCATGTTGGTTATGGCATCCTATATCATCCGTGCCGACGGGAAGATCATGCATAGCGAGATGGAATACGTCCGTCAGTTCCTCCGGAGAAACTTCGGCGAGATCGCCGTAAGCCAAGGTGAGGAGATATTGCTAAAGCTTTTCGACCAAGCCAAACGCATGGATCAAGAGAACAACATGGGATTCAAGAATACCATCCGGGAATGCGGAACCCAGATCGCATACAACCTAAGTTATGAGGAGCGGCTGCAATTGCTCGCATTCCTCGCCGAGATCGCTAAGAGTGACGGGAATGTGTGCGCGGCCGAGATCAATGCCTTGAAAGAGGTAGCGATGGCGATGGGAATGTCTGATAGAGAAGTTGAATCCATGTTGAACCTAAAAGGAAGTTCCTTGGACGATGCCTACAAGGTGCTAGAGATAGAACCGACCGCCACGGACGAGGAAGTCCGTGCCGCCTATCGCCGGATGGCCGTCAAGCATCATCCGGACAAAGTAGCCAGTTTGGGAGAAGACATCCGCAAGGCCGCCAACGAGAAGTTTCAGAAAATAAATGAGGCCAAGGAAAGGATCTATCAATCGAGAGGCTTGAAGTAAGATTCGACAAACAGTATTACTTACGAATTGTCAGCCAATTACATTTACCGATATCTTCTTTATGATGTAAATATTCTTTCTCCTAAATAGAAGTGGACAGACATATCATACCTTACAAAAACGCAATTGGCTGTTTATAGAAAAACTTTTTCATATATATTTTCTAAATATTAGAAAACATTCATATCTTTGCCTCCGATTTTAGTAATCAAGCTATCACATAGTTTGGTGAGAGGGAATCCGGTGTGAATCCGGAGCTGTTCCTGCAGCTGTAATCCTCATTAAGTTGGTTAGAAGTTCAAAAGCCACTGCTCCTAAGTCGGAATGGGAAGGTTTCTAACCAGAGGAGAGCCAGAATACCTGCTAAAGTCTTACAATAACATCAAGCTTCCAGGATAGAAGTATGTGTCATACAAAAAACGATTCAATTTATTTTTTGAGACATAACCAGATAGAGGCTTGTTGTTTTATTTCGTGTATAAATAAAACACTATATGAGGCTTTTAGCATTCGCTATTCTGGTGGCATGCGTACAATCCGTATGCGCCCAAAGCATATTGAAAGATCCGAAGGAACTTTCCGTGCTATTGAACGAGGTCGTGGTCACCGGTACGGGTACCGAACACTATCTGAAAGACGCCCCTGTGCAAACAGAGGTAATCACCGGCAAAGCCCTTGACAGTTACCAAGGACGCAGTATGCAAGATATTCTGGAAGGGCTGAACGCTTCCATCACCTTTAATCCGAGCGACATGGGTAGTGGCATCCAGATGAACGGATTAGGCAACGATTACATCTTGATCCTTATCAATGGCAAACGGATCAACGGAGATACCGGCGGACAAAACGACTTGAGTATTATCAACCCCGCCAATATCGAACGTATCGAGATCGTAAAAGGTGCCGCCTCTTCCCTGTATGGCTCGGACGCTATCGCCGGTGTTATCAATATTATCACGAAAAAGAACCGGGATAAAGTGAGCGTATCGAATACGACTCGTGTCGGATCGTATGGAGATATATTGGAAAGCGTACAAATCGGCTTCGGGCATAAAAGACTGAATTCCACGACCGCGCTCAGTACGACCCATACGGACGGCTGGCGAAATACGACCCAAGAATGGGACCATCACGAGATAATGGACGGAACCGTGACACGGACCGTAAACCGATCCACGAACTTTACGTTAAGGGAGAACTTAACCTATAAAGTGAACGACCGGCTGAGCCTTTCGGCCGATGGCTCTTTTTACCAGAAATGGAATTATCGTCCGCACGGCGCATTCAAGTATTATACCTATGATCAATTCTACCGGAACTTCGATGCGGCCGGAGGAGCTAAATACGCATTGGGAGGACTGAATTTTCTTTCAGTAGACCTAACTTATGGTAACTATAGTTATTTCTATAATTACCATCATAAAGATGTTACGAACTTCTTCGATCCGGAGACGGGTTTACGTATTACCCGTTATCCGGGGGAACATATTCTGGAAACCTCTCAACAACGTTTCCTTGGACAAGCCAAAAGCGTATTCCACCCCGGGGAAAACAATATCCTAAGCGCCGGACTCGAATATCAATACGATCATTTAAAATCCCCCCGGCGTATCGAGAACGGGAAAGCCTCCGTATTTACGGCTTCCGCTTATGTACAAGACGAATGGAACCCGACGGATCGGTTGAATGTGACGGTAGGTGGGCGCTTCGTCGTGCACCAAGAGTTCGGGGCTACGTTTACCCCTAAAGTCTCCGCCATGTACAAACTAGGCGACTTCAATATCCGAGCCACATACTCAAATGGATTTAAGGCTCCTACCTTAAAGGAGTTGCACGATGATTATATCACGCAGATCGGCGGCGGCCCGTGGAAACATTATTATGGTAATAAGGATTTAAAACCGCAAAAGTCCAATTATTATTCGGCGAGCGTAGAATATCATGCGTCGAACCTGCAGATCACGGTAACAGGATTCTACAACCGTATCAAGAACATGATCGCCTTGACCGAGATCCCGACAAGCGCCGAAGACAGATTGGATGAGATCGAGGCCAGCATGCAACACAAGAACTTATCCAAAGCCCGCTCTTTCGGGGGAGATATATCGCTCACCTATCAAATCCTATCTTCCTTGGCTATTGGTGGAGGCTATAGCTATACGGATGCCAAAGCGCAATATACGGATGATCCGGCCGACTCGAATTATATGCTCTACACCCCGATCAACGGAACCTCATTCCATAATGCCAATTGGAAACTAGCATGGAACCATGCGTGGAAAAAGTATAAATTGGATGTCACCTTGTTCGGCCGATACCAATCCACCCGCTTTTATATCACGGACGGTGATGGAAAAAGTTATCAGCTATGGCGATTGAATACCCGTCATAACGTATTGAAAAAGAAAAAATGGAACCTAGATATCAATGTCGGTATCGATAATATCTTCGATTATGTGGATCGTACCCCGTTCGGACGCCATCGTGGAACTACGTCTCCCGGACGGACTTGGTACGCCTCCTTTATCGTGAAATTTCAGAATAAACATAAACTATAAACAATCTTAAAAGTTAAATGCGATGAACAAATTTAAGTACCTTTTGCTTGCGGCGAGTCTATTTGCCTCAAGCGCAGTTTTTACCTCCTGTGATGATGGAGACGACGACAATACCGCAAACCCGGCGGAAGAAGTCGTAAAGACAAGTAAGAAACATGACACGGCGATCTTGTTGTGTACATTCGGTAGCACATTCAAAGAGTCTATCAAGACTTACGACGCAACATTGGCCGATTTCCAGAACGCATTTCCCGATGCGGACATCTATTTGTCATTTACCTCCCGTACTTGCGTGAATCGTGTAGAGGCAGAGACCGGTATCGCACGTTACCAACCGGACCTTTGGTTACAAGCTCTAGGAAATGCCGGTTACAAGAAGGTAGCGGTACAGTCCTTACACATCATCCCGGGTGAGGAATACCTAAGCTTGATGAATACGGACGTGAAGAAGAAATTCATGATCGAGTCTTTCCCGAGTGTTCAAGTCGTAAAAAGCCCTTGTTTGGTATACGACGAGGATGATGTGGAAGCCGTAGCGAAAGTCCTATACAGCCACTACAGTGATAAATTGGCTGATAACAAGAACATCCTTTTATTAATGGGACATGGTAACCCGGATAAAAACTATAACGCAAATACGAAATACACGGAAACAGAAGAGGCTATGCAAGCCTTGGCCGCTAACAAGAATGTATTCGTAGGTACCGTTGATTACGGAGATATGTTGTTCTGGCCGGAAGAAGGCGAACCAAATGAGGAATGTGTCTACTCCAAACTTACCAAATACTGCGAGGATCATAACTTAAAACCGGAAGAGATCACGATCTCCTTAGCTCCGTTCATGTCTATCGCCGGAGACCATGCGCATAATGACCTTTGGGGTATCGAGGAGGGTGATGATTTCAGCGCTGCCGCTCCTAACGCCGACGCTTGCTGGAGACTAAAACTTTTGAAGATGGGCTTCAAGATCGACACGGAAGAAAGCCATAACGGAAGCTTGGAGAATTGTAAGATCATAGGATTAGGCGATTACGACGCTATTCGTCAGATCTGGGTGAATCACCTAAAAGCATTATATAATGACGCGGAAGCTTGGGAAACCGGAGAAGACTACCAGTAAATAATTGAGAATTGAGAATTGAAAATTAGGGAGTACTTACTGAACCAATTTTCAATTCTCAATTTTCAATTGTTCAGTGTGTATATAATTTCTTTCGATCAAAAATCGTCGCCCGTTTATATTTCATGGCGAAACGGATGTGATCGATAAATAAAGACCGGATCGCCGGATTCTCACCTAGAGGTTTTAAATAAATATCCACATCGAAACCCTGTTGACGTAGCCCTTTCTGCCAGAAATCCGTAACCGTATTTTCCGTACCTCGAATCAGTACGAACATAAAAGGAATCAACTGCACACGCTTATGACCGGCTTGGCGCATTTGCTCACCTACATCCTCGATCGTAGGGAAACCCTCACGGGTTCCGGTATAATAATCTTTCATTCCTTTGGTCTGGAACATATACCCCAATTTCGCGTAAGCCGAGTTACTGGCATGATAAGTTCCGTGCGCCACCAATAACTTAGCCCCATTTTTAGTCACTCCAGAAGGTGAGGAAACCGCTTTCATCACCGCCTCATAATCGGTATCATCATATAACAAGGGATTACCTACACGCAAATCCTTAAACAAACCTTTTCGCTGTTCCGCCTCTTTGCGGATCGCTTCCATCTCCACACCCTCTATAATGATAGTCGGTTGGATTATCACATGGGTAAACCCTTGATCACGCAACTCTACCAAGGCATCCGCCGGCAACTGAACCCAAACACCTTGCACCCTCAACCGACTCACTACGCTACGGGCGCTATAAGCCTGCCGGACTTCCACGTCTGGGAAAGCCTCCTTGACACGCTTGTTCATCACATCGAGTACTTGGGTACGAGCTTCCGGGTAAGCACTCCCGAAATGTACCATCAAGATCGCTAACTTATCTCCCTTTTCCATGCTCTCCCGGATATCGGAAGCGTAAAACTCCCGCCCGGGTTTCGCCCATAATGAACAGGCGAGCCCGAGCAGGAGTGAACAAACAAACATGGATCGTAAAAATCCCCTATACATTATTATATTAGTTAATAGTTGACATGTGACAGTTTACTGCTTGAAACGGACCAGAAGGCTGACGTAATAGGTACGGCCCGGGGTCAATGTAGCGTAATTGTAATTAAAGGGACGATCATCTACATAATCAAAAAGGTTCTCGATACCTACTCCCGGTTCCAACAAGAAATCGCCGGCTCTAAACGTATGGCTCGTATTGAGATTCCACAAGGAATATTTCGGTGCGTATCCATAAGAAGTAGAATAACGTTCCCCTTGGATACGTCCGTTAAAATTCACGTTCAGCTTATACTTATTCCAAGTATGAGACCACATAGCCGCTACCGTACCACTATGCTTAACGGTCTTATCCAAAGGCTCATCCTCATATACGTTTTTTCCATCCATGAAACTATAGCCACCATTCAAGGTAAAGCCCGCTCCCAGATAACTATTGAAGGCCACGTTAATACCTTTGATCTTCGCTTTATCGATATTCGCACGCATCTGTATCTCATCATAGTACGTACCATGGGCGGTGTTATAAGCATCCCGTTCCGCCGTATCCAACATCTTATAGTTAATCATGCTACGTACGTTATTCATAAAAGCGGACACGGACAAAGAGAAATACCGCATCGTATATTCTGCGCTCAACGTAAAATTGTCGCTCTTCTCCGGGTCCAGATCCGGATTACCGATCGTAAGGCGAGTCGCTCCGGACGCTTTCTTCTCCGATTCCGTATACAACTCTTTCAATTCAGGTGTACGGAAACCAGCCGCATACGATCCGCGGAAATTAAAACCGCCTACCTTATACAGCAAAGCCACGTTAGGAGTCGCATAACTCTTAAAATTCTCATGGTAAATATAGCGCAAACCCGCGTACGCTTGGAAATGCTCATTGATATTGATCTCGTCTTGCGCATAAAGCGCGGTCGTGTACATACTTTTACCCGCTATGTTATCCGTCTCGCTACTCAGTAACTCTTTAATGAACTCTGTACCAGCCGAAAGCTTATTATACTTGCCCAAACGAAAGATTCCCTTGACATTCAAGTTATGGTAATGAATCCGTTTCGTCATATCACTCTCTCCGCTTTTCTTTCCATCAAAGAAATCCTTATACGTACTATGATTGTCCGACAGATAATCAGCGTTCAAATAAGAGTTCTTATTAATCATGTATTGAGCGCCCGCCCCATAAGTGAACGTCTCTTTTCTCATATCATAGTTGGTCGTATTCACTTTATCCATTGGCATCGGACGATCGCTGGAACGTCCAAAGAAAGTACCACGCACATAAAAAGACAAACGATCCGTAGCGTCGTACGTGAAACGTTGGTTGATCACGTTCCGGTGAAATCCCTCGGAAGCTTGCTTATTGGTAGGAACCAACTCGCCTTTACTCTCCGTATAGGGATTTAATTGCCAACCATCGGCCCGTTGATATTGATAAGAAGTATATGAACCGAACTTCCCTACATTCACGTCCGCATTGACCGACTGCAAGAATTGGTTCTTGCTACCATAACGGCTATTGCTCGTCACGTTCACCTTATTGCGGGAATCATCCGTGATGATATTGATAACGCCGGCGATCGCATCGCTACCATACAAAGCGGAAGCGGCCCCGTTCAATATCTCTACCCGCTTTACGTTAGACATATCGATACGGGAATAGGTATCATCGCCGGCCAAACGCTTACCGTTTTCCAAGATAACCACGTATTTCTCTGTCAATCCGTTCATATTCATCGTAGCCCCCTGTCCGTTTTCCATAAATACGATACTCGGATTCAGCTTGGTCATCGCATCTTGGAAATTGGTTACGCTCGCCTCTTTCAAGTCTTTTCCCGTAAGCACTTTCACGGGAATAGGGGAATTACTCATGCGGCGATGCGAACCGGTACCGGTTACCACCACTTGATCGATATTCACATACTTTTCTTTCAGCTTAATAACGACATCTTTTTCCGAGTGATCCGTTTGATACACGCCTTGCTCATAGCCAAGGTAAGTCACACGAATACGATGTCTACCATCGGGAAGGTTCAGCTCAAATTTTCCGCTGGCATCCGTGGTTGTACCATTCAAGGATTCCGACACGCGGATATTCGCGCCCGGAATTGGTTCATTACTTTCATCCACGACCTTACCCTGTAAACGTACCTGCGCAAATGATACGTTTATCGCACAACTTACAGCTAAAGCCGCGCACAAACACTTTCTTTTCATAAACGATTTGTTATTATGTATATTTCCGCTTTCCTGACCCCGAGAAAAACAGCAATAAAAACGCTTGGCAGGTTTCCTGACTTACCTCGTAGAAAACGACCTTCCCGTCTTTTACAGACAGTGGTATGAGAAATGTTTTCTACTTTACAAAAGCTTACAGTAGCGGGCACTGCTCCGGATTCACACCGGATTCCCTCTTTATGACGAAACCGGATGGTTTTACGTCATCACCAAAACGGGGGCAAAAGTATGAATTATTTTATATAAACAAAAATATATCCCGGCTTATGTTCTTTAATAGCTTTACAAAGAGAAGCTTATAACACATCACATCGCCAAAAAGGAAAACAAAAGCAATCATACAAGACGCAAAGTTTTCCAAAACTTTTTACAACGCACTACAAATTAACACCTTAACATAATTTAATCAGCAAAAAGTTTTCCAAAAAGAAAATCATATGGAGTAATAAGATACCTTTGCACGCATAATCAATCACAAATTAATCGACATCATGATACAGACAGTTGTTAAACGGGACGGGCGTATCGTTGGCTTCAACGAGGAGAAGATAGTAACCGCTATCCGTAAAGCCATGTTGCATACAGACAAGGGAGAAGATATGCAACTGATTCGCCAGATCACAGATCATATCTCATTCAAGGGAGAACCTCAAATGACCGTAGAGGCGATTCAAGATGCCGTGGAACTGGAATTGATGGCCAGTAGCCGGAAGGACGTAGCGCAGAAATATATCGCTTACCGAAATCAGCGAAGCGTAGCCCGCAAGGCGAAAACACGGGATATGTTCTTGGAGATTATCAATATCAAATCCAACGACATCACCCGTGAGAACGCGAATATGAACGCCGATACACCCGCCGGCATGATGATGAAATTCTCCAGCGAGACCACCAAGCCGTTTGTCGATGACTATTTATTGAGCGAAGAGGTCAAGGAAGCCGTATCTAACAACTATCTCCATATTCATGATAAAGATTATTATCCGACTAAAAGCTTGACCTGCGTACAACACCCGTTGGATCGCGTCCTGAAATACGGATTCTCTGCCGGCCATGGCGAATCACGTCCGGCTAAACGAATCGAAACCGCCAGTATCCTTGGCTGTATCTCTCTGGAGACCGCCCAAAACGAGATGCATGGCGGACAGGCGATACCGGCGTTCGACTTCTACCTAGCGCCTTACGTACGTAATAGCTTTATCGAGGAAGTAAAGACCTTAGAGGATCTATACGGACAGGACTTCTCCCACTTATATAATAAACCTATCGACGACTACCTGACACAGACCTTGGATGGACTAAGCGGTGATAAACGCATTATACAACATGCCATCAACCGCACGGTAAGCCGTGTACACCAATCGATGGAGGCTTTCATCCATAATATGAACACAATCCATTCCCGTGGAGGCAACCAAGTGGTATTCAGCTCCATCAATTATGGTACCGATACCTCTGCGGAAGGTCGTTGTATTATCAGGGAGCTATTAAAAAGTACTTACAGAGGCGTAGGTAACGGCGAAACCGCTATCTTCCCGATCCAGATATGGAAAAAGAAACGAGGCGTAAGCTATCTGCCGGAGGACCGCAACTACGATCTTTACCAATTGGCCTGCAAGGTCACCGCCCGTCGTTTCTTCCCGAACTTCTTGAATCTCGACGCGACCTTCAACCAAAGCGAGGATTGGAAAGCGGACGATCCTCAGCGCTATATCCACGAGGTAGCGACCATGGGATGCCGTACCCGTGTATTCGAGAATCGTTTCGGACCAAAGACTTCTATCGGACGAGGTAATATATCCTTCTCGACGATCAATATCGTACGATTGGCTATCGAGTGCATGCAAGTGGAGAATAAGGAAGAGCGTATCGCCCTATTTTTCGCTAAACTGGATCATATGCTGGAACTTACGGCTCGTCAGTTGCATGAGCGTATGGAGTTCCAGAAAACCGCTTACGCGAAGCAATTCCCGTTGTTGATGTCTTCCTTGTGGTTAGGCTCGGAAAAATTGAAGCCTAACGATTCGATTGCCTCCGTTATCAACCAAGGCACCTTGGGCATCGGCTTTATCGGACTGGCCGAATGCTTGGTAGCCCTTACCGGGAAGCATCATGGCGAAGATGAGGATTCGCAAGCCTTAGGCATAAGGATCGTTACGTATATCCGGGATCGTGCCAACCAATTCTCTGAGCAATACCAACACAATTATAGCGTACTGGCAACTCCGGCTGAAGGCTTGTCCGGCAAGTTCACGGGAAAAGATCGTAAGCAGTTCGGATCGCTCCCCGGTATCACGGATCGGGATTATTATACGAACTCTAATCACGTCCCGGTATATTATAAGTGCAGCGCCCGTCATAAAGCCGAAGTGGAAGCTCCTTATCATGATTTGACTCGTGGCGGCCATATCTTTTACGTAGAGATGGATGGCGACGCTACCCATAACCCCGAAGCGATCATGCGTGTCGTGGATATGATGGATAAATACAATATCGGATACGGTTCCGTAAACCATAATCGTAACCGTTGTCTGGATTGTGGCTACGAGAACTCCACCCCGAATCTGGAAGCCTGCCCGAAATGCGGCAGCAAACAATTGGACAAACTTCAACGTATCACCGGTTACTTGGTAGGAACCACCGACCGTTGGAACAACGCCAAGCTATCCGAGCTGAACGACCGCATCACCCACAACTAATTTTCAATTGTCAATTGTCAATTTTCAATTACCATGTTGTCTATCATAGATATCATCGAAGATACCACCGTAGACGGTCCGGGATTCCGGACCGCCATCTATGCGGCGGGTTGCCCGAACAAATGCCCGGGTTGCCACAACCCCGAATCATGGGATATCCATAAAGGGAAGAAAGTAAGAACGGAAGAGATCGTGGAGAAAGTGCTGGCTGACGAGTTCGCCAACGTCACCTTCAGTGGTGGAGATCCCATGTTCCAGCCGGAAGGCTTCACCGAGGTAGCCAAGGCGATCAAGGAAAAAAGCCAAAAGACGATCTGGTGCTACACGGGATATAAATTCGAGGACCTGATAAAGAACCCGGCACAAGCCGCCTTATTATCCTATATCGACGTATTGGTAGATGGCCGCTACAAACAAACCCTTCGGGATGAGAGCCTTTTATTCCGGGGAAGCAGCAACCAACGGTTAATTGACGTACAAGCTTCTTTAAATAAAAAGGAAATCGTAAAATACAAGTACGATCCTTTTATTTAAGGCTTTTAAGGCACACACATGCATAAAATCTTGTACGGAACAAGAAATAAACATCCATTCTCTTATATATAAAGAGAATTACATCAGCATCTATTCCTCAATTTTCAACGTGGTCTGTACAAACCACGGCGTGGTTTATAAAATCCACGGCGTGATTTGTACAGACCACGTCGTGATTTATAGAATAGAAGCGCATTCAACAAAGAATATATAAGTATCCGGATAATTATTCTTACTGAAGCGAGACGGATATTAGCATGATTTCATACCTTTGCATCCGAATTGGTTCCGCATATACCATTCGGGTATGTGGATTAAAAGGGAATCCGGTGAGAATCCGGTACAGTCCCGCTGCTGTGAAACTCCTTTAACATTCTAATACTACTCTCGCCACTGGCCTAGTAAGCCGGGAAGGCATTAGAATGGGAGTCAGTCAGAAGACCTGCCATTCATTTAAGATTCATATCCTCGTGGGTTAGGGTATAGAGAACACATATATAAGAACAAAAAGAAGATGATGACAGACAAGGAAGTATTGTTATTACGGCGCAAATTGGATCTTTTGCTCCGTACGGGAAAATTGTTGATGGAAAGTGCCGCCGATACGAACCGTATCGAGCGCAACATGAAGCGGGTGGCCGCCTTTATGGGGATTCCCGAGGAGAAATTGCATATCGATATCCGATGGACCATGATTATGGTGAACGTAAGCGATGAGCGAAACTCATTCTCCAAATTCCAGAAATGCGAGAAACATGGTATTAACATGACAACGATATCACAGGTCAGTAAGCTCTCATGGCGGGCGATCGAGCAAGATTATTCCTTGGATAAATATGAGGAAGAATTGGAAAAGATAGTTCGCCAACCTCGGAATTATACCCCTTATATCGTAGCGATCGGAGCAGGATTCGCTTGTGGAGGTTTCTGTAAGTTATTTGGAGGAGACTGGATCGCGTTCTTGTTAACCTCGATCTGTACTTTTATCGGTTTCAGGGTGCGTGCCCGTTGTGTAGAGGCTGGCCTTAACGCCTACATGGGGATCGCTCTTGCCGCCTTTATTTGTACTTGTCTAGCATATGCCTCATCTTTTCTGGGAATATCCGGTACTCCGTATCTCCCGTTACTGGCTTGTACCCTATTCATCGTACCGGGCGTACCTTTGATTAATTTTGTAGACGATATGATCGATAATCACTTGCTGGTCGGTATTACCCGTGCCGCAAACACGGTGATGATGGTAGCGGCAATGACTTTCGGTATTGCATTTGCCTTACGCTTACTCGTAATGAATGACGTATCGATCGACCATAAATTCAGCGAATTAAGTATGGTCCCGCATGATCCGTATTACGTATATGCGATAGCGGCCGCCATATCCGCCGTTGGTTTCTCTATGATATTCAATATCCAACGCCGTTTATTATGGGTGGTTGCTTTAGGCGGTATTATCGCCGTATGCATCCGGAACTTCGTGAACTTCGAGCTGGGCTATGGTCCCGTGATCGGCTCGTTTATGGGAAGTTTCGTTGTCAGCCTGATCGCAGTGAAAGCGGTTCATTGGTTCCATGTACCGAACCATGTATTGACGATCCCTTCTGTTATCCCAATGATCCCGGGAGTATTGATGTATCGCTCGTTATTAGGTTTTATCAACCTTCACGGGGTGATCGGCGAGGTTACGAACGCCTTCTCCAATGGTATTAACTCCGCCCTCATCATCCTTTGTATCTCTTTAGGCGTAGCCGTCCCCAATATCTTCGCCCGTCGTTACATCGCCAAAGACCGTCAACGTTATCTGCAAGAGGAGTTGGAGAAACGCAGGCAAAGAGGTAAGTTTATTGAGTGGTGAGTGAAGCTTTTTTGGAGTTTACAGCAGCGTGACTGTTCAAGTTTCCCACCGGATCCCTTTTACCCGCCACACCCCAAATAAGGTAGGCGAAATATCTTTTAGACGGAGCGGGGGGGGAGAGGGGGATTCTCTACAATATTTTCAGGACATTCCTTCATGACATCAAGGAAATTCAGCTGCCTAATATGTATATTCTTTCTATTACATTTTTCCCTATATGCCTCTTCTGAATTAAAATACAACTCCGAAAAAATTTCGTCTAACTCCAACTTGTATTGTTCAACATTGAAATTTCCTTGCTCTAAAGAAGAAAGAATCATACCAACCAAAGTCTCAACTTTGATACGTACATCATCTTTGGGATAAATAAATGGTATCTTCTTAATATAATTAGCTGAGTTATTTGTAGAAGGATTTATCACATTTATAAGTTTTGAACATACGCCAGAATTGAAGAATCCTAACAGATAATTTGTCCATGAGTCATCTTTAGGAAACACGCCTACTATTGACTGGTCAAAGAGTCTTCCATCAATAAGCGTGCCCGTCAACTTCGATGAACGTATCATCGGTATAGCTATTCCCTTTTTAAAATAGAAAGTAGAATTCTGGAACCGGCATTTCTTGCTACTACGATACTCCTTGATAGCTTGGGTAGACCAATCCATAAACCACTGATTAGGTTTCAGATATTCTATATTCCCCCCCTTTACAATTGGGACGAGACATCGTGAAGTTTCTATTCCGTTTGTCTTTTCAAACTCTGTAAGCTCAGTATTTCTTATCTCCTCGCTTTTAGCGCATAAATATTTCTTGGCATTCTTAATAGAATCATTTAATGGATGTAGATACTTTTTGTCATTGCCCGAATAGAAGCCGGTTACACAATCCGCAATATCTCCAATCTTTGCAAAGAACTCATCATTTATGAGGTCTATCATTTTTTTATCCGCATTGAACATAAAAGCAGATCCTACTCCATTATATACTTCCCTCTGTGATACAATCCTTTTTATACCGGCATTAGTATTCTCCAAGTCCTCTACGGTTTTGAAGTTTGTTCTAATAGCCATGTGATTCTCTAGATTCTTGCTTGTATCTGATGATTTCACGAGCGTTATAATACACAAATTAGCATATCCAAAATTGACACCCGGAAAAAATGAGGACGGGAATAACACTATTTCTCGAATTTTGGTATTAGTCAACAAAAACTTTCTAATAGCTAAATGGCGATGCAAAGACAAGAATGTATCTGGGATAATGAAGCTCAACTCCCCATTTTCATTCAGACAACGGATACACGCATATAAGAAAAGGGTGTAGCTTTCTTTCGTATATATGTCAGCGTACAAACTATGTAACATCGCTTTCTTCTTATCATCATTACGTGCTCCATAGGGAGGGTTACCAATAATCTTGTCATACCGCAAACTACACGATACCACATCCTTGTCAAGTAGTGTATCTGTTTCTCGAATATTAATATTGCTCTCACCTCTATATTTGTCACGTAAAGCTTTTGCGGCAATTGGATTTAGCTCAAAAACGCTTATGTTAGAATAAGGTGACTTTTCAAGGATTTTATCGACAAAAACCCCATCTCCACCACATGGCTCTAAGATCGAGTCTTGTTGCTGGAAATGAAGCATATTCGTCATATAATTAAGAATCGGATTTGACTTTGTATAATATGCTTGATAAGTTAAGTTACTGTTCATACTCTTTACCAAATAAGATAACTTTGAAGTTTATTTTTAATAACCATTTCACTCATTTCTGGAGTAAAATCGTTCATCCAGTCAATGTTTTGCTCTATCCACAAGTGAATGTCAAAACCTGTATATTGCTGGATTTTCTGATATGTTGTAGTACCACACGACGTTTCCCACACGCCAGAGTTTTGAAGCGTTGTTAAATAATGGTTATTTTCAGCTTGACGCACAAAAATCATACATTGAAAATCTTCCGTCTCAATATTCTTATATATGCTTCCTACTAAGAGAAGTCTGTTTGTATTTCCTTTTTCATTTGATCCAAACCCACTCTTAAAATCAACAATGTATTTCTTTTGACCATCAGTAAAATGCAAATCACACTCCAACTGTATCTCGCCAGATGTCACTAGGTTCCACACCTTGTCGTAATATTTTTTTAATTGGTTTCTATCATTCGTTCCAAGCCTAAGCCCATCAATATAAGTATTGATTTCTGTTGTCAAATTCCGTTTGACCTCTGAAAACAAAGGAGGTATAAACGATCGAATATTTGTTGAAGGATAAGCGAAACACAATTTACAAAATGGCTCCCACAGCTCGCCTACGCGACGGGAAAAAGCCATATATTCGTATTCCCATACAGAATTTCTCGATTCAAGCATTACCACATCATTAGTATATGTTATCATAAGAACGCACTCAAGTATCTCATAGTTTGTCCAATGTTCGCTTCGTGCCGTTTCTATGAGAATTGACAAAAGATTGTCTTTACTTTTGACAATAGCCTTATTGAGTGCGGATGCCTTCTTCTTGTAATCAGTCGCTGAATATTGTAATGTGAGTTCGCTAAGTATTTCACTAGAACGACTCCTAAAATAACTTAACAGTTCGTTCTTTCTCGATTTTAAATCTCTTGTTATATTCATTTTTAATTTTTCTCGTCTTACTTTGTTTAAATTGTTCACGGCCATGTCCGTTACCTCTACTTGTTCTACCAACTAGCGGTTAGCTATTTCTTTTTCAGCCAAAACAACACGAATCCAGAAAAGTATCTGATTTTCGCCATATTATGGCGATACAAAGTTAAACATAAAAAGATAATATTACAGAATATCTAAAAGTTATGTACTCGAAAGTGTTTACCCTGTCCTACATCCGATAAATTCACTGATCATTCATGGGTATTCGCGACCCTCAAAATACATATTTATAGGTATTGCCGAGACTAATAAGATATCGGATATTTGTCTTCGTTATTAAACTATAAAAACAAATAGGAATGAAGACTATAGGAATATTCTACGGCTCGTCTACAGGAACGACGGAAGGGATCGCGAAACGTATCGCAGAGAAGCTGGGTGTGGAAGACAAAGATATTCATGACGTATCTAACGCTTCTCCCGCTGATGTAGCGCCTTATGAAATCTTGTTATTGGGCTGTTCCACTTGGGGCGCCGGAGATTTGCAAGATGATTGGGATAGTTATCTAGGGAAACTGAAAAAGCTTGACTTAAGTGAGAAAACCGTCGCATTATTCGGTTGCGGAGACTCAGCCTCTTTTAGCGACACTTTCTGTGACGCCATCGGTACGATCTATTCCGACCTGCGAAATACAGGTTGCAAATTCATTGGCGCTGTAGATGCTTCGGGATATTCATTTGACAGTTCCACCGCCTGCATAAACGGTATGTTCGTCGGACTTCCTTTGGATGAAATGAATGAAGACGATCAAACAGAAGGGCGGATCGACCAGTGGTTGGCATCTATAAGGAAAGAAGGAATTGAATAGACGCACACTTTTACATACATAACTGTTTAACCTTAATATTACAACGTTTGCGTATTCAACTTGATTGGTTTAGATTTATGAAGAGGTATGTGGGTCAAACATACCTCTTTCTTTTCATCTCAGTTTCCTGAATTGTTTCTTTATCCAAAAATAATAGCCGGTTATCGCGAAGATCGTCCCCAACAAGGAAACTAAGCAAGTCAATATACGGGTAGTCATTCCCCCCCACGAGCCGACGTGTACGGAATAAATCCATCCTCTTATCTTCCCCGATTTTGGGAGATCTTTATATAATTGGACTTCCGTAATCTCACCCGTAGCAGGATCAAAGGAGTAACGGTCGCTTCCTCTTGTATTCCCATAACGGGCCGTAGAAACCGTAGCGGAGCCATCTTGGATCGTGATTGAGTTAAAGTCCGGATAATGGCTTTTCAATGCCGATAACACCTCAGCCCATTGTGTGTAATCCGTCTTTTTCTTCGCGGGTTTCTTTACGCCGGAAGAAGCTGGAGCATGATGCGCTTGAGGCGGGTTTGCACTAATACCGAAGACACTATAAAAGGCATTTCGATACCAACCAAACGACCATGTTAATCCGGTTAACGCTAAGATAAGCAGGAGCAATGCCGCATAGAATCCCCCGGAGACATGTAAATCATAGAAGAAACGGAACCAACCAGCCTTGGTCTTTACTTTCAACCGGTTTCTCAATACTTTTTTATTACGGGGATACCAAATTACGATTCCACTTATAATAATAATCGCCAAGACCAAAGTCGCATAGCCAACTATTGATTTTCCCCAAGAAAAACTTCCATCCCGTTTATACTCATCAAGTAACCAACGATGAAGACGCATCATTTTCAGGAAAAAACCTTGTCCGTCATCCATCCCGGTCACCTCCCCGGTGTAGGGATCAATAAAACCCGCGGCCTTTTTCCCCGGTAATACCAGTTGATAAGTTCGTCTCGGGTCAGACGATACCCGAATACCGTTTATTCGAACCGAATCGGGTAATTGTTGGCGCGCCGATTCTATCAAGGTGGCAGGCGAGAGAGGTTCCCCTTTTACTTCCTTTACAAAATAACGGGAAGGGTAGCCTAATTCTAATATCTCTGTCTCAAAGACGAGAATCGCCCCGGTCAGGCAGACAATCGCAATAATAATGCCAAAAGGTATCGATAGCCATAAATGTACTTTCGCAAAGAATTTTCTCATTTTCCGAATAATTGTTTAATCCCGTCATATATACCCGGAACCGCTACCGTTCCATGGTTCTCGTCGGGAAATGATTTACTAAAGAAACGCAGGTTCTCCGCTTGCGGTAAAAGCTCCGAAAGAAGATAACTCACTTTGTCAAGATGAATGTCCACCCGGTCCGTCCTTTTTTTAGACGCGACACCGATATACAGGCTTTTCCCTTTAAAATCCCGGCCTGCAACCAAAGCCTCCGCCTCCCGGACCAACCGCCCCTGATCCCACCACAAACTAGGGTCGACCGCTAGATAGGTATCAAATAATTCCGTATGACGAAGAAACGTATTCAAGGTGAAAAGCCCCGCATACGAATGACCGATAAGCATATTCCAGCCGTTCGTGCGATAGGCACTATCGATAGCAGGGCGAAGTTCTTCCGTAAGAAACTTACTGAAAGCCTCACTTCCCCCTCCTTGCGGAATCGCATCTATGGAGATTTTACCATCCCGTCCGGCGGCTGAAGCGGTAGGCGTAAAATCACGTGTCCGATCCGTATTTAATACCCCGACAATAATACAGGGAGGTAGATATTTACCTCTACCGGATGCCAACGTTTTCCTTATGCCTACCAGCGAATGAAAGAAAGAATCTCCATCTAGCAGGTAAACAACCGGATAGCGTTGTTTCGTATCCATATTATAATGCTCCGGCAGGTGTATCCAATAACTCCGGTCTTCTTGCAATACGGTAGAGTACAAAACCAGTTCCTTTCCTATACAAATATCCTCCTGGCTCCGCAGGGTTAGCGGGAGCAGGAGGAATATTAAAAGAATGTGAGTCCGACTCATACTTGCTTATTACTCTTGAGCGGCAGTCAATTTACCTACACCACTGATTTGCTCTGCCTCAACGGTAAGACCTTTTGTTGCGGTAGCTGTCTTCGGATCGATACGATACACGGCAGGTTGACTTCCATCGGTAGTCGTAACCGCCATATAAGCGATACCATCCTCCGAGAACGGAGTATTGCCAAATCCGGAAATAACATCCGTGGAAGGCAGCCCCTTCACGTAAGTAAGACTCTTATCCTCTCCTTTATAAATAGCCAACTCTTTCGCGGCGAATCCGGATTCAGTCAACGGACGATCATACATCAACAACAAGAAATAATCTTCCGTGATATGCCAACAACGCAAGAATGCCTTACCACCCGTCTGTGCCTCCAAATTACAATAATAATCAGGATCAAACTCCTCCGCGTTAGCCTTAATACGAACTACACCGGCCGGCAAAGTCGTTTTCTGTACCTCCGCGGTCATCGTCTTGGCATAGCTGGGCGAGAACACATACACATCGCCGTTGTCTGCCGTCCAAATGGTCTGGTAGTATTGAGAACGGTTACGTCCGCAAGCATAACTGATCTTATCCGTCTTTATCAGTTTCGGGTTCTCGAATTTCTCGTTCGCATAAATAGCGACCCAAGCCTCGTTCGGATATTGCGTCCATTGCAATTCCCCTTTTTCGTAAGCGCCACTACCGCTTCCTCCGGATTCTGTCTTTACCAGCTCCGGGTATTTAACATATTTACCTCCCTCAGCTTTCACGCCGTACTTACTCAATCCCATCGGGATAGCCGCGGAATAGATCCGGCCGTTCGCTTGGAGAATACCCGCTAACGTAACGAACTCGCCATTTCCCAAATAATTCTCCGACAAGATCGTATTCGTGTTTGTCGTAAACGTCTCTTTGGCCACATCCAGATAAGAGAGCAAGAAGCCTTTAGGCAGATAACCATTCTCGTCCGCATATTCCTCACCCAGATCACCGGTAGAAGACGTAATGATATAGTCGCCATAGATACCATAAGAAGTAAATCGCTTGATCTCGTAAGTATTATCACGCTCTTTAATCTTACCTTCCGCATTCAGTACGTATGAAGAAGTAACACCGGCATTTCCTTGATTGTAAACCAAACGATACAAATATTTATCCTTATAGAAGATCCATTGCGTACCGCTTTCCGTAGTGAGTCCGTTGTTTTTAGCGGAGATAGAGCCATCACCCAGCGTATCGGCTGTCAACAAGTAATTTGCGTCACCGACAGAAGCGGCGACTACATAGCTCGAAACCGCCTCCGAGGTCGATCCTCCGCCATTTCCATTCCCGTTGCCTCCGTTATCCGGGTTTACAGGATCGTCGTCACTACAAGAAGTAAATACTCCCCCAACCAATAACGCGGCGGCAAGACCTGTCATTAAATAATTCTTCTTCATGTTGTTTTAATCTATTATGTTTTGAATTAATTATTGATAAATAAAAGATAGTCACACTTTAAATTAATTACCGAAATAAACCCTCACCTTACCATAGAAAGCCCTGCCAGCCTTCTGCAAGCTGAAGTTATCGTATAATTTCTCGTTCGTGAGATTCCTGCACTCGAAAGAGATATTGTAACGCCCGTTCTGTATACCATAAGAGAGTGTCAGGTTATGCGAGAATTGAGTTGGTACCACAAATTCGGATTCACTGCCTACTGCCTCCGAATACAGCGGGAAACTATGCATATATAAATTATCGTAAGTGACACTTAGCGTATTGCCTTTCTTCCACAAATTACGCCAATAGAAAGTCACATCCGAGTTGGCAAACTGATAAGGAAGATTCGGCATACGTGCGCCATATGTCAAGCTCTCTTGGTTCGTCCCGCTGGTAACCGTCTTCACGTTATCCCTCACATTCATCTGCGTAAAGTTTCCTCCTACGCTTACCCAGTTAGCGAAACCGTAGCGAACCGAGATATTGTAACCCTTGGTCTCTACACGACCATGATTCACATAGGTAGCGCCATATTTACCGCCGCTCAAATCCGATATATTCCGTTGGATATAATCTTTCGTATTTCGGTAGATCAATCCGCCTTCCACATATACGGAATGCTTACCGAATGTCTCGTTGTAGCTTAAATTCAGATTCACGTTATCGCTGTTCTCCGGTTTCAAGGAAATATCGCCGGTCTCAAGGTCCTCATCGCCAAACATCTCCTCATTGGTCGGCAGGCGATAAGCTTTCTCATAGGATAATTTCGCTTGCAAGCTTTTCAAGATAAAGTAAGTTCCCGCAGCCCCATATCCCATCGCGCTTACCGAATTGGTCGTACGTATATAGTCATCTTGAGCCGAGGAAGTAGCGACAGGCCCCGCAATAAACTGGTTGTAATATTTACCGAACACAGACAAGTTCCAATGTTCCGTCGGCATCAAGCGATACGAAAGACCGCTGATATTTTTACGGGTTTCCTTCGGGATAGCGTTCGCTTCCGAGTCCTCGTTCAAAAGAGACTGATTCGAACGCCGGAACGCGTTGATCACGTGATTGAACGTGAACGTATGCGCCTTACCGATACGGTAGTTAGCTGTTAAGGTTCCGTTCCAGTTATTATTATCCGACCGGGTGTTCTGATAAGATTGCTCACCGGGCATCCGGAGAGGACGCATCTCGCCACGCCAATTATATTCATAGGAAGAGGTATCTACATTGTTCGTCATGTTCTTATTATAATTCGCCGTCAATACCACATCCAAGCCCCTAACGAAGAAATCACGCTTGCGATAGTCCAACGACGGCATGATCGAGTATCCCTTCCGATATTTGCCGCCAAACACCACTTCTTGGCGTACGCCCGTCTGTATATCTTTATACATATGTGAATAGGTAAACCCGAACATCAAACGATCCGCCCATTTCTTATCCACGAAACCGATTTTCCCGATAACGGCCTCGTTATGATACGTATCATGAAAACGCTTCACATGCTCGATCTTTTTCTTATTGATCGCTCCGGTCGTAAAGTCCTTCACCGGAGTATCCACATAGTAATTATTATCCGAATAATTCTGGAAAACGTTGATCTCATACGTGAGTCCGCTCCGGAAAGTCTGTCCGAAGTTCACATAAGATTTATGCGTATTGAAAGACCCGTATGAATAAGAAGCATCCAAGAACCATTTGTTCCGGTTCTTCTTGGTGATGATATTGATAACACCTCCGATAGCGTCTGTTCCGAAACCCACCGGTACCACACCCTTATAGACCTCTATACGCTCGGCATAATTCACCGGAATGTTATTCAGTCCGAAAGAACTGCCGACACCTTCTTGCGGAACCCCATCGATAAAGATCTTGATATGCTTGCCGGTAAATCCATCCATCATCAGTTGCATATCCGAGCCGACACCGCCGGATTCCCGGATCTTCATTCCGGGCGCTTGAGCCAAGGCTTCACTCAAGTTCTGGGTTGAATTTTGCAAGGCTTTCGTATCGAGGGCCACGGCATTGAACGCAGAACGCTTGAGCCGGGTCACGCCATTAGAAACGACAACCACCTCATCCAACTCCGTAGCTTGAGGGCTGATTACCACATTCATCTTCGTCCGTTCCCCACGCATCAGTTTCACGGGTTTCTCTACCGTCTTATATCCGATAGCCGATACTACTAATGTATATTCTCCCGCGGGAGCTTGAAGATGATAGATACCTTCCTCATTCGTAGTCCCGCCGTAATTCGTACCTTTTAGATAAACGGTAGCGAAATCCACGGTTGTTTTTTCCGTGGACAGGACTTTACCCGATATCATTGTTTTATGTTGAGAAAAAGCCGAGATGGAAATAAGCAACAGTAAAAAGGAGAGGAAAAGCCCTCTGATTTTCTTCATCATCATTTAATCAATTATGTTATTTAAAACGTTGCAAAGTTACGATCAGAGACTACAGCCCCACAATACCTAAGAATGGGTAAAATCACATTAAAAATCCACGGAGGTATACCAAACAATCCCCTTATTCAGGTAATTGGATGTATGGAGTAAGTTCGTAAAATTGAGTTATGTCAAATTTTAAATCTATTTAAACCCAATCGCAAGTTTTTGAGAGACATTTTCTTAATAAACTTCAAAAAGGTTAACTATATTTGCGAGAAACAGATGTTTAATTTTAATTCTTTATCACCATGACAGACAGAAGAACATTTTTGAGAAACATTTCATTACTTACTTTAGGGGGCATAGCCAGCCAAAAAGTAATGGCTTCAAATCCCACCAGATCCATACCCGCCACGGATGCGATATCCTCGGCAACCGCCGGGAAAAAGATGGGATTGCAAACCTATTCGCTCGGACAGGAGTTACTGCAAGATATGCCTAACGGATTGAACCGATTGGCAAAAGCGGGATATACCGATCTGGAGATTTTCGGATATAGGGAAGACACTGGTAAATTCGGTGATTATAATCCTAAAAATACGACATTCATCGCCTCCAAGGATTATAAGAAAATGGTGGATGATGCCGGTTTGAGAATCAGTAGCTCACACCTGACCCCTTCTCTTCGTGAGTACACGAAAGAGAATATGCCCAAATTCGACGAGTTCTGGAAAAAGGCAACCGATATCCATGCCGAGCTAGGTGTTAGTTGTATGGTACAACCGAGTTTACCCCGTATCGAAAACGAGGATGACGCCAAAGTAGTATCGGAGATCTTCAACCGTGCCGGAGAGATCACGAAGAAAGCCGGAATCCTATGGGGTTACCATAATCATAGCAATGAGTTCAAACGGGTATTGAAAGCCGGCGAGAAACCGGAACAGAACCCGAATCCGTGGGCACCTCCTAAAGGTACTTATATCGAGGAGTTATTCCTAAAAAATACCGATCCGGATAAGGTTATGTTCGAGTTGGATGTATATTGGGCCGTTATGGGGCAGCAAGATCCCGTGGAATGGATGGAGAATTATCCGAATCGTTTTAAGTTATTGCACATCAAGGATCGTTGGATCATCGGTGATTCCGGTATGATGAATTTCCCGAATATATTCAAAAAAGCGTACGAGATCGGTATCCTCGGCTACTACGTGGAACTGGAAGGCGACAAGAAAGGCCGTACTCAGTTCGAGGGTGTAGAGAAGAGCGCCGCCTATTTGCAAGCCGCTCCGTTCGTTAAATAAAACATCCCGATTTATCCCATAAAAAAGGCAGTGTTTCCGCAGGGCGATCATACGCTTGGGAACACTGTCTTTTTGTTTATTTTGCCTTCAAAAAAACACGTACGTCTTTTTTCGGAAACACGTACGTGTTTTTCACGAAACACGTACATGTTTTTTCAAAGGGCATTACATGATTAAAAGCTCATCTTTACACCGGCAAAATAACTTCTCGGGCTAGCCGGGCCATAGATATAGGAGGAATCCCGGTTCTTACCTTGATCAAAGTCGGATTGGTAAGCGTTGAACAGATTCTGCACGCCTCCATTTACTTCTAGTTTCAGCTCTTTGTAAAGCGGGAACTCATACGCAAGCTTGATATTCATATCAAAGAAATCCGGAGTCTCCACCGCCTTATCCAAAGGTATATATCCCGCCAAGTGCTGCACCAACATACTTCCCGTATAAGTTCCCGACAGGGAAGCCGTGAAACGTTTGATAGGCGTAAGGGTAGCCGTAAAATAACCATAGGTATCCGGCGTACGGAACATCCTTGTCTCGGCTGGTACATTCTCGTCATCGCTCCATTTCTCGGCCTCTTTATAACGGCTTCGCTGGAAAGTAGCGCCCGCTTGCAAAGATAGCCATGAAGTTAGCACCGACTTCCCTTCCAAGGTTAATCCCATCACTTTCGCCCCGGAACCGTTACGACGTTCCTTAATCAGATTGCCTTGCTCATCTTTCCCGATATCTTCCAAGACAAACACATCACTTAAGCTGGTGTAAAAACCTTCCACCAAGAAGTTCAACTGGATACCATTCTTAAAACGATGGTAAAAATCGACCGAAGCACTCAAGCTCCGCGATTTCTCCTCGGATAAATCTTTCGCACGTTGGATCATAGCGACCTCTCCGCCGACCGCCGAGATATGCATATCCTCATCGAACGCTTGCGGGGCACGGAAACCACTGGAATAACTAGCCCGGATATTGATATCTTCCGTCGGGTTAAAACGGATATTCGCACGAGGGCTGAATATTATATGATCCATCATATTATGTTTATCCAAACGACCGCCAATCAAGAAGCTCCATCGCTTATTTTTCCACTCATTCTGCAAAAATGCGCTCTCGATATGCACCTTCTGATTCGTAAAGCGATTATACCCGATCATCTCGTCTTTCAAATGATCGAAACTATACTCCAAACCGGCAGTCAAATCCGATGGCATAAATAAGAATTTATCAAAACTATAAGCATATTGCGTACCGGCCATAACCGTCAGGTCCGTAGTCTTGCCGTAAGCGTTCGGATCTTGATTCGTCCCGTAATAACTATCCCGGTCTGTATTCTGGGCAGAAGTGAAAACACTCCATTTATGTTTGTAATCCTTGGAGAAAAGATCGAATTTCAGACCTCCTCCATCAATCGAATGCTCCAACTGTTCGGCGATATCCGCTTCATGAGGTGGACGATCCAACAGATTTCCTCCCCTGCGGTATTCATTCATATGATGATACTCGAATGTCAATTTACTATAAGTACTCGTTTTCAGGTACGAACGGAAACCAACCGTTTGATTCTTCAATTTAGGCAACTCCGTAAAACCATCTCCATCCTGATCAAAACCGGAACGATGACGGTTCTGGCCAAAAAGATATAAGCCCGCTTTCCCATTTTCCGATACCAAAGAGGCATTTAGGGTCGTATTATTATCGAAAGCGGATGTCCCACCGATCGAGGTTAACGTATGCGACAATTCCCCGGAATTTCTCAAGGGCTCCTTCGTGATGATATTAATTGTCCCGGCGATAGCGGACGAGCCGAACAGTGCCGATCCCCCTCCTCGCATCACCTCTACCCGCTCGATCATATTCGCCGGTATTTGCTCAAGCCCATATACGCCGGATAAAGCGCTGAATATGGGACGTGAATCAATCAGTATTTGGGTATAAGGTCCGTCTAATCCATTGATCCGGACTTGCTGGAAACCGCAATTCTGGCAATTCGTCTCTACCCGTACACCCGGTTGGAAATTTAGTCCCTGTGCCAAATTCACCGCATTAGTCGTAGTAAAAACCTTCGCATCCAATACATTCACTAATGTGGGAGCCAACCGGCGGGAAGTTTCCGCACGATTCGCAGATACCACCACGCCATCCAAGGCGATCTGGTCTTCTTCCAGTTCTACATTAATCTCTAAGGTTTTTCCTTTCTTTAGGGTCACTTCTTTAGAGACAGTCTTATACCCGAGCGCTTTATATTCTAGCGTAAATTTACCTTCCGGCAGATTCTTCAGGAAATAATGTCCCGAGTTATCGGTGGTCGTACCGATCGTGGTACCTTTTAACAATACGTTGATAAAGGGAAGATGTTCCCCTGTTTTCTTATCCAATACATGTCCGAAAACATTTGCGTCTGAGTCGTTTAGACGGTTCTCTCCCATGGCCTGAGCTACCGTTAGGGCACAGCACAGGCATAGTATAAAGATGAAAAATTTATTCATTTTAATTTATTCTGATAAGTAATACAATGTTATTAATCTCACAATATCAGAATATGGGAGGAGCACGAAGCGTACGTCTTCCCCGGAAGGGAACGATATAGTCCGGATAGACCGGAGCGAAAGATAAGTTACGGATAAAGGAATAAAAAGCCGCCAGCAGAATAGCGACGAAAGCCGCACCTGTTATCTGCAAGACAGATAACTGATGAAGCAACTGAAACTCGGCGTAGCCATGTTCATGGTCCGGACGACCATCGTCCGTTTTATGAAACGGGTGAGAATGGACGATCGTTACCCCGTTGACAATATGAACGTGAGTAAACGCAATAATACATCCCAAATAGGCTATGAACAGCGCAGGGAGTAATATCCTCAGATATTTTCTTAATCTATCCATCTCTTTTCTCTCGATCGCAAATATAGTAATATAACCGATAAAAAAGATACGCTGTTCAAAAATTACCTATTTGTAGGTACTTTCCTCAATCAAGTACGCCACGTACCCGATCTTCAAAGGCCGAAAGGGCCGCTTTGGCTCCTTCTCCCATAGAAATAATGATTTGCTTAAAGGGTACGGTGGAAACGTCGCCCGCTGCATAAATACCCGGGACATTCGTCCGGCAATGTGCGTCAATCACGATCTCACCGGGACGATTTGTTTCGACAATCTCCTTAAAGACACCACTATTAGCGGCTAAGCCGATTTGAACAAAAATACCGTCTAAATGAATAACACGCTCTTCCCCTGTCTTACGATCCTTTGTACGGATACCGGTTACCTTGTCGCCATTTCCAACCACCTCGGTTGTTTGTGAACGAACAAAGATCTCGACATTCGGCAAACTCTTCGCTTTCTCTTGCAAGACTTGATCCGCTTTTAACTCATCCATAAACTCCAAAACGGTTACTTTCGAACAGATCCCCGCCAAATCAATAGCCGCCTCGATACCGGAATTTCCACCGCCAACCACGGCAACATGTTTTCCCTTATAAAACGGACCGTCGCAATGAGGACAAAAAGCCACTCCACGCCCTATATACTCTGCCTCACCCGGTACATTCAATTTACGCCAGCTAGCGCCCGTAGCGACAATAACCGCCGGAGCCTTGAATATCTCACCTCCAGCCGTAGATAAAACCTTCTCGTTTCCTTCTATCGTTACCTTCTCTATACGACGATGCTCCAGCAGGTCAATCGGATATTGCCGCATATGCAAGCGCAGATTGTCAGCCAACTGGGTACCTGTTGTCTCCGGAACTGAAATCAGATTCTCAATTCCTACCGTCTCCTTCACCTGCCCGCCGATACGCTCCGCCACGACAGCGACACTCAGCCCCTTTCGTGCGGAATAAATAGCGGCAGAAGCACCAGCCGGACCCCCACCGACCACAACCACGTCATATCGTTTTACCGTCTTCTCCGTTAGGCTCTCATTGATTCCATACTGAGCTTCCAGCTTCGATAACAATTCTCCGAATTCCCCACGTCCTACATGGATCAGTTTTCCATCCGCAAAGACAGAGGGGACGCCTTGTATCTTCAAGGCATCAACTTCCGCTTGATTGATAGCCCCATCTACCATCTCATGATGGATCTGAGGATTTAAAGTCGTCATAGCGTTTAATGCCTGTACCACATCCGGGCAATTCGTACAAGTCAAAGAGACATAGGTCGTCAGATGTATCGGGCCATTCAAGGCTTTAACACGATTACAAATGCTCTCGTCCGGAAAATTCTTGCCTTTCCCATCTGAATTCAAGATCGCCAACAGTAAGGAAGTAAACTCGTGTCCATTAGGTACTCCACGAAACTTAATCCCCGTTTTCGCTCCATCCTTTAACAAAATGAATTCCAATCCCTCCCCATCAGATACTTGCATAGATATTTTATCCGAACAAGAGGCAACATCACCTAATAAATCCAACAATTCCTGTCTACTTTCATACGCAGGAGAGATCGATATATCAAAGGTATAATTCGCATTTAACCCTGCGAATATACCTTTCAATTGTTCTTTTAATGTTGATTCTAACACGATCTATACTCTTAATTATTTAGATTTTCCCTACCAAGTCAATGCTAGGTTTCAAGGTAGCCTCCCCTTTCTTCCATTTAGCGGGACAAACCTCACCATCATGTGAAGCGACAAACTGAGCGGCTTCAACTTTACGAAGTAACTCGGAAGCGTCACGACCGATATTGTTATCATGAATCTCGGCCACTTTGATCTTTCCTTCCGGATTTACCAAGAAAGTGCCACGGTATGCCATACCCTCTTCCTCAATCATCACACCAAACGCACGACTCAGTGCTCCAGTGGGATCCGCCAACATCGGATATTGGATCTTACGGATAGTCTCGGAAGCGTCATGCCAAGCTTTATGTACAAAATGAGAGTCTGTACTTACAGAGTAAATTTCTACTCCCATTGATTTAAACTGCTCATACTTCTCAGCCATATCGACCAACTCTGTTGGACAAACAAATGTAAAATCGGCCGGGTAGAAGAAAAAGATAGCCCACTTACCCAAGACGTCCTCGTTGGTTACAGTCTTGAAATTACCATTCTGAAAAGCTTGTACTTTAAACTCCGGAAGTTGAGAATTAATAATCGGTTCCATACTTGTTCCTATTTTTAAATGAATACTATTTGTTTTTATTTCCGATACAAAAATATAACATATTTATTCATTAAAACAATTTTTCTAATCGATATATTTTATGAGGTTATAGATAATACTTTATCAATCAATAAAAAGGGCCTATCCTCACGGATAAGCCCTTCAATATCTTGGGTTTTGGATTACTACATAATTAGCGATTATAATTTACTTTATATACTTAATTGATTCTTTTGTATCCGTATACGGCACGGTCTCCCAATTCCTCCTCGATACGAAGCAGCTGGTTATATTTAGCCATACGGTCCGAACGACTTAATGATCCCGTCTTGATCTGTCCGCTATTGGTAGCGACAGCGATATCGGCGATCGTAGCGTCTTCCGTCTCACCGGAACGGTGTGAAGTAACGGTCGTGTATCCATGACGGTGAGCCATCTCGATAGCGTTCAGTGTCTCCGTCAAGGAACCGATCTGATTTACCTTGATCAAGATTGAGTTACCGCAACCTTCTTTAATACCCCTTGAAAGGAACTCTACATTTGTCACGAACAAATCATCTCCGACTAATTGGCAATGGTTACCAATACGATCTGTCAGTTTCTTCCAACCAGCCCAATCATTCTCACTCATACCATCCTCAATGGAATCGATCGGGTATTCGTTGATCAGCTTTTCCAGATAATCCACTTGTTCGTCGGAAGTACGTTTCACTCCTTTTTCTCCTTCAAACTTCGTGTAATCGTAGATTCCATCCTTATAAAACTCAGAAGAAGCGCAATCCATACCGATCATCACATCCTTGCCCGGTTCATAACCAGCCGCCTTGATAGCGGCGATAATTGAGTTCAAGGCATCTTCCGTACCTTCCAAATTCGGGGCGAAACCACCCTCATCACCAACAGCGGTACTTAACCCACGATCGTGCAATACCTTTTTCAACGCATGGAATACCTCAGCGCCCATACGTAAGCCTTCCTTGAAAGAAGCGGCACCTACCGGACGAATCATAAACTCTTGGAAAGCGATCGGAGCGTCGCTATGCGAACCGCCATTGATTATATTCATCATCGGAACAGGCATCACGTAGGTATTCGTTCCACCAATATATCTATATAAAGGAATATCCAAATAATTTGCGGCAGCTTTCGCTACAGCTAAAGAAACGCCAAGGATAGCGTTCGCACCTAGTTTCGATTTAGTTTTCGTACCGTCCAAAGCCAACATCGCATGATCGATACCTATCTGATCCAAGGCAGACATCCCCTTCAATGCCGGAGCGATAATCGTATTGATATTCTCAACCGCTTTCAATACGCCTTTACCACCATAACGCTTCTTATCGCCATCACGCAACTCCAAAGCCTCGTTCTCGCCGGTGGACGCACCGGAAGGCACAGACGCACGGCCCATAACGCCGGACTCTAGTAAAATATCAACCTCTACTGTCGGGTTACCTCTTGAATCTAGGATCTCACGTCCTGTAATCTTTTCTATTTTCATTGCTTCTACGTTTTTTAAACTGACGCAAATATAGATGGATTACTTGAACCGTGAAATCACCACAAATTGCTATTTTCACCTCAATAATACCTGAATGTAGGTAGAGACTACAACACTCCCGCCCGCACCCGGCTCAAAGATTCGGGTGTCATCAATAAATACGAGGCGATATGATTGACAGAAGCACGTTTCGCTGCTTCCGGATATTCCTGTTGAAAACGCAGATAACGTTTTCTTGCCGACTCAAAACGCCAAGAGTCCGCTTTCTCTTGCGAAAGCATCAAAGCCCACTCCAGTATTTTCTGGTACAATCTATTAATAGCTAAAGATGTTTTCAATAAATCGCTAAATTCCGAAAAAGAGATCCGGTGATAAACCGTCGGTTCCAATGCCTCGATTAATAAACGCGTCGGTTCTCTTTGGAATGTGCTGGCTATACAAATAACGATATTTCCCTCACAGGAGAAATGCTCGGTAATATCACGTTTATTCTTATAGTAAAACTGGCGTAATAATCCCGATTCCACATAATATAAATATTTAGATATTTGTCCGTTATCCAACAATAATTCTCCTTTCGCAGCCTTACTTGATTCTATGATCGAGGCCAGAGAATCCAAATCCGCATCGGGTAATGGATAAAAACGTTTGGATATCATTTCGGCTATTTCTTGTGGTGTCTTCATACTATTCATCATTTTCTGATCTATATCATTTTTTATCTCCTTACAAAAATAGATATTTGTTGCATATAACAAAACAAACACATATTAAATAGTCAAGGTTAGTCTAGGCAAAAAATTATTACTATCGTTTAAAAGCTAATCGGATTAGATTGTTTTCCCTGATTAGCTGTTGCATAATCGCAAGGCTTGATCGAGAGATCAGGCCTTGTTATTTTCTGGTTTGTAGCGAGAGAATATCGCTTTCGCATTATCTAAACGTTCTTTTGATAAGGGTTCCACCCCCTTTAACGGATAATCGAGACCTAATTGCTCATATTTATAGGTTCCCATCGTATGATAAGGCAATAATTCCACTTTGCGAACCACTTTATATGAACTGACATACCGAGCTAACGCCTCCAGCCACTCGTCATTATCCGTATATCCGGGGACAATAACATGGCGAATCCAAGTATCTATGCCACGTCTCTCCAATTCATCCAAGAACAGAAGCGTATTATCCTGCTTGACACCCGCCAGTAACGGATGTAAATCCGGGTTTAAGGTTTTGATGTCCAATAACACTAAGTCCGCATAATCCAAGACTTCCCAAGCTTTTGAGGTACATACGAAACCAGATGTGTCCAAAGCTGTGTGAAGACCTTGCTCTTGGCACAAACGGAAAAACTCTTTCAGAAACTCAGGTTGCAATAAAGGTTCCCCACCGGTAACAGTCACCCCCCCACGGGCGATAAAACTCTTATACCGTAAGACTTCCGTCAATAGCTCGCCGGGAGTCATCTGATATTTCACCTTCCCTTTCGGGTTCCAAGTATCCGGGTTATGGCAATACAGGCAACGCAACGGGCAGCCCTGCATAAAAACGACAAAGCGAATTCCGGGACCATCTACGGTCCCGAAACTCTCTAATGAATGTATCTTACCTTTTATCACTTACAGTGAATGGTTAATGGTTCTTGAAATAACATCCAACTGTTGTTCACGAGTCAGTTTCACGAAGTTTACCGCATATCCGGATACACGGATCGTAAGTTGCGGATATTTCTCAGGATGTTCCATAGCGTCGATCAACAAATCCTTATCAAATACGTTAACATTCAGATGCTGACCTCCATCCGGAGTAAAATAGCCATCCAATAAGCTAACCAGATTATTGATCTGCACTTCACGCTCCTTTCCCAACGTAGCCGGAGAAACAGCGAAAGTATAAGAGATACCGTCGTGCGCATGCTGGAATGGAAGCTTCGCTACCGAAGCTAGCGCAGCGATAGCACCTTTCGTATCACGACCGTTCATAGGGTTCGCGCCCGGAGCGAAAGGAGTTCCACCGATACGGCCATCCGGTGTCGTACCAGTCTTCTTACCATATACCACATTAGAGGTGATCGTAAGGATGGACTGCGTAGGTTTCGCATGGCGATAGGTCTCGTGCTGACGCAAATATTCCATGAACTTCTCGGTGATCTCTACAGCGATACTATCCGTACGATCGTCGTTATTACCGAAAGGAACATATTCGCCCTCACGTTCGAAATCAACCGCCAAGCCACGCTCGTCACGGATCACACGTACTTTCGTATCACGGATAGCAGCCAACGAATCGGCAACGATAGAAAGACCGGCGATACCTGTCGCACGGATACGCTCTACATCTCCATCGTGAAGCGACATCTCGAATGCCTCATATGCGTATTTATCATGCATATAATGGATTATCTTCAAGGCGTTCACATACACTTTCGCCAACCAGCGCATCATTTGCTCATACTTAGCCATCACCTCATCGTATTCCAGATACTCGCCGCGAACCGGCTCGAACATCGGGGCTACCTGTACGCCGCTGCGCTCATCCCGTCCTCCGTTGATCGCATATAATAAACATTTCGCCAAATTCGCACGGGCTCCGAAGAACTGCATCTGCTTACCGATCTTCATAGGAGAAACGCAACAAGCGATACCATAATCATCTCCATAATCCGGACGCATCAAATCGTCGTTCTCATATTGGATAGCCGATGTATCGATAGAGACCTTGGCACAGAAGCGTTTCCAGTTCTCGGGAGCGTTCTTAAACCACAGAACTGTCAAATTGGGTTCTGGTGCCGGACCTAGATTATATAATGTATGGAGATAACGATAGGAAGTTCTTGTTACCAAAGAACGGCCATCCACTCCTTGGCCGCCCAAGGACTCTGTTACCCAAACCGGATCACCGGAGAACAAATCATTGTATTCCGGCGTACGTAAGAAACGAACGATACGCAACTTGATGATCAGCTGGTCTACCAATTCTTGCGCCTCCTCTTCGGTCAACTTACCCTCACGGATGTCTTTCTCGATATAAATATCCAAAAACGTAGAAGTACGTCCGATAGACATCGCCGCGCCATCTTGGTCTTTTACCGCCGCCAGATAAGCTAAGTACACAAACTGAACCGCCTCACGAGCGTTTTGTGCCGGACGAGTCACATCAAAGCCATAGCTAGCGCACATTTTCTCGAACGCTTTCAAAGCCTTGATCTGTTCGGAAATCTCCTCACGGCTCTGGATGATCTCTTCCGTGATCTCTTGGATATCCAAACGATTCAAGAAACGCTTTTTCTCCTCGATCAAGATTGCCGTACCATATAAAGCGACACGACGATAGTCACCAATAATACGTCCTCTACCATACGCGTCGGGCAGACCGGTGATAATAGCCGAACGACGTGCGGCAATCATCTCTTCCGTATATGCGGAGAAAACGCCCTCGTTATGAGTTTTACGGTACTTCGTGAAGATCTCTTTCGTCATCGGGTCCAAATGATAACCATAAGCTTCCAAGCTATTCTCGACCATACGGATACCGCCCTTCGGGAAGATACCACGTTTCAGCGGAGCATCGGTTTGTAACCCAACGATAACCTCATTCTCCTTATCAATATAGCCCGGGCCATATACATCGATCCCTTGAGGTAATTTTGTCTCGGCGTCATAAACTCCCTTTTCCCTCTCGACCTTAAACATCTCGGTCAGCTTGTTCCAGACCTTACGGGTCTTCTCGGAAGAAGCGACTAAAAAGGAATCATCCCCTTCATAAGGCGTATAGTTACTCTGGATAAAATCTCTTACATTGATCTCTCTTTTCCAGGTCTCACCCTTAAAGTGATCCCAGCACTCATTCTCAAATTTCATAAACAATCTTATCTAATACCACATTTTTACCGCCGCAAAGGTAGGAGAATTATCGTCATATTTCTGTCACATATGCTACACCAGTTCTAAAATCCCTATAAATTGCGATAAAAAAGCTTCTCATCCTTCACTATTTTAAAAGGACATTACCAATAAATGGGGAGTCAGCCCTAAGGGCGAAGAGGCAACCATGCCCAAAAAGTAGATCCGACACCAAGTTTTGAAGTGAAGCCCACTTCTCCCCCTGCCGCTTCTACGATAGCTCTGGAGATCGTCAAGCCAAGTCCGGTACCCTGCGAGAACTCATTCAATTTCTCAAAACGGGTAAATACTTTGTCATGCAAATCATCCGGTATACCGATTCCCGTATCCTCAACATAGATACGAAGACCTTCCCTTTCAATACCATATCCCATTTTAATATATCCGGATTTGGTGCATTTTACCGCATTAGTGAGGAAATTCATCCATACTTGCTTAAGCCGGTTTCTATCCAGAAGTACCCAGCACTCCGAGTTGGGACCATCTAAACGTAACTCGACATTCGGATTTGTCATCTTCGCCTGAATCGTAACAAATAACTCATTACAAACCTTAGCCAGATTGAAATTCTCCTTCCTACGTTCAATTATGCCTGACTCTATCTTGGAAAGATCAAGGATATCGTTGATCAATCGCAATAACAACTCATTATTGGATTGGATGATATTTATATATTCTTTTTTTTCTTCCGGATCATCACAAGTTACCATTAACTCTGAAAAACCAACAATAGCGTTTAACGGGGTACGTATCTCGTGACTCATATTAGCGAGAAACGCAGACTTGAGACGATCCGAAAGTTCCGCTTTCTCCTTTAATTCCTTCAATTGCTGAATCATCTTCTCCCACTTCGTATTATTGATCGTAATACCGGTATAGCGAGTCACATGGCCTTCTTTATCTCTTTCAACCTGGATTCCAGTAACCAATAAGGTCTGCCACTCGTCATCCCATTTGGTTTTGGAACGATATTTAACGTTGAAATCTTTATCTATGCCCCGGAACATATGCTCCATATATTTCCGCACAAAAACCACATCATCCGGATGTGTAGCGTTCAAATAATCCTCGGGAGTGATTGTCTTTTCCGAATAAAAATCATTGATAGGATCATTAAAAGCACTGAATTTCAGGCTTTTACATCAAAACCCCAATACGACATACCAACCGTCTTGAAAGAAAGCTCTATCTTGTAATTTCTTTCTTTAAGTTCCCGATTCAATTGCTGGATCTTAGGAATGTTTTGCCTGAATCCCGTATAGCGTATTATATCTCCATTTTCATCTTGATCGAAAGGGACACCCATAAAATCACAATACTGCCAAGTCTCATCATACTTGGTTTGTATGCGACAGGTAAAATTGATGGTGACATTCTTTCCAGCTATCAGGGATTGCATTGCGTCGTAAAAAACAGACCGGTCCTCGGGGTATATAACATCCATATACTCCGAAACGGTCAATAACCGATCTGAAACGTAATCGTTGATCGGATCATTATAAGATTCGAATTTCTGGGAATTTACATCAAAATCCCAATGAACAATATTACTGACTTTCATGGCCAGATCACGTTTTGCGATCAGATCCTGCGCTTTCTTGGCCATCTCCAGATTTTTCTTGCTTTCTTCCGTACGGAATTCCACCTCTTTCACGGAAGTCATATCATTTGCGAGTAATATATGTCCGATAAGATGTTTTTTTCTACTCCATATCGGGATAACTTTAACCCCATAGATCATCGTATCTTTATTATGGGAAGAATAATATGCATCCTTATTAACCCGATCAAAATCATACTCAAACTCCAAGGAAATATCTTCACCCGATTGTATCCGAGCTAAAAGTTCTGAATCAACAAATGGACTTTTGTAAAGATTGACTATATTCACCACCGATGTCCGGTCATCCACACCATACATCCTCAACGCATGGTCGTTTATACTACGCAGCACACCATGTGCGTCATAAATTTCAATACCCACCGGCAGACAAGCATATATACTCTCCGTAAATAAACGCTGTTCTTCTATTAATTTAGAAATTTCTTTCTCTATTATCACATCGTCATTTTCTTGAGAATTCTCTTCACATTGTTCCATCTGTCACTTACTTTATTTCGTATTATCATACGTCAGACATTCTAATTTATACGAAAGCCCTGCTTTTTGCAAAAGTAAACAAAAAAGTGAATTCTTTTCTGTTCGTTCATAAAGATATTATCTTTGCGCTGAAAACAAACACTAAATCTTAAATACATGAGATTCACAAGGCTTATTCTAGCGTTAACCAGTTTCCTTATATTGATCACGCAAACAGACCTATTTGCCTCAACCGTATTGCATAAAACTTCTATGGTTGATCTCTCAAATAACGCTATTATTTGCATGCATCAAGATCCGGATGGCTATTTGTGGATCGGGACTTACGACGGACTTAACTTATACAACGGAAAAGATACGTATGTATATCGTTTCGAATTAAATAACAAAAACTCTCTTTGTAGTAATATCATTCACAAAATATCCGACGCAGAACCCGGCTTTTTATGGATATCAACCTCTTTAGGTATCAATAAATTCTCACTAAAAGAACGGAAAGTCACCGAGTCTTTCCCCGGATACATGGAATGCGATCTATTGGCCTCCGATTCATCCGGCATCACGCTCGCTATTTGTAAGGAAAACAGAATCTCTTGCTACACCCCATCTAGCGATGGGTTCCGGGACCTGCCGAGAGAAGGAGTAGGCCCTCAAACCGTACGTACCTTATTCGCCGGGACGGACGGACATTTTTATTTATTATTAGCCTCGGGCATACTGAAAAAGTTGACTCCGGATTTCTCCGATACTACTTTTAATTTGCTATCGGAAGAACGCCAATTCCATAATAAACCGATCTTATCCGCATTTTACGAGAATAATCATATTTTCATAGTAGATACCGACAATAAATTATATCGACAGCATGTAGACGGAAAGGGGAAAGAATTCCTGTTCGATCTGCCTGAAATGACAAAACAATATGGTAACATCATCAAGATATGCACCTTCCAATCCAATGTGTATATCGTTTTCCGTAACGGCAATATTCTAGACCTAAGCCAACCGGAAAACACGATAAATATGGGCATCGGTATCTTTTGCCTAATGAACGATAAAAGGCAGGAGATTCTCTGGTTGGGAACAGACGGGCAAGGTATACGGATGTTTTATGACAAACCCGATCTTTTCGGCTCTATCTTACTCAAGGATTTACCGATTAATATACAGAACCCCATACGTTCTTTATATACAGACGATGATCAATCCCTTTGGCTCGGGACAAAAGGAGACGGTATTGTCCGGATACAAGCGTATGACACTTACCATAACAAAAAGATGATCCCACAAAGCGCTATCACGCATTTTACCACCGCCGACGGCCTATCCAGCAACCGTGTGTATTGCTTCCAAAAAAGCGAGTACCATCCATGTATCTGGATTGGCACGGAAGGCCCGGGACTGACCTATTATTCGTATAAAGAGAAACGAATAAAAACGATACCGCAACGAGAAGACACCACCCCTCTACGCTATGTCCACTCTATTTGCGAGGTAGATGATTCCACATTATGGCTAGCGACAACGGGTAACGGATTGCAAAAGGTTACCTTACATATAGATAAAGCCGTACCTACAATCGGGAAGGTACAAACCTTCCCGTTAAAAAACGGAAAGAACATCTGTAAAGAAATCCAATCGATGGTATATGACAACGACTCTACCCTGTTCCTCGGGAGCCGTGGCGGTTACGGAGTCATTCGTTTCAATATTTTCAATCAAGGATATGAATTCCTGCAAACCAACAATTTAAGAAACCCGGCCATTGGAGATGTGCTTTCCGTATGCCAGACCGAAGATTCCACGTTTTATGCAGGCGCCAGCTCCGGTCTCACCCGGATTAAATTCAGAGGGGGAAAGATGCGTTTACGCCAATTCGATAAAAGCGACGGGATCGTAAACGACATGATCCATGGTATCCATGAGGGGAACGATAGCTGTATCTGGCTTAGTACCAATAAAGGTCTCACCAAATATAATCCCCGGAACAACTTTTTCCATAATTATCATCAGCCTTACTTTAGCGTCACGGAATTCTCTGATGACGCTTATTGGAAATGCCCATACTCCGAGCGTTTATTCTTTGGAGGCATCAACGGATTAGTCTGGGTAAATAAACAAACGGAGCCGGAGCATACCTATCAACCCGAATTAAGTTTCTTCGAGTTGCAAATGGATAAACAAATCCTTCCATTATATAAGGACATCAGCCGGAACGGTGTAACGGTTCCGGCTGATGTGCAATCGTTAACGATTGCGTTCGTCGCTCCGGATTACATCAACGGGGAGAATTACGAGTATTCGTATCAGTTGGTCAACTATAATTCCTCTTGGGAAAAATTGCAAAAGACAAACAAGGTAACTTTCATGAACCTACCGTACGGGGAATATTTGCTGAAAGTCCGTTATCGCAACGATGTCATTGATTCGTCAGCAAAAGAACACACTCTACCTATCAAGGTATTACCTCCTATTTATCTAAGCTCGTTAGCCATTTTCACGTATCTTTTTATCGGTACAGTTTTGCTCATCATCGCCACCTATCGTATCCATCACCAAATACTAAAGAAACAGAAGCAGATCGCAGACAAGATCAAGGAGGAGCAAAAAGAGAAGCTATACGAGTCCAAGCTGAATTTCTTTACCCACATTACGCATGAGCTATGCACCCCGCTTACCTTGATCAATGGCGTGGAGAATTATATCCAAGCCTATGCCGCCACCTCAAAAGACAAGACATTAGAAAAATACACTTCAGTCCTCCGGGAAAATGTAGAGGAACTGAACGGACTTATCCAAGAAATCCTTGATTTCCGAAAAGCGGAAGACGCAGGATTCAGTCATACGCACATCCGGAGAGTATCCGTATCCTCTCTTTTGCGAACTCAATTCGAATGGTTTTACCCACTATCCGAGCAACACCAAATCCAATTCAAGATCGATGCTCCCAAAGAGCTTTATTGGAATACGGATTCCGTCTATTTCAAGAAGATCCTAGCAAATCTGATTTCCAACGCATTTAAGTATACGGAAGACGGGGGCACGGTTCGTATCTCCTTACATGAGGAGGAGAACTTCCTCGTCCTTAAAGTTTACAACACCGGCAAAGGAATCGAGGAGGCAGACATGCAAAATATTTTCGACCGATATCGTATCCTTGGCACGATGGATAACGATGATAACAGGCAAAATACGACACGGAATGGCCTCGGCTTATTTATCTGTCACAGCCTCGTACAATCCTTAGGTGGTAAAATCGACATAGAGAGTGAGGTCGGCCAATATGCTGAATTTACAGTTACCTTACCTTTTGGCATCGTAGAGGAGACCTCAGACAACACGATAGACGAAGAGATTCCCGTATCGCTTCCTTCCCCAAACACGGATATACAAGAGCCGCAAATCTCACATACGGCACAAAAAGAGACGGAAGATAAACCGATGATACTCGTTATCGACGATCATAAAGACATCGTCTGGTTAATCACGGAAACCCTCTCTTCCGAATATCAGGTTCAAGAAGCTTATAATGCGGAAAAGGCTCTGGAATTCCTCAAACAATACACTCCGTCCCTTATCATCACCGATATCATGATGCCTAATATGGACGGATTAGAATTGATCTCGCTTATCAAAGAAAATAAATATACCCGCCATATCCCGCTTATTATCATCTCTGCTAAAATATCAGACCAAGAGCAAGCGGCAGGACTTAATATCGGAGCGGATGCCTATCTAACCAAGCCTTTCTCGCCAACAGTTCTCCTATCCGTCGTGAATCGATTGATGACTAACCAAAGAGAATTAAAAGAGTATTTCTATTCTCCGGAAAGTGCTTATCAATATACGGAAGGGCAATTATTACATCAAGAAGACAAGGAATTCCTTGACACCGTAACCTCTATCATCAAAGAAAATGTCAGCAAGGAAGGACTCGGTCCCGAGCTGGTAGCGGACGCATTGAATATAAACACTCGCATCTTATATCGTCGTTTCAAGAAAATATCTACTATGACGCCGAGTGATTTTATAAAGGATTATAGGTTAAACTATGCAGCGCAATTACTCGTGAATACCAACATGAGCGTTCAGGAAATTATTTATAATGTAGGAATTTCTAACAAATCATACTTCTATAGGGAATTTGCCCGTAAATATAACATGACACCTAAGGAATACCGCACAAAAGAGGCATAAATCATTGATTCCTAAATAGTGTCATAATCTACCAAAAGAGTATCATAATCTGCTATATGCATTTCATGACACTTCTTTGGCATTTCAAAGCACTCTTCAATTCGTTAAGACCTATTAATATTGCTGTCGAATAGCAAAGCAAACCGCTTGTGTGTATTCTTCCTTCGGGAAGCACATTATTAACTTTTAATTTAATGTTTTTATGGAAAAAAAGAGTGAAGGTAAGACGAGGAAATGCCTGACTTTATTAGGTGGACGAACCTCTTTGTTACTTTGTTTATCTTTAATGTTTCAGTCCTCTTATGCGGCCGGAGATTCTACTGTTCCTGAAATGGGAAACATGGAGATTCATCAGATCGCACAGCAAAGTTCAACCATTAAAGGTGTAGTAAAAGACCAAAAGGGTGAACCTCTGATTGGCGTTAGTATTGTTGTGAAAGGAACCACGAACGGAACAGCTTCGGACTTTGACGGAAATTTCACCTTGGATGTGCCGGATAACAGCACATTGGTATTTTCCTTCATCGGCTTCAAACCCCAAGAAGTTCGTTATACCGGGCAAAAAACATTGAACATAGTCTTAGCTGAAGACTCTGAGACACTAGACGAGGTAGTAGTCGTTGGCTACGGTTCCCAAAAGAAAGGTGAGATCACCTCATCCGTTACCAGCGTGAAAGCATCCGACTTTAACAAGGCACCGGTAGTGAACCCGATGCAATTGGTGGAAGGACGTGTAGCTGGTCTGACTGTATCACGTGGTAGCACCGACCCTAATGGCGAGGTAAAAGTACAGATGCGTGGTGCCTCATCTCTGAAAGGTAGCAATGAGCCTCTCGTTATTATTGACGGTATGCCGGGTAATATGACTTCTTTGAACGCTATCGCACCCGAGGATATCGAGGCGATCGACGTATTGAAAGACGGTTCCGCAGCCGCTATCTACGGAACCCGGGGTAATAACGGTGTGATCATCGTCTCCACGAGACGTCCGCAAGCCGGAACTACTCAAGTGGATTACTCAGGATATATCATGCACGAGGCGGTTTATAAACGACCGGAAATCTTAAATGGAGACGAGTTCGTCGCTTATGGCAAAGAAACTAACAACGCCAATATCCGCGACTTTGGTGGACGGGATAACCATTACGACGCTTTATTGAATAAGAGTAATTTCACCCATGTACACAACTTGACCGCTACAGGTGGTAATGGTAAGACAAACTATCGCGCTTCTTTAAATTACAAAAAGAATGATGGTATGATCCGTAACACCAGCCGTGAAACGATCAATGGCTCTATCGCCGTGAACCACCGTGCGTTTGATGATAAACTACAGCTTTCTTTCAATCTAGCAAACTCTTTCGTGAAAGTGGACGCAGTTTCCGATGATGTGGATAAGGTAGGAGATATCCCTAATTACGGCATATTATACCAGGCTATCCGTATCAACCCGACGATGCCTATTTATAAGGAAGACGGCTCCTTCTGGGAAACTTACAGCGGTTACGAAGATTTCAACCCGGTAGCCCGCATATACCAGCGTACCAAGAAAAAGGAATTCAAGAATTTATTGGCGAACTTCAAGGCTCAATATGAGATTATCCCCGGTTTGACAGCCGCCGCTTTCTTCGCTATGGAGAAGAACGATGCGTTAACTAACGATTATAGTATGCGTGAGGAATATAGCCAACATAAAGACGGTACAAACGGACGCGCCAAAAAAGAATATTATCAGAATACCAACCGTACCACTGAATGGACAGCAAACTACAATACTTCCATCAACGGCGTACACAATATTACCGGTTTGCTGGGATACAGTTACCAAGATTTTGAATACGAGCAATTCAGCGCCGAGAACAAGAACTTCTTGACGGACGTATTCGGTACCAATAACCTAGAAGCCGGCGGTTACCTAAAAGATGGTAAGGCCGAGATGAAGAGTAAAAAAGAGACCAGCAAACTGATCGCCTTCTTCGCCCGCGCCAACTATAATTACGACGGTAAATACATGGCCAGCGCCTCTATCCGCCGTGAAGGTTCCACGAAGTTCGGAGCGAACAACAAATGGGCTTGGTTCCCCTCTGTCAGCGCAGGCTGGATGATCTCTCGTGAGGACTTCATGGAGAGCCAAGAAGTGTTCGACGTATTGAAATTCCGTGCCGGTTTCGGTATCACGGGTAGTTTGCCTACCGATCCGTATATGTCTCTCGCTACCTACGGTACAGGCGCTGGAGCTTGGAACGCTTACACCGGTTCATGGCTAACCGCCACTTACGGTCCGAATATCAACCCGAATCCAGATTTGAAATGGGAGAAGAATGAATCCTTGAACGTAGGTTTCGACTTCGGCTTGCTAGGTGGACGCCTAAATGGTACGATCGATTGGTATAGTCGTACGACTCGCGACTTGATCAGTAGCTACAATGCCCAACAGCCATCTTTGATCTACAACACGATCACCACCAACGTAGGCACGATGAGAAATAGAGGTATAGAATTAGCATTAAACGCAGAGGTCGTAAAGACTAAGGATTTCTCTTACACGGCTAATTTCACGTTCTCATACGAGAATAATAAATTGACATCTTTGTCTAACGACGTGTACAAATCTTCTTACGAGGATCAATATGACCTGCCCTCTCCGGGCAACCCGGGCAAGGCTTACCGCCTACAAGAAGGACAGCCGATCGCATCATTCTTCGGTTATGTATGCGATGGCATCAACCCGGACGGAACTTGGAATCTTCGCGACATAGACGGAAAGGAAGGTCTGTCTGACGCTGACCGTACCTTTATCGGTAACGGTTTGCCGAAATTCAAGGCTGGTTTGCAGAACACGTTTACCTATAAGAACTTTGACTTCAGCTTCTTCCTGCGCGGTATGTTTGATTATGACGTATTGAACGAGGGTGCTATTTATTTCGGAACGACTGTCAATATCGATCAGTCTGGCACAAACGTATATAAGGATGCCTTGAAGAACAAGGTAACAGAGCAACCATTGTTCTCTTCTTATTATCTAGAGAAAGGGAACTTCTTGAAGATCGATAACGTGACACTAGGTTATACATTCAACTTCAAAAATAATAAATATGTGCGCAACTTACGTATTTATGGTAATGTCACCAATCTTGCGACTATTACAGGATACTCAGGTTTAACCCCTGACGTAAACGTAACAGGACTACAAGCAGGTATAGAGAAGCGCGGATCTTATCCCACCACCCGTACCTTCACGTTTGGCGTTAATTTTGGATTCTAATTAAGTAACAATAGATTTAAGACAATACAATGAAAGCTTTAAAAAATATATGCGCAATTTCATTATTGCTGGGAGCTACCGCATTTACCTCTTGTACGGACCTGACAGAGGAAATACATAGCTCGGTAATCGCTGAAAATTATTACAACAATGCAGGCGAGGTAATGGCCGCCATGATGCGTCCATGGGGGCACTTCTGTGGAACCATGCAAGTAGCCCAATCGCCTTGGTCATGTAACGAGTTATCTTCCGACTGTGCCGCATGGCCTCAAAAAGGTCGCCACGGCTATGACAATGGAGACTGGATTCGCTTACACCGCCATCAATGGATTCCTACGGATGGTCAAGTAGTGGATGCTTGGAAAAAATTATTTGAAGGTATCGGATATGCTAACAACTTCCTTACAGATACAGAGAATATAGATTTTGAAGCACTCCAAGTTCCAATGTCTAAAGCACAAGCACAATCGGAGATGCGTGTATATCGCGCTTACTGTTATTGGTATGTGATGGATATGTTCGGTACGGCTCCAATTTGCGAGAAAATCGGTGAAATCAATCCTTCCTCCAAATCTCGCGCAGAGTTATTCGCTTGGATCGAAAAAGAGTTAAACGAGAGTATTCCTTCTTTGTCAGAGAGTAAAACAGAGACCTACGGACGTGTATCCAAATGGGGGGCTTACGCATTACTGGCTCGTCTCTATTTGAATGCGGAAATTTATACTGGACAAGCACGCTGGGATGATTGTATCGCTGCTTGCGATGAATTAGCTAAGGGAGGTTTCGCATTGGATAAGAAGTGGAACGACACTTTCCGTGCGGATAACGACAAGCGATCTACCGAGATTATCTGGTCAATCGTGTATGATGAAGTATATGCCAAAGGAATGGGCTGGTATCAACGTTGGTTGCATTACGCACACCAAACTGGCTGGGATTTGCAATCCGGTCCTTGGAACGGCTTGGTGACGCAACCTACCTTTTATGACTCATTCGCTGACAACGACTTGAGAAAAATTGAGGGTTTCTTGATCGGTAAGCAATATCCTCGCAAAGTAGATGAAAACGGTAATTACTACTACGACACGACCGCAGAGCCTTTGAAAGGTTCAGAGGAGTACAATGGGCAGGATTTGGTATTCGTAAACTACATTAAGTCCATGACCGAGGGCGAAGAAAACAGCGGTGCTCGCTCTATCAAGTATGAGATCCAACCGGGTACTACCGGCGATATGAACAACGACTGGGTGATGTTCCGTTATTCCGAGGTTATCTATAACAAAGCGGAGGCCTTGATGCGTAAGAACGGGGGCAAAGCAACGCAAGAAGTGGTAGATATGATCAACAGCGTTCGTCAACGTTCTTTCAAGGCAGAGGATTGGGAGAAAGCGAAATATACGACCGCTACTCTGACCATGGATGAGTTCTTGGCCGAAAAAGGTAGAGAGTTTGCTTTCGAAGGAATCCGCCGTACAGACTTGGTTCGTTTCAACAAGTTCGTAACCACTTCTTGGTGGGACAAGACTGCATCCAACGAACCAAAGCGTAATATCTTCCCTATTCCGCAAAGACAATTGGATGCTAACGCAAACTTATCTCCGAACGAGGCTAACTCATTGTTCTAAATATCAACTAAGTATAGTAGAAATCCATTATTAACAAATTAGCACTTGACAATGATAGAGGACTACTATACTTATTGATCTGAAAATATAAAAGGTTACCTTTGTCACTATCAAAGGTTATCCTTGGAACTATCAAAGGTGGCCTTTTATGTTTCATCCTTTTCTAACTAATTGATACGACATGATAAATCTCAAGAAATCGATGTGTTGCCTTTTTCTGGCAGCCAGCTCAACAGTAGCGATCGCACAGACTAATGTAGTTGATCTTGTAAACCCGATCATCGGGACAAATGGAATGGGACATACATTCCCGGGCGCTTGCGTACCCTTCGGACTCGTGCAACTCAGTCCGGATACGGATACCATACCGCACAACGTAGACGGTAAATACCAACCTCGCTCCTACGAGTATTGCGCCGGCTATCAACATAAGGATAGCAGCATCGTAGGTTTCAGCCACACCCACTTCAGCGGTACCGGCCACTCCGACCTAGGAGACATCTTGATTATGCCTACCACCGGAACGTTGAAGCTAAATCCCGGTACAGCCACGAATCCCGATGGCGGTTACCGTTCCCGCTTCTCGCATGACACCGAGATATCCCGTCCCGGATACTATGAGGTGATGCTCGCCGATTATGGCGTAAAGGCGCAACTAACCACTACCCAACGGGCCGGCATCCACAAATACACATACCCTACGAACAGTGAGAACCAACGCATTATCCTTGATATGATTCACGGGATCTATAACTATGACGGCAAAGTTCTTTGGACCAATATTCGCGTAGAGAACGATACGCTGGTAACCGGCTATCGTATTACAAACGGTTGGGCACGTACCAACTATACTTATTTCGCCATGTCTTTCTCCAAACCGATCACGCATTACGGATGCGAAGAGAAAGCGAAAGTTAATTATCGGGGCGGTTATGCCAAGTTCAATATGAAAGAGAACTTCCCGGATATCGGAGGACGTAAGATCGTCGCTTATTTTGATTTCGATCCGAAAATGTCTGATGAGTTGGAAGTGAAAGTCGCCCTTTCCGGAGTCAGCACCGAGGGAGCCTTAAAAAATCTACGTGCCGAGGCTTCCGGTGCGGACTTCAACCAATTAGCCGCCAAAGCCTCCGATACTTGGAATAAGGCGCTCTCCGTCATCGACGCGAAAGGAAGCGATGACCAATTGGCTATGCTTTACACCTCCTTGTATCACACGATGATCAATCCTTGCGTATACACAGACGTTGACGGTCAATACCGCGGACTCGACCATAATATCCATCAAGCGGACGGATTCACGAACTATACCGTATTCTCCGTATGGGATACGTATCGTGCCCTACATCCCCTGTTCAATATCATCAACCGACAAGTCAACACGGATATCGCCAAATCCATGTTGAAACATTGCGAGCAAAGCGTTCATCATGCCTTGCCGATCTGGAGCCATATGGCAAACGAGAACTGGTGCATGATCGGTTATCACTCCGTCTCTGTCTTGGCGGATGCTATCGCCAAAGGATTACCGATTGATAAAGACGCCGCGTTAAAAGCGATGATCAGCAGTTCTACGATTCCGTATTATGAGGGAACCAAAGAGTTTATGGAATTAGGTTATGTTCCTTTAGATCGCAACGGTAGCGCAGGCTCCTTGACTTTGGAGTATGCTTATGATGATTGGACAATCTATAATACAGCTTTATTAGCGGGAAACCGATCCGTGGCCGATACCTATAAAAAGCGTGCGTCCAATTACGCGAATGTATTCGATACCTCGATCGGATATGCCCGTCCCCGTTATACGAATGGTAAATTCAAAGAGGACTTCAGTTTGTTAAGCACGCACGGTGAAGGGTTTATCGAGGGAAATGCCTTGAATTATTCCTTCTATGTCCCTCAAGATGTCAATGGTATGATTCAGTTGATGGGAGGCGAGCAAGCATTCATCACTAAAATGGATTCCTTATTCACGATGCATCTTCCTGATGAGTTCTTTGCCGAGACCGAAGACGTAACCAAAGAAGGATTACTAGGAGGTTATGTACACGGCAACGAACCCAGCCATCACATCCCATTCTTATACACATGGACCAGCCAGCCTTGGAAAACCCAATACTGGCAACGTGAGATCATGAATAAGATGTATCGCAACAATATCGACGGCCTTTGCGGTAACGACGACTGCGGCCAGATGTCCGCTTGGTATATCCTTTCCGCCATGGGATTCTATCCGGTTTGCCCGGGTACGGATCAATACGTATTAGGCGCTCCCTACCTTCCATATATGAAGGTTCGCTTGGAGAATGGTAAGACTTTCGAGGTAAAAGCCGATAAAGTCAGCGACAAGAACCGTTATGTAAAAGCGGTAAAGCTAAACGGGAAACCCTATACCAAAGGATACATCACGCAGGATGACATCTTGAACGGCGGAACGCTCACTTTCGAGATGACTTCCAGCCCGAACAAAAAGCGATTGTTCAACGGAGAGGATCGTCCTTATTCACTGACAGATTAGCCTATTTTCACCTAAAAACAGATGAGACTTATGAGATATAAACAATTAATCAGCGGTGCTTTCCTGCTGTGGACTTGCATCGCTTGCTCCGGCAAAAAGGAACAGGCGGCTACCGTAGCGGAAGCTCCCCCTACTCCTTGGGATAATTATTACATCGGAAAGATTGATTTCGAGAATCTTTCCCCCGAGGCTAAGGGCTCGGCGATCTATGCCGCCGTTATCCCTGATCCGGAAGCTTATATTACCAAGCACGCCCGCAAGGTCGTAGAAACGCTTTATTTCACTCCGGAAGATAGTATCCCGGGCATCGAGGAGATCCACTATACATTAAAGGAATACGACGGGGTATCCGCGAAAGACGGAGCGCCCCCTTCCATCAGTATCGTATACAGCACGAAATGGATCGAGAAAAGTTTTGCCAATAACGACACCGCAAAAGTGGATTACGAGACCCGTGGCGTATTATACCATGAGCTGACGCATGGTTTCCAATTGGAGCCTCAAGGCATAGGTAGCTATGGGACTAATAAGACTTTCTGGGCCATGATAGAAGGTGTGGCGGATGCCGTAAGATACCTAAACGGCGGTTTTACCTTGGAAGATCGTCCCAAAGGCGGCCATTATATGGATGGTTACCGCACGACAGGCTTCTTCCTCGCATGGCTTACGCAAACCAAAAACCCGGATTTCCTGCGGAAGTTCAACCGAAGCACATTAGAAGTTATTCCTTGGTCGTTCGATGGTGGCGTGAAATACGCGCTCGGCAATGATTACGACATAGACTCCTTATGGAAAGAATATATGGCAACGATGGGAGATGAAGCGTAGCCCCGGCAAAGGCTACGACCAACGGCGGTAACACTCAACAAGTTACCGCCGTTCTTTTATAGTATCACTCCCGACCTTCCGCCAATAGGCATTATAAGGTCGCAACAATGCCCATCGTAAGCTCCTTATACTGCCCATCCTAACAACCTTACAATGGGCATTGTTACATTATTCCCCTAAAACACCTTCCTTATTTGCATTTCCGTAAACATATATCTACTTTTGCGAAAAAGTAAATATGGAACTTTATACCCGAATCCTGTTGCCGAAAGCACGATTCTCTTTCTCGTATGAGGACCGGGTCGTGATGATGGGCTCCTGCTTCGCCGAGAATATCGGGCGGAAGCTGGAAGAGAATAAGTTCTCCGTAGATATAAACCCATTCGGTACTCTGTATAACCCGGCTTCCGTAGCGGAAGGATTGAGGATGCTGCTACGCCCGGAGCGTTTCACTCCCGGCGATTTATTCCAGCATGAGGGCATATACCATAGTTTTACCCATCATAGCCGTTTCTCCGCTCCCTCGGAAGAAGAATGCCTAGGCCATATAAACAGCCGCTTATCCGAATCCTCCGATTTCCTGCGAAAAGCGACCCGGTTGGTAATCACGTTGGGAACCGCTTTCGTCTACCGCCTCAAGAGCGACGGGCGAATCGTGTCGAATTGCCATAAGCTACCGGAAAAGATGTTCGACCGGCAACGATTATCCACGCAAGAGATCGTCGAGGACTGGAAACCTCTGTTACTAGCCCTTTGGGAACAAAATCCCGCCTTGAAAATCTTATTTACCGTAAGTCCGATCCGCCACTGGAAAGACGGGGCGCACGAGAACCAACTCAGCAAAGCTACCCTATTGCTAGCCACGGACGCCTTACAGAAAGATTATCCCGACCGAATCGCCTACTTCCCCGCTTATGAGATCCTTATGGACGAGCTCCGGGATTATCGTTTCTATGCGGACGATATGCTCCATCCCTCCCCATTGGCCATTGATTATATTTGGCAACGTTTTATCGAAAATTTCTTATCCACAGACACTTCGGCAATCCTTAAAGAATGGGGTGATATTCAAAAAGCTATTAACCATAAGCCCTTTCAACCGGATAGCGAGGCCTATAAGCGGTTTATACTTCAAACTTTGTTAAAGATGGAACGAATTAGCGAGAAAATTCCTTCCTTTGATATCAGAAAAGAGATCGAAATAGTAAAGTCTAAACTAAAATAAAAGAATGGAATACGCAATTAAAGAAATAGCAAGAGTTATCGGTGCTAAAACAAACCAATTGCTTGACGATACGGTCAGTTTGCTGTTGACAGATAGCCGTCGTCTCTCCTTCCCGGAAAAAAGCCTCTTCTTCGCCTTGAAAACCAAGACGAACGACGGACATAGATATATACAGGAACTCTATAAACTTCGTGTTCGCAACTTCGTGGTAAGCGATATGCTACCGGAGTTCGAGAGCATGAAGGATGCGAACTTCCTGATCGTAAAAGATACGTTACGGGCTTTACAAAAGCTGGCCACCCACCACAGGAAGCAATTCAATATCCCCGTGATCGGCATCACCGGTAGCAACGGAAAGACGATCGTAAAGGAATTCCTCTATCAACTGTTGCATAACGAGTTCAACATCGTACGTTCGCCCCGGAGCTACAACTCCCAGTTGGGGGTTCCTCTCTCGGTATGGCAGATGAGCGAGAAAAATACACTGGGCATCTTCGAGGCCGGTATCTCACAACCGGACGAGATGGAACGCCTGCAACCCATTATCGCCCCCACGATCGGTATCATCACGAATATCGGGGAGGCTCATCAAGAGAATTTCCTCTCCTCCAATCAGAAATGTATGGAGAAGCTGACGCTTTTCAATGATTGCGAAGCCATTATTTATGATGGGGATGATTTATTTATCGCCAATTGTATCGAATCGGCTTGCCTTTCCCATAAAGCGATCGCATGGAGCCGTACGGACTCCGAGGCTCCTTTGTTTATCGAGTCTATCGATAAGAAAGAGTTTGAGACGATCATTCACTGTACTTTACTGGGCTTCAACCGGGTCGTTACCATTCCGTTCACGGACGACGCTTCTATCGAGAACGTGATCCATTGTATGGCGGTTATGCTTTACCTAAAACCCACCAGCGTAAACGACGTAACAAAATTCTTGCATCTTGAGCCGGTGGCTATGCGATTGGACGTAAAGCAAGGTATCAACAATTGCCTGTTGATAAATGATACCTATAACTCGGATATCAACTCCTTGGATATCGCGCTCGATTTCCAACAAAGCCGCCGGGTAGGCAAGCAATTAAAGAGCACTTTAATCCTCTCCGATATCCTTCAATCGGGTACCTTGCCGAAATCTCTATATAAGAAGGTCGCCGATTTGGTTCGCCGTAAGAAGATAGATCGTATCATCGGTATCGGCCGCGACTTAAAGGAATATGCTTCCGTCTTCGAGATCGAGAAGGAGTTTTACACAACCACCGAGGAATTTATCAAGTCTCCTTCCTTCAAGAAATTCAAGGATGAGTTGATCTTGATTAAAGGTTCCCGCCATTTCCATTTCGAGCAGATCTCCGAGTTGTTGGAGAAGAAAGTGCATGAGACGATCCTAGAGGTAAATCTGGACGCGATCGTACACAACTTCAATCAGTATCGTTCCAAGCTAAAGCCGGAGACTAAGATGGTTTGTATGGTAAAAGCTTTTGGTTATGGAGCCGGCTCTTACGAGTTGGCGAAGACCCTTCAAGAACATCGTTGCGACTATCTGGCCGTGGCGGTAGCCGACGAGGGAGCCGAATTGCGTAAAGAAGGCATCTCGATCCCCATTATCGTCATGAATCCGGAATTCAGCAGTTTCAATGTCTTGTTCGAGAACCATCTGGAACCGGAAGTCTATAGCTTCCGCCTATTGGATGCCATGATCCGGGAGACCGAGCGCAGAGGGATCACCTCTTACCCTATCCATATCAAGATCGATACCGGCATGCATCGCCTAGGGTTTCAACCGGAGGATGTCCCGGCGATCTGTGAACGCTTGATAGCGCAATCCGGGGTTATCGCCCGTTCGGTCTTCTCTCATTTAGCCGGAAGCGACTCGTACGTCTTCGATGATTTTACCCATCAACAATTGGATAAATTCACCAAAGCCGCAGGGGAACTAGAAAGCGGGTTAGAGTATAAGGTAATCAAACATATCCTAAACTCTGCGGGAATCGAGCGTTTCGCCGCTTATCAAATGGATATGGTACGTTTAGGTATCGGTTTATATGGAGTAAGCGCATCCGGACAAAAAGGCTTACGGAATGTCAGCACCTTGAAGACAACGATCTTACAAATACAAAACGTACCCGCAGGGGATTCGATCGGTTATAGCCGTATGAGTTATGTGAAACGTGATTCCCGGATCGCTATCATCCCGATCGGATACGCCGACGGACTGGATCGCCACTTCAGCAACGGAGGTGGGGAAGTCTTGATCAATGGACAACGCTGTCCGATTATCGGCAACATCTGCATGGACGCTTGCATGATCGACGTCACCGACACGCATGCGCAAGAAGGCGACGCCGTAATTATTTTCGGCGACGAACTACCGGTGAGCGAACTTTCGGATAAACTGAAAACAATCCCTTATGAGATATTAACCTCTATCTCGCCTCGGGTAAAGAGGGTTTATTTCCGGGAATAAGAAGTAGCCGCCAACAAAGAATGGCTCTACCTTGTTTTAATATCAAGGCACATATTCAAATGTCAGGCTATGATATTCATTTGCGTATGTTGCACATTTTGTGTATGTTTGTGCCGTAATTAATAAACAAGAGGTATGAGTCATAATTTATTGAAAGGCAAGAGAGGCATTATCTTCGGTGCTCTGAACGATATGTCTATCGCCTGGAAAGTGGCAGAAAGAGCCGTAGAGGAAGGTGCGACTATCACGTTAAGCAATACGCCTATCGCTGTTCGTATGGGTCAGGTAGATGCTTTGGCGGAGAAGTTGAATGCGCAGGTAATCCCGGCGGACGCAACCAGCGTAGAGGATCTGGAGACCGTATTTGCGAAGTCAGTGGAAATATTAGGTGGTAAAATAGATTTCGTTTTACATTCTATCGGTATGAGTCCGAACGTACGCAAGAAACGTACGTACGATGATCTGGACTATGGAATGCTGGAAAAGACGTTGGATATCTCCGCTATTTCTTTCCACAAGATGCTACAGGTAGCTAAGAAACAAGACGCTATCGCCGAGAATGGTTCCGTAGTGGCATTAAGTTATGTGGCCGCCCAGCGCACGTTCTTCGGATACAACGATATGGCGGACGCTAAGAGCCTGTTGGAATCTATCGCCCGTAGTTTCGGTTACATCTATGGCCGTGAGAAAGGCGTACGTGTGAACACGATCTCCCAATCCCCGACAATGACAACCGCAGGTAGTGGCGTGAAGGGAATGGAACACTTGATGGACTTTTCTAACAAAATGAGTCCACTGGGTAACGCCAACGCTGACGAATGCGCGGACTATTGCGTAATGATGTTCTCCGACTTTACCCGCAAGGTAACGATGCAGAACCTATACCACGATGGTGGTTTCTCAAGCATGGGTATGAGCCTCCGGGCCATGAACCAATATAGTAAAGGATTAGAGGAATATACAGACGAGAACGGACACATTATCTACGGCTAATATGTTAGTGAGAATCTATCCGGAGAATCCGAATCAAAAAGAAATAGACAAGGTCGTCAAAGTCCTGCAGGACGGCGGCCTTGTCGTTTATCCTACCGACACGGTTTACGCGATCGGTTGCGATGCGTTAAACGTGCGTGCGGTAGAGAAAATATGTCAGATGAAAGGAGTTAATCCACAGAAAAGCAACCTGTCTATCATCTGCTACGACCTGTCTAATCTTAGTGAATACGCCAAGGTAAGCAACGCCGCTTTCAAACTGATGAAGAAACATCTGCCCGGTCCTTTCACCTTTATCTTACCCACCAGCAGCGAGCTTCCAAAGATTTACAAGAACCGGAAAGAAGTCGGAATCCGTGTACCGGACAATAACATTACCCGTACATTGGTACAATCCTTGGGAAATCCAATCCTAACCATGTCCATCCGTGACGAGGATGAGGTGATCGAATATACGACAGATCCGGAATTGATACACGAGAAATACGAGCATCAAGTGGATATCGTAATCGATGGCGGTTTCGGAGGATTGGAAGCCTCTACGGTTATAGATTGCACGACGGATAATTTCGAGATCGTACGTCAAGGCAAAGGAGAATTGTAGCTATCCACCACGATTTGTATTCGCTCCTCCGGCAGATTAGCAGGGAACTCCAAGCTTATTTCTTGTTGGTCACCCGGCATTAGCGTAATATAGTTATCCGAATAATGTACCGGTAAGATTCGTTTGCCTGTCTCCTTATCAAAGACCTTGATACGGTTGAAGAACGAGATCTGCGAATCAGCGCTCAGACGGACTGTACCTACGAAATTCGAGCCTTCCTTCTTGATCTCGGTCTTGATATCCGGTCTTGACTTCGGAAGTTGAGATAAGCTGGTGTAGTCTTTCGGCTCGGTTGTCAGCCAATAAATATTGGGAACGTCCGCATTCAAAGCCAGCCGTAAGAAATAAGCGCCTTGGATCCCTTCCGGAACGGGGATATCCAATAATTCCTGTACCGTATTCGCCTTGGAGCTCGCTCTCGTCTCTTTCTCCCAAAGCAGTTTGCCTTCCAGATTATAAATACGGGCTATAATCGATAAATCCGTATAATCTTTCAGGGTCGTATTCAACAATCCCGCCTTACGGGTTACCGGGTTATAATAGGCATGTAAAGGTTCACAGCCTTTCCGGGTTCCGTACAAGGAAGCATTTACATCGAGAGACCAATCATACATTTGCCCCCGCAAGGATGTCCATGGATTCTGGGTTTTCCAGATCAAGATACCCGTATACCAATCCCACATATGAGAGGCCCAGCCTTCCATAAAACTACGATATTGGTCATAATTCACGACTTGGGCATACTTACAATAGGTCTCGATATCTTTCACCTCCCCATATCGCTCCAGATGATCGCCATAGCCCAGATCCTTATGATAGCGCCACGTATAATTACGAGTAAAACCTTTCCTTGGGAAACCGGCCAAATCCTGTTCCGTCATCATCTCCCGCATACTCTCGACCTCCGGGGAACCAACCGATCCGGCTTCCGGATTAAACGGATGCGAACGGAAGCTAAAGAACCATTCCGGCTCTTGTATACCGTAAGGACCATCCCCATTATCCCCCAAATAATTCCGGGTAAACAACGTATCTGTAGAGAAACTCACGAAAAGACGTTCCGGATCTAACCGGGGGAAAACCTCCTTTCTCAAACATTGATCGATATCTTTCGCTAAAGGCCATTCATTCGCCCCACACCAGAAACAAAGGCTCGGATGGTTACGGATCATTTTCACTTGATCTTCCACGGAGGCGATAAATAAATCATGATTATCGGGATATTCCCAACGACGTTCTCGGGAATCCATTTTGGTCGGGTCCTCCCAAGCGCCATTGCAATCACCACTGCCCCACAGATCTTGAAAGACTAAGATACCGAACTCATCACAGGCGTTATAGAATTCCGGCCGTTCCACCAACGCACCTCCCCATACACGGATCATACGCAGATTCATTTCCGCATGGAAACGTACCTCATCCCGATAACGTTCCGGAGAAAGACGAAGCAGCCAATCGGAATTAATATAGTTACCACCCGTGACGTATATTTTCTGTCCGTTCACGAAGAAACGGCGTCCCCCGTTATCCGGGCATTTATCGGAAGTAATCTCCCGGATACCGTAACGCAACCGTTCACGGTCACTCACTTGATTCCCGATCTCAAAAGAGAGGTTCATATCATATAAAGGCTGCTCACCGATACCGTTAGGCCACCATAAACGAGGATTCTTTACCGCTAAAGGATTCAAGGATACCGTTTTCTTCTCGAATGGCGATAAAGTAACCGGCTGGGTTAAGCGGGTTCCGTTCGTCTCACAAACCAATAGCCCCTTTAAGGAAGTGCTCCCGGTATTCTCTAGCTCGACAGAGGTATTCACAAAAGCCTCCCTTTGAGTTTTCGTTTCCGGATCACGTACGCCGGGTACCTTGGTCACGACATAAGGAGAAGAGAGGCATACCGGCCCGGTTGTCGTAATAGAGACCTCATCCCAAATACCCGTATTCCGGTCACGTACCGGTTGTATCCAGTCCCAGCCCGGCGTATATTGCATCGTATTATTCCGGGCGATCTGCCCATCGCCACCTTGTCCGCCATTCGGATTTCCGGCATGTGTAGGTGGATAAACCAATACCGCTAATACATTGGGGGCATCCGTACGAAGATAAGGGGTTATATTAAAAGTCTTCCTCAAGAACATGCCCTCATGGGTATTTCGATTGATCCGCTTACCATTTAAAAAGATTTCCGCCTTATAATTAATGCCCCGGAAATTTAACCAGACATTACGTCCCTCTGGTAAATTATTGATATTAAACTGACGAGTAAACCAATAAGTATAGAAATCATTGCCGACCTCATGTATATCGGGTATCAGATTGTTATTCAAGCCGAACTCGGGAGCCGGATACATATGGTTCTCCAAAAGTGTAGTCAATACCGTGCCTGGCACACGGGCTGGTAACCATCCTGTTTTATCCAAAGGCGCTGCGCTCAACCGGTTCCCATCCATTTTCACTTCATTCGCTTTCCGGGCATACCAATCTGAGTGAATCAAGGTTTTCTCTCCCGGCTCAGGAATCGCCAACAAGGCTTGCTCCTCTGCAGATACGGGCTTTAACCAGCAAGCCAGACAAAGCCAACAAAATAAATAAATACATCTGTTCATCATATAATCTTAGATTTATCCTTCTAAAGTACTACAAAATTCAGAAGGGCCTCTTCGCAAACTCGAAGAAGCCCTTTCATTACATATTATTTAACAATAAAACCTATTAATGCCAATTAGAAATTACCTGCACCAGCTTTATCCCACCATACATGAGTACCACCTTTATCACCGGAGATCGAACCCGTATTCTCTTGGTTCAGCAGTTCGATACCTTTTTGATATTCCACGGTATTCGTATTATCCTCATTATCGGAATACAATAAACGACGAACCTGTTCATTCGTATCAATATCCCCATTACTCTTATTCACGCGGTTCGGGAATAATTTCGGATAACCTGTACGACGAAATTCCGCCCAAGCCTCGCAAGACAACGGGAAGTTCGCAATCCATTTCTGTGTAATGATACGTTGTAATTTCTTCTCATTAGTCGCGCTCTCATCCCACTTAACCGTAATATCATTCTGAGCCTTGATGCTGTTTTGACCATTAACCGGGTCGACGAAGTCCTTTTGTGTTGTCGTGCCACTGATATAGGCATCGATCTCTGTTTCTGAAATTGAACTTACTCCGGCCAGACTTCCCTTATAAGCCAACTGATTCTTAATAGAAACACGGATACCTTGCTCATACAGTTCCTTCGCCGTACCTCCCATGTTACTCCAACCACGCAACGCACCTTCCGCACGCAAGAAATAACCTTCGGCTGCCATCATTACCGGTAAAGCTGTTGTATAAGAACAAACGATCTTCGAGAAGTTACCCCATTGATTCGGTTTAGCAGGCAAGTCACAGCCGCCACGAATACCTAAATATTGAGTACCGGATGCAATCGTCTTCCCATCCTCACATTCAACATCAGCTTGGTTCTTCGTCATATACAGCGGTAAGCGAGGATCTTGGAATCCTTCCAGTATCGTGGTTAAGTTAGCGTTCATGCCACTATCTCCCCATTCGAACATACGAGTTTGCTCATTACTCAAACTCTTATTGATCAATACATCCTGCTTTAAGATAGCGCCCTTGGCAGCCTCTTCAGCTTTTTGTTTAGCTAAAGTCGGGTCGGCCTTCACGATACGCAAGGCTGCACGTAGCTTTAATTGATTGGCTACTTGAATCCACATATCCAAATCGCCATTACACCAATAGTCGAATGACTGTCTCTCCTCCAATGTGGATTTCGGACTCTGGAAATCTTGAAGCGCTTTATCTAACAATTCGAAAATGGAGTTATAAATGCTCTGCTGTGTATCATAAGAGAACGAAGCACCATTTGTCGGATCTTCGATGCAAGACGTATAAGCTACCGGGCCGTAAACATCCGTCAACATCTGGACCGCATAAGCCTGAACAACACGCATCATTCCCGCATAGTCTGTCAATCCTTGTTCGTCACAAGAGGCGATCAAACGACGTGTATTATTGAATATGTGCAAATAAACATTCTCGTACATACCTCCACAAAAACTACGATTCAACGCATAATCCACGTTACCGGAACCATTGAAATTATGTGGTGTCATGAAATAACCGCTAAACAAGTCTACGTTCAAACTAAAGCAGTACTGGAACAAGTTCTGTTGCGGAGCATATACATAAGACAGCGGTTCTTTAAACTGCGCAGAGAAAGGAAGAGTGTTCGGGTCTACCTCATACTGATCGGTATTCAATGTCTCAAAATCGTCTGTACAGCTCACGGTTGTTAATCCTGTGCTAAAAGCTAAAGCTGATACAGCCGCATATTTTAGAATTCTATTTAGTTTCATAAGTAATACCTGTAAGATTTAGAAATTAAGTTTTAAGTTCAAACCAAAGCTACGGGTTGTCGGCAACGCAAACATATCGATACCCTGCCAGCCATTACCCGTTCCAGCAGCTACATCCGGATCCATCGGAGCATCCTTATAGAAGAAGAACAAGTTACGTCCAATGATAGAAGCGGTCAAGTTTTTACCTGCGCCAAACAAGTTGCGGAAGGTATAACCAAATGATAACTCACGCAAACGAACATTAGTTGCGTCATATACGTACTGGGAAGTCAAGATATTAGAGTTGTAGCTTGTACCACCGGTAGTTGAATAATACAATTGCGGGTCAAATTGTACTCCATCGACCTCTACAAAACCTGCGTCACGAGCCAAACCAGAACGTTCGGAAACGCCCCAACCATCCATGGTAGCCTCAGTCATCGACAAGACCTTACCGCCAACCTTCGCATCGATTAAGAATGACAACGTGAAATCTTTATAGTGGAAGGTATTTGTCCAACCCATGTTCACTTTCGCATTCATATCGCCCGCATAAACAAGATCTTTATTATCGGATCCAGCTAATACAGGGGCACCGGTATCAGAGACAATAGGCTTTCCGTTATCATCACGTTGTAAGTCGCGAACATAAAGGTCTCCGAAATGCCCACCTTCTTTCAAGAGCACTTTGGCACCTGTACAATAACTTGTCAGGTTCCACTCGGAAAGCTCGTCGGCCAACTCTATAATCTTGTTATTATTGTAAGAGAAGTTAAAGTTCGTGCTCCAGCTGAAATTATCCGTAAATTGATTATACCAACCTAGACTAACCTCGAAACCTTGATTCTGTACGTTACCAGCATTAATATAACGGCTCTTCAAACCAGTTTCCCATGGAGCGGAGATGTCAAAATATTGATTCTTGGTATTTGTCTTATAATAGGTCAAATTTACGTTGAAACGATTCTGGAAGAATGTACCATCAAAGCCGACTTCCAACGAATTTGTCTTTTCTGGTTTCAACGTACGGAAAGATGATTTTTCCGGCGGATTCAACGCTCCTTGATCTCCTAATGTATAACGCTCGTTGGTCACACCGATAGGCACATCGTTACCTACAATAGAATAAGAAGCACGTAACTTGAATAAATCCACGTTCTTGCCGAAATCAATAAATCTATCCAACAAAACACTTGCTCCAACAGACGGATAGAAGAATGAAACACCATCTGTAAACGCCAATGTTGAGGACCAGTCGTTACGGGCACTAACATCGATAAACAGACCTTCCTTATAACCAAATTGGGCAGTAGCAAACACTGAATTCAAACGTTTCTCGGCCAAAGTCTTTGTAGTCTGTAATTTATAATAGTTAGCCGGAGAGAAGATATTAGGATAGTAAGCACCACTTGTAATCACGCCCGCATCGTTAACAGAGAACTGAGAATCACCCCAACCGATCAATTCTAAAGAAGAACTTTTTGTCTTTTGGTAGCTTCCACCTGCAGTTACAGACAAAGAATAAGTATCCTCCCAAGTCTTATTATATTGGGCCAACAAGTCACCATAAGTCTGCTCGCTATTCACGCGTGTGTCTTTCATCGTACCCAGCAAGTTACGGCCTGCCGTACTAGACGCATATTCATTCAAGTTCCATGTCTCATCACCACGTTCATAACGCAGGCGACCTGTAACGGAAAGACCTTCCATTATGTCATACTTGACACTACCGCCAAACTCATAGCGATTACGATAAGAAACCGGTTTTTGGCGATTCAACATCCAGTATGGATTGGAGAACTGCTCTTGAGCGGTATTTGTCCAATTGTGTACATTTATATTTCTTGTACCATCGTATACCTCATAGTTACTCTTATAATAATCCCAGTCCTCTCCTCTTGGAAACAAGTAAGCGCCCAAAGTAGGATTACCTACATAACCGGCAGTCGGCTGGTTCTCAATATGCTGATTATTATAACGAGCAGACACGTCTACATGAAGTTTTGTCCATAGGTTAAAGCCAACCTTCGCTAGCAAGTTATGGCTCATATATGTATTCTCCGGAACGATACCATTAGAAGATACATTCGCATAAGAAAAATAAGATGAGATATTATCATTACCACCAGCCAACGAGATAGAGTTGTTGGTCGTATAGCCAAGATTATAATAATCCTTCGCATAGTTTGGAGAAGAAGAAGCAAGCTTATCGCCCCAGCTAAACGTTCCTTGGTTACTTACGCCATAAGAATTCTGGAACTTCGGTAACACCATCGGAGTCTCAACCGTCGTATTGCTAGATACATTTATAGCGACTTTTCCAGACTGCGATGACTTAGTCGTAACCATAATGGCACCGTTGGCAGCGACCGCACCATACAAAGCAGCGGCGGAAGCACCTTTCAACAAGGTAATCTGAGCGATATCGTCCGGGTTGATAGTAGACATGGCATCACCACCATCACGACCACCACCATAAGATCCATCAATCTGTGAATCCGAGACATTCATCATCATAGGAACACCATCCACAACGATCAACGGCTGATTATTACCACTAATAGATTTATTACCACGGAACAAGATCTTGGAAGAACCACCCGCACCCGTAGAGTTCGGGGTAATCTGCAAACCAGCGCTCTTTCCTTGTAAAGAGTTGATCATATTCACATTCTTAATCTCGTTCAAGTCCTTACCGCCTACCGTTTGTGCGGAATAAGTCAAAGTCTTTGATTCACGTTTGATACCCATCGCCGTTACGACAACCTCATCCAAAGCCTCTGCGTCTGAAACCATCGTAACATCGATTTTCGTACGGCCATTTACAGGCTCCTCAATCGTTTTCATACTTAAATAAGAGAATACCAAAATAGAGTTTGCGTCAGCCTCCAAGGTATATTTTCCATCAAAGTCAGTAATGGTACCGGTTGTCGTACCTTTTACTAACACGTTCACTCCTGTTAGTGGCTCATTTAGATCCTTGTCAATGACGACACCACTAATCGTTAGTTTCTGTGCATATCCTGTAACACACAGAAAAAACGCCAATAATAAGATAAATGACTTTCTCATGAAAAATCGTTTTTGATTTAAGTGATTCTACATTTGTGCTTTTTTAATTTTCATACTCTTTTTAGAGAGATCGGGCTCTCTTTTCTTTCTTTTTTAGTGCATAGGCATTTACTCTTTTTTGTTTAAAGTTATTATTATGTTCATACAGAAATCTCTTTCTATTTAAAATCAAACGGTTCTATTTTAAATAATAATAACAACGTAGTATCATTAGAACTAAGTCGTTTTTCATGTTTTGACAGACAAATATATATATAATAACTATACATACAAGTTAAAACGTAACAAAAATCAGTATGTTCCTCACTTTTTCAGGTGTTTGCGATAACACATAGTCAAATTTTCATCATCCCTCAATAAATTAAATATGTTAATTTGATTTAGTTCTAATGAAACTAACAACAAATTTCAATTAACATAATTTTTCTTCATTATCATCTTCCTCCTATAACATCCAATCACTATCTGACTATCATCTTGGAATAAAATTACAGCTCTATTTACAAGCTTCGAAAACAACTCAGTCAGGAAATTAACCATTAACTCTAATTTCTTCCACAAATATTCAATGATTTGCACAGATTATCTCTACATTTGCGATATATATATTAATGTATTGACTATGAACTGGACCCAGCTATTATCCGGCAAGCGTTTCGGGATGGAAGAGTATCACGAGCGGAAACATGAGAGAACTGATTTCCAACGTGACTATGACCGTTTGATTTTCTCATCCCCTTTTCGAAGACTACAAAACAAGACACAGGTGTTCCCCCTTCCGGGAAGTATCTTTGTACATAACCGACTTACACATAGTCTGGAAGTATCATGCGTAGGACGTTCATTGGGTAATAACGTAGCGAAAGGACTTATGCAAAAATATCCGGACGGCAGTATCAACTTCCCGGAGATAGGTTCCATCGTATCAGCCGCTTGCCTTGCCCATGATATGGGAAACCCTCCATTCGGGCATTCCGGAGAGAGAGCTATCTCCGCTTACTTCTCCGAAGGGAATGGGCGAAAACTAGAAGAGAAAGTACGGAAGGAACGGGGACGCTGGGAAGACTTCGTCCATTTTGAAGGTAACGCAAACGCCATGCGGTTGCTGACCCATCAGTTCATTGGACGCAGGAAAGGGGGATTTGCCTTAACATATAGCACATTAGCCTCTATCATCAAATATCCTTACGCATCCATCTATTCAGGAAAGAAAGGGAAATTCGGCTTTTTCCAATCGGAGGAGGGAAGCTATCTGCAAATCGCCCAAGAGCTAGGGATCGGACATAGCCCGGAAGCCCCGGACAAATTTCTTCGTTACCCGTTAGTTTACTTAGTAGAGGCGGCAGACGATATCTGCTATCAAATTATGGATATAGAAGATGCTTGCAAACTACATATCCTGACCACCGAAGAGGCCATACAACTATTATTGGGATTTTTCGAAGGAGAGCGGCTGGAGCATATCCGCAAGGTCATGCATATGGTAGACGATACCAATGAGCAAATCGCCTATCTGCGTTCTTGTATTATCGGGCTATTAGTGGATGAATGTTCCCGTGTCTTTTTAGAGAACGAGGAAAGCATTCTCAATGGTACCTACAGCACTCCGTTAATCAGTAACATATGCGATCAAGCCAAACAGGCTTACGCTAATTGCTCGGCTACAGCATACAAGAAAATATATAAGGCAAAAGAAGTGCTCGACATTGAATTAGCCGGTTATCATATTTTCAGCCATCTGATCGACAGCTTGACCGAGGCCGTGATGAACCAAGAGCATGCTTACAGCAAGCTGCTCTTACAACGGATACCGGAGCAATACGACACAAACGCACCTACTACATATGGCAAGATACAATGCGTACTCGATTATATCTCCGGCATGACCGATGTATATGCGCTCGATCTATACCGGAAAATCACAGGTATGAGCCTGCCGGCCGTTTGATGTTGTAATAAAGTGTTAGAATTCTTCCCGGTACTTGCTTTCCATGCGATCATCCAAGATGCTTAGATAGCTTTTATAGCGGGACTCGCTGATTAGCCCATCGTTAACGGCTTGAATGACGGCGCAGCCCGGTTCATGACGGTGCGTGCAGTTATTGAAACGGCATTCTTCCGAGTATTTAAACAACTCCCGGAAATAATGGGAGATCTCAGCGTCCGCCATCTCGATCGTTCCAAATCCTTTGATACCCGGAGTATCGATCAAATAGCCTCCCCCGGGAAGAGAAATCATCTCAGAAAAGGTGGTCGTATGCATTCCTTTGTTATGATATTCGGAGATATCACCGGTACGGAGATTCACCCCCGGCACCAGTTTATTGATAATCGTGGATTTTCCGACACCCGAATGGCCGGACAAAAGCGTAATCTTATCTTTTAGATCCGCTTTCAAGGCATCCAAACCTTCCTCGGTCCGGGCACATAGCGTCGAACAGGGATAACCTATCGAGGTATACAACTCGATTAAATTCTCCAACGCTCTTTGATCCTCATTATTATAACGATCAATCTTATTGAAAACTAATTTAACGGGGACACGATAAGCCTCGGCTGTCACCAAGAAGCGATCGATAAATATCGTTGTTGTTATAGGATAATTCACTGTAACGATCAGCATCGCCTGATCCAAATTCGCGGCGATAATATGCGATTGCTTCGATAAGTTAGAGGCACGACGGATGATATAATTCTTACGCTCCTCGATCTCTGTAATAAAAGCGGTTCCTTCTTTATTAATATCGATTACGACACGGTCTCCTACCGCAACCGGATTGGTACTCTTTATGTCTTTCAGACGAAAGTTACCCTTGATCTTACTCTCTATATCTCGCCCGTCTTCCGTACGGACCGTATACCAACTACCTGTGTTTTTTATTACCAGTCCCCTCATGAGAATTGAAAATTGAGAATTGAAAATTGAGAATTGGAATAAGGACTCAATGGGGTTCCTCAATTCTCAATTCTCAAGTTTCAACTTTCAATTATTTAAACGGTCATTACTTCTTTTTCTTTAGCGGCGTAAAGCTCATCGATCTTTTTGATAAACTTATCATGGATTTTCTGAACCTCTGCCTCGGCGTCTTTCTCTACGTCCTCGGGAACCCCATCAGACTTGATGCTTTTCTTCAAAGCCTCGATAGCGTCACGACGAGCGTTACGAACGCTGATCTTCGCATTCTCCGCCTCCTGCTTACATTGTTTCACCAATTGACGGCGACGCTCCTCAGTCAACGGAGGAATACCTAAGCGGATCACCTCACCGTTATTCTCCGGCGTGATACCTAACTCAGAATCCAGAATACCTTTCTCAATATCGCGGATGATCTTCTTCTCCCACGGAGTGATCATGATAGTCCGTGCGTCCGGAACCGTCACCGTAGCCACGTTAGTAAGAGGAACAGGCGCCCCATAATACATTACCTTCACACAATCGAGGATTTTCGGATTAGCCTTACCAGCCCGAATGTGAGACAATTGCTCGTCCAGATACTCAATGGCGAACGTCATCTTCTCTTCCCCTGCTTTGATCAATTGTTTCGTATCTATCATAAATATACGTTTTTTGTTTGCGAATCTTTTAATTAACAAAAGTAATAAAGATTTCCAACTTCGCAAACATATAATTAAAATACTCCCTAACAAAAGATTTATAGTACCGTATAAAAGCTTATCACCTTCACTGTTTACTTAACTTAGACGTAAAGAATAGTAAGTAGGCTACACCCACGCACAACACCAGCACCGCCCCTACTTGAGAAGCCAACATATCGGATGCCACTCCCATAAAGATCGGGAAGATCGTGCCGCCAAACAGTCCCATAATCATCAAGCCGGACACCTCATTCTGCTTATTCGGCATAGAAAGCAGGGCTTGGGCGAAAATAATAGAGAAGACGTTCGAGTTTCCAAAGCCGATCAAGGCGATACAAGCATAGATGATCTCTTTCGAATGGAAGAACAGCAGACCGATCATCGCCAATAACATCAAGAAAACACTAAAGGCAAAGAATCCTTTCGGAGAGACTTTTCGCAAGATAAAAGCCCCGGAGAAGCATCCCGCCGTACGGAAGATGAAATAGAGGCTCGTGGCGAAGCCTGCGTCGGCCAACGTCATGCCTAGACGTTCCATCAAGATCTTCGGGGCGGTCGTATTCGTCCCTACATCGATCCCCACATGGCACATGATACCGATAAAGCAAAGCAGGATAAAAGGCTTGCCCAGCAAAGCCAGACATTCGCCAAAGGTGGAGGGCCGCCCCTCCTCTTTGGTCTCATGGATAGTGGTAGCTCCCAATAGCAGGATAGCGATCACGGCGATCACCATATAGACCGGAAACAAGACACGCCAACCGAGTCCCATCGACGGTATCGCTTGGGTAGCGCCCCACATAGCAATATAAGGCGCCAAGAAGGAGGCGATCGCCTTCACGAACTGACCGAATGTCAAAGAACTAGCTAGTTTATCCCCGCTTACGATATTCGATAATAACGGGTTCAAGGAAGTCTGCATCAAAGCGTTGCCGATACCCAACAGGGAGAAGGATATCAACATGACCATATACGCGTCGTCGAAGATCGGGATCACCAGTGAAAGAAACGTTACGATCAAGCTCAATAACACGGTCTTTTTCCGCCCGATACGGTTCATCAACATCCCCGTCGGGACGGAGAAGATCAAGAACCAGAAGAACACAAGCGACGGGAAGATATTCGCCTCCGAATCACTCAAGCCTAAATCCGCTTTCAGGTAATTAGAGGCGATTCCCACTAAGTCCACGAATCCCATGGCGAAGAACGCCAACATCACGGGAATCAATTTCAAGGATGAAGTCTTCTCGCTCATGGCTTATAAATCTTTAGGGTAAGCAGGCCATGCGCCACTCTGCGTACAAACATAAGCGGCTACTTTTACCGCTTTCTCATGTGCCTCACGTAAAGGTTTTCCGGTTAAGATCGATGAAATAAACGCCCCGGAGAAAGAATCGCCGGCGCCTACCGTATCTACCACCTGTACCTTCGGGGTAGGAATCGTAGAGACCTCCTCCTCGGAAAAGATCGTACTATACTCCGCCCCGGCCGTAAGTACCAAATAGCGCAAACCATATTTCTTCATGAACCAGCGACACATATCCTCTATCGTGCCTTCCAGACCAAACATCGGGCGAAGCATTTCCAATTCCTCATCATTGATCTTGAATACGTTCGCCAATTCGAGCAACGATTCGATCAGCTCCTTCGAATAGAAATGCTGACGGATATTGATATCGAAAAAGCGCAAGGCATGACTAGGCATATAAGAAAGTAAGGTACGAAGCGTCTCACGAGATTCCGCGGCACGTTGCGCCAATGTTCCGAAGCATACGGCGTCCGCACGTTTCATCAAATCGATAGACGCTTGGGTAAGAGGGATATGATCCCATGCCACACCTTCGATGATCGTATAGGAAGGGATGCCGTTCTTTAGCTCTACCATCACGCTTCCGGTCGGATATTCCACCGTACTGATATAATTACTATCGATACCGTTCTTATCCAATTCCTGAATAATCTCGGTTCCGAACACGTCGTTGCCCACGGCACTGATTGCGTAACCTTCCGCTCCTAATTGGGTAGCGTGATACACAAAATTAATCGGCGCTCCACCGGCTTTCTTCACTTCCGGGAAAACATCCCACAATAATTCACCAATGCCTACTACTACAGGTTTACTCTTTTCCATGATATATTTTGTTTTTAATTATTTGAAGGGATAAATGGTTAATGACGTAACCGTGAACGCTCCTCCCTTCGCATTGAAGCTAATGCGATTATACGGCTCTTCCGGGAAGACTAGGTTGGTCATGACAAACTCTCCATTCCCGTCGAAGGCCTCTATGCTACAATTGTCTACCAACAAACGTAAGGTATATTCCTTAGCGGCGGAGATCGGGGCCGAGGTAGCCGTGGCGAATGTCTTGCTAAAATCCGTAGCCCCGCTGTTACGGCGATCCATCGTGAACGTATTATCCAGAAGATTATAATACATCTCCACTTCCTCGCCTTTCGAGTTAAACAACTGGAAACTCATGATATCGGCTCCGTTATTCTTAAATTTGATCTCGATCTCATAGGTTCCCGCATTGCCGGAAAGAATCGGATTGATCTCATGGGAACGGTCTACCTTGAAGGAACCTTTCTTCTGGGCTTTACCTCTCAATTTCAACATTTCGGGAGACGGGGTACTGCTCAAATACGTCTGTCCGTTTTTCGTATAAAGAGCCAAGTCGCGAGGAACCGAGTTCGCGCTCCGGTATTGCGAGGTCGGCACGTTATTCGCGTACTCCCAATTGCTCATCCAAGCCAAGGCGATCTTCCGGTCCTCCGGAGCGTTACTCCAAGTTACCGTAGCGTAATGATCCTTGCCGTAATCCATCCATTTGGTCAAGGCCGGAGATTCATTCACGAACTGTTTCCCATCGAACGTACCTACGAAATATTGGGTAGCGGAGCCGCCAAACGGACCGCCGGGATTGATATTACAGATCAAGACCCACTTCTTCAATTCCGTACCCTTCACCGGAAGCTCGATCAAGTCCGGGCATTCCCAAACGCCCGCATGCGCTCCTTGTCCTTCCCCGAAACTGCTCTCATACGTCCAGTCCTTCAAATTGGGAGAAGAATAGAGTTGCATCTCCTGCCCTACGGCGAGCACCATGATCCATTTATTGGATTCCTTATGCCAGAAGACTTTCGGGTCACGGAAATCACGTTGCGTAGAAGTAAGAATCGGATTCCGGTCATATTTCTTGAACGTCCGGCCGTTGTCCAAGCTATAGGCCATACTCTGCACTTGCCGGTCGCTGGCCGAGGTATAGAAAGCCACGATAGCGCCAGCGCCAAAACCGGCGGTATTATCCTTATCCACCACACAGCTACCGCTGAAGATCGTACCCAAGGCATCTGGAGCGATCGCCACCGGTTGATGCTCCCAATGAATCAAGTCCTTGCTGATCGCATGCCCCCAGTGCATATTCCCCCACATCGAGCCATACGGATTGTATTGATAGAACAAATGATACTCACCATCCTTGTATACCATGCCGTTCGGATCATTCATCCATCCCCAAGCCGGCGAGAAATGATAGGCCGGACGGAATTTCTCCCGGTTAGACGAATCAAACTGATCGGATAGCTTCATCTCTTTCCAGCAAAGAGCCGATTCCGGGGCAAGCTGGAAGTTGAAGGAGATATGCTTATCCGCATACCCCGAGAGATCTACCGGAACGAAATAATCCACCATATTCACCGCCAAACGAACATTAAAAGTCCGTACCACGTCATTATCGACAATCATATATAACTTGGATTCCGGCGAGGACTCCTCGACCGGAAGCAACAAATACTTGGCTTGCGCATCCACACGGACAATGCTTTGTCCTTCGCCCAGATGCTTTATATCTATAGTACGTTCTGTCGCATATCCGGCCAATGGATCGACAGTACTTAATAAAACGACACCGACAGCCATACATAAACTCTTAAGAAGTCTCTTTGTTTGTTGTTTCATAAACGAACGGATTAAAGGATAATACAGTTTGATTCTCCGCCAAAATTAATAGGATTCTTCCGGATAGAAAAACACTTATCCCCTAAAGATGAGGAGATATGACATTTGTGATAAAGATCGTACAAATGTTATTGATACTCGGTAGGCGTAACCCCGTAGACCGCCTTGAAACATTTAGAGAAGTAAGCGGGTGAGGAGAAACCGGTTCGGTAAGCGACCTCACTCACCGTATACGCGTTCTGCCTCAACAACTGGGTCGCCTTATTCAAGCGATAGGTACGCAAGAACTCGACGGGTGCGGTTCCGGTAAGCTCCTTGATCTTCCGGTGAAGGTGCCCCCGGGATAATCCCAAGGTCTCGCTTAGTTTCTCCACATTATATTCGGGGTCCGCATAAACCGCCTCGATCTGCTCCGCGAACTTACGCAAGAAGGCATCATCGATGCTCTCCACCTTTTCCGGCTCGGACAGAAGGAGCTTATTATCCCGCAGCTTCTCCAACAAACGTTCCCGTAACTTCTGGCGCTCTTGCAATAAGTGGATAATCTTGATCTTCACGTAATCCGTATGGAAAGGCTTCTGTATATAATCGTCCGCCCCGCCGGTAATCCCGAAAATCCGTTGACGCTCATCGGTCAAGGCGGTCAATAAGATCACCGGGATATGGCTAAAGGGAAGTTGTGACTTGATCGTCCGGCAAAGTTCGAAACCATTCATCTCCGGCATCATCACATCGCTTACTACCAATGATATCTCCTCCTCTTCCAATACCCGCAAGGCTTCTTTCCCGTTCGCGGCCGTCCGGATCTTGAAATGAAGGCTAAGCTCACGTTCCAAAAAGCAGCGAACCTCATCATCATCCTCGGTGATCAGTATCGTATAAGGATAGGTCTTGGAAAGTATCTCCTTGGTTTCCGAATCGTCCAACCGGGAGGCTTCGTAGGCTTGATGGGATACGGACGTTTCCATCAGGTCGCTATCCTCGAAATGCGCCTTTCCTTTCCGTAGGCAGACCGTAAAGGTAGTCCTTTGTCCCGGCTCGCTCTCCACATGGATCTCCCCTCCGTGCATATGTATATACTCCTTTACCAAATGCAATCCGATCCCGGTTCCCATCGACCGATCCTCCGTATAGAAACGGTCAAACAGATGCGGAAGGTTAGCGGGACGGATGCCACTTCCCGTATCGATAACCTGTATAAAGACCCGATCTCCCTCTTCCGTCAGCTCTATTCGCACGCTACCTCCCTCCGGCGTAAACTTAAAAGCGTTCGAGAGAAGATTGAAAAATACTCTCTCCAATAAGTCCGGGTCGATCCATAGCGTACATTGTTTTATCGAAGAAGTGAACGTATAGGAGATCACACGTACCGAGGCCATACTGTCAAAATAAGATTTGATCTCGCCAACGAAAGGAACCAAATCGATTTCCCGTACCGCTAGTTTCTCTTGCTTGCCTTCCACCTTCCGGAAATCCAATATCTGATTGATCACACGCAACAAACGGTTGGCGTTCTTCTGGATCAGTCCTAGATCCGAGGCGTAAGGAGATTCCCGCAACGAGACAATCAAGCGATCCAAAGGGGCGAGAATCAGGGTCAAGGGCGTACGTACCTCGTGGGAGACATTCGTAAAGAATTGGAGTTTCTGCGCCGTCACCTCTTTCATCTCCGCGTTCAAGGAGATTAGCTTACGATTCGCTTGCCTCATCTTCCGGTTTATGTAAAAGGCGTAAATGGAAAGGGCGATAAAACCGATCATCAATAAGGAGATCACCCCTAAAGAGTTTCGCAGGAAATAAAACCGGTCGGACAAACCGTCGATGCGGGAACGCTGCGCCTCGATACGTTGCTTATATTTCTGGAGTTGGTCCGCTTGCAACAATAAGGTGCGGGCAGACTGATGATCTACCGGAGCCGTACGAAGAGGGATAAACTTATCCACCGGCTCCCCTTGAATGATACGCATAGCCGTGCGAATCACTTGCTCCCCTCCTGTCGGATAGAGGAAAGAGGCGTTGATCCGTCCATCTTCCACGGCTTCCAGACCGGCACCCGCCACGGCATCCACACCGATAATCCGCAAATCCCGTCCTCGGATGGAATCCCATGCCATAAAGTATTCCCGGGCGGCTATGGCCATCATGTCGTTATGGGCGTAAACGAAATCTATCTGCTCGGGATGCTCTAACTTCCGAAGCTCCATCCGGGCGGTATCGACCAGCCATTGTCCTTCTATCTTACGGAAAGAAAGATCCTCCCTTTCTCGCAAGGCATCGACAAAACCTTTATGTCGCTCTTGCGCCGGGGAGGTTTGCGTGAGTCCCCATATCTCTAAGATAATAGCGTTCGGGGGAAGATAATGGGCGGCGTAATTGCCTGCCGCTAGTCCGATCTCATAATTGTTCGCCCCGACAAAAGAGGTGTATTGATCGGTATTTACCTTGCGATCTGTAATGATCGTCGGGATTCCGGCACGGTACGCTTCCTCGGCAACTGCCGTGATCGGCTCGGATTGATAGGGGGAGATGATCAAGACATCCACCTTTTGGCGGATCAAGTCTCGTATTTGTTGTATTTGTGTCTCGTTATTGTTTTGCGCGTCCTTTATAATAATTTCCACATCATCATAGTTAGAGGCTTCGATACGCATATCGTTAATCATAGCTTCCCGCCAAGCATCGTCCAACATACATTGGGAGAGGCCAATAACGTGCCTCTTCTGTTTCCCCGAGCTCGTGCAACCACACAATACGATCAAGGTTAACCATACTAGTAAAAAGGGATGCTTCATATACAAGAATAAAGGTCTAACGTATTTGCCACAGGGCTGGCACAACTATGCCATCAGCATGGCACTGCCATGTCATCGGTTAATGGCACTAATTATGCACCAGTGTCCCGATATTCTCTCCGCTCATCACTTTCTTCAAGTTGCCGTTGGTGTCCATATCGAATACGATGATCGGGAGGTTGTTCTCTTTACACATCGTGGTAGCGGTCAAGTCCATCACCTTCAGGCCCCGGGTATAGATCTCATCATACGTAATATCGGAGAACTTGGTAGCCGTAGGATCTTTCTCCGGATCAGCGGTGTAAATACCGTCCACACGGGTACCTTTCAGCATGACATCCGCCTCGATCTCGATGCCTCTCAAGGAAGATCCGGTATCCGTAGTAAAGAACGGATTACCCGTACCGCCAGACATGATTACCACGTTGCCTTGTTCCAGCAACTCGATCGCACGCCATTTATTATAGAACTCGCCGATCGGTTCCATACGGATAGCCGTCAGTACCTTCGCCTTCACGCCTTGAGCGACCAAAGCGGAGCTAAGCGCCAAGCTATTGATCACCGTTGCCAGCATACCCATCTGGTCTCCTTTTACCCGATCGAAGCCTTTGGAAGCGCCGCTCAACCCGCGGAAAATATTACCGCCACCGATCACGATACCGATCTGTACACCCATCTCGGCGATCTCCTTGATCTGTGCCGCATATTCATTCAAGCGAACCTCATCGATCCCATATTGTTTACCACCCATCAGCGACTCCCCGCTTAATTTTAATAAGATACGTTTGTATTGAGCCATGTTTTGTATATATTTAATATGTAATTCCGCAAAAGTAATGATTTATTGAAGGCTTGTGATAATTCGCAAGACATTCGATTTCAAAGGAAGAAGACTTTGTTTGATAATCGCAAATATAATAGCCTCATCAATACTAGAATATTCATGTGAAATAATATTCCTTAGTCCTATAATCTTTCGCCAAGGAACATCTGGAAAACTCAACAATAGTTCACCATTTGTTTGATCATCTATCTTTTTAATGCTCTCCCCTATAATTTGAAGACGCATGACACATCCGTCAAATACCAAAACACTATCAGGAGACAATAAAAACTCTTCCGGAGTATTGATAGCCTCACTCCAATGAAGTATCAAATCTATTGACTCGACAACTTGTTCGCAACGGTCTATAATTCGATTCTTATCAAACATAGATTCCGTCTTTAAGAATATTATTTTTTAGCGCAGGCCGTAAAGAGTCTCTTAATCGGACTAAATCCACCTTACATTTACACAAAGACTCCAAAAGCTCTTTTAGATCGAAGATAATAAAAGGCTCGACTTTCTCTAATGACACAAATACGTCTAAGTCACTATCCTCCCTATGTTCACCTCTAGCCACGGAGCCAAATATCCCCAGCTCCTTAATCCCGAACTGAGCACCAAACTCTTTCTTGAATCTAGCCAATATCTCTTTATATTCTGCCGCAGACCTCATAATGAATCATTTTTACAAAATTAGGAATTAATCTTATAGTATACAACAATAAATAAAAAAGATCGCCCCAACCGATGTCGGGGCGATCTAAACACTAATCCCGTGTTTTGTAAGCTGCGAGGATTAGCTAAAATTATATGAAACGTTACTGGTTACTTTTTATCTAAGATCTCCAAGGTATCGGCGGCGATCATGAATTCCTCATCCGTAGGAACGACGATGATAGTCACCTTACTGTCCGGAGTGCTGATTACCATCTCCTCGCCACGCATACCCTCGTTCTTCTCAACATCGATCTTCATGCCCATGTATTCCATGTTCTCGCAAACCGCACGACGGGTCGCCCATTGGTTCTCGCCGACACCACCGGTCCAAACCAAGATATCACAACCACCCATAGCGGCGGCATAAGCGCCGATATATTTCTTGATGCGGTAGTTATATACGTTCAAGGTCATGATCGCACGCGGATTTCCGGCAGCTACGGCAGCCTCGATCTCACGCATATCGGAAGAGATACCGGAAAGACCGGCAACACCACTTCTCTTATTGATCAAGTCGGAAAGGCCGGCACCATCCATGCCTTCCTTATCCATGATGAAAGACAAGGCACCCGCATCCACGTCGCCGCAACGAGTACCCATCAACAGACCCTCAACCGGAGTCAGGCCCATGGAAGTATCCACGCTCTTACCATTCTTGATAGCGGTGATAGAACCACCGTTACCTACGTGAGCCGTGATAATCTTCTGATCCTCATAAGGAACACCTAAGATCTCGCAAGCACGACGGGATACATATCGATGACTGGTTCCGTGGAAGCCATAACGACGTACGCCATATTTCTTGTACATCTCGTAAGGCAAACCGTACATATACGCATAATCCGGCATGGTCTGGTGGAAAGCCGTATCAAACACCGCTACTTGAGGAATACCCGGGATCAAAGCCTCCATCGCCCGAACACCCTTCAAGTTAGCCGGGTTATGAAGCGGAGCCAAATCAGAGCACTCGATTACCTTATTGATTACATCCTGATTGATCAATACGCTAGAAGCGAACTCCTCGCCACCATGTACCAAACGATGACCAACAGCGTCGATCTCCTTATAGTCCTTGATACAACCATAAGTAGCGTCGGTCAATACGCTCAAGATAAACTCGATACCTTGTTGATGGCCGGGAATCTCTCTCTCGATAACCACCTTCTTGCCCTCCTTATCCGTCAATTTCAGGAACGCGCCCGGCAAACCGATTTTCTCGATACCACCTTGAGCCATAACCTCACCGGAGGTCATATCGAATAACTTATATTTGATAGAACTACTACCGCAGTTCAATACTAGAATCTTCATATTATTAAGTCGTTAGGATTATCTATTATTTTGCGGATTTCAAACCGATGGATTGATTACAAGCGATCGCTACCATCTTATAAATATCGTCTACGGAACAACCGCGAGACAAGTCGTTCACCGGAGCGGCCATACCTTGAAGGATAGGACCGACAGCCTCAGCGCCACCCAAACGTTGAACCAGCTTATAAGCGATATTACCCACCTCCAAAGTCGGGAATACCAAAACATTCGCTTTACCGGCGATCTCGCTACCCGGAGCTTTCTTGCTACCTACAGCCTCAACCAAAGCGGCGTCGGCCTGCAACTCTCCGTCGATCTTCAAGTCTGGAGCCATTTCCTTAGCCAAGCGAGTAGCCTCCACTACCTTGTCCACCATCTCGTGAGAAGCGCTACCCTTCGTAGAGAAGCTCAACATAGCCACACGAGGCTCAACGCCTACGATATTACGAGCCGTAGCGGCGGTAGCGACAGCGATGCTAGCTAACTCTTCCGCGTTCGGGTTTGGCATAACCGCGCAATCAGCGAATACCAAAATACCATTATCCCCATATTGAGGAGTCTGCGTGAACATAAGGAACGCACCGGAAACACACTTCATGCCCGGAGCCGTCTTGATAATTTGCAAAGCAGGACGCAATACATTACCCGTCGTATTCTCAGCGCCAGCGATCTCACCGTCAGCGTCACCCGCCTTGATCATCAAACAAGCCAAGAACAAAGGATCTTCAACTAGAACCGCAGCCTTCTCGGGAGTCATACCCTTCTTTTGGCGAAGTTGGAAAAGCAAGTCTGCGTATGCGGCTTTCTTCTCGTGATTTTTCGGATCGACAAGGGTTGCCTCACCGATGTGGTTCAACCCAAAACCAGCCGCCAACTCCTTGATCTCAGCGGGGTTTCCAATTAAGATAATGTCTGCTACACCGTCGGCCAGTAATCGGTCGGCAGCTTTAAGAGTTCTTTCCTCGGTACCTTCGGGAAAAACAATACGCTGCTTGTCAGCTTTAGCGCGCGCAATAATGTCTTGCATTAAATCCATAGCGGAAGATATTTTATATTATTTAATAATTGTACTCGTAATCCGGCTACAAAATTAGGCATAATGCAATATAGAGTTTACAAAATAGGCAAAAGAATTACAGGTAGAGATACCAGTTTCAGATCTTTTAACAGTAATTCGTCACTTCCCGCTCCCCGGAGAGTATTTGTTGCAGTTCTTCCGCTGTCACATTCACACTTAGCTTGCCTTTATGGGCCACGGAGATCTTTCCTCTCTCCTCCGAGACAATAATGACCAAGGCATCCGTTTCCAATGACATCCCTAAACCGGAACGATGGCGCAATCCCATATCCTTGGGAAGGGTGGCGTTCTGGGCGACCGGCAAGATACAACCGGCCGCCTTGATCCGGTTATCGGCTATGATCATGGCACCATCATGCAACGGGCTGTTCTTAAAGAATATATTCTCGATCAAGCGGGCATTTACATCGGCGTTGAACATCTCGCCCGTATGCTCATAGATCGTCAAGTCCATATCTTGCTGGATCACGATCAAGGCACCCGTCTTTTTCCGGGCCATATTCATACAGGCCAAGACAACAGGAGCGACAAACTTCCCTTCTTTCTCCGGGTCGTCTCCTCGTTTGGAAAAAAGTTTTCCTAGGAATTTCCAGCCCCGGTGCGAACCTAACGCCAACAGGAAACGGCGGATCTCGTCTTGGAAGAGGATTACCAAAACCACGAAACCTACGCTAATAAACTTATCCAAGATGGCCCCCATCAACCGCATCTCCAATACCTGCGAGATCAAGATCCATACGACGATGAATGATACGACTCCACTGAATATAGCCAATGTGCCCGAGCTTTTCATCAACTTATAGGTCTGGTACAGGAAGAAAGCCACCAGCAATACATCAATCAAGTCTTTTATACCGAAATGCATCCACATAGTTAATTGAGAATTGAAAGTTGAAAATTGAAAATTATTTGTTGGTCATTTGACCTATGACGCGAATGGCTTCCACTGCTTCCCGCACATCATGTACACGAAGGATATTAGCGCCGTTCAAGAGAGCGTACGTATTCAATACGGTCGTTCCGTTCAGGCTATCCGCAGGGGTTCCACCCAGTAATTTATAAATCATGCTTTTACGGGAGACTCCAACTAATAAAGGCAACTCAAAAATAGAGAACTCCTTTAAATGGCTCATCAATTGGTAATTCTGCTCCAACGTCTTACTAAAACCAAAGCCGGGATCGAGGATGATATCATTCACCCCTAAAAGCCGAAGCTGGCGTACCTTCCGGGAAAAGTACAGCATGATCTCCTCCATCATATCCGGGTAATCAGTATGCCTCTGCATAGTTTGAGGGGTTCCACGCATATGCATCATGATATAAGGCACCTTCAAATCCGCTACCGTTTGGAACATATCCGCATCCAACTCACCGCCGGAGATATCGTTAATGATAGCTGCTCCATATTCCTCTACGCAACGACGCGCAATCCCCGCACGAAACGTATCTACGGACACCGGGATATCCGGGTAATGCTTATTTAATATATGTAAGGCAAACTCCAAACGGCGCATCTCTTCCTCCGGCGTAACCTCAGCGGCATCCGGACGGGATGAATAACCACCGATATCTATCCAATCTCCTCCCTCCGATAAGATTTCCCGGATACGGTCCTCGATAGCGGTCTCGGTCTGTTTGCGGCTGCCCGCATAAAAAGAATCAGGGGTAATATTCAAGATTCCCATCACCAACGGCGTCGCTAAAGAAGTGAGTGTCCCTCTAATATTGAGCGTTTTATCTAACATGATCTTTCCTTATTTCCAGCAAAGATACAGGTTTCTCTCTTAAAATCTCCTTCTAGATTCTTCATTCTTTATTTAATTGCTACATTTGCCCCGAATTAGACAGGAATAAATATTTAACGCGATACAGTCATGAGTATTATCGACCTCTATGATTTATTTATACATAACCCTCAAATAACGACAGATAGCCGGAACTGTCCGAAGGGTTCTATCTTCTTCGCCTTAAAAGGCGATAAATTCGATGGAAATCAATATGCAGGGAAAGCCTTGGCATCCGGCTGTGTCTATGCCGTCATAGACAATCCCGATTATTATATAGGCGAACGCACGATCCTTGTTGATAACGTGCTGAAGACCTTGCAACAATTAGCGCACCATCACCGCAAGGTACTGGGGTTGCCGATCATCGGAATTACCGGAACGAATGGCAAGACCACGACCAAAGAGTTATTGGCTGCCGTACTCTCAACGAAATTCAATTTGCTATATACCGAAGGTAATTTCAATAATCATATTGGCGTTCCCTTGACCTTGCTCCGATTGACTCATGACCATGAGATGGCGGTTATCGAGATGGGCGCCAGCCATCCGGGAGACATCAAGGAATTAGTGGATATCGTCCATCCAAACTATGGCATCATCACGAACGTAGGCCGTGCCCATCTGGAAGGCTTCGGTTCTTTCGAGGGTGTGATCCGGACAAAAGGGGAGTTATATGATTATATCCGTCGCTCCAAAGGCAAGATATTTATCAAGAAAGAGAACGAGTACCTTCAGTCTATCGCCAAAGGCATCGAACAAATCACATATGGAAACGGGGATGATGCTTTTGCGTCCGGACAGGTAGTCAGTTGCGATCCTTTCTTAGTGTTCAATTGGAAGCAACAAGGAAAGTTGCATACCGTCGAAACACATATGATCGGTAGTTATAACCTAGATAATGTATTGGCCGCCGTCACCGTAGGCCGCTTCTTCAAGATCCCGGCAGAGCGTATCAGCCGTGCTATCGCCGCTTACGAGCCTACCAATAACCGTTCTCAGTTCAAGAAAACCGATAATAACGAATTGATTATCGATGCTTACAACGCGAATCCGAGTAGCATGAAAGTAGCTCTGGACAATTTCATCACCATGCCCGTACAGCCTAAAGCCATCATCCTTGGAGATATGCGCGAGCTTGGACCAACTAGCGACGAATTACATGCGGAGGTTGTCGAACAGATCAAGAAAGGCCAGTTCGACAAGGTGTTCCTCTGCGGCGAGCATTTCTCTAAAGTAGGCAAAGAGTTCTCCCCCTTCGCTACCACCGAGGCAATGGTGGAAGAGCTTCGGAAACAGCCGTTAAAGGGCTATCATATCTTGATCAAAGGCTCTCATAGCATGGGGCTGGAGAAACTAGCGGATATCCTATAAGCTATCATCGAACAAGACGGTTTTCAACTTCTGATACAAGAAGGAGAGAACCAATAAGATAACTCCCAAGATTATAAAGACGACCACTTTCCCGATCGTAGGCAAGAGCCACAGATCTACCAACACCAACTTTAGCAATACGATCGAGAAGGTGGCCAAACTAATCATCCGGACAACTTTCAGGTGCAATCGCATTCCCACCGCCATTTGCATAAAACCGGCAAGACTCAACGAGATAGAGAAGCCTGCGCTTAATTCATCCGGCAAGCCCAACTGATTCAACAAATTATTCGTTCCCACGGCCAGTAATATCGTAGACAGCAAACAAATATATAAGGTCATCCCATGCGTACGCTTTTCTCTTGCGTCAAATGACTTATAATAGTACCGCCCCAAGACAAAAATATGCCCCCCGATTAAAAGCAAGGAAACCCATAGCAGGAACCGGGGAATAAAGAGATCATCATACCCGACCCACAAAGACATTCCTCCGAACAGGGATAAAGATAGCCCCAAGAGTAGTCCGTATCCCCCCGCATTTCTTGACACAGGCAAATAGCTTTTCCCTAATAAAACATTCGCAGCAAATAAAACCGCCACCGTAAATGTCTCGATATAGCTAAAGGACACGATCGAAGGATCTACATATGAATAGAAATCGAAAACAAAGGCTATATATAATACGACACATCCCGTCAAGAGAGGCCCTTTCGTCGATATCCTTGTCGGACGTACCAACCAAGCGTCTACCCAATACGATAGCCCCGTAAAAATGCCGGTAGCGAACAAGCCATTTATAAATAGGGAAGAATCTCCGTACCGAGCCTCCATACATCCGTGGAAGACATCCATTCCGTAAGAGCCCAGCGTCAAGACCGGAAGTACCCAAGCGAATATCTCGTAAACCCGCAGACGGAAACGACTATAGAACCAGAGAATAATCATTACCTCTGAAGCCCAAAACAAGGTAATAAAGGTCCCTTCCAGTTGGATCGGGATCGTCACCGATACGAACGTAAGAGCGATACCCAATAACGTATGCATCAAGAAAGTGAAAGGTTCCCCTTTCCGTTTGATCCAAAAGAAAAGAGCGAAGTTAATAGCCGCAACAAAAAGGGTTACCAGACCTTTGCAATTCCGCTCAAGCTCCATATTCTGCAGGAGACAAAGGGCAAAGAACAGGAATACAAAATTGTTCAATCCGATCACTCCTAATAAATATTGATTGATCCCCCGGATATTGATTCGTACGATGGAAGCGACCGATAATAAGAAGATCAAATAGAAGGCAATAGAGAAAATAAGTAAATGTGTTAATTGGACACTTCCCATCAAATCCAGATCCGCAGCATACGTATAACCCGCAAAGACGATCCAAGTCAAGGCAAAACAAATTACAGGCAATTCCCCCCACTTCTTATAGATAGATAGCCCGAACATTCCTAGGTCCAAGATCATGACATAGGTAAACAGCACCCAATAACTTCCATCTCCGCTACCCACTAAGAATGGAGCGATAAATCCACCCACCAAAGCGATAATCGCCAGTTCCCTACGATTATAGAGTATAGATAAAGACGACATAAATCCGGTAAACAGCACAAGCAGAATAAAAGCGACCGTTTGGCTAAACAGCCCGTAATAATGATAGGCGATCGCCACCGTTACATAGAAGATCGCAAAAGCGCCTCCCGCCAACAAAGAGCTAAAAGTACGATAGGAATCCTTCAAACGCCAAGCCACGAATAGAAGTAATCCACCCATCCCAAAGCCAAGGATCGTACGCAAGGTCTCGTTTATCCATTCCTTATCTATCGCATACTTCACGAAAAGACCCATACCCAAGACGAGTATCAGGATACCGATTTTACCGAATAAGTTCTCACCGATATATTTCTCATAATTGACAGGCTTCCGTTCCTTCCGGGGTTGAAGATTTCTCGCTGGTTCGACAATCGCCCTTACCGGTTCAGGTTGTACGAAAACTTCCGGCTCTTTCAAGATCTCAGGCTCCGGTTCCTTTATCTCGTCCGCAACTTCCGAACTATTCTCCAAACGTCTACGCAAGGCAGCGATCTCTTTCGATAATTCCTCCGTCTTCTCCTGTGATTTGGATATCTTATTACGCAAGTTTATCCAAATCATGATCAGTAATAGAAGTATCAGTAAGGTATATTCCATAAACTCTAAAATTATAAGCTTGCCGCAATATACGTATTTATTTATATAAAAGCTTTCCGAACCATAAAAAAGTCCCGACGATACGAATATCGCCGGGAGCAATTTTTTATCCGGTTTCCTTCCTCACGGAAATACTATCGGAAGAACTTTTTTACTTTAGTATTAACCACACGTTCCCCCATCACGGGATACTTTGTTGCGTGGAAATTATTTAATTAAATATATTTAGATAGAGACGGGACGTGCCCGCCTCTACTGTATCATTTCGAATAAAATAATTATTTAACAACCACCTTAACAGCAGCCTCACCCTCTACAGCTACAGCTACGATACCTGCCGGTACAGCGATTGTAGCGTTATCAGATGAAAGAACTGTCTCAGCAACCACCTTACCTAAGATGTTAGAGATAACAACAGACTTGCCAGCGGCACCTTGGATTGTTACAGTACCATCGTTAGCGATAACAGAGATAGCAGAAGCTCCTTCTTCAACGCTATCGTTAGATGTCGGGTGTAATTCAGTAGCCTCTACAATAAACTCATGAGCTTCGTCGCGGTTAGCGCTCCATACCAATACGTTATTGATAACCTTCAAATAAGAAACCACATTTTCACGAGCTTTCTTTGTAGCATCTGTAGGATCAACAACTTCCTTGTTCGTCTTATTCTCTATCTTCAATGTATTGTTAGCAGTTGTAACAAATGCCATAGCAGCCGGATTTACAGCCATATTCTTCAACGTATCAGCAGCAGTTGCTTTCGTACGAACGATAGCCAAAGAATCCTCGCCATAAACAATTGCTTTCACGAATGCAGCTTTAACCATTTGTTCTGTCGCATTCCAATAAGCGCTAGCTTCATTCGTCTTAGACTCATAATTACCAGCCGTATTCTTAACCGCTGAATAAACAGAATCCTGCGGATTTACCAAGAAGAATCTATAACCATCAGCGATAGCTGTAGAATCTAATCCGTTACCAGTAGTGATATAATAAGTAGGTCTAGTTACATCCTTTACACAGGCGGTATCGATCCACAAGCCAAACAAGCTGTCGATATATTCTTCTTGACCGGCCAACTTAACCTCTGCGAACAACGATTTAGGGTTCATAGAGAGAGCTTTACCATCAGATTCAGCTGATTTAACCAACTTATGACCCGGAGCAGTCAAAGTAGCGTAGTCCGGAGACGGTTCAACCGCTAAATCGAAATAGTTGTTGTTAATTTGCGCCTCTGCCACAGCGATCAACTTACCTGTATTAACATCCAGAACAACAAGGCTATCTGTATTGCTAGTACTCTCTCCATGTACATTCAGCAAATATCCATTACCTGCAGCCGTCTTGAATGTAAAGATCGTCGGATGAGCACCCGGGTTACCAACCTTAAACTCTCTTACATTGCTCTTATCGCTAGTAACCATATAAACCGTGTCATTCGTATATTGCTTATATAGTTTATAAGTAGCAGTGGCCAACGTATCACCTAAAGAGATAGCACCTACACCTTCCGCATGTGCATTTGAGGTATATACCTTACCGGCAGAAACTTCTTTCACCTTGAATTTAGCAGCATCTTCAGCTGTAGCCTTCTTAACTTTCAATACGCCGTCAACGATCGTATACAAATCATCAACACCCTCCGTACCGGAGATCAAGTTCAATGTATAAGCGAAGTTATCGATAGCGACTTTATCCAAATACTTCGTAGCCATATAATTGTATTCCTTGCCACCAGCTTTGATATCTTTCTGATATTCGAAGTAGAATTCCTCACCAGCCGCTAAGCTTGCAGAGGCAGCGCTATTTACAGCATCCACTCTGTAAGCGTCTTTACCTGTTACCTTATAGATCTGAGCGGCAGCAGTTGTAAGACCTTGGTTGAAGTTACGTTCAACGAATTGGTATTTACCACCCTTAGCAACTACATAGAACTGACCAGCAGGGTTATATGCATTAGGAGCATCCTTCTTCAATTCCAATCCACTAGCCGTAGCATAAACATACTTAAACTCATCACCAGATTTAACCTTGATGAAGTAAACACCATCACCAGTAGGCAATGTAGCCGGAGTGCCCTTACCTAATTTTACGGAAGGAGCGACACCTTGCTCGATTGTAGAAGGAGTACCAGAAAGTTTAGAGACTGTCAATACCTTTGAATTGGTTACCTGAGCATATACTACTTGAACATCAGCAGCAGTACCTGTAAGCGCAGCTTCAAATTTCTTAGTAGTTGTATTATAAACAGGTGCATTCTTTACATAAACAGCGACTTTATCGTTTGATAAGTCTTGAATAAATTTGAACTTTTGAAAATCACCATTCAATACTGTATGATAACCATTATCCAACCAAGTTGAGTCTTTTGCGAATTTATAGCCAAATACATCCTTTTGCCCAGCGATCGTGTACTTAGTTGTATCCAAACCGAAGTAAGCATCCTTTTCACCGATCTTATCAGCGCCAACTTCCTGCAACTGTACATAATCAGCATCAGCACCAGTCAACTGAGTAGCTACTAATTCTTTGCCCTCAAAGATGTTCTCTTGATAAGCCTCTCCAAAGTTCAAAGAGAATACAGTGAAACCATCGCCTAAGTCAGAGGCAGCCAAAGTACGAGCCTTCAAAGCCGAATTTACTTCCGAAGTGAATACTGTAGCGGCACTAGCAATGCCCAAGGATAACTTACCTCCAGACACAACCAATCCTAAAGATCCGTTCGCAGAATAATAAGCAGAAATCTTGCCGTCAGTAGTTACAGACCACTTGTCAACACCTGCCGCTAAATTAGGTTTAGCATCTTTTTTTGCAGCGAAAGACAATACAGCACCAGTCTTTTTGTTAGTGAAGCTGTAAAGCTTGTTTCCTGTAGCATCAACTCCAGCTTCAGTAACCTTCCACATAGCAGAGTCAATAGAAGCTTTAGGAGCAGTTGCCAAATTGCTAAATGTTTTTACCACTACAGAGTCCGATTTAGCTCCATAAACAGCTAAATAATCAGAAGAACTGGACTTCAACATGGTGTAACCGTCTGTTTTGGTGATTTGGGCTGAAGCAACAGCCGAAATCATTGCAAGTCCAGCTACAAGAGTAGAAAACTTTTTGTTCATAATTCTAAAATTAATATTAATACTAGTGTTAATTAAAAGCTCTTCAATATTTTGCCCCTTCAAATTGGGCATAAAACGACTAGTCTAAACGATCGTCTAAATCTTGCGTTTTTTTAGTGCCAAAACAGGAGATTTGTTGAAAGAATCCGTTGTTTCGTAAAGGATAACCTATCCTATTGATAAGAAAGAGGATAAGCGATAAAAAAATAATGCGGAAGGGTTGTAAGTGTCGAAGAAACGCGTACCTTTGCAAATGACTAGAAAAATCGATCGTTTAGACTAGTCGTTTCTCACATTCTATTCCATCGCACATAAATATACATCACCTATATAGTAGTATAACCTCTATGCGTATTGCATATATTATAATGTACGAGCGTACATTATATATTATCTATGTCGTTGACTGATTATCAATTCTTCTTTCTAAATCCAAATAAGCATGTTTATCGGATAAGGTGAATTTGAATATTTCCAGCAGATACACCGAGCATTATCCGCCAACAGTATTATATACGGATTATCAGCATATTACATTTACAACTAGATGTAACGCTGTTTACTTCCATATGTAAATGACTTTACTTCTAGAGGTAAACACTTTCGTTTCTACTATATGTAAATACTTTCGCTCTTGAATGGAAACGCCTCGTTTATGCTTTTATTGGTCAAAATAACGACTATCCTATGTACTTGAACTCTTTTTTCATAAATTTGTCGCTTTATAATAAACTGAGTAAAAAATGAATACACACGAACTTTGCTGCGTAGGACACATCACCTTGGATAAGGTAGTAACACCTAAGAACACCGTCCATATGCCGGGAGGAACCTCCTTTTATTTCTCGCATGCGATAAAACATTTCGATGATATTGACTATACTCTAGTGACAGCCTTGGCTGAATCTGAGATGAAAACGGTGGAGGAACTACGAGCCGAAGGTATCGACGTTGCCGTGATGCCAAGTAAGCACACCGTTTATTTCGAGAATATTTATGGAGAGAACCAAGATAACCGTACGCAACGTGTATTGGCGAAAGCAGATCCTTTCACCGTGGAATATCTGGAGAACATCAACTCTAAAATCTTCCACCTTGGTAGTTTGCTTGCCGATGATTTCTCTTTGGAAGTGGTAAAGTATTTAGCGGGGAAAGGCTTAGTATCGATTGACTCGCAAGGGTATCTACGGGAAGTAAGAGACAAGGATGTATTTGCCGTGGATTGGCCAGAGAAAAAAGAAGTACTTAAATACGTGCACTTCCTCAAGGCTAACGAACATGAGATGGAGGTGTTAACCGGATATACCGATGCCGTGAACGCAGGAAAAGTTATCTACGATTGGGGCGTGAAAGAGGTATTGCTGACTTTCGGAAGCATGGGATCTATCATTTACGACGGTTCCACTTTCCATAAAATCCCCGCTTACATACCGAAAGAAGTAGTAAACGCTACCGGAGCGGGTGATACTTATATGACAGGATATCTCTATAAACGTGCCAAAGGCGCAAGCATAGAAGAAGCCGGACGTTTCGCGGCAGCTATGACAACATTGAAAATCGAAGGAATAGGCCCATTCAACGGCACTAAGGAAGATGTGTTGCGATGCTTAGAGACAGCGGAACAACGAATGCCTGAGTAGTTGAAAATTGAGAATTGAAAATTATTCGCTCTCTCCTAATTTTCAATTCTCAATTCTCTATCTTTAATTATTCTTGAATGCTTTGCAGAATGTAGTCATTAGCAAGATACAAAGCCCTAACAAGCCGACCACGATATAAGCGTATTTCATATTGAAAGCCTGCGAGATCGCTCCGATCAACAAAGGTGCGATCAATGAGCCGATAAAACTGATGCTAGAAAGGATTGTCAAGGCAATTCCCACCGGAGTTTTCGATTTAGCACCCACCAAGCTATAAATAGTAGGCACCATACATGAGATACCCAAGCCCACCAACATAAAGCCCAAGGAATTCACGATCACCTTCACCGTCATCGATTCGAACATTCCACCCAACATGGCTGAGATAAAGAAACCTGCAAAAATAAAGAAACCCGCTAATTGCAATACCTTCTGCTTTCCTAAAACGCTATAGGCGGAGTTCGTGAGAAAACGGCCTACCGTCATCATCACCATGAACACTAAGAAACCGATCTGCAAGGATTTAGGAACTTGTAGTACCGATTCGAAGTAAAGTCCACTCCAATCAAACATCGCACTTTCCACCACCAAGGCAAACAGTCCAACGATACCTAACTGGATCAACAGCATTTCCGGCTTACGGATAAAGCTCAACAATGCCGGAGCTTCTTTCTTCTCCGCTTCCTTCTCTTCCTCCGGTGATTCAACCGCTACGTCTTCCTGCAAATACTTCCGGCTTACCAAAACGATCATCACAATCAATAAAGCAATCAACGTAAAATGCCAGAATGGAGTAACACCGGATACGATCATGATAAACCCGATCAAAGCCCCTAAACAAGCCGCCAGACTCCAACCTCCATGAAATGAGGCCATAATCGTACGTCCATAGAGCCGCTCGATACCAATCCCTTGCGTATTCAAGGATATATCGCAAAGATTCCAGAACACCCCAAAACAGAATAAATAGACACCCAGCAGATAAATATTATGTGCCGTACCGATTGCGAATAAGGCCAAGGCATATCCCAACACACTGGCCTGCGCCATAATACGGCTTCCCAACTTCGACACCAAATAACCCGCTAACGGTATCGCCACAAACTTACCTACCGGGATCAGGAACAAGACCAAGCCCCAATAGAAAGCGTAATTCACCTCAAAGAAATCCTTCACGTCCGGAATACGGCTAGCCCAACTAGAGAAACAAAGACCTTGCGCTAAAAAGAAAGAAAGCATCGCATAACGAACCCGTTCCTTGGGAAAAGCGCTACCCAATGGAGTATTCATTTTTTCATTCATTATCATTTACTTTTATTGTTATCATCTATTCGAGAAAGAGGCACGAACCCCATTCCTCCGCAAAGCTATCAAATATATCCTAATCCCCTAAGTCCTAAAAGTAGAATTTATTAGGTAGATTCCCTAATGAAAAGTATATTTGCGAAATATGCACAGGAATGTTGACTAAATCGAGGATGATATGAGAAGCTGGATTATCTTTTTAGGATTATTATTTACCACATTCACACAGGCACAAGTTATTACGGGAAGGGTTACGGACTTAAATAACCATCCTATCGAACTAGCGGTCGTGATTATACAAACGAACGATTCAGTATATGTAAACTCCACCTATACGGACTCTTTGGGCTCTTTTAGTGTCAAAGCGGAGATATCCCCTTTCCTCTTAACCGTCCAGCATCTGCTGTATGAAACGTATCAAAGCACTTATGACTCACTTACGATAGGCAATATACAACTGAACGAGAAAAGCCAGACGCTTTCGGAAGTATCTGTTACCGGAGAGCGTCCCTTAGCCAAGGTTGTCGATGGTAAAATAACCTACAGCATGCCGCATTTGTTAAAAGACAAGATGGCCGTTAGCGCTTACGAGGCGATCCTAGAACTACCGGGAGTGCGGGAACAAAGCGGGAAAATACAACTTGCCGGAACAAATGGAGTCACGGTTATCATCAATGGCAAGACCACCAATATGGGTGAGAGCCAATTGGAGAATCTGCTTAAGAATATGCCCAAAGAACGTATTCAAGAAGCAGAGATCATGTATAGCGCTCCACCCCAATATCATGTACGCGGGGCCGTGATTAATCTGGTCCTTAATAACGGTATTTCCGAGACTCCCAAACTGCAAGGACAAGTCAATGCTCTATACAACCAAGGGCATTACGCTAATTACCAAAGTGGCGCTACTCTCGTTTACAACACGCCTAAATATTCTACCGATCTCATGTACTCCTTCGGCTACCACAGGGAACGGACAGGTGAGGATATCTTATCACACCATTTATTCGATGGTAAGACCTACGAGATCGAGCAATTCGACAGAGGACATACCCGGCTCCCAGTCCATACCATACGCCTAGGCAATGATTGGTTCTTGAACGATAAGAACAAACTAAGCTTCGCCTATACCTCAGAGATCCAGCAATGGACTCATCCTTTCACCTCTTCTGTAGGAACCTATTCGGATTCCGAAAACAGAAAGAAATCCGACAAACCGATCCAGATGCATAATCTGGCGCTCGACTATGCCTCCGGGTTCGGCCTTAATGTAGGGATTGATTTTACCGCTTACATCAATCATACGACACAATATTACCAAGAGAAGAAAGCAGGGAAAGAAGATGCCTTCAACGCTAAATCACAACAAGACATCCGTAGGCTCTCCGTCTACGCGGACCAGAACCATAAATTAGGAAAAGGCTGGATGCTCAACTATGGGACAAAATTCAGCTTCGCCTCAGACAAAAGTTCTCAGGTATATCATTCACTGCGCGAACACGATTGGTCCATCTCTAATAGTTACAGTAAACTGGATGAATATGTATATGATTTATATACCGGCTTTTCCAAAAGCTTCTCTGATAACCTATCCGTAAACGCCTCTTTGACCGGAGAGTATTACAAACATAAGGAGATTGATTATTGGAGCTTATTCCCTATGATGGAAATCACGTACCGAGCCCACCCCAGCCACATCCTGCAATTATCCGTTTCTTCAGACAAGACCTATCCCAGCTATTGGGAGATGCAGAATACGGTGTCTTATCTGAATGGATATACCGAGATACAAGGTAACCCGGATTTAAGGCCGTCCAGACTCTACTCTGCCCAATTGAACTACATCCTAAAAAACAAATACATTTTCACGCTATACGCAAATTATATAGACAATAATTTCAACCAGCTCCCCTATCAATCCTCCGAGAGACTAGTTCTTATCTATAAGACACTGAATTTCGACTATTCCAGTAAGCTAGGCCTAAATGTAATGATACCATTCAAAGCCGGCTCCGTGCTTGATTCCAGATTAACGTTAAATGGTTATTATGACAAGATGAAATGTGATAATTACCATGATATAAGCTTCAATAAAGATAATCTGGCATTCTATGCCGAATTAAATAATACGTTCAACATCTCATCGAAGCCTACTATCAAAGCGGAAGTATCCGGTTCTTATATTACCCGCAACATTCAAGGCCCAATGACGATCAGCAGTATGTATAATGTAGACGCCGGCTTGAAATGGATCTCCCCCAACGGCAAAGCGGAGATCTCTTTAAAAGTGGATGACATGTTTAATTCATGGGTCCCAAAAGATCTTAATCTCCAATACAAAACACAAGACTTACATATGCGTATGATCCCGGATTCCAGACGAGTCTCCTTATCCTTTATCTATAAATTCGGAGATTTTAAAGCAAAAGAGCATAAAGAGGTGGATAGTTCCCGATTCGGGAAATAAAAGCCAATGGTCTATACTACGCTTTCAACCTATATTCAGATGGGGTGACATTAAACTTCCGCTTAAAGGCCGTACAAAAATGCGCTTGATGTTCATAGCCGACCAAGCCGGCAACTTCCCCTATTGATTTATTGGTATCCAAAAGATAGTGAATCGCTATATTCATACGATAATCAAAGAGATAGTTAAACACGGTCGTCCGGAACGCTTCTTTAAACCCCGCTTTCAAAGTACATTCATTAGTTCCGACACGTAAAGCCAAATCATGTAATGAAGGCGGGTTCAAATATTCGGAACATATAATATCCCGGGCCTGATAAATTTTATCCCGATCGGAAAAGCCTACTATCTTTGCGTTAACCGGTTCTTTACCTTCCGTCTCCCGCATAAATAAAGACAAGCACTCGGTTACTTTTGCTTCGAGATACATTGGCGAGGCATTTCCCATCATCTGAGAGACCTCAAGATCATTCAACGCCACAGATAAAGCGATTGGAATCGAGAGATTCTTGGGAGCGATAAAGAAAGTCTCCCCCCTGCCGAATCGCAAATAAGCACTCCCGAAGTACTCCGTATAACGTTCCGACAAATGTTGGAAGAAATCCGGCGACACCAGAATACTTGTCATACCAAAAGTATCTCCTTTACGGAACAGATTCCGCTCTTCCTTGATACCAGAACTTACGATCATATTCGTATACCCTTTCCGCCAAATCCGCTTATCCCGTGTCTCCGACAAAAAGCATTCGACGATCCCCTGACGAACAACAGAAAGTCCCATAAACGAGTTACCGACATTTAGGGAACGCATGCAACAATCCTCCTTGCAATAGATCTGGTATCTTGTCACATTAAAATCCCTGCATCTGAAATCACTGATACGATAGGTCAATAATTTGTTCTCCGCCTCCCAACAGTTCTCTTCTAGCCCTCCTGAACGATTGGTAGAAAAATAACTTATATCCGGCATTTCTAAAGCGATCGTATCTCTTCCACGAGATGAGAGTTCTATGTGTACCATTTTTCCGTTTGATTAAAATACACTTCCTTCTTGCGTAAATAAACCAAAAGCAAAGATCCCATCTTTGTACCGGATAATCAATCCCTATAAATAGGTATATTATGAATAAAATAAAACCAGAGATAAAGGATAACATCGCGGAGACCTTGTTTATTCCCTTACTATCACGCGCTCACGAAAGTCACCGGAAAGATGCGATATTAAAAGACCCGATGGCATGTGAGCTTGTTGAGAAAATAGATTATGATTTCGCCAAGTTTGGTAAAATCACGATGAGTACTACCGGAACCGCTATCCGCCTACGTCATTTCGATCGTTTGGTCCAGCGATTCATCGACCGTAAGGTAACTGAAGATCCGGTAGTGGTATCAATCGGTTGCGGATTAGACAGCCGTTTCCAACGTGTCTCCAACCATAACCAAGCGACCTTCTACGAACTAGACTTACCTGAAGTAATCAATTTGCGTGAAAAGCTATTCCCTGCCTCCGCTAAAGATCTCACGATCAAAGGCTCTATGCTCGAGACGGACTGGATGGATATGTTGAGACAAAAACATCCTCACGGCCGCTTCCTTTTCCTCGCGGAAGGTGTAATGATGTATTTCAATGAGGAACAGGTAAAATCTGTTATCCAAAACCTCGCCCAACGCTTTCCCGGATGCGAGATATATTTTGATTTCGTCAGTAAATGGGCCGCCCGCAACTCCGACAAGCATGAATCGGTAAAACGGACAAAAGCCCGTTTCCATTTCGGACTAAACGATCCGCACACAATCGAGCAATGGTTCCCCAAGCTCAAACTGATCGAACGATTCTATTTCATCAGCGAAGAGAAAAAACGCTGGGGACTACCCGGCTTGATCATGTGGTTAATCCCGGCGCTACACAAGTCTTTTGGAATCGTAGGTTATAAAGTTGGAGAAATAAGTAAATAGGTTATCTACCAAATAAAAAAGCTAGTTCTGTATTCGATCATGAGTTTTGGTATTAAATAGAAGACCTCCACGTAGTTTATCAGAAGGACTTTCCGACAATTGTACCCCCTTTTTGTTTTTCGGGGAAGGGGGTACGATTTGGATACTCAACCGTATCTTTTCGTGCGCCTTTTTGGGCTTTCAAGCAAGACTAAAACATAAAAAAGTCCCACAATACGTTAATATTGCAGGACTTATCTCTTTTAGCTTTGTTCTTATGTGATCCGCATGGGATTCTCCTAAGAGAGTTACCACGCTGATATTTAAAACTTTATATTTTTAGCTTCAAGCATATCCCATGATTTATCCCACTAATTTGCTACGCGCTTTTGCGGTAGTTTGCTCATGGAGAATACTGGGAAACAAAGATAGTTGTTTTTTAATATTTCCCCAAATTAATGAGAACAATAGATAAATACTTGTATGAACATGTTGCTTGTTACTACTTTTTTATTTCAATTTTTCAATCAATTTTCTGATTTTGCCAACTTCCTTATTACGCTCTAAATAATCTTTATAGCTATTAAGAGCATACTCAATAAGTTGGTCATAAGTCAGTATCCTAGCTCGAACAGATTTCAAAACTTCATTTGCTTTAGATATATCATCAAGGGCATTTGGACCTATAATACATATAGCTTCAATATATGGATTTGTTTCTCCAATACTTGATAAACATTTTCCCAATGCAGAAATATATTTGTCAACTTGTTTTGCTAAATCAAATTGGTCAAATTTATACGTTGCTTGATACCGCTTTAATTCTATAATAATATGCTTTCCCGCAGAAGTTCTATAACGTATATCAATTCTACCTTTTCTTTCTTCATCCGATAAAGATTGAGAGATTTTATCAAATTCCTTTGTGACGGATTGTTCCAATCTTTCGGAGCCACTTGTTGCTCGATCCCAAGAGGCATCTAATAACCACAAATTATCAAATAAATATTTTTGAATTACTTTCTCTTTTTCGTTATTATCACAACATTCAGATATTTTTTTTATGATTTCAACTCGTTGGCTTGCAATATCATAATAAAGTGTAGCTTCAATATCTTGTAATTCTGAAAAAATTCCACCAAAATGTGTTAGGCTATCTGCTGAAAGTTTTTCTAATTCTGAAAGTTTATCTGCAACTCTCAATCTTTCAAAAGCAAGTATACCAAATTTATACACTTCCTTCTTTTTGCTAATATCCTTGTCAAAATGTAAATTTTCAATTGTTGCAAATAATTTTTGTGCATGTTTTTTTGCATCCCCTTTATATGAGTTATACCATTCGGATAAAACGGGAATTTCAGATGTTGCTTTAGCAAGTGACACTTCGTTTCTTAAATCACTCCACTTTTTTTGAATTGTTTTTAATAGCATATAGATATGGCTCTGCAATTTCTGAAAACGTAAATCATTCTCATTAAATTGTTGTCGATTACTTGTAGCAATATCTTTTTCTTTATCATCATCTAAAAAGTCTGCATGAATCTCTCCAATGATATAGCTGGCATATATGCCTCCTTCATTATAAAAGGAAAGAATATCTTCTTGGGCTAATTTACCTCTACATATAATTGATATTTTATTATTATTATCGCCATCCGTTTTTAAATCGCTAGGTTTATCAACAGTGCCAATCCATCCTGAGATTCTAAATGACGTATCTGGAATTTCAGAAATCAATTCTTGTTGTATTAATATGTTTGCGAATTTTTGAAGAGAATTCTTATTAAAAGTGCCAATTGGCCATAAAAACTCTACTTTTTTAAAGAATGTACGATCATCTATTGTTATTGGAGAGCCATTCATAAATATATTGAAGGGATTCTCTTTGTGTTGTATGACGAACCTTTTTGCTAGTCGTGGTCTTAAAAAACTAGGTGTTCTATTTATGCTTTTTTGAAAATCTGTTATTATTATTTTTGTCCCATGTTCTTTCCCAAAATCTGTAAAACTGATTTCTTTAGGTTCATATATACCTTTATGATATTTTATTGCATCTTCTAAATCTTTCTTGGATAATAATAAGGCGTTACCCGCAAGACTTTCTGTTTTGGAATGAATTTCAATTTTATTGGCAATTGACAATAAAGATAATTTTCCAATACCTTTACGGCCCATAACAGGACGATGATATTTCTTAGAAAGTGCTTCCCCGCTTTCCCTTTTCTGATAGCCAACTCTTAAGAACTTTTCATTAATTTCTTGTAAAGTCATCCCATTACCATCATCTATGATTACAATCTTGTCAGATTCTTGTGAAATATCAATTTTTACTTCTAGAGCATCAGCATCATAACTATTTGCTACGACCTCTGATAAAACTGCTGGAGTATTGCTATATAAATTTAGACCTAAATGATTTAAAACATTAAGATCTAGCGACATTGTGTATTTTGCCATATGATATTAGATGATTAATTATACTTTCAGCCGTAATTTCTCCTAGTCTTGGTGGTACAGCATTTCCTATATATCTAGACGCCTTAGTTATAGATATTTGTTCCTCTGAAGGAAAGAAAATATATTCTTCAGGAAAAGTCTGAAATAAAGCAGCTTCTCTTAAAGATATAGCACGATTTTGATCTGGATGTCCAAAACGTCCATTACCAAGTCCAGTGCATAATGTGGTCATCGTTGGTGCAGGAGCATCCCAATTCATTCGTCCATAAACACTTCCAAAAGATTTTCCAGATGTTTTTTTATGACACTGTAATTGTAATTGTTCAGGCCAATCTCTCCAACTACCATTTAGAGGAGTTGCTTTTATTCTTTTTAGATTCAATTCTGTTAATGATCTTGCTCTATGTAATGTGTCTGATTTGCATATTTCACCTGCCTTTATAGGTGGAAGACTACCTATTACTGCTCTCACTGTTTTGTAATTTTCAGGAGAATGAGTAGGGGGAATTAACTCAATGGTTCCATATCGAGAAGCCAAAAGAACTAGTCTTTTTCTTGTTTGAGGGATACCATAATCAGGGCAAAATACAGTTTTGAAAGTGACATAATAACCATTCTGTTTAAGTGTAGAAATAAAATCATCAAGTACAGGCTTCTGTTTAAAAGACAATATTTGAGAAACGTTTTCCATTGTAACAATATCAGGGAGAACTTCTTTTACTAATCTTCCAAATTGATAGAGAAGATTATATTTCTTGTCATCTTTATCTTTAACTTTAAATGCATATGATGAAAATGGCTGACATGGGGCACAGCCTGCAAGAATTTTTATGTCATAGCCTGCGAATAGATTATTTATCTGTTCTTTGCTGATTGTATTAATATCTTGCCCATAAAAAACTGCTTTATTATTGGTTTCATATGCATATTTACAGGTCTCGTCAATATCAAATCCTGCTATGATTTTGAATCCTGTTCTATACATGCCGTGACTTAATCCGCCAATTCCGCAGAATAGATCTATAACTCCTATTTTGTAATCAGCTGTCATTCTGAATATTATCTATTATTAGTACTTTGCTATTTATGCAAAGTTATGGAAAATATTCGAGAAAATGATATACCTTTGTGCAAAGTTTGCACTTGAGTGAGTAAAATGACAATAAATATATAAAGGAGAGCTATTTATGGATGTTTTTGATAAAATGAAACGTTCTGAAATTATGGCTAAGGTTAAACAGAAAAATACTGGCCCTGAGCAAGTCGTTGGAAAATTCCTGTTTTCTAAGGGATTTCGTTATAGGAAGAATGTGAAATCTCTACCGGGAAGTCCAGATATTGTTTTGGTAAAATATAAAACTGTGATTTTTGTGCATGGTTGTTTTTGGCATGGTCATACATGTAAAGCTGGACATTTGCCTAGTAGTAATTTATTCTATTGGAGAAAGAAGATCGAAGAGAATATGATACGTGATGAAAAAAAATGAATTATTAAAGTCTCTTAATTGGAATGTTATTATCGTATGGCAGTGTGAATTAAAAAATATCAAAATTAGAGAATTCACTTTAAACAACTTGGTTAGCCAGCTTTTGCTCCAAGCCTGATAGTTAGGAATGTGAAACTAACCTTTTGGCGGATTAGTACTAAGCTGAAAATATTTATTTCTAATAGCTGGGTATATATTGATATATCTTTCTAATTCATACTTTGACCAGCAAAATGCAACATCTATCCCTGAGTTAATATGAAATCCATTTAACATATCATATAAAGTAGCATCTATTGTAGTGGTTGTAAAAATTCCATACCCTTTTGCACCATATTGCATAATGACGTTCGCAGCATTTGATAATTTAGATGCAGATAACGAATATTTATCAGAGTAAAATTTGCACTGGAAAACATAAAGTTCTGGCTCGTTGTTTATAGTTCTTCTAGTCTTAATTACTATATCTCTCCCGCCGTCTCGTGATTTTGTTTTACCCATTCTTTGGATTGTACTTGAATCAAAAGAAGGATGACAATATAAAATATCATAACAAAGGTCTTCGAATAGTTCGCTGTTTAGCTGATTCCAATTGCAATTTTCTGAAATTGAATTATTTATTAAGTTTTGAACTTTGGAAAATGTAGGATATAAATATGAATGCAAATCTTTAATTTCTTCAAAATTTAGGAATTTTTTATTGAAGAATATAAATGTATAGCCATACTGTTCAATAGCAAGAATATCTCCAAATTCTGAAAGTTTATATTTGATTTCATTGTTTGTATAATATCGTAAATTCGGATTTTTGCTTTTGGATATGATGTTTTCTTCAAATAAGTTATATTCGTTTTCTTTTATTTTTTGCTTTGTTGTTTTTTTATCAAGGGCAAACTTTATACAGTTTAAAGAATTCATATAATCATTATACTGGTCAAAATATATTGCAGCTGAGTTGCTTATTAATATTATTTTACTATTATACTCAATTTTTTCTGCATCATAAAGATTGAGATATTCTACATCGGAATAGATTTTTAAGGCCTTTATAGTATCAGATGTTGGTGGAATTATCCAATTATGGATAGAAAAATATATCGGTTCAATAAAATCTTTAGAAAGTGCTCCTTTCCAAAATCCGTAACGATGTTCTGGATATTTTCGATAGACCTTTTGAAAAAAAACATTTTCAGGGCCATCCTCTTCGGAGGCAATTTGGTAATAACCACCATTTAGTAAATTAGCCCAATAATTATTGATTAGTTCTGGAAATGCAAATCTCTTTTTATTGAGCTGATTTTGATACTCACATATATTGTCATAAAATGATATAACGTCTATATCGTCATATATTTTAGGTTCTTCAGTTAGCATTTCTGCATAATAAATTAGAGTATTGGCTAAATTTCCAATATCTTGAGATTTACATGTGATCTTGAAATCTTGATAATACTTATCTCGAGTGACAAAATCGCTTTTAAGAATGGTTATAAAGGGAACTATATTTTCACAACAGTATGATATAGTTGCATAATCCTGAACAATATCTATAGGATTATTAGTGAATCCAATAGAAGATAGCCAGAAAGAAATTTCATAAACTTCGTTCTTTGTTAATTCTTCTTTAAGATCTTCTTCTTTAAGACCATATAACTCATTTACTTGAAAGTTCATTCTGTTTGAATTGCAATTATGTAAATTAGACACATTAATAAGAGACTGATTACTTAAATTCGGACTCCACAAGTAAGACAAAGATAGATAATTTTTTATAAACCCGTTGCTCTATTAAGGATATAATAATGGTTTCATAACATTTTGCTTAAAGGCTGTTATAAACTACGGTAAACAATGATGATTATAATTTTTTTTGCTCAAATAGTTACAATCTATACCCTTTCTTCTTTTTTCGCTTCTGTACTTGTAGTTCTTCTACCGATGTTGCATCGTAATTATTACTATCTCCCAATGAGAATATAGAAAGTAAAGAATCACTACTGATGTTGTTCTGTTGATTATAAGAACGCTTATTGTCTGCATTACTATCAAGATTGCAAGAAATCATGTTTTCTTTTTCACTGGATTGGAATATTTCTTTTTTCTTTTCGCCAGTAGAATATTGTTCTTGTAATTCAAGTTGTTCAGGTATAGAACCGTTCTTCATCGTGTTATGGTAATCAAACGATTCGGATTGTTGTCGGTTATAACCGAACAGTTTATCAAATCCCTGTTCTGCCTGCTGGAACAGATTCACACGGTCAAAGCCACCTTTTATTGCTCCGTTCTTGGTGTTCTTATGATTAGTCAATGGTGATAGCTTCTTTTTATTGACTTGGTCTTTCCGGCTCATAATCAAATGACAGTGCATATTCAGTTCGTTGTCGGAACGGCTACGGTCGAAATGAATCTTACCGTAAAACTTTATATCCGAAGCGGATAGTTCTTTGTTGAAGTTATTAGCATATTGAGGAATGAATACTTCCCTGATATATCGTTTCATCGCTTCGGCTTTCTCCTGTTCTGTATTGCCCATCGCTCGAAGCTCATTTTCCGATGGGCTGACATGGATAACATAAAACTTAGCATCAGTTTTCAGAAGTTGCCCAATATTTGTATCTATATCTTTTATAGCGGTTGATTTATAGATGTTATCCTCCGTCAGATTGAAAAAACCTTCAGTATAGATACCTTTTTCCATGCGTTCTAAATCTTCATGTTCCATATAATTTGCTAGCTGTCGGCAACTTCCTGAATTATTATATGTTCCGTTTGATGGTGGGGCAAAGTCTATGTGCATAATCCTAGGTATTTATCAGATTGCTGATTTCTGCTTTCAGGTTCTCTTTCCTTTTGCTATCCATCACACCACAAGCAGAAAGCTCCGAATAAAGTTGTATCAGGCGAAGTAACTTTTTATAATCCCGTTGGTGTATTTGGTAGAGTGCATTTATCTGTTTGGATTGGTTGTTTATCACGTCGGCATGATTACAGAATTGTTCGCTTAACTTTTTCAATATGGCTGTTTGTCTCTCCTGACTGGCTTCCAGTTGAGAGAGAATAAGAGTTTCCAAAGTTTTTCCGATAGCATCGAAACGCAAAGTTATAGAGTTTGTTGCCCGTATCATGGGATTCAGTTGTTCTTCCTCATAATGACGGATGAAGCGGATAATATCATCCTGTCTCTTATTTATTTTCGCCAGTTCCGATTTTACGGACTCAGGAGCTTCGGATGGGTTGATATGTGCCTTATCGATATACCCGAACGCCAACTTTACAACTTCACTCTTTTTTAGTGAATAGCGTTTGCATATCTTCTCTACCAACGCTGCCGTTTCCTTGTCTATGGAAATGGTAGTGAATATTGTTTTCCGACTGCTGCTTGCATGGTAATTACTTTTTTATAGAAATATGAATAGATAAATACCTGATAATAAGCATTGAAAAGAAAATACTTATTACAGGTGTCATTACAGCGTGTTCTCGTAACACGCTAAAGCCGAAGGCTTTGCCCCGCAGGGCAAGAGGGAAGAACAGGACTTGTCCAGTTCCCTCTTGCTCGATTTAGCGAAACGGGCTGAACCGATAGATGAGGCAGTTTGTGCTAAATCGGGGTGGTGGCACAGAGAAATAGCCTGAACACAGACTTCTTCCCTCTGTTACTTTTTTCTATCAGGGCTGGTTTGCTAACTGATTGGCTTTTTCAAACTGTTTGTAGGTTTGAGAATCGGCATATTCACGTACAAAAGCCCGAATATCGCTGGCTCTATAATATGTTTTCCGTCCAATGGTAAAGTAGGGAAGTACACCTTTTGCCCGATAGCGTTGTAGGGTTCTAAAAGATGCTTTCAACAGAAATGCTAAGTCTTGATTATCCAACAGCCTTTCGTTTTCATCGAATACAGTATCGGTATTGATAAGAGATTTCAAGTCTTGCCCGATTTCGGTGAGTTTCTTGGATAGCTTCTCCATCCACTTCTCGAAGTTTTCGTTGTCTATATACATTTTGCTTCAATTTTAAGTTCAATATTATTATTTTCAATCGATTGATGAAGCAAAGTTCGGTAAACGGATGAAATTAAATTAGGGGAGTAGATATACTACACCCCTAATAATTGTTCGTAAGTAGCTGATTTATAGATAACCTTTCTTTTTACTTTCTTCGGAAATAGCTTTCCGGAGTATATCCAAAAACTCGGTGCGTTTATTGGCTTTTCGAGAAATTACATTTTCATGCTTTTTGTGAATGTCCCCTAGTTTAATATTGAATAGATATTCAAAGGCTCGTCCGATTTCTGTCAGTGGTGATTCTGTTCCGTTGTGAGTAACTACTCTTTTAGATAGGAACAGTCCGCTAACCAGTTCCATGATTTCAACAAGATAGGTTTCATCTGTTAAATACAATGGTGAGGATGGCAAGTTGCTATTTCGGTTCTGAAACGAACTTGGATACTGGATTTTCAGATTGAGCAGTTCTAGTTCTGAATTGACAATAGCCAGTGTCTTTTGTAAGAACAGCTTTTTAGGCGCATTTTTCCCCCTGTCCGTAAAGAGGTGCTGTTTCAAGTGAAGCTATCTCAATACGGGTAGCTACAAGAATCCGATAAGTAGTTAAATAGTCATTTTTATTACTCACGGTTTTAATTTGTTCAACAAATTCACCATAGGAATCTTGCATTTCTTCATCAGTAACTTCCTGTGAGGCTTTAGACAATAGTCCAAATATCCCCATTTGTAATAAATCATTCATAATCATAATTTTAATGGTAAGTATTATATAGAAAGACCTTACGTTTGATTTCATGCTTTTATATTACCAGCAAACTTCTATTATGCTAGAAAATGCTAAAATCAATCTACAATTATGAATCTAAACTAAATTGGCTTCTTTCTTTAAAAAAGAATGAAGTGATTTGATAGAGCTAAACACATATCCTTGATTTTCTTTTTCTAATTTCTTCATTTTTGAGAGTGGGGCTATCCATGCGGCAGATAAGCATCGTATTCCAACTTTAAGACAAGCAGTTATATCGGAAAATTCATCTCCAACATATACCATTTCGGATGGTTGGATATTATATTTAGACATTAATTTAGCCATTGATTCCGCTTTTGTGTTTCTATCAGGCGATCCGATTGAAATATTATCAAAAAGAGCTTCCATTTCAAAATGGCGAAGCGTTATATCACAACTCTTTTGACCTTTACCCGTTACTAGAGATACGATAAGTGAGTTCTCCTTCAATTCTGTTATCAATTCTCTTATTTCCGTAAATGGTTGAATGTACATTGTGTGCATTTCTTTGTATATCGTATAAAAATCAATCAGGGCTTTTTCCCAGTCTTCTGCAACCACCTGTTTGATCATTCCTTCTTCATTAAGTCCGAATGTTTTCACAATATCATCTTCGGACAATATTTTTGACGCATAGGGAGTTACTGCCTGTTTAAAGGCTTCTATACACATTGGGATTGTATCGGCAATTGTGCCATCCAAATCAAAAGCTACCAATTTTATCATAGTTTCTTAGTTTGATTGATTTGATGTATCACTTTACATGGATTTCCAACAGCCAAACTATTTGCCGGAATATCTTTTGTTACTACACTACCAGCTCCGATTACACTACCGTACCCAATTGTAATTCCGGGAAGGATTACTACACCACCACCAATCCAGCATCCATCCTCAATTGTAATAGGCAAAGCGTAAGTGCGGCGAACTCGTTTTATTCCATCTTCTGTTTCAACAGGCGCTAGCCGTTCATCTAAATCAATAGGGTGAGTTGCTGTATAAAGCTGAACATTAGGGGCAATAAGAACATTACTTCCGATAGTGATTTTATTACAATCCACAAAGGTACAACCGGTATTTACAGTAACATTATCCCCTATATGTATATTGCAGCCATAATCACAAATAAATGGACTGGCAACCGAAACTTTCATTCCGATACTACCTAGCATCTTTTTTAGCAAGCTATGTTTTTCTTCTTTATCCTCATAAGGTAATGAATTATATTTCATCAATAACTTATGTGTTCGGGTCTTTAAATCCAAGAAAACTTGGTTATGACAATCATACCATTCACCAGCCAGACATTTTTCCATTTCTGTTTTCATAATTGTTACGTTTATAAGATTGAAACTATTTCGGTTATATCTTTTCGTTTAGATGATTTTTCAGGTGGTTGTTTTACATAACCTAATGAAATAATTGCCACAGGGTACATATTGGGAGATAAATGAAGATTATCCTTTAGCATATCAGGATCGAAATTACATACCCAGCAGCTACCTAATCCTTGTTCTGTTGCGGCTAAACAAATATGTTCAGTCGCTATTGCTGCATCAATATCTGCATGGTTCTTATTGTCTGATTTTCTCACCCAAGATATTGAATTGTCAGCACAAACTACAATATAGAGTGGAGCTTCGGTAAACCATTCACGTGGATAAGATTGTTGAATCAGTAGTTTGGGTTTATTACTTTTTACGACAAAAAAGTGCCAAGGTTGATAGTTTACAGCAGAAGGAGCAAAACGGGCACATTCTAAAATGTAGTCGAGTTTTTCTTGCTCAATCATATCAGAAGAATAGTTTCTTGCTGAATAACGCTGTTTTGATAGTTCTAAAAAGTTCATAAGTAATCTAATTTTGATTTATGGCAAAGTTATACCTATTTTATTTCAAATATAGGTATATGTTTTCGTTATATTGGTATAATTCCGCTTTATGTGTTATATTTGAGGTATGAAAAAAGAAAATCTTCATCAACCATTTGAGATTAGCTTTAACGAGCATAATGAATCGTTATTAACTGAGCATGAGCATACTTTTTTTGAACTAGTCTACATCTTAACAGGAACAGGTATTCAATGGATTAACAATAATATGTTCCCATATCATGATGGACACTTGTTCTTGATAACTCCAAATGATTCTCATTCCTTTGAGATTCACACAACTACAAAATTCATTAACATCAAGTTTAATGACATCTATATACATTCAGCCATATTTGGTTCAGAGAATATCCAGAGATTAGAATTTATTTTGCAACATGCAAATCATCAACCGGGTTGCATCCTTAGAAATAAGGTGGATAAGTTATTAGTGAAACCAATGATTGAAGCAATTATTCGGGAGTATGTAAATAGGAATCTGTATAGTAAAGAGATTATCACGCAGTTGATAAATACTATAATTATTGTTGTGGCAAGAAATATAGCTATGTTTTTACCTCAACAAGTCGATGAGTGTTCAGATGATAAGTCTCTCGATATTCTTCAATATATCCAAGCAAATATCTATCAAACAGGTAAAATTAGAGCAAAAGAAATCAGTCAGCATTTTGGTATATCTGAAAGTTACTTGGGACGTTATATAAAAAAGCACACCAACGAAACAATGCAGCAATACATATTAAGCTATAAACTAAAATTGGTCGAAAGCAGATTATTACATAGTCAAATGAGAATAAATGAGATTGCCGAAGAACTAGGATTTACTGATGAAAGCCATTTGAGTAAATTCTTTAGAAAAAACAAAGGCTGTAGTCCTTCAAGTTTCAGAAAAAATAATAAGGCAATATGATGCATATCTATTCTTAATCTAATATATTTCAGCGATAACATATATACTATTTATCTGTTTTCTTATTTCAATAAGAAGCCAGCAATAGTCAAATCTCACCACTTCCAGACAGTTTTTAAAACGTCTCTTGATTCTTCTTTCATTTGCCGATGAAAATAGAATCAACACGTTTTATAAACCATTAAAAATTAAAAGTATGGAAGTAGTAACCATTGAAAAGAGAACCTTTTCGTATGTCTGCGAGCGGTTCACCGAGTTTGCCAAACGAATAGAAAGTTTGTGCAGCACTCATACCCAGAAAGTAGAAAACTGGCTGGATAGTCAGGAAGTGTGTCTGTTGTTAGGCTTTAGCAAGCGAACACTGCAATATTACCGAAGTAGTGGACGGCTGGCTTATTCTCAAATCGGCAGCAAGATTTATTATAAGTCTTCCGATATTGAAAGAATTATTGCGGACAGTGAAACACAAAATCAATCACCCAAACAAGCCATGCCATATGAAAAGAACTAAAGAAGATTATCCGTCCTTTAATCTGTTTTCCACTGTCGGTACATGGGAAAGCGTTAATCTGAATCCTACGGTTATTATCTACCGTAATGATAAAGAGTATCTTCTTTCTATTATATATGTATCGGAAACCACTAAACAAGCTTCTCCCGCTACTTATGAGATACAGCAAGATGGTAGCCAGTATTTTATTACCGCTGCATCCAAACGGCTCTATATAGATTATGATCTGGGAAAAGATGTACTTAACATTTCATCGCTGGGTGACTATCTGCGTAACTGACCAGCTATCTAGCAATCTTGAAATCAATATTTCAATAAAACAATCTTTCAATCATGGAACTAATAAATAAAGATACACCGCAAGTCAAAGAGTTCATTTCTTCGCTCGATTCAATGCTGAACGGTATTGAATCAATTGTCAAGCACTATAAGCCCCACCTGAACGGGGAACGCTTTCTTTCTAATAATGAGGTTTCTAAAAAACTGAATGTCAGCTTACGAACTCTGCAAGAATGGCGAGATACGGGATTAATCCCCTTCATCCAGATAAAAGGTAAAATCATCTACCGCCAGAGCGACATTGATAAACTACTTCAAAAGCACTATTTTGAAAGCTGGAAGGAATAACCTGCCACCCTCGAAAACATTGTTTTTCGGAATTTAATTTGAATCATTGACTTTTCCAGTGAAGTATTTAGTCTGTGCAAGTCTTTAGATAAAAATACGCTCGAATGCAATGAGAGGAAGATTTTTATCTAAACCGAAGGCTCGGACTTGAACAGGCTAAATACGGAACTTACCTTTGTCAATGTTTCATATTGAGTTCTGGAAAACTTACTTTAAAAGAAAAGGATTGAGAAAATGAAATTCATTCTTCCCAATCCTTTTTCTACATTGGTTACTGCTTTATTTATATAGCCAATTCCGACAAGCAGCTATTTACTTTCTGCATATCCTTTAAAATATTCTGATCCAGTACCCGTGCATAGTGTTTTGTTACGCTGGTATCGGCATGACCTAACATCTTGGCTACGTTTTCCATGCTTACGCCATTCGCTAGGCAAATACTTGTGGCATAGGAGTGTCGGGCTGAATGTGTGCACAAATTTTTCTGTAATCCGCATACATCTGCAATCTCTTTCAGATAGCTGTTCATACGTTGATTACTCAATACTGGCAATAGTTTTCCGGTACATTCTGCCACATCCTTATACTTGTCAAGAATAGAAGCAGCCACAGGCAACACAGGAATATTACACATGATTTTTGTCTTTTGGCGGTTCTTCCTTATCCAAAGCTCCCCTTTGTTATCTCGTACCAAATGTTCAGGCGATAAGTCTTTCACATCGCTGAACGCTAAGCCAGTAAAAATGCAAAAAACAAAAATATCCCGTACTTGCTCGACTCGCTTAATAGTAAACTCTTTGGCGAGAATGATTTTAATCTCGTCCATTGTTAGGAATTCAGGATCAGTTTCTTCTAATTTGAAGCGATAGTAAGCGAATGGATCTTTCTTAATCCAGTCGTTTTCCAAAGCAATGCGGATAATCTTCTTCAAGTTCTTCAATCGGGTGATAGCAGAATTTTGTGCACAACCCTTTTCAATCTTCAAGAAAGCATCAAACTTAGAAATGAAGTTCGCTTCTAAGTTATTCAAGGCAATATCAGATAACTGATATTCTTTCTTGATAAATTCCTCTAAATATCGGGTAGTGGTTTCATAGCGTTGTACCGTCTTACTAACGAAGTCTTTGCCTATCAACTTACGGCTTTGTTCGTTATGCTCTCTGAATACCTGCAATAGCGTTTTGTTATCTTCGTCCACACCATAAAACAGCTTTCGCATAAGATCGACATTGATAACCTTGTCGGAAGTTTCCAGTTCTCTATAAATTTGGTGTATGCGTGAGCGTGTGATTTCTAAGTAGTGGTTCAGTTCCACCGACATACGGTCTTTCCCTTTTGAATTCTCTTTTGCCTGATTCCATAAGTTTACAGGACAGCTTCTTTTAATAGAAATATCTACCATACAGCCGTTTACGGTAATTCTCATGCACACAGGTGCTTCTCCGTTCTTTAATAATTTGCCTTTCTTGATGAAGAACAAAACCGAAAATGATTTTCTAGCCATTTTTACATCGTTTTTAGAGTTACAAAACTATGTATTCTCTTCCAAAGCAGTGCTACGCAAAATGCTATGAATCAGTGAGAAAGATGCAAATTCGTGGGACTTTTTTCGATTAAATTTTAGTCCCACGATTTATCCACCGATAATATGCTTGAAACGGCTATTTTCTGCTACCTGCCAGAAAAAAGAAATCCCTGATAATGCTTGATTATCAGGGATTTGCTTGATTTTTCTTTTGTTTTCAGTGATCCGCTTGGGGCTCGAACCCAAGACCCCAACATTAAAAGTGTTGTGCTCTACCTGCTGAGCTAGCGAATCAAACCTTTATTGCTGTTAAGCGGGTGCAAAGATAGGTACTTTTATTTAATTTGCAAGGAATATGAGGAAAAAAGTTTGCATTATTTTTCTTCTATACCCTCTATTGGTTGATCTTCAGTGGTTTCTGCCTTATAAATATTTTCTTGATTAATGATGTATCGCTGATAATAGGAGAGCATCAGAGTGGTAAGCGGCAAAGCTATAATCATACCCAGCATTCCCATTAACGATCCCCAAATGGATAGGGAGAGCAGAATAATAGCCGGATTCAGACCGGTAATCTTTCCCATGATACGGGGAACGAGATAGCCATCTTGTATGATTTGTACTACTATAAATACAGCAGCAGCCGAAGCTATGATGATCCAGAAATTATCACCGGTATCCGCAGCTTTCAGAATGGCAAGCATGATGGTGGGGACAAAGCCGATGATTTGTAGATAAGGCACCATATTCAGCGCACCGATAAATAATCCCAAACCAATGGCCAGCGGGAAATCAATAATCAGAAAGCCGATACTGAATAGAATGCCTACGCACAAAGCTACTAATGCCTGTCCGCGGAAATATCTGTTCATGCCGTCTTTTACATCATTCAATATGCCGGTTACTGTTTTCCGGTATTTCCTTGGCATCAGGTGTGCCCAGCCTTCGGAAATACTTTCGTAATCAAGCAGAATAAACACTATATATAATAGGATAAGGAAGACGGTGAAGAACCCGAATAAGAGGTTGATAGACTCCGATATAAGCGACCATAGTTTAGGAACGGTTACTTTAAGGGCATCCAATATATTCTCTTGACTGAACATTTGCTCTAAGATGTGAAGGTCGATATTCTGCCGGATAAATTCGGAGAGGGTAGTGGGGACATTGCTTGCTGTATGAGTGGTGCTGAAGTACTCTATCAATAAATCCTTTACCCGCAGGAATTCCTGAATCATGGGCGGCACAAGCAGGTAGAATGCAACGCTTCCTATAACGCTGAGAGTAAACAAGGCACAAAAGATAGATATTATTCTGTTTTTTAGCCGTAGCTTATGCTGGAAGAAGCTTACCAACGGATATATCAGATAAGCAATAAGCCAGGCAAGGAAGAACGGAAGCAATACGCCGCTCAATCGCTTCAGGAGCATTAATACCCCAATGATGATAGCACCGAGAATGACAGCACGGATAAAACTGTCGAATGTAATTTTCTTACGCTCCATAAGGCTTTTGCTTTTTATTTATAGTTTATCCACCGGCGGCAGTCCGGTCTCCCTTTATTGCCCGTAGATAACATTCCCGGCAGAGGGGTTCGTATTCGGCTGTTTCTCCCAGAAGGACTTGTTTGTCGTTCTTGACAGTGCGGTGTGAGAAGGAGGCTAATTGTCCGCACTTCACACAGATAGCGTGGACCTTGGATACTTCATCGGCAATGGCACAAAGTCCCGGCATAGGACCGAAGGGAAGACCGCGGAAGTCCATATCCAGACCTGCTACGATAACACGTATGCCATTATTGGCAAGCTCATTACACACATCAATCAGACCATTATCAAAGAATTGCGCTTCGTCGATACCTACTACATCGATTTCTGAGGTGAACAGCAGGATACTTGCCGATGAATCAATCGGCGTAGAAGCAATGGAATGGCTGTCGTGAGATACAACCTCTTCTTCCGAATAGCGCGTATCAATGGCAGGCTTGAATATTTCTACGCGCTGTTTGGCGAATTTAGCGCGTTTCAGACGGCGGATCAGTTCTTCCGTCTTACCAGAGAACATTGAGCCGCATATAACTTCGATTCTTCCTCTACGATTGGTTTCCTGTATATGGTCTTCCGAGAATAATACCATTGTTCTAAAATGTTTATTTTAGCCGCAAAAATAACACTTTTAATGGCTTTCCGATATTTTTTCATTATTTATTTCTACATTTGCGGCATTAACATTTGTGATGCGAAAGGAAATGCAGACATTATTGGACGACATAGAACTGGATATTCAGGAACTGAAATATTTAATGCAAGTTCTTGCAACAGACGCCAACCCTACATTGAAGGTAGTAGCTAAACGGAATATACAGCAGATGCGTGCACGACTGGATGCTTTGCAGAAACTGCTGGACGAAACTCCCGTAGAGGAAGTTGCCATTCCTGAAGCTCCTGTCGCTCCAGTGGTTATTCCCGAACCGGCCGCTGCTCCTGAACCGGTTAAACCGACTCCTGTAGAAGAACCGGTCGTTGTTGAAATCACCAAGCCGGTAGAGGTCGTATCTCCCAAGCCTGAGTCCACGCCCAAACCCGAGTCTGAACCGTCCGCAATAATATCTTCTGCATCGCCTATTTTAGCAGAACGGATAAAACCGGCCACTGATCTGCGGCATGCTATCAGTCTGAATGACTCATTCCGTTTTGCCCGTGAGATTTTTGGTGGTGATACTGCCCGCATGAATGAAGTGATACGACAGTTGGGCGCTGCTCCTTCATTAGAAAAGGCATTGGAACTCTTTTCTTCTACCGTTAATCCTGATGAAGAGAATGAAACGGTGGTTGATTTTATAGAACTTCTTAAGAAATACTTCAGCTAAAGCAATTACGGATATGGGAAAACTTTATGTAGTGCCTACTCCGGTAGGAAATTTGGAAGATATGACATTCCGGGCTATTCGTATTCTGAAAGAGGCGGATTTGATTCTTGCCGAAGATACGCGCACTTCCGGAATCTTACTGAAGCATTTTGAAATAAAGAATGCAATGCAATCCCATCATAAGTTTAATGAACATAAAATGGTGGAAAGTGTTGTTAATAGAATAAAGGCAGGTGAAACTGTTGCGTTAATATCGGACGCAGGCACACCGGGAATCTCTGATCCGGGCTTTCTGGTAGTGCGTGAGTGTGTTCGCAACGGTATTGAGGTACAATGTTTGCCGGGGGCTACAGCTCTTGTGCCGGCTTTGGTTGCTTCGGGCTTGCCAAATGAAAAATTCTGTTTCGAAGGTTTTCTTCCGCAGAAGAAAGGACGTATGACACGTCTGAAGATATTGGCAGAGGAACGCCGTACCATGGTGTTTTATGAGTCTCCCCACCGTCTGGTGAAAGCGCTGACTCAGTTTGCAGAACATTTCGGTGCGGAACGTCAGGCATCTGTATCCCGGGAGATCTCGAAGATGCACGAAGAAACGGTGCGTGGCACTCTGACTGAATTGATTGAGCATTTCACAGCCAATGACCCGCGTGGAGAAATAGTAATAGTAGTAGCAGGAATAGACGATTAAATAACTTCATTAACCAACGTAAAACAAAAGCGTATGAAAAAGTTAGCAGTTTTAATTGTATGTGCGGCCGTTATGGCATCGTGCGACGGCTTGTCAGGTGGAAGTAAAGACCAACTGAAAGCTGAAAATGATTCTCTTTTGATGGAACTTACTCAGCGTAATGCTGAACTGGATGAAATGATGGGTACTTTCAATGATATCTCTGAAGGCTTCCGCCAAATTAATGCCGCCGAGAGCCGCGTAGACTTGCAGCGTGGTGCGGTTTCAGAAGGTTCTTTATCAGCTAAGCAGCAAATAGCCACTGATATTGAATTTATCCAGAAACAAATGCAGGAAAACAAAGAGCAGATCGCTAAACTGGAAGCTATGCTGAAAAGTAGCAAGAATAACTCTACCCAGTTGAAGAAAGCTGTAGAATCTCTGACCCAGGAATTGGTAGCCAAAACTCAGCGTATCGAGGAATTGCAGGCTGAACTTGCCTCCAAGAATATTCGTATTCAGGAACTGGATGCAGCTGTGACTGGCCTGTCAACTGACAAAGAAGTGCTTACTGCCGAAAATGAAGCAAAAGCTAAAACCGTAGCTGAGCAGGATAAAGCATTGAACACCGCTTGGTTTGTTTTCGGAACAAAGAAAGAACTGAAGGATCAGAATATTCTGACAAATACCGGTCTCTTCCAGAAAAAGCAAGTGCTTAAGGATAGTGATATCAATAAGGATTACTTTACTCAGGTTGATATTCGTACAACGAAAGAAATTAAGTTGTATTCCAAGAGTGCAGATGTCTTGACCACTCATCCGGCAGGTTCTTATGCTTTGGAGAAAGATGATAAAGACCAGCTTGTTCTGAAGATTACGAATCCGAAAGATTTCTGGAGCGTATCCAGATATCTGGTTATCCAAGTAAAATAACTTAATTAAATTATAAGAATGGCAGGGAAGGGTTATCCCTGCCATTTTCTTTTTATATGCAGTACAAGAATATTTTTTTCGACCTGGACGATACTCTCTGGGCCTTTTCTTTTAATGCCCGTGATACATTTGAGGAAATGTATCGCAAATATGAATATGATCGCTATTTTCGGTCTTTTGAGCATTTCTATGAACTCTATGAGAAGCGTAATATCGAATTGTGGGCAGAATATGCAGATGGAAAAGTGACAAAAGAAGAATTGAATCGTCAACGTTTTCTCTATCCGCTGGAGGCAGTAGGAGAGGGGGATGCGGCTTTAGCGAAAGCTTTTTCTGATGACTTCTTTGCGGTTATTCCTACAAAAAGCAGATTGATGCCCCATGCGCAGGAAGTGCTGGAATATTTGGCACCTAAATATAATCTTTATATCCTCTCCAATGGATTTCAGGAACTGCAATGTCACAAAATGCGTTCTGCCGGGATTGACCATTATTTCAAGAAAGTAGTTTTATCAGATGATATTGGTGTCTTGAAGCCATGGCCCGAGATTTTCCATTTTGCCATGTCGGCTACCCAGTCTGAACTACGTGAATCGTTGATGGTGGGTGACAGCTGGGAAAATGATATAACGGGTGCTCAGGGAGTAGGCATGCATCAGGTGTTCTATAATGTAACGGGACGTACCGAGTTTTCATTTAAGCCTACTTATCAGATTACAGATTTGAAAGAGTTGCTCCAATTGTTGTGACATTGAGGGATTAGTTGTAATTTTGTCAGCGTAAACACATAATTTGCAGCTATGGATACTATTTTACCTTTCGCTTTGCTTTGTTTCACTTCTTTCTTTACGTTGACAAATCCTCTCGGGACTATGCCCGTCTTTCTGACCATGACCCATGGAATGACGGATAAGGAGCGACAGTCTGTAGTGTCTCGTGCTACATTAGTGGCTTTCATCACGATTATGGTCTTTACCTTTGCAGGTCAGTTCCTGTTCAAGTTCTTTGGGATCTCTACAAACGGTTTTCGTATAGCAGGTGGTGTCATCATCTTTAAAATCGGTTTTGATATGTTGCAGGCACGTTATACACAAATGAAATTGAAAGATGAAGAGATTAAAACTTATGCCGATGACATCTCTGTCACCCCTTTAGGGATTCCGATGCTTTGCGGTCCCGGTGCCATAGCAAACGCCATTGTGTTGATGCAGGATGCCCATACTATCCAAATGAAAGGTGTACTGATTGGTATGATCGCCTTTATCTACTTGATTACATTTTTCATCTTGCGTGCCTCTACGCGACTGGTAAAAGTTTTAGGGGAAACGGGAAATAATGTGATGATGCGCCTGATGGGACTTATTCTGATGGTAATTGCTGTGGAGTGTTTTGTGAGTGGGGCAAAGCCGATATTGGTGGATATTTTGAAAGAAGGGTTGATATAAAAATACCCCCAAATGTCAGGTTGGACATTCGGAGGTATTTAAAATGTTCAGTTATCGTATGATTATCACCATGGATAATTTACATTCCAGATAAATGCTACGGTCTGATACCAACCCAGACTAACGCTGCTTCCACCTTCATCATAACCTACTAAGGCATTGATTATATAGAGGTTACCATCGTTTTCGAATGCACAGTTGTTCTTACCCGGTGTGTAGGCAAAGTAATAGTTGCCATCGTCTGCACTCGCTTCACCCATTTTCTGAACCGTAGTTGGGAATCCGACAGGTGCTCCATTAGCGGCATTAACGGTGAACTGTATGTGGTGTCCCTTTTCCAAAGTCACTCCTGTTGCACCGGCTGCTGTTTCTGAATAATAGTAGGGACTTACCAGTCGGTACAAACCATTACCACCTTCTGCCTTTTCTATATCCACTTTCACACCGTCACCTACCAAACCGTTATCGTCGATGGTTCCTGACCATGAAGTGTAGAACTGAGCACTACCGGCTGCTACCCAATTGTACAATTTGCTTAAATTAATTGTTGTGGTAGAATTGCCTGATACAGAGGTATTATCCTTTGCTATGGAAAGAGTCGCTTTATAAGAAACACCTACTTGAATGTTGCCTACTGCAATCGTATAAATGGCGGTATTGCTACCATCTGCAAATGTTACCTCAGCCGGTCCGCTCAATGCTGGATCATTAAATTTTGCATCTACGGCAATGGTCGATGCACCTACATTGGTATTGCGTGTCAGAGAAACTTTGATTTCAGTCAACGTTTCAGTACCTGCTACGCTATAGGTTTGTTCGCTCTGGTCGAACGTATATTTCACTTCGCTGTCTATCGGGGCTTTGTCCCAATAACCATCGGTACTACAGCCGACAAACATGACAGCTGCTACCGACAGCGCTATGGATAGAATTGATTTATTGAAATTCATATAATGCTATTTTTTCAGTTTGTTACCTATGTTCATTAGTTGTCTGTAACCGGAGACGGAATTGATGTTACCGGATTATTGTCTGATGCCGAGATCAATGAGTTACCTTGTTCTTCACTTTCAGGGATACGGTAGATCAAGGTGTTATCACCAGCCGGCACGTTAAATACATAAGCGGCAGGGAATCCGGCTCCACGACGGTCGATACCTTTGTTCAGTCGCAGAATATCAAAATAAGAAAGGCCCTCACCCCAAAGTTCAATACGGCGTTGCTGCCATACTGCATCCTGTACAGCTGTTGCACTGGAAGCGGTACAAACATAGGCAGGGTCACGATAGTCATTTACAAACTTTTGTAAAGTAGCTGCGCCGGTTGAAGGATTTCCCCCCATAGCTTGTGCTTCTGCTAAAATCAAATACATTTCTTCCACACGCATCAGAGGAATGTCGCTTGCGTTGGTGCTTTGAGCCATTACTCCTTTATAAGGACCGTATTTCATTTGGGTATAAGCGGGGCAACCATATTTCGTAGCTTGGGCTACTTGTGTTGCATTCAAATTGTCAGAGTGCTTATTGGCATCGAGCCACCATCCTTTACGAACGTCTGTATCAGGAATCTCATTATACAACTTCTTGTTGATCATACGCCATGCTCCTACTGAAGCGTATCCATAATTCAGTGATCCCATATGTGAAGGGAAATTCACAATACCGGAAGTTACTACACGGTCTGTTTCAGCGATTACAATGGCCCACATCCAAGAGTGGTCACTGCTTTCCGTAAAGCCCGGAGCACCTGCTTCTTCGCGGCTATAAGGTGTACCGCTACCGTTGATGGCTTTTTGAGCGTCTTCAGCTGCCGCAGTCCAATTTTGCATGGTCAGATTGACACGTGCACGTAAACCATAAGCCACTTCCTTGCTGATATAGCGCTTATCGGTACCGCGGGTCTTGTCAGTAGCTTCTAATAAAGATACAGCTTTGTTCAGGTCACTCATGATCTGATCGTAAACTTCTTGCACGGTAGATCGGGCGCAACCATTAGCAGCAGCCTCATTGGCATTTTCGTTTGTAATCAGAGGAACACAAGGCTTGCTTTCATTCCCTTTATAAGTATGCTGATACATCTGAGCCAATACGAAATAATCGAATGCACGTATAGACAAAGCTTGTGCTAGGTAGTACTTTAGAGAGCTATCTTCCGTAGCTGGGTCGATGGTACTCACTACTCCATTAGCAGTATAGATCTGGTTGTACATCGTACGCCATAATATGTTTGTCGGGCGATAGTTAAAGAAAAGATCCTCAAAAGTCATAGAACGGGTAAACCAGTTATAGTTTATATCTAAACCAACCATATCCGTGCCGCGGCTGTCCAAGTTCAGCATAATTGAACCATAACCGAAGTCGTCGTGTCCAAAAGAAGTGGGTATGGCATTGCCATATACACTGAACATCGCAGTGATACCCGTTACACTTGCCGATACCATTTCTGGGTCGTTTTTAACAACTTCTTCTTTCTGGTCGCTTGTAACAACAGCACCCAGTGGTTCGGTATCCAAATCATTACACCCCACAAGCAATACACTTGCAAGTGCCGATGCGAATATTTTAAATTTTATATCTTTCATTGTTATTCTGCTTTATAGTTAGTATAGTTTAGAACGTTAATTTCACTCCTGCCGAAATACTGCGTAATGCACCATACGTAGAGGTGGTAGATGATACATAACCTTGACGTGGATCTAATCCTTTACGTGCAGCAAACAATGCAACATTGTCGGCAGCACCATAAACTCTAAGTGATTCTATTCCCAAGTTGCGTACGATTCTTTTCGGTAATGTATAACCTAAAGTAATATTGTTAATAGACAAGTAGTTGGAAGAAACAATCCAGCGGTCGGAGCTTGAACCTGCATCATAGTTTTCGGTTGCACACAAACGAGGAACATCTGTATTCGGGTTCTCTGCCGTCCAAGCTTTAGCAATGTCCTTATGCCAGTTGTAACCGGCATTACTGTTGCTGCCACCATGCATCAAGTCTTGATAAGTATAATCCCACAGTTTACCACCCAGCTGATAAGAGAACTGGATAGAAAAATCAAAACCATAGAAATCCAAGCTAGTACCAAAACCACCATAGACGGTCGGAAGCAAATCACCGGTAGCTTCTTTGCAATTAGAAGCGACAGCATAGTCTGCTGTTGTATAGGCGTTTCCTTCATCATCTTTCGCCCAGAACAAAGATTGTCCGGTAGTGGGGTCAACACCTGCATATTTCACTAGATAAAGTTGGTACATAGATTCACCTTCGCGATAAATACGTGAACCACTGATTAATTCACCATTCAAATCAGGATGCAGCTTATTTACTTTATTTTTCAGGAAAGTGGCATTCCCAAAAATGTTCCACTTCAAATTATTGATATCAATCGGAGTATAATTCAATTCAATTTCTACACCCGAGTTAGTCATCGAACCAATGTTCATTGGAATAGAACTGTAACCGTTGGAGTTTGCTACCGGCTTATTATAAAGCATGTCGCTAGTCTTACGGTTGAAATATTCTATTGTACCTTCTAATTTATGGTTGAGCAGTGTGAAGTCAGTACCTATATTGAAGGAGTTACTTTTTTCCCAAGTGATATCTGGATTACCTTTATAATAAAGTGTACCATCCGAGAATATACCATTAGCACCGGTCATGGAGTATTGATCCAGATACGGATAGTAGTTTGCATAACCGTTTCTCAGCAATGCATCGTTACCTTGTTGACCAAACGAAGCCTTTAGCTTCAACATATCAATCCATTCTGTATTTTCCAAAAATGCTTCTTTGCTGATAACCCATGCGACACTGGCCGACCAGAAGTTACCCCAACGTTTGTCAGGATGGAAACGAGAAGAAGCGTCGCGACGGTAAGAAGCACTGGCAAAGTATTTTTCATCAAAGTCGTAATTGATTCGACTGATAATGCCTCTGGTAGAATATTCGTCACGAGCACCACCACCACGTTTGTTATCGATAGTGTTGTTTACCGTGAAATCATAATCCTTATAAAGATTCTGCCCGGTTGCATAACTATATTCATAGCGGTAGTCATAGCTCTCATAACCTAACAGAACATCGAAATTGTTCATGCCGAAGCTTTTCTTATAGGTAGCCAGGTATTGCTGGTTGAAGGCGGATGTACGTATGTGTTCTTGTTGTGCAGTACCACCGTAACTTGCAGACTGTCCATAATACTTGTTACCCAAAACATTATAACGTGTATTATCAATATAGGCACCTAATGAACCTGTTAGTTTCAGTCCTTCAATTGGGGACAACTCGATGAACCATTTACCGTTAAGGATATCCATCAGGTATTCTTCTTTATTATAAAGCAAGTCACCCTTGGGGTTTGACATGGACATAAAGTTACGCGTGCTGTTTGTACTGCTACCATCACCATAATCATAAATCTTGTTACCTGAATTCTTGTCGTAAGCTAGTGAACCATCAGCGTTACGTACATACATCGGATAAACTGGAGCAATATTATTTGCCAGTAAGAAAGCGTTTCCTGAAGAAGCAGTAGCTGTTTGGTCGCCCGGATATTTGCTCTTAGAGTTAGTATATCCTAAGCTGGTGCCGAATTTCAGCCACTTTTTTGCTTGGTAGTCTACATTCAAACGCGTAGAAATACGATTGAAACCTGAATTTTCGATAACACCGTTATCTTCCAGGTAACCGGCAGAGAAATAGTAGTTCAAACGGTCTGTACCACCTGATACGCTCAAGTTATACTCTTGACGCATTTGACTGGAGATCGTTCCATCTGTCCAATCATCCGGAGTATAGTAATATTGTCCGTCACTATAGCCCAACTTCGCATTTGGATTGATTTTACCATCCATACCGATAAGACCTTCACCTTGAGGCAACGTATATATTTGGTAACCAATTGCAGGGAACAACTGTGCGTTAGCATAGGTGTGCGCTGCTTCTGGAGTACGTCCCAATTTGTAATAAGCAGCATTGTAATGAGCCTTGTAGAGAGTCTCCATGTACGTATCAGGGTTTTCCATCACATCGTATTTACCTACTTGACGAGAATTGCTACCCCAACGTGCATCTATAGATACACGCGCATTACCATCCTTACCTTTTTTAGTGGTTACCAAAATAACGCCGTTAGCACCACGTGCACCATACAAAGCAGCTGCGGCAGCATCTTTCAGTACAGTCATAGTTTCAATATCCTGTGAATTGATAGAAGAAATATCACCATCAAAAGGAATTCCATCTACTACGTATAACGGATTGCTGCTGGATGCCATAGAACCAATACCACGAATACGTACTGTGGCTGAAGTTCCTGGTTGGCCGTTGCTGCTTGTAGTTTGTACACCGGCTACACTACCCGACAATGCGTTGGTAATGTTGGATACTTGGCGCTTTTCTAGTTTATCTGCCTTTACAACACTCGCAGATCCGGTAAATGCAGACTTCTTTGCAGTACCGTAAGCTACCACTATAACTTCGTCAAGCATCTCTGAATCAACCTTCATAAAGACCTTCATAGTAGGTTTAATAGCCACTTCTTGTGTCTGCATACCAATGTACGAAACCTGCAAAGTCTTCGCAGAACTAACGCAGTACTTATTTTGTTAATAATCAACTAATTAGCATATCTTAAAGAACTAAATATTATGTATTTCCTATTTTATAATTATTTGTATATAAGCATTTTATATATACATGAATTCATTAAATTCTACCAGTATTATCCCATATTTAGAAAATATTATATTGAAATTCAGCAATATACCGCTTTCATTAAAATATAAATGAACTATCAAACAACTACTGTGCGTTTAATTCACTGCACGAATGTACAAAATAATAAATAATTGAAAGTTACTTCTGATTAGCGGTTCATGCATAGAGGCAAATATAATTTAAAGTATATATTTTTCAGTAAAAAGTCACCATTCACCTTTTAGAGAAAAATATTTAAAAGAACAGAGACAAGAAAAACAGAAAAGCGAAAACTAAATAGTATTATTTATAAAGAAAAGCTACCTCAAAATAAAAATGAGGTAGCCTTATTCATATCTTTTGTATCAGATATACTCTGTTACAAACTTATTTCCCAAATAACAGTAGTAGGAAACAATTATTCCGGTAATTCTAATGTTTCTGTAAAGCCACTGTATAGAATTCCATACCCGCCTTCTACAGCAACAGCTCCACGCATTGCGAATAGCAACTTATTGCCTTGACGTTGCATGTCGGTAGGAGTGAAATACACCATTCCATAAGTAGCATGTTTATATCCAGTAGCTTGTAAGTCCCAATTAACCAGAGTTTGGCCATTTTCACTCAATGTAAAGACCATGGGATATCCTTCTGTTATACAATCCGGCAACTTGTATATATTACCTTCTTTAGCTTTCAATATAGGCTGTTCCCATGCCTGGCCGAAAAGTTCTGAAGTATATATCCCGGTTCCGTAATCCTCCCATGTCAACTTTCTCTGGGCAGTTACAGTTATTTCACCGGATTTAGAAGGTGACAATGCATCCTTGTCATCTATGGTCAGTACAATCTCATATTTACCAGTAGCGCTCAAGTCATCTATAGAACCGAAAACTAATTCTGCGTACCCCACTGCTTCGCCTTTTGCAAAGGCTATATTGGAACTTTTCAAGGTGAATACACCTTCTTCTACTGTAGCTTCATCTATGCTAATGCCGACTGAAGCCTCTGCATCTGTATTTCCACGATACACGGGAACCCGGATAATACCATTGTCTTCAGCACCTACTTCCACATTCATTTGAGTAGATGCAAAAGCTGCTTCAACTCCGTTTACACCATATTTCGTACCTTCTGCATCTGTATCGCAGGAGGTAAAAGCTGCCAAACAGAGCAATATAGCAGCATATTTCTTTATTGTATATAGTTTCATATTTTCCTTCATTATATAGGTTTATAAATTATTGAACTATAGGATTCTGATCCGCAGAGGTAATATTCTCATTACCATCTATTTCAGACTGCGGCAGAGGAAGGATAAATAATGGAGAAGCGGCATTAGTGTTCTTTGTCGTTACCTTCTCTGTATGATTAGAGCCTTCATAATTACGATTATACCCCAAACCTAAACGCTGCATATCGAAGATACGTCCCACTTCACCCCAAAGTTCCACACGACGTTGGAATAAAATCTCATCCATTAATGTTTCCAAAGGAGCATTAGTGTCAGAATTATAAGTATTTGCATCTGTACGGGCAGCTAAACGCTCCTCAAACTTACTATCTCTCGCGTTTCCTAAAGTTTTTATTGTGGTACGGGCAGCACCATATTCTTTCTGATGACATTCGGCTTCAGCCTTTATTAATATCATCTCTTCTGCTCTCATAAGTAAGTAATCACCTGTACGGGTTGTGTAATCTGCCATTTTAAACTTAATTTGGCAGTAACTCGTATAAGATGACGCTGTCTTTTCTTCGTCAGAAGGAATGGCCCCACGGAACCACGCTGTTTTACGCTCATCTGTATCAGAAATCAGTTTATACAACCCTGTGCTTATGCATTGGCGTGCTTTAGAAGCATACATACCCGGTGCATCAGCATCCATATGCGAGAAGAAACTTGCAAAACCACTGGACTGATCGGCTATAATTTCCATTCCCCATAAAACATCTGCTGTTTTTACACTATTATTCCCGCCCAATTCGGCTATAGTGGCAACTTTCAATGAAGGTTTCTTTAAGGCTTCAGCAGCTGCCGTCGCAGCACCTGCATAGTCATGTTGAGTAAGGCAGATACGGGCTTTTATGCCATTAGCTACATAGTAATCTATATGAGATACATGCGTTTGCACTTTATTACTGATACTTCCTAACAGATCAATAGCTTTTTCTATATCAGAATTGATTTGAGTATAAACTCCCTGAACGGTTCCACGAGGGCTTCCCTCCGAACCGGCAACCGTTGCCCCTGTATACAAAGGTACACCGGGTGCATCCTCATGTCCTTTATACGTTTGTTGGTACAATTGTATCAGATAGTAATAAGCAAAAGCACGCATGGCATAGGCCTGCCCTACAACGCTGTTCTTAAGTTCCGGATCACCTCCCATTGTGTTTTCTGAAGCAATGATATAATTTACATTACTAACAATAGTATAATAGAAGTTCCAAATAGAATAAGGACGTCCAGCTTTATTTGAATAGTCTCCATGAACATTCAAACGATAATCTTCATAAAACCAGCCTTGTCCCTGCTCTTTCATTAAATGATCTTCAGCCATCAGATCTCCAAGCAATTGGATAGCTGTCTGTCCGCAGTTTTCTGAGCCCCAGTTTGAACTCCACCCTGCTACATATAACATACGGTATACACCATTTATAGCAGTTTCTGCGCTACTTGCATCTGCAAATATCGTAGAACCTGATACCTTGTCAGTCGGTTCCGTATTCAATTCATCGGCACATGAGCTGAATGCAAGAAGGCCGATTAAAGAAAATATATATAATACTTTTTTCATCTTTTATATTATTTAATCAGGTTTAGAAAGTGATATCAATTCCGAATGAAATTGTTCTGACAGGTACGTAACCAAAATTCGTTCCCCCAGTGAAGTTATATTGAGGGTCCATACCTTTCAGGTGATTGAACAATACAACATTGTCTGCCGTTGCAGTCAGGCGTGCAGAATCGAATCCGATAGATTTCATCCACTTTGAAGGCAGAGAATATCCTAAAGCTATATTTTTAATAGCAAAATAGGAAGCGTCAATCAAACTGTTATCAGTAACAATGTAACTCTTTCCGATTTCAATACGTGGGATGTCTGTGATATCCCCCGGATTTCTCCATGCACGTTCCAGCATTTTACTCTTTGCCTGTCCTACATAATTGCCATATAATAAGGTATTATAAATACCATCCAATACTTTACCACCAATAGAATATGTACAAAGGATACTCAAATCAAATCCTTTATATTTGAATGTATTATTGATGGAACCATATAAATCGGGAATACGGCTACCCTGAATTTCTTTGCATGCAGTAGCCTTGGCCATATCGTTAGTTATATACTTTTTGCCCTTAACTCCGTTTTCATCGGTATCCCATGCCCAATACAGTTGTTCTCCAGTTGCGGGGTCAACGCCAGCGGCAGTTGCTGTATAGAATGAATATAAAGTCTCACCTTCGCGAATGATATAAGATCCGGAAATGATTTCCGGTTTATCTGCCAGCTGCAAAACCTTATTCTTAATCGTAGAGCCAAGGAGCGTTAAGTTCCAGGTAAACGGAGTATCTTTAAAGATATCAACTCCCAATGTGAGGTCAATACCTGTATTGCGCATACTACCAACGTTCTTGTTGTAGCCATCAAAACCGAGTGAAGTTGCCATTGGGAATGACATTAACATATCTGTCGTCTTACGTTGATACCATTCGATAGTAGCAGAAACACGATCAAACAATTTTGCTTCAATACCAATATTCAGGTTAGCATTTTTCTCCCATTTCAATTCTTTATTTTCCAAGGAAGTTACGGCCGCACCGCTCATCGACGAGTTTGCATAACCCAAATCATAAAATGACTGCCAAGCATAAAAATTCTGTTTGGTACCATTTAATATGGCATCATTACCCTGTACACCGTAGCTGGCTTTTAATGACAGATTATTAATCCAAGTAATGTCACTCATGAAAGATTCGTGAGAGATACGCCAGTTACCACCGACCGACCAGAATTTACCCCAACGGTTATCCTTATAGAAACGAGAAGAACCATCGGTACGGAAACTGGCAGAAAGGTAATACTTATCAGCAAAGTCATAATTCAAACGTGATAACACAGATTGAACTGCATAATTGTTCTGATAAGAAGATGCTCCTGTAATCGTTGTAGCTGCATCCAGTTCATAAAGTCCACCAAATGGGAATCCCGTCTTGGTTGCTGACAAATAATCATATCTGTATTTATAAAATTCATGTCCAACCAAAGCTTCAAAATGATGATCACCGAACTTTCTGTCGTATGTCAACAATTGATTGAAAGTATAGCTGAATGTACGTGCAGTAGCTTTCTGTATAGTACCTTTTACGGCTACAGAGTTGCCGTTGTATGGATTATAATAAGTTGCTCCGGCTGAATTGATTAAGTCAAAGCCATAATTAACAGAGAATTTCAATCCTTGCAAGAATGTATTTTTCAAATCACCTAATTCCGCATATACACGTCCGCTCAGGTTATCGCTTTGAGTAGAATACATATCATCATATAAGGTAGCAATTGTGTTCCACTCTGAACTGGCACCGGCCGGTCTGTTTTTACCATAGTCAAAAACGGCATTTCCCAAATTGTCATAAATCGTAGCACCATTGGCATCTTTCTCAAAGACAGGGAAAATAGGAGCCATTAATTGTGCACTGTACCAAACATTGGATGAACCGGATGAATTTTCAACAGCTGTATTGCTCTCATTGCGAGAGTAGTTGGCGCTCATTCCGGCTTTTAACCAGTTTGTAACTTCAGAATCTATATTCAAACGTCCATTATACCGATTGAATTTTGTTGTCTTTAACAGACCTTCTTCATCAAGATAGCCTAAAGAAAACATATATTTGGTTTTGTCGCTTCCACCACTGAACGAAGCAACATACTCTTGACGTAAAGGATTGCTTTTTAAAGCTTCATCCATCCAGTCTTCACTATATCTTAATTTGGCATCACTACGTACTTTTCCTGTCACAGGATCGATCAGTTCTGTAATACTATAATTAAAAGGGTTATACTGTTCGTTCTGGCCTAGCATAGCAGTGGATCCACTTTTCATAGCCTCTAATGCAGCAACACCTGCCAACTCCGGAGAAACTCCACCGTTGATAATCTGATTATTCTTATATGACTGGAAGATTGTTTCTAAATAACCGGCTTCGTCCATCGTTTCATAACGTGGAATAGCACGTGAGGAAACACCCCAATTTGCTTTCAAGTTCACTTTTACCTTACCGGAATTACCTTTTTTGGTAGTAATCATAATCACACCATTTGCACCACGAGAACCATAAAGAGCACCAGCAGAAGCGTCTTTAAGAACTGTCATCGTTTCAATGTCATTAGGATTGATTGCTGAAATGTTACCATCATAGGGAACACCATCTACTACATACAACGGTGATTGTGATGAATTGATAGAGCCATAACCACGGACTACTACAGAAGAGCCTGATCCCGGCTGCCCTGAACCTGAAGTAGTTTGCACACCGGCAACCATACCGTCCAATGCTTTCGTAACGTTTGCAACTGGTCTTTCTTTCAACTTCTCAGACTTGATAACTTCCGCAGAACCAGTAAAAGACTCTTTCTTTGTGGTACCATAGGCTATGACCATTACTTCATCCAGCATTTCAGTATCCGACTTCATAATAACCTTTACATTCGGTTTTATTGCAACGTCCTGTGCTTGCATACCAATATACGTAATCTGAAGCGTTTTCGCAGAACTTAGTAGGTGATATTTTATTGATAATCAATGAGAAATAAATGACAGAAGAACTTTTTATGAGATATTGGCAATTTGTTAAATAGCTAATTACCAGATATATAATAAATAGTTTTGTAAGCATGTATCTACTCAAATGATCCTTTATTTATATATCAAGATTCTGTTTATCAAGATATTAATAGGTAATAAGGCTAAGCGATGAATTATAATTCCAATACTATAGGTTCGAAAAAACATTTATATGTATGAAATGCTTGAAGAGTATATTGGGAACATATCGGTAAATTACATACATAAGGGAAGTATATTATATGGTCTTGTTTTTTTGACATATATTAATTCTAAATATGGATATATTCATTTACACAGATAATAAAATAGGATAATCTTCCAAGTGATTCAGAAAGAATTCTTATATGGAACACCTTGTTGAATAAAAGTCAGAAATGTCGTTTACTGCTAACAAGAAGTTAGGAGTTTGAGAACAAGAAGTTAACTCCTTGTCGACAAACTCTTAATTTCTTGTCGACAAGAAATGGATACATTGTAATGCTTTGATTATTAGCATTATTACTAAAGATTGTTATCTGCTTATTTGTAATTATAACTCTCATTTTAGATTATTCTTTAAATAGTATTTGGGCTATGGAGTAGGCATATTATGGCAACATTGCGTGTAATGCTTCTTAAGTTCCTTTATATTACTATTTAAATATGAAAGACAGATAATACAAGAAACTGAAAAAGAAGAGAAATAGAACAGAATATCAAATAGACCAGATACATGAAGTCACAAAAAAGGTGTAACTCAATTATCCAATATTCCTAAAGCTTCATGGCAAACGGTTACACCTTAATTCAACGAGACTTATTTTCCTTTTTTACGATGAGCTAATGAGTGGTTTTTCTCCAAATCACTTATTATTGTCATATCCATAACATTAGTGTATATTTGCGTAGTTTTCACACTCTTATGCCCTAAAAGTTTTTGCACGGTTGTAATATTAACACCATTGTAAATCAATAACGTTGCATTAGTATGTCGTGCTGTATGGAATGACACTTTTTTAGATAATCCGGCTAATCGGGTAATGATAATCAACTCTTTATTCACGTTCGAATTATCTCTCAAATGAAAAAAATCTTGTAGATTTGCCTGATACTTATTCAAAATCTGAATTCCCTTTCCGTTGAATAATAAATATAATGGAAGTCGGACTTCTGTACCGGTTTTGATAGACTTATAAATTAACCAGGTCTCCTGATGCATTTCCACAATGTTTTCCGGCTTCATATTTACAAAGTCGGAATATCTCATACCTGCGTAACAACAGAACAGAAATGCATCCAATGTCTTCTGGTATTTTATATATCTTCCAGTCAATTGCAACGTTTCCATTTTTTCTAACTCCTCCGGCGCCAAATGCGTATGTCCATTTTCTACGGTTTTGATCTTATATTTCCTGAAGGCATATTTTTGTATATCCATATACTCCTTATTAATAGCTACATTGATATGTCGCTTTAAATGCTTCATATGTTTAGCTATGGTGTTAGTATGATACCCTTTTGATTGCAAAAAATATTCAAATGAAGATACAAACTCAAAAGTTAAATCAGAGAATGTTACATTCTTTTTAAAATCTTGCAATAGTGCAAGCGTAGAGAGATGATTACGCTTGGTACTTTCCTTTAAGCCGGAAGTCATCACTTCCTGCTTAAAAAAAGGTATAAATGAAGATTTATCTTCCTGTTCTTGCTGTTCAGAAAGCATCTCTTTTAATATCTCCAAAGTGATAGGTTTACCCTGTTGCCAGAGCTCAAGTTCGCGCTTTTCTATCATGGCCATAAACTCATAAATCAATCGATTTAAGGCATCTGCATTAGGATGGTTTTTTACTAGTAGTTTTTTCGCATCCCATTGATCCGGTCTCAGATAGACTTTAGTAGAGAAGTACTTCTTCTTCCTATTCAAGTAAGCCTCTACCTGTACTAAAGCTACGCCTCGTTTATTAAGGCTCTTTTTCCGGTTGTACACTAAACTGTAAATAATCTTGTTCATCTTTAGTTGTTTTAGTTAATACTATGAACAAATAAGACGAAATAATGTGCTATACAAGAAATAAAGAAGACTTAATATCTGTAAAAGTACGCTTTACAAAGTGTTTTTTGTTTTGTATTTCCTTTATAAAAAAGGTAAATCTACGTAAAATGACTTTCAAATTAATCCTCCCAATGCACATTTTTAACACTTTTAGTTTAAAAGGTGAGGTATCTATTAAGGAATGATAGCCTGAGAGGTGCTTCAGAGTGATAGCAATCAGAATGTCATTTAGGTTTTTTAAGTGCAAAAAAGCTGCTGTTAAGCATAAAAACAAGCATTTGATTAACAAATTGATAGATTTACAAGGTTTTTTCAACAAAATAATTGTTCGTTTCAGTTTTATTAATATATTTGCATTTTGTTAGAGTAAAGAAACAATTAATGTAAAGTTAAACTTTAAGAGAGAATTTATGAAAAGAAAATTAATGCTGTTATTGGCCTGTCTTTTTGTTGGAATAGGCCTAGTAACTGCCCAAACTCAGACAATCACGGGTGTTGTGATTTCTGAAGAAGATGGGCAGCCAGTTATTGGAGCCTCTGTATTGGTAAAAGGTACTCAACTTGGTACTATTACCGGTGTAGATGGTGATTTTACTTTATCGAACGTACCAAGTTCTGCGAAAACGCTTCAGATTTCGTTTATTGGTATGCAGACACAGGAGGTTGCAGTCAAACCTAACTTGAAGGTTGTAATGAGAGGCAATGCCGAAGCTTTGGACGAAGTTGTGGTAATTGCCTACGGTACCGCTAAAAAAGAATCATTGACAGGTTCTATTTCGGTAGTTGACAATAAAAAGATCGAGAAACGTATTACAACCAGTGTGACCGGCGCGCTTGAAGGTGCCGCACCGGGCGTACAAGTAAATAATACCTATGGCGAACCGGGACAAGCTCCCGAGATTCGCATCCGCGGTTTCGGTACATTGGTGTCAGGTGCTTCAAGTCCTCTGTATGTAGTAGATGGAGTTCCTTTTGATGGAAACATGGCCGAACTAAACTCTAACGATATTGAGAGCATGTCCATCTTGAAAGATGCCGCCTCAGCTGCATTATATGGTAACCGTGCTGCTAATGGTGTAGTCCTCATTACGACCAAAAGTGGGCGTAATACTAACAAACCAAGTATTACACTACAGGTAAATCAGGGTATATATAACAGAGGTATTCCCGAGTATGAACGTCTGGATGCAGACCGTTGGATGGAAGCAAGTTGGATGGCCAAGAAAAACTCTATGATGAGCAATACCGGGATGTCAGAAAACGAGGCGGCCGCATATGCCACGAGCCACCTAATCAGTGAGTCCATCGGCCGAAACATTTATAATGCTGCTGACGACCAACTGTTCGACAATAACGGAAAGCTGATAGCTACTCGTCTGACTGGTTATGACGACCTTGACTGGCAGGATGCCATTGAACGTAACGGACATCGCCAAGAATACAACTTGTCGGCTGCTGCATCCGGACAAAAATATAATGTATATTCGTCCGTAGGCTATTTGAATGAAAAAGGATATGTGAAGGCTACCGGTTATGAACGTTTCTCAGGCCGTATCAATACTACTTATACTCCCAATAAATGGTTTAAGGGAGGTGTGAATCTTACAGGATCTTGGACTAAACGCAACTATAATAGTAATGCCAGCGGTAATGCGTATGCCAATCCATTTTACATAGCCCGCTATATGGCGCCGGTATATCCTGTTTATTTACACAATGCTGATGGCACATATCAATTGGACGCTGCAGGAGACAAAATATATGATACTACTTCCCCTTATTTAAGCAACCGCCATATAGCATATGAAATGTTGTTCAACAAGCAGGAAAGCGTACGTAACGTATTAGGCGGACAAGCTTTTGCCACAATCTCATTACCTTATGGAGTGTCATTGACTGTAAAAGGTGACCTGAATAACAGTACTTCCAATAATAAGAAGTACGACAATCCGGAAATAGGTGACGGTGCTACCAACGGTGGTCGTTTGACTAGTTATGCTTACCAGTACAGAACCACAACCTTGCAAGAAATCGTAAATTGGAGCTACCAGTTCAATAACGTACATAATGTTGAAGTTATGGCAGCTCACGAAAGCTATAGTTGGGAACGTAAATATACAGCAGGAATGAATACCGGCATGGCAGTAGATGGAAATCTTACTATGGGTAACTTTCTCAATAACTCTTATTTCACAGGAAGTGATGATGAAGACAAAACGGAATCTTATCTGGCACGTCTGAAATACAACTATGATGATCGCTATTTCTTGGAAGGTTCGTTCCGTCGTGACGGTTCTTCACGTTTCCACAAAGATAACCGTTGGGGTAACTTCTACTCCGTAGGTGCAAGTTGGAACATGAAACAGGAATCTTTTTTGCAAGATGTTGACTGGTTAGATGCATTAAAACTGCGTGCTTCCTACGGTGAAGTGGGTAACAATATGGGCGTCAGCCTTTATGGACACATGGCTCTTTATACTATCGACAAGAACGGTGGTGAAGCTGCGTTGGTAAAACAGTCACTTTCTGCACCGGATATTAAATGGGAAACGACTCAGACCGTAGACATCGCTGTAGAAGGACGTCTGTTTAATCGCCTGAACTTCCAAATAGGCTACTTCGACAAGCGCTCTAAAGATTTACTATTTGAGGTTCGTCTGCCGCTTTCGGCTGGCTCTTATCCTTGGGTTGCTGATACTGCCCCGATGAACCTGACACAATACAAGAATATCGGTACCGTTTCCAACCGTGGCTGGGAAATCTCTTTGAATGCTGACATTATCAATAATAACGACTGGAAATGGAACTTTGGTGTGGACGCTACTTTCTTGAAGAACAAAATTGTGAAACTGCCTGACGGAAAAGATATTCTGCACGGTATGCAGAACTATTCTGAAGGGCATTCCATCTACGAATGGTACACTTACCACTTCGAAGGCGTGGACCAGATGACTGGTACTTCTCTCTATACACTGGATCCGGATAAGAAGGCTACTGCCGAAGAAGCTGGTGCATTGGTTACCATCAATGGTACAGATTATGCCACTGCCACTTCATACGCCAAACGTGATTGGGCAGGTAGCGCACTTCCCACAGTCTATGGATCTATCAGTTCGGCGCTTTCTTGGAGGAATTGGGATTTGAATATGTTGTTCACCTATTCTTTAGGTGGCAAGACATATGATGGCAGTTATGCTAGCCTGATGGGAGTATCCGAATCAGGTGCTTCTGGTAACGCTTACCATAAGGATATCCTAAACTCTTGGAAAGAAGTTCCCACCGGTATGACGGAAACTTCCGCCAACCGCATCAATCCGAATGGAACTCCGCGTGCCGATTTTCATAAGTCATCCGACTTGAATGCCGCTAGCGACCGTTGGCTGACCAGCTCTTCTTATTTGGTATTCAAGAATTTGAACCTGTCTTACAGTCTACCTAAAAGTTGGCTGAAGAACATAGGATTGGAAGGGTTGTCATTGACTGCCGGTGTAGAAAACCTTTTTACACTAACCTCACGTAAGGGACTAAATCCGCAATATTCGTTTAATGGAGGTTCGGATGATACGTATGTAACAGCCCGTGTATATAATTTCGGTTTGACTGTAAAATTCTAAAGATATAACCATATAATTCGTATTAGAAATGAAAAAAATACTCAATAAATTGTTCACAGGTAGCCTATTGGCATGTATGGTGTTAGTGTCCTCATGTGCCGGTGACTATTTGGATACCGCTCCTACCGATTCAACGGGAGCATCCGATGCCGTAGGGACCACGGCAAATGCAATGAAAGCATTGAACGGTATAGCCAAAATTATGACTACACAGCAGTATTATTTTGGTCAGGGATTTGCAGGCGAAAACAACATCATGGCTCATTATGAAAACTATCCGAGCGAGAATTACTTATATAATATGTATGCTTCCGGATGGTCACCTATCCATAATCAAGAATTCCATACACGCACTAACTCTATTTATGATGCATACGCATGGTACTACTATTATACTATCATTGGTAATGCGAACACTATTCTTACCAATATTGATAATGCCGAAGGACTTCAAACTGAAAAAGATTTTGTCAAGGCTTCAGCACTGACTTTCCGTGCATACGCTTTCGAAAAGTTAGTGCACTATTACTGTTGGCGATGGCAGGATTCCAATAACGGCGCTTCACAAGGACTCGTGCTCCGTATTGATGAATCTACTGGCGGACAAGGCTATGCTACTCTGGCTGAGACGTATGCGCAAATCTACAAAGATTTGGATGAAGCAATTGCCTTGTATAACCAGAGTGGTATGGACCGTGATGCCGCACAAGTATGGATGCCGAATGTAAATGTTGCTCATGCAGTCTATGCTCGTGCTGCTATAACTAAGCAAGATTACACCAAAGCTCTGTCCGAAGCCAAACTCGCCCGCCAAAACTATCCGCTTATGAGTAACGCTGAATATCAATCTGGTTTCTGCAATCCGACGAGTGAGTGGATTTTCGGTTGTTTCGGCGGTTCGCAAGAAAATAATTGGTATTGGAGTTATGGTACTCAGTTTGCTTGTAACGGATATTATGCGAGTGCAAACAATACTGGTGCTGGGGCCATTGGGCGTGAGCTTATTAACCGCATCCCGGACAATGATGCCCGCAAAGCGCTGTTCTTGACGGAAGACAAATTCCCCGGCTATGATTTTAATGATGGTTCAGCCATGGATTTGACTTACGGTATTCTTGGACTGGGTAAAGGCGAAGAAGCTGACTTGCTTTGGGAAGACGCTGCAGAGTATTGCCAGAGAATGGCGGTAAGCGGACTTGCCGCTCCTTATCAATCTGGCTATATGTATTTGGGTGGACAGTTGAAATTCTATGTATTTGATACTCCGGGGGTAAGCTATCTGCCTTTCATTCGTTCATCAGAAATGGTATTGATTGAAGCAGAAGCCAACTACTTCTTGAACAATGAACCGGATGCACAAGCCGCTCTGATAGAGCTGAATGCTACCTCTGGACGTAATCCTGAATATACTTGTACTAAAACCGGTGAAGCCCTTTGGAACGAAATCATGGATTATCGTGAACTTGAACTTTGGGGTGAAGGCTTTGCTTGGAGCGATTACAAAAGATGGAATCGTTCTGTAGTGCGTAAAGGATTCGCTGATGGAGGTAATGCACATATTTCCATTGCGAAAACGATCCCAGCTGATGGTGCAAACAAATGGACTTGGGATGTGCCCTTGAATGAAACCGATTACAACGATGAATTAAATCTTGCAGGAAAATAATTCTATCAGAACATATTGGCGGAATTAATTCATTACCATACCGATATGAACTATGATTCCGTCAACAATACGAATAAAGTCTTCTTAAAATAAAGTTGTTTTAGATGAAATGCACCCTAAAAGTTTTATATATGACTTTTAGGGTGTTTTCTTATATCTATTTTCTCTAATTGAATCTGTAATTCACTATTATATAAGAGAATAAATATTGATTTAATATAGGCTAATTGCAAGTTAGAGTAAATGTTCTATTTATCTTTTTTATCGATACAGTTATTTGTTGTTTGTGAGAATGAAATTGTTCGTATTAAGCTCAACTGTACATAGTACTTTTTTATTGAAAAATCAAGACTACATGGTAAATTATTGATATACATGCAATTTACCAATCTGGTTTGGGTAGAAAATTTAAGTATTTCATACATTTCAATCTCTACTTGAACCCATAGTATTAGTTTTATCACTCATTTATATTCACAGTCAAGCAGTAACTAGCTAATAACTAAGTATTTGAAAATCAAACAGAGGAACTTTTAGGTAGATACAAATATATGTTCATGTTCTGTATATATCTAGTTTCTAGATATTTAATAAATTATATTTGTCTTGATTTGAGTTCTATAAATATATATTTGTTATTGATTATCAACAAGATACAACCTACCGAGTTCTGCGAAAACATTGCAAATTTCGTACATAGGCATGCAGACGCAGGAGGTGGCTATAAAGTCGACTGTGAAAGTTTTCATGAAGTCCGACTCTGAAATGCTTGATGAAGTAATGGTAGTTGCTTATGGTACGGCAAAGAAATCGGCATTTACAGGTTCAGCTTCTGTGATAAAATCCGAAACTCTGGAGAAACGCCAAGTCTCAAACATATCAAATGCACTTTCCGGAACAGTATCAGGTGTACAGACACAAAGCACAAATGGACAGCCGGGAGAAAAAGCTACAGTACGTATTCGCGGTATTGGCTCCATGTATGCCAGTAATAATCCGTTGTATGTAGTAGATGGTATTCCGTACGAGGGCGACATTTCTGCTGTCAACTCACAAGACATTGAGTCAATGACAGTATTGAAAGATGCAGCAGCGGCAGCTTTGTATGGTGCCCGTGGTGCTAATGGTGTTATCTTGGTTACAACTAAAAAAGGAAAAACCGGAGAGACATTGGTATCATTGGATGCACGTTGGGGAGCTAATTCGCGTTTAGTGAAGAACTATGATGTATTGCAAAACGCAGCTACTTACATGGAAACTGCATACTCTGCCATATATAATGGTTATGTATATAATAGTAAATATACAGCTGAGAGAGCCTATCAACAGGCTAATGCCGATTTGATTCCAGGTTTAGGATATCAGATTTACAATGTGCCCAATGGTCAGAACCTGATAGGTCGGGATGGCAAACTGAATCCATATGCAACGTTGGGTTATAGTGATGGTGATTACTATTATACACCGGATAACTGGTCAGATGAAATGTTTGAAAGTAACATGCGTCAGGAATACAATCTGAGCGTATCTGGTGGTACTGACAAATTGAGTTATTATTTCTCTGCTGCTTATCTTGCCGATGACGGTATTATTGAGAACTCTGGTTTCGAACGTATTTCTAGTCGTATAAACGTAGATTATCAAGCTAAGAAATGGCTGAAGTTCGGTGTAAATTTAAGCTATGCAAATGTAAAAAGTCGCTATCCTGGAGATCAGGACACAGATGCAGCCACTTCATCGGGTAATGCTTTTTTTGTAGGTAACTTCATTGCCCCCATTTATCCAATGTATGTTCGTAATGCTGAAGGTCAGATTATGCATGATGCTAATACCGGTTATCGGATATATGATTATGGTGATGGTGAAAGTACAAACTTCACTCGTAACTTTATGAGTATGTCTAACCCAATGAGTAGTTTCCTCTATGATACGGAAGAATATTTAATGGATATCCTGAATGGGAAATGGTATGCTAAAGTAGACATCTTGGATGGTCTGTCTTTAACTGCTTCTTTAGGTTTGCATGTGGACAATACGCGTTTACATATTGTAGGTAACAAGTATTATGGCCAGTCTGCATCCCAAAACGGTTCTGTGCAACAGTATTCATCACGCACGTATTCTCTGGACCAGCAATATTTACTGACTTATAAAAAAGCATTTGACGTGCATCATATTGATATTTTGGCCGGATATGAGAGTATGGATTATAATACTGAATCTCATTATATTCTGGGCTACAATATGTATAGTGATAAAAACTGGACTGCCTCAAATGTGATCGACCGTAAAAATGGTTCCGGTAGCTACGATGAATATGCTACTATCGGTATCATCACACGTGCCAGCTATGATTTCGATGAAAAGTACTATGCAAGTGCTTCTTATCGCCGTGATGCTTCTTCACGTTTCCATCCGGATAATCGCTGGGGTAACTTTTGGAGTGTGAGTGCTGCATGGGATATGGCTAAAGAGAACTTTATTTCTCATATTGACTGGATTAATATGTTGAAACTGAAAGCTTCTTTCGGACAACAAGGTAACGATAACCTTCTTTATAAAGAATACCCAAACTATTATCCTTATCAAGATCAATTTACAGTGAGCGGTTCGGAAGGAGTATTCTCTGACGGTGTACTCTTCTATAAAGGAAACAAAGATATCACTTGGGAAACATCCAATTCATTCAATGTTGGTGTGGACTTTGCTCTTCTGAAAGGACGCGTTGATGGTTCCATCGAATATTTCAATCGCCAGACGAAAGATATGTTGTATTACAAGCCGGTAGCTATGTCCAATGGTTATACACAGTTCCCGATGAACATCGGTTCAGTACGTAACTCAGGTGTTGAAATTGAATTGAATTACACTCCGATTCAGACTAACAATTTCAAATGGGTCATCAATTGGAACGGAACTATGATGAAAAATAAGATTCTTGAATTACACCCTGACCTGAAAGGGGAAATGATTAATGGATCTTATATCTATCGTGAAGGTGAATCTTTATATCAGTTCTATTTGACGAAATATGCAGGTGTAGACCATGAAAGTGGTGAGGCGCAGTATTGGGCTAAAGATACTGACGGAGCAGAATATAAAACCAGTGACTGGTCGGCTGCTTATAACACAAACCGCCAGGCCAGCGGTGATCTTCTCCCCACTATTTATGGAGGTATCGGCACTACATTGGATTTTTACGGTTTCGATTTTTCTATCCAGTGTGCTTATCAGTTAGGTGGAAAGATATATGATAGTGGTTATCAGGCGTTGATGCATGGTGGTGGCTCACATGACCTTGGTTATAACTGGCACAAAGATATACTGAATGCCTGGACACCCGAAAACGCGAATTCTGATATACCGCGTATAGATGCAATTGATAAATATACCAATTCTAGTTCAGATCGTTGGTTAACAAGTTCTGACTATTTCGCTATCAATAACATTACATTAGGTTACACACTGCCCCAAAGATGGTTGAGAAATTTAGGTATCGGCAGCTTGCGTGTTTATGGTGCAGCCGATAATGTAGCTCTTTTCTCTGCCCGCAGAGGACTTGATCCACGTATGAGCTATACGACTGCCTCAACAGACCGCTACACTCCTATACGTACCATTTCTGGTGGCCTGAAAGTAACATTCTGATAAATGGTTGAATTTTATAAAAAAGAAAGAATATGAAAAGAATATATAAGATAACGCAAGTTGCTCTATTCGGTGCATTTATAGTCGGATGTACTGACTTGGATACTGCCCCACTAAGTTCTACTATTACAGCCGACCAAAAAGAGGATGTGGTTGCTGCTGACCCTTCTAAAATTGAAGCCAGCGTAACTGCTATTACAGCTAACTTTACACAATATGCTAAAATTTATACCGAAGATGATAACGTACATAGTGATATAGGTTATCCTACTATTATGTTAGCTACTGATTCAAGAACTACGGATTTTGTAGCTGATATAACAGGCTACAATTGGTATTCTAATTCAGCCAATTATAGCGATTGCTTAAGTACGAGTACGGCTACCATCGAATTTTGGGGTACGCTTTACAACCAAATTTATACAGCCAACGCTGTTATTGGTACTGTAGATAATGAAACGTCTGACCCTACTCTGCAATTTTATTTGGCACAAGCATTGGCTATCCGTGCATTCGATTACTTTACGTTGGTACAGTTGTATCAGTTTAACTATAAGGGACATGAAGATGCCCCAGGGGTGCCCATTATTACTTCCGAGAATGCGGAAGAGGTAGCGGCAAATGGCTGCGCTCGCTCTACGGTAAAGGAAACCTATGAATTCATCTTGGGTGACTTGAATAAGGCTATTGAGTTATTGGCTAACACTAAGAAAACCCGTTCCGACAAGCGTTATGTTAGTCTTGATGTTGCTTATGGTATACGTGCTCGTGTTCACCTGACTATGCACAATTATGCAGATGCATTGAAAGATGCCGAAGCTGCACTTGCCAGTACATCTTCGGTTCCATATAGTAGCGCAGCGGTGAGCAAACCAACTTTCATTGATATTGAAGATGCTTCATGGATGTGGGGTATCTTAATTACGGATAAAGACCGTGTAAGTACTACTGGTATTTGTAATTTTCCATCTCACATGGGGTCACTGAATTATGGCTATGCCTCTGTGGGAGGATGGCGCAGAATCAGTCCAAAACTCTACAACCAGATTCCTGAAAGTGATGTACGTAAAGGATGGTTTCTGGATGATACAGGCGTATCTGTAAATCTGCCGGCAGCAGCACAGGCTTATATTACTAAAAAAGGTGCTCCGGTTTACACACAAGTGAAATATGGCCCAATGAATGACGAATGGGGATCAAATAACAATGCAACTGATGTGATTTTGATGCGTGTAGAGGAAATGTATCTAATTAAAGCAGAAGCACAAGCCATGAACAATGATGTAAGCGGTGGTGTGAACACTCTCAATTCATTTGTAAATACCTATCGTGATCCGTCTTATAAATGTACAGCTACAACAGGTGAAGCTGTGCAGGAAGCTGTTTGGCATCAGCGACGTATCGAATTCTGGGGTGAGGGTTTAGCCTATTTCGATATCATGCGCCTGAATAAAGGTGTTAATCGTTTGGGATGCGGATTCCCAAAAACTGCGGTATTTAACATTGCTGCAGGTGATCCGGTCCAAATTTACAGTATCCCCAACAAAGAGGTACAATACAATCCATTGTTGGAAAATAATCCGTTGGTATCTGCTCCAACTCCGATACCTGATGAAGAATAAGTTAATTATAAAAAGGATAGAACATGAAATATATCAATAAAATATTTAGCCTGTTTGCTATTGCATTGATGGCTGTGGCTTGCGATCCGGATGCGGAAAGTTATACTCCGGGAGGATTAGAGGAGGGCAACCAAGGAATTTGTTTTGCAGGTAATTATACCCAAACGGTAGAAGTTGAACCTGGAGTTACTTCTTTTATCCTTACACTAAAACGTTCTGTAACTGATGCAGCTGGTTCTGTGGATATAAAGGTCTTGAATAACGAAGAGAATATATTTATATGCCCTTCTACAGCATCATTTGCTGCCGGAGAGGCAACTACGACGTTGACTGTGGAGACTCCATCAGCGACAGCAGGGATTCTTTATAATCTAAAGCTGGCCGTGAGTGGTGATAATGTAAGTGAATACACTAGTGGATATAATGAAATTTCTGTTAATTTCAGTATCATTAAATGGGAATCAATCGGCACCGGTTATTATTTAGACGGTACTGTATCTACTTTCTTCGGCGTTGATCCTTCAATGCCGATGGCTGTAAAACTGGAACGGGCAGAAACGGCTACCAGCGTTCGTTTCCGCTTTGACAGTCCGTTTGCACGTGTAGCGACAGAAACGGTAGATGAGTATGGTGGCTACGATGGTTATCCTTTTAATGAGGAAAGCGATGTGGTACCGGGCAAATATCTCTTTACTATTGATGTGACCAGCCAGGGAGCGGCATTATCACCAGTTGACTTAGGCATGGACTGGGGATATGGAATGTTCTCTATCGGTTCTGTATATGGAAATCTGTCAACAAATATTGCGATATACCCATTGGGAACTTATGATGAAAAGGCTGGCTGTATTACCTTCCCTGCCAACTCCTTGTATATTAAGATGGCGGATTATAGCGAAGGGGCTGCCTCACCTTGTGCTAATCCTTCATATCTGTACTTAAATGGGGATGCTTATTTAGAGTCCTTAGAGGCTGCTAAATAAGGAATTAGTGAATTAACCTATTAATAAGCTCCATTCTTTCATTTGTTTTATGCCAAATGAAAGAGTGGGGCTTATCTCATTTTTTCAAAAATCAAGAGTGCGATTCTTTATATAAATCATTGTATACCTATATTTAGCTAATTTTTTTAAGACCGTTCACTGGGAAGCGAGCGATCTTTTTACATTCATTCAGCATGAGCAACTATTGAGTATAACTCCCGACAAGCTTCGATAATGAGAATGTAGTCAATAACAAGGATCTATCGTTTTTGATCTCTATATTCTTTTCTTATTTTTTAGTTGTATGCATTCATATTGCATCCGATCGAATATAGTGCTTTTTTGAATAAAAATCAAGACATTTAAAAGAATCAATTTTAGAAATAAAATATATCGTTCTGATTTTGGTAACAATTTAAAATATATTATACAATTATGTATTGATGAGAACCCATAGTATCGGTTTTATTGTTTATTTTCGCTTGTTATATAATGATAATAATCTTATAATTAGATATTTAAAATACAAATCAAGGATAATTCCGGTAGATACAAATATGCACTAGCATTTCTTATGCACCTTAAAATCAATGTTTTGGTAAATATTTATTTTCTTTCATTGAGTTCTATAAACAAATATAATCATCTTAATATCAGTTATATATATAGTACCGAGTTCTGCGAATACGTTGCAGATTTCGTATATTGGTATGAAGGTACAAGAGGTTTTGATCAAACCAAATGTAAAGGTAGTCATGAAGGCAGATACCGAAATACTCGATGAAGTTGTCGTTGTTGCTTATGGTACTGCTACGAAGAAATCTTTCACAGGTTCAGCTACGGAAATTAAAGGAGAAAAGATATCACTAAAAAACCCAACAGAACTATCTAAAGCTTTAAGTGGTGAAGTTGCTGGTGTTCAGGTAATGTCTACTTCTGGTCAACCTGGTTCAAACGCAAGTATCCGTATTCGTGGTTTAGGCTCGGCATATTCAAGTCGCGCTCCACTGTATGTAGTAGATGGTATCCCGTTTGAAGCCGATTTAAGCGGCATTGACCCCAGTGATATCGCTTCTATGACAGTCTTGAAAGATGCTACTGCTACGGCACTTTATGGTTCACGTGCCGCAAATGGGGTAGTCTTGATTACAACTAAAAAAGGTGAAAAGGGCAAAACACACGTTGAGGCAGAAATTAAGTATGGAGCCAATATGCGCCTAATCCCGCAGTATGATGTAATTGACAGTCCTGAACGATTTACAGAGTTAACTTGGGAAGGTTTGAAAAATTATGCAGGTAACAGAGGTGGTATGGATGCCACACAATCTGCTGCATGGGCATCTAAAAATCTTTTTCAAGCACAATATGGTATTGCTCCAATCTATAATATGTGGAACGCGGATGGTGCACAGTTGATTGATCCTGCTACCGGGCGTTTTAACAGTGGAGTTGCACGTAAATACACTCCTGAAAAGTGGGATGACTATATTTTCCGTACAGGTCAGAAATTGGATGCCAGCGTAAAAATATCTGGTGGTAATGAAAAACTGACCCATTATACTGCTTTTAGTTATTTGAAAGATGAAGGCTATTATATTTCTTCAGACTATCAGCGTTTTAATGTTCGTAATAATATGAGTAATCAAATTACTCCATGGTTGAAGGCTACAACATCTTTGGCATATGCATATATGGAAACCAATAAGCCTGGACAATCGGATAGTAATATGAACAACGGCTTTCAGTTTATTAATGGTATGCCTTCTTTATTCCCTGTATTTGAACGTGATGAAGATGGAAATATCGTAAAAGACACGAAAATTGGTGGAAACAAATTTGATTATGGCATGAATGCCGGATATCAGCGTCCTTTCGCTTCCGGTATCAATCCGGCAGGTGCATTATTATTAGATAAGGATGAAATTGTTTCACATCAATTCAATGGAAATGGATCTTTTGAAGCTAAATTCCTGAAATACTTTAAAATAACTGCAAATGTTGGCTTGCAGTACTTAGGTTCGGCAGAGAATGAACTTACCAATCCTTATTATGGTGATAGTGCTGGCAAAGGACAGATTGCAAAATATCAGACTAACTACCTGAATTTCACAGCTAATCAGATACTTTCTTGGGGACAGAGCTTTGATAAACATAATTTTGATGCTTTCGTAGCTCACGAGTCAACATCCAGCAAAACATCTGTTGCTTATGGAAGCAAATCTAAAATTGTTAGACCAGATAATACAGAATGGAGTAATGGTGTAATTATGGACTATCTGGAATCATATACATATGGATATTCCATTGAAAGTTACTTTGGCCAACTCCGTTACGACTACGATAATAAATATTTCCTTCACGGAACGGTTCGTGCGGATGGTAGTTCTCGTTTTGCCAAAGGAAATAAATGGGGTATATTTGGTTCGGTAGGTGCTGCCTGGGCCATTACAAATGAAGACTTCATGAAAGATGTCAAATGGTTGAAAAACTTGAAATACAAGTTGAGTTGGGGTGTATTGGGTAACCAAGATTTTATAACGAGCCCGGTTGTTGCCGGTTACTATCCTTATGAAGACCTTTATACAATTGATAACTTAAATGATGAATTCACATTCAGTTTTAAATTTAAAGGTAATCCCGATTTGACTTGGGAAAGAAGCACTACTATTAATACCGGTATCGAATTTAATATTGCCGATGTATTAGAAGGCGAAGTAGAATACTTCCACAAGAAAACAACCGATATGTTGTTTATGAAGCAAGTTGCTCCTTCTTTGGGATATGCATCTTATCCGGTAAATGACGGAGCATTAGTAAATAAAGGTGTTGAATTTTCATTGACAGCACATTTATTAAATAAGAAGGATTATAAATTTGATTTCCGACTGAATGGAGGTTACTATAAAAATGAGATGACCCAAATGCCTATCGATGAAACAACCGGTACGGAGAAGCCTATCGAAATCAGTACATATTATGGTTGGGCAAAAGGTCATTCACTATATGACTTCTATATCCGCGAATATGCAGGCGTTGATCCGGAAACCGGCTTCGCATTATATAACCAATATTATAATGTAAAAGCTAATGGTGAAAGAGAGTTGATCACTGATATGGAAACTTATAAGTCTAAGAATACAATTAATAAGCTTGAAGTAGAGCAAACTAGCGACTGGGATAAAGCTACCAAAAAGTTTGTAGATAAGTCTGGTATCCCTGCATTGCAAGGTGGCTTTGGATTCGATTTGTACGCTAAGGGAATTACCCTTAATGCAACCTTCTCTTATGGAATTGGTGGTTATGGTTACGATTACAACTATGCAGCGATAATGCACAGTGGTACATCAGGTTCATATAATTGGCATAAAGATATAGAAGGTCGTTGGCAGAAACCAGGTGACATAACTAATATTCCAAGTTTATCTAACGACTATGGTGGTGGCGCTGATGGTACTAACTATGCTAATGCAAGTTCTACTCGCTTCCTGACAAGCCGTTCATTCTTAAACCTTGCTAACGTAAGAATAGGTTATTCATTGCCCAAAAGTTTTGTTGCTAAACTACATCTTTCTGATTTGAACTTTTTCATTTCAGGTGACAACTTATTGTATTGGTCAGCACGTAAGGGGTATGTTTCTATGGCGTCTTCCGGTAATAGTGACAATGTTAACGATGATAACAAAAATGATTCCGGCGAATCAGGTAGAAGCCAGTATGCTCCTTTAAGTACAATAATGGGTGGTATTAAAATTCAATTCTAACATTAAAAATAAGAATTATGAAATTCAATATAAAAATATATATTCCGGTAACAACCTTAGGGTTATCACTACTATTGAGTGGTTGTGGTGATTCTTTCTTAGAAAAGAGTCCATCAGATTACATTACTTCCGGAGATTTACAGGAAGTAGCGAAATGGAACTCTAATATCTTAATGGGACAAGCTTTGGGTACATATTCCACTACATTTGCTATGAATTCAGGTGGTACGGGTGGCCACGATGATTTTGGACAGAAATCTGTAGATATTGCAACAGACTTGATGAGTGGAGATATGGTTATTATGTCACAAGGGTATGGATGGTTTGAAGCTGCGGGTTCATTAACTTGCACCACTACCACCGCCGTTAATTATTCTTATCAATTTTGGAGGTATTATTACAAGCTCATAAAAGCAACTAATGAAATACTGGATGCAGCAGGTGGTGACGAAGTCACTCCCGAAGGTGAAGAAAACCAGATATATTATGCGCAGGCTAAAGCTCTGAGAGCTCATTCATATTTTAACCTAGTGAACTTATATGCAAGACCTTATGCAGAAGATAAAACAGCTTTGGCTATTCCTGTTTATCGTACGCAATTAACATCAGAAGCTGTGAAAAAATCTTCAGTAGAAGATGTCTATACACTAATAGTGAAAGATTTAACCGATGCAATCCCTTTACTCGAAGGGTTTAAACGTCCTTCGGGTGCAAAAGACCAAATAGATCAATCGGTAGCAAAAGGTATATTAGCATACGTTTATTTGACTATGGGTGATTATAAGAATGCAGCTAAATTATCTCAAGAGGTAATTGACTCTAAACAATATACCTTAATGAATAAGACTGAAATTATTAATTCAGGGTTTGCATCTGTTAGCATTCCAGGATGGATGTGGGCCATTGATTTGACAACAAGTAATTCTCCAGCTCTTCCTACTTTCTGGGGACACATGGACTTGTTCACTTATAGTTATGCCTATGCAGGTGGAGAGAAGTTAATTGATACGGAATTGTATAACTCAATTCCGGCTTCGGATGCTCGCAAGAAATGGTTTAGTGAATATAATTCAAAAGGTGAACAATATGAGCTGACCAATTGGTGGAAATTCTATAACTCTAAACGAATTATGGGCAATCGCGAATGGTATGATGATGAAGTTTATATGCGTGTTGCCGAAATGTACTTGATTAATGCAGAAGCCAATGCACGCGAAAATAACTTACCGGCTGCCAGAGTTTCATTGAAGGCATTGCTGGATGAGCGTGATGCTGACGCCGCAGCAGCAGTAGCTGTGATGAATCAGGATGCATTATTAGATATGATATACTTCAACTGGCGTCTTGAACTGTGGGCTGAAGGACGTGGGCTATTAACCATGAAACGCTATAAGAAATCAATTACCCGTTGTGCAGAAGATGCAATGCTTCCAGGTAGTACTTATAGTTATGATGACAAACGTTTGATATTCAATATTCCGGAAAGAGAGATTACTAATAACCCAAATTTGGCTGAGTAATCAGTAAAATAAAGTGTTTTTAGAAAAGGGGATTTGTGAAAATCTCCTTTTCTTGTATTTAAAAGTAAAGGTATTGATTATTCTTTTTGCTTTTCACGAATTTGCTGCATTAAGATAGACCTGTCTACAACGATGGACACCAGTAATTATCACTACTTCCGGACAGTTTAATGACCTTGAATTAGCAGAGCGCATGCTTCCTAAATTATTCTGTTCATTCCTTTGTTCTTAAATGATTTGGTGCAATAGACTTTTATTTATTATATATTTTTTTAGAGCGCATTGCAAATGCATGGAAGTTTATATTGAAAATAGAAAGAAATAGAAAAATAACAAGTACAGAGATTACATTTTATTTATGCTATCATTAAGCACTTTTAAAGGTGAAATATCCGTGTTGTATTTGCCGATGCGGACTGTTGAATAATGAAAAATCCAAACTATTTGTGAAATATCCGTGTTAATATGAAAATTTAGTGGAACCTTGACCTGGATGTTGATTATTATTTACATTGCATTATGGAATTGAACGCATAGTAATCGTTTTTTAGTTCATTTATATCCCATATCAAATAGCAATATACTAAATAGTAATATACTAATAACTAGAGATTTAACTAACTAATATAGTATAATTCCGGTAGATATTAACACATACTGCTATTTATTAACATGCTATATATCAATGTATTATAAATTATTATCACTCAAATACAATTTCTTACACCATGTATATACATCTGAAAATTAGATATATAGCATTCGCATAGTTCTGCGAAGACTTTGCAGGTTTCGTACATTGGTATGCAGACACAAGAAGTGGCTATTAAACCTACTATGAAGGTCACAATGAAGTCTGATGCTGAGATGCTTGATGAAGTAATGGTGGTTGCCTATGGTACGGCAAAGAAGTCCCAGTTTACGGGTTCTGCTTCTACTATTAAAGCTGATAAAATTGCAGAGCGCCAGGTTTCTAATATATCGAATGCCCTTTCAGGACAGGTAGCCGGTGTACAAACTACAAGTGGTAATGGACAACCGGGTACAGGTTCTACTGTACGTATTCGCGGTGTTGGTTCTTTGTCTGCAAGTAACAATCCATTGTATGTAGTAGATGGTGTTCCTTATGATGGTGATATTTCAGCTATCAACTCACAGGATATTGAGAGTTTGACGGTATTGAAGGATGCTGCTTCTAATGCATTATATGGTGCACGTGGTGCCAATGGTGTAATTTTGGTGACTACCAAAAAAGGAGCTACGGGAAAAGCAACTGTAAATCTGGACGCTAAGTGGGGTACTAACCGTCGCGGTGTGTCTAACTATGATGTTATGACTTCTTCTCAGGAATATGTGGAGAACTACTACACAGCAATGTTGAATGGTTATGCTGGTGGAGATCCCAATAGAGTATTGTCTAATGGAATGACTGGTAATCAGTATATTAACTCATTGCTGTTTTCTAAAGACGGTTTGGGATATCCTGTTTACACAGTGCCTAATGGTGAGGGATATATAGGTGTAGACGGTAAACTTAATCCGAATGCTAAACTTGGCCGAGTGTATGGAGATTACTATATTACTCCTGATGACTGGGAGAAAGAGTTGCTTGACAATGGTAACTTACGCCAGGAATATAACGTAAACATTAGCGGTTCTACTGAAAAAATGAACTATTATATGTCAGCCGGTTATCTGGATGATAGCGGTCTTATCCCAGGCTCATCATTTTCACGCCTTTCATTCCGCCTGAAAGCTGATTATCAGGTGAAGGAATGGTTGAAAGTAGGTGCGAATGTTGCCTATTCTAATATCGTAAGCCGTTATCCTGATGAACAAACTACTTCAGGAAGTTCTACTAACTTATTTTATATAACTAATAACATTGCGCCTATCTATCCCTTATATATCCGCAATGCAGACGGAAGCATTAAGAAAGACGCTCGTGGTTTCACTATGTATGACTATGGCAATGGTATGTATACAGATGGTACTACAGCTCTGAACCGCCCGTTCCTTTCTCAATCTAACCCGGCATCTGCTCTGCAGTTGGATAAGAATGAGTACAATATGGACATCTTGAGTGGACGTGCTTTCGTAGAAGTATCTATTATCGAAGGATTGAAAGCGACTGCTAACTGGGGTATGGACCTGGATAATACACGTTATACAGAATTGATCAACCCTTACTATGGACAGTATGCAGGTAATACCGGTGGTGTGGTAGGTGTTTCTCACAGTCGTGTATTCAGTATCAATCAACAGTATTTATTGACTTATAAGAAGAACTTCGGTGATCATAACATTGATTTACTGGCAGGTTTTGAATCTTATGATTATAAAAATCAGGCTTTGTCCGGTAGCAAGCAGAAAGTCTACAATCCTAATATTGTAGAATTGAATAATGCGATTAATACTCCGAGTGCAAACTCCAGTACAGCTAATTATGCTACAGCAGGTTTCTTGTTCCGTGCTCAGTATGATTATCTGGAAAAATACTTTGCCAGTGCTTCCTTCCGTCGTGACGCTTCTTCACGTTTTCATCCGGACAACCGTTGGGGTAATTTCTGGTCTGTTGGTCTCGGTTGGTTGATGAACAAAGAGTCATTCTTGCAGAATACATCTTGGATTGATATGTTGAAGTTCAAAATCAGTTATGGTGCACAGGGTAATGATAATATCGGTAATTACTATGCGTACTTGGATCAATATACTGTTTCTAACAGTAATAATGATTTTGCATTGGCTCTTTCTTATAAAGGTAATAAAGATATCACTTGGGAAACTTCTCATAGTTTCAACACAGGTTTTGATTTTGAATTCTTTAAAGGCCGATTGAGCGGTACTGTTGAATACTTTAGCCGTAAGACTACAGATATGCTTTATAACAAACCGATGAATGCTTCTGCCGGTTATGCCAGTATTCCAATGAATGTTGGTTCTATGACTAATAAAGGTGTTGAATTGGATTTGAACGGACTTTTGATTGAAACGAATGATTTGACCTGGCGCATGAATTTTAACTTGACTCATTTCAAGAATACGATCAATGAACTGGATCCTTCATTGAATGGTGAGATGATTAGTGGCAGCTACATTTATCGTGAAGGCGAATCCAGATATCAATTCTATCTGCGTAAATATGCCGGTGTAGATGAGAACGGAGTAGCACAATACTATAAGGATATTACAGATGTGGAAGGCAATGTGACCGGACAAGAAAAAACTACGGATGCTCCGAATGCTACCCGTTATGCAACCGGTGATATTCTGCCGAAGGTATATGGTGGCTTCGGTACGAGCTTGAATGCGTATGGATTTGATTTCTCTATCTCTTTTGCTTACCAGTTGGGTGGACGTATGTACGACAATGGTTATGCATCTTTGATGAATTCAGGTACCGATCCCGGTCAGAACTGGCATAAGGACATTCTGAAAGCTTGGACTGCTGATAATAAAGGCTCTAATATACCTCGTCTGAGTGCAACAGACCAGTATGCTAACTATTTGTCTGATCGTTTCCTGACTAAGTCTGACTATTTGAGCATCAACAGTATAACGCTGGGATATACATTGCCAAAGAGCTGGGTACGTTCATTGAATATTAGTTCACTACGTGTTTATATGTCAGCTGACAATGTAGCTTTGTTCAGCAAGCGCAAAGGTTTCGACCCTCGTCAGAGCTATACAACTGCCAGTGCAGACGTATATTCTCCTATTCGTGCTATTTCGGGAGGTTTATCACTTTCATTTTAATCTAAAACAAATATAGAATTATGAAGATTAACAAATATATATTACTGCTTTCTGCAACCATGGTGGTGGTTTCTTGTGATCTCGATAAGTTTCCTGAAGGAAGCACCGTGACACAAGACCAGAAAAATGAGGTGGTTGAGTTGTTGCCAGACCGTATTTCTTCTGAATTGAATGGTTTGAAAACAGGTCTTTATTCTCATACAAACCTGTTGACTGATTATAATAACCACATGGACTATGGCTTTCCGGCAGCTTGTATGATTTATGAAACAGCCGGACAGGATTTGCTGACTTTGAATGACCAGACCGGTTATAATAAGTTTATCAGTTCTCAACGCTTATTAGACAGAAACATTACGTCTACATTTAATGCTTTTCTGTGGAAACTATATTATAAACACATGAAAACCGCTAATGATATTCTTAAAGCTATTCCGGCAGATGCGGCAGACGCTTCTTTAAAGAAATATCGTGGTCAGGCATTGGCTTCACGTGCTTTTGATTATTTGCAACTTATTCAGACTTATCAGTTGACTTACATAGGTCACGAAACAGCTAATGGTGTACCTCTGGTACTGGAAACAACTTCTGATACTGAGTTGATGAATAATCCGCGTGCAAGTGTACAACAAGTATATGGCCGTATTACGGAAGATTTGGATGAAGCTATTACTTTGTTGACAGGTGCTTCTGCACGTGCCGATAAAGCTGAAATATCAGTAGAAGTGGCCTATGGTCTGCGTGCTCGTGCTAACTTGCTGATGGGTAAGTGGGCGGCAGCGGCTTCTGATGCTGCTAAAGCTTATGGAACTTCTGCTCCTTATTCTGTTGCAGATGTAAGCCAACCGACTTTCTATAATGCTACAGATAATGCATGGATATGGGGTATCGTAGTGACTACGGAAGATTATCTGGCAAAAACCGGTATCGTGAACTGGCCTTCTAATCTTTGTTCACTGACGGGTATGGGATATACGACGGCAGCTAGCGCTACTGACGTAGCTTACCGTCTCATCAACAAGAATTTATGGGCTAAGATACCAGAAACGGATGTACGTAAAGGTTGGTGGGTAGATGAAGATTTGCACTCGCCTGTTCTGGATAACGGACTTGGTGAAGACTATGCTTACTATTGGGCAAACGGTATGTTTAATGGTGGAACATTCCCTAGCAAATTTTCTCCTTATACAAATGTGAAGTTTGGTCCTGACAATGGAACTTTCGCAGATACAGACAATGCACAAGACTGGCCGTTGATGCGTGTTGAAGAGATGAAGCTGATTGAAGCAGAAGCTCTTGGACGGGATAATCTGGCTACAGGTAAGCAGAAATTGGAAGAGTTCGTAAGACAATATCGTGATCCGTCTTATACCTGTACTGCCGGTTCTTTGGACGCATTTATCGACGAAGTTTGGTTCCAGCGCCGTGTTGAGCTTTGGGGTGAAGGTTTTGCATTATTCGACATCTTGCGTTTAAAGAAACCTATTATCCGCCAGGGAGCTAACTATCCCATCAACAGTACATTTGCTGAAATTGCTGCTGAGGCTCCTATCATGATTTACCGTATTCCTGAGGCTGAAACATCTGTGAACAGTGCTATTACAGAGGCGGACAATAATCCGGCTGCAATGGCTCCGACTCCGGTGAACTAATAAGCACATTTTCAAATAGGAAAAGAGAATGGGGTGTATTCGGATTTACGGATACACCCCTGTTTTTTATCAATTTGCAAAATAGTAGCGGGAAATATTTGTGAAGTGTAAGATTTCTGTAACTTTGCGGTTTCGTTACTTAATAATTATTTAATTATTCTAATAAATGATGCCTATGAAGAAATTACTACTCCTGTCTTTGGTTCTTTTGTGTAGCTTATCGGCATGGACGGCCCAACGCTCTCCGGAAGAAGCTCTTTCTATTGCACGAACTTTCTTTATGCAGTCATCCGGGGCTGTAACCCGTAATATCGGTGAAGTTCAATTGGTGGCAGTCTCTAATGATTTGCTAAAATCTGCATCTACCCGTAGTGTGGAAGGAACAGCCTTTTATATCTATAACTATGCGCAGTCTGCTTATGTTATAGTATCCGGTGATGACCGTATGAAGCCGGTACTGGGCTATTCGGACAATGGAAGTTTCATAACTGAAAGCTTGCCGATAAATATACTTGGGTGGTTGGAACTGTATAATGCCGCTTATGCTCAACTGGGTAACGCCGAAAAAGCGGTTACTGAACCTAAACTGCTTACTAAAACAAGTTTTCCGGCATCTGTATCTCCTTTGCTGGGGAGTATATGCTGGGATCAGGATGCACCGTACAATAATGCCTGTCCTCTTTATCAACAAGAGCGTTGCGTGACGGGATGTGTGGCTACGGCAATGGCTATGATTTTGAAATATCATGAATATCCAGTAAAAGGAAAGGGGACTCATTCTTATACAGCCTCTAATGGAATTAAGTGTTCTTTTGATTATGGGAACGCTACCTTCGACTGGGATAATATGCTGCCGCAATATTCTGGAGATTGTACTGCCGAACAGGCTGACGCTGTTGCCCAATTAATGTTGGCCTGCGGTGTGGCGGTTGATATGGAGTATTCACCATCTGCTTCGGGAGCCTATTCGTATCAGGTAGGTCAGGCCTTAATTGACTACTTTGGATATGATGGTAATTTGGGCTTGGTATATCGCCAATATTTTACTTCTTCCGAATGGATGAACCTGATTAAATCAGAAATTAACGAGAAGCGTCCTGTTTACTATTTCGGATCTTCGGATGATGGAGGTCATGCGTTTGTTTTTGATGGGTATAATGAAGAGGATATGGTTCATGTCAATTGGGGATGGAGTGGAATGAATAATGGTTACTTTGAAGTTGCTTCCTTAAATCCGGATTCTCCCGGTATTGGTGGTGGAAGCAATCTTGGAGGTGGCTTTACGAGAGGTCAGGGAATGTATTTAGGGATACAACCGCCTACTACTACTTCAAACTTTACTTCTCATTTTTTTATGACGGAGTTAGCAGCAAATAAAGAGGAAGTCACTAAGGGAGACGTGTTTAAACTGACGATTACTGAGATATTTAATATGAGTGTGGCATGCAAGAATAGTAAGTTGGCAGTAATAGCAGAAAAAGATGGTCAACAGTCAATATTAGGGCAGACGGCTTTGGCTACGCTGATAAATACGTATGAAGGATATAATACTTTTTCTTTTTCTAATCTGAAAATACCTAATGATTTTGCTGATGGAACTTATTCCGTATATGTAGCTACCAAAGATGAGCGCGAAGCAACATGGAGTCGTGTGCGTAGTTACGTGGGTTCTGAAGCACAACTCATTCTTGTTGTAAGCGGTAATAAATGTACTTTGACTCCGTTCAGTGGTAATCTAAGTCTTGAAGAAGACATGGAGGTTAGTGTGAAATTAGCCCATAGCTTATATAGTGGTCTCAAAGGGGATTTCAAAATATTGGTTTCTAATAAAAGTACATCGGATGAGTATTATGGTTCAGTGGGGGTTGCGCTTTTTACTGCAGATAAAACCCCGAGCTTTGTTGCAATAGTCGGAGATGCACAGGTCGAAATAAAACCGGGCACAGTTAATAGAGAACTGGCTGTATCCGGAGACTTGGCTATTACTAAGAACCTTGTGACTACTAATATTCCTGTTGGAGATTATTATATTTGCCCCTGCATAGATTGGGGAGGAGGTACGTATGCTGTCGGTGAGTTTACTCCGGTCACCATAAAGGAGGTGCGTGGAACCGCAGATTTGAAAGTGAGCCAATCACGTTTGGAGAAGGAACAACTTCAAGTAGGTGAGCCCCTGAAATTTCTGGCTGATCTGTCATTGTCTGGCGATGGAAACGTATATACTGGAACATTGGTAGCGGCAGTTTATGAAAATTCCATGGGTTACCCATACAGTGTACATTATCAGAATGTATTTGTGGAGGCAGACCTGACGGAAAATCTTGTGATGGAAATTCCTCTGAGTCTAGGTGAAGGAAGGCATGCTGTTCGTTTGTATAAATCGGGTACCAATGGGGACCTTGTGACAATTAGCACTCTCTTTTTTTCTGTAGGACCGGCTACCGGTATTGAGGATGAGGTAGCCGATAAGGATGGATTAGTTATCTATCAGCAGCCAGTAGAAGATATTCTTAATATCCGTACTTCTCATGCCGCCCGAGTGATTTCTGTCTATAACCTGTCCGGACAGCAAATGATACAGCAAAAAGAGTCCGGGGATAAGAAAGAGTATTCTATTCCGGTAGGAGGGTTGGATGCAGGCTATTATATTGTAGTATTGCAATCAACTGATGGTAAGATATATCGGAGCAAATTTATGAAACGTTAGACTATATATATTTATAGTACTGGAACGAGGCTATTCTATTAACTTAGGATGGCCTTGTTTTTTCTATTCTAATGAACGATTTTCGCTTTAAAACGTTCATTTGCGATAGGATCATCAAAAAAAGTATTCAAAATCATCTGACGAACCATATATTTCAGTAATTTTGTCTTTCTAATGAACAACAAGATAGTGATTTGTATCATTCGTTGAGGTGCTACTAAAAACAACTAACCCCTGACTATATGAGGTGTACACTACTCTTTCTATTTATTCTTCTTGCAAATCGGCTTCTTGCTGATAATGTAACAGCAGAGCAAGCTCATGCTTTAGCTACCGATTTCTTTAAAACGAATGTTCAAACCCGTAGTACTGCTGCGTCACCACAGTTACAATTAGTTTGGGATGGGGAAGATGCGAATACCCGTAGTGCAGGGAATCTTCCGGCTTTCTATGTTTTTAATAGTACCGACCAGAAAGGTTTTGTTATTATTGCTGGAGATGATGTAGTTATGCCTGTACTAGGTTATTCTTTCACAAACAGCTTTGTGGTAGATGGGATGCCTTCTAATCTGAAAAGTTGGATGAATGGGCTGAAAGAACAGATCAACGAGGCAAGAGAGACGGGACTGAATACTTCTGATGTTGTATATGAAGCGTGGAGAGGGGTGTCGGATATGACAACCGGAGATGTGGTAAAGCAGTATCAAACGGCGGAGTGGGATCAAGAGAGTCCTTATAATACGCTTTGCCCTAAAATAGAAGGCACCCAGACTGTTACAGGGTGTGTGGCAACGGCTATATCCATATTGATGCGATATCATCAATGGCCGAATGCAGGAACGGGTACTCTTCCAGCTTATAGTTATGAGGCGCTAGTTAGTGGAGCTAAAATTCACCAAAATGTATCGGGGAGAACTTTAGGACATACTTATGCTTGGAACGATATGCCACTTCAATATGATCGGAATTCATCCGAGATTTCTAAAAATGAAGTTGCAACTTTGATGTACGACTGTGGTGTTATGGCTCAATCACAGTTTAATATCGCTTCTGCCGGTGGAACCGGTGCCTCTACATTGACAGCTGTTCATGGATTGGCAGAGTATATGAATTACAATAAAAGCATGTTGTGTCTTCGTCGTGAATGGTATTCGGATGCAGAGTGGATACAAATGCTGGAAAATGAAATAATGACAGTAGGCCCTGTGCTTTACGGTGGAGCTACTCTTAGTAATGAAGGACATCAATTCATATTGGATGGATATACAACGGAGGATTATTTTAGAGTAAATTGGGGGTGGAGTGGCTATAGCAATGGTTATTTCCTGATTTCAGCTTTGAACCCGAATAATCAGGGAGCAGGTGGTAGTACTGGCGGTGGCTTTGTCGCGAATCAAGACGCTTTGTTCGGGCTAAAGCCGGCGGAGGGAAATTCAAGCTATCAAACATTATTGGCCATGCTTGCTGGGAAATCTCAAGATGGGACTTATTATTCCGGCTTGGAAACCTCTGAAACTCAATTTAATGTAAATTCTTCCTTTATTGTGAAGTGCGGCTTCCTCTGGAATTTGGGATTAGACTCGTTCTCGGGAAAAGTAGCTTTGGCTATGGTTGATAAGAATCTGAATATAAGAGAATTTATATCAAGAATTTCGGATATTCCAAGTATGCAGACATATTATACAGTGTCCTTTGCTCCTTCCTGTAGAATCTCATTGACTCCACAACCCGGTGATCGTATTGTTGCAGTCTATAAAGGAACAAATGATGCCGAATGGAAAGTGGTTCGTGGTGGTCCTGATACCACGAATGAGATTATTGTTAAGGCTGATCCTACTTCAATTATAGAGACGAAGCAAGAAATACAATTTACTGCTTTCTGTGATAAGCAGCAGGAAACCGTGGTTGTTCATTTGCCGGAGAATTCCCACAGGTTGAATCTATATGATGTAAACGGGCGTCTGTTGAAACAAATATTGTCTGAAGGAAAAGAAACTATAACTTTCTCTTGCCGGGAATATCCTACGGGAGTGTATCTTTTGCAGGCTGTAACGGACAAGGGAATCCATCAATGTAAGTTTTTAAAATGAAAAAGAGAATTAATATTGTAATAGCAACCTTACTTGTGCTATTGGCGGGTTGCCGTTCTGCGAAAAAGGAAACAATGGTCACCTCTGATATGCAAAAGATAGAAATGAATTCTGGAGTAATTACTCCACAGTTGACAGGTGGTAATCCGGCCTCTACCTCTCCGATGGTTTATATTTATAAAACCAAGGTTGATTATTCACACCAGGTACCGGTGATGATGGATGAGGCTCGTACCCGCATTTTGTCCTATCCTGCGCCTGGGGATTTGAAAATGGGGGATGGGTTACGTCTGCCTACTCTTTTGAATAAGGGATACTTACTGGATAATAAGGGAATAGGTCCTAATGTGGCTTTTCTTACCTATACGTATGAAGAGTATAGCCAGTTGCCCACAGCACCTTCCATGACCGATCTGATGTCGCATATTCTTGATAAGTATCCTTTACTGGAAATTCGTGCATGCGGTCGCCGTGCTGATTATAAAGATATTGTTATAGAATTAAATGAGAAAATAGCAGAAGGATTTCTGCAAAAATAATTATATTTGTCGCCCAATATATAATAAATAGGTATAGTAAATGAAAGAATTTGTAATCTCCGAAGTACAGGCAGAAACGGCGGTATTGGTTGGTCTCATCACAAAAACACAGGATGAGCGTAAGACAAACGAATATCTCGATGAACTGGAATTCTTGGCTGAGACAGCCGGGGCGGAAGTAGTGAAACGATTTACCCAGAAGCTGGACCAGGCACATTCTGTGACCTACGTCGGCAAAGGTAAACTGGAAGAAATTAAAGAATATATTCGGAATGAAGAGGAAGCCGAACGGGAAATCGGTATGGTGATTTTCGACGATGAACTCTCCGCGAAACAGATACGTAACATTGAAGCTGAGTTGAAGATCAAGATATTGGATCGCACCTCGCTTATTCTCGATATTTTTGCCATGCGTGCACAGACAGCCAATGCAAAGACGCAGGTGGAACTGGCACAGTATAAATACATGCTTCCCCGTCTGCAACGTTTGTGGACCCACTTGGAACGCCAGGGTGGTGGTTCCGGTGCCGGTGGCGGTAAAGGTTCGGTGGGACTTCGCGGTCCGGGTGAAACGCAGTTGGAAATGGACCGTCGTATTATCCTGAACCGTATGTCATTACTGAAAGAACGTCTGGCAGAGATCGATAAGCAGAAGTCAACTCAGCGAAAGAACCGTGGACGTATGATACGTGCGGCATTAGTGGGATATACCAATGTGGGCAAATCCACATTGATGAACCTGCTTGCCAAGAGCGAAGTATTTGCAGAAAATAAACTGTTTGCAACATTGGATACTACAGTGCGCAAGGTGATTATTGATAATCTACCGTTCCTGCTTTCAGATACGGTTGGTTTCATCCGTAAGTTGCCTACTGACCTGGTGGACTCTTTCAAGTCGACACTGGACGAAGTGCGCGAGGCAGATCTGCTGTTGCACATTGTGGATATTTCACATCCGGATTTTGAAGAACAGATAGAAGTAGTCAATAAAACATTGGCGGATATCGGTGCATCCGGTAAGCCAATCATACTTGTATTCAATAAAATAGACGCTTACACCTATGTGGAGAAAGCGGCTGACGACCTTACCCCCAGAACAAAGGAAAACTTGACACTCGAGGAACTGATGAAGACTTGGATGGCAAAGATGGAGGATAATTGCCTCTTTATCTCTGCCCGTGAGAAGATCAATTTGGAGGAACTGAAGAGTGTAGTTTATGCACGCGTGAAAGAACTGCATGTACAGAAATACCCTTATAACGATTTTCTTTATCAGACCTACGAAGAAGAGGAAGAATAAACTAAAATTTGTTGGTCATGAATTACAGACATTTAACCGAAGACGAAGTACTCCGGTTGAAAAGCCAGTCGTGTCTGGCGGATGATTGGGGGAAAGTAATGGTAGCAGAAGACTTTGTTACCGAGTTTGTACATCACACCCGTTTCTCGGGAGATGTACGTTTAGGCGTATTTCAATCAGAGTTCACATTGCCGGGTGGAATTAAAAAACATTCCGGTTTGCGTCATGTAACACTCCACAATGTCACGGTGGGGGATAACTGTTGCATTGAGAACATCCAGAACTACATTGCTAATTATGAGATCGGGCATGACACATTCATTGAGAATGTAGACATCATCCTGGTGGACGGATTGAGTAAATTCGGTAATGGGGTAGAAGTATCCGTACTGAATGAAACCGGTGGGCGTGAAGTACTTATCAATGATAAACTTTCTGCGCATCAGGCTTATATCCTGGCGCTTTACCGCCACCGCCCGGAATTGATTTGCCGGATGAAGTCTATAACAGACTTCTACTCCAATAAGCATGCTTCTTCGGTAGGTACTATCGGCAATCATGTGATGATACTCAATACAGGTTCTATCAAGAATGTACGTATCGGAGACTATTGTCATATCTGCGGAACTTGTCGTCTTTATAATGGTAGCATTAATAGTAATGCGGAAGCACCGGTACACCTTGGTCATGGAGTTATTTGTGATGATTTTATCATCTCTTCCGGTTCACATATAGACGATGGAGCTATGCTGAGCCGTTGCTTTATAGGCCAGGCCTGTCGTTTGGGACATAATTATTCTGCGTCCGAATCGCTTTTTTTCAGCAATTGTCAGGGAGAGAATGGCGAGGCATGCGCTATCTTTGCCGGACCGTTCACGGTGACGCATCATAAGTCCACTTTACTGATTGCCGGTATGTTTTCATTCATGAATGCCGGTTCGGGTTCCAACCAGAGTAATCACATGTATAAGTTAGGCCCTATCCATCAGGGAACATTGGAACGTGGTGCTAAAACTACTTCCGATTCCTATATTCTTTGGCCCGCCCGTGTAGGCGCTTTTTCATTGGTAATGGGCCGCCATGTGAATCATTCCGATACTTCTAACTTGCCTTTCTCCTATCTGATAGAGCAGAACAATACTACTTATCTTGTACCGGGTGTCAACCTGCGAAGTGTAGGAACCATCCGTGATGCGCAGAAGTGGCCGAAGCGTGATGGACGTACGGATTCCAACAAACTGGATTTCATCAATTACAACTTACTCAGTCCCTATACTGTGCAGAAGATGTTCAAGGGACGGGAGACTTTGCAGAACCTGCGCCATGCTTCGGGCGAACTTTCCGATATCTATTCTTTCCATAGTGCGAAGATCCGTAACTCGGCATTGGTGAAGGGTATCAAGTTCTATGAGATCGCCATCCATAAATTCCTTGGAAACTCTGTCATCAAACGTCTGGAAGGTATTGAATTCAAAAGTAATGAAGAAATACGTGCCCGCCTGAAGCCCGACACCACAGTGGGTAGCGGTGAGTGGGTGGACATTTCCGGCCTGATAGCTCCGAAGAGCGAGATAGATGCCCTGATCAATGATATCGAGTGTGGAAAAGTAGACCGTCTGAAGTACATCAATGCTGAATTTGAGAAGATGCATCAGAACTACTACACTTATGAGTGGACCTGGGCTTATGAAAAGTTGGAGGAATACTACGGAATCAAACCGGACAATATTACGGCTACAGACATCATCCGCATTGTAGAGAAGTGGAAGGAAGCGGTAGTCGGGTTGGACCGTATGGTGTATGATGATGCCAAGAAAGAATTCTCGCTGGCTTCTATGACGGGCTTCGGTGCCGACGGCTCGCGCGCAGAGAAAGAAATGGACTTTGAGCAGGTACGCGGTGACTTTGAAAGTAATCCGTTTGTCACTGCCGTGCTGAAACATATTGAAGATAAGACAGCGTTGGGTGACGAATTGATAGGTCGTATGCAGAGGGTGTCATCATTTTCACTCTAATTAAAGAAATATTTCAATAATAGTTCTTACCTTTGTGCTACGATTCATTAATTTAATTTACGAGTAATTATGGCAACAACACCTCCGTTCAAGTATCAACCTATGTTTGAGCATGGGGAAGATAAGACTGAGTATTATCTGCTTACAAAAGACTATGTATCCGTAAGCGAGTTTGAAGGAAAGCCCATTCTGAAGATTGAAAAAGAAGGTCTTACAGCAATGGCTAACACGGCTTTCCGCGATGTGTCATTTATGTTGCGCCGTTCGCACAATGAGCAAGTTGCTAAGATTTTGCGCGACCCCGAAGCAAGTGATAATGATAAATATGTAGCACTGACCTTCCTGCGCAATGCAGAAGTAGCTTCAAAAGGCGTGCTTCCTTTCTGCCAGGATACCGGTACGGCTATCGTTCATGGTGAAAAGGGACAGCAGGTATGGACTGGCTATTGTGATGAAGAAGCTCTTTCGTTGGGTGTCTACAAAACATATACTGAAGAAAACCTGCGTTACTCTCAGAATGCTCCGTTGAATATGTACGACGAGGTGAACACGAAGTGTAACCTGCCTGCGCAAATAGATATCGAAGCTACCGAAGGTATGGAATATAAGTTCCTTTGCGTGACCAAAGGTGGCGGTTCGGCCAATAAGACTTACCTGTATCAGGAAACAAAAGCAATCTTGAATCCCGGCACTCTGGTTCCTTTCCTCGTTGAGAAAATGAAGACGCTGGGTACAGCTGCTTGTCCTCCTTACCACATCGCTTTCGTCATTGGCGGTACTTCTGCTGAGAAGAACCTGCTGACGGTAAAGCTGGCTTCTACTCATTATTATGATGAGTTGCCCACTACGGGTAACGAATACGGACGTGCCTTCCGTGATGTAGAACTTGAGAAAGAAGTGTTGGAAGAAGCTCATAGGATTGGCCTCGGTGCACAGTTCGGCGGTAAATATCTGGCTCATGATATCCGTATCATTCGTCTGCCTCGTCACGGTGCATCTTGTCCGGTAGGTCTGGGCGTTTCTTGCTCTGCCGACCGTAACATCAAGTGTAAGATCAACAAAGAAGGTATCTGGATTGAAAAACTGGACAGTAATCCGGGCGAACTCATCCCGGAAGAAATGCGTCATGCAGGCGAAGGTGCCGTGGTTAAGATAAACCTGAACCAGCCGATGGCAGATATCTTGAAGGAACTGACTAAATATCCGGTGGCTACACGTCTGTCATTGAATGGTACGATTATCGTAGGCCGTGACATTGCACATGCTAAGCTGAAAGAACGTCTGGACCGTGGTGAAGATTTGCCACAGTATATCAAGGATCATCCGATTTACTATGCCGGTCCTGCCAAGACTCCGGCTGGTATGGCTTGTGGCTCTATGGGCCCCACTACTGCGGGACGTATGGACTCGTATGTAGAGTTGTTCCAAAGTCATGGTGGCAGCATGGTTATGCTTGCAAAGGGTAACCGTAGTCAGCAGGTGACGGATGCTTGCAAGAAGTACGGTGGTTTCTATCTCGGTTCTATCGGTGGTCCTGCCGCTATCCTGGCACAGAACAACATCAAGAGTATCGAATGTGTAGAATATCCCGAACTCGGTATGGAAGCTATCTGGAAGATTGAAGTGGAAGACTTCCCTGCATTCATCCTGGTAGATGACAAAGGCAACGATTTCTTTAAACAATTGAAACCTTGGAACTGTAGTAAATAAGAGGAATCTTTCTATATAGATTAAGTGAAAGCTGTCCCGAAGAAGTTGATTAACTCCTTGGGACAGCTTTCTTGGTTTAATAGATGTAGAACTTGATATGCTCCTTCCTTTTTCCCCTAAAGCTTTCATGTTTATGTCATTATGCTATAAGCAAAACCTTGTTTTCCATATGGGGGCTGTGCAGCCCACAATTGCGGGACAAACAGCCCCCATATGGAAAACGTAGAGCCCGCAACTGTGGGATGAAGTTTTGCTACAGGCAAAAGAACAAAAACAATAAAGCAAAGCTTGGTTTTCATACGACCTTCTTCCCGTTTTTCTTATTGTTCCTAAGTATTCCATTGTGGAGTCTATAAGTTCTGCAACAGGTTTGCCTACACCATCCTACATCATCCTACACTATCCTACACCATTTTACGTTATTTATTTGCTTGATAATCAATAGAGAACGGTTGTCGGTGTAGGATGTAGGAAATGAAGAAGTATTTTTTTAAGTGTCACTAACCTCAGGTGGATATTAGAAAAATAATAAGATATTCTTGTATGCCGATACTAATTTCTATCTTTACACCTTCAAAGTCAGATTAATCTTATTGACAGTTATGGAAACTACTCCCCACATTTCTCCGAAGGCGGACTCCCGTGTTGTTTGGCTGGATGTCGTGCGACTGATAGCTATGTTTACCGTGGTTTGTTGTCATTGCACAGACCCTTTCAACTTTTATCCGGGAACGGCTCCGAATATTGAAGATATCAAGTTTTGGGGGGCTGTCTATGGGGCGGTGCTGCGTCCGTGCGTACCTCTTTTTGTGATGATAACGGGAGCTTTGTTGCTTCCTGTGCGTGGGGATGCATCCGTATTCTATAAGAAACGTATTCCACGTGTGTTTTTTCCGTTTCTTATCTGGTCGGTAATTTATAATCTTTTCCCTTGGATTACAGGATTGCTGGGGGTGGAACCGCGGGTGATTCTTGACTTCTTCCCGTACTCGGGCGAAGAAGTGATGCGCCAGTCTTTAGCTGTCAGCATGGGATATATTGCCGAACTTCCTTTTAATTTTTCTATCCTCGATGTACACATGTGGTACATTTATTTGCTGATAGGACTCTACCTGTATTTGCCGATATTCTCCGCCTGGGTGGAGAAAGCTTCGGAGAAAGCCAAACTCTGGTTCTTGGCAGTATGGGGAGTGACATTGCTTATACCTTATTATAATGAGTTTGTAGCGCAATACTTGTGGGGAACTTGTTCGTGGAACTCATTCGGCATGCTTTATTATTTTGCCGGCTTTAATGGATACCTGCTTCTGGGGCATTATCTGCGCAACCATGACTGGACTGGACGGCAAGCTGCACTGATAGGTGTTCCTATGTTTGTGGTGGGCTATGCGGTTACTTTCTTCGGTTTCCGCCACATGACGGCATTGCCGGACTTTACGGATGAAATGCTGGAATTGTTCTTTACCTATTGCTCACTGAATGTGGTGATGATGACCATTCCTGTATTTATGTGGGCAAAGAGAGTGAACATTCGTTCGGAACGGATGATAAAGGCATTATCCAATCTGACACTTTGCGGTTTCGGAGTTTATATGATACACTATTTCTTCACCGGTCCGTCAGTGGTACTGATGCGGGCGGCAGGTGTTCCGTTGTGTTTGCAGATACCTGTCGCCGCAGTGGTTGCATTTGGCATTTCCTGGTTCCTGGTGGCAATGGCATACCGTTGTTTTGGAAAGAAAACGAAATGGGTGATGGGATAGTCTCTGTAGGATTATCCTAATTCAATATACTTCTTCATGGTCAGACGGTTTTCACCGTCCAGGCGTTGGTATGAAACTTCATTCATAATGCTTCGTATCAGGAATATACCCAGTCCACCAATGGCACGTTCTTCAATGGGAATGGTGATATCGGCATCCGGGGCATTGGTCGGGTCGAAGGAAAGTCCCTTGTCGGTCAGTAAGAAGATTAATTGATTGTCTGTCAGGCTGGCTTTTAGTCGGATTTCATGATGCTCTTCCAGCGGGTAGGCATACATGATAACATTGCTGACAGCTTCTTCCAGTGCCAGATTGATATGCATGGTTGTTTCTGCCGGCAGGGACAAGTCAGAACAGAATTCTTCTACAAAGATTGCCAAGGCTGTGATCTCATCCAGCTCGTTGGTTATTCGGATCTCTTTTTCCATGATGTTATGGTTTTATTGTTTTAGGTTCATAATGAATTAGCAGAATGGTCATGTCGTCACTGGCCTCTGCTTGTTGTACATGGGAGGCTACGGAACGAACCACTGTATCTACTATTATGCGTACGTCGAAAGTGCCCAACGGAGCCAGAGTTGATAATAGGCGATCTTCACCATACAGCTCTTTGGAGGCGTTTTCAGCCTCGGTTATTCCGTCAGTATAAAGGAAAAGACGGGTATTCTTTTCAAGAGTGATTTCTTCATCGGTGTATTCCATATCTTCCAGTACTCCTACGAATAACTGTATTTTTGCCTTTAGTAGCGTTGTATTTCCGTCTGCACCTATTATAATAGGTGGATTGTGTCCGGCATTACAGAAACGCAGGCTTCCGGTTTTCAGGTCGAGTATGCCGATGATGAGGGTAACGAACATGTTGGCCTCGTTGTTTTCGGAGATAGAACGGTTCATCTTGCTCATAATCTCGGCAGGCGAGGTGGCCTGTTGGGCGAGAGTGCGGAACAGGCTGCGTGCAATGGCCATGAAGAGTGAGGCCGGAATACCTTTGCCCGATACGTCACCGATGACGAAGTAAAGCCGGTCATTGTCGATAAAGAAATCGTAGAGGTCGCCGCCTACTTCTTTGGCAGGATGCAATATGGCATGCAGGTCCACGTCTTCCCGTTCGGGGTAGGGTGGGAAGATTTTGGGAATCATTCCCATCTGTATCTCGCGGGCAATGGACAATTCGCTTTCAATGCGCTCTTTGGAGGCGGTCGTTGTGCGCAGTTCCGAAACGTAGCCCGACAATGACTGCTGCATATAGACCAGTGAGTCGTGCAAATCTTTTATTTCATCTTTGGAGTGTACTTCGGGTAATGCCACATCAAAACGTCCCGTGGCAATGGAACGGGCGGATTCGGAAAATTTTCTGAGCGGACGTACCAGTCTGTGAATGATTTGATAGATCAACGGAAGCAGTACCAGCATACCTGCCAGGAAAATATAGATGATGCGGTGGGAGGTGGCATCCAGATTGTGGAGTATCACCTGGCTGGGGCAGATGGTGCATACAGACCATCCACAGTTAGGGATGGCGGTATATAGAGCGTATGAGTCCTGTTCCGCATTGTTGAATTGTGCTGTGCCGGTCACACCGTTAAGTATATTGCGGCCTATTTCCTCTTCCTGAACATCATTCTTGCCCAGGGCAACGGAGAAAATGGTTTCGTTCATTATCTTTTCCCGGTCGGGGTGGGTGAGGAAACTACCGTTCCGGCTGAGCAGGAAGGTATAGCTGGATTGGTAAGGTTTCAACTTATTCACCATATCGGTGAAACGGGACAGGGAAATGTTGGCCGTAAATATGGCATATACCTCTCCTTGTGGGTTGCGAAGAGGTAGCGCGTATGTACTCATAATTGTATTTCCGCCTCCCGTGTCGTAGTAGGGTTCGCTCCAATAACTCTTTTTCAGAAGTTTAGGTATCAGATACCAGTCCATGCAGGGATAATCGTAGTCTGCTCCACCCAGTTTCAGGTAGTTCACGATCTCTTCTGCCCCCTCGTTGATGCTGAAGGCGTATGGCATGAAGTATTTCCCTTTCTCCTTATAATATCCGGGAATGAAAGCGATACCGCTTCCTACAATCAGGCTATTGTTTTTCACGATGGCGGTGAGGACATCTTTTAGAGAATCGGGGGTGCTTAGGTTTTTCTCCACAATCCAGACGGACTGTTCGAGGGTAGATTCTACAATCTGCAACTCTCCGCTGATTTGTGTAGCTGTGTTGCGCAGCAGTCCGTGTGCATGGTCTATGGCATCTTCCGTTATCTGCTTCCGGCTGTAATTATAGAACAGCATCATGATGCAGACAAAAACTATCAGCGTGAAAGACAGCACATAAATGCTTAGTTTGGTGGCAAACGATGGGGAAAAAAATGCTTTCATGGAGGAATGATTATATAATTAGGGGGATATGGTGATGTGCAGTGTTGTTTATTTTACAAAATCCTCGTAACGGATACTGGCACTTCCGGCAGGCGTCAATATCATTGCAGCGCGTGCAAATCCTTCCCGGCTGAGGCGGTAGGTACGTTGTCCGCTTTGCTGGTCCACTTGCAGGCGGAGAACTTCCTCCAGCATTTTGCGTTGGTGGTAGCGATTGGTGCCTATATTGCCCTTTTTCACTTCTTCCATAACCATATCGAGGGCTTCTTCACGGTGCTCGTTGGTCCATGCCCAACCACGCATACTGGCTTTTACCAGTTTGCGCACGACTTCCGGATATTGGTTATAGAACTCTTCCGTGACGTACAACCCATCTTCAGGCAGGTTGTAGCCATAGTCGGCAAGACGTATGGAGTATATCGAATCAACGTTCATCCCGTATTCCGATAATTGGAGATACTCATTATAACTTCCTACCAGGCAAGGATCGGCAGCCCCGGAAAGAAACACATTGACTCCGCTGTTGAACCGTATCCATTCTACCTGTTTCAGGGCGTAATGCTCTGCAAGCCGGTCAAGTAGTTTTTGGCTCAGATGATTCCATACGGCTATCTTCTGGTTTCGAAGAGATTCCTCGCCTTTAAGAGGAGAGTGGCTGATAAGCATCAGACTGTTTTCCTGTGAGGTCTGCATGACGTTTACTACACGTGCGCCTGCAAGCCGCTCCATGAATGCGTATGAAAGGTTCATGATTACTACCGGGGCACGACCTTTCTCCATAAACGAAAAAGAGCTTTCTGAGATGGCAGGATGTTGTACGCATACGTCAATTCCCTCCTCCTTATAGAATCCCAGCTTATCCGCCACGTAATAACCGGTAAATTGGGCTTGGGCGGTCCACTTCGGGGTGAGCATGATGCCTTGTGCTTTAGTCTGGGGTGAAGCAAGTAGTAAAGGCAATAGGAAGATGCTGAAAATAAATCTTTTCATCATAATATTTACCGGATATTAAAGAGAGAAGTGCAGCCTGTCATTTCAAAGATGTTTTTTATTTCCGGCCTCATAGCCTCGATAATCAAACTTCCCTGATTTTTCTGTACGCTCTTTTGCAGGATAAGAAAGCATCGCAGGCCGGAACTGCTGATGTAGGACATTTGTTCGCAATTGACGATGATATTGGGCTTGTCTTCTTGAAGCAAAGGCTGTATGGCTATGCTGAAGTCGCGGGCGTTGGCTGTATCCAACCGGCCTTTTATATCCAGTACAATGATGCCGTCTACTCTGCAAATGTTTGTGTCCAGCAGAGCGTCCGGTTTAAAGTCTATATCCAACCGTTTCACTAGAGTCAGCAGATTTTGGGTGTCCGTAGTTCGGTAGTTTACTTCGTCCATTGTGCGGTGAATAAGGAAATGCCCTAATCCTTTGGTGAGCTGCTCTTCGAGGGATGGCTTTTCATCCGGACTTTTTTTCTGGAACGGATCAACTGCGATTCCTTCGTCCGTGATCTGGAAAGTCAGCCTTCCGGGAGTGATATGTGCCTGAAGCTGAATTTCGCTTGATTCTCCTTTCGGATAGGCGTATTGAATGATGTTGGCTATTATCTCTTCTATCGCGAGATTCATGCTCATCGCTATTTCCGAGGGGATGTTGAGTGATACTCCCAATTCTTCCATAAATTGGGAAATACGCCCGGTCTCATTCAACTTGTTGTTGATAATAATTTCTTTTTCCATGTTCTTTCGTTAATGCTTTATAGTAACGTGTATAGTAGCTGGCTTAATATGTGCAAATATCCCTATTTCCCTTTATATCGAACGGTCTTCCTCGCTTAAAAGCGTCCCACTTTGGGTGGAATGGCTGAAATGGTACTTAATACTACTTGAAAATGGTACTAAAAAGATTGTATATATTGCCCCATAGTTGATAAGTTTTATAACTTTGCGCCAGAAAAATATATCGGATAAACGAACACCTGTAAAATAAAAAGCGAAAGGAAAAAATGACCAGTGTAATCATGTTGTTTATAGAGCTGCTGCTCGATATCGTCGGTCTTGTTACAGGAGGGATTATCTGGGCACATTCTTCTGAAAGCAAAATTCGTAAGGCTTGGGGAATGTTGGCTACCACTCTGTCGCTACTTCTGCTGTGCGATAATATAGAGTGGATGTGGCTTTTTAGCCGTGGAGTGGAGGAGATACCCCGTTTCGTTGAGGTGCCTATGGATCATTTGTCTATTTGGCATATTGTACGCGTGATTTTCTTTTTCCAGCTCTTTTCGCTATTTCCCATTGCTTCACTGAAGCCTGGATGGATGACGCTGACAAGGATCACCAATTATTGCATTCCTATACTGCTGATTGTTTGCATTGCTTGCTGTTATCAGTTCTTTAACGGGCATTATACGATGCTGAAGTCCTTCGCTGCTATTGGAGAGAATCTGGGAAAGCAGGATGTAGTGGTCAGACTGGTGTTGTTTGTCATCAGTGTATTGATGCCTTCCTTGAACTTTCTTCTTCCTTATCTGAAGCGTTGGATACCTATCCGACGGGTACAGAGTAGGGGGATGTATATTTATATGGGATGTTTTGGATTGATTATGTCGGGGTATATCTGGCTGATGTTAGGAACCAGTGGTTTATGTTTTAACCTTTTCGGGTATTTTGTGGTTGTGCCTACTATCTTGCTGAATATACTCTATCTGCGCAATGATAACCCGCTCTCTTTACCGCCATTGCCGGTAATTGATTTAAGCCGGCAGGAAATAGAGGCAATCAAGGAAATTGAAGTGTCTCCCGTAGTGCTTGAACTTAGTGAGCAACTGATGGCCTTTATGAAAGGGCATACACCTTTTACCAATCCCCAATATTCATTGCAGAATGTGTTGACGGATATAGGAACCAATGAGCACCGGTTCAATAAGGTATTGCGTTACAATGGTTTCTCGGGGTTCCGGGATTATATTAATTTCAATCGCCTGCAATACTTTAAGGAGCAGGCGGCTTTACGGAAAGAACTGACAGTGAAAGAACTTATGTTTATGAGTGGATTTACTTCGCGTTCCAGCTTCTATCGCTATTTCGCCAGTATTGAGAAAATGTCTCCGAGCGAGTATATGGAAAGACTTCAGCAGGAAGGTTAGGGGATTTTACCACAGAGTAACACTGAGTTTCAAAGAGTTCAATATGCAATATATGCAATTAAAGAAATAAGATTCTGTGAAACTCAGTGTTACTCTGTGGTGAATCATTGTATCTTATTCTTTTTCTTCCACTGCTCGTACTTCTTCAGCACTTTCAGTCCGTCGCTATTATACCAACTATATCCGTTACGGCGTTCGTGTCCTATTTCTGAGATATCGAACTTCTTCACTCCATCGCGGTCACTGAAGAAAGGACGGTTATCTTCCAGTGTATAGAAGCGTGCCCACAAAGGAGGACAATCCGTACATGGTACCATGCGGTAGTCTTTCTTTCCTTCGTCATTGGTGAAGAACTCTTTCTTTATGCCTTCAATCTTGGATGACTTGAACCATTCAACTGCATTTTCTATACAGTTGATAACCTCTTGTGAGGGATTGGGCAGAGACATTAATAGAATGACTATTTCGTCAGACTCTTGTCCGCTCAGTGAGGGTAACTCATAGGCGCGTGCTTTAGCGGGAGCAAGGGTATGTTCGTCATGTTGTGCACACCAGACGGTTGGTTTGCCATTTAGGACAACTTGCGTTTTGAGGATGCACTCCACACCTTTGTTGAATGCGGTGCGAGCACGGTTACAGATGCTGTCGGGGACATATTCATAAGGGGCTTTCTTTTCGTATACCTCGCGCAGAAGTTCCATTACATTTACCATCGCGTTGTCATTGTAGGTGATATGTGTGTAGTAACCTTTGGGACGGGGCCAGAACTGAGGCCAGCCTCCATTGGGATATTGTGCTTTGAGGATATAACGGATGCCGTCCAACGCACTGTCTCTGTATTTCTTAATATGAGTAGCCAGATACAGGCGGGAGAGGTATTGGATTTCCGTACTGGTGGCGTCGTTGTCTATGGTGCTTTCGTTCACTTCATCTTTGGAAGCAAGTACATCTTCCAGCTCTTGTTCTGTCAGTTCGGCAGGCATATAGATATTTTTAGGCCAGCCGCCGGTAGTTTGTTGATAGAGCAGGACATTGTCGCCAATGCGGATGGCTTCAGGAGTTTTAAAGAATTCGTCGTTTAACTTGGGTGCCATCTTTACCCAAGTTTTATACGGCTTTTTTTCTTTGTAGTTTACGGTTTCTTGTGCGAATAAGTTTGTCAGGCACAACAAGGCCAGACAACACAGGCAAATCTTTTTCATGGTCGTTGTTTTTTATAGTTCTACTGATGGCAAAAGTAGAGGAAAAAAAATCGCCTGATGGGGAATATTTGTTTTATTCCAGGTATTTTGTTACTTTTCCACTGATTTGCAACAAAGAAATCTCGCATAATTTAGTGTTGTACTCCGCTGAAAGAATTCTTTCTTCTGCATCTAAAAGGCTTTTCTGTGCTTCACGCATTTCGATACCTGAAAGGTTTCCCAGCATATAACGCTCCATGGCAATCTCATGGTTTTCTTTGGCGGCTACAAGGTTCTGGCGTTCCAGGTTCAGCATTTGCAGGTTGTTCTGGTAAGCTTGCCATAAGTTGCTCAGGTCTGCACGTAAGGCTTGTTCCAGTTGTTCGCGTTCCAGGCGGGCATTCTGAATGGCAATACGTGCATTGTTACGTTCCCGGCGACGGTTTCCGTCGAACAGGTTGAAACCGATAGTCAGGCCGAAGTTGGCACCAAGATTACCGCGTTGGATGTTAGTGGCGATATCGTATTTGTTGAAGGTATAGCCATAACCGCCGTTCATCTTCAGATAAGGATAGTCGCGGGAACAAACCTTTTTGTAATCCAACTGGGCAAGCGTGTTGTTTTGATAGGCTTTCAACAGAGAAGCGTTGGTTTGCAGAGTCATGTTCCAAAGCTCTTCAAAGTTTAGTCCACCGTCTACGTTGATCAGACTGTCTTGAATAATGATGGGCTGGTCTACATCTTCGTTCGCCATCAGTTCGTTCAGTTGGATACGGGAGGTATGCAGCAACTCTTGCTGTTTCATATACTGGGCACTGTCTGCATTGAAGTCTACCTTTGCCTGTTGGTAATCCAGACGGGAGAAGTTACCGATGTGATAACGCTCTTCCACGATACGCAAACGCTCTTTGGACAAAGATACGGCATAGCGGAAATTATTCAGACGGATCTTATGTTGCAGATAGTTGTAATATTCGGCAGCGATGTTGGCTATCAGGTCTTCTACGGCGATACGGGTATTGGTTTCACCTTGTCTTTCCAACTCTTTCAGACGTTGGTAGTTGGCGGTGATGTTGAAGCCGTCGAAGATAGTCCAGTTCAGATTAAGCCCCACGTTCATGGTCTGATCGAATACACCATTCTCTTTGACATGTTCTCCGGTAGCCCGCACTTTGCTGTCTGTATTGTCTACGGTTCCTTTATAACTTGCAGAGAGGTCAAGTGTCGGCAGATAACCGGCGTTTCCCAGCGTAGCGTTGTTTTTGCTGACTTGTTCCTCGTTGCGGGTAATGCGCAGCGAGTAGTTATTTTGAAGTCCGTATTCCAGGCAGGACTTTAATGTATAAGATTGCGGCATCTGCGCTTGTAACGCAAGCGAGGTGCTACAAATGGCTATGAGGGATAAAATCGTACGTTTCATGATTTCTTTAACTTACTTCTGTTAGTAGATACATAACTATATATGGCAGGTACGATGTACATAGTGAGGAATGTGGATACCAACATACCGCCCACTACGGCTGTACCCATGGCAATGCGCTGGTTACAACCTTCACCCGAAGCGAATGCCAACGGTATCAATCCGAGAATGGTAGAAGCACTGGTCATTAGGATGGGGCGCAAACGTTGCAAGGATGCATCCTTGATAGCTTCCATTTTATCTTCTCCGGCTTCTTGTTTCAGGTTGGCAAACTCTACAATAAGGATACCATTCTTTGCCACCAGACCAATCAACATGATGATACCGATCTGACTGAAGATATTCATTGTAATATCGTTGAAGTACATGAATATTAAGGCTCCGGCAATAGCCAAAGGCACGGTAAGCATGATAATCAACGGGTCTTTGAAACTCTCGAACTGTGCTGCCAGAATCAGGTAGATCAGCAGGATTGCCAATACAAAGGCAAACATCAGACTGGAGGAACTTTCTCTATATTCTTTGGAGTCTCCCGTCAGTGCGGTACGGAATGTATCGTCCAATGTCTCTTTGGCAATCTTGTCCATCTCGTCCAACCCTTGTCCGATGGTTTTCCCATCAGCAAGTCCGGCAGAAATAGTGGCGGAAACGAAACGGTTGTAACGGTATAATTGCGGAGGAGCGATACCACCGGTCAGTTCAATCAGGTTGTCCAACTGCACCATTTCACCTTTATCACTACGAATATAGATGCCTTTCAGGTCGGAAGGTTTATTGCGTTGCTGGCGGTTGATCTCACCCAATATCTCGTATTGCTTTCCATTCATATAGAAATAACCCATACGCTGGCCGCTCAATCCGTATTGGAGTGTTTGCGCAATATTGCGTGTGCTTACTCCCATGATACTTGCCTTGTCGCGATTGATGTTGATGCGGGCTTCCGGCTTACTGAACTTCAGGTTCACGTCGGCCATTTGGAAAACAGGATTTTCATAAACTTTCGCCATAAATACCGGTAATACTTTTTGCAACTTTTCGATGTTGGTAGCTTGTAATACGTATTGCACCGGCATACCACCACGTCGTCCACCGAAAGAGGATGATTGTTGTACAAACGAACGTGCCTTGGTCTTTTTCTGCACAGCCTTCGAAATTTGTTCGGCTACTTCCATCTGTGTATAGTCACGATCTTTCATGTCCTTCAACGTGATACGTACATTACCGCTACCACTTGATACACGTGCCGTTACCGATTCTGCATCCGGCAGAATGGAATCTACCAACTGGTTGATGTCTTCCGTATAATCTCGTATGTATTCATAGGTTACACCCTCTGCTCCACGTGTATTGATACTGATTTGTGAACGGTCTTCCAATGGTGCCATTTCGGCAGGGATGGCATTCCACAGAAATACGATAATTATCAATGTTGCTAAGATAAGTGGCATAGCCAGCCAGCGCTTGTGCAGGAATATTTCCAATGACCGGCTGTAGATGCGGTTCATTCCTTCGAAAAATGGCTCGGTTTTCATATAGAACCAGTTCTTCTTTTCTTGTTTTACCAGCAGTTTGGTGGCAAGCATCGGAGTGAAAGTCAATGCGGCAAAAGAGGAAATGATAACAGAACCGGATACCACGATACTGAATTCACGGAAAAGTCGTCCAGTCATACCGTCCATAAATACGATGGGGAAGAATACGGCTACCAGTGTGATGGTGGTAGAGATTACGGCAAAGAAAATTTCCTTGGCACCCTCGATACCGGCCTCTTTGGGTGGCATCCCGCGTTCAATACGGACATAAATGTTTTCTGTCATTACAATGGCATCATCCACCACCAGACCTACTGCCAGCACTACCGCCAGCATGGAAAGTACATTGATGGAGAATCCTGCCAGATACATTACGAAGAATGCTCCGATAAGCGAAACGGGAATTACGATACAGGGTACCAGTGTTACACGCCAGTCGCGCAGGAAAAGGAAGATAATGATAATAACGAGAATGAATGCTACATATACCGTTTCCTTTACCTCACTGATAGAAGCACGGATAAACTTGGTATTGTCGAAACCATAAGAGTATTGCACGTCATCCGGAAGGTCTTTTTGCATCTGTTCCATACGTTCATAAACGGCATCGGCAATCTTGATGTGATTGGCACCTGGTTGAGGTACTACAACAATACCTACCATCGGTACACCATTCATTTTCATGTAACTCTTGATGTCCGCCGGTCCTAATTCTGCCCGTCCGATATCGCTGAAACGGATGATACGGTTATTATCTTCCCGCAGAATCAGATTATTAAATTCTTCTGCCGTATGCATCAATCCCAATGTACGGATGGTGAGTTCCACCGTATTACCTTCGATACTACCGGATGGAAGTTCCACATTTTCTTTATCTACCGCATTCTTAACATCGATGGGTGTAATACCGTAACCTGACATCTTGATAGGATCGAGCCAAAGACGCATGGAATAACGTTTTTCACCCCAGATACTAACACTGCTGACGTCTGAAATAGTCTGCAACTGTTCTTTGACAGTGAGGTCTGCTATTTCGCTCAGTTCCAGTAAAGAACGTTTGTCACTTTGCAATGCTACCATCAGGATCGGTGTAGCATCCGCATCTGCTTTTGATACGGTAGGAGGGTCACAGTCGCGAGGCAGATAACGCTGGGCGCGTGAAACTTTATCACGCACGTCGTTTGCGGCCGTTTCCAGGTCTACGGAGAGTTCAAATTCTACCGTAATACGGGATGAACCTTGTTGGCTGACACTGGACAAGGAACGGATTCCCGGGATACCATTGATGTTTTGCTCCAATGGTTCGGTAATCTGGTTTTCGATAACATCGGCATTTGCACCCGGGTAGGAGCAGGATACCGAAATGATGGGATTATCCACTGACGGATATTCGCGGACGCCGAGATAGCTGTACCCGATAAGTCCAAAAAGCAGGATGATAAGGGTAAGCACTGTGGAGAGCACCGGGCGCCGTATGCTGAGTTCGGATATGTTCATAAGGCGTCTGGTTTAATAGATATTATCCAATGTTACGGGTAATCCTGTGCGGAGCTGCAATGTTCCGGAAATTATAATTGTATCTCCGGTCTGCAAACCCTGCAATACTTGGGTTTCAGCTTCTGTACGTATGCCAGTTTGTATTTCTACAGGTTGGGCTTTTCCAGATTTATAAAGGAAAATCTTGTCCTTACCCATTTCCGGAACGATAGCTTCGGATGGAACGGCAAGGGCATCATGGATTTCATTTTTACTTAAGCGAATATCTGCATAGCGTCCCGGCATTACATTACCGTTGGCATTGGGGTAGAGGGCACGCAATGTCAATGTATGGGTGTTTTGATCCATTCTCGACTCGCGTGCGTACACTTTGGCATGGAACGTTTCAAGCTTACCCTCAAGTCCGAAGTTTACTCCTGCACCGATTTTTACGTCATTGGCATAACGTTCGGGAACGGAAAATTCTACTTTCAGCGGAGATACTTTTGTAAGTTTGGCAACGATGGTAGTGGGGGAAGCATAGGTTCCGACACTGACTTGGCGCAGACCGATTACACCGTCGAACGGAGCACGGAGCTCGGTTTGTGCAATGTTAGCTTCTATCAGGTCTATGTCTGCATTCAGGGTTGCCAATTCAGTTTTTACCTGCTCGTAGGCTTCCTTACTGACTGCATCCCGCTCCAACAATGCATTCTGGCGGAATACGCGGTCTTCTGCCAATTTCAGTTGGGCAACAAGACGTTGCAACTGTGCCTGTAAAGGCCGGTCGTTCACTTTAGCCAGCAGTTGTCCTTTTTTAACCTGGCTACCTTCCTCAAAATTGATTTCTATGATTTTACCTGAGGTTTCGAAAGAAAGATCCACTTCCTCATCAGGCAACAGGCTACCGCTGATTTTGATTTCATCTTTGAGCAGCTGTGGCTTTATGATCTTTGCGTTTACATTTAATGCTTTTTTGCCATTGCGGTTACTGCTCATAACTTTGTCGGCAGCTGCCAATTCTTTATTCTCTTTAGGAAGCTGGGAATAAATACCCCAACCTATCAGTCCGGCACCAATGAAAATGATAATGCCCCATTTAACTTTTTTATTCATGTATCAGTATTAGTATTATATCAGATATTAAGTTAGATTATGTAGCACTAATTTGGACATATTAGGAACAGAAAGGTTTAATGCGAAAAGCGTTAAAAAAGGTAATAAAGTGATAATGTAATAGCACAATAGCGTGTTATTATGATAGGATGATAAAGTAATAGACTGATAAAACGTTATCACATTGTTGCTTTATCAATCTATCGTTCCTTTTAATATGCAGCCCGGTATTTACCTTCCTCTTTGTCTTCCAACATGTTAAGGTATGAGGCATAACGCGATTCGCTGATGTAGTGTTCCTCCACGGCTTTTCGTACGGCACATCCCGGTTCGTGGCGATGCGTACAGTTACCGTAACGGCAATCGGCAGAGAACTTAAATATCTCTGGGAAATAGTGTCCTATTTCCTCCTCTTCCATATCGAATGTTCCGAAACCTTTGATGCCCGGTGTGTCAATGATATATCCGTCTCCCGGAACGGGAAACATCTCAGAGAACGTAGTGGTGTGCATTCCTTTGTTGTGGTAGGCGGAAATCTCCCCCGTTTTTACGTCCTGTTCAGGCAATATTGCGTTGATGAGCGTTGATTTTCCTACACCGGAGTGACCGGAGAAAAGTGTTACCCGCCCTTTAAGTTCTTCCTGAATGAGTTCAATGCCTTCACCGGTTTTGGCAGAGACTTTAAAGCAGGGATAACCGATAGTGGTATAGAGATTGATGAGGCTGTTCATATAATGAAGTTCCTCTTCATTGTATGCGTCTATTTTATTGAAGATGATCTTTACCGGAACACGGTATGCTTCGGCAGAAGCCAGAAAACGGTCGATAAAGGTGGTGGATGTTTCCGGATAGTTGACCGTTACGATCAGCATGCTTTGGTCAAGGTTTGCAGCGAGAATGTGCGATTGCTTGGAGAGATTGGAAGCACGACGGATAATGTAATTTTTCCGGTCTTCTATTTCACTGATGAGAGCAGTTCCTTCCGGATTCAGAATGATTTGTACATAGTCTCCCACAGCTACCGGATTGGTACTGCGAATGCCTTTTAACCGGAAGTTACCCTTGATTTTGCACTCTACACATTTACCTTCGTCGGTTTTTACCAAATACCAACTACCTGTATTTTTTATTACCAGTCCCCTCACTACTAATTAGATGAGTAATGAAGAATGGAGATATTCTCCATTCTTCATTAAATTATTATACGGTCATGATTTCTTTGTCCTTTGCAGCCAGCATATCATCAATTTGCTTGATGTATTTATCGTGAATCTTCTGCAATTTCTCTTCACCTCCTTTTTGTGCATCTTCTGCCAGGCCGTCTTTAACAGACTTCTTTAGGCCATCGATTGCATCACGGCGGGCATTGCGTACGCTCACTTTGGCAGTTTCGCCTTCACCTTTACACTGTTTGGCAAGTTGTTTACGGCGTTCCTCAGTCAGCGGTGGGATACCGATACGGATGATTTCACCGTTATTTTCCGGCATGATGCCAAGGCTGGAGTCAATGATAGCTTTCTCAATCACCTTGAACATACTTTTGTCCCAAGGCTTGATGACAATACTACGGGCATCCGGAGTATTTACGGCAGCTACGTTATTGATGGGAACCATGCTTCCGTAAGAGTCCACACGGATACCGTCCAGCAAACGAACGTCTGCTTTTCCGGCGCGGATGTGAGCCAATGCTTCTTCCAGATACATGACGGCCATATCCATTTTTTCTTGCGCTTCATCTAAGATCTCTTTTACTTCTCTCATATTTCTTAGTTTTGAATTGTGCTTTTAGAATTTTTGATTGAACAAAAGTAGTATAATTTTGTCTATTTGCAAAATATTAGCTAACAGGAATAAAGCAAATTGCTTATATTTGATAATACGAATATCTCTGCATATACTGGTGAGGGAGAGAATGACTGTCTGCGATGATTTTACTTAGCAGTTGCGAGAAAGAAGGATAGAAATGGCGGTGTGGCTATTTAATCTGATAAATATGGAATTGAAAACAGGGCAGAGATTTTAAAACAAAAAACTCCGGTAAACATCTGCCTACCGGAGTCTCTTACTATTTGATTGTTTTTTATCAGTTATGTACCAATGTACCTATTTCTTCTCCTAACATTACCTTTTTCAAGTTTCCTATTGTATCCATGTCAAAGACAACAATGGGGAGATTATTTTCCTTACACATGCATGTTGCAGTAAGATCCATTACTTTCAGTCCACGTTTCAGAACTTCGTCATAAGTGATATCGTCGAATTTTGTGGCAGTCGGATCTTTTTCCGGGTCTGCGGTATAGATACCATCCACACGTGTACCTTTTAGCATGACATCGGCTTCAATCTCGATACCGCGTAGAGAAGAGCCCGTGTCTGTAGTGAAGAACGGATTTCCCGTTCCGGCAGACATTATAACGACTTCGCCTGCTTCCATGCTTTCGATGGCTTTCCATTTATTATAAAATTCTCCGATAGGTTCCATGCGTACGGCTGTAAGTACACGTGCCTTTACGCCGGTGGCTACTAGGGCAGAGCTTAGTGCCAGACTGTTGATTACAGTTGCAAGCATGCCCATTTGGTCACCTTTTACGCGGTCGAAACCTTTGTTTGCACCACTCAATCCACGGAAAATATTTCCACCGCCGATGACGATACCTATCTGAACGCCCAGTTCATGGATTTCCTTGATCTGTGCTGCATATTCGGCAAGGCGCTTCTCGTCAATGCCATATTGTTTTTCGCCCATCAGGCTTTCGCCGCTGAGCTTTAACAGGATTCTTTTATACTTTGCCATATGATATTACATTTAGTTTCTGCAAATATACGCTTTCTGTCTGTAAAGATTAACCTTGGTACAGAATTTTTCTACTTAAAGCTGCCTGCATGATGCCACGGAGAGATAAATAGACGATGAAGGCGAGCCAGAGGGCATGATTTCCCATCCATTCGTGTAAAGAGTAATAAACAAGGAAGAAACTGCCGGAAGCTACCAGCATGGAGTAAAACATTTGTCGGGTGGCAGTGGCTCCTATAAAAATGCCATCCCACAGGAAAGCGGCAAAACCTGTAAGTGGGATTGCCAATACCCAATAAAAGTAATTTCCGGCTTCCCGGATGACGGAGGTTTCATTAGTCAGCAGTCCTAGGAATGACTTGCCTCCAAAGAAATAAAGCAAGGTGAAGCCTGTGGAAAGACCGACACCCCAAATGAAGAGCTGGCGAACTGTGCGATATAATGCCAGTCGATTATTGGCACCAACATATTTACCCACCAACGCTTCTCCTGAATAAGCAAAACCATCCATGATATAAGAAAATAGAGTGAATAATTGCATTAGCAAAGTATTGACGGCCAATACTATTTCTCCTTGTGCCGCTCCGGCAGAAGTGAAAAATAGAGTGACAATGACCAGACAGAGGGTTCGTAGAAAGATATCCCGGTTTACCTGGAAAAAACGCAGCATGGCTTCCTTTTTCAGTACTTCATGCCAAGCAACGTGCTTTTTAAGTCCTCCATAATATCGCCTCCATAATAATAATGCCATCAGGAAACCGGCATATTGAGCTGTAAGTGTTCCCCAAGCTACCCCGGCAACTTTCATGTGGAACAGGTAAACGAAACAAAGGCTTGCGGCAATATTCACAATATTTTGTGTGATGGCGATGTACATCGGGAAACGTGAATTCTGCATACCGATGAACCAACCTGCGAATCCATAGAGTCCGAGCATAGCAGGAGCTCCCCATATACAGATCCGGAAATAGAGTGTAGCCAATCGCTCTACTTCCTCTGTAGTTTGTATAAAAGTGAATGCCAGCTTCCGGATGGGATATTGCAATGCCACTAAGATAATGGCGATAAGCAATCCTACTCCGACAGACCGTAATAAAAGTCGTGCGACTTCATCCAGATCATGTTTGCCGTATGCCTGTGAGGTCATTCCACTGGTCCCCATTCTCAAAAATCCGAAGATCCAGTAGATAATGTTGAATAACATTCCGCCCACGGCAATGGCTCCGATATATGCAGCGGCTCCCAGATGCCCTACGATTGTTACATCAATCAGTCCCAGCAGGGGAACTGTTATGTTTGATATAATCGAGGGTACAGCTATCTGAAGTATTCTTTTATTGATAATATTCGGAGTTTGAGCAATCATTTTAAAACTCTGGTTTGTTCTATTTACCGACAAAGGTACTCTTTTTGTCGCAAACGGTAAAAAAGTACCTGATAATAACAATTTTTATAATACATAATGTTTTAAAAATGAGTATATTTGCGGTAACAAAAACTGGGTAATATTTAATAAGAGATGAGAACCTTAACTTTGCTATTTTCATTAATAGTTACTTTCCCCTTTGTGCTCTCTGCGCAAACGGCGGGAGAACTCCTACAGAAGGTGTCTGCTGCCTTGTCTGAGGGGCAGGATGATTATGTTGTGAGTCTGTTTCGTCAGGCGATAGCTGCCGGAGCCGATCAGACTGAAATGTATTACTGGACTCAAATAGAAAAAAACAGTGCCGTGGCTCCCCGTCTGGTCAATGAGTTGGCAACCTATTACAAGCGTAAGCGGAATTATGACAAAGCTTATCTTTTTTACAGAGAATTCTTGCAGTATCATTCCGAAGATGTTCCTGCACTTGTGTCGTGTGCCGAAATGGAGATGATGAGAGGCAAGGAAAAAGATGCCGTCAAAACTTATGAAAAGGTTTTGATGCTGGATGCCAATAATCTGCAAGCCAATATTTTCCTGGGGAGTTATTATTACCTGCAAGCAGAACGCGAAAAGAAGAAGCTGGAGGATGATTATAAGAAAATAACTTCTCCTACACGGATGCAATACGCCCGCTATCGTAACGGACTCTCTGATGTCTACTCCAATGTTTACTCCAAAGCAAAGGACTATTTGCAGCGTGTGTTGCAACTGTTTCCTTCCACAGAGGCGGGAAATACCTTGGAAAAAATAAGGAAACTGGAAGCGGAAATTAAGTAAGCTGCAATAGGCTTTCTGCGTTTTCTACTGCTCTTTTGCAATAATAACCCGAGGCAATCTTTTTATTGATCTCCTTTATATTTCTGACCATTTCGTTATAGGATTCTGCGGAAATGGATGATAATATGGAGTCTAACTCTTCCAGTGAATCAATACACACGCCTATTTTGTTCTCTGCAACAAATGAGGCCAATGCTGCTTCTTTCCATATAATTATGGGAAGATTGCAGCGTATGTATAAGGACGCTTTATGCGGATTATTTATCTTCTGGTATATTCCGAGATCTCCCGAGCAAGTATGGATAGAGTCTCCTTCCCATATTAAGCCAAAGTGGGCGCTGACTTGTTCTATTAACTGATCTGAAGGCACAAAACCTTTAAATTTGAACAACGTTTTGTCTTTTATTTTATCTTCTTCGAATCTTTTACCGTAAAGTTCAAATTGCCATTTTGACATCACATCATTCAAAGAGTACAGATATTTGTTTTTTCTGTAATTTAGTGCTCCTGCGTAAATCACCTTAATTGGTTTCTGGTTAGGCTCATGTGTATTGTTGTTTACGGAAGGAGATAGATAATCGAAAATCTCCAGACATACCATAGGTTGAGTGTATCCTTGTGATTCCATCCATTCCTTCATCCTGTTGTTGTGTACGATTAGTACATCTGAGTGGCTGAGGCGTTTGATTTCCTGTTCTGCTGTCAATTTTTTGCTTCTGAAAGTTCCCAAGTCATGGATTATTGTGATAACTTTTCCTCGTTTCAAATGTATGATATTACATACGAAAGAGTAATACTTCTTGAAAGGATACTGAACGACTACCACGTTATTGGCAGAAATTGTAAACAACACTTTTAGTACTCCGGCAAGGGTTATTAAAAAGCCTGTTATCTTGTTGGAATAAGTGGTTTGCGGTAGTCCGGCATTTTTATATCCCAGTTTAGAGAGAATTTCTTCTATATCTGTTTTGGCCTTATTGCCTGCATTATTTAGAACATTATAGTTTTTGGATAGATAATATTGAGTCATTGTTTTGTTCTTTTAGATTGATAACTCCTTTTGGGTGAGAGATATGGCTGATGCAATAGTATCATCCATATCGAAATATGCATATTGTCCCAAACGTCCTCCGAAAATGACATGGGAATTTTTTTCTGCCAATGCCTTATACTTATTAAAACATTTTAAATTCTTTTCATCATTGATGGGGTAATAAGGCTCGTCAGAAGGCGTATATTTCTGAGGATACTCCTTGGTAATGATAGTTGAAGGTTGTTTCCCGAATTCAAAATGTTTGTGTTCAATGATTCGTGTAAATGGGTATTTAGCTTCATTGTAGTTGATTACGGCATTACCTTGATAATTGTCAGTATCCAGATAGATGTGTTTAAACTTCAGACTTCTGTAATCCAGTCTGCCAAACTTATATTCAAAATACTCGTCGATGCAACCTGTGAAAAGTATCTTTTCTGCTATACTCTGAAAATAGGGTATGTTATCAAAATAGTTTGTATAGGTTTGAACATGGATATCCTTTAACAGATTGTTGGTGAGTGCAGTATAGCCATCTTTAGGGATGCCTTGATAAGGGTCGTTGAAATAGTTGTTATTATAAGTAAGACGGAAAGGTATTCTTTTGATGATGGAAGCAGGCAGTTGGTTGGCGGGACGTCCCCATTGCTTTTCTGTATATTCCTTAATAAAAGTGTAATATATGTCGTCTCCGCAAAGCTTCAGTGCTTGCTCTTCCAGATTGGCAGGCTGGGATATGTCTTTATATTTAGAGCATTGTTCCTGAATTTTGTGTTTTGCTTCTTCTGGAGTATTTACGTTCCATAATTTATTGAATGTATTCATATTAAAGGGAAGATTGTAAAGCTTTCCTTCGCTGTATGCTAGTGGGGAGTTAATATAGTTGTTGAATTTAGTGAATTTGTTTATATAATGCCAGACTTCTTCATTGTCCGTATGAAATATATGCGCTCCATACCAATGTATTTTAATATCATTTTCTTCTTTTGTATAAATGTTTCCTCCTGTGTGTCCGCGTTTGTCAATGACCAGACATTTCTTTCCATTTCCGTTCATAATCTGCGCAAAAGTAGAACCGAATAAACCGGAACCCACGATGAGGTAGTCGTATGTATATTTTCTCATTCGTTTAATGCTTCTAATTTTCAAGAATGTGACCTTGTTTATTGCGTATATTGAGTCCGCTTTAAAGAATCGATTGTCTAAACAGGTTACTAATTAAAGTGGACTCAATATTGATAAATGTTTTATTCAAACATGGAATTTGGATAGCAATAGATACCAATTTGGTCTACTTTCTTCCCGGATTTTCCGTAAATTCCGTGCATCTGGAGACCTATATTTCCAAAATCTACTGAAGTCCAATCTCCGCCACTTCCACCAAATACATAAACTTTATTCAGGTTGGTTGTAAATACCAGTTTGTCTACTTTGCCGCCACTGCTGACCTGAAGGCTGGTGATGTATTCGTTGTTGGCTAAGAACATTCATGATTCAGCACCTCCATTTCCACCAAAATGCGCAGAATTAGTGTATATATTATTACTGTCTACCCAGTATACTTGGATTGCGTCAATAACCGCACCGTGTTTGACTTTTATAGCAAGGATTTTTTTCCATGTCGCATTACCAGATAGGGTTGCTGGTGCATCAAAAGAGGCACCACCATTTCCTCCCCATGGACCGAATGAAATTCCGCTGGAAATTCGTGTGTTCGCAGAGAATGCCGGAGTTTCTATTTCTTTAGAATTCATGGATTTGAGATGCTCTATCTCTTTAGAAAAGTCTGGTCTGTTATAGTTGTGATAGATGGTCTTTCCTTCGAAATTTTGCTCTAATTGGTGTATGTATGTCATGTAACTGATGTAGCTTGTATCTGTTGCTATGCTTTTGGCTGAAATTACATCAGAATCAATACTTGATTTATTGATTATTACAGGCTCATTATCATTTGTGCACGAAACTAATAGTGCAAAAAAGAAAATTGTGAATGTTGATAGTTGGTTTTTCATAATGTTTTTTGTTAAATAGTTGATTTTTTATTGAGTTATTTCGAAATAATCGTGGTGATGTTTTGTATCCTAAATGTTCTGTTCCTTTGTAGCTTTAGAAGTGTCCATAGAAAGATTCTTCCCCTATGGTTAGTTCAATGGTGTATTTCCCTTTTGGTAGTCTGGGTAATTCAAATGTATGACATTTTGAGTAGCCTATAATAATGGCCGAATGAATGATGTTTTTGTATGTATCCTTTATTGCTATTTCAAGTTTTTCAATGGGCATATCCGAATAAATAGAAATGATATTCCCGTCATGAGTAGCCGTCGGCATTATAGGCAAGGAACGGTCATCCTTTACCCAATCATCGACATTTTCTTTATATAACTGTATTTGTGTTTCCTGTGCCATGCCATCCATGTAAAACAGAAAACTGATGAATATGAAAAGTATTCGCTTCATAATTTTTGCTTTTTAGTTGATTCTTGTTTGCAAATATGAGCTTTTCTAAAATCACATCAAATGATTGGAGTGTGCAATGTAGTGTGCATATTCCTTTTCAGTGTGCAGTATAGTGTGCTAAAATGGACTAATTAGCTTATAATGAGAGTATAATGTCGTCCCAGTCCTTCGGACTTCCTTTTGTGCCGAAAACTTTTTTATAAAGTCTCCGGCGGGTAGAAGAAATGGCCTCCTTGCTACGATTCGTCAGTTTTGCAATGTCTATGGGAGGGATGTTTATCTTAATAAGTAGGCAAACAGAGTATTCTTGCTCGTTCAGATTATAGAGGTTGCGCAACTTTTCGGTGAAACCTTCGTAAAGGCTGTCTATGGTTTCTTCAAGTTCTTTCCAGTCGTTGCCGGAGAGTCGTTTTTTAGTCGTGAGTAGTTGCTGGATATGCTTGTATATTTTTGATTCCGGAAGTGCGGTATCGGATTGTTTACGCCTGATCAATTCTATTTCCGCTTGCTTGTTTGTACAGAGGGTTAGTTCTATTTGCTCTTCCAATTGGGCCCTCAGTGTATTGTTTGTTAAATCGGCTTCCTGCAGTTCTTGTTCCAGTTTTTCAATTCTCAGCTCGTTTTCTTTTATGTACAGGGCACTTTTTCTGTATTGCTCTTCCTTTAATTGGCTGAGCTTTTTTAATTGGATATTAAGCAGCTGTTTTTTCCGTTTGTAGCGTTGAAGGTAGGCGAATAATAGGGCAATGATAAGAATTCCTATTGATATAATATAAATAATGAGGTTTTGTTTTCTTTCATTTGCTGTTTTCAGTCGGTTGTTCTCCTTCTCGCGGAGTTGGTAATTGTAGAGAGTATGTAATCGGCGAATGGTTTCTATATTGGTGATTTGGTAGATGGAGTCCGTGCATTGCTGGTATTGGCGGAGGTGCAACAATGCCTCTTGGGGATTGTTGTGCATGATGGCGATTTCCGCCAATCCTTTGCAGGCTGTCTGCTTGGCATAAATGGTGCCGCACTTCAGTAATTCTGTATAGTAATAAATGGCGGAATCAATAGAGCCTGTCTTGTGATATAGTTTTGAGGCCATGGAAAAGATGCCGCTTCTACTGGGAATATCCAAGGAGTCCAATGAGGGTTGCAGGAATTTTCGAGCTAAGTCATATTTTTCTAATTCAATGTACAGGCTTGCCATTTGGCTTTGCACCATAGCCATAAGATCGTAATTTCTCAGAACTTTCGCTATATAATAAGCCTTTCGGAGGTAATATAGGGAACTGTCATTTTGGTCGAGGCATCGGTAACCATTGGCTATATCTCGTAAATTGAATACCATACTTGCGCTATCCTTTAGTGCTATATTGCATTTTCGCGCTTCTTTTAATATTTTCAGTGCTTCATCATAAGTCTTCTGATAGAGAAACAACGTTCCCATCTGGCTGTATATCTTGCTTTTTAGTCGATATCCTTTATTGTCGGGTAATGCGTCTATCGCCTTTTGGAAGTAATCCAGTGCTAACGGTGCATCCTCTAAGTCTCGGTATACCCGTCCCGCATAATAGTATGCCTCCGGCAAATGGTGCTCATCTTTTTTCTCTGTGTAATAATGTAGCACGGGTAGTATCAAGCTATCAGAAGTATGACGTATATATGCCTTGTCGTTTGCTTTGATGCAAAGCAGCCGATAATACATCCGCGTTGCTTCAGATTCTGCTTTCATGCTCTCTTTTAGTGTATTCAATAAAGCGATAGCGCTATCCGGTCGCGCACTCGCCAAGCTGTCCGCTACAATTAGTGATTTCGGGTAAGGCCTTTTGCCACATGCGTAGGCGCATAGGAGCAGACAGGTTAGTAGTATGAATCGTGTGCTTGTTTGTTTCATACGTACAAAGATACGTTTTTTTTCCTAAAAAAGTGAAGAGTGGAAGTGTCATAGGTGGAAAGATCGTTCTCAGAGGGCATGTTGACCGGTCACTTTGAAATATTTTTCTAACACCAATAGCGAAATCAAGTTCTCCCGTTTCCGGTTCTTGAACTGCTTTACGTATTCATTGGCATGTTTAATGATTTCCTGTGCTTCATCAATATGTTCTATATAATATTGCAAGCGGGATTCTAAATCGGAGAAATCCGGTTTTATTTCAATATAATGATAATTGGGAATCAATGTACCTTCCATGAACCATGTTTCACAGGTAGGTTGTGGCATCACTGCTATGGAATTAGAAGACATCACCCATTTTAGATTGCTTGCAACATCATTGCCTTCAAGGGCTAGAATAAACTTGTAATCTAAATGCTCTTGGATAGTTTTCTTTTCGGTCTGCCACTCTTTAGGATCGGTGGTGTTTTTGCTTACATCGCCCAAGTCGCACATTGGATGATGGAAATACATTTCCATGAATTTTTTGCGCGAAGTTTTACCTTTCACTTTTCCTCGAAAAATTACCATATTCTTCTTGGATTCGAATGTTTTCTTGTCATTAACAAAGATAAAGTGTCTAACTTTGTCAAGTTTCATTATTACTGAATTTTCGTTATGGAGAGTTAAAGGGCGGCTTTTGACAATAGAAGGATATTGAGGAATATAGGTTACGTCTCCTGGACAGAAACCCCATTGGAAGCGAACTGGAAACCAACGGGTATATTGGTAGGTGTCAAAAAAATAGACCTTTTGTTTACCTATCTTATGCTCTGCTAAATGAGGTGCAGTGGAGGGTAGCTTTATTGGTCCGGTCAATTTATTATAATAGTTGACGCGTTGCTCTATATATGTTCTATCATTCCTTCGGGATAGCGTTTCTAATCTATTGTGAAGACGCATTCGAAAAAAAAACTTCGGCATTAAAAGCCTGCATGCATTTATGGCATAGTATATAAATTTTGGGTTTTTCCCACTACGTAACTTGTATAAGAATTTATTTTTCATTTTTGATCAATGTATTTCTTTAACTTACAAAGTAATGAAAAAATAAAATGATATCAAATTGTTTAGTGCGGAAAGTTATTCTAATTTCAAGAAGCTTACTTTGGAGAAAGAAGTAGACTTTGGGTATCAGAGCAGATACTGTACTTCTTTAAATAAATATCCGCGTTCTTTTCCAGTCTGATCCTTAAGAATAAATCGTCCGTCCGGTTCTACACGTAGCAGGCATGCAAGGAATTCACCGTCTGCGTCTGCATAACGGTGGAAGCCGTTTCGGCGGAAAAGGGAACGGACATAACGTTCTGTGATAATATCGGCTGCATTGTTTGAAGTGTCCGCTTGCAAAAGGGTATAGTATTCTTTTACCCGCTTCATGATATTGGCAAGTATCAGATAGCGGTCGTGGTCTTTTCCCGTGATTTGTTTTAAAGATATCGGATTTGGGGCGTTGCTCCGGAAGACATCTTGATTGATGTTTACTCCGATGCCGGAAATGCTGCGCCCTATATGATGACCTGAAAGATCATTCTCTATCAATATGCCGCAGATTTTCTTCTCGTTCCAGTAAATGTCGTTCGGCCATTTAATTGAGATACCTTCTGTCCATTGGTCCAATTCTTCTTTGATGGAAAGGGAGACGATTTGAGAAAGGATGAACTGGCGACGGGCTTCAATAAAAGTAGGATAGAGCACGAAACTGAATGTGATGTTCCGGCAATCTTCTGACTCCCAACTGTTGCCACGCTGCCCTTTACCGGCAGTCTGGCGCTCGGCTATGACCGTCGTGAACTCTCGGACAGCGGATTGCTGTTCGTTGCAAAGTTGAGTTAAATAGTTATTCGTAGAGTCTGTTTCCGGCAATATGATCAGTGGGACAGGAAACTCTGCGGGAGTAATCATCAAATTCAGTTCTTTCTTCATATCAGGGCATCATATTCGGTACGCATTTTCTTGGTGAATTTCTTTAGTACTTCCTCATAAGCATGGTCGATGAGGCTCTTTATCAGTTTATCGTCCACATCTCCGTCAAGGAAGATTTGGTTCCAGTATTTCTTGTTAAAGTGGTAGGCGCCCTCAATAGCTGAGTAATGCTCACGCAATTCTATTGCATACTCCGGATCACACTTCATACAGATTTTGTTAGAGCCTTCCAAGTCAATCAGTACAAACATCTTATCCATCACTTTCATCACAAGTGAATACTCGTCGAACGGAAGACATTCCGTTACGGCTTTTTTGGCGAGACAGTATTCGCGGGCGGTTTCTATATCCATACTTTCTGTTTTTAATTTCTATTAATTTGCGGGTGTCCGGTTACGAAATTTGCTTGAATTTCACCAAATCCCATCCGCGGAACACTAGGGCGATTGCGATAATTTCCGTAGTACCTTTCTTTTCCTGTACTTTCGGACAGGCTACATATTGCGCCAACTGTATTCCTGCATCTTCCAGCAACTTCTCCACTTCTGCATCTTTGGCGTCGCGGGGGCAATACTTCACTTCAATGGCATAGCTGTACGGCATATCGGGCAGTTGCGGAAGGTTGGGTATCAGGTAGAAGTCGGAGAAGCCTTTGTTCATTTCGTATTCGGGCATTGTTATGTAGTAACTGTTCATGCCCATATAGCTGAGGAGAAAGCCCTTGACGTGCGCTTCACCTTCCATGAATTCGCGGATGGAGCTTTGTTCCTTTAGCCGGGTGGCGATATATTGGAAGTAGCTTTCCCATTCACGGGAATAAGCCATGCCGTACATCAGTTGATTCAGTTCGTCAACATCCAGGTTCATGTGTCCGGCGGTGCGGTATGCGTCTGCCAGATAGCCGTATAGTTGTTCACGCACCACTTGGTTGGGGATTGTCAGTTGCAGCATCGGTCCGCGTGTACCCGCTATTGTCAGCATTCCGTAATAGAAGAGCAGACTCTTGAAATTATCCGTTTGCGCTATCTCCACGGCGGGGAAGGACTCTTTTATCCTGCCAACCGTTTCACCCTGTGTGATGATTTCTTGAATGATACTGGCATTTTTGCCGAAGTTTTTGTCTATAAGGATGAGGTGGCGCAGTTTGTTATAGTCAGTGCGGCAGTTGGTGTCGAGCATGTTTTCGGGTGGCAGTTGCGTGCTTAAATAACTGTTCACGAAGTAGAGAACCATATCTGAATTATACATTGGCAGTTCCTTTAGTGAACGACCTGAGAAACAGTAATTATCATACCACGGTTTCATCATGCTGATCAACTCATCGACGGGATGAATGATTTTTCCTTGCTGCCGGTAGTATTCCAGCAATTCCCGTACTTCGGCTTCGGTGAATCCGATCATGTTGTTGAATACCGGGTTGGTGCTTTGATTGCTGGCGATATTGAAGCCACTTGTGAGATCGTCCATCGTTACAGGGCTGACACCGGTGATGTACATACGTTCCACAACCCTGTCAGTATAGTCTTTGACGGTTTTGAGAAAGTTCCGCAGAAAACCGTCGCCATGGGTGAGGGAGCGATAACGGGTATTGCCGTAGTTGACCAGTACGTTGTTGGCAAAGTTATCGTATTCGTCGAGGATGAGGTACATCTTCAGGCCTTGTCTCCGCAATGACAGGCATACCGCGGTCAGCTTCTCGGAAGCCACTTCTTTTTGTTGTACCATTTCAAGGGTGTCTGGTGGCAGTAAATCTGCATATTTCAGACAAAAGTCCGTAAATATCATGTCGCAGTTACTGTTGAATGAGGCTTCCATTTTTTCCGGGTCGGAGACGATACTGGAGAAGCTCATCTTCAGCACAAGATACTTGTTGCGGTCTGGGGTAGGATGTTTTCCCACGTATAAGTTGCCAAACAGTTCATCAAATTGTTTTTCTGTCTTACAATCATAATAGCATTCCAGCATATTGAGGAAAAGACTCTTCCCGAAACGACGGGGGCGGACGAAAAAGAAGAAACGGGCAGTCTGTTCTATCTGTCTGATATATTCCGTCTTATCGACATAATAATAGTTATTACGGATAATTGCAGGAAAGTCAGTCATCCCGTAAGGGATTAGCTTAGTGGAATTTGCCTGATTCATAAATAGAGTTTTTTTAGAATATTTCCGAACGAAGATAGAGAGTTTTCCCGAAACGGGCAAGAAGAATTACGAAAATGCTGTGTAAAAGCACTTTTCATGTTTGATTCAGAACATTGGCGGATAAAATGCATCTTTGATATGCTTTATTTCAAATGCATCAGCTTCACCGACAACGGTAATGATATCAAAGCGGACAGGGGCATCAATACTGAAATGTTTGATGTAAGCATCAGCGGCTACTACAATATGGCGTACTTTCTGCCAGTTAACAGCATCTTGCGGTTCGATGTACTCTGTATTACTACGAGTTTTCACCTCCACCACAATTAATAGTCCGTCCTTGACTGCCACAATGTCCAGTTCGAGACGGTTTTTTCGCCAATTACGGTGGTTGATGGTGTATCCGTTACGTTCCAGATACGCCACTGCGGCGTCTTCTCCGGTCTTTCCGAGGGTATTGTGTGCTGCCATACCTATATTCGTCCTTATTTTTAGCTGTTTCTATGCAAAAATACGTTTTTTCTGCTTTGTATTTACAGAAGTAAAACTAATTTTGCAGGAAATATGAGAAAGAGAGATAAAACGTGTGCGAAAGCAACACCCGAAGAACCCAAACGCGAACAGCGTATTGTTTGCCTGATGAGCGAGGAAGAGCTGCGGATTGTAGACCGTTATCTGGAGAAATACAAGATAACGAATAAATCGCGGTGGCTGCGGGAGACTATTCTCATGTTTATCCATAAGAATATGGAAGAAGATTATCCTACCCTTTTCGGTGAGCATGATATGAGACGATAAAGAGAATTCTTTAATCCTAATTAAATTGAAGCGGATGGACGATAACTATTATATGAAACAGGCGTTGATTGAAGCACGTAAGGCTTCCGAAAGAGGAGAAGTGCCCGTTGGCGCAGTCGTTGTATGCAAAGACCGTATTATAGCTCGCGCCCATAACTTAACAGAAACTTTGACTGATGTGACTGCTCACGCTGAAATGCAGGCTATTACTGCCGCAGCCTCTACTCTTGGCGGAAAATATCTGAATGAATGTACTCTCTATGTTACAGTAGAGCCTTGTGTTATGTGTGCGGGGGCGATTGCCTGGGCCCAGATGGGAAGACTTGTGTTTGGTGCCGGAGATGAGAAACGTGGATATCAGCGTTATGCATCTCAGGCCTTGCACCCGAAAACGGCAGTTTCACAGGGCGTTCTTGGTGAAGAGTGTGCAGTGCTTATGAAGGATTTTTTTGCGGCAAAACGTCGCTGAATTCTAATATAGTTCCTTTTTTTGATCTGTATTTCGTATTTTATCCGTATATTTGACTACTTAACAGATTCTTAAAATACATTATGTAATGGAATATCATCGTATATCTTTTATTCACAACGATACAGAGTATTCATTTATCAAAGCTATGAATGACAGGTTAGTGGGATATGCCTTAATGTCTGCTTGCCGACTGGAAGTTCAAATTTATATGAAGGAGAATAATCTGAGAGGTAAATACATTCTTACCGGCATGGCAAAAATCTGATTACTCTTTAATTTCTTCAAAATCCACGTATTCTCCTTCATCTTTAGAGAAAAGTTTCTTGTGTTTTCTATGGATATCATTTCCAGGGGAAGTTGTTTCTCCGTTGGATTGCGAAGAAGCATCTTGTTGTTGATCACCCGAGAAAGAATAACCTCTACCGGATTGATAACTTCCTCCGCCATTCTGGTAAGTACCTGAAGAACTACGACGTTTCCCCAGTCCGAAAACTGTTCGGAGAACGGTGCCGATGATGCTGAGTCCGATGACCAGAATAACGACTATAATGACAAATAAAAATCCTAAGATGTGAAACATGGGCTAATCGTTTTTATATATTGTTCGTCTTACGAACGATAGTACAACAACCGTGCCAAAAGATTTGTTTAGAGCTTCTTTCTCACAAACCAGCACAGAATGATGTACCAGCCAATGACAGCTGCAAGTCCTACAAAAATAAGCAAAGGAATGCTGACTATCAAAAACAAATAACGGATTTTATTTTCTTCCCAAGAGAAATTCTTCAGTTTGAAGGCGAACATTGGGAATTCAGATACCAGTAACAGAGAGAATAATACGATGCAAATCAATAAACCATACAGGACTGCTCCACCTTGTATCAGCCAATCATGGTATTGTGCCGCTGCTGCTGCCCAAAATAAGGTATTGGCAGGAGTATTTAGGCCGATGAATGAGCTGGTCTGGCGTTCGTCAATATTAAATTTAGCCAAACGCAATGCTGAAAATACAGCAATGAGGAAAGCAAAATAGGGAACATATTCTTGAAAACTACTCATCCAGTCGGGATAAGTAGTTTCGCGTAATAGAGAGAATACAATTACTGAGGGTACTACTCCGAAGCTGACGTCATCTGCCAAAGAGTCCAATTCTTTTCCAATAGGAGAAGGAGCATTCAGCAACCGCGCTGACATTCCGTCGAGGAAGTCAAATACAGCGCTGATAATAATGAAGGTAAGAGCCCATTCATACTTGAACTCGAAAGCCATAACACATGCAATACAGCCTGAGAACAGATTCAGACATGTCAATGTATTGGGGATATGGCGGGTAATACAGTTAGGCATTGTTTAGTTATTTTAGTTTGGCTATCACAGTCTGGTTTCCTGTAGTGGTTTGTCCCATCTTTACGAACACTTCTGTACCTAACGGGAGATATACATCTACACGGGAACCGAATTTGATAAAGCCCATGTGTTCATCGATATAACAGTCTTCACCGGGTTCGGCATAGGTGACGATGCGTCGTGCCATCGCTCCGGCAATCTGACGTGCCATTACTTCTACACCTTCGGGAGTTTCAATTACCACTGTAGAACGTTCGTTGTCCGTACTGGCTTTCGGTAACCAGGCTTTCATGAACTTTCCGTTATGATGGGCTACCTTCTTCACGGTTCCGTCTACCGGATACCAATTAGCGTGTACATTGATAACACTCATAAAGATGGAAATCATGAGCCGACGATCGTGGAAGTATTCATTCTCATCCACTTCTTCTATAACTACTATTCTACCATCGGCAGGTGCCACCACTATTTTCTCGGTGTCTTCCTGGCCAAACAGGCGGATAGGGCATCGGAAAAAATTCACCAGCATTCCATACAGGACAATACTTACCACAGCTACGATATAGAATGGCAATTTGCATTCTAATCCAAAGTAGAGAGCGGAATTAACAACCAGTAGCAACAATAAACTGCCGGCCAGTGTATGTGTCCCCTCACGGTGAATTCGTATCTTTTTTAGTTTTTTTAGTCGACTCATGTAAGTTGTTTTATTCTTCGAATAGAAATTATCGGCAAAAATAGGCTTATTTTGAAAATCTAACAAGCATTTGGGGCGAGAAATGCAGATGTTGATAACTTTTAGGGAAATATTTTTGTTAGGTCTTATATACGTTGTACTTTTATGCTCTCAATTGAAAGGAGATATTTATGCAGGATTTTGTTCATTTGCACGTTCATACCCAGTACTCCCTCCTCGATGGTCAGGCCAGCGTAAGCGCGTTGGTGGACAAGGCTATGAAGGATGGAATGAAAGGGATAGCCGTGACTGACCACGGTAATATGTTCGGCATTAAAGAGTTCACAAATTACGTTAACAAGAAGAATGGTGGGCCGAAGGGAGAGATTAAAGATCTCAAAAAGCGGATAGCCGGTATTGAAAGTGGTGAGATAGCTTGCGAAGACAAAGACGCGGAACTTGCTGATTGTCGTGCGAAGCTTGCGGAAGCGGAAAATAAGTTGTTCAAGCCGATAATCGGTTGTGAGATGTATGTAGCACGCCGCACCATGGATAAGAAAGAAGGTAAACCCGACCAGAGCGGTTGGCACTTGATTGTGTTGGCTAAGAATGAGAAAGGATATCATAATCTGATAAAACTGGTATCCAGAGCCTGGACAGAAGGATATTATATGCGTCCGCGTACAGACCGTAACGAACTGGAAAAGTATCATGAAGGATTGATCGTCTGTTCAGCTTGTATTGGTGGTGAGGTGCCTAAAAAGATACTTAACGACCAATTGGAAGATGCAGAAGAAGCCGTGCGTTGGTACAAAAATCTTTTTGGTGAAGATTATTATCTGGAGTTGCAACGCCATAAGGCAACCGTGCCCCGTGCCAATCACGAAGCTTATCCGCTACAGCAGAGGGCGAATGCCAAGCTGATAGAGTTTGCCAAGAAATACAATATCAAACTTATTTGCTCCAACGACGTTCACTTTGTAAACGAGGAACATGCTGAGGCACACGATCGTTTGATTTGTCTGAGTACGGGTAAAGATCTGGATGACCCTAAACGCATGCTTTATACCAAACAAGAGTGGATGAAGACAAAAGCTGAAATGAATGAATTATTTGCAGACATTCCCGAGGCTTTGTCCAATACGCTGGAAATCCTAAATAAAGTAGAATATTATTCAATCGATCATGCGCCTATCATGCCGACTTTTGCTATTCCTGAAGATTTCGGAACAGAAGAAGGGTATCGGCAAAAATATACTGAGAAGGATTTGTTTGATGAGTTCACTCAGGACGAAAATGGTAATGTAGTATTAAGTGATGAGGCTGCCAAGGCTAAAATCAAACGCTTGGGCGGATATGAAAAGTTATATCGTATAAAATTAGAAGCGGACTACCTTGCCAAACTTACTTTTGACGGTGCTAAAATATTCTATGGTGATCCTCTGTCCGAAGAAGTAATGGAACGATTGAAGTTTGAACTTTACATTATGAAGACGATGGGTTTCCCAGGGTACTTCCTTATTGTACAGGACTTCATTGCTGCCGGGCGTAATATGGGTGTCTCGGTAGGTCCGGGACGTGGGTCGGCAGCCGGTTCGGCAGTAGCGTATTGCTTGCAGATTACAAAAATCGACCCCATTAAATATGACTTGCTGTTTGAGCGTTTCTTGAATCCCGACCGTATCTCCTTGCCTGATATCGATATCGACTTTGATGATGACGGACGTGGTGAAGTGCTTCGCTGGGTGACACAAAAGTACGGTCAGGAAAAAGTGGCGCATATTATCACATATGGTACGATGGCTACCAAACTTGCTATCAAGGACGTGGCCCGTGTGCAGAAACTTCCTCTGTCGGAATCTGACCGTTTGGCCAAATTGGTTCCCGATAAGATACCTGATAAAAAGCTGAACCTGCGGAATGCTATTGATTATGTTCCTGAATTGCAGGCGGCTGAGGCTTCTCCCGATCCTTTGGTGCGTGATACGCTGAAATATGCTAAAATGTTGGAAGGTAACGTACGCGGTACGGGTGTGCATGCCTGTGGTACGATTATTTGTCGTGACGACATTACCGACTGGGTGCCTGTTAGTACGGCTGATGATAAAGAAACGGGTGAAAAGATGCTCGTTACTCAATATGAAGGTTCGGTAATTGAAGATACAGGCTTGATTAAGATGGACTTTCTGGGATTGAAAACATTGTCAATCATCAAGGAAGCTGTAGAGAATATTCGCCTGCACCGCAAGCTGGAGTTGAATATAGATAAAGTGCCTATTGACGATCCTGCTACTTATAAACTATATAGTGATGGGCGTACGATTGGTACATTCCAGTTTGAGTCTGCCGGTATGCAGAAATATCTGCGTGAGTTGCAACCTTCTACTTTTGAAGACTTGATTGCAATGAATGCTCTCTATCGTCCGGGACCTATGGATTACATCCCGGATTTTATCGACCGTAAGCATGGGCGGAAACCGATTGAGTACGATATTCCTGTCATGGAGAAATACCTGAAGGATACGTATGGTATTACGGTATATCAGGAACAGGTGATGCTTTTGTCCCGTCTGTTGGCTGACTTCACTCGTGGTGAGTCCGATGCCTTGCGTAAAGCGATGGGTAAAAAGCTACGTGACAAACTGGATCACATGAAACCTAAGTTCGTTGAAGGCGGACGTAAGAATGGACATGATCCGAAAGTACTTGAAAAGATTTGGGGAGACTGGGAAAAGTTTGCATCCTATGCTTTTAACAAGTCTCATGCTACTTGCTATTCATGGGTAGCTTATCAGACGGCCTATCTGAAAGCTAATTACCCTGCCGAGTATATGGCAGCCGTAATGAGTCGAAGTTTGTCGAACATTACCGATATCACTAAGTTGATGGACGAATGTAAGGCTATGGGTATCAAAGTTCTTGGTCCGGATGTGAATGAGAGTAATCTGAAGTTCACTGTTAACCCGGAAGGAAATATTCGTTTTGGTCTTGGTGCAGTGAAAGGTGTGGGCGAAGGTGCCGTGCTGAATATCATGGAAGAACGTGAGAAGAATGGTCCTTTCAAAGGTATATTCGACTTTGTGCAACGCGTCAATCTGACAGCTTGTAATAAGAAGAATCTGGAATGTCTGGCTTTGGCAGGAGGTTTCGATGAGTTCCCGGAATTGAAACGCGAGCAATATTTTGCCGTGAACTCTAAGAATGAAGTTTTCATGGAAACTTTGGTACGATATGGTAACCGTTATCAGGCAGATCAGGCAGCTGCCGCCAATTCCTTGTTCGGTGGTGAGAATGTAGTTGACATAGCTACTCCCGAAATTCCTGAAGCTGAACGCTGGAGTGATCTGGATCGTCTGAACAGGGAACGTGATCTGGTGGGTATCTATCTTTCCGCTCATCCGCTGGATGAATATTCGGTTGTGTTGCAACATGTTTGCAATACGCGTATGGCTGAACTGGAAGACAAAGCGGCACTTGCCGGACGTGAAATAACGATGGGAGGAATTGTAACTTCTGTACGCAGGGGCATCAGTAAGAATGGTAATCCTTACGGCATAGCCAAGATTGAAGACTATTCCGGTTCGGCGGAACTTCCTTTCTTTGGTAATGATTGGGTGACCTACCAGGGGTATCTGGGTGAACGTACTTTCCTCTTTATAAAAGCACGTTGCCAGCCAAAACAGTGGCGGCAGGATGAATTGGAAGTAAAAATTACCTCTATGGAATTGTTGCCGGATGTAAAGGAGAAGTTGATTTCCAAAATTACCATTCTGATACCGCTTTCCGTGCTGAACCAGGCTTTGGTTACAGAGCTTGCGGCGCTAATGAAAGGGAATCCCGGAACGACGGAACTTTATTTCAAAGTGAGTGATCCTGATAGTAAGACAGTGGTAGATATGATTTCCCGTCCGGTGAAACTTTCCGTAGGACGTGAGTTAATCTCTTATTTAAATGATCGTCCGGAACTGGAATTCCGGATAAATTAGTATCTTTGCTTCCATAAAGATTTTGACAGTAATCATTAAACATTAAATAATTAATCAATAACGCAATGGCTTTAGAAATTACAGACAGCAACTATAAGGAGATCCTTGCAGAGGGTAAACCTGTAGTAATTGACTTTTGGGCCCCGTGGTGTGGTCCTTGTAAAATGGTAGGTCCTATCATTGAAGAATTGGCAGAAATGTACGAAGGACAGGTTCTTATCGGTAAGTGCGATGTAGACGAAAATGGCGATGTAGCTGCTGAATACGGTATTCGTAACATCCCTACTGTACTATTCTTCAAAAACGGTGAGTTGGTTGACAAACAGGTAGGTTCTGCTTCCAAATCAGCTTTTGATGATAAGATAAAAAAAATGCTCCTCTAAAGAGCATAATATAAATAAGGTATTAACCCTTAAAAAAACTAACTATTATGGGACTGGAAGACGATTTCTTAAAGGATGATCTCGATGACGAAAAAACCATCGAATACATCAAGAATTATTTGCCGCAGGAGTTAAAAGAGAAGTTCTCTGACGACGAATTCTATTATTTCCTCGATTTGATTGACGAGTATTATTCTGAAAGCGGCATTCTGGATGTAGAGCCGGATGAAGAAGGATGTGTCGAAGTGGATCTGGGGCAAATCGTGGATTACATCATCAAGGAAGCCCACAAAGACGAGATGGGTGACTATGATCCGGAAGAAATCCTGTTCGTGGTTCAAGGTGAACTGGAATATACGGAGTCATTGGATGATGATGAAGAATAGAAAGGTTCAGTTAAGTAAAAAAGGAGTCCGGACAGTTTGTTCGGACTTTTTTTGTGGAATTATTCCACACTTGTAGAGCAGATTCTACACTCTTCATTATTCTTGTTAAGCCATTTAATGCGTTGGCTATGAATAATAAAGGTGCAACCATCGAACTTTGGCACGCCAGTTGTGTTTTTTATTTATAGGGTTTTTAACATTAACATAAACAGAGAGCTTATGAAATCGTTTTTAAAGAAGAGAGAAATCAGAATAACGAGAAGGCAGGCAGTGATTGCCGCAATAGCTGTAGTGGTGTTGGTAGCAATTTATTGGTTTGTTACCCACCGACCGGCACCTGCACCGGATCTTCCGGTGGTAGCTGTGGAACCGGTGATACAGGATGACGTGGAAATCTATGGTGAATATGTAGGACGTGTCCGTGCCCAGCAATTTGTAGAAGTCCGTGCCCGTGTAGAAGGGTATCTGGAAAATATGCTTTTTGAAGAGGGTACCTATGTGACGAAGAATCAGGTATTGTTTGTTATCAACCGCGACCAGTATGCCGCGAAGGCAGACAAGGCGCGTGCGCAACTAAAAAAGGATGAGGCACAGGTACGCAAGGCACAGAACGACCTGGAGCGTATCCGTCCTTTGTATGAACAGAATGCTGCCAGTAGGTTGGATTTGGATAATGCAGTGGCTGCCTATGAAACGGCTGAAGCAAGTGTTGCTATGAGCCAGGCTGATCTGGATCAGGCAGAGTTGGAATTAGGATATACCATTGTTCGCTCACCGCTTGCAGGGCATATCAGTGAACGATATGTAGACCTTGGTACGCTGGTGGGGACGGGTGGTAAGTCTTTGCTTGCTACCATTGTGAAGAGTGATACAGTACTGGTAGACTTTAGCATGACAGCATTGGATTACCTGAAAACCAAAGAACGTAATGTGAATCTGGGACAAAAGGATTCTACCCGTTCTTGGCAGCCCAATATTTCTATAACACTGGCAGATAACACTGTTTATCCCTTCAAAGGTTTGGTTGACTTTGCTGAACCGCAGGTTGACCCACGTACCGGTACATTCTCTGTTCGTGCCGAAATGCCCAATCCAAAACATGTATTACTTCCGGGACAGTTCACTAAAGTGAAGCTCTTGCTGGACGTACGGGAGAATGCAACAGTAGTTCCCCTGAAATCCGTTATCATCGAGAAAGGTGGTGCTTACGTGTTTGTAATGCGCCGTGATTCCACTGTAGAACGCCGTTTTATAGAGTTAGGCCCTGAATTCCAGAACCAGGTAGTAGTGGAGAGAGGTCTGGTGCCGGGTGAGACAATAGTGGTGGAAGGATACCACAAACTAAGCCCGGGTGTAAAAGTTAAGGTTAATAATGCCCTGTTGAAGAAAGAAGACGAAGATCAAAGTCAGACACCGGATTCGGCTAAGACTGAAAAGTAATTGACGAACATAAAACAGACGCATATGAAAGTAAGTTTCTTTATAGACAGACCGGTATTCTCGGCTGTCATCTCCATACTGATTGTCATTGTGGGTATCATCGGATTGACGATGCTCCCCATTGACCAATATCCACAGATTACGCCACCGGTGGTGAAGATTAGTGCTTCGTATCCCGGTGCCAGTGCACTGACAGTATCACAGGCGGTAGCTACACCTATCGAACAAGAATTGAATGGAACACCGGGAATGCTCTACATGGAGTCCAACAGTTCCAATTCCGGCGGCTTTTCCGCTACAGTGACATTTGATATTTCCGCTGACCCCGATTTGGCGGCAGTAGAAATACAGAACCGTTTGAAACTGGCGGAGTCCCGTCTTCCGGCAGAAGTGGTACAGAACGGTATATCCGTAGAAAAACAGGCAGCCAGCCAGTTAATGACTATCTGTCTGATGTCTTCTGACCCGAAGTTTGATGAAATCTATTTGAGTAACTTCGCTACACTGAACGTACTCGATTTGCTTCGTCGTATTCCGGGTGTAGGGCGTGTCTCCAATATTGGTAGCCGCTACTATGCCATGCAGATTTGGGTGCAACCGGACAAATTGGCAAACTTCGGACTGACCGTAGCCGATTTGCAGAATGCTCTGAAAGATCAGAACCGTGAGTCTGCAGCCGGTGTGCTGGGGCAACAACCTGTACAAGGATTGGATATTACCATTCCTATTACGACTCAGGGACGTCTTTCTACTGTAGGGCAGTTTGAAGAAATCGTAGTTCGTGCGAATGCGGATGGTTCCATTGTTCGTTTGCGCGACGTGGCACGCATCTCGCTGGAGGCATCTTCATACAATACGGAGAGTAGTATCAACGGTGAAAATGCAGCGGTGTTAGGCATTTATATGCTTCCGGGTGCCAATGCTATGGAAGTGGCAGAGAATGTGAAGAAGGCAATGAATGAAATCAGTAATAATTTTCCCGACGGATTGAGTTACGAGATTCCATTTGATATGACGACATATATTTCAGAGTCTATTCACGAAGTATATAAGACTTTGTTTGAAGCATTGATATTGGTAATTATCGTGGTGTTCCTGTCACTGCAAAGCTGGCGTGCTACACTTATTCCGATTGTAGCAGTACCTATTTCCCTGATTGGTACGTTCGGCTTCATGCTTATATTCGGTTTTTCGCTCAATATACTTACCTTGCTTGGATTGGTACTTGCCATTGGTATTGTGGTGGACGACGCTATTGTGGTAGTGGAAAACGTAGAACGCATTATGCACGAAGAGAAACTGCCACCTTACGAGGCTACGAAAAAAGCGATGGAAGGATTGACGGGAGCGATTATTGCTACGTCTCTGGTATTGGCGGCTGTGTTTGTACCGGTTAGTTTCCTTGGTGGTATCACAGGGCAGCTTTATCGTCAATTCACGGTGACAATTGTGGTTTCCGTATTACTTTCTACGGTGGTTGCATTGACTTTGAGTCCGGTAATGTGTTCGTTGATATTGAAACCGGAATCGCATAAGCGAAAGAATATCGTATTCCGTTATATCAACTATGCACTGAATATGGGCAACCGTAAATATGTTCGCCAGATTTCACGTGTGATAGGAAATCCTCGCAGAGTACTGGCTGCATTTGGTGTGGTACTGATAGCTATCTTACTGATAAATCGTTTGATACCGACCAGTTTCTTACCTGTGGAAGATCAGGGTTACTTCAAAGTGGAACTGGAACTGCCCGAAGGCGCTACACTGGAGCGTACACGTACTGTGTCGGAGCGTGCAGTAGAGTACCTGATGTTGAATCCGGCTGTAGAGTATGTGCAGAGCGTGGTGGGTAGCAGCCCTCGTGTAGGTAGCAGCCAGGCACGTAGTGAACTGACGGTTATTATGAAGCCGTGGGGGGCACGTGATGGACAAACCATTGATGAGGTGATGGCACAAGTGAAAAAGGATTTGCAGGAATATCCTGAATGTAAAGTATATCTTTCCACGCCACCAGTCATCCCGGGATTGGGAAGCTCGGGTGGTTTTGAAATGCAGCTTGAGGCACGTGGAGATGCCACATTCGATAATCTGGTGCAAGCTACGGATACATTGATGTATTATGCATCACAGCGTAAGGAGTTATCCGGACTGTCATCATCTTTACAGGCGGATATTCCGCAACTCTATTTCGACGTGGATCGTGATAAGGTAAAACTGGCGGGAGTGCCGTTGGCAGATGTCTTTTCAACCATGAAGGCTTATACAGGTTCGGTATATGTGAACGACTTCAATATGTTCAATCGTATTTATCGTGTATATATTCAGGCTGAAGCACCTTATCGGGAACACAAAGAAAATATCAACCTGTTTTTTGTACGTGGGGCGGATAATGTAATGATACCGTTGACTTCTCTCGGAACAACTTCCTATACAACTGGACCGGGTAGCATCAAGCGCTTCAATATGTTCAACAGTGCCGTAATTCGTGGTGGAGCGGCGGATGGTTACAGTTCCGGTCAGGCCATGGAAATCATTGAGCAGATAGCTCGCGAACACTTGCCGGAAAATATAGGTGTAGAATGGAGTGGACTTTCTTATCAGGAGAAACAGGCCGGAGGACAGACAGCAATGGTATTGGCATTGGTATTCCTATTCGTATTCCTCTTCCTGGCAGCACTTTACGAAAGTTGGACAGTGCCCATTGCGGTGTTACTTTCATTGCCCATCGCTGCGCTGGGAGCCTACCTCGGAGTGTGGCTGTGTGGATTGGAGAATGACGTCTATTTCCAGATCGGATTGGTAATGCTGGTCGGTCTGGCAGCAAAGAATGCAATTTTGATTGTAGAATTTGCTAAAGAACAAGTAGATCGTGGAGCGAATGTGGTTAAGGCGGCTTTACATGCATCGCAGCTGCGCTTCCGTCCTATCCTGATGACGTCATTGGCATTTATTCTCGGTATGTTGCCGATGGTTATTGCCAGCGGACCGGGCTCGGCAAGCCGTCAGGCTATTGGTACCGGTGTATTCTTTGGAATGATTTTAGCTGTGACGATAGGTATTCTTTTGGTACCGTTCTTCTTTGTACTGATTTATAAGGCGAAGGCAAAAGCGAAGAGTACGAATATTAAGAAAGTTACGAAGCGATTTAAACGATAAGTTATGAAAAGAAAATATACAATATATTACATGGTGGCGTTGGTGTTATTGTTCAGTTCCTGCCAGTTGGGTAAACATTATGTACGTCCGGAACTGAACCTGCCGCAACAGCTTGACTCAACGGAACAGGACACGCTCTCTCTTGCTGACCGGCAATGGTGGGAACTCTACACCGATACTACGCTGCAAGCGCTCATAGAGCGGACGCTCGAATATAATAAGGATATGAAGATAGCTGCCGCACGGGTGAAGGAACTGGCAGCAATGAAGCGCATTGATTTTGCTAATCTTTTCCCACAAGTCAGTGGAAAGCTGTATGCGGACAAGGAAGCGGAAAATTATGGCGGAGACAATTATGATTCAGACCGGAGTTATGAAGCTAAGGCAATCGTTTCATGGGAAGTGGATCTTTGGGGAAACTTACGTTGGGCGAAAGATAAGAGTATGGCGGATTTCTTAGGTTCGATAGAGGCGCAGCGGGCACTGAAAATGAGCTTGGTGGCAGAAGTGGCCCAGGCATACTTTGAACTGGTAGCTTTGGATAATGAACTGGCTATTGTCCGTCAGACACTGAATGCCCGTAAAGAAGGTGTGCGGTTGGCTAAGCTTCGTTTTGAAGGTGGACTCACTTCCGAAACCTCTTATCAGCAGGCGCAGGTGGAATTTGCACGTACTGCAACATTGGTACCGGATCTGGAGCGAAAGATTTCCATTAAAGAAAATGACATTGCTTTCCTGGCAGGTGAATATCCACGGAAGATAGAACGCTCGGTGTTACCCGAAGAGGTTAAATTGCCGGAAAATCTTCCTGTAGGACTTCCTTCCACATTGCTGGAACGCCGTCCGGATGTACGTCAGGCGGAACAGAAATTGATTGCGGCAAATGCGACAGTAGGCCTTGCGTATACCAATATGTTTCCTCGTTTGGCTCTGACAGCACATTATGGTTTGGAGAGTGCTGAATTCTCGGATTTCCTGAAATCACCTTATCATTTCTTGAGTGGTTCCCTGTTGACGCCGTTATTTGCGATGGGTAAGAACCGGGCGATGCTGAAGGCCAAGAAAGCAGCGTACGAACAGGAGGTTTACTCTTACGAGAAATCAGTGCTGACGGCTTTCAAGGATGCGCGGAATGCGATTGTAGATTTCAATAAGATAAAAGATATCTATGAGTCACGCCTGCAACTGGAACAAGCTGCACAAACAAATGTGGAGTTGGCTCAGTTACAGTATATTAATGGCGTAATCGGATATCTGGACGTGCTGGATGCACAACGTGGATATTTCGATGCACAGATCGGATTGAGCAATGCGATACGGGATAAGCAGATAACACTGGTGCGGTTATATAAGGCACTCGGTGGGGGATGGCAGTAGGAGGGTTAAACCTCCGGTGTATTCAGGAAGAAGAATACAGACATCCCGATAAGAATGATTCCCAGTACGCCATAGAATAACCGGGCACGTTTTCTTCCTACACTCTTTACGGCGAACTGTGTGTTGCGGGCAGTGAAAAACCACTCCCAGTCAAACACAGCCGCCAGTAATGAGATGATGCCGGCCACTACGAATATACCTTGTACGATGTATTGGCTCATAAGATATTAATCCAGATTTTCCATTGTCAACTTGCGCGAACCGTCTTCCAGTTCCTCAATAGTCACTTTAATTGTGTTGCCAGGCAACAGTTCTTCCACTAGTTCCGGCCATTCAATGAAACAGAGTGCACCACTGTAGAAGTAATCTTCGTATCCCATATCATATACTTCTTCCAGCTTCTTGATCCGATAGAAGTCGAAATGGTAGATCAATTCTCCTGCTATGTCCGAACGATATTCATTGATAACGGCAAAGGTGGGTGATGTAACGACGTCTTCAACGCCCAACTCCTGGCAAAGTGCCTTGATGAAAGTCGTTTTACCGGCTCCCATTTTTCCATAGAGAGCGAAAACAGTATTGTCCCCCATAGCAGCGATAAACTCGCGGGCGGCTTCATGGATGTGCTCCAGAGATTGAATTTTAATTTCCATACTATATTTAATTATGATTTTACTTTCAGTTTCGTCCACTTAGTGTGATAAGTGGGATAATCATCTCTTCCATCGAAATGCCTCCATGTTGGAAGGTATCGGTGTAGTAGCTGACGTAATGGTTGTAATTATTGGGATAGGCAAAGAAATCCCGACCTGTGGCGAAGATATAGCGTGTACTCACGTTGGGTGAGGGGAGGTGTATCTCAGAAGGGCGGGTGATTTCAAACACCTGTTTGGGATTGTATGCCATGTTGCGTGACAGTTTATAGCGCAGGTTGGCATTAATTTCTTTACTGTTGCTTTGCACCTTTACCGGGTTATCTACGCGAATGCTGCCGTGATCGGTGGTGATGATAACCCGATACTGACGGCTGGCAAGTGCTTTCAGCAAGTCGCTCAGCGGTGAATGGCGAAACCAGGAAAGGGTGATACTACGGTAGGCTGCCTCGGTAGAGGCGAGTTCACGTATCATTTTGCTTTCCGTTCGGCTGTGACTCAACATGTCGATGAAATTGAATACGGCAACATTGAGGTCATTCTGCGCTAAGGCGGGAAGTTGTGCCAGCAGACGTTCTGCACTGGAAGCATCGTTTATTTTATGGTAAGAGAAAGTATCACTGCGGCGATAGCGTTCTATAATGGTACGTATCAGTGGAGCTTCATTCAAATTTTTGTTTTCCTCTTCGTCCTCATCTATCCATAATTCGGGAAAAAGCTTAGCTATCTGGTCAGGCATCAGCCCGGAAAAGATGGCATTGCGGGCGTATTGTGTGGCAGTGGGCAGAATGCTGAAATAGAGTTGCTCTTCAATGTTGAATAAACCGGATAATTCATTGGCAAGAACGCTCCATTGGTCGTACCGGAAATTATCAAGTACAATAAAGAAAATTTTTTCACCTTTGTCCAGCAGAGGGAAAAGGATGCGTTTGAAAAGGTCCGGGCTCATCAGAGGGCGGTCGGTGTTTTCCGAAGAGGGTTTGCGTGTGTTAGTTGCCCCTTTTTCGTCCGATACCCAGTTGGCATAGTTCTTCTTTATGAATTTGGCAAAGGCAGAATTAGCTTCTGCTTTCTGCATGGCAAGCATCTCGCTCATAGGGCTGTCTGTAGCTTCCAATTCCAGTTCCCAGTATACCAGGCGGCGATATAATTCCATCCAGTCGGTTGCCGTCAGTGAGTCATTGATTTGCATGCCTATCTTACCGAAATTTTGTTGATAAGCGGTTTGTGCAGCTTCGCTGACTATATCCCGACGATGCAGATTCTTCTTTAGCGACAACAATATTTGGTTAGGATTGACGGGTTTGATCAGGTAATCCGCAATCTTTTGTCCGATAGCCATGTCCATGATATTCTCTTCTTCACTCTTGGTGATCATGATAACAGGGACGGTGGGGCAGATTTCTTTTATTAATGCCAGAGTTTGCAGACCACTCAGTCCGGGCATGTTTTCGTCCAGAAAGATTAGGTCGTAGGTTGTAGCGCGGCAGCGGTCGAGTGCATCCTGTCCGTTGGTTACGGTATCTACTTCGTAGCCTTTGCCTTCCAGAAACAGGATGTGCGGTCGCAACAAACTGATTTCATCGTCCACCCAAAGTAATCTATCTCTCTTCATATCTGTTAGCTATTTCAGTCCCCAAAGATAACACCATTTTCCGGGTCGTCCTCTTCCGTAGGCAGATTTTCTTCTCTCTGTCGTTCTTCTTCCTCTGTCGGCAGGTTCAGCAGAGGTTCATCCAGTGTATAGCCTTTTAGTTCCGGTTCCGGTATGGAAGAGAAGTGTGTACGGTAGAAGGCATCATAATCATCGAAACTATATTGTTTGATTAATTGCGCATAGTTGGCCTCCGAGATGAGTATGGCACGCATACCACTGAGCCGTGCCGCCATTTCGGGATTTGCATAAAGTCGACGGAAATACTGCTGTGTTTCATCGTAATTGTTGAACGGACGAATTTGCAACATACCGATACCCCGTTCGTGAGCAAATGCAAGGTCGAAGTTCTTAACCAGGAAAGTGGAGAAATTATAGCGTGCCACTTCAAACAGAAGCATATTCTCGTTTACTTTTCCTTCTTCATAAGCAAGGATAAAGAGGAACGGTACATTGCGCTCTGTGCTGAAAGCACTGTCCGGTGGGAGAATAGCGGTACTGCTCGAACTGTCGCCCAACAAATTGCCTGCCTCGGCCAGTTCGGCACTCCGTCGTTGCCAGATAGAACCGAATGTATGGCTGTCACGGGCCAGCAGACGTCCTTCCTGTACGCCTTTCAGTATATGGGCGGCCAGATCGGTGATTTCGTTCTGCGGATATTGCTGTACAAGTTCTTTCAGAGTGGCGAGGAACCTTTCTGTTTCTCCTCCCTGCAGTCGGGTGACGGCTTCGAGGAACATAAACTTCGGGCGATGTTGCCCTAATGGATATATTTCAGAAGAAAGATGTTCGGCAGCCCGCACAGTGGCTGTGTCGCCCATCTGGAAATGCTCATAAGCACGGACATAGAGTGAATCTTCACGTTGTTTACCATGTACGGCATTCTCTGCGAAATCCGGGTCGGCCAGTGTCTTGGCATAACGGCTTTCGGGGAATCGGGCGATAAGTTCGGCTTTATATTTTTCAGCGGAACTACCTTTTTTCTCATAATATTCTATAGCCAATTCCGTCAGGAATAACTGATAATAGGCTTCATCAGCTTGCGCGAAGTCCGGGAACTGCCGTATGAGCCTTTCGAACATGGCTTCTGCCCGTTGGAAATCGTGCATACGATCCTTGAAAACCATTCCGGCACCGTATAAAGCTTCCGATAGCAATGCGTTGGATGCCTGCATGGCCTCTTCTGTCAATGGGATCTGTGCCAGATAGTATTCCGGACGATGCGTATCATTGGCGATGCTGTCGGTAGTTCCCTTTTTAGGATCTTTTTCTGGGGAGACAGAGCTTTCTGTTGCTTCATTTTCCTGACTGTTCGGGATGCTGTCTTTGGGGGCAATATCTTCCGATTCACTGTAATCTATTTCTTCAAAATCGTCCAGTGCAACCACAGTTTTGTTTTTCCTCCGCCAGTTGTCTTCCAGTTTTCTACGTCCCCACAAACGTTGGAACTCTGCTTTTCCCTGCTCCACTAATTGCGGATTATAGAAATACCAATCCTGCTTTCCACCTATTGCCGGCTGGGTAGTTTGTGGAGTAGTGGTATTCCTTTGCCCAGGTTTGCTGATAATCGAAGTTGCAGGTAACTGACTTTCCGCTTCTTCCCGCATCTGCAGGCGGTTTGTTTCCCGCTCTGCTTCTTCGGCCGCCTTGCGTTCTGCTTCCTCCCGGGCGATGACCTGTGCAATGATGTTTTCTATGAGGGCCATTCGTTCCGCCTCCGGCATCCCGGCAAGGTGCTGCAAACTATCCTGCAACTGTATGGTTTTGGTATGAGGTACCAGTTCGTCCAATATTTCCGAACGGGTGGTAATATCGGCATATTCCCGGTGTGTCTTATCTATCAATCCTATTGCCTCTGCATATGCTTTCTGCGCTTCAGCATAACGTGCCTGCTGCCAGTACAAGTTTCCTAATGTCAGTTGAAGAATTCCTTTCTCCACACCATTACGGGTGCTCTTTTCTATTCCTTTGTGATATGCGGAAAGAGCCTGCGCCGTGTCTTTCCCGGCCAGGTAAACATTACCCAATGCATAGTAAATCTGATCCAGATACTCTTCGTTTTTCTCGTCTTTGCTCAGCCGCAGTAGCTTCCCTGTTATCTTACGGCTATTGGCGGTGGGCATCACTTCCGTCTGGCGGATACGGGCACTCAATGCCAGTTCGTACGGAGGGTTGAGACGAATTACTTTACTGTATGATTGATAAGCTTGTTCCGGCTGTTGCAATAGCTGGTAAGTCTGTCCCAGGAGATAATAGCATCGCGCTTTTTGCTGTTTGTTCTTCTCGTTTTTGGCTGTCTTTTCAAGATGAGGGATGGCTTCTTTGTATCGCTGACTGCCCAACAGGTAGTTTCCTGTTGCCGAAGCATAAGGGACTGCCAGTGATAGTGGCAGACTATCATTATTTACCCGGTTCAGAGCATCTTCAGCATCGTATTGCCAACCCAGTGCTGAGTAGCAGCGGGATAGCCAGATCAGAGCTTCGGAAGTGATATTCGTCTGTCCGTCATAGAGGCGCACGATATAAGAAAAGGTTGAGGCAGCTTCCGGGAAATCTCCTTTCTGATATTGTGCTTTTCCCAATAGCAGCCATGCACGGTGTATGAAAGGATTGAACTCCCGACGTGCCAGCCATTTTTTGTATTCGTCCGTGTATGCCCGTCCTGGTTTACGTATGGGGCGTCGCTTGATAGAATGTTGACGAATAGCTTTTTGCGCTTTTTCAATGGCTCGCTCATAGTCGGAAGTACCGATACCTGTAGTTTCTTTATTGCCGATGGGATAGAGGGGGAGCATTTCCATGTAGTTATCCTTATTCCCTTGTTGCTGTGCCTGCAATCCGGCTTTATAAGCTTCGTTTCCGTTGAAGTAGACGTTGTAACGGGTGGTTAGGGCATGATAGAAGCGTGTGCCGGCTGTATTCTTTCGGGTAGAACATCCGGCAACGAGCATCAAAGTGACTAAGATGCCAGTGAGGAGGATTGCTTTGCGTTTCAACTATGCCAGTAAGTTTTACGGGTTCTGCGTTTTCTGCCGTAAAGATAAATAAAAACTCTTTCCCAGCTTACATACTACGTATATAATGATGGAAAAGAAGATGATAGCTGCGCCGGAAGGAACGTTGAGATAGTAGGATATCATTAATCCGCCCAGGCAACTGAGATAACCGATGCCGATGGATAGCCAGATAATGCGGTGGAAACGATGCGTAAACAAATTCGCAGTCATTTGTGGGATGGTGAGCAGGGAAATAACCAGCACAATGCCTACCATGCGCAGACATGCCACAATGGTCAGTGCAATGAACATCATCAGTACATATTCGAATATTTGTACGGGAATACCTTGTGAACGTGCAAATTCCCGGTCGAAAGCAACGTAAATAATCGGACGCAGGTATAGGATAAAGAAAATAGCCAGTATCACTGCAAGTCCTGCCAGCAAGGCGATGTCTCCGAATGTAATCGTCAGTATATTACCGAACAGATAAGCGGACAAATCAGGTGCGAACCCGGGTGAAAGGAAAGTGAACATGATACCCAATGCCATCCCCAGCGTCCAGAATACCGCGATAGCTGAGTCCTCACGCATATCATTGCGTTTGCTAAGCCATTCCACGCCAAAAGCCGACAGTACCGCAAACACTCCGGCTGCCAGAATAGGAGAGACTCCTGTATATAATCCCAGACCAATTCCTCCGAAAGAAGCATGTGTCAGTCCGCCACTAATGAACACCAGTCGCCTCGTTACGATATACGTACCGATAAGTCCGCAAACAATGCTTGCCAGCAAACTGCCGATGAGGGCATGTTGAAAGAAGGTGTATTGTAGTAGATCCACTTTAAAATCTCCTCTCTCCTATAATCAGGAATATTTCATCTTTGATATTGTTTGGCAGAGCTATTCCACGCAGTTGCAAACTGCGTACCCATCCGGCAACGTCGATGTCCTGCATCGTATAGAATACGTCCCTGAATTCATCTTCCTGTTCAGGAGTGTAATCTTCGGGGGCAATGCCGATGTACTTGTCCAGTTCTTCATCATCGTAGTACTCTATCTTTTTGCTGACAGCAGCTAACAGACTGTCCCGTTCGCATATTTCGTGCTGTCCGCAGCATTCTGCGTCGGCCTCTTTCACTTCAGGCATGGCATCCAGTTCTCCGCGCTCTATTTTCTTTTGCAAGCGTTGGTTACGGATGTATCCTGCCAAAAGGGCGATACAGACAAGTGCAATAAGACTTATAATTAATATCCACATAGCTTATTCCTCTATTTCAATCCCAAATCCTACTTGTTTCAAATCTTCCCAGTATCCCGGATAAGACTTGGACACCACTTGCGGATCGGCAATCCGTATGGATGGCGTCCGAAGGATGGCGGGTGCAAATGCCATTGCCATCCGGTGGTCTTCATAAGTCGCAATAACAGGATGGGAGGCCGGTTCGCAGCGTTCACCGTTCCAGATTAATATACTGTCCTGTTCCGATTTTACCACATATCCCAGTTTATTCAATTCTGTGATAAGCGCCTGAATGCGGTCGGTTTCCTTTATCTTCAAGCTCTGCAATCCGGTAAATCGGAAAGGTATGTTCATTAAACAACAAGTCACAACGAAAGTTTGTGCCAAGTCGGGTATATCCACTAAATCTTCCTTTAAACAGGTAACGGGAGTTCCCATCTTAGTCAGTACCACTCCTTGGTCGGTATATGTGGTGTGTACACCGAGTTTGGCAAATATTTCAGCTCCCCGACTGTCGCCCTGATAGCTGCGTGGGAGAAGTCCGGGTAATTTTATTTCCGTTTTTGTAGATTCCTTTTTTTCATTATCCTGAATTAAGGCAACCATCTGATACCAGTAAGAAGCACCGCTCCAGTCACTTTCTACTGTGAAAGGTATGTCTCTGTACTTTCCCGGACGGACGGTGATACTACTTTCAGAACTCCAGGCAGCGTCTGCACCGAATTCTTTCATTAGTTGCAGTGTTAGATTAATGTAAGGGCGGGAAATGATTTCTCCTGTAAGATTCAACCTCAATCCGTTTTTCAGGATGGGACCGATCATCAGTAAAGCAGATATATATTGTGAACTGACATTTCCGGCAAGGCTGATTTCTTCGCCTGTTAATTCTGTACCTGTGATGCGTAAAGGAGGAAAGCCTTCTTTTCCGGCATACTCTATCTGTGCACCCAGTTCACGTAAGGCATCCACCAGAATACGTATGGGGCGTTGTTGCATCCGTTCGGTACCGGTAATGATGCGTGTACCCGGTGCTACACTGAGGTAAGCCGTGAGAAAACGCATGGCGGTTCCGGCGGCAAGAATGTCGATATGTCCGGGATTCCCGTCCAGTGCTTTTATCATGACACGGGTGTCATCGCAATCGCTCAAATTGCTTGGCGCGATATGCCCTTGGGCTAAAGCGTGTAATATCAAAGCCCGGTTGCTGATACTTTTGGAAGCCGGGAGCTGGATAGTGGTATGCAAAGTGGCTGGTGCCGAAAGTTTATAGCGCATAGTTGTATTCCTTCTTAAACGTAATAGCTGGTTTACAGGCTACAAAAGTACGATAAATATCTGAATAAAGAAACTTGAGTTACATGACTTCTATCCGAACTGTGCACAGATTTGTTTCGTATCTGCTCTGTGTCTGCTCCGTACTTACTCCGTATATAATAGAGGTATCACTGACCGAATAGGCTACGGAGTAGTTACGGAGATGACACGGAGATAGTATGGAGATGACACGGAGAGCATACGGAGATGGCATGGAGCCGTTCTGAAACGAATTCCGTCAACGGGTTATTTAAGAGGTGTGTAGAACGTAAGTAATATATGTATACGAATATCTTTTTTGCGTAAGGAAGCTTACTCTCAGATTATCAAAAGCTTACAAAATATTAATTCCCAGTCGACAAGAAGTTAAGAGTTTGTCGACAAACTCCCAACTTCTTGTTGACAAACTCTTAACTTCCTGTAAATGGAAAAATAGTATTTTTTTCGGTTTCCTTACAGTCTCAGGATTACAAATCCGATTGAACGGCGGTTATAACACAAATTCCTGATAGTTCTCTTTGTTTATTACTTTGAAAGACGCTTCCGGATAAGCTGTTGCGAAACTGGTAGGGACATTCGTTTTTTTGTCTCCCCACTTGAATTCAAAAGCGGATAAACCTTCGGTTGATTCTTCTATTAGATCAATTTCTTGATTGTCGTATGTTCGCCAGAAATAGAATTCTTTGGCTCGGTTACGATTATAAGATTGCTTCATTCGTTCGCTGATTAAATAGTTTTCCCATAGTGCGCCCACATCTTGGCGTACAGATAGAGGGGTGAAATTTCCGATGATTGCATTGCGAATACCGTTATCGTAAAAGTACCATTTTCCGGCTTTCACTACCTCTTTACGGAGATTGCGTGAATAGGCTCCCAAACGATACACCACGAATACTTTGGATAATAAGTCAAGATATTTTTCAACTGTATTTTTGCTCATTCCCAATTGCTTACCTAATTCGTCATAAGATACTTCACTGCCCATTTGGAATGCAATTAGACGCAGTAGTTCCTTCATCTTACTGGAATTTTTCAAACCGTCGATTGCTAAAATGTCTTTCAATAGATAAGCTCCTACAATATCTCGTAGATAATCAGTTTTCCGCTCGAAGCTTTCTAGCATCACTACTTCAGGATAAGAACCATAGATAAGTCTAGATTCTAAGTGCTGTCTTGTTTCCAAAGCATTTTCTATTTGTGAAATCTCTTTTTGTGAGAATGGAGTCAGATGGAATTGGGTAGATCTGCCTACCAAAGGCTCACCGGCTTTGTTGAGTAGGTCGAAAGAGGAAGAACCGCTTGCAATGACTTTGATGCCTTCCACTTCGTCCACTATTAATTTAAGTTTGGAACCGATTTCCGGGATGTTTTGTGCTTCATCAATAGCTAGCAAATCTATCCCTTCTAATAAATGCCTGTAGTTGGAAATACTCCGTTCATTTAATAGGGCAATCGTATCGTAATCCTCTCCGTAAAGTAACATGGACTGACCTTTAAACTCTTTTATCAACTCACGTATGAGAACCGTCTTTCCAACGCGTCGTGCACCAAAAAGCAGAACCGCTTTATTGGGTTCTATTCGTTCTGATATTTTATCCTGAAGGATACGTTTAATAATATTCATCACACTTTGTTTTGTGACAAATATAGTAAAAAAGGTCTTTCAATTGACGATTTTTATGCAAAAATCGTCAATTGAAAGACCTTTTTTATGGTTGATTCATCTTTCTTCAACGAACACTGTATCTTTTCTGAAATCAATTGGTGATACACCGGCCTTCCGTTTGAAGAACTTTCCGAATGAAGACTGGTCGGAGAAGTTGAGGGTGGTGGCAATCTCCTGTATGGAGAGTTTGGAATGTGTCAGTAAGTTACGGGCTTCGCTGAATAGCATTTCGAAGATGAAGTCGCTCACGCTTTGTCCTGTCACGAGCTTCACAATCTGTGTCAGATGATGGGCAGATAAGTTCAGGTGGGCAGCATAGAAATCTACCTTATGTTCTTCACGATAATGCGTTGCCAGTAGTTCGATGAATGATTTGATAATACTTTCGTATCGAGTCAGGCAGCCGTCCGTATGGGGGAGGTTGGTTCGTTCAAGGATGTCACTTAAATCGAGATAAAAGGCGAACAAACGGTTCAGAATGACTTCTTTGTGATAGAAATGCTCTGTACGGTCAATATTCTTATTGATGCTGGCTAATCGTTCGGCTAATAAAACGGCGTAAGGATGCGCTAAAGGAACTACCGGTTGGTTATATAGCCGCACACCGTATTTGGTCCGTCGGTAGATCATGTCAGTGGAGTCCATTTCATCCGTAAAAGCCTTGCTGACAAAGAGACATTGGCATTGAAAGTCATCACTACATTCATAAAAATGAAACAGATGAGCAGAAGATAGAAGTAAAAGCGTATCCGCTTGAATATCGTACGCCTTGTAATTGATTACGGTATGTCCTTTTCCGGATAAAACCAATAAGATGATAAAAGCGTCCAGATGGATATCTGACGAAAACTGTTCTTCTGCTTCCCGATACCCGATAGTAATGCAACTGATTTTCTTTCGTGTATCATTTCTGCTGCCACTAATGATGGGGAGTTCACTGATGTTTTTGATGCGTATGGAAGGGGCCATTAGGTATGATTTTATGTTGTACAAAGATAATGTAAACCTTTGAAATCTCCAAATTAAACCAATTTTGCCCAATTTGGGATTTCTTTCCGGCAAAGAATTTATCCGACCTTTGCAGCCGTTTTGAGGTAAATGATAATTTAGCGGTGAATGGGTACGCGGACGACGCGGGATAAGGCGGACGAACGCGGAGTTTGAAGGCTGCGCTGTGCTGCATTTTTTAGACGCGGATTACGCGGATTACGCGGATCTCTTTTTTTCCATCCGGATAAGATGCAGTAAACATAGCGCAGCCTTTAAAATCCGCGTTATCCGCGTAATCCGCGTCTGAAAAATTACTTGTATGCCGAAGGGAAACCTTGCTCCAGCGCTACGCTGGTAAATTATCATGTTGATGCCCCTTTATTAATTTAATAGGTATTATGAGAAAATTGAAAGTATTATTTGTCTTTATCGGTGCATTGAGCATTTCGTTGGCACCTGCACAAACCTTTCAGAAGATGACAATTGAAGAAATGTTCGAGTTGGCAGATGCTAATAGTCGCAGTATTCGTATGTTCCGTCTGGCGGAAGAGGAAGCTGGACAGGCAGTAAAGGTGGCCAGGAATGCTCAACTTCCTTCGATTGACGTATCCGTTTCGGCAAGTTATTTGGGGGATGCCTGGTTGGCAGACCGTGATTTTACAAATGGAGAGAATGCTGCTATGCCGCACTTCGGCAATAACTTTGCAATAGAAGCATCGCAGGTAATTTATGCGGGTGGAGCTATCACCAGCCGGATTGCCATTGCCAAATTACAACAGCAACTGGCAGAGTTGGATAAAGAAAAGAACAGGCAGGATATCCGCTTTTTGTTAGTAGGCAATTACTTGGAGATGTATAAATTGCAGAATCAGGCTGAAGTGTACCGGAAGAATATAGAGCAAACCCGGAAATTGGTAGAAGATATCAATGCCAAACAATCGCAAGGACTGGCTTTAAAGAATGATATCACTCGTTATGAGTTGCAACTGAAATCTTTGGAATTGGCATTGACACAGATTGAAAATGGTATCCTTATCCTGAACAATCAATTGGTTACGGTATTGGGTTTGCCCCAGGAAACGGTGATAAATGTGGATACTACCTTGCTGGGACGACTTCCCAAACTCTCGGAAGAAGCTCTTTGGCAGGAAACGGCGGTATTGAGTTCTCCCGTGCTGCAACAGATGAAATTGAATATCAAGCAGTCGGAGTATAATGAACGGATTGCAAAGGCTGAACGTTTGCCGTCCATAGCTCTTTTTGCAGGTGATAAACTAGATGGTCCTATTACGATTGAAGTGCCTCCCATTAACAAAAATCTGAACTATTGGTATATTGGTGTAGGAGTGAAATTCGATATTGCTTCTACTTTCAAGTCGGGTAAGAAAATTCGTTTGGCACGACTGTCCACCCAGCGTGCGCAAGAAAACGACTTATTGTTGCAGGAGAATGTGCGGACGGAAGTAAAAGAGGCATATATCCGTTTTCATGAGGCTTTTACCATTTGCGATACACAAGAGAAAAGTCTGGAATTGGCAGCACAAAACTACAGTGTGGTGAATAACCGCTATTTGAATGATCTGGCGCTGATTACTGATATGCTGGATGCCAGCAATTCTAAACTGAATGCGGAGTTGCAGTTGGTGAATGCACAGATCAATATACTTTTCAATCTCTATAAGTTGAAGAAGACGGCGGGGTGCTTATAAATTGTCGTCAAGTAATTTTTCATCCGCAGATGACACGGATTATGCGGATTTTATTTTTCTGAAAGGCATAGCTCAGCCGTAGGAACTGTGTAATCTGCGTTATCTGCGGATGAAAAATGGTTTTTGATATATGAATGTAAACTAATGAATTAAATAAGACATGGAACGTAAAAAGAAAAAACTGATTTATAACGTAGTGGTTAGCCTCTTACTTATCACCGGACTGGTGTGGGTATGTTCCCATTTCGTTCATCTCGGCAATGTAGCCTATACAGACAACGCACAGGTGAAACAACTGATTGTCCCCGTCAACAGCCGTGTACAGGGTTTTATCAAGAAAATCTATTTCGATGAATACCGGGAAGTACATAAAGGCGATACTCTGGTCTTGATTGAAGATTCCGAGTTTCGTTTCCGCCTGGCACAGGCTGAGGCTGATTTTCAGAACGCCATTTCGGGAAAGAATGCGGTGGCCACCACAGTACATACTACTCAGAATAATATAGCTGTATCCGATGCCGGTTTGCAGGAGGCAAAAGTCCGGTTGGATAATGCCGAACGTGAATACCACCGGTATAAAAACCTTTTGGCACAGGATGCCGTCACCAAACAGCAGTACGATGCCGTGCAGACAAATTACGAGGCATCCAAAGCACGCTATGAACTTCTGCTTCGCCAACGTCAATCTACAACTTTGGTAAAGCAGGAACAGACCCATCGTCTGGAACAGACGGATGCAGGTATCAAACTGGCGCAAGCTGCCTTGGAGCTGGCGCGTCTGAACCTTTCTTATACCGTTATCCTCGCTCCTTGTGACGGAACTACCGGTCGGAAAGAAATTCAGGAAGGACAACTGATACAGCCCGGGCAGACTTTGGTTGACATTGTCGATGAAAATGAGAGATGGATAGTAGCTAATTATAAAGAGACTCAGACTACCCATATCCGAGAAGGCCAGCCGGTAGAAATAGAAGTGGATGCTGTGCCCGGAATAACGTTTAAAGGTGCTGTGAAATCTATTTCCCGCGCTACGGGTGCCAGCTTCTCTCTTCTGCCGCAGGATAACTCTGCCGGAAACTTCGTGAAAGTAGAACAACGTATTCCTGTCCGTATAGAATTCTCTACCGGCAATCGTCCGGAAGATATGGAACGCTTGCGTGCCGGTATGAATGTGGAGTGCGTAGTAAATTATTGATATTATGCACGAAACAGGACCTTTTTCCATTCCGGCCATCCGTGATTTTGTTCCTCCTAAGTTGCGTCCCTGGATTATCATTGCCTTTGTTATCGTTTTCCAGTTTTCCGGTGGTCTCTATTTGGCGGCAGTCAGTGAGATGGTCGGTTCTACGGCATTGATGCAGGAAGATATTATGATGGCAGGCTACGCTTCTATGATAGGCATGGGACTGACATTCGCCATCATGTTTCGACTGAAGTTCCGCTTTGCTTCGAAAACTTCATTGATGACGTGTAGCATTGCTCTGATTGTTTCTAATCTGATATGTATGCAGACGCATAGCATTCCTGTGCTGGTGATCACCTGTTTCTTTGCAGGAATCTTCCGCATGTGGGCTACATTCGAATGTAATTCCACCATTCAGCTATGGCTTACCCCTAAACGGGATTTGTCGGTATTTTTCTGTTTTATCTATCTATTGGTGCAGAGTTGTATTCAGCTGTCGGGACTGATAACAGTCTATACAGCATTTTGGGCAAAGTGGGAGTATATGCATTGGCTGATTATTGGTTTATTGTTATTGGTGATGCTGGCTACATTGTGCCTGTTCCGTAGTTATCGCTCTTTGCCGAAGTTGCCGTTGTTCGGTATCGATTGGTTGGGGGCTTTGATGTGGGGACTTGTGTTGTTGTGCATCCTCTTTGTCTGTGTGTATGGGGAACATTACGATTGGTATCAGTCTTTCCAGATCCGGGCGGCAACCGTCATCGGTATACTTATTCTTGCATTGAATTTATGGCGTGCATCTTTCATTCGTCACCCGTTCATTGCTTTGAAGACCTGGACGTATCGTGCCGTATGGTTTCCCTTTATACTATATATAGTAATAGATATTCTGCTGGCGCCTTCGCATCTCTTTGAGCATATCTATATGGAGAGTATATTAGAGTATGATGCCCTGAATGTAATTTCGCTCAATTGGGCGGTATTGCTGGGAATTATAGTGGGAGCAGGCTTTACCTTTTTCACTTTTTCCCGTCGTAAGTGGCGATATAAGACAATGACTGTGATTGCATTCTCTTCCATTACGGGTTATCTGATGTATTTTTATTTCGGTATTGACTATGCTTTGCCCAAGGAGACATTGTTTGTGCCGCTGTTCCTGCGCAGTTTCGGGTATGTGATAATAGCTATTTGTTTTCTTACAGTGTTATCTCGTGTCCCTTTTCAGCATTTCTTTCAGGCGGTGTCCGTACAGTCGTTTGTCAGTGCCGGATTTGGTGGGGCTTTGGGAACGGCTATACTGGGGCATGCTCTTAATGGGGCAATGAAAAAGAACTCGATGTTACTGGGTTCGGTAGTGGATCATGTAAATCCTTTCATCAGCCGGATACCCGTTGGAGAAGTATACGGTGCTGTGCAGCAACAGGCTCTGATGGTTTCTATGAAAGAACTGTACGGCTGGCTCACTCTGATGGCTTTGTTCTGTCTGTTGGCCTTCCTGGTTTACGAGAGTGATATTCGTCCATATAAAGTACTGCATCCTACCTATCGTTCCATTCGTCGTTTTGTGAAGCATGAGTTGCGTATAGACAAAAAACTGGAAGCTACAGCATAAGTTGAGATTTTTTTGTTCTTGTATTGGATAGCTTTGGCTAAAATTGGTAGGGGGAATAAGGTGAATTATTATTATTTTTGCAGCCCGAAAGTGGACGTATATTCCACGAAATGTATAAGTTAAGTTTATATGGTAAAAGATAATTCAAAGCTGTTTATTCTGGTCTTATTGGGTATGCTGACGGCCTTCGGGCCTTTTGTCACGGACATGTACCTACCGAGTCTTCCGTCTATGGGAGAATATTTCAGTACAAGCTCTTCAATGGTTCAGTTAGGACTGACTACCAGTATGATCGGACTGGCCGTCGGACAGATATTCTTCGGCCCTTTGAGTGACCGTTATGGTAGACGCATACCGTTGCAGGTTGCTATGTGGTTGTTTATTGTGTCAACGATTTTCTGTTTGTTTGCGCAGAATATTCAGCAATTCGTCGCTTTCCGGTTGATACAAGGTATTGCCGGGGCAGGGGGGATTGTTATAGCCCGTTCCATTGCTACGGATAAATTTTCGGGCAAAGATCTGGCAAAGATGCTGGCGATCATTGGAGCCATTAATGGCATTGCTCCCGTGGTAGCGCCTATTATTGGCGGAGTGTTTACGGAAGCCATCGGTTGGCAGGGAATTTTCATAATTTTACTTGTATTGGGTGTGCTCCTTTTGATAGGATGTATGCGTTTCCGGGAATCACTCCCGGCGGAAAATCGCCTGGCTACGAAATGGGCGGATACTTTTAATAGCTTCAAGGTGGTGCTTCGCAATAAACAGTATGTCTGCTATGTGCTACAACTCGCTTTTGCACAAGGAGTACTGTTTGCTTATATTGCTTCCTCACCTTTCATAATACAGCAACATTATGGTTATTCACCCTTTGCTTTCAGCATTTGTTTCAGTATTAACGCCATTGCCATCGGTGGTGCGGCGGCATTTTCCGTGAAGTTTCGCCGGCCTGCAAACGGAACGCTGGTCGGTTGTATGGGTATGCTTATTTTTTCTTTACTCGAATGTTCCGCTTTGGTTTTGGGTTGCAGCTTCTGGATTTATGAACTGCTGCTGATAGCGGTTCTTTTTATGATGGGAATGACGTTTACCACCTCTACCGCATTAGCCATGGAGTGTGAGCGCACGAATGCCGGAACAGCTTCGGCACTGTTGGGTGCTGTTTGCTTTTCGTTCGGCGGCATTGTCTCTCCCCTGGTAGGCATTGGAAATATCCTGGTTTCTACAGGGGTTATATTTGTTATCTGCTCTTTCTGTTCCCTTTCCTGTATTTTGTTGGCTTTAGGTAGAAGGCGTACGAAGCTTTACTTCGCATTCAGTACATCCCAGAAGCGTTGAGGCAGGTGAATGTTAGGCACATCCGCAGCCTCTTTAAATAAAGGAGCAATCTCTTTCGGGGCGAATCCGGCAATGCCGCATCCTATCTCTGTAACGAGGAAAGTATATTGTGAATGCTCTTTGGCAAAGCGGATAAACTCATCTACATAAGGCCTGATGGCTTCCGGCCCACCATGCATGGTCGGAATGCCATAGGTCTGTCCCTGTAATCCGGTTCCTTGTCCCCAGATGGCTCCCCATTTTTTCCATGCCAGATAAGCGGCTCCGCCACCATGCGCACCTTCCAGGTTGCTGCCAAAAACGAATATCTCGTCCGGATGTAGTTCTGTGATACGATTAGAGGTAATTCTTGTTTTCATACTTTTGTGATTAGGTCATAATTAGTTTTTTCTTCTTTTCTTCATTTTTAAACTCTTGCTTTTCAGCAAAAGTAACCTTTAGGTAACTATCTTACCGATTTGTAACTTCTTGTTTATAAGTAAAATAGTATATAACTTTGCATCATCGGAAAGTCACTGACTGCATTTGCGAAGTTAGTGAAAAAACTGATGAATGCAACTATTTTATAAACAAATTAAAAGCAAAAAAACAATGAAAGAACTTGCAGTAAAGAATTACAAGACCGCAGAAGGTCAGAAAATCAGTCAGGGTGGTAATGAATTTACAGTGAAACCGATTGTTGAGCAGACGGATGTGGACCAATGCCGTGTGAACTTTGTAGAAGTGGAACCGGGTAATTTTGCCTATGGATATCATTATCACGAAACGGACGAAGAGGTGTTCTATATCATCAGTGGTACAGGAATTGTTCGCACAGCAAATGGGGATGTGACGGTAAAGGCCGGTGATGCAATAACTTTCCCTACGGGTCCTGAAGGTGCACATGTCATTCGTAACGGTTCGGATACGGAAAAGTTGGTTTATATTGACTTCGATACGAATAACCTTCCGGAGATTGTACATCTTCCCGATACAAATCAGGTAATGGCTTACGGGAAGTTCTCTAATGGGGTTTATGATAAGAAGTAAGGTTTTCCTGCCTTCACCTCCGGAAGCTAAAGAAACTTGTATACTATGGGACTCTTCTGATTTTTATTGTAACTTTGCATAATGCATAACTCTAATATTGGGGTATATGAAAATTAGAGAAATGCCCTTGGATGATATCGACCTTCTTGTTAAACTCAGATTTGATTTTATCAGAATTTAGGTTTCATACCTATTAAAGATATCACTAAGTAAGTGAACATAATTAGTTCATATTATGATAAATGATAATTTTAGGCGCGGATTACGCGGATTACACGGATTTTTTTATGGATTGATGTAATAGCGCAGCCTTTAATCCGCGTAATCCGTGTAGTCCGCGCCTAATCTTTATAACAGGTTTACAAATTATCATTTATAGAACAAGCTAATTTTGCATGAGCACTTATGCAATTAAGGTTATAATATTAAAGATATAGGAAATATGGAAATAGATTTAACGACTCCGGCTCTATTGTTTTCGGCAATTTCATTGATTATGTTGGCTTATACCAACCGTTTTATGTCGTATGCCCAGTTGGTACGTACTTTGAAGGAACAATACCGTGAAAATCATTCGTCGGTAACTGCGGCACAGATTGCCAATCTTCGTAAACGTCTGTATCTGACGCGTGCTATGCAGGTGACAGGGACAGGCAGCTTATTGTTGTGTGTCGTAAGTATGTTCTTTATTTATATACAACTTTATCTTGTATCCATCTATATCTTTGGACTGGCAATGGTGTTGCTGATTATCTCTCTGGCTATCTCTGTGTACGAGATTTATATTTCGGTGAAGGCTTTAGAGATACATCTGGATGATATGGATGAATAATCGGATAGAATGAGTAATCTTGTCCCCATATTAGGAGTGAACAGGCACCGTCTGTTGATTGACGGTGAGGGGGTGACCACATTGGTGGCTTTTCATGGTTGTCCTTTGCATTGCAAGTATTGTCTGAACCCTCAGTCTCTATCCGATGATTTTGATTTCCCGCTTTATTCCTGCGAACAACTGTATGAGAGGGTGAAAGTAGATGAACTTTACTTTCTTGCAACTCGTGGTGGTATTACCTTTGGTGGTGGTGAGCCTTGTCTGCGAAGTGAATTTATCAGCCGTTTCCGGGAACTTTGTGGAAAGGAGTGGAGGATTACAGTAGAAACGTCTTTAAATGTACCCCGGAAGCATCTGGAGATTCTATTGCCTGTGGTAGATGACTATATCGTAGATATCAAGGATACGAATGATGAGATCTATCAAAACTACACAGGCAGAAGCAATCATCAGGTGCTCGGAAACCTGCGTTGGCTTATAGAGCACGGAAAAGCCGAACAGATCACAGTCCGTATCCCCCTTATTCCGCAGTATAATATGGAGGAGGATACTACGCATAGCATAGATTTACTAAAATCTATGGGACTGAGTCATTTTGATGTATTTACGTACCGAACTTAAAAATTACTTCTTATCAGGCTCCGTCCAACGGTCATAATGTACATTCTCCGGTTTCCATTTATCTTTCGGAAGTGGGTTCTCTGCCGGATAACCGATAGGGATTACATTCAGAGGAACAATCTGTTCGGGTAATTGGAGTATTTTCTGTACTTCTTTTACCCGTTCGTCTATAGGATAAACGCCTGTCCAGACAGCTCCTAATCCTAAAGCTTGTGCAGCCAGCAACAAATTCTCACTGGCGGCGGAGGCGTCCTGTACCCAGTACTCTATACCCGCACCACTGATAGCTTTAGTTAAATCTCCGCATACGGCAATAGCCAACGGAGCGTCTTTGACCATCTTGGCGTAAGGAAGAGTAGAACCCAGTTCATTCATTGTTTCTTTGTCTCTGATGACAATGAAAGCCCAAGGCTGCCTGTTGGTTGCTGTAGGAGCTGCCATGGCAGCCCTTAACAATTGCTCTATTTTTTCATCTTCTACTTCTTTCGGCTGATAAGAGCGAATACTGGTTCTTGCATGTATGTTGTCAAGAACCGAAAGTTTATTATCCTGTTTCATGCTAGGTTCCTCCATCTTATTAAGTTGATTGGGTTTTGGTTGGATAGATAATGCAGTTACTACTATAACCAAAGCTAGATTGAAAGTGTTCAGCGCATAGTGCATTGTTTGCTCTTTGGGCCTTTTAGAAAGATATGAGATGATTAGGGTACATAATGCGATGCCTGCCAGTAATCCCAGGAAGAGTATCCAGTCGAAACTGAAAGCACTTGTCGGTTTGTCTGCCGAATGCTCCTTTGCATACTCCATGGCCTTATGTACAGACTGGATAATGGCTGCGGAAGATTCTGTGGCTCCGGATATTCCATCCACTTCTTTATGGATTGCTTCCTCTGGTGAAAGATTGCTCCATTGTTGTAACAGACCGCTGTTTCGTACTTTGGCAAAGTAGCTGGGTGTTTCGGAGTTTTCCAGAGCTACTACTTTTAGAATACGGTTCTCTTTTATATAGATTTCCAGAGGAACATTTCCGCCATACCCGTTAATATCTTTTGTTAGTTGCCGGGTAGATATTATCTGTACTCCGTCATCTGTATGTCGTAGTATCCCGGAAGTTCCTGTTTGGCTTTCTGTTGTATTTTCGCTTTCAGAAAGAATGTTCCCAAACTTGTTTCCCTTGCAGATGGTGACTGCCAGAACCAGGAAGAAACAGGTTATCAGGCTAATGATGACTTGGGCTTTTAATGTTTTCATATTTAGCTGCTATTTATAGTGTATGCAAATTTAGGGGATTTTTGCTGAAAATAGCAAGTACTTATTAAAACATAGTTGCAATAATCTGAATAAACAGTATGAGGAATACCATTGCAATGGGATAAACCGTAGCGTAAGCCACACTCGGAATGTTGCTGTCAGTCATAGAATCAGCTGCTGCAAGTCCTGGAGTACTGGTCATACCACCGGTGATGGTTCCCAGCAAGTCGAGCATGTTGATTTTGAATACAAACAGTCCGACGAACACCGCTACTAACATAGGTACCAGCGTAATTGCAGCACCCACTCCAAATAGCAACCAGCCGCTTTCCTGGAAAGTCGCTACAAGATTGGTGCCTGCCGAGGTGCCGACTTCGGCTAGGAATAGCAACAAGCCCAACTGGCGTAATAACTGATTAGCAGGTCCGGACATAGACCATAGAATAGGACCTGTCTTACCAATTGCACTTAAAAACAAAGCCACAATCAGAATACCGCCCGTCAATCCCGGGGAGAAAGATAAACCACCGGGGAAAGTTATATTCAGTTTACCGAACAATACCCCTAAAACAATACCCATTGCGATAGGGAAGAAGTCTGTGTCTGATAACTTTTTAGCATTGTTTCCCAGCAAGCGAGCCAGTCCTTTGAGTCCTTCTTTTTCACCTACCACCATTAGTTTATCACCGAATTTTAAAGTCAGATCCGGCGATGGAGACAGGTCGATACCGCTTCGGCGAACACGTGTGACAGTACATCCGAAGTTCTTCATCAAGTTCAGATCTCCCAATTGTTTATTGATCATATCCTTTTTGGTCAGCAATAAGGATTCGATCTCTTGCGTGTCTACCAGAGGCAATTCGCCCTCTTCGCGTTCTCCTACTAAAACTGAAAGCTGATTCAGAGCTTCTTCACTGCCCACTGCCTGTATATAATCATTTTCATGTAGCATCGTTTGTGCTGTGGGAATGGAAATTCTTTCATCATGTTTATGGCGTGAAATAACAGCACCTGTCATGGCCCGTGCGTTGATTTGCATCAGACTGCGGTTGAATACGGCGGGATTGGTAACACGATAGATACAGGTAGTCAGTTCGGGAAATTGGCCGCGACGTTCTTTTTCCAGTCGACGGGCCTCCTTGTCCAGGTCAATACGCATGATACGGGGGAGCAGTTTTACAAACAAGATAACACCTATAACCCCAAACGGATAAGCGATACCATAGGAAATGGATGCCAACGGAGAATTTGTACTGTCGATGGCTACGGCAAGTCCCGGTGTACTGGTCAGCGCACCGGCTATCAGACCTACCACACTGGGCGTATCGATGTCGAATAGGTATTTGAGCCCGACAGCTGTAAGAGAAGCCGAGCAGATAATCAGCATGGTAATTATGATCAGGGTCTTTCCTTTGCTTCGGAATGAGTCGAAGAAACCGGGGCCGGCCTGAATACCGATAGTAAAGATAAAAAGTACCAATCCGAAGTTTCCTAATTCTTTAGGAATGACTACACCGAAGTGTCCAAAGAGAAGGGCAATGAAAATCACTGCGGAAACATCCAGTGATAAACCTTTAATTTTGATTTTTCCCAGCATGAAACCCAATGCGACAATGAGGAAGAGGGCGAAATAAGAGGAATTAAGTAGGTCAGCAAACATGAATTTAGATTATTTGTTAGTTTTCAATAATTCTTCTACCGCTATTTTCAGCTGTGTATCTTCGCCTTTTACAATTGTTTCGGGTGAGTTGGCTACTTTAATATCCGGTTCCAACTGAGTATTCTCCAGATAACTGCCATCAGGCAGGCGGTAACCAATCACAGGAATACCGAATACCAAGGTAGGATCTTGCAGGCGTTCCCATGATACACTGGTCATGGTGCCCGGGACAGGCATACCTACCAGCTTGCCCAGTTTCTGATGACTGTATACCCACGGTGTGCCGTGTGCATTGGAATAGTTGGCTTCGCACGTCAGCATGATGGATGGTTTGTTCCAGCGGCGGCTGGGCATATCGCAGGCTTCACGGCCACGAACCACCTGTGTGAAGTATTTCTTACCACTGAACAGTATCTCTATATCTTCGTGCAGGCGACCGCCTCCGTTGAAACGTGTGTCGATGACAATCCCTTCACAATTATTGTATTTTCCCAAGATATCTGAGTAGATGGAACGGAAACTGTCATCACCCATAGACTTGATGTGCACGTAGCCCAGTTTGCCGTTCGACCATTTTTCAACATCTGCCGCACGTTGTTTTACCCAGCGTTCGTAGAGCAATGCGCTGAGTTCACTGTCCTTGATGGGGATTACTACTTCTTCCCAACGCTCTTTCGTTTTAGGATTATAGAGTGAAACAAGAGTTTTCTTTTTTACCTTGTCATTGAGAAGCACGTAATAATCAGTTTCAGGAGTAATCTCTTTGCCGTCAATCTTTTCAATAATAATGCCGGCTTTCACCTTTGTGGTAGCCTTGTCGAACGGACCTTTTTCTATCACTTCGGCAATGAGCATTCCTTTATCCTGGTAGTTCCAGTCGAAAAGTAGTCCCAGACTGGCTGTAGGCTCACTTTGTCCATCCGGATAGAAACGGCCTCCGGTATGAGAGACATTCAATTCGCCCAGCCATTCACTTAAAAGTTCGGAGAAATCGTAATTATTATTGATGTGTGGCAGAAACTTACGATAGGCTGCCGTCATGGCGTCCCAGTTGACTCCGTGCATATTGGTGTTGTAGAAACGCTTTTGCTGTTGCTTGTATACATGATCGAACATATACTCGCGTTCGGCTGCCAGATCCAGTTTTACTTGAGCAAGATATTTAATAGGTTTTAAGTCATCGGAAGCCATGTTCATCTTCTGCATATTCTTACCGTTCAGAATGAAGAGAGTTTTTCCTTCTTTATCCATTTCCAGAGAAGTCCATCCGGCATCTACTTTGTGGAGTAGCTTGGTTTCCTTCTTGCGCAGATCCATTTTCCATAAGTTACGTCCGCCTTCGGCGCTTGCCAGGTAATAGAGGGTTTTGCCATCTTTGGAGATGAGAGTACTTCCCATATTCGATGAGTTTGGTGTCAGACGTACGATGCGGTCTTCTATGTTTTTCAACTCTACCACGACATCTTTTACCTTACTGCTGTCTTTATCAGCTATCTTCTTCCGGTCGGAGCTTGCTTCTTTATACAGTTCGTAATCCTCTTTGCTCAGACTGAATTTATCGTATGCATCCTGATTCAGGAATACCAGCATGGCATCGTCCAGAGAACCCCATGAAGCGTGTGCACGCATACCGTAGCGTTCGGTAATGAAAAGAATGGCATTGCCGTCGAGCACGAAGCTGGGTGAACCGCTTGTGTATCCGCTATTAGTCAGATTGACAATCTCGCCATTGCCTTGTGCACTGACCAGACCTATATCCGAGTATGGATCGTGCTTGTTTCCGATAAATTCCAATGTAAACCATTTGCCGTCCGGAGACCATGCATAGTCAAATCCTCCGTCTGTGCTGTACCAGGTAGAGCCATCGGTGATCCGGCGTACTTTCTTGGTTTCCAGGTTGAGCACCATCAGGCGGTTACGGTCTTCAATGAAAGCTAACTCCTTACCGTCGGGTGAGAATTGCGGATGTGAACGTTCTACGGTGGTAGAGGGTAATAGCACCTCTTCCTTTATTAAAGTTGCGTTCGGGAAATTCGGATCTTCTTCCCGAACTATCTTAGCCAGATAAATCTGCCAGTTGCCATTGCGTTCACTGGCATAGGCCAGCGTCCGGTTGTCCGGAGCAAACGAGAGACCATCTTCTTCTGCTGCCGTATGTGTGATCTGTTTGGTCGTGGCATAGTCCGCAGATGTGACGAATACTTCACCACGTACAGTGAAAGCAATCTGCTTGCCGTCCGGTGAAACTGTAGCGGAAGTTGCTTTATCCGGATATTTCAGATAGGCTATTTGCGGCTGGTCGTCACGAATGATTTCCACATTTATCTTCCGTGGATTCGAGCCTTCTTGTTGGGTATAAATCTCACCATCGTATCCATAGCACAAGGTGCCGTCGTTACTCATTGAAAGGAAACGCACGGGATGGGTTTTAAAGCTGGTGATTGTTTTTATCGATTGGGGTTGCGAAATCGGGAAAGAATATACGTTGAATGAGCCACCATTACGTTCGCTCAGGAAGTAGACGGTTTGTCCATCCGGTGATACTATCGGGTTGCGATCTTCGCCTGCATGCTGGGTAAGGTTGGTGTGTGAACCTGTTTTGGTATCGTACATCCACACATCGCGGGTGATGGAAGAAGTATGGTGCTTTCTCCATTCATTTTCACCTCCCTTGCGGTCCTGATAGAAAAAGCGGTTGCCGGACTTGTCAAAACATACCGCTTCGGCAGGGGTGCCCAGTACTTGTTCGGTGCGTCCGCCGACTGAAGGAACTTTGTAGAGTTCAGTCATGGCGGCTGAAGGAAAGAGAGCGCTGCCTGCCGGATCCTGAATAGATGCTGAGAATAAAATATATTTGCCGTCCGGGGTAAAAGTAGCAGGGACTTCATTGGTTGAATGAGTAGTCAGTCGCCGGGCTGTTCCGCCATTTGCCGGCATTACAAAAATGTCGAAATTTCCATTCCTGTCACTGGCAAAGGCTATCTGTTTGCCATCCGGTGACCATACCGGGGTACATTCGTAAGAGTCTTGTGTAGTGAGCTGTGTAGCTGCTCCGCCCTCGGTTGGTACTTTGTAGATGTCCCCTTTATAGCAAAATACAATTTCTGTTCCGTCGGGTGAGATTTGTACATCACGCATCCAGAGTGGAGTCGTCGCATAGCTGGTTATTGCCGTGAAACTAAAGGCAATGTAAGCAAGAATTTTCTTCATAAGTATATTTAATGTGTTTTTATGCAAATATAGGTAATTAGTCCGTAAATATGAAAAAAAGTCATTACTTTCCATTACTCTGTTCAATCATTTGGTATCTACTGATACGATTTTTGCTGCTTCTATAAATGCTGAAATCAACTTTTTACAATATAAGTGGTCTTAAAGTATATGAAAATAGGATTGTCACCTACTGTTATTCAGGTTTTTGGCTAAGCAATTGAATTGATTCAGTAAACTCAACTATAATCTCAGATAATTCAGGATTGTCATTACGAAGAATTATTGTTGCAAAGTTCACAACACCTTCCGCATCGACAATTGAGGATGAAATCATTGTAAAAAGTGCTTTTCGATTATAAGTGGAAAACCAATATTCAAACAAGCGGCTACGCATACGTTGTTTATTATCACCGGTCTCACAAATATATAGTAATGTAGAATTATTACATCTAAAGAATTCATCAACAATAGAAACTATAGTATCGCGGACTTTACGATTACGGGGAGATTTGTGATTGTTGATATTGGCAATGATTAATTGGTATGAATTTTTGGATAACAAGACATCATCTTCCATAAAACCGACAGAATAATGCACACCACCATCTGTAAAGAATTGATAGAATCCGTTCTGTTCGGTCGGTTCTACTTGATAGGGAGTTTCCCCACTATTAATACGTTCCAATGAAAGATGAAGTATCATAGAGCAAAGAATTTTTCAGCCTCTTTACCCGTTCGTTCTTTATATGTCTCTTTCATTGATTTTTCCAATTGAGCAAGACATTTTCGTTTTTTCTCTCTCGCAGCTTGAAACTTGTCAAGAGCTTCTTTTTTTGTAATCTTTGTTTTTGCCATATACTCTATTTCTCCTTTCTACTTGCAAAGATAACACTTTTCGTTGATAATCATTTGTTTCATAATTAAAAGTAGGGTTTGCGTAAATAGGGGTAGCGGTTTACACTATGGTTTACACCAATGGGTAATTTTCGCGTCAACCACAGCGTCAACCGCACCATTAGGTGGAAACTCGTAAAAAACAAAAAGCATCGATAACCTTGCGATTATCAATGCTTTATCGGTAGTCGGGATGACAAGATTCGAACTTGCGACCACACGCCCCCCAGACGCGTACTCTACCGGGCTGAGCTACATCCCGAATTGCGGATGCAAAAGTAGTGCTTTATTTTTAAATAGCAAATATTTCTGTTGATTTTTGTTTTGCTATTATCTTGTTAGATAACACATCTCTCTTATTCTTAATTTGTTATGATGGAAAGTTTATTCTATTTAAGTTTCGCATGTAGCCTTTCAGCCTACATGCGAAACTCCAGTTTTATTATTTTAGAAAGTATCTGTCGATTCTTCTTTCACCCTCTTCAGCAAGTTTTCTACATTTTGAGAGTGGTAATATAAGATACCTTCCAATTGTTTCAGAAAACCTACATTGCTTGCCAGTTGCGTAATGAATTGCAGATGCAGACCGATTTCCCGGTTGGCTTGCAGCAACGTCTTGTGCGGGAGTGTACTTTGCAGCATATAGAATCCGCTGGCATCTTGTATTTCTGCAATGCCGTTTCCCCATTCGTGTGTACCTAACAATTGTAGAACATGGATGAATTGTCTTAATTTGCGTTTCAGACATTGCAGGCTTATATATTCCGAAGATTCTTTGACATACGCGATGTTCATGATGTCAATCAGTTGTAAATAGTACGCTTTCATGGCTTCTTCTGAAGGGAAGCCCGTGCGTGGGTGCATTGCTACGTTGGATAATTCCTGAGCGGTTACCGGCTGAGTGTTGTTTTCCATAAATCGTTAAGTTTTAAAAGGTGAATAATTCGATTCATGGGAGAGGAGAAGAATTCAAAAAAGCAATCCCTGCCTGTCCCATTGTCGAACACCTACCGCGCAGCTGTTGGAAGTGCATTAACACTCCCGATGGGGGTGCAGGGACCGCCATATAGGAGTGGCGTGAACGGGCATAAAAATGCCCGCCACGATTACTTGGCAGGTTTCCCTGCTGCACGATAAAAAATGGTTCGACATCACAAAGGTACAATAAAAAATAAAGTAGCAATGTAAATCGGGGAGGAAAATACATCTGTTCTCCGATTAACTTTATTAATGATGCGAATCAGAAGTTGAAATTCACATGAACAATACCGAAATAAAGGATCGATGAATAAAACTGATCTTCGGAAAGGTATGACTGCGAAAAAAACGCTGCTCTGTTCTGAAACTTTAGAGAATCAATGTATTATAGTCTCTCTGAAAATCTTTATCTTTGCGGACAGTTTGAAAACAGAAGTGAATAATAATTGATACAATAACTTAAAACAACCAGAATCAAATGAAGCAGGATATGATTGTTATCCTTGACTTGGGTAGTCATGAGAATACGGTATTGGCTCGCGCCATCCGTGCGTTAGGTGTATATAGTGAGATCTATCCTCATGATATAACCGTTGAAGAACTGAAAAAGTTGTCCAATGTAAAGGGCATTATTATCAATGGTGGACCGTGTAACATAGTAGATGGTGTTGCCATCGATGTGAATCCTTCTATCTACGAGGCGGGAATCCCAGTGATGGCTGCCGGTCATGACAAAGCGACTTGTGCGGTGAAACTGCCACAGTTTACTGATGATATTGAAGCTATCAAAGCAGCTGTTAAGCCTTTCGTTTTCGAAACTTGCAAGGCCGAAGCTAATTGGAACATGACCAACTTCGTGAATGACCAGATTGAATTGGTATGTCGCCAGGTGGGTGACAGAAAAGTATTGCTGGCCCTTTCCGGTGGTGTTGACAGTTCCGTAGTGGCAGCTCTGTTGCTGAAAGCAATTGGCAACAATCTGGTATGCGTGCATGTAAATCACGGTCTGATGCGTAAAGGCGAATCCGAAGATGTAGTAGAAATGTTCGGTAATCAGCTGAAGGCGAATTTGATCTATGTAGATGTTACCGACCGCTTCCTTACTAAACTGGAAGGTGTGGAAGATCCCGAACAGAAACGCAAGATTATCGGCGGAGAGTTTATCCGCGTATTCGAAGAAGAAGCGCGTAAACTGGACGGTATCGACTTCTTAGGCCAGGGAACTATCTACCCTGATATTGTGGAAAGCGGAACGAAAACGGCCAAGATGGTGAAGTCTCACCACAACGTAGGCGGTCTGCCGGAAGATCTTCAGTTCGAACTTGTGGAACCGTTGCGTCAGCTTTTCAAAGACGAAGTACGTGCATGTGGTCTTGAACTGGGCTTGCCTTATGAAATGGTTTATCGTCAACCCTTCCCCGGTCCTGGTCTGGGCGTGCGTTGTCTGGGTGCTATCACACGCGATCGTTTGGAAGCTGTGCGCGAGTCCGATGCTATCCTGCGTGAAGAGTTCCAACTCGCCGGGCTGGATAAGAAAGTGTGGCAATATTTCACCGTGGTACCCGACTTCAAGTCAGTGGGTGTACGCGACAATGCCCGTTCTTTCGAATGGCCGGTTATCATCCGTGCTGTCAATACGATTGACGCGATGACCGCTACCATCGAACAGGTAGAATGGCCTGTCCTGATGAAAATTACGGATCGTATCCTGAAAGAAGTAAAACATGTGAATCGTGTTTGCTACGATATGTCTCCGAAGCCTAACGCTACTATCGAATGGGAATAAAAGACTTTTTGCTAAATAGCTAGCGCATTAAGTCCTTTCGGATACTTCATTTAAAGATACTTTCCGTATCTTTGCTGTCTCTCTTACAAAAGGTGGCATCTTTTGCTGTAAAAGATGCCATCTTTTGTGTTATAAGATGCCATCTTTTGTGTTATAAGATGCCATCTTTTGTGTTATAAGATGCCATCTTTTGTGTTATAAGATGCCACCTTTTGCTACAAAAGATGCCATCTTTTGCATGGAAGGAATAAAGGAGAGATGTCAAAGGTAGTAATTAAAAACACGTAAAGACTATGGGAATGATTTACTTGGTAAGAAAGAAACTCTTCCAGACTAAGGAAGGTGCAAAACAACTGTATTATGCCGTGCAACGTACACTGCAACCCAGAGGTGGGGTGACCGAAGACATACTGGCAAAACGAATCGCTCACCGGACGGGCAGGAGCGAAGGTGATGTAAAAGGAATATTGGCCGACCTGCCTCACTTCATAGAAGAGGCCTTGAAGAATGGGGAGTCGGTATCCATCAAAGGACTGGGCTCTTTCCATATTGCGATAACCAGCGAGGGCTTTGAACACCCCGAAGACGTGATGCCGGGAACCGTGCGCATTTCGCGCGTTTACTTCACCGCTGACCGCGGCTTGACCAGGGAATTAAGCAGGGAAATGAGATTTTTCCGCTATCCGCTGAGCAAGTACTTCCCGGCAAGTATGTTGAGCAAGAAAGTTGTGGAAGCGGAAAAGAAGGCGGAACTGCAAGGAGAATTTCCGGAAGAAGAGATTACTGAGAACCCCTAAAGAATACCCCTTCCACACTCTATTCCCTATGAATAAAGGGTTGCAGAAGTGTGGAAGGGGAAATAGTACAGGTACACAGTGAGGTTATACCCCCATGCATTCCCGATAAAAATCGAACATTTCGTAAATGGTATCTTTGTCGGCAGTCTGGTTGAGGCAGATGTCTCCGACTTCTTTCAATAGAGTGAAGTTGATGGCGCCGGCAGTGTTCTTCTTGTCATGCTTCATCAACTCATAAAGTTGGTCGTACTGTTTGCAATTGAAGGCAAAGCCACCGTAGTTCTCTTTGATGAACTGAATGGTCTGGCGCATTTTCTCTTTCGGAAAACCTACCTTTATATAAGAAAGGTATAGCTCGCAAACAATTCCCCAAGCAACAGCATAACCGTGTAATACGGGGCGACCTTCGGCAAGAGCCAGACTTTCGAAGGCATGACCTACGGTATGTCCCAGGTTCAGCGCCTTGCGGATGCCGTGTTCCAGCGGATCTTGTTCCACGATATCCTCTTTTACTTGTACGGAACGGCCCACCATTGATTTCAGTGCAACGTAATCTATCTTGTCCGTATCGAAAGCCAATAACTCGGCAAGGTGCTCCGGGGTACTGATAAGACCGTGCTTCAACATCTCGGCATAACCGGAGAAGAAGTTGTGGGCATCGAGGCTGCGCAGGAACTCCGTTTCAAGAAGTACACTGGCGGCGGGTGCGAAAACACCGATTTCGTTCTTCAACCCGTTGAAGTTGATACCCGTTTTGCCTCCTACGGAAGCATCCACCATGGCCAGCAGGGTGGTGGGGATATTGATATAGGCAATGCCCCGCTTGAAGGTAGAAGCGGCGAAACCACCCAGGTCGGTCACCATGCCGCCACCCAGGTTAATCAGTAATGAATGGCGTGTAGCTCCCTGTTCGCTCAGAGCTTGCCAAACGGAAGCCAGGGTTTCCAGATTCTTGTGTACATCTTCGGCACCGATAATAATTTCGGTAGCCTCTTTCAGTGCCGGAATGTCATTGAGTTGCGGCAGACAGAGGCGGTGGGTATGCTCGTCGGTCAATATGAAGAGCTTGTCATGGGGACAATTCCCGATGGCGTTTGTCAGACTGCTTTCCAGTTTCTCGCAAAGGATTACTTCTTGTTTACTCATCTGATTAATTACAAATTATAAATTACTGATTGTGGATTCTAAATTATGAAAGAGATGGATACCTTCTTTGTTAATTGTGGTACAAAGATAGCTCTTTTGGCAATAAAACGTTATCTTTGTCCATCGATTTTTGATGGGCTGGCATGATGCTTCTGCCATCTGCCCCCCCCACAATCTATAATTTAATAATTAGTAATTAGTAATTTTGAAATGAGAGCATTACTACCGGTTTATTGTCGTCTATTAGGATATTTTGTGATAGCTTTGGCACTGTTTCTTCCGTTCCTGATGCTGATGCTAGGGAAAATGACGGATTCCAACCTCTTGTTTTATAAAGAATGCTCTAAGCTGCTGATGATGCTTGGCGCATTGATGATTCTGTTTGCCTACACCAAGAACGAGAATAAGGAAACCGAGCAGGTCCGTAATACGGCTACACGTAATGCTATGTTCCTGACCGTATTATTCATCTTTGGCGGTATGCTCTATCGCCTGGCGAAGGGAGACATCATGAGCGTGGATACTTCCTCTTTTTTGATCTTTCTGATACTGAATGTTCTTTGCCTGGAATTTGGTATAAAGAAAGTGGCAGTTGATAGGTTGTTTAAGCGAGATCGTCGATAATTAGAACATTTTATTTAAACCTCATTAAACTTTTCCATTGAAAGCTTGTCAAATGAAACAGTATAAAAACAGACATTTTGTTTCATAAAAAACAGGCGCATGAAAAAAGTAATCATCGGAACAGTGTTATTGCTGACAACCACACTTTCCGCTTTCTCACAGACTAAGAACATTACCGTAGCGGGGCGTGTCATCGAGGATGACACGAAAGAGCCCGCAGTACAAGCCACAGTACAGTTACTTTCGTTACCGGACAGTGCATTTGCGGCGGGTATCGCCACTACAGCGCAGGGATATTTCACTCTGCCCAAAGTGCAGGCCGGGAAATATGTATTGAAAGTTTCCTATATCGGCTTCCAACCTACAGTGCTTCCTTTGCAACTGTCGGCTCAAAATCCCAATAAGAATGTAGGTACGCTGGCTCTGAAGACGGATGCCGTGATGTTGGCAGAAGCGGTGATTACCGCAGAAGCTCCGCAGGTACAGGTAGTGGAAGATACGTTAATGTACAATTCCAGTGCTTACCGCACACCGGAAGGGGCCATGCTGGAAGAGCTGGTGAAGAAACTCCCCGGTGCCGAAATTGATGATGACGGTAACGTGAAAATCAATGGTAAGGAGTTGAAAAAGATCATGGTAGATGGAAAGGAATTCTTTGGTGGAGACGTGAAAACGGGCTTGAAGAACTTGCCGGTGGAGATGATCGATAAGCTGAAGACGTATGACAAGCAGTCGGACCTGGCACGTATCACGGGTATTGATGACGGTGAGGAAGAAACCGTACTTGACTTGACGGTGAAGAAAGGTATGAACCGTGGATGGTTTGGTAATGCGGATGCAGCCGTGGGTACTGAAGACCGCTACGCAGCCCGTTTAAATGTAAATCATTTTGTGGATAAGACACAGGTAACCGTTATTGGTTCTACCAATAACGTGAACAACCAGGGCTTTTCAGGTGGTGGAGGTGGACCCCGCTGGCGTCGTAACAATGGTTTGAACGCGCCTAAAGAATTGGGTATCAGTTTTGCCACAGAGAATAAGAAGATAGAACTGGGAGGAAGTGCTCAATATAATTATAATGACGCTGATATCTCTAATATCAACTCGTCCGAGCGCTTCTTGCAGAATGGTAATTCATATTCCAATTCCAACTCAGTCAACCGGAACAAGAATTCTACATTCAGAGCCGATTTCCGTATGGAGTGGAAGCCGGATTCAATGACGAATATCATTTTCCGCCCGAACTTCTCTTATGGTAAGACGGATAATGCTTCGAGCTCATTGTCGGGAACTTTTGATGCAGACCCATTCAGTCTGGTTGCCAATCCGAACGATTATCTTGATTTTGATAAAATAATTGCCGGGGACCCGTTGAAGGATATTCGTGTAAATGCTACGAACAGCGGGACACTTTCCGACAGCAAGAGCATTTCGACAGATGCGACTTTACAAATTAACCGTAAGCTGAATGATAAAGGACGTAACATTACATTCCGCGGACGCTTCGGTTACGGTGATAATGACAATAATCAGTATACGGAATCTACGACACGTTATTATCAGATTCCTACGAACCCGGACTCTACTTTGGTTCGTAATCAGTATATCACTACTCCGACCAATAACTATAATTATAGTGCACAAATTACGTATAGCGAACCTATTGCGCGGGCCACTTTCCTGCAATTCAGCTATCAGTTCCAGTATAAATACAGCGAGAGTGACAAGACGACTTATGATTTGTATCAGATTAATCCGGAGTGGGGAATTGGCGAACCGTTGCCTACCGGTTACGAGAACCATGCAGTGGATAGCTTAGGTAAATATGCCGAATATAGATACTATAATCATGATGCATCCGTATCGCTGCGTTTCATTCGTGAAAAGTATCAGTTGAGTGCAGGTATGTCTTTCCAACCACAGAGTTCCAAGCTTTCTTATAAGAAAGGAAATTATATGATCGATACGACGCGTTCCGTGTTCAATTTTGCTCCGAATGTCGATTTCCGTTATCGCTTCTCCAAGGTAAGCCAGTTGCGCTTTAACTATCGCGGACGTACCGGTCAGCCGAGTATGGAAAACCTGTTGCCGATTGTGGATAACTCCAATCCGTTGAATATCCGTGTCGGTAACCCGGGCTTGAAGCCTTCTTTCACGCACTCTATGCGTTTGTTCTACAATACGTATAATGCGGAACTTCAACGGGGTATCATGACGCATGCCAGCTTCTCGGCTACGCAGAACAGCATCAGTAACAGTACCGAATACAATGAACAGACCGGTGGACGAACCACGACGCCGAAAAATATTAATGGTAATTGGAGTGCTTTCGGTATGTTTGGATTCAATACGGCACTGAAGAATAAGAAGTATACCATCAATTCATTCTCTAATATTAATTATCAGAATAATGTGGCGTATCTGTACAATCAGGAAACTAAAGTTGATGATAAGAATACGACAACGGGCTTGACGCTGAGTGAACGTTTGAACGGTGCCTACCGCAATGATTGGTTCGAATTCGGGTTGAATGGCTCTATCTCTTACACTGCCGAGCGTAACAAACTGCGTCCGGACAATAACCAGGAACCTTATACTTTCTCTTATGGTGCCAATACCCAGTTGATGGCTCCCTGGAACATGACTTTCACTACCAATATCGCCAATCAGAGCCGTCGTGGTTATACGGATTCAAGTATGAACCGTAATGAGCTGATCTGGAATGCACAACTCTCGCAGACTTTCCTGAAAGGTGCGGCAACGATAAGTTTTGAAATGTACGATATTCTGAAACAACAAAGTAACATTAGCCGTTCATTGACGGCAGATGGTCGTTCGGTTTCGGAGTACAATGGTGTTAACAGCTACTGTATGGTGCACTTTATCTATCGCCTGAATATCTTTGGTAACAAGGCTGCCCGTGAGAAGATGGGTAGAGGTGGATTTGGTGGCCCTGGTGGTCCTGGCGGTCATGGCGGACCTGGTGGACGTCCCGGTGGATTTGGCGGACGCCGTTTTTAAAGTAAACTGACCAGTTATTATTATAAGTTTCCCCTTCCATTCGCTTTCGCTGAAAAGAGATGGAAGGGGATTCTGTTTTTTAGCGTTTCCCTGCGTTGAAGCAAAAGCCTACATGAAATTCTATTCCTATGTTGTGGGGGGAAACAAGTGTTTGGTCTTCTTGGAAGGAATATTTGAAGAGATCTTTGGGAAACTCCTTATCAATGGGAAGAAGGCCATATTCGGCACCGATGCCGGCAAAAAGATTTTTGTATTTGAAATCTACTCCGAGGCTTAAACCGATGTCCAGACGTTTTAGCCCATCGTTTTTTTCAAAGGTCTTATGCATTGCTTTACTAACATTCACCGATGAGGTGCTACTGCCTTCACCGGGTGCAATAAGTCCATCATCGTCAAACCTTTCCTGGGTGACAAGCACCCAGTTTACTTTGCTTTTTCCGCCAATTCCATAAGCGATGTATGGACCTCCGCTGAATTGAAATCCGCAGTTGTTATTCAAAGGCAGATATGCGGCAACTTTGATGGGAACTTGTAAATAGATTCCGTTTATTTTAGAATCAATTCCTAATACCATGTAGATTTGTTTGCCTTCCTCATTAGTGCCAAGGGCTGTTATTCCTTCGTCAACAGAATAGCTTCTGTTAAGGAATTGTAGTCCGGTCTGCATGGACCAAGTTTTGTCAATAGGGAATTCTACGCCGACTCCGAAACGGTACCCAAAGTTAGCATTGTAATTTTCATTTTGGGTAATGCCGGTCAATCCGGTTCCACCTTGTACACTGATTTTTACTTGCGAATGACAGATAGTAGTTGACAAGCCCAGCACGAGGGCGATTAAAAGATGTTTTTTCATATTTCATAGTATTAGTGTGTAATTACGCAAATATATGTAAATACTTTAAAGACAATCTCTTTTTTCTTATAAAAAAACAGGAATTCTTTTATTTTCTCTATATTTGCTTTTGTGATTGACTGGAACTATATACTAAACCAAGTAGCTACCGTCGCCTTTGATATTATTTACTTTGGCGCTATCATCGGAACAATTGTTGTCATCATTCTCGACAATCGTAATCCGGTGAAGACATTGGCATGGATATTGGTATTGATGTTTCTGCCTGTTGTGGGACTGGTCTTTTACTTCTTTTTCGGGCGTAGCCGGAGGCGCGAGCGAATAATAGAGCAGAAGATTTATAACCGTCTGTTGAATAAACCGATGGTGGAATACCTGGCGCAGGATGCCACTACCTTGCCTATAGCTTATAGCCGGCTCATTTCTTTATTTCGCAATACAACCCAGGCGTTTCCTTTTGACGGCAACCGTGTAGAGACTTATACCAGCGGTGCTTCCATGTTGCAATCCCTGTTGCGGGAACTGGCTAAAGCCCGGCAACATATCCATATTGAATTTTATATTTTTGAGGATGATGCCATCGGGCGAATGGTGCGGGATGTACTGATAGAGAAAGTACGGGCGGGTGTTGAAGTACGTGTCATCTATGATGATGTAGGATGCTGGCATGTGCCCAACCGTTTCTATGATGAAATGCGTTCGGCAGGTATCGAGGTACGCAGCTTTCTGAAAGTACGTTTCCCCCTGTTCACCAGCAAAGTGAACTATCGCAACCACCGTAAGATTGTTGTGATTGACGGACGAATCGGTTTTGTGGGTGGGATGAATCTGGCAGAACGCTATATGCGTGGGTTCTCATGGGGGATTTGGCGCGATACGCATCTTTTATTGGAAGGCAAAGCCGTGCATGGCTTGCAGACCGCTTTCTTGCTCGACTGGTATTTTGTAGACCGTACTTTGATCAGTGCCTCCCGTTATTTTCCGAAGATGGAGGCGTCGGGTAATTCGTTAGTACAGATTGTGACGAGTGATCCTATTGGTCCTTGGAAAGAAATTATGCAAGGATTGAGTATGGCAATTTCCGGTGCGAAGAAATATTTCTATATACAGACCCCTTACTTCTTGCCTACAGAACAGATACTGGCTGCTATGCAAACGGCCGCATTGGCAGGAGTTGATGTTCGACTGATGCTGCCCTTGCGTGCGGATAATCGCCTTACGAATTTAGGTTCTTGTTCCTATTTGGCGGATGTATTGCAGGCTGGTGTGAAAGTTTATTTTTATAAGATAGGTTTTCTGCACTCCAAACTGATGGTGTCGGATGATGAACTTACTACTGTTGGCTCTACCAATGTGGACTTCCGCAGCTTCGAGCATAATTTTGAGGTGAACGCTTTTATTTATGATACTGAAACTGCACTGCAAATGCGTGAAATCTTTCTTCAGGATCAACGCGAGTGTGTGCAGGTCTTTCTTAAAAACTGGGTGAAGCGTCCCTGGTGGCGGAAAGCTGCCGAGAGTGTGGTGCGACTGATGGCACCGCTCTTATAAACTCTCAACTTTCAACTTCTCAAAGAAGGAGAAGTTCACACTGCCATATACCCGTCTCTCTACAAAGTTCGGATGATCTTCGAAGTTATTTTTCTTTCCATGTTCCAATACAAGCAAGCCTTCCTCTTTCAAGAGATTGTTTTCGAAGATAAGATTAGGAATGGTTTCCAATCCCTGCAATTCGTACGGAGGATCAGCAAAGATAAAATCGAATTGTTCACGTCCTCCTTTAATGAATTTGAATACATCGCCACGGATAGGGATACATTTGTCAGTCTTTACCTCTTGCATTATCTTGCAGATGAAAGCATGGTGGTCCCGGTCTTTTTCAACGCTGATTACGCGGTCGCAACCCCGTGATACCAGTTCGATGCTGATGCTGCCGGTTCCTGCAAAGAGATCGAGTGCGGATACTCCGTCCTCAAAATCCAGATAATTGGCAAGTACATTGAACAGATTCTCTTTGGCAAAATCCGTTGTGGGACGTGCCTTGAAAGTACGGGGCACGTCAAATCTTCTTCTTTTATATATTCCGCTGATTACTCGCATGTGGTTATTGCTTGTAGGTCGAGGTTAGTGGCAGGGTTCATGATGAATACCTGCCGGATAAATTTTCGTAGTTCGCTGAGCAAAGCTTCTTTGTCGGACAATTCACCGGTGAGGTGCATTTCGTCACGTTCCTGTTCAAAGCCGAGTTGCTTCCATATATATAATAGGTAATAGATGCGGTCCGCTGTCTGTTTACATTCAAAGGAGTTGGCAAGCAACAGGTGATTGCGGTCGTAGCAATACAGGTCGGCGGCATCTTTCCGCAGATGCACGTACATTTTCCGGCTGTTGCCCAGGCGGCTTTTGCTGGAGAAATGTTCGATGAACGAGCTTGCCTGCGAATAAAATCTTACATCGGGATATTGTTCGCACAGGAAAGAACGGGCACTCTTGTCCATACTGAACAATACTACGGCATTATTTTTTCGCAGAATGTTGTATTGCACAATTTCGTTTTCCCGCTTCGGGTGGTTATGATAAAAAAGTGTTTCCGTCTGTTCGTCTTCAAAGAACTCCAGTGGCACGAGGGTAAAGCGCTTGTCCGCCATGAGTATATTTACCCGGCGATAAGGGTGTTTAAGCCATTCTATTTCACGGAAAGTCTGTTTAAGATTGGCTGTGAGGGAGAGTGATTCTTCTACTTTTCGGTCAAAGAAAGAGAGCTCGCCTTCACCCAGAGGGTTGAATACAGAAAAAGAAAATCCATCCGCACTGAGGCGGATGGATAACGTATATTGTTCCGATTTACTAAAGTCAATCGTTTCTATCATACAGTGTTGCGGATAGGGAATTATTCCCAGTTACCTGCATTATTGTTAGCAGTTTCCAAGCTACCGATCATCAGACCGCAGTATTTACCCAACTTAGTCTGTACGTCTTTCATGTTAGCAATTTCTTGCTTGTCCAGACCACCCAGGTAAGTTTCATACGGAGTCTTAACTTCGAGCAGACAGAAAGGAGCACCGGATTTAGCTGTATCGTTCTTGATAGCCATTTCGAATTGTGCGCCGCCACCGTAAGGAACGTATCTCATAGAATCGGGATTGAAACCTTTTGGGAAAATAGTATCCAATACTGCAACCCACATTGTGTCACGCTTGAAGTTTTCCAAGCCTGCTTTCTTTACTTCATCGTATTTACCTGTTTTCTTAGCTTTGTTGATGATAGCAATAGCTTTCTTTTCTGTCATACCGTCTTCCAACTGCTTGTCATTCAATTCACCTTCTTTGTAGATAAAAGGCAATTTCTGGTTTTTAACAAAGTAGATCAAAGTGTCGAAACTTGCCGTGTACTGTTGGTGGTTCAAGTTACGATACTCCTGCTGTGCTTTACGGATGTCCATTAAGCGGGCAATAACTGCCTTCTCTCTGTGCTTTCTAGCCTTTTCGAAATTAATAGGACCCATAATGCTGGTATAGCAGATGTAGATCAGTACCACTGCACACAAGCCTAAAACGATATTAAATACTGTTTTCATGATAAATATGTTTTTTAGTTGTTATATTCGTACCGCAAAAATAAAATAAATAATTCTAATGGCGATAGTTCCTGTAACTTTTTTCTATTACAAAAATGATAAATAACTATTTAGAAACGCAAATTAAGGAAAATTTTCCTTATGAACCAACTTTTGAACAAGAAATAGTACTAAAATCATTAGCTGCCTTCTTGTTATCTCCCCGTAATGATGCGGTTTTTGTGCTACGCGGATATGCTGGTACAGGAAAAACTTCGCTGGTCGGAGCGCTGGTACGGACATTGGATAAGTTGCAACAGAAGTCAATTCTGTTGGCTCCTACGGGGCGGGCGGCGAAAGTCTTTTCGGCTTATGCGGGGCATCCGGCGTTTACTATTCACAAAAAGATTTACCGTCAGCAGTCTTTCTCCAATGAGGTGAGTAACTTCTCTGTAAACGATAATTTGACTACTCATACCTTATATATAGTGGATGAGGCTTCGATGATTTCGAACGAGGGGGTATCCGGTGCTGTGTTTGGTACAGGGCGTTTGCTGGACGATTTGATACAGTTTGTTTATTCCAGTACAGGATGTCGGTTGATACTGATGGGGGATACGGCGCAGCTTCCTCCGGTGGGTGAAGAACAGAGTCCTGCTTTGTTTGCCGAGGCACTGAAAGGTTATGGGTTGGAGGTGATAGAGGTAGATTTGACGCAGGTAGTACGTCAGGTGCAGGACTCCGGTATATTATGGAATGCTACCCGGTTGCGCCAACTTATAGCTGAAGATGCCTGCCAGAGTCTGCCAAAGATAAAGGTATCGGGGTTCGCTGATATAAAGGTAGTTCCGGGCGATGAACTGATAGATACGTTGAGTACTTGTTACGACCGTGACGGGATGGATGAAACCATCGTCGTATGTCGTTCCAATAAGCGTGCGAATATCTATAATAATGGTATACGCGCACAAATCCTTTGGCGGGAAGATGAATTGAACACGGGCGACTTGCTGATGGTAGCAAAGAATAATTACTACTGGACAGAAAAAAGTAAAGAAATGGATTTCATTGCCAATGGTGAGATAGCTGTTCTTCACCGGATGCGTCGTACACGTGAGTTGTATGGTTTCCGTTTTGCGGAAGTTCTGCTCACTTTTCCTGATTACGGGGATTTTGAACTGGAAGTTAATCTATTGTTAGATACTTTGCATAGTGATGCACCGGCTTTGCCTAAAGCGGACAATGACAGGCTGTTTTATGCTGTGCTCGAAGATTATGCCGACATTCCTGTAAAGCGCGAACGGATGAAAAAGATGAAGGCTGATCCGCATTATAATGCTTTGCAAGTGAAGTATGCTTATGCCGTTACTTGCCATAAAGCGCAGGGCGGACAATGGAAGAATGTATTTCTTGACCAGGGGTATATGACGGATGAATATTTGACACCGGATTATTTCCGCTGGTTATATACGGCTTTTACCCGTGCCACAGGTACTTTGTATCTGGTGAATTACCCGAAAGAACAAATCGTATAAATAGCTGGGATTAAAAAAAATATCTGTTCGCATGCAGTAATTAACTATTTACTGCATTTTCATTATACGAATCCGATATAAAAAGACTAAAACAATGAAACACATCTATTCTATTCTAATGTTGATTTCACTCTTGTTTGTGGGTACTGCATGCGAGGATGATTATCGTGATATGGTATTTTTTACGGGAGAGGCGCCTATTTACCAGATTGGGACTTGTGATAATCTGATTGGTTCCGTGAATCTCTATCAGGATAAACCGGAAGGTATTATTGTCGGTGTGGATGGCGGTGATGGCAACTATGTCATAATAAACGGAAACGATGCCGTGGTAACCGCTGCTTTTGTGAAAAATGAAAATGGCTATCAGCGTATATTGGTTACTCCTAAAGGAATAGGTGAGACTTCGATAACGGTAAGAGACGGCAGTGGTTCTTCGGCAATGTTGAGAGTGAAGGTAGACGAATGTGTGAAATTTGTTTGGTCTAAAGAGAAAGATGGCATTGTGGTTATTGGAGAAGCTACAGAAGAACAAAAGAAGAATATAGTGGATGCATTCACTAACTTCTTTACCGTAAAGGAGGGAGGACGTTATGAGATGATACCGGATAATGAATCTGATTTGTGGGAAAAAGGAATCCTGCGTGTCCGTCCGGATGATTCTACTATTGCTCCTTTCGTAGGACAATATGAAAGGGTACCGGTTATGGAAGGTGAAGTGGAACGTTCAGGTCTGCTATTTAAGTATAATAATGAAGAGCATCTTTATACTTTCAATGCTCCCAATCTTACCAGGCTGTCTGTAATGGAATATATCGACTTTTGGGAAGATGTAACCGAAGTCTGTCCGGTGGAAGTCCCGACAGGATGTAAAGTTTATCATGTGGAACGCTTAAAACCACGTAATCAGAGTGGAGAATAATTGAAAAAGATATACTAATCTAACCTTTTTTGTCAAGAGAGAATTTATGTATGTTTAACGGAACGGGAGGGCTTCGGCTTTCCCGTTTCTATTTTCTGCAAACAGATGATGTGTTAACCTGAAACGGATGATGTATTTTACTCAAACAGATGGTTTGTTTGGGGGGATTACATCGTTTGTTTTAGTCCATTACATAGTATGTTATCATGTAAAACATACTATCTTAACTCATTTCACTTCTATAGATACAAAAAAAGAGGAGAAACATTCGCTTCTCCTCTTTACTATATATCTTCCCGAAACTAAATCAGGATTACATTGACAAAGATACGACATCAGAATGTCAAAGTCAAGTCTTTTGCCAGTTATTTACTTGCACAGGCGAATAATAATCCGCCTGCCTTCACAAGTCAATTATTAAATTCCGGCAAGTTCCAGTACCTTTTCTATTGCTGCATTCAGTCCGTCAATGTTCTTTCCACCTGCTGTTGCAAAGTGAGGCTGGCCGCCGCCGCCGCCTTGAATCAGTTTGGCAGCTTCTTTCACCAGATTTCCGGCTTTCAATCCACCGGCTACAAGGTTATCACTCAACATTACTGTCAGCATCGGTTTTCCTTCATTGATCGTTCCGGCAACGAAGCACAGGTTTTCTGTAATCTCGCCACGTAGTTGGAATGCAATATTCTTAATACTTTCTGCAGGTATCGGAGCACAAATCTTAATTACCTTTATGCCGTGGATTTCCTGCATGTTTTTCAGCAATCTTTCCTTTATCTGCGCCTCTTTCTCCCTCATGAAGTCTTCCATCTGCTTCTTCAATCCGGCATTCTCTTCAATGTACTTGCGGATGGTTCCGGCCAAGTCGGGTGCATTGTTGAAGAGCGCTTTCAGATCTTTCAGAGTATCTTCGATGGTGTCCATCAATTCCTCTACGCGTGCACCGGTGTAAGCTTCGATACGGCGTACGCCGGCAGCAACGGAGCTTTCAGATACAATCTTTATCATACCGATGTTTCCGGTAGCGGCAACGTGTGTACCTCCACAGAACTCAACGGATGAACCGAACTGAATAACACGCACATGGTCGCCGTACTTTTCACCGAACAAGGCGATAGCACCCAGTTCTTTGGCATCTTCAATAGGAATATTGCGGTATTCCTTCAAAGGTATGTTGGCACGGATTTTAGCATTCACCAGATGTTCTACCTGGCGGATTTCTTCGTCCGTCACTTTCTGGAAGTGAGAGAAGTCGAAACGTAGTGAGTCGGGGGTTACTAAAGAACCCTTTTGCTCTACATGCTCGCCCAGTACTTCGCGGAGTGCAGAGTCCAGCAAGTGGGTAGCCGAGTGATTGGCTGCACAGGCAGCGCGTTTGTCGGTATCTACGCAAGCCATCATCGGAGCTTCCGGATGTGCGGGTAATTTCTTGGTGATATGTATCGGAAGGTTATTTTCCTTCTTGGTATCAATTACTTCAATCGTTTCGAATTCGCTGACCAATACACCTGTATCACCTACCTGACCACCGCTTTCGGCATAGAACGGAGTATAGTCCAGTACAATCTGATACAATGTCTGGTTTTTCTGTTTTACTTGGCGGTAACGAAGGATACTTGTTTCATATTCCGTATAGTCGTAACCTACAAATTCAGTGGTTCCTTCTTTCAGTGTAATCCAGTCGCCGGTTTCTATGGCAGCGGCATTGCGGGCACGTTGTTTCTGCTGTTGCATCTCGGCATCGAACTCCTTGATGTCGGCAGTCATACCGTTTTCACGGAGAATCAGTTCCGTCAGGTCGAGCGGGAAACCGAAAGTATCATATAAGGTAAAGGCATCCTTACCGCTGATTTCTGTCTTTCCGGCAGCTTTGGCGTCAGCCATCGTCTTATCCAGCAGGCGGATACCGGTTTCCAGTGTACGGAGGAAAGAGTCTTCTTCTTCTTTAATAACCTTGCTGATCAGTTCTTTCTGTGCTTCCAGTTCCGGATAAGCTTCACCCATGTTTTCAATCAGAACCGGGAGTAATTTATACATGAATGCCTGTCTCTGCCCCAGGAATGTATAACCGTAACGAACTGCGCGGCGCAGAATACGGCGGATTACATAACCTGCCTTTGCATTCGAAGGCAATTGTCCGTCTGTAATAGAGAAAGCGATTGTACGGATGTGGTCGGCGATAACACGCATAGCGATGTCCGACTTCTCGTCTTCACCATACTTCTTGCCGGTCATGTTGCCTATAGCCTTCAGTATGGGTTGGAATACATCTGTATCATAATTAGAAGTCTTATCTTGTAGTGTGCGCACCAGTCTTTCGAAGCCCATACCGGTATCGATAACTTTGGCAGGAAGTCCTTCAAGGCTACCGTCGGCCTTGCGGTTGAACTGCATGAACACAAGATTCCAGATCTCGATTACTTGTGGGTGGTCTTTGTTCACCAGTTGACTACCGGGGATCTGAGCCTTTTCTTCTTCAGGACGTGAATCGATATGTATCTCGGAACACGGACCACACGGACCTGTATCACCCATTTCCCAGAAGTTATCGTGTTTGTTTCCGTTGAGGATATGATCTTTTGGCAAGAACTGTTCCCAATAGGAAGCGGCTTCATTGTCACGTTCCAGTCCTTCTTCGGGGCTGCCTTCGAATACGGTGGCGTAAAGGTTCTTCGGATCTATCTTCAGAACATCTACCAGGTATTCCCATGCCCAGTTGATTGCCTCTTTCTTAAAGTAGTCACCGAACGACCAGTTGCCCAGCATCTCGAACATGGTATGGTGGTACGTATCGTGTCCTACTTCTTCCAGGTCATTATGCTTTCCGCTAACGCGCAGGCATTTCTGCGAGTCCGCGACTCTTTTATATTTTGCCGGGTGGTTACCCAAAATAATATCTTTGAACTGGTTCATCCCCGCATTAGTAAACATCAGTGTCGGGTCATCTTTAATTACCATTGGAGCCGAGGGCACTATCTGATGGCCTTTGCTCTCGAAGAAACTCTTGAATGAGTTTCGGATTTCATTTGCAGTCAACATACGTCTGTCTGATTTATGATTTTATGATTTATGATTTATGCCATGAGGATTTATGACTTATGCATCACATGATTTAAAAGAATAACTTGCCGAATACTGTAGATGTTTCCCCATCACTGTTTTCTTATAAATCATAAATCATAAATCATAAATCTTATAATTCTTGAAAAAACTGTGCAAAGATAGCTTGTTTTTATTACTTTTGCCGTATTAATGAGCGAAATATTTCCAAAAGATGCGCAAAGTTTACTACATTTATAATCCACAGACGCAGACTTATGACCGTATTTACCCTACTGTCCGGCAACGGATGGTGAGTCTCCTGCGCCGTTTGTTTATCGGCATGGGCTTAGGGGCAGGTAGTTTCATTATTCTGCTGATTATCTTCGGTTCACCTTCCGAGAAAGAGTTGAGGAAGGAAAATAGCCAACTTTTAGCGCAATATAATGTGCTTTCCCGTCGTCTGGACGAGGCAATGGGGGTGTTGCAGGATGTGCAACAGCGTGATGATAACCTGTATCGGGTTATATTTGCGGCTGACCCTGTACCTTCGGCTATTCGTCAGGCAGGGTATGGCGGCACTAACCGCTATGAACACCTGATGGATATGGCGAACTCCGATCTGGTAGTGAATACAACTCAGAAGATGGATATGCTCAGCAAGCAACTCTATATCCAGTCGCGTTCCTTCGATGATGTGGTGGATATGTGTAAGAGCCATGACGAAATGTTGCGTTGTATCCCCGCTATCCAGCCTGTTTCCAATAAAGACCTTCGCAAAACAGCTTCCGGTTACGGAACGCGTATCGACCCTATTTACGGAACTACAAAATTCCATGCAGGTATGGACTTCTCGGCACCTTTGGGTACGGATGTTTATGCCACAGGAGATGGTACGGTGATACAGATGGGGTGGCAAACCGGATATGGTAATCGGATTGTGGTAGATCATGGATTTGGTTATCAGACCGTATACGCGCATTTGCGTGATTTCCGTACTAAGGTCGGCAAGAAGGTGGTACGCGGTGAAGTTATTGGCGGGGTAGGCAGTACGGGAAAGAGTACAGGCCCTCACTTGCATTATGAAGTTCATGTAAAAGGTCAGGTAGTCAACCCTGTCAACTATTACTTTATGGATTTGAGTGCCGAGGATTACGACCGGATGATACAGATTGCTGCCAACCATGGTAAAGTTCTCGATTAACAGCTATGGATAAAGACTTGAAATTATATTATTCCATCAGTGAGGTGGCCCAGATGTTCGATGTGAACGAGTCCTTGCTTCGTTTCTGGGAGAAAGAGTTTCCACAACTTTCTCCGAAGAAGGGGAGCCGTGGGGTGCGGCAATATCGCAAAGAGGATATTGAAACTGTGAAGCTGATCTATCATCTGGTGAAGGAACGGGGAATGACATTACCCGGTGCCCGCCAGCGAATGAAGGACAATAAAGAAAACACTCTTCGTAACTTTGAAATTGTAGATCGTCTGAAAGCTATTCGTGAAGAACTGCTCAGTATGAAGAGAGCTCTTGACGGATTTACTTATGAACAGGTGGAGGAGCTGAAAAAAGATATTCAGGAAATAGAAGGATGAATAGGATTACTTTATACCGTGTAAGGAAAATGGATAAAGTCTCAAATCCCCGATTACAAAAAGTTAAGAGTTTGTCGACAAGAAGTTAATTCCTTGTTGACAAACTCTTAATTTCTTGTCTACTAAAAGTTGATATCTTGTAACCCGTTGATAACTAACGATAAAAACTCTTCGCATAGAAGCGTGGTTTGTGTATAAATATCGCTTATTTTCATTTAACGGATCATCTCTTTTATACAATCTTGCTTTATAGATTCCTTATAACCTTATGGATGGAGCCTGCCCAATAATTACGCAGCCCGAAACCTCTTGCTTTACCACCGGTTGCCCAGTCTTGTATTATTTCTTTCGTTTCCGTATTGAAGAATACTACTTGATAGGAACCGTATGCTTCTGCTTTGTTCAGTAATTTGGCAATGATAACCAAGCCAATACCCGGTTTCTTTTGTGTGGGAAGTGCGTTCACAATTTGCTTAATCTGATCTTCACTCAGCATATAGCTTGCATTGGTCGTCATCAATTCTTGTGGATCGATAGCTTCATTGACCTGATTGACAGCATCGAGTGAGATTTCATTAACTCTTACTTTCAGCTTCTTACTTACGTCATATTTCTTGGCTTCGGTAATGAACAATCGGTTAATTCCATCAAATGCTACTTTAAATTGTGCCGGGGTTTCTGCTGCGCCAAATACTTTAGCCGCTGAATAGTCCACTCCATAGAAATTGATACTTTCAACTTCTTTAAGGAAGTTCTTGTTTTGTCCGAAACAAATCATGCTTGTTGCAAGGAACAGAAGGGTGAATAGCTTTTTCATACAATTAATAATTTAGAATCAGTACTCAGTTTATTATTTTGTCAAAATTAGAAATTAGTTATCGTAAATCAAAGAATTTGATGCTTTTTCTACTCATCGGAGGCATTTGTATCTGAGAGATATATTCTGCCGGTTCAAACCGGATGGTAGGAGCTACCCGTATTTTAGAGCGGAATAAATCTTTAATTTCTTTGGCAAAGCTTTCGCTGTTCTCGTCACTGCCAATCCGGATCAGGATTTCGTCTGTACCTAACTTATTGGTGTACACCTCAACAACGTAGTTCTTTACCCGGGGAATATCATCCAATATGTCGAATAATGCAGGTGGATACAGGGTTGTTCCTTTGTATTTTATCATTTGTCCTTTTCGTCCCAGCACAGAACTTAACCGGATGGTGTTTCTGCCACATGCACAAGGTTCCGTATATTGGTAACAAATGTCTCCGGTTTTAAAACGAAGCAAAGGCATACCTTCCACCCCTAAAGTGGTAATGGTTACTTCTCCCGGTTCTCCTGCCTTCACCGGAAGGTTCTTATCATCCAGAAATTCTACAATGATAAGTTCGGGTTGCAGGTGTCCGCCATGGAATTCAGAACATTCGGTGAAGGACGATTGCATTTCCGTAGAGGCATAAGTGGAATAGAGTTGGAGTGACGGCCACTTTTCGCTGATACGCTGTCCAAGGGTGTTCAATGTAAAATCGGGGTTACGCAGTGCTTCGCCAATACATACACACTTCTTCATAGAACAGGTGTTATGATCAATCTGATTTTTCTCGGCAAACTCTATCAATTTAATAAGGAATGAAGGAACGACCATGCCGCAGGTAGGGTGAATACGGTGAATGGTATCCCATTGCAGTTCCGGTATACCGTTGCCTACACGGGCTACTCCCATACCGAGCTCTCTAGCTCCCAAGTAGTAGGCAAGCCCTGCCATGAAGCGGCGGTCTATGGTGGTCATCAGTTGCAGTATATCGTGTCGGCTGCATCCGGCGGTATTGAAAGACAGATACTCGTTGTATGCCAGACGGTCCAGGTCTTTGGAGGTCAGTACAAAAGTAACCGGATCTCCTAAAGTTCCGGAAGTGGTGACATAGTCGATAATATCATCCGGGTTTACACAGATGAATTCACTATTATGTAGTTGCAGGTCTGTTTTGGTGGTAACGGGAATTTGTTGGAGGTCTTCTATCTTCTTGATTCGGGTGATGTCTATGGAATGTTCTTTGAACATTTGCTGATAGAAGCGGGAATGTGCCTGCAAGTAAGCCAAGGTTTCAGAGAGCCTGGCTTCCTGATACAATTTAATCTCTTCGGGAGAGTGAAACTGTATGTCTGGATTCTTTTCCATATTATTGTTTTTTATTGATTTTTTGTTGGATTCGTACTTTCTCAGCTTGTTTGGGTATGGGCATTGTTAGTGCTTTCTGCCAATAGATTATGGCTGTACCAGTTTGTTGTATTGCAGCATAATAATCTCCCAATACTTCGTAAACGTAATAGAATGAAGGATTGGATGCCTCGTAAAGATTCAGGACCTTTGTTTCTATTGTTTCTTTTCGCTGTGTCTTTTCCCGGATGAGCTTCGTTAGCCGTTTATAAGCCATAAACTGTTTGTAGTTTGCTTGCCTGATAAAGTTGTCTTCGGGAATAGTCAGATTCAAAGTGGCGATTTCGTGATGGAAATCTATGGTATCGCTGAATATTTTGTTTAGATCGTATGTCATATACTTGCCGCATTGCCAGGGAGAAGTGGATACATACATGATCTGTTTCTCCGGTAGGAAAATAACAGAGTGATGGGCTATGAGTTGATTGATAGCCATTTCATTACCCATGCCCAAATCAATATTGTCCAATCCTTTTTGGTTGCGGAGAATGGAAGCAGCTTTCATCGGGTCGATAGGCTTATTCTCTTTCAACAGTTCTTGCAGACGGGCAAAACGATAGGGACTATCGGAAGTCGCAATGTTTTCCTGATTGCGTTCATCGTTGCGGAAAGTATCTGATTGATAATGGTTGGTACAAATAATCTGATTACCGCTACTTGTAAAAAGTGCCGTCTTCTCCGGTGACTTTTCAATGATAGCGGCTCTGCCATCCTGTGCAGAACCGATCAATATGGATTCGGAAACAAATGTTTTTCGCTTCAAAGCGATGGCATAAGCTTCATCAATTGTTGAGGCATATTGCAGTATCTCTCTGGTCAGGATAGAGATGGGAGTAGCGGAAGCAGTCGGCATATCCGATTTTGCAGCATTGATAGTCACCGTGAGTCCGGTTTCATTCATGCCCGAAAGTACACCGATCATACCCGGCCAACCCACGGATGCAAATTTATAGCCTTGCTCGGGCTGATAAAAAGATACCAGCTTGTTGTGTGCAAACTTATCCCCCATGTAAAAATCAAAATTGCGTCCGATGATGAGGGAAGAGTCGGCACTGTTTTCTCCCCAGGTGGCAAAGGAACTGCAACCTACCAACATGTAATCTTGCATGGCATGTCCCAGATCGTGAGCCGAATGATAATTGAGTTGGCGCTCGTAGGGAGTACCGATAAAGTCGTACTCATGGGTACAGGAGAGCGAAATGCCATAAATTTCATCTCTGAATTCTTCTGGGACATTCTCTCCTAAATTACGGTTGAAAAGTACGATGAAGAAGCGGAGAAACTTAAGATAATTGTCAGAAGGTACGATTTCGCGTATCTGGTCAACAAAGACTTTCTCCTGATAATATAGTAAATCAGAAGAAAGTTTGCCTATGGCTTCACCGCGCTGGAATGCGTCGCCACTCACTTTCAATTCCCACAGGCCACTGTTGCTTTGCCGTAGATAATTGCCCGCATATTCCCGAAGACTGTCTGTCTGTACCAATTCTCCGTTGGCCTTGGGGGTGTAGTCGGGAGTCAGCATATCCGCAGAGAAATAGAGGATGCTAACAAAGAGGATAATGGCAAGGAGAAGCACCCCTATGCCACACGCTGTGTATTTAATTGTTTTCTTTAATATCTTATGCATGGCCTATTCGTTTAGCTAAATATTCATGTCCGAGTAATTCGCCACAAGTGATGATGGAGGTTAATGTAACTCCTAAAGCACCGTGGACATTCAGGTTCTGTCCTGTGAGAAATAAGTTTCCCAATTTGGTCCGGGTGGAAACAAAACCGATCTGCGGACATTTGTAATCTTTGATAATTCCATAGGCGGAACCGTCGCAAGTACCCGTAAAGTCTCTGTAGCTAAGTGGAGTAGTGGTATACATAGTCTCGATGTGATCGGTAAAATCGATTCCGTGACTTTTGATGAACTCCAACAATTGCCTGGCTTTTTCTATTTTGAAGGCTTTATAGTCTTCACCTCGTTGTTCGGGAAGTGTATCTTGCCAGGCAGACAGCTCATCTATATACATGGGAGTCAGAATAGAAATGACGTCTGCATAATCACTGTTGCGGGAAGATGCTTGTGTGGAGATCATGCAATTGGTGGTATATCCCATATTGACTTTCTTATCATACCATACATCATTGTCTCCATGCAGATAGAGGTTCTGATTCAGATACGGATAACTTTTCTCTTTCATAATCAGATAAAGAGTGAAAATGCCGTATGTGTTTTCTAAAGAATTAATACGGGAGATATAGGCATTTTTGATACAGCGGGTTTTGTCTAGCAAGGTTAATGTTTGTTTGGGGTGTACGTTAGAGATGATGTATTTGCTTTCTATCCGCTCTGCATGGTTTATCTCTACCCCTGCTACCTGATTGTTCTCTACAATGATACGGGTGACTTCACTGTTGTTCAAAACTGTTCCGCCATGAGTGCGAATCACATTGATCATCTCAGAGGCCACTTGCATACTTCCGTCAATGAACCGATAGGCTCCTTGTATGTAGGAGTTGTTAATCATGGCGTGTTCATAGAAGTTGGAATGTTCTCTTAAGCCACCATACAGAAGTGCCGAACCGGCCAATACCGATTGCAAATCAGGATTGGTGGTAATCTTATCTATCATTCCTGCTGCTGAGGTATTGAAGAACTTCATTCCTTCAGTAGAAATAATACCTTTCTTCAGATTATCCACACTGATCAGGTTGCCTACCTCTTTCAGTAACGTTGTATATTGCCGGAGATTTTCTTTTTCGTGAGGAAATGATTGGCAAAGGGTATCGGTAAAGCGTTCGTATTCCATTGCGTAATCATATACGCGATTCTTATAGAAAATCTTATCAAAAGCATTTTCATCCAGTTTCCGGACTTTGAGGTGATCCATGATTCCTACATACCGGAAAAACTGATTCATGACTTGTCCTTCATCCAGACTACCTATATAATGAATTCCTGTATCCAACAAATGTCCTTTCCGGCGATACGTCTGAAAGCATCCTCCAAACAGTTCGTTCTTTTCGAGCACACATACGTTATACCCTTCTTTACTAAGTATGGCTCCACATTCAAGGCCACCTAATCCGCTTCCAATGATGATGATGTCATACTTACTCATGGCAATTGCTTTTTAAGTATATAGATGGTATTCGATGTATATTTATCGTTTCGGATACTCTTTACTTCCATTCCACACTCCCGGGCTATGCTCTGAATTTGAGCTTCGGAAGTGAAGCAGAGCTCATCCGTAGTGCGGTTGAACTTGACAACTTGGGTAGAGAGAACTTCCGTGAGGCGGGTTAGCCGATGCTTATGGGTCTCAGCGGAATTTCCATCACGTACGATAATCATTCCTTCAGGACGAAGAAGATTGGCACATCTCACTAACAAGTCATGTTGATGTTCATAATTCATGTAATGCAATACGTCATTCAGGATGAAGACATCACTTTCCGGGAACTCATAAACCGATGCGTCAGCATGTTCAAAACGAAGGTTTTCGCCACGAAGCCAGCCGTGTTGAGCTATAGCTATTTTATCTTCGTCATAATCGATTCCTAATATTTGCCTTTCTTTGGATATCATAGACAGCATATAGCACAGAGGACCGAGACCACAACCGATATCTGTAATCTGTCCTTTCATCGGAATCAGTTGATTGAATAACTGGTAATTGTGTTCCATCTTTACTTTGATGCGGATGTACCACTCGATGACAGGACTTTTATAGATATAGTTCAGTACCAATGCCTCATAAAATGCCGGATTCGCCGGTGTATTCTTTTTCAGGCAAATACGTGCATATTCTTCTTTCATGTAGGAAGAGATGCGCTTGGTACGTTCCTGGTAGGTAGTTCCGAATGAATCATCGTTATAAAGTATGCGAGGTAATATTTTAGAGTAAATAATGCCTTTGCGGACATAGAAAGGTTGTGCCTTGGCTATAATCTCTCCATTGCCGTATAGCAGAATAGGAATAATATCCAATTGCAGAGTTTCTGATAAATAGAAAGCACCTTTATGAAAACGTTTCATCTTGCCGTCATAGGTTCGGGTACCTTCGGGGAAAATGGCAATGGAGTATCCTTCTCTTACTTTTTCCCGCATCCGTTCCACACAAAGTTCATATCCTTCGTCTACATGGAAGAAGCCTGCATATTGAATGATTTTTCCAAATACCGGAGAGTTCCATACCCAGTGATTGGTTATCATGATAATCTTCGGGGAAAAAGATAATAACTCCAGGATATCAATGAAAGACTGGTGATTGGCTATTATGATAGCCGGCTTTTTGAATGTCTCATTGGTTACGTTGATGTGTTCTTTACGTACAAATGTTGCCACTACCAATATACCTTTGCAAGTAATGTTGATAATCCGGCAAACAAGCTGCTGTTTATAACTGCGGCGTACCGGAATGAGGTATAATAAGAAAATGAAAATTCTCAGAATGATGCATCCTGTAACGAAGAGCATGAAAAGGAGGATCGTGCGGAGTAAGCCTATCAAGGTATACGGGGGCAGTCCCTTAGAAGCCGGTTTAGCAATAAAAAACTGGAAAATAATAGGTTGTATGGTATAGGCTACTAATACCACCGCTGCCATTCCAAGGATGGAAATCAGTGAAATGGATTGCAGGGCGGGATGTTTGGCAAATACTAAAGTTCCCATTCCCACAACGGCTGTGAATGCAGAGAAGAAAATAGCTGTCTTATGGGAATTCAGGATCGCTTTTCCTGTCCGGTATTTGTTTTGGAGTCCATCCATGATGAAGATACTGAAGTCGTCTCCGATACCGAAAATGAAAGTAGAGAGGATAATATTGATAATGTTGAATTCGATACCCAGAATCCCCATCAGGCCCAAAATAATGGTCCAGCTGATAAGCATAGGCAGGAAACTGATCAGGGTTAATTCTATACGCCCGTACGAAATCAATAGAGCCAGGAATATAAGGAACGAAGAAATATAAAGTATCAGGTAAAAGTCGTTATTGATGGCAGAGACCCATTGATTAGTGAAATAACTCCGGTCGAAGACTACAACATCCGTATTATCCTTGAATTGTTGATAGACTTCTTCCTTATTATCATCAGTGATGCGTACTTGGGTAACGAGCATCGTGATGGAATCAGCACTTGTTTGCCATTCGTTTAGTAGGGTAGTAGCGATACTATTTGTATCGTCCTGATAATTATAGGGCTGGAATGGATGTTCTAACCATTGGTAAAATGCATCGAAACTACCTTCCCGGAAGTGATAGGTACGGGCAGCGTCTTCTATGTATTTGCGAATAGTTGATATCTTTCCCGACTCTCCCCAATACTGGTTCCATTGTTCCAGACGCTTTTGCTGTTCTTCCGGTGAAATTAAGAATTGCTCGGCAGATGCATATGCTTTAATAAGCCCTTGCTCTTTAAAAGCGGATAAGTGCTGATTGGTATTTGCATAGCTTTCGAGTGCTTCCGTCATGTTCTTACCTACACTGACAAAAAGTACGGTTTTCTCTTGGGCATTGAAAAGCTGTTCCAGTTTAGCCTCTGCTTGTTTTAAGTGCTGAGGTTCATAGTTGAGGCTCATCATGTCTTCGTTAAACTTGACTTTTTGTGAAGTAAATAAGCCGATGAGGGTAATAATAATGATACCACCTACTAACCATTTGTTCTTTTCATAAGGATAGGCATTGATTTTTTCAATAAAGCGTAAGACCCTGCCTTGCTTCACATCAGCTTGTCCTTTCAGAAAATGTGGAAGGTAAATAAGACAAAAAAGAGTAGTACCGATAAGTGCCAGAGAAGCAAACAAACCGAAATCGCGTAGCAATTCGGAAGTGGTAAAAGTAAGTCCGAAGAATGCACCTATTGTAGTAAAGCTGCCTACTGTAAGCGGATAAGTTATTTCTTTAATCAATTGCTGGACAGTAGAAACATGATTTTGATGGGCCAGCATGTGTATGGAGTAACTCAGCGCAATACCCAGAATAGCCGAGCCGGCACCTACGGCAATCGCAGAAATATATCCCTGAATAAAATAGATCAGGCATAAAGCGAACAATCCCCCGAATAAAACAGGAGTGACAATGAGAGGGATTGATTTCTTATGCTTAAACACCAGCGAGATGAAAACAATGATAATCAGCAGTGCGATCGAAGAAGTAATAATGGTATCTTTTTTAATCTGTCGCGCATTATAGACGCTGACCGAGGGACCTCCAAAGTAAGATGCGCGAATGGAAGGATACTCTTTCTGAACCTGTTGCAGCTCATTTTCAAGTATTCGGATCAGATTTTCATTCTCACCGGTACTTCCTGTTCCGAATACCGGAGTCATAAACATCAGCAATGTATTTCCATCTTTCGAAAAGATGTGTCCGTTGTTGATTTCATAATTGGTTTCCAACTGAAAATCCTGCAAATGCTTTAAGACGTTATTTCCAAGTCCTAACGGGTCTCTTTGTATATAACCTCTCAATGCTATACCTGCGGGAGAAAGAAGGTTGGTATAGTTCTTTCGCATCATGGCTTCTATGCCTTCCTGTGTTAAGAGTGAGTCGAAGTGTTGATAGTCTTTTTCCGTCAAGAACAGCGGAAGATTTTCATAAACAAAATCTGTTGTTTTTTCAATGGTTGTTTCATCTACTTCCGAAAAGATATCTTTAATCCAGGTTTGGTTAGACTCTTCTAATAAGTTTTGTTTCAGTTGGTCTCCGACCTCTATCATTAGATCCGGAGTTACTATAGAGTCGGCAGGAGAGATTAAGATGATAATCTTATCCTTTATTTTTAGATTATCAAATACCTTGGTGATGTTCTGGTTGTTCTTCGTATCAGGAAAGAAACGGGTCACATTCTCTTCAAACCTGACTTGCCAGGCGAAGTACCCCATAAAAAGGACACAAACACAGAGTGACAAATAGAAGAGAACTTTGTGTCTTTGAAAATAATTATATAGTCTGATAAAGAACTGAGTCATGTTGTTTTCGGCCTTCTGTATATAGTGAGCAGGCTGATCGTTATAATACCTGCCAATATACTACAAGCGGTTGCAAAGATAACACTTCCAATTAAATATTGCTCTAAAACCGATTTCACATTTTCAAATGAAATATCGGTAAGATGAAGTTCAACCGGCCTGTTCAAGACTTTACATCCTGTCAGGTAACTGCCATATAATAGGAAAGGAATCATGGGAGGAATACTGATATTAGCTGCTACAATAGCTATTACTTTGTTGAGTTTAAGCACATGAGCCAAAAATAAAGTGGCAAGCATCTGGTATCCCCAAATCGGGACTATTCCCATAAATATACCTAACATAATGGCATAGGTAATCTTCAGATTCGATTCTTCGGACTGTGTAATGTGAGTCCGGAAGAATTTCCGGCAATTACTCCAGGTTAGTTTCCGGAAGAAGTTACGCGGATAAATCCAGAGGAAAGTGATGAACACTAAGAAGGTATTCAATATGCTGATGCGAGTGAAATCCCGGAAAGGACGGAAGTGGGAGACACGTTCTTCCTGGGGCGGATAATAGACATGTATGGGTATATTGCGGACCGTGGTTCCTCCCCATACTGCAAAGACCAGTGCTTCAAGCTCAAATTCATATTTAGCGGTATAGTAGAATCTCTGCACATTGATTTTATGTAATGGATAGAGCCGGTAACCCGATTGGGTATCCTGAAGCTTTACTCCGGTTTCAAGTTTAAACCAGAAGTTGGAGAACTTATTAGCAAAAGTATTCTTGCCCGGCATATTGTCCGAAGTCAGATTACGGGCACCTACCAGCAACGTATCCGGTTCTTTTTCTATTTCTTCCATGAAAATAGGAATGTCTGAAGCAAAATGCTGTCCATCGGAATCTATAGTGATGGCATATCGGTAGCCGGCTGCTTTGGCCTGTTTTAATCCGTTCTTTAAGGCAGTTCCTTTTCCTTTATTGGTAGGATGGGTGATGATATGCAGGTTCGGATAGTTTTCCAGAAGAGTAGGGGTGCTATCGGTAGAGCCGTCATTGACAACGATGATATCTTCTACATAGAAGAGTACATCTTCAATTACGGTAGTCAGCGTCTTTTCATTATTGTAGGTAGGTATAATAACTACAATACCAAGTTGCCTGGCTTTCTCATGCCATAGTTCCTCGCTACGTTCTTCCATATTTATTTGCCGATTAGTTGTGCTTTTAATTTGATACAGATATCTTTTGAAGATGCTCCTTCAGCCAGAATCTGGAATGTATCCGTTTCGTTTTTTTTGATAGTCAATGAGAGCTTTAATTCCGGTGTTTCATTCGGATTAATAACTGAAAGAAACTTGCATGATGCTATCTGCTTGTATTGCAGGGGAGCTTGTTGTATTTTCTCTATGCACTCTTTTATCATTTGCAGCATACAAACGCCCGGAACTACGGGCTGTTGTGGAAAGTGTCCATTATAAATAGCATGTTGTGGGTTGAGCATGACTTGCACTACCCAGTCTGTTTCATTGATATGCTCAGAGTGCGTGACTTTATAGAAATTGGGAAGAAGTTCAGCCATATTAGTTTGGGTTTTCTTTTAATTTGTCCAACTGTATACTTAGTCGCAACCAGGGATGTTTGATTTTTATCTGTTCGGGATGTCCTGAGTTGAACTCCGATAGATAGAATACTGTTTTTCCGAATCCCCTGCCTGTGACTCTTTTTTCAAAGGTACTGCTTTTCTTTTTGATGCGGATATTCTTTCCACTTAAAAATAGATTCTTGAAGTCTGTTTCCAGTAATAGCAGCATTTTCTTTTTCTTCATGGGCTCTATGCAACTGTTGACGTGAAATTCATTTTCCCGAAGTGAAAAATCAAAAAGACTGAGGCCGAAGTAAGTAGATGCCAATATTCTTATTTCATTATCCGGCAATTTCCGTACAATTAATAAACCGCTGAAGTGATGTTTCATGAAGTCTAACTGCATATTGTATTTTTGCGAATATTCTTCAGCGCAAATAATAGGTGTCACATAAGATGTGGCATCTCCTGCTATTGTTTTTGAGGAACCACAGGAAGTGAATAGATACAGAATAAAGATCAGGTTAGCGAATAGAAAACTTTGTTTCATCTTTCAAAGCATTAAATCTCTTGTTGTAGAATTCATATTCCGTATAATTGGTGGCTGTTTCGGAAAGACGCAATTTGTAAACCGACATATCTTTCTTATCCAGGTATATTTCAATTTCCGAAATGTAGGCTTGTATGGCTTTATTGACCGGCTTAATCTTCACTATATAATAGGAATCATTTTCAAAATATTCCAGTTTGTAGTCGGAAGACATTTTTGAGAGATCGCCTATCATGCAAGCTGTGAGCATATCTTGCATTTGATTCATCATCTTATTGGCGGTTAGGCTCATAACGCTCTTTTTACCGTCCGATATAATTTTAAGCCGGGAGTCGTTTATCACTATTAGGTAGTTGACGGGTTGGGCGTACTCCATACGTATTTTGCCACTCTTTTGATAATAGAATTTTCCTTTGGAGGCTACCTTCTCATCCAGAATATCCAAATACTTCACTTGTGTAAAATCACTTTCAATGGACTGCATGGTTTGTGCTTCCTTTGCCAGACGGTTTTCAAAATCCTGGATATGGATTAGTTTCTTCATTGTCTGGGCATGGGTATAGGAAATACCCAATATGATTGATAATATTATTAGTATGGTTCTCATAATGCTTTTATAACATGCTGTCCAGACGGACAACTGTATATCCCTGTTCTTTAATTAAGTTAAGTATCTCTTTTAATAACAGGTCACTGTCCGGCATCCGATCGTGTAGAAGGATAATAGAACCGGGGCGTAACCTTTTCTGAATACGCTTCAAAACTTTCTCTTTGGAAGGTTGCAGTGTATCGAGTGTTCTGATATTCCAGCCAACAGGAGTGTATCCCAATATGCGGACAGCTTTTGCTATAGTAGGATTCGTGACTCCAAACGGTGGGCGGAATAACTTGATTTTCTGCGAAGTTACTCGTTCTAATGCAAACTGGCAAGCTTGCAAGTCTTTTTTCATCCGCGACAGGCTGTACAAGGGAAAATGATTGGTATGGGTAAAAGAATGATTACCAATCAGATGTCCTTCGTTGATAATTTGCCGGATCAACTCCTCATTCTCTTCTACTTTGTGACCGATGCAGAAGAAACAAGCCAGTATTTGTTGTTCTTTGAGTACTTGCAATACTTTGGGGGTTTGTACCGGGTCCGGTCCATCATCAAAGGTGATAGCTACAATTTTATCTTCAGTCTGTTTCTTGCAAAATACCTTGAGATAGATGTTAGAACGGATGTTGCAAGATGCGTAGACTAGAAAGATAATCAGTAATGTGATCAGGATTTCCACTATCATTGTTTTTTCCGGATTAAAATAAGTGAATGGTTAATGGAGTGATAATGATTATATATCAGAACTGTCTGTCCCGGATTTAGATTCTCTTCAAAAGTTTTAGCCACTTTCCATAAAGCAAAGGAAGATGCTGTAGGATATTCACCACATTCATTCTTAAAGGTGGTGCATGTTGCTGTGGGAAACAGGCTGTTTTCTAAATCAGTATACAGGGTATCTTCTTTCAGATTTCCATTCTTACCGGTAACAAACCAATCGATTTGTCCGGCTGTTAATCGGTTACTTTGCAAAAAGCGATGAATCTTTTCAGCTACTTCTTGTGTACTGCTCGCATGAATAAAAGTCGATATACCGGCAAGTTCTGCTAATGTGGATTCGGTGGTTTCTCGTCCCAATAGGAAGAACTGGGCACCTTCGCCTGCTTGTATGCCCCTTAGCAGTCCCAGGCGTTGTTGTATAGCGTGACTGTTAGGGGTAATCTCATCAATAGCTCCTACGAGGACATTTTCATTACCTTCCCAGATTCTCATCATACCGTCCAATAGTGCACTTTCGAAACTCAATCCCCGGTGCACATACGTCATGTTGTAAGCATGTATCTGGCGGAGTAATGCTATTTGGGCTCCGATGGTATTGAAGGTTGACTGGATAAAGGGTGTTGGGTTCAGTAGTTGTTCTTCATTCTCAATGATTGTATTCAGGAACTTCTCTGTATCTGCCAGGCATCCGAGTCCGGTTGCAGTGATGATCGCATGTACTTTTTCGGAAGGTAGGGTACTGATACATTCCAGTCCGCAGGCAACTCCCATTTTGATGATCCGGCTCATACGCCTCCGTAGTGCGGCATTGGTGATAATACTTTTGTAATCCGGTTCGTTAGCAGATAAATAAGGGGATTCTCCGGAAGCAGTATCCGCGTGAATAGAAGCAATATGATTGATATAGACAGGTTGCATCATTTCTCTTTTAATGTGGAAAACAGGATCGAAGAATCATTTCCACCGAATCCAAAAGAATTCGATAGTACATTACGAATGGGTAGTCCCTCGCGGAATGAGGTTTCGGGCATCAACATGTTTTCTTCTATAGGTTCTTTGAAGTTCAGATTGGGATAGATGAAACCATGATATACGGAGAGAACAGAATAAACCGCTTCAATTCCTTCCGAAGCCCCTAATGTATGACCGATAAACGCTTTGACAGAACTGAACGGAGGAATTTTATCACCAAAAATCCGTCGGATAGCAAGTCCTTCTGAAAGATCATTACTTGGAGTTCCTGTGCCATGTACATTGATATAATCAATCTCTTCGGGAGGAATTTCACTCTTTGCTATGGCTTCTGTCATAGACCAGAATGGTCCGTTTCCTTCGGGTGAACTGCCGGTTTGATGAAAAGCTTCATTCACATTCGAATATCCGCTTAATAAGCAATAAGACTCTTTCCGGAGTAATTTCTCTGATTGAAGGACAATATATCCGGCTCCTTCTCCTAAGTTGAGGCCTGCACGGGATGCGTCAAAAGGACGGCAGTGTTCCTTATCCAAAATCATAAGTGAATTGAAACCGTTGAGGGTAAACTTGCACAAGGCATCCGTACCTCCTACAATGGCAGCGTCCAGTTGGCCATTCCTGATCATGCGGGCTCCTAACATGATAGCATTAGCTGCTGATGAACAGGCGGTACTGATAGTGGTTACAAAGTCATTTACTTTCAGATAATCCGCTATCATTTCAGTACTTGCACCGCAGTCATGAGAGATGACTTCCCGTAATCTTCCTTTTCTATTGTCTTTTTTAAAGGCATTGTAGAAATGTTCACTCAAATCCATACCACCTACAGAAGTGGAAGATATGAGACCTACACGCAAAGTATTCAAATCTAACCGGGCGTCATCGACTGCTTCCCGGGCAGCTAACATACCTAATAAGGCTGTCCGGGAAAACGTTTTTTGTATATCTAAAGAGAGTAACCGTTTTAGTTCTTCATTGCTGTATTTTACCTCTGATACGGGTACATCCAGTTCCGTAGGGAAAAGAGTGACTTTCCCCATACCATGCTGATGTTTCCTGAGTGAAGCTATATTTTCTGCAACCCCCAGACCAATACCTGAAACAACACCTAAACCGGTTACATATATCTTCATTGTTTCTGATTTTCAGAGATATAGTTAGCTAATGTACGTATTGAGTAGAAAATCTGTTTCCCTTCTGCAGGATTCTTTATTTTGATTCCATAGTTACGCTCTAAAATAAGAATAATCTCAAGTGCGTCAATAGAATCGAGTCCTAAACCACCGTCACCAAACAGAGGTTCATCAGGATTAATCTCTTCGGGTGTGACTTCTTCAAGATTCAGTTCTTCTATTAATTCTCTTTTTAGTTTTTCTATTAATTCTTCCATATCAATGTTGTACTTCTATTAGTTTAAAATCAGCTTTATACTCTTCCATTAAAAGGTTGCACCATCCGGTGATGCAAGCTTTTAAATTACCTTTCTTCATTACAATTCGTGCATATTCTTCCAGTTTATCCGCATCGAATTCTTTTTCTATGAAGAAAGTATTTTCTCCTTGTATCTTATGACGGATACATATCTCACCAGCTACAACGTTAGGCAGAGTGTATACAAATACCGTTGGACTGGCTGCATGGTCACCTTCCTGATTGATAATCATCTGATGACGAATATCCGTATTCAGTGAGGCGGCAGCATTAACCAGCAATATCCCTATTTCTTCCGGTTGAAAGTTTTTCTCTTTCAACAGATATTCAACAGCAGTATATCCCAGTTTGCAAAGGTCGTCCATTTTGTAGAATTTCATGTTACTTCCACCTGTATTTTTATATGCTTCGCGGATAAACTGCGCAAAGTTTGGGGCAGATGATGAAAAAACGGTCTCTCCATTCATACTTAAACAGCTATTCTCAATGGAAACAGTTGCGGTTGTATGAACTGTCACCGATGATTGCACTCTTGAGGGCTGTTTCTGATATGCGGGAAGTGTCAATACGATAGCAGCATTACAACCTCCGAAACCGGATGCTGTTTTGATGCAGTGTTTCATGGGTATTTCCTGATGGTCAGCTTGCACCAGAATAGGTATGCTGACACCGGGCTTTTCATAGCCTAATGTACCGAATAGTACGTTTTCCTTTAGTTCGTGAATACAGATAATAGATTCAATCACTCCCGATGCCCCTAAAGTATGACCGAAATAAGATTTCAAACTATGAACCGGAACGGTTTCCAATCCGGCTAAATGAATAGCTTTCGATTCCATTTCATCGTTATAGACAGTAGCCGTTCCATGTGTATTCATGAAACTAACGTCTTCGGCAAGGACTGCGGCTTCTTCCATGGCCTGCCGTATGGCGAAGTAAAGTCCGTCTCCTGTACGTGACGGGCCTGAAATATGATTGGCATCGTTGCTAATGGCTCCTCCGGACAGGATGATATCCGTATCGTTTCCTTCCGAACTCAGCAGGATAGCACCACAAGCCTCTCCTAAATTGAGTCCGTCTCTCCGGGCATCATAAGGGCAGCATCTTTCGGTACTGATGGATCTGAAAGATAGAAATCCGCTGGTAATGAAGTGGGAGAGAATATCACCTCCCGCTACTATGACTTTTTTGTATCTGCCGGATTCGATCCATCGCTTTGCCACAATCAGAGCGGATACTCCTGATATGCAGGCATTAGAAATAACTTCTACCCGGTTGCCGGCCTGAAAATATTCGCTTATTCTTCTTCCCATTTCCCATAGATGAACTCTGATATCAGGGGTGTCGGGATGATTGGCCAACAGGTCGATATTACCTTTAGTAGTGGATAGGATGAGGCCACAATCTTCATCCGCAAGATTCATTTCGGAATGGGACAGAATATCCTGAATGGCAAGTATGAATAGTTGTTCCAGACGTGTGTACGTACCCAAATTCTTTGCTCTTTCCCATTGTTCCGGTTGAATCGTGGCAGCTAATATAGAGGTATCAGATATGATTCCTGCTTCATGCCTGGTGATTCCGCTTCGATATTCCCGGATTGCTTTTATATTCTCCCGGGTATTTGCTCCTAAGGAACTGATCAGAGTATCAGCTGTGATATATACAGTTATAGGATGTTCCATTTCTTTTTCCACTCCTGATAAAAAGCCGGAGTTGCTAACTCCAGCTCCCTGTTAGTATTTAGAAAAACCTGAGTTGTACTTCCGGTGGCAACGATATTGTTGTCTGTAGCCCGGTATAGTACATATTCGAATTTAATCTTGGCAGCTTCACAAGAAATGTATCGGGTTTCAATGATAACTTCTTCACCGAAGGATAAGGATTGCTTAAATTGGCAGTTTAATTCAACGATGGGTACCATATATCCTTCACTGTAGATATCCATATATCCTAAGCCATAATGTTTTCCGAAAGACTCCCTTCCATCTTCAAAATAGCGTACATATTCACCATGCCATACAATTTGCATGGAGTCTATTTCACTGAAACGTACCTTTACTGTGGTGCGATCAATAAGTGCAGGTGTATGTAGATTCGTTTTTTGCCTCATTTCTTATCTAAAAATATTTTCATCCGGCATTCTGCAATCACTCCTTCCGTAGTACTTACACAGGCAGATACTAAAGTAATATCGAATACCTCCTGAATAACCGTAATTTCAGTGAATAATTCCTGTCCTATCTCCGGCAAACGGTGAAGGGTTAATTTATCTACCGAACCGATAAAGCCTAAGGGCACCGGTTCATTTTTCTGTAAATAGATATATCCGATCCGTGCCGCCGCCGATTGGGCTATGTGTTCAACAAGACCTGCTTCTTGCAATTTGCCTTCCTGGCAGAAGATATTATCGTCAGTGACTGTGAGACCTGAATAGGAACAATTATCTTCAATGCCACAGAATGAATCTACCATAACGATTGGCGGTCGTTGTGGTATCAGGTTCAGGATTCCTTCACCGGATATGATAGGAGTTCTTTTCATTTCAGCTTACATTTTATAATACTGTGTCCCAATCCCAGGTTATCATATATTTCCTCTATTTCCAACCCTGATTCTTGAATGCACCGTGCCATATCTTCGGAGTGATACATTTTGCTGTTACCATTTGCCATAGCAGTAAAGTATATACTGATCTGTGTCAGGCAATAGGCAGCAGTTTCGAACTTCTGTCGGTCCCAGAATGTTTCCATAATGTAGAGTCGCCCTTCTGCAGACATGGACTGAGCAGCCCGTGAGAGTATACTAATAACTTCTTTCTCGGAAAAACAATCCAGAAACTGACTCATCCAGATCGCATCAAAACCTTTCGGGAAAGGTACATTTTCATTGAGAAGATTTACACCATGTCCATGAATACGCTCGTGGCCGGCCATTTTTTCCGTCTTTTGCTTCATCATTTCCAGTTGTTGGGGTAAATCCATAATGGTAACTTCTACTTTCTCGTTGTATTGCACACATTTGGTAGCCCATCTACCTGTATTGCCTCCTACATCGAGCAGAGTCCGGGGAGAGTGGCTGAATACGATTTCGAGTGCCTGGTCGAAAGAATTGTCCGAATAAAAATGGTCGAAGCCGAACCAGCTTTTCTGTGCCTGCCCGGGTAAGTCGGATAATCCCTCGTAAATAGTAGGCCAGTTTCCCAGTTCTTTCAAACCTTCGGGGCGGCCATTTAGCAAAGCTTCTTCCAGGTGGAACAGACCTTTGTAATTGACGTCCTGATTAAAATTCATATTCACTTGTGCCATCTCATCGTTCAACAGGAACCATCCGGCCTTTGCCAGTATATATTGATCGTCTTTTACCAATACAGTACCTATGGTGAGGGAGGCTTCCAGTAGAACTTGTGCTGCATATCTGGATAATTCGGTTTTCTGGCTGATCTGTTCCAGTGACAGACCTTCCCGATTATCGGATAGCAGGCGGAAAATACCGAATTTCAGCATCAAGCGTGAGACCTGAAATACGACGGGGCCAAAAGCGATTTCCTGGGCCAATCGCTGTGCTTGCACAGCGGTGAATCGCTCTTTGGCATATCTCTTTTGTAATGAAGGGAATAGTTTCATTCTGTTGATTTTTGTTTATTCAGACGGCTTCCAGAAAAAATAATAGTTAAACCATTGTTCGGGATATTGGCCGATTATTTTTCCCAGAGCATTCACATATTGTTCCAATAATAATTGTTCTGCTCTTTTCTCTTTCGAACCGGACACTTGCTCAGCAAGTATAAAATGGAAATGATAGGTTTGTTTAGCCTCCCGCATGGCAAAATAAAAGACTACCGGAACTTTCATCCGCGATGCCAATAGGAAAGGACCGATTGGAAAATGTGCTTCGTGTCCCATGAACTTGCAAGTCAGCAGTTTATCTGCATTCAGATAGCGGTCTCCTTGAAAACAGACATATTCCTTATGATCCAGTGCCTCTGTAATTTTAAATATATGTGCCAGATTATCTTCGTTGACCGGTATAATCTTGTAAGGTTGCTGCTGCCCGTTCTTTTTCAGTATTTCTTTAATCTTTTGATGTTCGGCATCGTACATTACCACATTCATTTTTTTGCTGTAGTCATTGAAAAAAGGAGTTCCGATTTCCCAATTGCCAACATGTGCACCGATCATGATTACTCCCTGATCTCCATCCAATACATTTAGAAACTCCTGATAGTGGTTGAACTTGAAATGATACTTGTCGATCATTCCATTTCCAATGGCTACCTTGTCTATAAGTATCTGTCCCAAACGATAATAGTTGTTCAGTAATAGTCCCACCGACTGTATGCGGTTCCGTTTTAAAATACGACGGGCATATTGCCAGATACTCTTTGTTGCTTTCGGAGCGAACGGAATAAAATAAAGAACAATCAGAGACAGAAAACCATAAGCGGCTTTTACACCACAATACCTGATCAGGTAAATAAAAAACAGGTATCCGGATACACCGCCACGGGTTTTACCTTTCCACATCTTGTTTATTCGTTTTTGTTTTCGGCCATACGTGTGATGACGAGATTATAGAAGTCCTGGAACGTTTTGATTCCGACAAAATCTTGTCCGGTTACATTAAAACCGAAGTTCTTTTCAATCAACACTACCATATCTACCAAGTCCAGACTGTCTAACTCAAGGGTTTGCATGAGCGGAGCATCAGGCTGGATAAGATCGATATCTACTTCAAATTCCTCGGATAAGGTTTCTCTTATCTTTTCAATGATTTCTTCGTGGGTCATACTTATATTACTTTACTTTTTTAATAATTAATGTAGAATTGGTTCCTCCGAATCCGAATGAGTTTGAGAGGAATGTATCAAATTCCATATTTACTCGTTGGGCAGGGATATTAAGTTGGGCAGATGCTTCATCCGGCTCTTCGAAATTCAGATTGGGAGCAATGAAGTTATTTTGCATCATTAGAGTAGAATAGATTACTTCACTGGCACCTGCCATCCACATTTCGTGACCGGTCATAGACTTGGTGGACGTCACGTATGGGCGATGTCCTTCAAATACCTCTGCTATGGCTTTTGCTTCATTCAAATCACCTATTGGTGTAGAAGTGGCGTGCGCATTGATGTATTTAATTTCATCCAATGCGATTCCGGCATTCCGGATGGCCATTTCCAATGAACGCTTTGGCCCGTCTATATTAGGAACAGATATGTGATCTCCGTTGGATGAAAAACCGTAGCCGATAATTTCTGCCAGTATGGGGGCTCCTCGCTTAACAGCCGATTCATAACTTTCCAGTACCAGGCTGGCGCCACCTCCGCTGGGTACAAGCCCGTCCCTGCTTTTATCAAAAGGTCTGGATGCTTTCTGGGGTTCAGTTTCCCGATTGGAAAATGCACTTAACCCGTCGAAACTACCGACTGAGAATGGATTTACTTCCTGTGCGCCACCACAAAGAATGCAGTCCTGCAATCCCGATTTGATAAGCAGATATCCCATGCCAATGGCGTGGGAACCGCTTGCACAAGCACCGGAGATTGTGAAGTTTACTCCTCTGAGTTTAAAGATGACTGACAGGTTCATCGACACAGTTGAATTCATCGACTGGAAGATAGAACCGGAACCTACCAGAACGGTATTCTTCTTTTCCCGGATAATATCCACAGCATTAATAATCGGTGCAGTGCTACTATCATTTCCATAGAGCACCCCTACTTCGTTCGCTTCCAGGAATGCTTCATCGATACCTGCATTTTTGAAGGCTTCCACACTGGCCAGATAGGCATATTCTCCTTGTTCAGGCAGGCAGAGACGTTTTCGTCTGTCCAGCATCTTTTTGAGATCAGGACGCTCCAATAAGCCGGTCAGTGCGGACAGATATCCCATCTCTTTCCGTTGAGGATCGATGCCGATGCCTGATTTACCGTTATATAATGAGTCTGTTACTTCGCTCAGATTCTTGCCGATGCATGAGTAAATCCCCATTCCTGTAATGACAACTCTTCTCATGTATGCAGTCCTCCATTGATTGAAATAACCTCACCTGTAATATAAGAGGCATTGGGAGAGACTAAAAAACTTACGAGATCAGCCACTTCTTCCGGTTCGCCGAAGCGTCCGGCTGGGATCTGTTTTTTCCATTCGTTCTCGTTGATATCTTCGGTCATTTCCGTGCGGATGAATCCGGGCGCCACCGCATTGACGGTCACGTGCTTCTTTGCCACTTCCTGAGCTAATGCCTTGGTAGCAGCAATGACACCTCCTTTGGCGGCAGAATAATTGGTCTGCCCGGGCATGCCCTTGATCCCCGATAATGAGACGATGTTGACAATACGTCCGAAGCGTTTGACAAGCATGTTCTTAAGCAATGCCTGGGTGACATAAAAGAAGCCGTTCAGACTGGTGTTCAGTACCCCGCTCCATTCTGCTTCGGTCATCCAAAGCATCAGATTATCTTTGCGGATGCCTGCATTATTTATCAGCACCTCGATATATTCATCCGGATGTTGTTCGCTCCAGTTATTTAAAGCTTCGGATACTGCCTTTGGATCAGTAACATCGAACTTCAATAGTTCTCCGTCGCCTCTTTTTTCACGAACTAATTGCAGTGTGTTTGCCGCTTCCTTATCGTTGCTTTGATAATTTATCAGCACGGTATATCCCATTGCTGCCAACTTGATGCTGACAGAACGTCCTATGCCCCGGCTTCCGCCTGTTATTAATGCGTATTTCATTTATAAATTGAATTTCTTATTTTTCAAGTATTCACTCATAGCCTCTATTTCCTTGTACTTGGGAGTATCCTGGGTAAATACAGGGAAAAATGCCCGGATCTCATTGTATACACAACGCGATTCCGTACTGAGCTTTTCCTGTATCTTTAAGTAATCTACAGCCTGTACGATACCCATAAACAGGATGCTCATAACCTGGAAAGAATTCTCTATGACTGTTTTGGCTATTAATGCAGAATTAGTTCCCATGCTTACAATATCCTGATTATCATTGTTGTTTGGGATACTGTGTATATACATGGGATTAGATAACGTCTGACACTCGGCTGTTGTGGAAGTAGCTGTAAATTGTGAGGCTTGTAACCCATAATTCAATCCTAATACTCCCAGATTGACAAATGGAGGAAGTATTCCGTTGATGCGATCATGGAACAGATAGTTCAATTGGCGTTCACTTAGCATTGTCAGTTTCGTTATGGCTATTTTCAGTTTATCCATCTCAAAAGAGACGTAATCACCATGAAAGTTTCCGCCATGATATACATTTTGGGTTTCCGGATCAACAATCGGATTGTCGCAAGCTGAGTTGATTTCGTTTATCAATACTTCTTCTGTATTTATGAGGGTGTCATAAACCGGTCCCAATATTTGTGGAGTACATCTTAACGAGTAATAAGGCTGTACTTTATGTTCAAAAATCTTTTCTTCATGTTTCTGTCCGTACAGTTCATTCTCTCTCTTGAGAGTACATTTACTGTCGGACATCCAGACTCTCATCATTTCAGCTATCTTTTGCTGCCCTTTATGAAGTTTGGCATCATTTAGCGGCTGAGAAACAAAATCATCATACGATGCGGCAATTTCATTCATCATTACCGAGGCGCATACGGACCAGTTGAGCAATTGGCGGGCATAAATCAAGTTAACAATGCCAATGCCTGTCATAACAGAAGTGCCGTTTGTTACTGAAAGCCCTTCACGGATATGTATGGAGAAAGGTTTGAGATGATTCTTCTCAAGTACTTGGGCAGTGGGTTGTAGCTGCCCTTGATAGAACACTTCTCCTTCACCGATCAGCGTCAACGCTATATGCGCCAATTGCACTAAATCGCCACTGGCACCTACACTGCCATGCTCCGGTATATACGGAAAAATATCCAGGTTAATGAACTTGACGAGTAGTTCGACCAGCTCTGTATGTATACCTGATTTCCCTTGAAGAAAGGTGAATAATCTGGCAATCATTGCTGCTTTTACATAAAGAGGAGGCAATGGTTTTCCCGCTCCGGTAGAGTGGCTCCTGATGATGTTGTATTGTAATTCCGTTAATGATTTATCTTCAATCCTATATTGAGCCATAGGACCGAACCCTGTGTTAATTCCGTAAATAATTTTATCACTGGAGAATTCCTTCAAGAAACGAAAACTCTTATCTACTTCTTGAATACATTCATCGGAAATAATTACTTTTTCATCATCAAACAGTAGCTTCTGGAGCGTTCCCAAATTTATATATTTGCCGACTATCATAGTATACTTCATTGATATAGACTGCAAAAATAGCTATTTTATATCAATAATAGATGTCTATGCAAAATAAAACTTTTTTCTGCAAGGTGGTTTTTGACGGACCTGAATATATTGTAAATAATGTTATTCAGTAACAGCTTCCAACAATTTTATCTCATGACTGGTATCATTCGTATTACAGCTTCCATTGAATTTAGCCTGTGATTCTATTTCCAATTTGGTGGTATAGATATTGCCCTGCATCACACAGTTGGCTTTCAGGGTGAGTTCTTCCTTCACGTATGCATCACCGATGATAGTTCCGTGAAGGCAAGCGTGTGTACAAGACAGGTTGCCGTGTATTTTTCCTTCCGGACCGATGACTATTTTTCCGGTACACCGGATATTTCCTTCTACAGTTCCGTCGATACGCATATCTCCATCGATGGAACAATCACCTTTAATTAAACTTTGACTGGAAAGCGTGGTTAATTTATTGCTTACCTTGTCATCTATTCCTTTTTTTGAGTTAAACATGTTAGTATGCTTTTATGGTTTCATATATTCGGAAATATTGTTTCTCACTCCTTCAGTGGGATAGTAATACTTTTGACGTAAGAGTCCGTTGGAATAATCTGCACAACCGAGCCTGTTAATAAGAATAAGGTATTTCCTACTTTTCCGATCGGCTTGCCGGATATATCTTCATTATCGTTATAGCACACTGTTATGTCATCCTGCATTTTTACGGCTCGATATGTGTATATCCCATAAAAGAAAGAAAATAGAAAAATGTAAATGATGACAAGTGCTAAGTAAGTGATCCTCATTACCGGTTTATACCAGCTCTTCTCTGACATACCGAAGGAACTTTTTTTGTAAGAAACAGGAAAACGTTTTATCCAGATGCGGTCTGTGATAAAAGCGATAATCGGGATGATCGGTGATAATATCATAAACCAGATGATAGTCGGGTCTTCAAAAGGAGAGATCAGAAAGTCAAAAACTGAGGCGTATTGAAAGATATTGATACCGAAATGCTTGAACTTAAAGTAGTTGAATAACATTCCGATACACACCATGACGAGATAGCACAACGGCAGAATGCGCGGAAGTTCTGTGACTACCTGCTCGTATCTGCTTTTTACCGTCCTCTCTGCCATATTTCTTATCCTTCTACGCGGGTTACTTGTTTTATGTTTTGTATCTGTTTCAGATTATTGCAGATGGTTTTTACATCATCCACATCATGCACGTACAATTGGATGTTTCCTTCAAAAATACCGTCTGTTGTTTCGATGGACAACTTACGGATATTTACATTCAGCTGACGTGAAATAACCTGCGTTACTTCGTTCAGCAATCCCATGGCATCTATACCTTTTATATATATATTCACCAGGAAGGAGAGTTCCTTATGGGTATCCCACTCTGTAGCCAGAATACGGTTTCCGTAACTGCTCTTCAAACGTGCGGCAACGGGACACTGGCGTTTGTGGATAATGATACGGTCGTTTTCGTCCATATATCCCAGTACATCGTCACCCGGAATGGGGTGGCAACATTCTGCCATGATATAATTCTTCTGGATATTCTCTTCCGTCAGTTTCAGGATTTGCTTCGTATTGATTTTCTCCTTTTCTTGCAGTGGTTTTTCTTCAATCGGTTCTTTGTTGTCCTTGTTACCGCCGAACGAGAAGGTGAGAAACTTCTTCCAGTTGGTTCCTTGTTTCTCTTTCAGGGCATTTTTATCCAGGTCGCCCAATACGATCTTTTTATTGCCGATGGCTATCAGAAACTCGTCCCGGTTTTTCATATTATGGGCTTTCACCAACTTGTCTATCAACAAGTCGTCCAATCGCAGTTCTTCTTTTTTGAAGAATTCGTTCAGAAGTGTTTCGCCTTCTTTCTGGCTGTTCCTTTGCTCTTTGCGCAGGATGGCGGCTATCTTGGCACGGGCACGGGCAGTAGTGGCAAATACTTCCCATTCCGGTTGTACGCGTTGTGATTTGGAAGTCAGAACTTCCACCTGGTCACCACTTTGAAGTTTGTGGCTCAGAGGGACAAGCTTATGGTTTACTTTTGCGCCGATACAGTGGCTACCGATGTCAGTGTGCAGGGAGAATGCAAAATCCAGTGCCGTAGAGTTCTGCGGCATAGTCTTAATTTCGCCTTTGGGGGTAAACACAAATATTTCCGATGCAAACAAGTTCAGCTTGATGGTATCGAGGAAGTCAATGGCATCCGGTTGCGGGTCATCAAGTATTTCTTTGATGGTGCGCAGCCATTTATCCAATTCACCTTCATCTTCGCTGCCTCCGCCATCTTTATATTTCCAGTGGGCGGCGAAACCTTGTTCGGCTACGTCATTCATCCGTTCACTGCGGATTTGTACTTCAATCCATTGCCCGTTGTTTCCCATAAGGGTGACGTGCAAGGCTTGGTAACCATTGGCTTTGGGATGACTCACCCAGTCGCGCAGACGGTCGGGGTGGGGTTTGTATATTTTAGAGATGGAGACATAGATATCAAAACAATCGTTCAGTTCTTCGTCCGCATTTCGTGGTTCAAAGATAATACGTACGGCAAGCAAGTCATAGATTTCTTCGAACGGTACATGTTTGGTCTGCATCTTGTTCCAGATGGAATAGATGGATTTAACACGCGCGAGAATACGGAATTTCAGCCCCATTTTGTCCAACTGGGCACGTATCGGAGTAGTGAAATCATTGAATACTTTATCACGTTCGGTTGCTGTGGCTGCCAGTTTTTCTTCGATTTCCTGATACTCTTCAGGATGTTCGTACTTGAAACTCAGATTCTCCAGTTCTGTCTTTATCTTGTACAGTCCCAGGCGATTGGCGAGGGGAGCATAGATATACAATGTCTCGCCTGCAATTTTGAATTGCTTGTTGGGAAGCATCGAGCCTAACGTGCGCATATTGTGCAGCCGGTCGGCTATCTTGATCAGAATTACGCGTATATCATCGGACATCGTCAACAGCAACTTCTTGAAGTTCTCTGCCTGTGCCGAAGCGCGGTCACCGAAAATACCACCGGATATTTTGGTCAGCCCGTCTACAATCTGGGCGATCTTCGGGCCGAATATGTTTTCTATGTCTTCTACGGTATAATCCGTATCTTCTACCACATCGTGCAGCAAGGCGGCACAAATGGATGTAGAACCAAGACCTATTTCGTTGCATACAATTTGTGCCACAGCGAGGGGGTGCATAATGTAAGGTTCGCCCGAACGGCGTTTGATGCCCTTATGCGCCTGATTGGCAAAGTTGAATGCCTTTGTTATGATTTCAATACGCTTGCGGTGTTTGGTTGCCAAGTAGTCGTTTAACAGTTGCTGGAAAGCCTGTTCAATCATTTCTTCTTCGACTTTTTCTTTATCTTTCTGGCCCACATTCTCTTCCATATCCTGTTCTCCTTTCTTCAGTTGCTGCAAAAATAAGCAATTTTCAACATCACACAAGTATTTGTGCCTTTATTTATATATCTTCAATTGCTTTCCGGCAGAAATGTTGGTATTGCGCAATCCATTCCAACTCTGAAGTTGTTTGACGGTGACGCCATAACGACCTGCAATACCACCCAGTGTTTCGCCACTCCGTATCTTGTGGTAAGTCAGCTTCCCGTTGCCGGTTGTAGCGCGTCTTGCTGTAGAGCGGGTTTCGGGGATGGCTACAGTACGGCGGTTTTTGAATAATTCATTAGAACGGTGGGCGTAGATGGTGTCCTGGCTGTCGATAAATGTACTGATGTAATTCATTGGCAGGCGGAGGGTTTGTGCCTTGCTTTCACCGGGAATTATATTCTTTTTATATTGGGGATTAAGACTTTTGATCTCTTCCATACTCACGCTACAGATATCGGCAAGCTGTTCGAAATGTAAGTTTTTTGTTACCTGTACTGTATCTGTTGCGTTGGGAATGTTGGTTTCCATGGGGCAGATGTTGTGCTTGCAGTAGTAGGTCATCACATAGTTGGCGGCGATAAACGCGGGTACATATCCACGGGTTTCTTTCGGCAGGAAGTTATAGATTTCCCAATAATCCGTTTTCCCTCCGGCACGGCGGATGGCCTTGTTGATGGTGCCCGGGCCGCAATTGTAAGCGGCAATCACCAGATTCCAGTCTTGGTAAATGGCATACAGATCCTTCAGATAGCGGGCGGCAGCCCAGGTGGCCTTGATTGGATCGCAGCGTTCGTCAACGAGGCTGTTGCTTTCCAGGCCATACATTTTTCCGGTAGCCAGCATGAACTGCCACAGTCCGCAAGCGCCTGCGCGTGAACGGGCGGAAGGGTTGAGAGCGGATTCGATAATGGGCAAGTATCTGAGTTCGAGCGGCAGTCCGTAGGTGTCGAGCGCTTCCTCAAAGATAGGCATATAGAAATTGCAGGCGCTCAGCATGAACGATACGTTATTGCGTAAGCGTCCTGTGTACATATCTATGAATTTGCGTACAATTTCATTGTATGGCATTTCCATCACGGCAGGAATACGGCTGAGACGGTCGATGTAGACGGAGTCACTGAAAAATGGATTCTCAGTGGAAGTACTGCAATCTTTGCCTAAATCAATATAATTCTTTGCTTTCCAGTCGTTGAGCAGGCTGTCCAGCGGATAGGTCATACTTGGAGGAAGTTCGATGCTTTCCTTTCTTTCCGTTCCGTTGTCGCGGATAAGTACATCCACGCTTTCTTGCGCTTGCACCTGGAAGGTGAAGAGTGACAGACAAAACAGGAACGGAGTGGCGATAAGCTTCTTCATATTTACAGATTTATTCTTCATGTGTGATTATTCTTTGGTATGGCTTTATTCTCATTTAAAAACGGAAACTGCATTGCAGTCCGACGGATTTATTGGAGGTACCGCTGCTATATGGGTTGTTGATAACAGCCGGTTCTATTCTCATACTAAGGTCGGGCGTTATATCGAAATTAGATAATTCCGCATCTACATACGCATCGATGACTGATATCAGATAAACACCGATAAAAGCGAAGATACTCAGGTCGCGATATCGGCGGTATGTATCCTTTCGTTTTCGGAGCGTTTCTACTATTTGTGTCTGGGAAACCCTGTCGATGTATCCCGGGGGGAGCAGATCAGTGATACTGCTGGCATCCCAGTTGCCTTTGGAGGCGTCCTTGTACGCTTGCATGTAGTCTTTGTACATTTTCCCGTTCCAAGTCAGTGCATATGCACATCCGGCAAAGCCACCATATATAATAGGTAGTTTCCAGTATTTCCGGTTGTATATTTGTCCACCACCCGGAATTACCAGGGCGAGCCATGTCGCTTTGGTCGGATTGGGAATAAAAACTTTTTTATTGAGTTCCTTATTCAGACTGTCCGCAGGCGTATCGGGCACTTGCGGGGTGGGGGCGGAGGTCATCTCCAACAAACGCTTTTTGTTTTCGGCAGCAATACTGTCGGCTACTGCGAGGCTATCAGCGGTTGAAACCCGTTGCAGAATAGGATCGCTTAGTGCATCCAGGCTATCCGGTACAATTTGCGGTATCTTCCGCAATGTGTCCGCAAGCTCTTTTTGCTGTCGTTTGGCAGCGGCACGCGGACGGTCCTGCCCATACATAGCAATCCCTGCCGTCTGCACGAGGCAAAGCAGCAGGGCGATACACCATTGATATGTTTTAGTTCCTTTCGTCATTTATTTTTTTAGAGTATCGAGTATGCCGATAATACGTTCTAAATCCTCTTCGTTATTGAACGGGATACTGATTTTACCTTTTCCTTTCTCCGAACAGGTCAGCTGCACTTTGGTACTGAAGAAACCGGATAGCTGTTGTTTCAGCATATTAAATTCTTCGGGCAACTTGGCTCGTTTGGGAGCTATTTTGCGTCCGCCGCTTTTCACGGTTTCGCCTTCGCTCAGAGATTTTACTAATTCTTCCACCTTGCGTACGGAGTATCCGTGCTCGATGATTTCTTCGAATATCTTCACTTGCAGCTTCGGATCAGCCAGAGTGACGAGTGCACGGGCATGCCCCATGTCAATCTGCTTGTTTTGTATGGCCATCTGAATAGGTGCAGGCAGCTTCAACAGGCGCAGGTAGTTTGCGATGGTAGTGCGCTTTTTACCTACACGTTCGCTGAGACGTTCCTGTGTCAGGCCGTATTGTTCCAACAGGTGCTGGTAGGCAAGAGCGATTTCCACAGAATTCAGGTCTTCGCGCTGTATGTTCTCGATAAGTGCCATTTCCATGACGTTTTCGTCGTCGGCGGTGCGGATATAGGCGGGGATGCTTGTCAGTCCGGCAAGTTGCGAGGCGCGGAAGCGGCGTTCTCCGGCAATGATCTGATATTCATCGTCCGAGAGTTTACGCAAGGTGATGGGCTGAATGATACCTATTTCAGAGATTGAGTCGGCAAGTTCCTGAAGCGCCGTTTCGTCAAATTCATGACGTGGCTGATTCGGGTTGACGACAATCTTCGACAACTCTATTTCGTTGATGGAAGAAGAGCCTTCGGTCTGCACTTCGTCCATTGAAAGCAGAGCGTCGAGCCCGCGTCCTAATGCATTTCTTTTTTGTGCCATGGTTCTTCGTTTTTAAGTTAATTGTTGCGACTAATCAGTTCTTTGGCAAGTGCCATGTGGTTTTTGGCTCCTGTGGAGTCTGCGTCATACAAGATGGTAGGCAGACCATAACTGGGGGCCTCGCTCAGTTTGACGTTGCGTTGCACCACGGTTTCGAACACCAGTTCCTGGAAGTGGCGTTTCACTTCATCGTAAATCTGGTTGGCCTGGCGCAGGCGTGAGTCGTACATGGTCAGCAGGAAACCTTCGATTTCGAGTGCCGGGTTCAGTTTCGACTTGATAATTTTGATTGTATTCAGCAATTTACTGATGCCTTCCAATGCAAAGTATTCCGCTTGTACGGGGATAATCACAGAGTCGGCTGCGGTCAGTGCGTTGATGGTAATCAGTCCCAGTGAGGGCGAGCAGTCTATCAAGATATAATCAAACTCTTCCTTCAGCGGGGCAAGTACTTCTTTCAATATCTTTTCCCTGTTTTTCAGATTGAGCATCTCTATCTCGGCGCCCACCAAGTTTATGTGTGAGGATATCACTTTCAGTGTATCAATCTCGGTGTCATGAATCGCTTCGCGGACATCAGCCCGGTCGATAATGCATTCGTAAATAGTGCATTCCGACTGCTTGATGTCGACACCCAAACCGGAAGAGGCGTTTGCCTGCGGGTCTGCGTCCACAACGAGCACTTTCTTTTCCAGGGTGGCGAGTGAGGCTGCGAGGTTAATCGTAGTCGTTGTTTTTCCTACACCACCTTTTTGATTTGCCAAAGCAATAATTTTTCCCATAATCTTAGTGTTTATTGGCAGCGAAATAAGTGATAATTCCGTATTGCGCCTACTAAAAAAGAGAAAGATTGCAAAATCTGTTGATAAGTCGCCTTTTTTGTTAATAACTCAAAGCCGTTTTATTTCATTTCGACCTGTTCCGGCACTTTTCGTTCTCTTGTTCAGCTTGCAAATATACGTAATTATCTTGAAATGAAATATCTTTTTTGTCTCGCTTGCAGAAGATTAAGATTTGTTTTAAGTGCCTGTCCGCATTTGGGATGTGGTTTGTGCGAATAATCATGCGTTCTGCACTTTCATCTCTTTCAGCGGCTTTAGGCCGTTGTGTGTAAGGCGTTTAGACTGAAATCTCCGGTCGGGGACGGCTTTCAGTGCTTTCAGCCTGTTACCGTATCAATATCCTTTGTTTCGTCTTCCGGCTTATTTGGAGTCTGTACCCGTTCGCGCTCCAGCGTTTCGGGACGTAGCATTTCGTGGGGGAAGTATTTGCTTAGTGGGTAACGGAAGAAATCCATGTTCTGGCGTAGCCTTCCTGTTAACATGCGATCTGGTTTGAAGTAGATGCGTGAAACCCGCACCTTGCCCGGCATCACGTCGTCGGGATGTTCGAATCCCTCGCTTGTTATGGCGAGGTTGAAGGAGCCAAGTCCTCTGATAGTGACGGACTCTCCCTCGCTGAGTGCTTCTTCGATGTATTTGGGTAGGTCCACCAGTACGCTTTGCACGTCGCCCTCACCCATGCCTTTGCGACGGGCCATGCGTTGCGCCAACTTTTCGGTAGTTACTCCGCCGCGCGGTTGCAGGGTACGTTGCACAGCGTAGTACAGTTGCTTCATTCCTTCCTTGGAGCGGAAGAGTTTCTTCCTTACTAAATAAATCATTCCCATATCCTTGTTCCTGTTGATTGATGTTGTTGTTGATATCTATGCTTTTCAATGTCAGTAGCATAGTACCTTAATGCCTGAAACTCATTTCCCTATGAACTGTAGTTCCCTTTGCTTTGCTGCGTAAGATGGCATCTTGTGTTGTTTAAGATGGTATCTTATACTGCACAAGATGGCATCTTGAACGGCAAAGGTAACCATGCTTCAGTAGATATGCAAGCTTTTTGCGGGGGAAAGGTAAGGAATGTGTCTGTGATGGATAAGGGGATGCTTCGTGGTGCGGACGTTAAATAAGCGAAACTTCTCCTCCTTTTGCCACTTAAAGCTGGATGGTGAACGTGCCTCTTTATGTGGTGGGAGGCTTCTTCCGTTAGGGAGATTTTCTCCAGAAACATTACCAAGTTATTTTTTAAGTGTTACTTAGTTGTTTTTTTCGCCTACTACTATACTTCTCTTGGTCATCTTTTGTGCATTCGTAACGGTATAGAAAGGAATAAAAGTGATTAGTGTTTGGTGATAAGTGATTAGCGCCATTCGGTA